>JAESFR010000008.1_pt1 | contig 602015 bp, 547 predicted proteins | sample 9266191 | NCBI WGS metagenome assembly JAESFR01 (sample SAMN14503063, study PRJNA617104) | algae metagenome | isolation source: Pleurocapsa minor HA4230-MV1 and co-occurring heterotrophs from cement on... | place: USA: Nuuanu Pali Lookout, Hawaii | collected 2009-07-20 | reverse complement strand
TCCGCGGACGCGGCATCGACAGCCTCCCCAGCATCAGAACCCAAGATCCGGCAGACTGACCAGACGACAACCAGGTGGCCTCGTTTTCGCCCGTCGTTTTGGCTTCAGGTTGGACCGTCGTCGACAGGCGCCGGGGGCATTTGTTCGAGCAAGTCTCTCCGGGGCACTCGGCCCGATGGGCAGCTCCTTCGAGAGTTGATTCCAGGGAAGTGGAACCTTGGGTTTGGGAGGCAAGGATTATCCTTGTTCGGTGCAGACTCGGATGCAGTGTGCTGGCGGGATGGCGATGGTGGATCTTCATGGATGACGTAGCGCCTGCACTGCCCAACGTTGTGTTCGGCACGATCTTGCTGGTGAGCGGTCTGGTGACAATCACATTCAGGCGCCGGCTGTACGCGAGAACAGTCAGCTTGCAGAATGATCTCGTCGGTCAGCGCGCAGGTAGGGCTATCGCTCGGAGGCAAAGTTCGTTCTGGATAGGAGTCGCCGGGCTGTGGGGAGTATTGCTCGGCATTGCCATGATCTCCTATGCCATCGTGACCATTGCGGCAGGCCGCTGACGCAAAGCAAGGTCGACGAGCACCGCTTTCGACCGTTTCGTTGCAGACCCGAACGGTCAGCCGGGTTCGCACCGTAGAAGGATCCATGAGGGGACGCGTCTGTCCTCGGGGCAGTGTCCAACTTTCATCCAAGATTGAGGTGTGGCGTTGACTGAGGATGAGGCGTCGGAGCTTGCCGAGCTGCGGCTCCGCATCTACGGACCGAACAGTACGGGTGAGATCACTGGGGTCGATCTCGACAGGCTGCGGTGGCTTGAACGCGACCGCGGCAACGGATCGACGAATGTCGGAGATCGCACCACCGACGATGAAACAAGCGTCGACCCGGCTACCGCACCTGCGCCTGCACAGCTGACGTCGCGCAGACCTGCGCGGAGCTCACGGCGATGGTGGTTTGGAGTTACGGTCGCCGGGATCGCGGTCGGGGCCCTGGGGTATGGCATCGGCGTCTTGTCGACCACGCCGACGGTACCCGAAGCGCTTCCAGAATTCGCATCAGATCAAACCGACGACGACCTGCTGCCGGAAGCCTTTCTCGCGGAAAACGATGGCCTGAACCCCGAATCCACACGATTCGTCGGTCGCATCAACGGCTACGACATCTACTTGGCTCAGAACACGCAACTCAACGGGGTATGCATCGTGGCTCTGACGGACAGTGTCCAACCCGAATTCGCATCGATGGGCTGTTCCGGGGGCTCGCTGACTACCGGCGGCTTGGGGGCCGGCGTGTCCGAAAACCTTGTGATCGAAGTGGGCGAGATACAGCCCGAACCCCGCGGGACACCCGTTCGGATGTCTGAGAGCGTTACCGCATATCGCACCTGATGGACGTGCTTGAGTGGTCGATCCCCAACTCGCAGGGCGAGACGCGTGGCCGGTCGGGCAGCGTGTTCAGCCTGGTTGAGCTGATCATCAGTCATCCTCAGGCGCCGGCGTCAGCGCTTGGAGGGCCACAAGGCCCATCGCGCAAGCGGATCCTCGAAGCGACCTCGCGGCATAGTTGGTCTCGTGACGGGGTTTGCGGAAAGAGCCGAGCAGATTGCAGCTCACCTGGTTGGCCACGAATTAGGGGCTTCAGTTGTTCTGCACGACGCAGACGGCCTCCAATCCGCCGTGGACTACCTTCTCGAGTGGTCCGATGGCAGGCGGGGAGCGCTGGAGGTGACACTCGTCATCGAGCCAGCGTCAATTCAATGGCAGGGAAAGGCCGCGAAGGACGGCTGGCGGTGGCCAGCAGAAACGTCCTGGGACTTTCGCCCCGCCGACGTCAATTTCCACTACAAGCACACTCGCCGAACCGTCCTACGCGCCGTAAAGCTTTGCGATCAATGGTCAGTCGACTCCGGAATCGATCGTGGCACTGGCGCGAGTTCCCCGAGGCTGCCCAGGCTACTCGGGAGGCGTCTAGCTGAGAATGCGATCCGTCGCGCCGATCGGCGGCGGGTTCGCTCGATCGCGAGAGCCCGATCTTCTGACGGATGAGGAGAGGGTGGCGTCGCTGGGATCTTCGAAGCGTCATCGAGGTAATCGGTCTTCAAGCCTGCCCGGCTGATTCGTCGACCAGTGCGACGCCCGTCGTCGCACAGAGGATCCGCGCACGGAACGCGACCAGCTCAACGGCGCTTCGACTGGCGGCCCCAGCGCGAATTGAGGCGCGCGTTGGATCCACCGCGCCGGCGACATGAGCACGAGAAGACAACCTTCGTACCAGCGGATTGAGTAGTCACCCAAGTTCGCGACGCGGTGTCCGAAGCTTTCGCACTGACCGACCGGCCTGCGGACGATGAGCGCTAGCTGTCGGCTGCGACGTAGGTTGGTGGGATGCGTGGCTTCCCTGCAGACGAGCGTGACTCAACGTGGGAGCGCGATGACGCGCGGTATCGGCTGTATGTCTTCAAGGGCCCCGACAACGCGGTGACCACGATCGACGTCGTCGAGGCGACGATCGAGCAGGCGTTGGAGTCTGCCATGGCACTGTCCAATGGTGATGAGCACCTGTGGTCCCTTGCCTTGGTCGAGAACGACTCTCGAGGGATGCGCGGACTGATCTGGCTGTCGGGTATGGATTACAACGACCCGCCGAGCACTGCCTGGGAGTGGCAGCGGCGGCGGCAGATGCAGGACCGGTATCTGGTTGCAAAGAATCGCCGCGGCGAGCCGACCGTTCTTCCCAACGGGTTGCGTCTTATCCGGGTGTTCCCCGAGTGGGTCAGTGGGTGGCCGCTGTGGGAGAACTTCACCGAGGACTACCGACGCACTGGCCCGGACCTCGGCCTCACTCGCGAGTTGAGCGACGCCCTGTTCGATTGGAATGAGGTGTGGCTCGCTCGGCACGAAGATGATCCACTGCCGGCTGGTTGGGAGGAGGAGGGCCACCGCCTCGTCACCCAGCTCCGCAGCGAGTTGGATGGAGTCGCAGAGGTACGTCCAGAGTTCTTGCGCTGATCCACCGGTTATCGGGCGTGACGTGGGGTCCGATCCGATCAGATCCGGCCATGCGTAGAGTGCTTGGAGAGCCCGCTGGAGGTTGCGGCATCCGCGGATGGAGGAGACAGTTTGGCTGCGCGACGCTTCTCGGTAGACCGCGCAGAGCGCGCTTTGACCGAATTTGCCTCGGCGACGGGACTCGCCGGGCTTCCGCGAGATGCGTGTGAGCTGGTGTCGGTGATGATCGGCTTCTACGCGGAGCGGCGTCCTCGCTGGGTCGCACACAACGACGGTGACGGCTTGCTTTGGCAATGGGGCCCGAGTGACGATGCCACTGGCCCCGGCTTTCTGATCGACCTCACACGGCAGTTCACTCGACCAGGCCGGGATGGAACGATGTTCCAACTGTCGCTTAGTGCCAGGTTCGCAGCGTCGCCGACGACTTGCGGTCTTGGTCGTGGGCACGAGTGGTGCTTCGATCCCTCCGCAGCCGACGACTTTGGGTCCCGGATTCTCGCATCAGCCCCGTTACTCGCCGTCGCAGAAAAAGAACCGATACGCGTGGCGATGGAGCACGAACGCCTCTAGCTGCTGCGCCAGCTCAGCTGAGGTGGGCTCTTGCGTGCACTGGCCGACCCCCTCTCGGACCGGTGTGGTTGTCTCACTATCGTCCAGAGATGCACTATGGCCGCGGGGATGATGGCCTCCCCGGTAATTCGTTGGCAGCGCGACACCGCGTACGAGCCCGACGAATTGGCAGGAAACAAGACCAAGAGAAGGACCAATGATCTCGAAAGCTCAGTTCGGCGGAGTGCTCATCGCGGTGGGTCTGATCGTTGGCATCGGGATGACATTGCTCCTCTTCACGGCTGATCTCGACATGCCCGCCGGGAGGTACCCCGGCACACTCGCGTTCTGGTTACCGATCGGGATCTCCATCTCGGCTATCGCCGTCGTTGCCGGGGTTATCACGGCGTTACGGGCTCGGAAAAGATAGTCAGCGTCAACACCCGACTCCCGCCGAGGGATCCTTCTTCGCTCTCTCGCGGCCTATTCTCAGTGGATGAGCGGCGAGGTTGTCGATGAGCACTAGCTCCGAGCGGAAGACGCGACAGACCGGCCCCTGGGGAGCCGTTGTGCTGACGGTCTTGCTCGCAATAGCGACGGCCGCCAGCGCCGCTTACGTCCGAATTCTTCCCCTCGGCGTTGCCGGCTGCGGGGAGGAATGTGACTACGACCAGATCTCGACTGCGGTCAATGTGTTCTACATCGCTGCAACTGCAATCTTGTTGCTCACGATCGCCGGTGTCGTCATCTTCCGACGTTCGAGAGGAGTCGCCATGGCCGTCCCCGCCCTCGGGTTCATTCTTCTCGCGGTGATGTTCTGGCTCTGCACAGGCGCCGCCGAGGCGGGGATGCGGCCCGAGTAAGTCGACTAGGACCGCATGCCGATCCACTTGTGCGCCTTCAGCTGCCGCGTAGGACGACCGCCTCTCGCACGACAACCTTTGCCTGGTCATTTGGCGGCGCTGCGGCCTTCGCTACGGTGGACTGCATGACAGATAGGACCGGGGAATTGGATGATTCCGGATGGCATACCTGGGCACGAGACTTCGTCCCTGCCTCTCACCGGGACTTGCCGATGCTGCGCGTATACCTGCCCTTCATTGACGTTGATGGGAGTTTCGTGCGCTGGTCGCAGTACGTCGATGTCGAGGAACACTCCGCGTCGCTGAGCTGGTTCGAAGCGACCCGTGGCCTCGTGGAGGAGCACCCCGGCATTGACGACCTGGTCTCGTGCATGGGTCAACCGGACAAATCCACCGCGCAAGCGCTCCGCGACGCCATCGGTGACCTGCAGCTGCGATGCCTCCGGTGGGTGGGATACGGCGAGGTGCCCGCCGCCCCCACCGTTCGCGTGCACGGAGAGGACTACTTCGAAGCCGATCTCGTCCCCGCCGATATCACGGCAGAGCGACGCATCCCAGAATTCGCGTGGGACGCAGACCGGCGGTTGGCATGGGGCAGCCGTCTCTACCCGGATTCCCTCGTCATCGCCGCCGAGCTGTCGATCTTCCGGCAGCTCCGTAACGACCCACGCTTGGACTCTGTATCGGTCAGGGTGGACCGAGACGAACTGCCCCCAAGCAGCGGCGACTGAACCTCATCACCCGAGTTACTAGCAACCTCTCAAACGAGCGCTGATCGATCCAGTTACGGACCGTCTCGGCCGTCTGTGAGATCGATGAATTGCTCTCGCTCGGGCGTGGCAAGACCCGCGTCGGTGCGTGGGGCATGCGGATCAGGTATAGCTGCGTGGTCACCCGCGTCGCCGTCGGCTAACTCGACGGCAAGTGAAGCGTGGCGGGTGACGATAGATCCGGCCGCAGGGTTTTGATCGGTGATGTACACAACGCGGCGCCAAGCGACGGCGCCGATTGGCGTACCGTCGGGGTCAGGGTTGGCGATCACGACCCCGTGCTCGCGAGCAAGCATCTGTGCGTCCCCGAAGTTAAGCCCAACAACGTCAGGCACGGTGACGAGATTGCCTACTTGCTCCCACATGGGATGGACGCTACGTACATCGCGGCCGCCCCGCAAGCCCGTCGTTCATTGCGACGGGCTCACCGTTCGGGAGTGGGCGATTCGGGTCGCCTGCCCGTGCGACGATCGACACGCGCGTTGGTTGGGAGGGGTTGATTCCCGCAAGACCCGCCCGGATCCGATTCGCGCTCGGGTACGTCATACGCGACACGCACCCACGGGCAGGGGTCGCCGATCGGCAGACAACGGGATCGCGGCCTTGAACGAGTGGACGCGACGGCGGGAGTCGAACCCGCACCGCTGCCAGGTATGAACTGGAGCCCGGGACCGCCCGGATCGCCGCGATGACCTCACGCTAACCCGGCCGTGCGACAGAAGCCAGGACGTGAACCAGGGTTGCGTTTTGCGTCGTGATGTGTCATTCCGGAGGCGGCGGCGGGGCGGCATCCAGCGCGCGCAGCATCCTTTCAAGTGTCTCGCGCAGATCGGAGCGCGCGGGTTCGGCGAGGTCGGTGGTGTACTCGACGCCGACGGGGATCCACGACATGCCGTACATCGTCTCGCGGAAGTCCTGACCGCCGACGGGCCAGCGTGTGCGGTCGTCTCCTTCGGGCATCGCACCCTGACCCCACTGCCCGAACGCCTCGCGCATGACGTCGATGGGCAGCTCCATGACCACATCGGTCTCGACAGCGGTGCGCACCCACGAGCGTGCGACGAGGATGAACTCCTCGACCTGCTCGGGCGTGAGCGGTCGCGGTTCGAACAGCACGCGCGTGTGCTCGATGGCGCTCACCCGGTCGACTCGGAACGTGCGCCAGTCGTCGCGCTCGAGGTCCCAGCAGAGCAGGTACCAATGGCGGTCGGCCGGTGCCAGCGTGTACGGCTCGATGCGGCGACGCGAAACCTCGCCGGATGCCGACGTGTAGGTGAAGCGCACGCGCTCGTGGTCGCGGCATGCGAGAGCGAGCTCGCCGAGCACTTCGGTCGAGACGGCTTCGCCGGTGCGGATGCCGGCGGGCTGGACGGCGTCGGCCAGTGCGATGACCCGCCGTCGCAGGGGAGCAGGGAGCACCTGCTCGAGTTTCGCGAGCGCGGTGAGCGCCGTCTCGGGGCCGCCGACGAGACGCTGCGATGCCGCGACCCGCAGCCCGATCGCCATCGCGACCGCCTCTTCGTCGGTGAGCAGCAGCGGGGGCACGGCGCTGCCGGCCTCGAGCCGGTAGCCACCGGCCACACCGGGCGTCGATTCGATGCGGTAGCCGAGCTCGCGAAGTCGCTCGACGTCGCGCCGCACGGTGCGCTCGGTGACGCCGAGGCGCTCCGCGAGTTCGGAACCCGGCCAGTGGCGATGCGTCTGCAGGAGATTGAGCAGCGAGAGAGCGCGGGTCGTGGTGTCGGACATGCGTCCAGATTGCCGTACAAAGCGGACCGGATCTGTCCGCGATGCTTTCTACTCTGCCCTCATGACGAACGAACCCATCATCGAGGCGCGGGGTCTCACCAAGCGCTTCCCCGATCACCCCGCCAAGAATGCCAAGAAGAGGACCGTCGAGGCCGTCACCGACCTGACCTTCCGGGTCGACCGCGGCGAACTCGTCGCGTTCCTCGGCCCGAACGGCGCCGGCAAGTCGACGAGCCTCCGCATGCTCACGACCCTCATCCCTCCGACATCCGGCACGGCGCACGTCGTGGGCTATGACATCCTCGAGCGGGCGGCCGCGGTGCGGGCGCGCATCGGCTACGTCGGTCAGCTCACGAGCGGCAGCTTCAGCCAGCGGGTGCGCGACGAGCTGATCAGCCAGGGCGCGTTCTACGGGATGCCGCGCGCAGCGGCCGCCACCCGGGCGGACGAGCTGATCGATTCGCTCGACCTGGCCGGCTTCGCCACGCGCACGGTGCAGCAATTGAGCGGCGGGCAGAAGCGACGCCTGGATGTCGCGCTCGGACTCATGCATGCGCCGCCCCTGCTGTTCCTCGACGAACCGTCGACCGGGCTCGATCCGCAGAGCCGGGCGAACCTCTGGCAGCACATCATCGACCTGCGCGCGCAGCACGGCACGACGGTGTTCCTCACGACGCACTATCTCGAAGAGGCAGACCGCTACGCCGAGCGGGTCATGGTGATGGACAAGGGACGCGTGATCGCCGACGACACCGCCGCGCGGCTCAAGGCCGAACTCGCCGGCGACGTGCTGACGTTCGGTTTCGCGTCGGGGGCGGATGCCGACGCCGCCGTCGCCGTCATCGAGTCGCTCACCGACAGGGAGGTGCGGCGTGAGGTGGGGTCCGTCATCGCGCTGACCGCGCCGGACGGCGATGCACTCCTTCCCGCCGCCGTGCGTGCACTGGATGCCGCCGGCCTCCGCGTGGTCCGCGCGACCGGCGTGCCTCCGACCCTCGATGACGTGTTCCTCGCACTCACCGGACGCACGTTGCGGGAAGCAGGGGAGGGCACCGCGGCCGACGAGACCGAACAGAGCGATGACGCGGGGGACGCGGCATCCGTCACGACAGGAGCCCGGCGATGACCACCGGAATGCAGACCGCAACCACCCGCCCCGACACCGCGGTGCGGCCCAACACCGTCCGAGACACCTGGAACGTGCTCACCCGGGAGCTCAAGCCGGTCGTCCGCGACCCGTTCACGCTCATCTTCAGTCTGGTGCAGCCCCTGGTGTTCCTAGGGCTGTTCGCACCGCTGCTGATCGGCACGTCGGGTGCTCCCGTGGGTGAGACGCTGCAGTGGTTCGTCCCCGGAGTGCTCGTGATGATCGTCCTGTTCGGCACGGGCGCGACGGGATCGAACCTGCAGTACGAGATGATGACCGGTTCGCACGAGCGCACGCTCGTCGCGCCGCTGGCGCGCTCGTCGCTGCTCGTCGGGCGGGCGCTCAAGGAGATCGCCCCGATCGTGGTGCAGGCGATCATCATCGTTCTGATCGCGCTGCCGTTCGGCTTCACCGTGAGCGTTCCCGGGCTGCTCATCGGGCTGGCCCTCCTGGCGGTGTTCGGGGTCGGCCTGGGATCGCTCTCGTACACACTGGCGCTCAAGACGAAGGATCGGGAGTGGCTCTTCTGGGGTGTGCAGCAGACGCTGATCTTCCCGCTGCTGATCCTGTCGGGAATGCTCCTACCGCTCGATGAGGGGCCGGCGTGGATGCAGGCGGTCGCCACCGTGAACCCGGTGAACTGGGTCGTGCAGGCGGAGCGCGCGCTGCTGGCGGGAGACCTCGGTGCGATCACGGTGCTCTGGGGCTGGGTCGCCGCGCTCGTGCTCGCCGCCCTCGGACTCTGGGCCGGTGTCCGGGCGATCCGCCGGAGCAGCTGACTCTCGGGGGAGCCCCCCGAGAGTCAGCGACTAACGTGATGCCATGACATCGGCGACACGGCGGGGCATCCTCGCCGTGGTCACGATCGTCGTGCTGCTCGCCCTCGGCGCGGGCGTGGGTGTCGTGCTGAGCGACGCGCTCGGCATCCGCACCGAACCGGCGACGCAGATGAAGCCGGCCGCGCCGGACGAGCCCGCCCCGACGCCCGCGGTGGCGCCCCCCGAGTTCACCGACATCGACGTCCCCGACACCGTGCGTGTGGGCGTCGCGCTGGAGGAACTTGCGGATGCCGTCGCCGAAGCGGACCGCACCGCGGGGGCGGCATCCCTCACGGTCGTCGCCGGAGCGGGCGACGCCGACGACGACACCTACCGTCTGAGCGGCTCGCCCGACGCCCTGCGCATCGACGCGGTGAGCGAGAGCGGTGCCGTCCGTGGCGTGTACGATCTCGCGGCGCAGGTGCGCGCGGGGCGCGCGGTCGCGGAGCACCTCGGTGACGAGGTCTCCTCGAGACTGCCGTTCCGCATGGTCGACATGGGGGCCGTCGCGGTCGCGCCGGATCCGGCGGCATGGGAAGAGGGCACCGACTACTCGCACGCCTCGAAGGCCTTCGCCGACGTGCTGCTGTCGGAGGCGCCGTACATCGATCAGGAGTCGCTCGCAAGCGCGTACGACGACTTCGACACGTTCATCCGGCATTCGCTCGCGAACGGGTACACCGCGGTCGCCTTTCCGGGGCTGGTCGAGTACGTGACCTTCGACGCGGCCCCGGACGGTCCGGTGTACGCCGCCGGCGACGAGCACCGCGAGAAGGCGCTCGCGCTGCGCGAGGCGTTCGCGCCGATGTGGGACCGCGCGGACGAGCTCGGCATGGACGTGTTCCTCCGCACCGACATGCTGACCCTCACCACGCCGCTCGAGCAGTACCTCACCGACCGGTTCGGGTCGCTCGACACCGCGGACCCCGCCCTGTGGGACGTGTACGCCGCCGGCCTCGACGAGCTGTACGCGGCAGAGCCCGCGCTCGACGGGGTGCTCATCCGCATCGGCGAAGCCGGCCAGGTCTACGACGTCGACGGCTGGGACGTGTACTCCGCGCTCGCCGTGACCACGGTCGACGCCGTGCGCGCGATGCTCGAGGCGCTCACGACGCAGGCCGAGGCATCCGATCGCGAGGTGATCTTCCGCTCGTGGAGCGTCGGGGTCGGCGCGGTCGGCGACATGCACACCAACGACGCGTCGTACGAGGCGGTGCTCGGCGGCATCGACTCACCCGCCCTCATCGTGTCGACGAAGTACACCCTCGGCGACTTCTACAGCTGGCTGCCGCTGAACACCACGCTCGCGCAGGGGGAGCAGCGCCGCATCGTGGAGTTCCAGAGTCGCCGCGAGTTCGAGAACTTCGGCGCGTTCCCCAACGACCTCGGACCGCAGTACCAGTACGCGCTGCAGGAGCTGCTTGCGGCGAACCCGAACATCGAGGGCGTATGGACGTGGACGCAGGACGGCGGTCCGTGGCGCGCCGGACCCATGACGCTGTACCTGAAAGCCGGGTTCTGGCAGCTGTACGAGCTGAACACGATGCTCGCCGCCGACCTCGCCCGCGACCCCGAGGTCGACGTCGCCCGGGTGACCGAGGACTGGGCGCGCGAGTGGTTCTCGGACGACCCGGCGACGGTTTCTGCGATCGTCGAGGCGATGGCGCTCTCACGCCCGGCGATCGAGCAGGGGCTCTACATCGAGCCCTTCGCCGAGCAGCGCGTCTTCGCGATCGGACTCGAGCCGCCGCCGATGATGTGGATCTTCGAGTGGGACATCCTCACCGGGGACTCCGCGGTGCTGGATGTGATGTACGCGATCGCGCGGGACGCGACCGGCGGCGACATCGAGGCGGCGATCGCGGGCGGCTCGCAGGCGGTGACGGATGCCGAGGCCATGCGCGAGCTGGTCGCAGCGACCGATCCGGCCTCGTGGCATGACACCGCGCTCCGCGAGGCGTTCGTCGACACGATGGACTACCAGGTCGACGTGCTGCGCCTCCTCGCGGCCTACCGCGCGATGATCCTGCACCAGGCGCAGTGGCACGACACCCTCTCGGCCGACGCGTACGCGGCGTGGGATGCCGACCGTCTCGCGTATGAGACGCTCGCCGCGCAGCACCTGGAGACCTACACCGGCGACATCGACCACCCCGCGTACAACCTCACGGCCGCCGACCTCGGCGTGCAGCGCGCCGAGCGCGACATGCCGATGGCGTGGATCGCGCGCGGGATGCTCGTGCTCGCGGTCGCCTGGGTCGTGATCGGCATGTTCTCCGCGCGCACCCGTCTCGTCGGGCGGCCGGGCGCGGCCGCGGCGCGCGCGACGTGGCTCGGCGCGACCCGACCGTGGCGCGCGCGGGAGTCGACGCTCGGACTGCTGCCGCTGGACCGATGGCTGCTGCTGGGCATCCCGGCCGCGACGCTCGTCGGGACGCGTGCCGTGCAGACGTCGTTCCTGTCGTGGACCCACCTTGCCGTCGTGCTCGGCGCGTGGCTGCTGTTCGCGCTCGTCGTACGCGCGGTCGTCGGGCGGCGCTCGCCGTGGCCGGTGATCGCGGCGGTCGGCGGGGTGGTCATGCTGCGGTGCATCGTCGCGCTCGCGGCGCTGTCGCTCACAGGTCCCGGCGGGTACTGGTTCGCGTTCTGGACCGACCCGACCCGTCGCACGCTCTACGTCGCGGTCGCGTTCGCGCTGTTCGCGTGGCTGTTCGTGGCCGCCGGGTGGGCGCTGTCGTCGCAGATCGGTGCGCGCCGGGCCGTGGGAGCCGTGCTCGCCGGTGCCGGCGTGGGGCTCGCGGTTCCGGCATCCGTCGTCGCCCTGATCGGTCTGGAACAGGCCCTCACGGTGTGGAACGACGAGATGGGCCTGCTGCCGTGGGGTCTCGCGCGGATCCTCGGGATCACGGTGTACCTCGACATCCCCGCCGAGACCGCCTGGATCGCCGCGGGGGTGGGCGCTGTCATCGCGGTCGTGGGCGTGGTGCTGGCGGTGCCGTGGCACCGCGCCGGTCGGGAAGCGGGATCGGTCGTGCCGGGCCGGTCGTCGGAAGCGGTGTGACGGATGCGGCTCGAGTGACCGATCGTGCGTCGGTGCGGGTGATGCTCCCGACGACCGGACTGCAACGGAGAGGTGTCGGGGTGCGCGCCTAGACTTGACGCGCTATGACCGACGCCTCCACGCCCATGATCATCGTCGGCGGCGACCGCGGTCCCGCCGCGCCTGCCGCAGGTTCGGTGCGCCCCGACGAAGATCTGCTCGCGGGGCTCAATCCGCAGCAGCGCGAGGCGGTCACCTACCGCGGTCCCGCCCTGCTGATCGTCGCGGGCGCCGGGTCGGGAAAGACGAGCGTGCTGACGCGACGCGTCGCGTCGCTCCTGCGCACGAAAGAGGCGTGGCCGAGCCAGATCCTCGCGATCACGTTCACGAACAAGGCCGCCGGCGAGATGCGCGAGCGCGTCGGGCAGCTGATCGGCGACCGCGCGCAGGGCATGTGGATCTCGACGTTCCACTCGGCGTGCGTGCGGATCCTCCGCCGTGAGGCCGAGCAGTTCGGGTTCACGAAGTCCTTCACGATCTACGACTCGGGCGATTCGCGGGCGCTGCTCAAGCGCCTTGTGAAGGAGCATGAGGCGGACGCGTACGGCATCACCCCCGCGGGGGCGCAGAGCCGCATCTCGAAGCTGAAGAACGAACTGGCGGATGCCGAGTCCTACGCACGCTCGGCCAACATGAACGACCCCGCCGAGCGCGTCTTCGTCGACGTTTTCATGGACTATCAGCGCGCATTGCAGCGGGCGAACGCGTTCGACTTCGACGATCTGATCGGGCAGACGGTCTACCTCTTCCGGGCGTTCCCGCACGTCGCCGACGTCTACCGACGCCGGTTCCGGCACATCCTCGTCGACGAGTACCAGGACACCAACCACGCGCAGTACGCCCTGATCCACGAGCTCACCCGGCCGATCTCCGGAGCAGGCGGCGGCTCGTCGTTCGAGTCGCACGGCATGATGATCTTCGAGCCCGAACCGCATCCGGTGGATGCCGCCGAGGCTCCGGCATCCCTCACCGTCGTCGGTGATTCCGATCAGTCGATCTACGCGTTCCGCGGCGCCGACATCCGCAACATCAGCGAGTTCGAGAAGGACTACCCCGGGGCGAAGGTCGTCCTGCTCGAGCAGAACTACCGGTCGACGCAGAACATCCTCTCTGCGGCGAACGCCGTGATCGGGCACAACTTCGACCGCAAAGACAAGAAGCTGTGGACCGACGTCGGCGAGGGCGAGAAGATCGTCGGCTTCACGGGGTACTCGCAGCACGACGAGGCCCAGTTCGTCGCGGACGAGATCGAGACGCTGCACCGCAGCGGCGTGGACTACTCGCAGATCGCCGTCTTCTACCGCACCAACTCGCAGAGCCGGGCGCTCGAGGAGATCTTCATCCGCGCGGCGCTGCCGTACAAGATCATGGGCGGCACGAAGTTCTACGAGCGCGCCGAGATCAAGGACGCGCTCGCGTATCTGATCGCCGTGTCGAACCCGGCGGACGAGATGGCGCTGCGGCGCATCATCAACCGGCCCCGGCGGGGGATCGGCGACGTCACGATCGAGGCGATCTCGCGGTACGCCGCGAACGAGCAGATCACGTTCCGCGATGCGCTCGCGAACGCGTCGGCGCTCGGGGTGGGCCCGAAGATCCAGGCGGCGATCTCGCACCTGGACGCCGTGCTGGCCGAGGCGACCGACCTCATGCTGCCGGCGACGGGCGAACTGGCACCGCCCACCGCGGTCGCCGAGGGGCTGCAGCTGCTGCTCGGCAAGACCGGGTACACCGACGCGCTCCGGGCGAGCAAGGACGCGCAGGACGAAGCCCGGGTGGAGAACCTCGATGAGCTCGTCGCGGTCGCGCGGGAGTTCGCGCGCAACAACCCCGAGGGGACGGTCGTGGACTTCCTCGCGGAGGTGCAGCTCGTCTCGGATGCCGATGACCTCGAAGACGCATCGGGATCGGTGTCGCTCATGACGATGCACACGGCGAAGGGTCTCGAGTACGACGCCGTGTTCGTCACGGGCGTCGAGGAGGACCTCATTCCGCACCGCATCTCGGCGGGGGAGCCGGGCGGTCCGCAGGAGGAGCGCCGGCTGTTCTACGTCGGCATCACGCGCGCCCGCAAACGCCTGTATCTGTCGCTCGCGATGACCCGCGCGCAGTTCGGCGAGATCTCGGTCGCGATGCCGAGCCGCTTCCTGCAGGAGATCCCGGCCGAGCTCGTGCACTGGCGGCAGTCGCCGGGTGACGTGAATTCCCGCGGCGGCATGCAGTCCCGGGCACTCAACGCGCGGCGGCCGGGCGGCGCGGGCGGTGCGCCGGCGCGGCGCTACGGCGACGACCTCGTGCCGAAGTCGACGTCGATCGAGCGCTTCGCGAACCGCATCCCGGCGAAGGTGCGTGACAACGGCGACATGGTGCTCGTCTCGGGCGACCGGATCAAGCACGACGACTTCGGCGAAGGGCGGGTGGATGCCGTGACCGGTGAGGGCGCGAAGCGCGTCGCCCACGTGCGCTTCGACAGCGCAGGGCCCAAGAAGCTCCTGATCAAGATCGCGCCGATCGAGAAGCTCTGACCCGCAGCCCGCAGCCCGTGGAGCGTGGGGACGGCGGGGCGCCGGTTAGGCTCGGTCGATGGCTCTTTTCTCGAGACGCAAGAAGTCCGAAGACGTCGAGGCGCCGCAGCCTCCCGTGACTCCGGCCGCCGAGGACGCCGACGTTCCGCCCGAGCCGGAGGCCGCGGCATCCGTCGGCATCTCCGTCTCGTCGTTCCGCGGGCTCGGCGCGGAGGCGACCACGGTGCCCGCCGAGGCGGTGCCGACGGAGATGCCCGAGCAGACCGGCGCGACCCCCGCGGCTCAGCCTGGGTCCACGCCGGCCGCACAGCCTGGGCCCGCGACCGCCGTGCCCCCCGGTCAGCCCGAATCCGCGCCGGCGGCACCGCGACCCCGCCGGCAGCCCCGTGCCGAGGCGCCGCCCGCGACCGAGACGATCCCGGGACTGCGCGACAACGTCGTGCTGCGCGAGGCGCTCGCGGCGCTCCCCAGCCCCGCGACCGCGCCCGACCTGCTCGAGGTCGCGCGGCAGCTTCTGCAGGGGCATCTGTTCCTGCGGGTCAAGGGTGACGCCCGCGCCCTGCTCGCGGAGGGCAAGGACGTCCCGCTCGGCGTCGCGAAGATGGGCGACAAGCAGTACGTCCTCGCCTACAGCGGCGGCGAGGCGCTGCGCGCGAGCATCGCCGCCGACCGCGAGACCGACACCTCCGCCATGGGGCAGCCGGTGCTGGCGGTCGTGCGGTACGCACTCGCGGGGCCGTACGCCGGGCTCATCATCGACAACGCCTCCGCGCCCGCCCGTGCGGTGCTGCCTCGCGAACTGCTGCAGAAGCTGCTGGACCAGGCCGACCCCTCCCTCGCCGTGAAGACGCTCTTGGCGGGTGAGCGCACGGCGGCGACGGCATCCGAGATCGCGGACGCCCTCACGCGCGTGAAGTTCTGGGTCGCGGTGAACCGCTCTGCCGAGGGGCGCTTCGGCGTCGCGGAGGCGCGGACGCAGGACGGCGCACGGCTCGTCGAGATCTACTCGCATCCCCTCGAGGTCGCGTCGCTCGGCCGCGGAGATCAGGCGGCGCCGATGACCGCGGCGCAGCTCGCCGGCGCCTTGCGCAACGACACCGGCCTGGACGGCGTGATCGTCGACCCGGGCGGCCCGTGGATCCGCCTCTCCCGAGCCGATCTCGCGCCCGTGTTCGCCATCGCTGGCTCATAACTCCTGCAATCCGCGCGATGCGGCCTTCCGAGTCCGCGTGATTCCGGGCCTTCGCACCTCATCGGCGATCGGGTTGCAGGAGTTGTGGCACGCCGGGCGCGCGGCCGGCGCTCTGTCGGATGCCGGAACCCCGGCCTAGGGTCGAGGGCATGGCGAGCGAGCGCATCACACTGACCGTGCCCGGCCCCGACGGCGACCGCGAGGTGGGCCTGTCGAGCCCGAACCGGGTGCTGTGGCCCGCGCTGGGCATCACGAAGCACGAGCTCGCCGAGTACGTCCTCGCGGTCTCGGGTCCGTTCCTCGAGGCGAACGGCCACCGGCCCGTCTCCCTCGAGCGGTACCCCGACTCCGTCGACGGGGAGTCGTTCTTCTCGAAGAATCCGCCCAAGGGCACGCCCGCCTACGTCGAAGCCGTCACCGTGACGTACAACAGTGGGCGGCGGCATCCTCAGCTCGTCCTGACCGAGCCGGCCGCGATCGTGTGGGCCGTCCAGATGAACACCATCGTCTTCCACCCGTGGGCCTCGCTCGCGACGGACACCGACAACCCGGTCGAGCTGCGCATCGACCTCGACCCGCAGCCGGGCACGGACTTCGCGGATGCCGTCCCCGCCGCGCACGCCCTCCGCGAGGTTCTGCGCGAGGCGGGGCTCGAGGCGTGGGTGAAGACGAGCGGCAATCGCGGCATCCACGTCTTCTGCCCGATCGAGCCGACGCACGAGTTCCTCGACGTCCGGCACGCGGTGATCGCCGCGGCGCGCGAACTCGAGCGGCGGATGCCCGACAAGGTCACCACGAACTGGTGGAAGGAAGAACGCGGTGAGCGCGTCTTCGTCGACTTCAACCAGGCGAACCGCGACCGCACGATGGCGGGTGCTTACAGCCCTCGGGCGCTGCCGACCGCGACGGTGTCGACGCCGGTCGCATGGGACGAATTGGATGCCGTCGACCCGCGCGCGTTCACGGTGCGCTCGGTTCCGCAGCGACTGGCAGACACCGGCGATCCGTGGGCCGGGTTCCTCGACGCTCCGGGGCGCATCGACACGCTGCTGGAGTGGTGGCGGCGCGACCTCGACGCAGGGCTCGGCGAACTGCCGTTCCCGCCGGACTTCCCGAAGATGCCGGGCGAGCCGCCACGCGTGCAGCCGAGCAAGAAGAACCCCGACAACTGGACGGCCGACGGCACGCCCCGCTGAGCCGGGCGTTGTCTTCCGCCGTCGCGGCACGTGCTTCTGCTCGCGGCGCGCGATGCATCGCGTGCCGCGAGCGCGGGGGCGTGCCGCGAGCGCGGGCGGACTCAGTCCAGCACCGCTCCGACGTCGTACGCCGAGACGGACTCGAGCTGCTCGTAGGTGCACGACGCCGGATCGCGGTCGGGCCGCCATCGCTCGAACTGCACCGTGTGGCGGAACCGCCACCCCTCGAGCTGGTCGTAGCGCACCTCGAGCACGCGTTCGGGTCGGAGCTTGACGAACGACGAATCGCGGTTCGCCGCCGAGAAGCGCGACTTCTCGCCCTCGCCGGTGAGCGCTTCGCCGGCGTCGTCCGTCTGCACGAGGGGCGCGAGCTCTTCGATGAGCTCGAGGCGACGCTTGTCGCTCCACGCCGAGACCGCTCCGACGTTGTGCAGCACGCCGGCGTCGTTGTAGAGGCCGACCAGGAGTGAACCGACCCCCTGCCCGGACTTGTGGATGCGGTACCCGAGCGCGACGACATCCGCGGTGCGCGCGTGCTTGATCTTGAACATCGTGCGCTTGTTCGGCGCGTACGGCTGCGCGAGCGGCTTCGCGACGACGCCGTCGAGCCCCGCGCCCTCGAACTCGCTCAGCCAGCGGCGCGCGAGATCGGCATCCGTCGTCGTGCGTGTGACGTGGATCGGATGCGGGAGACCTGCGAGCAGATCGACCAGCTGCGCCCGTCGCTCGGCGAAGGGCTCGGGCTGCAGGTCGCGGTCGCCGCGCGCGAGCAGGTCGAAGGCGATGAACATCGCGGGCGTCTTCTCGGCGAGCATGTTCACGCGGGATGCCGCGGGGTGGATGCGCTGGGTGAGCGACTCCCAGTCCAGCCGCTGCGATCCCGGCTCGCCCTTCGGCACGACGACCTCGCCGTCGAGCAGGCACGGCTCGGGCAGCAGTCGGGCGAAGGCCTCGACGAGCTCGGGGAAGTAGCGCGTGAGCGGCTTGGCGCCGCGGCTGCCGATTTCGAGCGTCTCGCCGTCCCACGACACGAGCCCGCGGAAGCCGTCCCACTTCGGTTCGTAGCTGAGGCCGCCGGGTACCTTCTCTTGACCGGGCACCTCAGGCACGGACTTCGCCAGCATCGGCGCGGGGATCTCGTACGTCATGGCCTCATCCTCCCCGACGCCGCCGACGCGCGACACCCGTCCCCGCCGCCCACTTCTGCGCCCACTTCTCCGTGAAGCGACATCTGCACGTCGAGACGACGCGGAAACCCCACGGTCTGGACGTGCAGATGTCGTCTCAGCGAAAGAGGGAGAGGTGTCAGGAGTCGACGGGCTTCTTGGGGCGCGCCCAGCGGGCCGGAAGACCCTCGCCGTCCCACACCTGGATCGCGCCCCACACGACGGCGGTGATCGGCACCGCCAGTACGGCGCCGACGATGCCGCCGAGGATCGTGCCGATCGTCAGGGCGATCAAGATCACGAACGGGTGCAGCTTGAGCGAGCGGCCCATGAGTACCGGCTGCAGGAAGTTGCCCTCCAGCTGGTTGACGAGCACGACGACTCCGACCACGAGGAGCGCGTTGAGGAGGCCGTTCGAGACGAGTGCGACGAGGGCGGCGAGGATGCCGGCGAGCGTGGCTCCGACGATCGGGATGAACGCGAGGAGGAAGACCAGCACCGCGAGCGGGAGGGCGAGCGGCACCTGCAGGATGAGCAGACCGATGCCGATGCCGACCGCGTCGACGAACGCGACGGCGGCGGTGCCGCGGATGTAGCTGCCGAGCGTCGTCACGGTCTTGTCGCCGATGCGGCGCGCCCGCGCGTAGTGCGCGCCGCGGAACGGGCGCAGCAGGAACTCCCAGAGCTGCGGGCCGTCCTTCAGGAAGAAGAACAGCACGACGACCATCAGCACGAGCCCGGTGATGAAGTTCGCGACGGCGCCGACGCCGGCGAGGGCGCCCGAACCGAACTGGGCGCTCGTGACGAAGTCGGTCGCGGCGGCGAGCCATTCGTCGATCTGCGCCTGGTCGATCTCGAACGGGAGCGTCCCCACCCACGCGATGACCTGCTGCACGCCCTCCTCGGCCTGGCTGTACAGCGTGTTCCACTGGTTGCGGACCGCCCACACGATGAGCCAGCCGATGAGCCCGAGCACGACGGTGATCGCGAGCAGGGCGATGATCGTGGCGAGCACCGACGGAACGCCGCGCGAGCGCATCCACGTCATGACCGGCGCGAACGCCGAGGCGAGGATCAGCGCGATCACGACCGGGATCGTCACGAGCGTGAGCTGCTGGATGCCGAAGATGATGCCCGCCGCCACGATGACGACCACGATCACCTGGATCGAGCGGATGCCCAGCCTGCCGAATCCGTCGGCCCACAGACTCCACGGCGGATTGGCGGGGCGGAGGTCGAGGCCGGGGGTCTCGAGCGTGACGCGGCGAGGCTCGTTGCTGAACAGTCCCATGCCCTCGACGTTAGGGCAGGGGCCGACAACCGCGCGGAGGCTTGCGCGGGGTCGCGCACACCGTTAGGCGGCGGACCCCGAGGGCACGCTCTTGCGGCAGTCAGTGCCGCGAGGTCAGGCGAACGCGCCCACGCCGGTGATGTCGCGGCCGATCAGGAGCGCCTGCACCGACTCGGTGCCCTCGTACGTGTGGATCGACTCGATGTCGGCCATGTGCCGCATGACGCGGTGCTCGAGGAGGATGCCGTTGCCGCCGAGCAGATCGCGCGCCATGCTCGCGACCCGGCGCGCGGCGCGCGTGTTGTGGTACTTCGCGAGCGAGGCCTGCGTGGGGACGAGCGCGCCGGCGCTCTCGAGGTCCGCGAGACGCCGGCAGAACAGCTGCATGCCGGTCAGCTCGTCGAGCATCTGCGTCAGGCGCTCCTGCACCATCTGGAACCCCACGAGCGGCTTGCCGAACTGCACCCGCTCCTTCGCGTATGTGAGGGCCGACTCGTAGCACGCGGTCGCGTGGCCGAGCGCCGACCACGCGACGCCCGAACGCGTGGCGTAGAGGACGGTCGAGGCATCCTTGAAGGTCTTCGCGCCGGGCAGCACGGCGTCGGCGGGCAGTCGCACGTCGGTCAGCGTGATGTGCGCCTGGTGGATCGCGCGCAGCGACACCTTGCCGAGGATCGGGCGGCCGTCATAGCCGGGGGTGTCCTGCGGGACGAGGAAGCAGCGCACGGCACCGCGGCCGTCGTCGGTGGGCACGCGGGCCCAGACGAACGTGATGCCGCCGGACGCGCCGTTGCCGATCCACTTCTTCGCGCCGTTGAGCACCCACTCCTCGGTGCCGTCGGCACGGGTCTCGCGCCGCGCCTCGGTCTCGAGCGACACCGAATCCGACCCGTGGTCGGGCTCGGTCAGCGCGAAGGCGCCGAGCACTTCGCCGCGCGACAGCGGTCCGAGGTAGCGGGCCTTCTGCTCGTCACTGCCGAACAGCGCGAGGGTGCGCAGCGCCAGGCCGCCCTGCACCGCCAGGATCGTGCCCATCGACCCGTCGCCGCGCGAGACCTCCATGTTGATCAGTCCGGCGGCGAGCGGCGAGAGGTGTGTGAGCCCGTCGTGCTCGATGCCGTCGGCGAAGAGGTCGAGCTCGCCCATGCGCCGGGCGAAGTCGGTGTTGTACTCGCCGCGGTCCCAGTAGGCGTCGATCACCGGGAGGACTTCGTCGGCGAAAGTCTTCGCCCGGTCCCAGGCCGCCTGGTCGGCGGACGGGATGTCGCGGAAGACCGCGTAGTAGTCGGTGTCCAGTCGCGCGGTGAGGTCGTACGCTTCGACGCGCTGACCGGGGACCGGCGTGAATCCTGCGCTGGCGGCCATGGTGCACACTCCTGTTCCCGCGTCGGGGATCACGCGGTCACGAAGATTCTAACGGAACTCAGTTTCCCGATCTACGGAACCCAGTCTCACGTGAGGAGGCGCGCCGATCGACCGGAGGGGAGGGGTCAGGTCAGGACGGGTCGAGCCGCGCGCGCAGTCGCCGCGTGACTTCGGCCGGCGGCATCCGTCGGGGGAACACCGCGATGACGACGTCGTCAGGAGCCTCGCCCGCGCCGTCGGGATGCACGCCGTAGCGGCGCCGAACGTCGTCGAGAGCGGCGCGCAGCACCGTCGGCCGCACGCGCTTACCGCGCAGCAGCTGGCGGAGCACGTGGTTGTGCACGGCCGTGACGAGGGCCGAGAAGCCCACCGCGTCCAGCGGGTCGAGCCCCGGGATCGCCTCGCGCAGGTAGTCGTCGAAGAGGCGCTCATAGCGGAAGACCGTCACGATCTCGCGCTCGCGCAACGCCGGCACGTCGCGCACGACGCGGTAGCGACGTCGAGCGATGTCGGGATCGGCCGCGAAATGGCGGAAGACGCGTTCGGATGCCGCGCACACCGCTGCCCACGGGTCGGGGTGCCCGGTCGAGAGGAACTCGCGCAGCTCGGCGAGGAGGACTTCGTGATCGGCGAAGACGACGTCTTCCTTTCCGCCGAACTGGCGGAAGAACGTGCTGCGTGACACCCCCGCGGCCTGAGCGATCTGCTCGACCGAGGTCGCTTCGAATCCGTGCTGCTCGAAGAGCTCGAGGGCGGCCGCCACGACACCGGTGCGGGCGCTGGAAGGGGAGGACGTCTCGCTCATGTCGAGACGAGCCTAGACCTCGGGGGTGCGCCGCGGAGGGCCGATGTCGTCGATGGGCGCGACGGTGCGGTAGTAGGCTGGGGAACCGGTCGAGATATCTCGACATCAAGACGCTTTTCCGCGTCATCTCCCCGTCGCCCCAGCGAAGGAACGCACTGTGGATCTGTACGAATACCAGGCACGCGACCTCTTCGAGAAGTACGAGGTACCGGTTCTCGCCGGACTCATCGCCGACACGCCCGAGGAGGCGAGGGCCGCGGCGGAGAAGATCGGCGGTGTGGTCGTCGTCAAGGCCCAGGTCAAGACCGGAGGCCGCGGCAAGGCCGGCGGCGTGAAGGTCGCCAAGACCCCCGATGAGGCGTACGAGGCCGCGAAGGCGATCCTGGGCCTGGACATCAAGGGCCACGTCGTCAAGCGCGTCATGATCGCGCAGGGCGCCCGCATCGACAAGGAGTACTACTTCTCGGTGCTGCTCGATCGCGCCGAGCGCGCGTACCTGTCGCTGTGCAGCGTCGAGGGCGGCATGGAGATCGAAGAGCTCGCCGTCGAGCGCCCCGAGGCGCTCGCCCGGATCGCCGTGAACCCGCTCACCGGCATCGACAAGCAGAAGGCCGTCGAGATCGCCGAGGCGGCAGGGTTCGCGCCCGAGCTGGTCGACAAGGTCAGTGACGTGTTCGTCAAGCTCTGCGCCGTCTACAAGGGCGAGGACGCCACGCTGGTCGAGGTCAACCCGCTCGTACTCACCGAGGAGGGCGACATCATCGCCCTCGACGGCAAGGTCACCCTCGATGAGAACGCCGACTTCCGTCACGCCGGGCACGCGCTGCTCGAAGACAAGGCCGCGGCCGATCCGCTCGAGGCCAAGGCCAAGGAGAACGACCTCAACTACGTCAAGCTCGACGGTCAGGTCGGCGTGATCGGCAACGGCGCGGGCCTGGTGATGTCGACCCTCGACGTCGTGGCCTACGCCGGGGAGAACCACGGCGGCGTGAAGCCCGCCAACTTCCTCGACATCGGCGGCGGCGCCTCGGCCGAGGTCATGGCCGCGGGGCTCGACGTCATCCTCGGCGACCCGCAGGTCAAGAGCGTGTTCGTGAACGTCTTCGGCGGCATCACCGCGTGCGACGCGGTCGCGAAGGGCATCGTCGGCGCGCTCGCCGAGCTCGGCTCGAGCGCCTCGAAGCCGCTCGTCGTGCGCCTCGACGGCAACAAGGTGGAGGAGGGTCGCGCGATCCTGCGCGACGCGAACCACCCGCTCGTCACGCTCGCCGAAACGATGGACGAAGGCGCCGACAAGGCCGCCGAGCTCGCGAACGCATAAGGACTCAGAAACATGTCGATCTTCCTCACCAAGGACTCCAAGGTCATCGTCCAGGGCATCACCGGCGGCGAGGGCACGAAGCACACCGCGCTCATGCTCAAGGCCGGCACCCAGGTCGTCGGCGGCGTGAACGCCCGCAAGGCCGGCACGACCGTGCTGCACCACCTCGCCGACGGCACCCCTGTGGAGCTCCCCGTCTTCGCGTCCGTCGCCGAGGCGATGGAGAAGACCGGCGCCGACGTGTCGATCGCGTTCGTGCCGCCCGCCTTCACGAAGGACGCGATGGTCGAGGCCATCGACGCCGAGATCCCGCTCCTGGTCGTCATCACCGAGGGCGTCCCCGTCGGCGACACCGCCGAAGCGTGGGCGTACGCGCAGTCCAAGGGCGAGAAGACGCGCATCATCGGCCCCAACTGCCCCGGCATCATCACGCCGGACGAGGCGCTCGTGGGCATCACCCCGGCCAACATCACCGGCAAGGGTCCGATCGGACTCGTGTCCAAGTCGGGCACGCTCACGTATCAGATGATGTACGAGCTGCGCGAGATCGGCTTCTCCACCGCGATCGGCATCGGCGGCGACCCGATCATCGGCACGACCCACATCGACGCGCTCGCGGCATTCGAAGCCGACCCCGAGACGAAGGCGATCGTCATGATCGGCGAGATCGGCGGCGACGCCGAAGAGCGCGCGGCCGCGTTCATCAAGGCTCATGTCACCAAGCCCGTGGTGGGCTACGTCGCGGGCTTCACCGCTCCCGAGGGCAAGACGATGGGCCACGCCGGCGCGATCGTCTCGGGCTCGGCGGGCACCGCGCAGGCGAAGAAGGAGGCCCTCGAGGCCGCCGGCGTCAAGGTCGGCAAGACCCCTTCCGAGACCGCCGACCTCATGCGCGAGATCATCACCGCGCTCTGACACGGCTCTGTCGGGGGGGCGGATGTTGCAGCATCCGCCCCCTCGTCGTCTGCCGCCGCGCCACCGGGCGCCGGGCGCGCGGTTCAGAACCTGCGGCGCGTCCGCCCGGTTTAGGGTGGGGGCATGCCACTGACCGGGGAATACAAGCCGAGCACGTCCGAGTGGGCGCGCACGCAGGCGGAACAATACGAGGCGTCCAACGGCACCGAAGCGAACCTCCTTCGCGGAGTGCCCATCATCGTGCTGACGACGGTGGGGGCCAAGTCGGGGGGCCTCCGCAAGACCGCCCTCATGCGCGTCGAGCACGACGGCCGCTATGTCGTCGTCGCGTCGAAGGGCGGCGCGCCGGACGAGCCGAAGTGGGCCGAGAACATGCGCCGGCACCCGCTGGTCGAGCTGCAGGACGGCGCCGACAAGCGGGACTACACCGCACGCGAGCTCTCGGGCGACGAGCGGGCCGAGTGGTGGACGCGTGCGACGGCCGTCTGGCCCGACTACGACGCGTACCAGACCAAGACCGACCGGCTCATCGCCCTGTTCGTGCTCGAGCCCGTCCAGGGCTAGCTTCCCCAGCCGGCGCGGCCCCAGCGAGCCCCGTGGCGGGGCGTGGTGGGGCTTCGCGCGCCGCGGCGCGAGCGCTCCGCCGATCCGCAGCGTCGCGCCCCTAGACTCCCGCGTGGGGGTTGGTCATGGGGATGACGGCGCGATCCGCGAGGCGCATCGAGCTCGTGCTGGCTTCGGTGGGCGCCCTCGCGGTGATCGCGTTCGTCGTGCTCGCGGCCGTGGCCGCCGTGCCGCCGGCCCTCACGAACGTGGACTCGACGGTCTCCGACGGCGTCGCACCCGAACCGCTCGTCGGGAGCGGAGGTGAAGCGGACATCGTGGTGCCCGACGGCTGGATCGTGCGTCGGCAGAGCGAGGACGCCGTCCTCGTCGTCACTCCGGACGGCGGCCTGTCGGCGCGGGTGACCGTGAGGACCGCGGATGCCGCGACGGTCGTCGCCGAGCGGGCCGACGGTGCGACGCGCACCGAGCTGCTGGCGTCAGGGCTCAGGGTCTTCCACGCCGACACGGCGGCGGAGAGGGCCGGCTCCGACACGGCGGACCCCGACGCGACCGGCGCCGGCGAGGGAGTCGTCGCGGCGGTGGCGCTGCCCGACGGCACGACGGTCGTCGTCGCCGCCGAGGTGGACGACTCTGCGACGCTCGGCGATTACCGCCCGGCGCTCGCGCAGCTTCTCGAGGGGGTCGGGTCGTGAGGGTGCGCCACGGCGGGCGGGCGGCGGCGTGCGCGATGCTCGCCGCGATCGTCGTGATCGCGTCGGGGTGTGCGCCCGCGGTGGACGAGGGGTGGGTCCCGCCGCAGTGGCCGCAGTCGCGGCTCGCGGTCGTCGCGGAGCCCCCGGCGCCGCTCGACGCGACGGGATTCGCGGGACTCGAGCCGCAGCGTCTGCGCAACGACGGCGTGGGGGTGCAGGCGCGGTTCGCGTACCTTCCGGGGGCTTCGGCCTCGGCATCCGCCTTCAACGACGTCGTCGACGACGTCGTGCGTCAGGCGATCGGCGCGCAGTCGGCGGCGACCGGCGTCGCGTACGCGCCCGAACCGTCGACCGGGCTGGCCGACCGCGGTTGCGTCGCGGGCTCGACGACTATGGCCGCCGACGCCCTTCTCGCAGATCCTGCGACCGGCGCGCCGAATGCGAACGGCACGACCGTGGTCTGCGATCTCGTGACCGCCGCGGGACCGTTCCTCGGCCTGCGGCTGCGCGTCGTCTCGGGCGGAGAGGGGACGATCGTCTCCGACACCTCGACCACGCTCTACGTCGACACGGCGACGGGCGAGATCGTCCGCGCCGCGGAGCTGTGGACGGACTCCGCGGCCGACGTACTCGGCGCGCAGATCGTCGAGGCGCTCGTGCGGGATGCCGGATCCCTCAGCCTCCGCCCGGCGGCGGTCGCCGAGCCGGAGCAGCTCGCGCGCCTGGTCGTCGCCCTCGGCACGACCGTGCCGACGCCGGGTGGAGACCTCGTCTTCATGGTCGCCCCAGGGTTCTCGACCGCCGCACTCAGCGACCTGGGCGTACCGGCGACGAGCGAACCGCTGGCCGTCTCGGTGCCCGCGGACGTCGCAGCCGACGTCCTGACACCGTTCGGCGCACGGCTGTCGGCCGGTGCCGGTCTGGAGTACACCGGTCCGCAGCCGACGGGCGCGGCGGCGGTGCGTCCGTCGTGCGACCTCGTGCCCTGCATCGCGCTCACGTACGACGACGGGCCCTCGGGTCTGACGCCGGGCCTGCTCGACATCCTTCTGGAAGACCGCGCTGCGGCGACGTTCTACATGCTCGGGCAGTACGCCGCCGGCGCGCCCGACACGGTGCGACGTGTCGCCGCCGAAGGCCACGAAGTCGGCAACCACACGTGGAACCATCCGCGCCTGCCCGAGCTGACGGACGACGAGATCGCGCGTCAGCTCGGTCGCACCGCGACGCTGCTGCGCGCCCTCAGCGGGCAGCCGGTGGAGACATTCCGTCCGCCGTACGGCGAGTTCAGCGCCCGGGTGCTCGCGGTCGCGGGTGAGCCGGCCATGATCTGGACCGTCGATACGCGCGACTGGGCCGGCCCGCCCGACGACGCGCTCATCCGCTCGGCCGTCGACGGCGCGACCCCGGGCGGCATCATCCTGTTCCACGACACGCACGAGCGCACGATCCGGGTGGCTCCCGAGGTCTTGGCGAGACTGAGGGACCGCGGCTTCACCATGGTGACGGTGACGCAGCTGTTCGGCGGCGACCTGCCCGCGTCGGGCGCGTGGCGCGCGGCGCCCTGACCTGCGCCCGACCGATCAGCCCAGCGCGGCTTCGATCGGACCCCGGGCGAAGAACACGACGAAGCCGACAGCGACGATCCACAGCAGCGGACTGATCTCGCGCGCCTTGCCGGACAGCGACCGGATCACGACCCACGAGACGAAGCCCGCCCCGATGCCGTTCGCGATCGAGTACGTGAGCGGCATCACGGTGATCGTCAGGAACACCGGGATGAGCGCCGACACCTCGCTCAGATCGATGTGGCGGATCTGGGCCATCATGAGCGCACCGACGATCACGAGCGCGGCCGCGGCGATCTCGCTCGGCACGATCGTGGTGAGCGGCGTGAAGAACATCGCGAGCAGGAACAGCGCGCCCGTCACGACGTTCGCCAGGCCCGTGCGGGCGCCTTCGCCGATGCCCGAGCCGGACTCGATGAAGACGGTGTTCGAGGACGACGAGGTCACGCCGCCGGCGACCGCGCCCACGCCCTCGACGATGAGCGCCGAGCGCAGCCGCGGGAAGTCGCCCTTCGCGTCGGCGAGATGGGCTTCGCGCGACAGGCCGGTCATCGTCCCCATCGCGTCGAAGAAGTTCGTGAACACGAGCGTGAAGACGAGCATGGTCGCGGCCAGGATGCCGATCCGCTCGAAGCTGCCGAAGCCGACCTGGCCGATCAGGCTCAGGTCGGGGATGCTCACGATCTGCCCCGGGATCTCGGGCACCGTCAGACCCCATCCGCCGGGGTTCTCGGTGCCGTCCTCGGCGAAGCGCGGACCGATGTTCCAGATCGCCTCGACGATCACGCTCGCGACCGTCCCGGTGATGAGCCCGATCAGCAGCCCCGCCTTGACCTTCCGCGCCATGAGGACGGCGGTCACCAGGAGCGTGAGCACGAACATCAGCGTGGGGACGGTCGCGATCGATCCCTCGACGCCGAGACCGACCGGGGGAGAGGACGCGCCCGTCGCGGTCACGAAACCGCTGTCGACGAACCCGATGAATGCGATGAAGAGGCCGATGCCCACCGTGATCGCCGTCTTGAGCGCGAGGGGGACCGCGTCGAAGATCATCCGGCGCAGCCCGGTCGCCGCGAGAACCACGATGATCACGCCGTTGATGACGACGAGTCCCATCGCCTCCGGCCAGGTCACCTGGCCCACGACCGAGACGGCGAGGAACGAGTTGATGCCCAGGCCCGCCGCGAACGCGAACGGCAGGCGGGTCACGAGCCCGAACAGGATCGTCATGACACCCGCGGTCAGGGCGGTGACCGCCGCGACCTGTCCGAACCCGAGGGTGTTGCCCTCGACGTCCACCCCGCTCGAGAGGATGATGGGATTCAAGATGACGATGTAGGCCATCGTCACGAACGTCACGATGCCGCCGCGCACCTCGGTGCCGGGCGTGGACCCACGTCGCGTGATCTCGAAGAAGCGGTCGAGCGGACCGCGTCCTTCCGGTTCGGTCGCGATCTTCTCGCTCGCCGGTGCAGTGCTCATTCAAAACCTCCGCCCTCGACGCTAGTGCCCGCCGGAGCGCCTTCCCGCCACGCCTCGTGCGGTGCGGGCGGCGCACCGTTCACGCGGCGATGCCGCGCAGGCCCCGGATGCCGCGCAGGGCGCGCCAGGTCGGCGGGCGGCATCCGCGTGGGTAGGGTCGATGAGGCATGAACCGCCTCATCGTCGTCATCCTCGCCGCCGTCGACGCCGCCATCGCGGCGGCCGTCGGCCTCGCGGCGACCCTCGCGCCGCTCACCCTCCTGTGGGTGCTGGCGCTCGGCGGAACTGCCGACTGGGGGGCTCTCTGGCCCGCGGGTGCGGCGATCTGGCAGTTCGGCAACCTCGTGCCGCTGCAGGTGACGCTGCCCGGCGAATACCTCGCCGTCGCCGGCATCGACCCGACCGCGGCATCGTTCGTCCTCTCGCTCGCCCCGCTCGCGTTCGCGTCCTTCACGGCCATCTTCGCGGCGCGGTCGGGGGTGCGGGCCTCGCAGGCGGACGCGTGGATCACCGGTGTCGTCTCGGGCGCCCTCGTGTTCGCCGGGCTGGCCGCGCTCGTGGCGGTGAGCGCGGTGAACTCCCTCGCGGGTGTCGAGCAGTGGCAGGCGATCCTGTTCCCGTCGCTGGTCTACGCGATCCCACTGCTGCTCGGCGGGCTCATCACCGAGTGGCGGGAGGCGAGCGCGGGTGTCGTCGCCCGGGTGCGGGACCGCATCGAAGCCGCGCCGCACGGGTGGGGTGAAGCGACGGGACTCGTGGTCACCGGAACGGCCATGGTGCTCACCGGTCTGATCGGGCTCGGGGCGCTCATCTTCGCGGTGTCGCTCCTCCTGCGCGGCGGCGAGGTCGTCGCCCTGTTCGAGGCCGCGCACGTCGATGCGCTCGGGGCGACCGTCGTCACCCTCGCACAGCTCGCGTACCTGCCGACCCTCGCGATCTGGGGCATGTCGTTCGTCGCAGGGCCCGGCTTCGCCGTCGGCGCCGACACGGCGGTCTCGCCCGCGGGCACGCAGCTCGGCGTGGTTCCGGGAGTCCCCGTGCTGGGTGCGCTCCCCGAGTCCACGACGCCGTGGCTGCTCCTGCTGGCCCTGCTCCCGATCGCGGTCGGAGCGCTCGCCGGGTGGATGGCGCGATCGCGTCTCGTTGCGCCACCGTTCGCGGTCGAAGGCGGGTCCGCCCGCGTGCCGTTCGCGGGGGATGCCGCAGGTGAGTCCGCACGCAGCTCCGCACTGACCGCGCTGCTGTCGGGGGCGGACGAAACGCAGGCCGACGGCGGCCGGATGCGGGACGCCGACGCGGCCGAGGATCCGATCGCCGCGCGCCTCGTGATCGCGCTCGGCATCGCCGTGCTGTCGGCGGCGGGAGCGGCGCTGCTGTGCGCTCTCGCGTCGGGCTCCATCGGTCCAAGGCGTCTCGCCGAGGTCGGCCCCGCACCCGGGGCCGTCGCGCTCGCCGTGGGTCTGGAGGTGCTGATCGGCGCCTCGATCCTCCTGCTCTCGCCTCGTCGCCGCGAGTCGCCCGCTGAGTCCACCGCCGCACCCCTCGACGCGACGGGGAGCACCGGCTCAGGAGCCACGGTCGCGGATCGCGCGGAGGCTCCCGACGCGGCATCCGTCGGAGCATGGCTCGTGGGCGACGACACGTCGGTGCCGGACGAGACTGCGCCGGCCGCACACCCTGCGTCGACCGCCCCCGCGAGCTCGTACGTGTTCCCGCCGCCCGACCCCGACGGCACGCCGACCGCCGACCTCGGCGCCCGGCGACCCGGGCCATTGCCCGATGCCCTGCCCGAGCCCCGGCCGAAGCACCTCCCCCCGCTAGACTGACCCGGTGCTCACGGTCGCCGTCCTCATCTCGGGCACCGGGTCCAATCTGCGGGCCCTGCTCGACGCCGCAGCCGACCCCGACTACCCCGCGCGCATCGTCGTGGTGGGCGCCGACCGCGAGGCCGACGGCTTCGCGCACGCGGAGGAATACGGCATCCCGACCGTGCTCGTGCCGTGGCGCGAGTTCGACACGCGCGAGGAGTGGGGCGCGGAGCTCGGTGCGCAACTCGACGTCTGGAAGCCCGACCTGGTCGTCTTGAGCGGTCTGATGCGCCTCCTGCCCGCCTCGCTCGTCGAAGCCTGGTCGCCGCGCATCATCAACACGCACCCCGCCTACCTGCCCGAGTTCCCCGGTGCGCACGGTGTGCGCGATGCGATCGCCGCCGGCGTCGCCCAGACCGGAGCCAGCGTCATCATCGTCGACAGCGGTGTCGACAGCGGCCCGATCCTCGCACAGGAGCGCGTCCCGGTGCTGCCGGGCGACGACGAGCACAGCCTGCACGAGCGCATCAAGCCCATCGAGCGGCGCCTGCTGATCGACGTGGTGCGGCGGATCGCCACCGGAGAACTCGACCTCGGCCGAGCCTCCGCCCCGACAGCCTGACCGACCCCCGACCCGAGGAGCCCCATGGCCGGCCCCAGCCACGACCCGTCCCTGTACCGCGACCGTGATCTCGTGCCGGTGCGTCGCGCACTCGTCTCGGTGAGCGACAAGACCGACCTGCTGCGCCTCGCCGACGCGCTCGCGGCGGCGGGGGTCGAGATCGTGTCGACCGGTTCGACCGCCGCGACGATCCGGGATGCCGGTCACGCCGTCACCGACGTGGCGTCGGTCACCGGTTTCCCCGAGTCCCTCGGCGGCCGTGTGAAGACGCTGCACCCGAGCGTGCACGCCGGACTCCTTGCCGACCTCCGCCTCGAGGATCACGAGCAGCAGCTCGCCGAGCTCGGCATCCTCCCCTTCGAACTCGTCGTGGTGAACCTCTACCCGTTCGTGGAGACGGTGGCCTCGGGCGCGCAGGGCGACGACGTCGTCGAGCAGATCGACATCGGCGGCCCCGCGATGGTGCGCGCGTCGGCGAAGAACTTCGCGAACGTCGCGATCGTCGTCTCACCCGAGTCGTACCCCGCCGTGATCGACGCGCTCGGCCAGGGCGGCACGACCCTCGCCCAGCGCCGCGAGCTCGCCGCGCGCGCGTTCGCCCACACCGCGCAGTACGACCGCGCGGTCGCGACCTGGTTCGCCGAGGGCACGCTCGAGAACCAGGCCGACCTCCCGCAGCACCTCACGATCAAGGCCGAGCGCCTCGCCACCCTGCGCTACGGCGAGAACTCGCACCAGCGCGCCGCGATCTACACGCGCGTGGGCGGTCACGGCATCGCGCAGGCGACGCAGCTGCAGGGCAAGGAGATGTCGTACAACAACTACGTGGACGCCGATGCCGCCCTGCGCGCCGCGTTCGACATGGTCAAGCCCGCCGTGGCGATCATCAAGCACGCGAACCCCTGCGGCATCGCGGTCGCGGCCCCGCAGGCGCTCGACCCGATCGCGAGCGCCCATCTGCGCGCGCACGAGTGCGACCCGGTGTCCGCCTTCGGCGGCGTGATCGCGGCGAACCGTACCGTGACCCTCAAGATGGCCGAGAACCTCCGCGACATCTTCACCGAGGTCATCGTCGCGCCGGACTTCGAGCCCGCCGCCCTCGAGGTGTTCGCGCTGAAGAAGAACCTGCGCGTGCTCCAACTGCCCGTGGACTGGCAGCAGGAGCGGATGGACGTGCGCCTCGTCTCCGGCGGCCTGCTGCTGCAGGATGCCGACCGTTTCCCCGACGACATCGAGTCGGTGGCGAAGGACTGGCAGCTCGTCTCGGGCGAGCAGCCTGCGCCCGAGGAGATGGAGAACCTGATCTTCGCGTGGAAGGCGTGCCGCGCGGTCAAGTCGAACGCGATCGTGCTCGCGAAGGGCTCGGCCACGGTCGGCATCGGCATGGGCCAGGTCAACCGGGTCGATTCGTGCCGCCTCGCGGTCGAACGCGCCGGTGCGCGCGCCGCGGGGTCGGTCGCGGCATCCGACGCCTTCTTCCCCTTCGCAGACGGACCCCAGGTGCTGCTGGACGCGGGTGTCGCCGCCATCGTGCAGCCGGGAGGGTCCGTGCGGGACGAAGAGGTCGTCGCGGCCGCGCGCGAAGCGGGCGTCACGATGTTCTTCACGGGCGAGCGCCACTTCTTCCACTGACCCCGCGGGACCTCTTCTCCCGCGAGCCGTCACCTCCGCGAGACTGCCACCTTCCGCGAGACTGCCACTTCCGCGAGACTGCAACGGCACGCCGAGACCGAGGGGAATCCCCTACGTCTCGGCGCGCAGGTGCAGTCTCGCGGGCATGAGGGGGGCAGGCGGGTGGGTCAGGGGGTGGGGCGGCCGTAGGCCTCGAGCCACCGCAGCCACACCTCGCTGACGGTCGGATACGGCGGAACCGCGTGCCACAGACGGTCCAGCGGCACTTCGCCGACGATCGCGACCGTGGCCGAATGCAGCAGCTCGGCGACGTCGGGCCCGACGAACGTCGCGCCGATGAGCACCCCGCGGTCCTCGTCGACGATCGCCCGCGCCATCCCCTCGTAGTGATCGGCATGGGTCGAGGCGCCCGCCACCCACGACAGGTCGTAGTCCAGCACGCGGATGCGGCGCCCCGCCTTGCGCGCCGCCGCCTCGGTCAGCCCGACCGACGCGACCTCGGGGTCGGTGAACGTCACCTGCGGCACGTGCTCGTGGTCGGCGGTCGCGACATGCGCGCCCCACGGCGCGTCGTCGACCCGCAGGCCCTTCGCGCGGGCGGCGATGACGTCGCCGGCGGCGCGCGCCTGGTATTTGCCCTGGTGCGTGAGCAGGGCGCGGTGGTTCACATCGCCGACCGCGTAGAGCCAGTCGGTGCCCTTCACGAGCAGCGTGTCGTCGACCGCGAGCCACGCGCCGGGCTCGAACCCGATCGATTCGAGTCCGAGGTCGGTCGTGCGGGGTGTGCGGCCGATCGCGACGAGGACCTCTTCGGCGACGACGCGCCCGCCGTCCGACAGGGCGAGGACGGCGTTCTTCGCCGTGCGGTGCGCGGCGGTCACCTCCACCCCGGTGCGCACGGTCACGCCGAGCTTCTCGAGCGACGCCTGCACGAGCTCTCCCGCGAACGGCTCCATGCTGTCGAGCAGCTTCGAGCGCACGAGGAGCGTGACTTTCGCGCCGAAACCGGCGTAGGCGGTCGCCATCTCGGCGGCCACGACACCGCCGCCGACGACGGCGAGGGATGCCGGCACCCGCGTCGCGCTCGTCGCATCGCGACTCGTCCACGGGGAGATCTCGCGCAGTCCCGGGATGTCGGGCAGCAGCGCGGCCGACCCGGTCGCAGCCACCACGGCATGGCGCGCGACGAGTTCGGTGACTGTGCCGTCCGTCGCTGTGACCCGCACGTGCTTCACGTCCGTCAGCTCGGCGTGCCCGCGGACGAGGTCGATCCCGGTCTGATCGAGCCACTCCACCTGTGAGGCGTCGTCGCGGTCGTGCGTGATGCGGTCGCGGCGGCGGAGGACGCCGGTGACGTCCAGATCGCCCGTCACCGCCTGTTTCGCGCCGTCGAGATCGGCAGCGGCCCGGAGCGCCGCGGCGCTGCGCAGCAGGGCCTTCGACGGCATGCAGGCCCAATACGAACACTCCCCGCCGACCAATTCGGCCTCGACGATGACGGTGCTCAGGCCCCCCTGCACGGTGCGGTCGGCCACGTTCTCGCCCACCGCGCCTGCTCCGATCACGATGACGTCGTACTCGCGTGCGCTCATCCGTCCACGCTAGCCGCCCGTGGCAGCATCGCGGCCGTCGATTTCTTCGCCCACCGCCGGCACCGTCGCCGCGTCGGATGGCCGCACCGCGGTGTCCGATTTCCGCCAGTCGGACACCGCGGGAAGTGGCAGGCTGGGCGCATGAGCATCCCGGCCATGACGTTCGACGAGCGGTACGGCGTCATCCTGTCGCGCGACCCGCGCTTCGACGGGCAGTTCGTCACGGCCGTGCGCTCGACGGGCATCTACTGCCGACCGAGCTGTCCCGCGCGCACCCCGAAGGCCTCGAACGTGTCGTTCTACGCCACGAGCGCCGCCGCGCACGAGGCCGGCTACCGCGCCTGCAAGCGCTGCCTGCCCGAAGCCGCCCCCGGCTCGCCCGAGTGGGACCTCCGCGGCGACACCACCGCCCGCGCGATGCGCCTCATCGCGGACGGCGTGATCGAGCGCGAAGGTGTGCCCGGGCTTGCGCGGCGACTCGGGTACTCGCCGCGCCACCTCACCCGGCTGCTGTCCGCCGAGCTCGGCGTCGGCCCGCTCGCGCTGAGCCGCGCGCACCGCGCGCACACCGCCCGCATGCTCCTGGTCGGGACCGATCTGCCGGTAGCCGACGTCGCGTTCTCGGCCGGGTTCACCAGCATCCGCCAGTTCAACGACACGATGCGCGAGGTGTTCGGCATGCCGCCGCTCGAGCTGCGCGCGCGCCGGCGGCGCACCGGATCCGAACGGTCGGGCGCCGCCTCCGCGACCGCCGGCCCGGTTGCGTCGGGACACGAGGCGGCCGGAACGATCGATCTCGTGCTGCCGCACCGCGCGCCCTTCGACGCCGAGGGGCTTTTCGCCTGGATGGACGCGCGCGCGGTGCCCGGCGTCGAATCCGCGACGCCGACCTCGTTCGCCCGCACGCTCCGCCTCCCCGGCGGGCCGGCCTGGTTCGCGGTGCGCCTCGACGACGCCGGCCGCATCCGGCTGCGTGCGCGACTCACGCACCTCGGTGACCTGTCGACCCTCGTGACGCGCGTGCGCCGCCTGTTCGATCTGGATGCCGACCCCGTCGCGATCGACGACGCGCTCGCGCGGCATCCCGAGCTCGCCCCGCTCGTGTCACGCCTTCCGGGCATCCGGGTGCCGGGTGCGGCCGACCCGCACGAGATGCTGATCCGCGCGATGGTCGGGCAGCAGATCACGGTCGTCGCGGCGCGCACCGCACTCACCGCCCTCGCCGACGCGCTGGGGGAGGAGGTCGCGCTCGGGGTGCCCGAGACGAGGCTGTTCCCGACGATGGCGGCGATCGCGGAGCGCGGACACGACGTGCTGCGCGGCCCCGCCGCCCGCATCCGCGCGATCACGGATGCCGCCGCGGCGCTCGCCGACGGCTCCCTCGTGCTGGGGCCCGGCGACGACGCGGCCGAACAGCGCGTGAGGCTCCTCGCGATGCGCGGGATCGGTCCATGGACGGCGGACTACGTGCGCATGCGGGTGACCGGAGACCCCGATGTGGTCCTCCCGGGTGACGTCGCGGTGCGTTCGGGGGCGGCGGCGGCCGGCATCCCCGCCGATCCGCGCGGACTCGAGCGGTGGGCCGCGCGGACGGCGCCCTGGCGCAGCTACCTCACCGCCCACCTGTGGCGCGCGGTGCCGCCGCGGGCGCCCCGGGTGCCGGCAGCGCGTCACCGGGTGCCGGCAGCGCGTCACCGGGTGCCGGTCGTCGGGTCGCCCGCCGGCGGGGAGCCCCACACGACACCCGAGAACACTTTCGTCACACCGGTCCCTGCGACCGGCCCCGAGGAGGACCAGAGATGACCGCCACGATCCAGACCATCGAGACCCCGGACGGCGCCTTCACGATCGTCGCCGACGCCCGCGGCCGTGTGCTCGCCTCGGGGTGGACCGCAAATGCCGAGACGGCGATCGCCCGGATCCCCACCCGTCTGCGTCCCGAAGACGTCCGGGAGGCGGAAACGGATGCCGCGGCCGCCGTCCGCGCGTACTATGCCGGCGACCTCGCTGCGATCGACACGGTCGCCGTCGCGCAGTCCGGCACGGAGATGCAGTTGGCCGGCTGGGCCGCGCTCCGCCGCATCCAGCCCGGTCGTCCGCTCTCGTACGCCGAGTTCGCGACCGCGCTCGGTCAGCCCTCGGCCGTGCGCGCCGCCGCGTCGATCTGCGCGCGCAACGCCCCGGCGCTCTTCGTGCCGTGTCACCGCGTCCTGCGTTCCGACGGCTCCCTCGGCGGCTTCGCCTGGGGCCTCGACGTGAAGCGCAGTCTGCTGGGCCGCGAGTCCGCCTCCGTCTGACCGCTCGCTCCGTCGAGGCATTCTTTTCTCGGCGCGAGACAGAACCCGCGCGAGAAAGTTGTTGCGCCGCGCGAAACCCCCGGGCTAGGCTGGAGGGCTCTCGTCCGCGAAGCGGACACCGTCGAAGGAGGATGCCATGAACACGATCGCCGTCTCCCTCGTCGTCACAGTCACGCCGGTCGCCGCGCTCTTCCGCGACCCGATCGGGACCCCCGGACTCCTGGGCTGAGCTTTCCTGCCGACTGCGGTCGGCATATCGCCCGCTCTCCGAGCGTTCCCTCCTGAAGGCGTCACCCGCCTGCCGCACCCCGCGGTGCCCTCATTTCTCCACCCTGCGCGACCCCATCCCACAAGGATCATGACTTCCACCGCTGCACACCACGACGGCCGCGTCTCGACGCTGCGCGCCCTCTCCCGTCTCATCCCCTTCGCGAAACCCGTCCTCGGGCGGCTCACGCTCGGCGCGCTCAGCGCGCTCATCGCGAGTCTCCTCGCACTGTCGATCCCGCTCGTGCTCGAAGTCGTCGTCCGCGGCCCCATCACGTCGGGCGACCCCGTGCAGCTGATCTGGGGCGCAGTGGCGATCCTCGCGCTCGGGCTGTTCGAGGCGCTCATGGTGTGGTTGCGGCGCTGGTTCGTGCTCGGCCCCGCGACGAAGGTCGAGTACGACCTGCGGAAGGGGTTCTACTCGCGCCTCCAGCGGCTGCCGGTGTCCTTCCACGACCGCTGGCAGTCCGGCCAGCTGCTCAGCCGCATGATGCAGGACATCAGCATGCTCCGCCGATGGATGGCCTTCGGCCTCGTGCTCCTCGTCGTCAACGTGCTCACGATCCTCGTCGGCACGGTGCTGCTGTTCCGTTGGCACTGGCTGCTCGGCACGATCTTCCTCGTGTGCTCGCTGCCGCTCTGGTACACCGGGTACCGGTTCGAGAAGACGTACGGCACGCTCGCGCGGCAGAGCCAGGACCAGGCGGGCGACCTCGCCACGTCGGTCGAGGAGTCCGTGCACGGCATCCGCGTCCTGAAGGCGTTCGGGCGGGGCAAGCACGCGCTGCACAAGTTCACGCAGCAGGCCGAGACCCTGCGGCAGACCGAGTTGCGCAAGGCGCGCGCGGTCGGCGTCATCTGGTTCTGGCTCGTGCTGCTGCCCGACATGGCCTTCGCGCTCTGCCTCGGCGCCGGCATCTACCTCGTTCAGCTCGGGCAGCTGCAGGTCGCCGAACTCATCGCGTTCTTCGCGATGGCGACGGTCCTGCGCTGGCCGATGGAGTCGATCGGCTTCCTGTTCTCGTTCATGCTCGACGCGCGCACCGCGACCGACCGCATCTTCGAGGTCTTCGACGAGCAGAACACCATCACCGACCCCGACCGCCCGGTCTCGATCGAGCGGCCCCGCGGCGAGCTCGCGTTCGAGGGCGTGCACTTCCGCTACCAGGATGCCGCTCCGACCGAACGCGACATGCTCGACGGCATCGACCTCGTGCTGCGGCCGGGGGAGACGATGGCCCTGGTGGGTCTCACCGGCTCAGGGAAGACCACGCTCACGACCCTGCCCTCGCGCCTGTACGACGTGACCGGGGGTCGCGTGACCCTCGACGGCGTCGACGTGCGCGACCTCACCCTCAAGGAGCTGCGCACACACGTCGGCATGGCCTTCGAGGACGCCACGCTGTTCTCGCAGACCGTGCGCGACAACGTGCTGCTCGGCCGCGAGGACCTCGAGCCCGGCAGTGCGGAGGCCGAAGCGGTGCTGCGCGAAGCGCTGCAGGTCGCGCAGGCGCACTTCGTCGACGACCTGCCGAAGGGCGTCGACACGATCATCGGCGAAGAAGGCCTGTCACTCTCGGGTGGGCAGCGCCAGCGCCTCGCTCTGGCCCGCGCGGTCGCCGCGCGCCCCGCCGTGCTGGTGCTCGACGACCCGCTGTCGGCGCTGGATGTCGACACCGAGGCGCTCGTGGAGGACGCGCTGCGGGAGGTGCTGCATGCCACGACCGCACTCGTCGTCGCCCACCGCCCCTCGACCGTGACGCTCGCCGACCGGGTGGCGCTGCTCGAGGGGGGACGCATCACGGCGGTCGGGACGCACTCCGACCTGCTCGCCTCCAGTGACCACTACCGTCACGTGATCTCGAGCCTCGAAGACGCCGAGCGTGACGCGAAGGCACAAGACCCCGAGCGAATGCTCGAGAACCGCGAACAGGAGGTGAAGCGATGACCACGGCGACCGTCGAAGGTACAAGCGGCGAAGACCGCTCCGACTACACGCGCGCCGAGAGTCGCAGCATCCGTCGCCGTTCGCTGCGCCTGCTCGGCTCGCTCGTCGCACCCCTGCGGTGGCAGCTCGTGCTCGCCGCTGTGGTGCTGATCGTCTCGACCGCGCTGCGCGTCGCGGGCCCCGCCCTCATTGCGTACGGGATCAACACGGCGCTTCCCGCCGTCGTCGACGAGATGAATTGGATGCCGACCATCGGCGTCGTCGCCGTCTACCTGCTGACCGCGATCGGCGGCGCGGCGCTGATCGGCTGGTACGTCGTCGTGGCGGCCCGCCTGACGCAGGCCATCATGCTCGACCTGCGCAAGCGGATCTTCCTGCACACGCAGCGCCTCAGCCTGGAGTTCCATGAGTCGTACACGTCGGGCCGCATCATCTCGCGGCAGACGAGCGACCTCGACACGATCCGCGAGCTGCTGGACGGCGGGTTGAACGAGCTCGTCTCGGGCATCCTCTACGGAGGCTTCACGCTGATCGCTCTGCTGCTCCTCGACTGGGAGTCGGGCGTCATCCTCGTCGTGATGGGGCTGCCGCTCTACCTGTTGATGCGGTGGTTCTACGTCCGCTCGCAGGTCGTGTACCGCGAGTCGCGCGTGATCAGCGCGAAGGTGATCGTGAAGTTCGTCGAGACGATGACCGGCATCCGCGCCGTGAAGGCGTTCCGCAAGGAGGAGCGCAACGACGACGAGTTCGGCGGACTGGCGAGCGACTACCGCGACGTCAACATCCGCTCGATCCGCCTCTTCGGAACGTTCGAACCGGGACTCATGGCCGTGGCCTCGGTGACCGTCGCGCTCGTGCTTCTGTGGGGCGGCATCCGCGTCGTCGACGGCTCGATGCTCATCGGAACGCTCATCGCGGCGGTGCTGTACGTGCGGAACTTCTTCGCGCCGCTGCAGGAGGTCGCGTTCTTCCTGAACTCCTACCAGTCCGCCACGGCGGCGCTGGAGAAGGTCTCCGGTGTGCTCGAGGAGGAACCGACGGTTCCCGACCCGGTCAAGCCCGTCGACCTGTGGAAGGCGCGCGGCCACCTGCGCTTCGAGGACGTGGAGTTCGCGTACAGCAACGGCCGCACGATCCTGCCCGACTTCTCGCTCGACCTGCCGGCCGGTCAGACGGTCGCGCTGGTCGGAACGACCGGTGCGGGCAAATCCACGCTCGCCAAGCTCGTGTCGCGGTTCTACGACCCGACGAGCGGGCGCATCACGCTCGACGGTGTCGATCTGCGCTCGCTGCACCCGAAGGACCTCCGCCGTGCGATCGTGATGGTCACGCAGGAGGCCTACCTGTTCAGCGGCACCGTGGCCGACAACATCGCGCTCGGAAAGCCCGATGCGACGCTCGACGAGATCCGTGCTGCGGCGCGGGCGGTCGGAGCGGACACCTTCATCGAATCGCTGCCGGACGGGTACAACACCGACGTGAACAAGCGCGGCGGTCGCGTCTCAGCGGGTCAGCGTCAGCTGATCTCGTTCGCGCGGGCGTTCCTCGCGGACCCGGCGGTGCTGATCCTCGACGAGGCGACCGCGTCGCTCGACATGCCGAGCGAGCGGATGATCCAGGACGCCCTGCAGACGCTGCTCGCCGACCGGACGGCCATCATCATCGCGCACCGGCTGTCGACCGTCGCGATCGCGGACCGGGTTCTCGTGATGGAGCACGGCGAGATCATCGAGGACGACGCTCCGGATGCCCTCATCGGCGGAGACGGACGCTTTGCGCGCCTGCACGCCGCGTGGCGGGACTCGCTCGTGTGATCCCTGGGGTCGGGTGACGTGACACCCGACCTCAGGGTCGGAGGATCGGCGCTCGGTCGGAGGATTCCGCGTGCATCCTCCGACCGAGGCGCGATTCTCCGACGCTCGCCTCAGCGAGAGCGGTGCAATCCTGCAGCGACGGCCCGCGCGATCGTGCGCTCGACGGCAGGCCAGTCGTGGAGCACCTGCGCGTACGTGAAACGCAGCACGTGGTACCCGCGCAGCTGCAGTTCCGCATCGTGCGCGGCATCGCGGGCGCGGTCGGCGGCACTCGAGTGGTGCGCATGGCCGTCGACCTGCACGACGAGCCGCTCCCCGATCAGGAAGTCCACCGGACGCCTCGCGAGCACCACCTGCTGCCGAACGCGCAGTCCCCACGGGCTCAGTCGGATCAGGAAGATCGACTCGAGTCCCGAATCGCTGAGGTCGCTCGCCTCCTCCGCGAGTCGGGCGGCCGCCCGGGTCGTCCACCGCACGCGGCGGAGCGCATCGGGCGAGAGCCGTTCGATCCGGATGGCCGATTCCCACAGCGTCCGTGCCTCTTCGTGGGGCAGGCATGTCGCGATGTGCGCGAGTGCATCCTCGATCGACTCGTACAGACTGTGCGCGGATGCCGGAGCGACGGGCTTGGACCAGTGCATGACTTCGCCCGGTGCGATGGGGATCGCCTTGGCGTGCGGGGGTCGGCTGAAGTGGCGTCGCGGATCGGCCGAGTCCGGCATCCACCAGCGACGCGCCCGGGCGAGGAACACGCAGGCGATGCGGGCGCCGGAACGCGCGGCGGCGAGCTCGTCGGTGGGCGCCGCGGCCGTCACGAGCCAGGTCCGCCGCACGACGTGGATCGCCCCTTGTCGCACCGCGCGGCGCAGCGCCGCCTGCGGCCACGCCGGAGTCTGGCTGCGATGAACGATTCCGCCCTTGCTCGTGACCCACTCGTCGATCTGCACCCTCCCACTGTGGTCAGATGTATGTCCGGCATCCGCGGGGTCGCGCCGATCTGGGGACGGGCTGCCTCGTCGCCGGGGGTGGGGAGGAGCGCCGGTACGTCGACGCGAACGTCGGAGATTGAGCGGAAAGTCGGACTATCCGCGCACGATCCTCCGACCGAACCCTGATCCTCCGACCGTGAGATGGTGACGGAGAAACGGATGCCGAGTGCGGGGATGTGACTGCCGGGCAGGCTACAGGCGGATCTCGGCGATGACCTCGCCGTACTCCGTCTCGCTCACGGGGGTGAACCCGACGCGCTGGAAGAAGGCCTCGGGGCCGCCCTCGCCGGCTTCGTAGATGACGTCCACGTGATCGACGCCGCGCTTACGGGCCTCGTCCAGCAGACCCTCGACCGCGAAGCGGCCGACGCCGCGACCCTGGTCGTCCGCGTCGACGTTGATGCGCCACAGGACGGAGCGGAAATGCTCTTCGGATGCCTCGGGGTCGAAGTTCGCGCTGACGAAGCCGACGACCTCGTCGCCGTCGACCACGACCCGCTGCCAGGAGGTCTGCGGATTGATGACCGTCGCGGCGATGCCGTAGCTCACCGGGGCGAGGTACTGCTCCTGCCCCGGCTTCAGAGACATGTTGTTGACCGCCACGATCGTCGCCGCGGACAGTTCCACCAGTCTGAGGTCAGCCATAGGCACAGGGTAGTCGGGAATCCTTCGGCCCGTCACGACCTCCGCCCGGGCGTCACACGGAATTCACTTGTCAAAGTATCTCGATGTCAAGATACTTTCGCCGTTGCGATAGGCTGGAATCACCACTCGAACGGAGACGAACCCGGTGACTGACTCGACCATCATCTACACCTACACCGACGAGGCTCCGGCTCTGGCCACCGCGTCTTTCCTGCCGATCGTGAAGGCCGTGACCGGGCAGGCCGGGGTGGACGTCGAGACCCGCGACATCTCGCTCGCCGGGCGCATCCTCGCGGCGTTCCCGCAGAACCTCACCCCCGAGCAGCAGGTCGGCGACGCCCTCGCCGAGCTCGGCGGCCTCGCGACGCTGCCCGAGGCGAACATCATCAAGCTGCCCAACATCTCGGCCTCCATCCCGCAGCTCAAGGGCGCGATCGCCGAGCTGCAGGGCCAGGGCTACGACATCCCCGACTACCCCGACGACCCGCAGTCGATCGAGGAGAAGGACATCCGCGCGCGGTACGACCGCATCAAGGGCTCGGCCGTGAACCCCGTGCTCCGCGAGGGGAACAGCGACCGTCGCGCGCCGCTGTCGGTGAAGAACTACGCGCGCAAGCACCCGCACCGCAACAAGCCGTTCCCGGCGGGATCGAAGACCCGCGTCGCCACGATGGGCCACGACGACTTCAAGTCGAACGAGAAGTCCTGGGTCGCCGCCCACGACGACGTCCTGACCGTCCGCCACATCGCCGAGGACGGCACCGTGACGGTGCTCAAGGACAACCTCAAGGTGCTGCCGCGCGAGATCATCGACGCGACCTTCCTCTCGGCATCCGCCCTCGACGCGTTCCTCGCCGACACCCTCGCCCAGGCCAAGGCCGACGACGTCCTCTACTCGGTGCACCTGAAGGCCACGATGATGAAGGTCAGCGACCCGATCATCTTCGGTCACGTGGTCAAGGCCTACTTCCCCGACGTGTTCGCCGCCTACGGCGAGCAGATCGCCGAGGCCGGGCTGACCCCCAACAACGGTCTGGGCTCGATCCTCTCGGGGCTGGGCGAACTCGCCGACGGCGACAAGATCGCCGCCGCGATCACGGCCGATCTCGAGCGCGGTCCGCGCCTGTCGTACACCAACTCGGACAAGGGCATCACGAACCTGCACGTGCCCTCGGACGTGATCGTCGACGCGTCGATGCCTGCGCTCGTCCGCAACGGCGGCAAGCTCTGGGGCGTCGACGGGGGTGAGGACGACACCCTCGCGGTGATCCCGGACTCGTCGTACGCGAGCGTCTACCAGGCCACGATCGACGACGTGATCGCGAACGGACCGCTCGACCCGACCACGATCGGCACCGTGCCCAACGTCGGTCTCATGGCGCAGGCGGCCGAGGAGTACGGCAGCCACGACAAGACCTTCGAGGTCGCCGCGCCCGGCAAGGTCCAGATCATCGACTCCGAGGGCGAGGTGCTCATCGAGCACGACGTGCAGACCGGCGACATCTGGCGCGCGACGCAGACGAAGCACATCGCGGTCATGGACTGGGTCAAGCTCGCCGTGACGCGCGCCCGCGCCACCGGCGCGCCCGCGGTGTTCTGGCTCGACGTGAACCGCTCGCACGACGCGCAGCTCATCGCGAAGGTCCACCAGGGTCTCGCGCTGCTCGACACCTCCGGCATCCAGATCACGATCCTGGCCCCGGAAGAGGCGACCCGCTACACGCTCGCGCGCATGCGCCACGGCCTCGACACGATCTCGGTGACCGGCAACGTTCTGCGCGACTACCTGACCGACCTGTTCCCGATCCTCGAGGTCGGCACGAGCGCCAAGATGCTCAGCATCGTGCCGCTGCTGGCGGGTGGCGGACTGTTCGAGACCGGCGCCGGCGGCTCGGCGCCCAAGCACGTGCAGCAACTCCTCGAGGAGGACTACCTGCGCTGGGACTCGCTCGGCGAGTTCTTCGCGCTCGCCGCCTCGCTCGAGCACCTCGCGGAGTACACCGGCAACGCGAAGGCCAAGGTCCTCGCCGACACGCTGGATGCCGCCACCGGCACGTTCCTCGAGAACGACAAGTCGCCCGGCCGCGCGCTCGGCACGATCGACAACCGCGGCAGCCACTTCTACCTCGCCCTCTACTGGGCTCAGGAGCTCGCGGCGCAGCAGGCCGACGCCGAGCTCGCGGCGGCGTTCGCCCCGGTCGCGGCCGAGCTCGCCGCGAAGGAGCAGCAGATCGTCGCGGAGCTGCTCGCGGTGCAGGGCTCGCCCGTCGAGATCGGCGGCTACTACCACCCGGACGAGGCGCTCGTCGAGAGCGTGATGCGCCCGTCTCAGACACTCAACGCGATCGTCGACGGTCTCAGCTGAGAAGGACCTGACGTCCGAAGGGCGACGGATGCCGCGGCATCCGTCGCCCTTCCTCTTCAGCGGTTTCCGACCCTCTTGCCCAGGAACGCCGCCTGCTCGAGCCACTGGAACGCCTGGCCGCCCTCGTGGTCGTTGAAGTCGTAAACCCGGATCTCCTTGTCGGCGACCGGGACGCGGTTGTATGCGGCGAAGACCGTCGAGGGCGGGCACGTCTGATCGTGCAGGGCGGCCGAGTACAGCGCGGGTGCCGTTGCCCGGGCGGCGAAGGAGACCCCGTCGAAGTAGGACAGCGTCTCGAAGACGCGTTCGCCGCGTCCCCGGTGCACCGAGAGGTAGCGGACGATCTCCTGGTACGGATCGCGATCGGTGAGACCCACCGCGCGCTCGAAGTGGCAGAGGAACGGCACATCGGGCATGACCGCGACGAGATCGTCGACGAGTCCGCCGACGGCGATCGCGATCCCGCCGCCCTGGCTGCCGCCCGCGACGGCGACCCTGGTCGGATCAACGGCGGAGAACGTGCGGACCGCGTCGACGGCGCGCACGCCGTCGGTGAAGACGCGGCGGTAGTAGTAGGACTCCGGGTCGTCGATGCCGCGGGTCATGAATCCCGGGGATGCCGGGCCGGCGCCGTGCGGATCAGGGGTGTCGCCTCCTGCGCCCCACACGCTGCCCTGGCCCCGCGTGTCCATGAACAGGTGTGCGTACCCGGATGCCGCCCACGCGAGTCGCTCGTGCGGCAGGCCGCGGCCGCCGCCGTAGCCGTTGTACTCGACGACGGCGGGCAGTGGTCGCTCGGCGTCGCGCGGCAGGGTCAGCCAGCCCCGGACGGGCTCGCCGCCGAAGCCGGGGAAGACGACGTCGTACGCCTCGACAGCCCGCAAGGGGGTGTCGATCCGACGGACGCCGACCTCGCCGCCCGCCGCCCGCGCTGCGGCGATCGTCGTCGACCAGAAGTCGTCGAAGTCCGCAGGCACACGGACCTCAGGACGGTAGGAGGCGAGTTCGGTTCGGTTCAAATCGAAGCGCGGCATCCGCACAGGCTACCGGTCGGCGAGGAACGGACGCCGGGCGCCCCACCATCGCGGTGTGCGCCGCGGCATCCGCCCGTTCCGGGCTACGCGTGCACCCAGACCTCGGTGCCGATCGCGGTCCACTCGTAGACGAGACGCGCGCTGTCGTCCCACATGTTGACGCAGCCGTGGCTCTGCGGGTAGCCGAGCGACGAGCGCAGGCTCGAGGCGCCGTGGAAGCCGATATCGGGGGCGAACCACGTGACCCACGGCACATCGCGCACGCAGTACGGTGCTCCCTCGAAGCAGCCCATGCTCTGCTGGCGCGAGTAGCCGTTCACCGTGAAGCGGCCCTGCGGCGTCGGGGAGTCCGAGAGGCCCGAGGAGATCTGATACGAGTTGACGAGGTTGCCGTTCTCGTACAGGTACGCGCGCTGATCGCCGAGGTCGACCTCGATCGTGCGCGCGAGCGTCGTGATGACGGGCGCGACCTCGGTCACGGGGAGCGAGAACACGGCGTTGCCCTCCGCGAGCTGCGCGGCGTAGTCGGATGCGACACTCGACGTGTCGCCGAGTTCGCGACCCGAGATGCCCGTGGCTTCCTCGCGCAGCACGCGGCCGTTCGAGTTCGTGATGACCTTGCCGTCTTCGGCCGGCCGGTTCACGAGGGGAGCGAGTCCGTCGACCATCGGCTGGATCGCCGCCGCGTCGGCCGTGATCTCGAACGACCCGTCACCCGTCGGCGCGACCGCGAGCCAGGAGGCCGCCACCGCACGGTCGACCGGAACGGTGCGCTCTTCGCCCACGTAGAAACCGGCGGTGTCGAGCATGCCGTTCAGCGCGGCGACGCTCTCTTCCGCGGCGGTCGTCGTGGTGACGGCCGGCACGACCACGGGGGTCGCGTCGAATTCGACGCGGGTCTCGCCCGCCGCGAGCGCGGACTGCAGGGCCAGACGCACGGCCTCGACGTCGATGCCCGTGCCGGGGACGTCGGGGGTGGTGACGTAGCTCGCGGAGGCGGCATCGAACGCGATCGTGGCGTCGACCGGCTCGACGAACAGCTCGGGAGCCGTCTCGAGCAGGACCGCGGTGGCGGCGGCCGCGTCGAGGCGGACCGCGGCGCTCGCAGGATCGGCGAACCAGCTCGTGACGTTCCACATCGGATGCTCGGTGAACGCCCGCTCGGCGAGGGCGCGGGCATCGAGCGTGGCGCCGAGGTCCGCGCCGGTCACTTCGGGATCGCCGTCCGCTCCGACCAGCACGACCGTGGTGCGCGCGAGTTGGCTCTGCAGGGCGTCGGCCGCCGCCCCGGGGGTCATCCCGCCGACGGAGACGCCCGCCACCGACGTGCCGGGTGCGATCAGGACGAGGGAGGACGCGACGAGCGCGACGACGGCCGCCGCGGCGGGAATGCCGAGCCACAGGGCGAGTCGTCGCTTGCGCGGTGCGGGTTCGGCCGGAGCCCAGGCCACCGGGGGAGTCGTCCCCTGACCGTCCGCCGGCGAGGTCGTGACCTCGTCCGCGGGCGCGTCGACGGCGCCCTCGATCGGCGCCTCGTCGGCGCCGGGCCTCGTGGCCAGATCCGTCATGCCGTCACCCCCCGGCTGTGAACACGTCCCTCAATCGTACGGGACGCGCGCGCGGGCACGGACAACGGAACGATCACGGATGCGGCATCCCCGCCGTCCGCGATCGATGAGGGGTCGGGTCCCCGGGTCAGAGCACGTGGGTCAGGCGGCGCAGACCTCCTGGAAGGCGTCGCTGGTCTCCTGGAATTCCGTCGCGAGCTGCGACAGATCATCGACTTTCGTCACATCGCCGCGGGCGATGGCGTCCATGACCTCGGCGACCTCGGCGAACATCGCCTGCACGCTCGGCAGGACGGCCGCGACCTCGTCGTTCGTGACCTGCGTCGCGGTGTCGGAGAGCTGCTCCGCCGCGGCTCCCATCGCGTCGACGACCGCCGCCGGGTCGGCGGTGGCGATGCCCTCGAACTCCGCGGTCGCGTCCTGGATGCTCTCCGCGATCAGCGCGCACGCGTCGGCCTTCGACTGGCCGGCGTCGCCGGGCTCGTCGCTGCTCTGCGAAGAGGCGGTCGGTGCGGAGGCGCTGGGGGATCCGGTGCAGGCGGTCAGTCCCCACATGGCGGCGGCGGTGAGGCTCAGCGCGGCGAGAGCGCGGACGACGGACGATCGTCCGGTTGTGCGCGGCGACGTGGCTTGCGGCATCCGTCCACCATATGTCGGCGTGAGACGCTGCGCCCGGTCGAGGAGCGCCTCACGCCGCACTCTCACGGAACACTCACGAATGTAACGGTTTTGTAAACACCCCGTCCAAATGCACTGAGCCACTTGCGCGGGGAATGTTCGTAAGGTGTACTAACAAACATGTCAGCACCGGAAGCGCACCGCGGCTCCTCCACGATCGAGACCCCGCAGCCTCACGCCGCCACGAGCGGACGGGCGTTCGGCTCGGGACGCGCGCTGCGCCAGGGAGGCAAGGTGCTCCCCGAGCACGCCCGCGGTCACAACCGCTCACTCCTGCTGCAGACGCTCTTCCACCAGGGCGCGATGAGCCGGGCCGACCTCTCCCGGGAGACGGGGCTCACGCGCGTCACGATCTCCGACCTCGTCTCCCAGCTCATCGCCGACGGATTCGTCGCCGAGATGGGCGTCCGCGAGGCGTCCGGACCGGGCAAGCCCGCCATCCTCGTCGACCTCGACCGGGCGGGTCACCGCATCGTCGGGATCGACCTCTCCGGCAGCGACTCGTTCATCGGCGCCGTTCTCACGCTCGACGGCGACATCGTCGCGCGCCGCGAGGTGCCCGTCGTGACCGACGGCGATGTCGTCGGCGCGGTCGTGCAGCTCGCCCGCGACCTCGTGGGCGATGCGCACGCCCCCGTTCTCGGCATCGGCGTCGGAACCCCCGGCATCATCGACGACGACGGCGTCATCCTGAGCGCCCCGAACCTCCGGTGGGTCGGCTTCGACCTCGAGGGCGCACTGCGGGACGCGCTCGGCCTGCCCGTGCTCGTCGCGAACGACGCCAATGCCGCCGTGCTCGCGGAGTACACGTTCGGCGGCGCGGGCGACGACGTCCTGCTCGTGAAGGTCGGCCGCGGTGTCGGCTCGGGCTTGCTCGCCTCGGGACAGCCCATGCGCGGCGCGCACTTCGCCGCCGGTGAGATCGGGCACGTCACCGTCGGAACCGACGGCGGCCCGCTCTGCGTCTGCGGCAAGGTCGGCTGCCTGGAAGCGTGGCTCGCGGTGCCCGCACTCACGGACCGGCTCGCCGCGGCATCCGACGACGACGCCCGCGAGGGCGTGCTGCGCGACGCGGGGGAGCGCCTCGGCATCGCGCTCGCCCCCATCGTCGGCGTGCTCGACGTTTCGGAGGTCGTGCTGTCGGGCCCGCCGGAGCTCCTGGACGGACCCCTGTCGCAGGCGACCGTCGAGACCCTCCGCGCGCGCACTCTCGCGGAGTTCCACGACGGCGTCCGCGTGCGCATGACCGAGCAGGGTCAGGACATCGTCCTGCGCGGCGCCGCCGTCATGGTCCTGTCGGGCCAACTCGGGGTCTCCTGACCCCTCCCGTACCCCCACCGCCCGTGCACCGGGCATCCCGAAGAAGCAAGAGATCCCCCCGGACAGGTCACCCGGCCACCGGAATCACCCAGAGAGAAACACGAAGGAAGACACCATGAACACCAAGCTCGGAGCCCTCGCGCTCGTCGGCGCTTCGGCGGTCGTGCTCGCCGGCTGCGCGGGCGGCAGCGGCAGCGCCCCGGCAGAGCCGGAAACCGGAGACCTGACGGTGTGGCTGGTCGGTGCCGACACGCCGCAGACCGCTCGGGACTACCTGAAGGAGACGTTCGAGGACGAGAACGAAGGCTGGACCCTCACCGTCGAGGAGAAGACCTGGGCCGACGTCTCGGACACCTACACCGCCGCACTGTCGTCGAACGACGCCCCCGACGTCGTCGAGGTCGGCAACACGCAGGCGCTCGGCTTCGCCGACGCCGGACTGTTCCTCGACATCAGCGACATCCAGGCGGACCTCGGCGGCGACGACCTGCTGCAGGGCCTCGTGGATGCCGGCACCTACGACGGCGCGCTGTACGCGGCCCCGTACTACGCGGGTGGGCGCATCGTGTTCTACACGCCGCAGATCGTCGGCGACACACTGCCCACGACGCTCGACGAGTACGTCGAGATGGGCAAGGCGCTCAAGACCGACACCGTCTCGGGCATCTACGCCCCCGGCAAGGACTGGTACAACGCGCTTCCCTACGTGTGGGCGCACGGCGGCGAGATCGCGGTGCAGGACGGCGACGAGTGGGACGCCCAGTTCTCCAGCGACGAGAGCCTCGAAGGCCTCGAGCAGCTGCAGGACGTGTACCTGAACGCGTCGGTCGCGCCCGTGGACGGCAACGAGCGCCTCGGCAACATCGACTTCTGCGCGGGCGAGGTCGGCTTCCTCTCCAGCCCCGCCTGGGCTGCCGGCAACATCACCGGCGCATGGCCGTGGGGCGACGAGGCCGCGGGTGAAGAGGTCTCCGAAGGCTGCCCCGACACGTACGGCTCCGACCTCGGTGCGTTCGCGCTGCCCGGGCTCGAGGCCGGCGAGACCGCGCCAGTCTTCGCGGGAGGCTCGAACGTCGCGGTCGCGACCAAGAGCGATTCGCCCGAGAAGGCCAAGGCGGCGCTGACGATCATGCTCTCCGAGGGATACCAGAAGCTGCTCGCCGAGCAGGGGCTCACCCCGGGCATCAAGTCGGCGGCGGAGTTCCTGCCCGACACCCCGATCGCCAAGGCGCAGGCCGAAGCGCTCGCGAACTCGAAGTTCACGCCCACGAGCCCGAACTGGGCTGAGGTCGAGGCCGCACAGATCATCCCGGACGCGCTCGTCAAGATCGCGCAGGGTGGCGACGTCGCCGCGATCGCGGCCGAGCTCGACACGGCCATCGAGGCCATCCTCAACAAGTAGGACGCCGCACCCCCACATCCGTGTCCCACTTTTCGCCGCACAGGCGTAGCCGAAACGGTGAAAAGTGGGACACGTTCGGGTGAGTGAGCGTGCACACACTCGTTCGTCGACCGAAACGTCGACAGCGACTCAGAGAGAGGAGACGACATGAGCGACACCGCGACAGCAGTCCGGCCGACGAAGACCCGACGCACCACCGCAGACCTCCCGCCCGTCTCACGCGAGCGCCGGCGCGCCCGCCGCGAAGCCCGCGGTGCCTGGGCCCTGCTGGGGCCGTCGCTCATCATCCTCGGCGTGATGGTCGGCTACCCGGCCGTCCTGATGGTGATCCAGTCGTTCACCGACTACACGGTCAAGAACAAGGTGCTCGGCACCCTTCCGAACTTCGTGTGGTTCGAGAACTACGTCGCGCTCTTCTCCGAGTCCGACTTCCCGGCCGTGCTCATGCGCAGCCTCGGCCTCATGGTCGTGCTGACGGTGCTGAACATGCTGCTCGGCATCCTCGTCGCCGTCCTGATGACGCGGCTCAGCAGAGCCTGGCGCATCGTCGTGTCAGTGGGCCTCCTGCTCGCGTGGGCAATGCCGCCGCTGACGGCGACGGTCGTGTGGGGCTGGATCTTCGACACGCAGTACGGCGTCGTCAACTGGGCGCTGAACGCCATCACCGGCACGAGCGACTGGACGAACCACTCCTGGCTGCTCAACCCCTGGTCGTTCTTCTTCGTGCTCACGATCATCATCGTCTGGCAGTCGGTGCCGTTCGTCGCGTTCACGACCTACGCAGCGCTCGGCCAGGTCCCCGGAGAGGTGCTCGAAGCGGCATCCCTCGACGGGGCGACCGGCCTCAAGCGCTTCGGCCTCATCGTGTTCCCCTACCTGCGGAGCGTGCTGACCGTCGTGCTCGTGCTGCAGATCATCTGGAACCTGCGCATCTTCACCCAGGTGTACGCCCTGCAGAGCCGCGGCGGCATCGCCGCGGAGACCAACGTGCTCGGCACGTACCTGTTCCGCCAGGGCATCGGCGAGTTCGGCACCACCGCCGCGATCGGCGTCGTCATGGTCATCCTGCTGCTGACCCTCTCGTGGGGGTACGTGCGCAGCACGCTCAAGGAGGAGGAGCTGTGAGCACCCAGATCAACGCCGGCACCCAGCTCGGCACGATCGGCGTCGACGAGGTCCTCGGCGAGGGCGGCGAGCCCAACGCGCCGAAGAAGCGCTCGATCGAAGCGCGCCGACCGTCGGGCAAGCGCGTCCTCACCCGCACGCTGCTGAACGTCGCCGCCGCGATCGTCTTCGCGATGTCGGTGTTCCCGGTCTACTGGATGGTGAACATGTCGTTCACCCCGAACGACCAGATCATCAGCCGCGACCCGAGCTTCTTCCCGTGGTCGTTCACGATCCAGAACTACGTCACCGCGTGGACGCGTGAGGCGGCGCAGGGCCAGACCGACTTCCCGCACGCGCTGGCCACCTCGGTGAGCGTGACGCTCGGGGTCCTCGTCGCGACGCTCCTGTTCGCCTTCCTCGCCTCGATCGCGGTCGCCCGCTTCCACTTCAAGGGACGCCGCGCGTTCATCGTGTCGGTGCTGGTCGTGCAGATGATCCCGGGCGAGGCGATGATGTTCACGATCTACGGCATGATCGACGACTGGCGTCTCATCAACACCCTCGTCGGCCTCGGCATCGTCTACCTCGCCGCCGTGATCCCTTTCACGATCTGGACGCTGCGCGGATTCGTGGCCGGCGTCCCGGCCGATCTCGAAGAAGCGGCGATGATCGACGGGTGCACGAAATCGCAGGCGTTCTGGAAGGTCACCTTTCCACTCCTCGCGCCCGGCCTCGTGGCCACCGGCATCTTCGCGTTCATCCAGTCGTGGAACGAGTTCACGATGGCGCTGCTGCTGATGAAGGGCTACAACCTGACGCTGCCGACGTGGCTCAACGCCTTCCAGTCCTCCTCGGTCTCCGGGTCGGTCAACTGGGGCGCCGTGATGGCGGGATCGACGCTCATCGCGATCCCGGTCGTGATCTTCTTCCTCATCGTGCAGGGCCGTATGACCGGGGGCCTGGTCGCCGGGGCGGTCAAGGGCTGATGCGCGCGCGTTCCACCGCCGTCTTCCGCAGGGTGACGGGGCGATGAGGGCCGGGCTCGACATCGGCGGCACGAAGACGGATGCCGTCGCAGTCGACTCCGCCGGCACGATCGTCGCGCGGGTGCGGCTCGCGACCGGGTGGGGGGCGGATGCCGTCATCCGGACCGTCCTCGAGGCCGTCCGCCGGCTGGGCGTCGAGGCGGCCGACCACGGCCGCATCGACAGCGTCGGCGTCGGCATCCCGGGCCAGGTCGTGCCGGGCACGACACGCGTCGTCCATGCGGTGAACCTCGGGGTCGAGGAGCTCGATCTCGCCCAAGCGGTCGGCCCCGCGCTCGGGCTGCCGGTGCGCGTCGAGAACGACGTGAAGGCCGCGGCGTTCGGCGCGTATGCGCTGCGCGCCCCGGTCCCGCGCGGTGCGAGGCCGCTTGCCGGGTCATCGGATTCCGCTTCGATGGCGTACCTGAACCTCGGGACGGGCGTCGCCGCGGGCATCGTCGCGGAGGGCGGACTGTGGCGCGGCGCCCGGGGCACGGCGGGCGAGGTGGGCCACATCTCGATCGACCCGAACGGTCCGCTCTGCCGCTGCGGTCAGCGCGGCTGCATCGAGGCACTCGCCGGCGGCGGCGCGATCGCCGAACGCTGGGGACGGCCCGGCGCCCTGCCGGTGCGCGACGTCTTCGACGCCGCGGACGCCGGCGACCCGCGTGCACGAGAGCTGCGGACAGGGCTGGCCCGCGGAGTCTCGGCGGCCGTCCGCGTGCTCGTGCTCACCGCGGACGTCGACGTGGTCGTCCTCGGCGGCGGACTCTCGGCCCTCGGCGCGCGGCTCATGTCGGACGTCGCGGCCGAGCTGGCCGCGAGCGCCGACGCGTCACCGTTCATGCGCTCGCTCCGCCTCGACGAGCGGGTCGAGCTGCTGCCGCCGGGCTCGCCGGCCGCGGCGCTCGGCGCGGCGCTCGTCGGAGCTCTGCAGGACGGTGCCGTGCCGGACGGGGCGCTCGCTCATGGCTGAGGTCGTGATCGTCGCCGACGCGGCGGAGGCGGGGGCGCTCGTCGCGGACGAGATCGCCCGCCTCGTGCGGGCGAGACCGGATGCCGTGCTCGGGCTTGCGACCGGCTCGACGCCGCTGCCGGTGTACGAGGCCCTTCCGTCGCGCCTCGCGGGCGTCGACGTCACGCGCGTGCGCGGATTCGCTCTGGACGAGTACGTCGGGCTCGACCCCGCCCACCCGGAGAGCTACCACTCGGTGATCACGCGCGAGGTCGTCGTGCCGCTCGGTCTCGACCCGGCACGCGTGCGCGTGCCGGACGGCGCGCTCGAGGGCATCGAGCACGCCGGCGAGGACTACGAGCGTGCGCTCGCCGAGGCCGGCGGCGTCGATCTGCAGATTCTCGGGATCGGCACGGACGGTCACATCGGGTTCAACGAGCCCGGTTCGTCGTTCGCCTCGCTCACGCGGGTGAAGACGCTGACGCAGCAGACGCGCAAGGACAACGCGCGATTCTTCGACACGGTCGAGGACGTCCCGCGGCACTGCATCACGCAGGGGCTCGGCACGATCCTGCGCGCGCGACACCTCGTTCTGCTCGCTTTCGGAGCGGGCAAGGCCGACGCGGTCGCGGGTGCGGTGGAGGGCCCCGTGACGGCATCCCTTCCCGGATCGGCGATCCAGCTGCATCCGCACGCCACGGTCGTGGTCGACGAGCAGGCGGCCTCCGCGCTTCGCCGAGCCGACTACTACCGGTATACGTTCGCCAACAAGCCCGCCTGGCAGGGCCTGTAGCCCCGGCTCCTCGCCGCCGCGTGTCCTCGTTTTCGGCGAGGAAGTTCTCGTCTTCGCCGATGGCCGTGTGCACAACGACGGATGCGGCACGCGACGCGACGCCCACGCAGGCGTCCTGCCCGGCGTGTCGTCGACGGCGTCCGATCTTGTGCACGCTCCGCGCCGGCGAGCGGGCACCCTCGCCAGGAAGAGGTGCGGCCGATCAGGGCCAGGCGAGGGCGAGCAGGTGGTCCAGGCTCAGCGGCGCGAGCCGCAGCGATGCGACGTCGGCGGGGGTGATCCACCGCAGCTCCGCGATCTCGGCGCGTGCTTCGAGGTCGTCCGGCTCGGCGGTCGTGCGGAACGCCTCGGCGACCACGCGGTGCCCCGGCTCGTTCGCGGCGGCCGACTCGAACGTGCCGAGCGGCTCGAGCGCCTCGGGCGCGACGACGAGCCCGACCTCTTCGTGCAGCTCCCGCGCAAGGGCCTCGGCGCCGCTCTCGCCGGGCTCGGGCTTGCCGCCGGGCTGCATGAACACGCTCGTCCCGCGCTTGCGGACGACGAGCACGCGTCCCGCGGCGTCGGTGACGACGGCGGCGCTCACGTGGATGAGCCGGCCGGTCACGGAGCGAACACCTTGCCCGGGTTCAGGATGCCGAGCGGGTCGAACACGCGCGCGATGTCGCGCTGCAGCTCCCACTGGTCGGTGCCGATCTCGTCGGCCAGCCAGCGCCTCTTGAGGACGCCGATGCCGTGCTCGCCGGTCAGCGTGCCGCCGAGGCGCAGCGCCGCGCGGAACAGGTCGTCCGCGGCGGTCCAGATGCGATCGGGCACCTCGACGACGCCGTGCGCGTCGGGAACCGCATCGAAGACGAAGTTCGGATGCAGATTGCCGTCGCCCGCATGCGCGACCGTCGGGATCACGACGCCGTGCTCGCGCTCGACGCGCGCGATCTCGTCGAACATCGCCGGCAGGGCGCTGCGCGGCACCGAGACGTCTTCGATCAGGGTCGTGCCGAGCGTCTCCATCGCCGGATGCATCGAGCGCCGGATCGCGAGCAGTCGCTCGCCCTCCTCGCGGTCGTGCGAGAGCGCGACGGTGCCGCCCGCGGCCCGCAGCACGTCCGCGATCGCCTCGGCCTCGGCCCCAGCGGCCGGACCGTCGGTCTGGATCGTCAGCTGTGCCGCACCAGGCGCGGGAAGGACGAGCCCCAGGAGCGCATGGACCGCGGCGAGGGATGCCGCATCCATGAGCTCCATGATCGCCGGCTGCGCTCCCGCGGCGGTCACGGCCGATGAGGCCGCGGCGGCCGCCCGGACGTCGGGGAACGTCGCGGCGATCGTGCACACGTCGCCGGGCACGAGCCGGCGGAGCTCGAGGGTCGCGCCGACCACGACGCCGAGCGTGCCCTCCGACCCGATCACGAGCGAGGTGAGATCGAGCCCGGTCACGCCCTTCACGGTGCGGTGGCCGAGGTGCAGCAACCGGCCGTCCGCCAGCACGAGGTCGACGCCGAGCACCGCGTCGCGCACGACGCCGTACTTCGCGCACAGCAGGCCGCCCGCACCGGTCGCGATGTTGCCGCCGACGGTCGAGATCGCTCGGCTGGCGGGATCGGGCGCCCACCACAGCCCGTGCGCCGCGAGCGCCGCGTTCAGGTCGCCGTTCAGGATGCCGGGCTCGACCACGGCGAGCAGGTCGTCGGGCCGCACCTCCAGGATGCGGTCCATCGCCCGCACCGACAGTGCGATCTCGCCGTCGCCGGCGTTCGCGCCTCCCGCGAGTCCGGTGCCGGCGCCCCGCGTGACAACGGGCGTCCGCGTCGCGGTCGCGATGCGGAGTGTCTCCTGCACGTCCTCGACCGAGGCGGCGTGCACGACGGCGAGCGGGATGCCGGGCGCCGCGTGTCCGGACTTGTCGGCGCGCGCGTCCTGCCGCGCGGCATCCGAGGTGTCGACGCGCTCACCCAGCGCGGCGCGGAGAAGCCCGACGACGTCCGCAGCGGTGCCGGGCGCGTCGCTCACGCGAGGCGACGCCGACCCGCGAGCGCGCCCACGACGACCGCGACGACGCCGTACCCGAGGCCGACCCACGTGAGCCCCATGTTCCACCACGCGAGCGTCGCGGAGGCGTACACGAGCAGTTCGACGACCGCGCGGATGAAGGGGTGGACGGCGAACACGGCGCGCGGCGAGACGAACAGCGCCCACACGAGGATCGCGACGGCGGGCGCGCCGATGCCGACGACGATGTTCCACGGGAACGGCCAGGTCGAAAAGCCCCAGATCGCCAGCGTCACGAACGCGAACAGCAGGCACACGAACGCGAGGACGTCAAGGACCGAGGGGCGCTCTCGGACGACGGGCTCGGGCGGCGCCTTCGGCGCGACGCGCGGGGTTTCGGACATGGTTCCAGTCTACGACCGGTCCCGTGCCGGCCCCCCGGTCGGGTGAGATGCGCTTCGTGCGCGCAGAGGAGCCCCGGGAGCGGGATCAGGCGATGCCGCACGGACAGGGCGATTCGGCTGACGATCGTCCTGCAGCGGCGAGATCACCTGATCTCAGCGTCTCCGACGACGCTCCGCAGACCCGCGGTCCACACGCCGCGCACCTCGAGGTCGGCCGACAGCAGCACCGCGTCCGCGAGATGACCGACGGACAGCCTGCCGAGGTCGTCCGCGCGCCCGACCGCCCGCGCGGGCACCATCGTGAGCGCGGCCACGACGGCCGGGAGTGGCACGCCGGCCTCCACGGCACGGCGGAGTGCGGCATCCTGCGTCAGGGTCGACCCGGCGATCGCGCCGCCGTCCGCGAGCCGCGCCACGCCGCCCTGCACGTCGACCGCGAGCGTCCCGAGGTCGTAGCGGCCGTCGGCGTGACCGGCGGCGGCCATCGCGTCGGTGATGAGGGCGACGCGGCCCGGTGCCGCGGCGAACGCGATGCGCACGATCTCGGGATGCAGGTGCACGCCGTCCGCGATCACCTCGAGCGTGACGCGCGCGTCGGCGGTCGCGGCCGCGACGGGCCCGGGTTCGCGGTGGTGCAGCCCGGGCATCGCGTTGAAGGCGTGCGTGAGGATCGTGGCGCCCGCCTCGAACGCGGCTCGTGCGTGCGCGAGGTCCGCGCCCGTGTGCCCGACAGCGGCCGCCGCGCCCGCGGCGACGACGAGCCGGATCGCCTCGAGGGCGCCGGGAAGGTCCGGCGCGAGAGTGAGCTGCCGGACCGTGCCGCGTCCCGCGGCGAGGAGCCGCTCCACGGCGACGAGGTCGATGCCGTGGAGGAGCGAAGGGTCGTGCGCGCCGCGATGAGCCGGGTCGAGGAAGGGCCCCTCGAGGTGCGAGCCGAGGATGTCGGCATCCGTCGACATGACGTCGGCGACCATCTCGACGCGTCTTGCCAGCGTGTCCAGCGGCGCCGTCACGAGCGAGACGACAGCGCGCGTCGTACCGTGCGCGCGGTGCAGTGCCCGGGCCGCGCGGATCGCGTCCGGGCCGTCGTCGTACGACACGCCGCCGCCGCCGTGTCCGTGGATGTCGACGAAGCCGGGCGTCAGCAGCGCGCCGTCGCCGGCGAACCCGACGGCGTCGACGACGGTGTCGAACCGCTCCGCATGCGCGCGCCAGCCCTCGCCGAGTCCGGTGGCGGCCACGCGTCCACCGTCGAAACGCACCCACGCGTCGTCGACGGTGCGACCGGCATCCACGAGTCGTGCGGAGTGGACGAGCGTGCTCATCGCGTCGCCCACGGCACGTCGGCGGAGTAGTGGAAGCCGATGCCGAGGCTCGTCCACAGAGGCCCGAGCCCGCCGACGCGCCTGCGGAACGACTCCCACGTGCGCTCGGCGCTCGTCGCCGCGGACGGCGACCACGCCGCTTCGGCCGCCGCGGCGATGCGGGGGAAGGCCGACCGGTCGATGTCGTCGAGAGTGCGGATCGTCTCGGTCCACAGCGGCGCCTCGACGCCGAGGATGTCGGCATCCGTCGTGCCCGCGATCACGGCGGTCGGCTCCCAGTCGTAGGCGCGCTGCACGCTCGTCGGCCCGTTCGCCCACGTGAGGCCCAGAGGGCTGTCGGGCGTCTCCTTCATGTCGAGGTAGACGGCGTCGGCGGGGGAGAGGATGAGCCCTCCGTCGTTGCGCACGAATGTGCGGGCCTTGTCGTCCATGCCGTCCGTCGGGGTGACGAAGCCCCAGTACTGCCCGACCGTGTCGGGGTGGATGCCGAGGGCGGCGCCCGCTTCGTGCCACGCGATCGGCGTCTTGCCGATGTCGGCCACAAGCGCCGTCGCGCGCGTCATGAAGAGCGCGAAGTCCTCGGCAGTCGTGCCGAGCGCTTCATCCCCGCCGATGTGGAGGTACGGGCCGGGGGTCATCGCGGCGAGCTCGCCCACGACGTCGGCGACGAAGTCGTACGTCGCTTCGTCGTGGATCCGCAGCGACGAGAAACCGACGGCCATGCCGGTGTACGCCTCGCCGGCGGCCGGGAGCGCACCGCCGTACGCATCGACGACCTCGAGGATGTGCGGGTTCAGCACCGGCGCCTCCGCGAGTTCGGGATAGGCCAGCCCGACCGCGTGCGTGTGCCCGGGCAGATCGATCTCGGGGACCACGATCATGTGGCGCGACGCCGCGTACGCGACGATGTCGCGGTAGTCGGCCTTGCTGTAGAAGCCGCCCCGTTCGCCTCCGACGGCGCTCGCCGATCCGCGCTCGGTGAGTCGCGGGCGCGCGTCGAGGTGGACGCGCCAGCCCTGGTCGTCGCTCAGGTGCAGATGCAGCGCGTTGAACTTGAGACCGGCAGCGCGATCGATGTACGCCTTCACCGTGTCGACCGGGAAGAAGTGGCGGGCGACGTCCAGCATCACGCCGCGGTACGCGAAGCGCGGCGCGTCGGCGATCTGCACCGCCGGGATCACGAAGCCGTCGCGATCATCCGGGGTGATCAGCTGGCAGAGGGTCTGCACGCCGTAGAACAGTCCCGCCGCGTCGCCGCCGGTCACGACGACGGATGCCGCATCGACGGCGAGCCGGTACGACTCGGGCGCCGAGTCCGCGGCGAGGCGCAGGACGATCGTGCGCGCGTCGCCCGCCGTGTCGCCGGCGGTGTCGTCCGAGGCTGCGCCCTCTGTGCGGGCCATCATGAGAGCGGTCAGCGCGGCCGCGGCATCCGCGTCACCGGTGATCCGCACGGTTGCGTCCAGCGGGAAGGCGGGCCCGGAGCCTCGCTCGACCGACATCGGCAGGGGCACGAGCGGCAACGCCGCCTCGAGCGGGAGGGTCATGTAAGGAATCCTAACAAATAGGCCGTGCGGCGTCACCCGGCATCCCTCGCGTCGGGCCATCCGTTATGCTCGGACTGTCGCAACTGGCGTTGAGGTGGGTCACCACCGGGGAGCGACCGACACGGCACTCGACCGTACGCCTGGGTCGATGCGTCTTTGGACACGTCCGCACCGCGGACCGCTCACCAGCCCGGGTTCCGATCGGATCCCGGACGCGCCGTCGTCAGAGGAGAACGCCATGACCGACCAGTACTTCACCGCGCCGCTCGCGGAGGTCGACCCCGAGATCGCCGAGGTGCTCGACCGCGAGCTGCAGCGCCAGCGCGGCTACCTCGAGATGATCGCCTCGGAGAACTTCGTCCCTGTGTCGGTCCTGCAGTCGCAGGGCTCGGTGCTCACGAACAAGTACGCCGAGGGCTACCCGGGCCGCCGCTACTACGGCGGCTGCGAAGAGGTCGATGTCGCGGAGGAGCTCGCGATCGAGCGGGCGAAGTCGCTGTTCGGCGCCGCGTTCGCGAACGTCCAGCCCCACTCGGGTGCGACAGCCAACGCCGCCGTGCTGCATGCGATCGCGCGTCCCGGTGACACGCTCCTCGGCCTGTCGCTCGATCAGGGCGGCCACCTGACCCACGGCATGAAGATCAACTTCTCGGGCCGCCTGTTCGACATCGTCGCGTACGGCGTCGACCCCGAGACGTCGGTGATCGACATGGACGAGGTGCGCCGCCTCGCGATCGAGCACCAGCCCAAGGTCATCATCGCGGGCTGGTCGGCGTACCCCCGTCAGCTCGACTTCGCCGCGTTCCGCGCGATCGCCGACGAGGTCGGCGCGCTGCTGTGGGTCGACATGGCCCACTTCGCCGGGCTCGTCGCCGCGGGGCTGCACCCGAACCCGGTGCCGTACGCCGACGTGGTCTCCTCGACGGTGCACAAGACGATCGGCGGCCCCCGCTCGGGCTTCATCCTCACCAACGACGCCGACATCGCGAAGAAGATCAACTCCGCGGTCTTTCCGGGGCAGCAGGGCGGACCGCTCATGCACGTCATCGCCGCGAAGGCCACGGCGTTCAAGCTCGCCGCGACGCCGGAGTTCAAGGAACGCCAGGAGCGCGTCCTGAGCGGTGCCCACATCATCGCCGAGCGCCTGTCGCAGCCGGATGTCGCCGCCGCCGGCATCTCGGTGCGCTCGGGCGGCACCGACGTGCACCTCGTGCTCGTCGACCTGCGCGAGGCCGAGATCGACGGCAAGCAGGCCGAAGACCTGCTGCACGAGATCCACATCACGGTGAACCGCAACGCCGTCCCGAACGACCCGCGCCCGCCGATGATCACGTCGGGTCTGCGCATCGGCACGCCGGCGCTCGCGACCCGCGGGTTCGGCGACGCGGAGTTCACCGAGGTGGCCGACATCATCGCGCTCGCGCTGCTGCCGGGTGCGGATGTGCCGGCGCTGCGCGCCCGGGTCGCCGCGCTCACCGACGCGTTCCCCCTGTACCCCGGCCTGGAGCAGTAGCACCCGTCCCGGCATCCACCGCCGTCGCCCCCGCCCCTTCCGCGAGACTGCAACAGAGCGCCGAAAAGGCGGGTAGTCCCCTCAGTTTCGGCGGGCGGGTGCAGTCTCGCGGGGACACGGGCGGCGACGGGCCGACGAACGGATGCGCGGGGTGCGGTCCCAGACGATCGATGAGGAGAACACGATGACGGCGATCACGCTCGACGGACGCGCTGCGGCGGCCGAGATCACGGAAGAGCTTCGCGCGCGCGTCGCGGCGCTCAAGGACCGCGGCATCACGCCCGGCATCGCCACGGTGCTCGTCGGCGCCGACCCCGCGTCACAGCTCTACGTCGGCATGAAGCACCGGCAGTCCGAGGCGATCGGGATGAACTCGATCCAGCGGGAGCTCCCCGCCGATGCGACGCAGGCCGACGTCGAGGCGCTGATCGACGAGCTGAACGCCGACCCGGCGTGCCACGGCTACATCGTGCAGCTGCCGCTGCCGAAGCACCTCGACACCGACGCCGTGCTCGAGCGGATCGACCCGGCGAAGGATGCCGACGGACTGCATCCCACCAATCTCGGGCGTCTCGTGCTCAACGTGAACACCCCGATCACCTCGCCGCTGCCGTGCACGCCGCGCGGTGTGATCGAGCTGCTCGTGCGCAACGGGTACGACCTCGCGGGCAAGGACGTCGTCGTGGTCGGTCGCGGGGTCACGATCGGGCGCTCGATCGGGCTGCTCCTGACGCGCCGCGAGTACAACGCGACGGTGACCCTGACCCACACCGGCACGGTCGACCTCGCGCGCCACCTCCGTCAGGCGGACGTCATCGTCGCCGCGGCCGGCGTCAAGCACATCGTGCGCGCCGAGGACGTCAAGCCCGGCGCCGCCGTCCTCGACGTCGGCGTCACGCGTGAGATCGACCCCGGGACCGGCAAGAGCAAGGTGTACGGCGACGTGCACCCCGACGTCGCCGAGGTCGCCGGCCACCTCTCGCCGAACCCCGGGGGAGTGGGCCCGATGACGGTCGCGCTGCTGATGACGAACGTCGTCGAGGCCGCCGAGCGCACGCTCTCCTGAGCCTTCGCCCCGGCCATCGCACATCGGTGGCGCCGACCTGCAGATGGGGCGCGGGGGTCAGGCGCGGAAGCGCGTCAGGAACTCCTGCGTCCGGGGCTCGCGCGGGTTCGCGAAGACCTCGGCGGGCGGCCCCTGCTCGAGGATGCGGCCCTCATCGAGGAACACGACGCGGTGCGCCACATCGCGCGCGAACGCCATCTCGTGCGTGGCCATCAGGATGGTGGCGCCATCCTGCGCGAGGTCGCGCACGAGCTCCAGCACTTCGCCGACGAGCTCGGGGTCGAGCGCCGACGTGATCTCGTCGAGCAGCAGGATCTCGGGGTCCGTCGCGATCGCCCGCACGATCGCGGCGCGCTGCTGCTGCCCGCCCGACAGGCGATCGGGATGCTCGCGCGCCTTGTCGGCGAGGCCGACGCGTTCGAGCAGCCGAAGGCCACGGGCCTCGGCATCCTTCCGCGACTCCTTGTGCACGACGCGCGAGGCGAGCGTCACGTTGTCGAGCACCGACATGTGCGGAAACAGGTTGTAGCTCTGGAACACGACCCCGAACCGCGCCCGCACGCGGTTCGCGTCCACGCGCGGGTCGGAGATGTCCTCTTCGCCCAGCACGATGCGTCCGTCGTCGATCGGCTCGAGCAGACTCAGGCAGCGCAGCAGCGTCGATTTGCCCGATCCGCTCGCGCCGATGACGGCCACGACCTCGTGCGCCGCGAGCTCGAGCGACACCCCGCGCAGCACCTCGCGCTCGCCGAAGGCCTTCCAGAGGTCTTCCGCCCGCAGGAGCGCGCTCACAGGATCGAACCCGTCTGCTCGCGTTCGCGCAGCCGCGCCGTGTACCAGTCGGTGAGGCGGATCGTCGGGATGGCCAGGAGGATGAACAGGATGCCCGCCACGACGTACGGCGTGAAGTTGTAGGTCTGCGACGCCGCGATCTTCGCCGCGAGCACGGCATCCACCGCCCCGAGGATCGAGATGAGCCCGACATCCTTCTGCATCGCGACGAAGTCGTTCATGAGCGGCGGGGTGATCTTCCGCAGCGCCTGCGGCAGCACGACCCGCCGCAGGGTCTGCACGTACCCGAGGCCGAGCGCCCGCGCGGCGAGCCGCTGCGACGGGTGCACCGCCTCGATGCCGGCGCGGATCACCTCCGACACGTACGCCGAGTACGTCAGGGTGACCGCGATCGTCCCGAGCACGATGACGTCGATGCGGGTGTTCGTCAGGGTCGGGATGCCGAAGCCGACGATGTAGAGCACGATGATGAACGGCAGGCCGCGGAAGATGTCGGTGTACGCGGCGGCGACGACCCGGAGCGGGAAGAACACCGGCCCCGGGAGGGTGCGCAGGAGCGCCACGAGCAGGGCGACGACCGCGACCGTCACGACCGACAGTGCGAGCACCTGCAGGTTGAGCAGGAAGCCCTCCCAGACCTTCGGGAGCGCGTCGAGGGCGATCCCGGGGTTGAAGAACGCGTTCTGCACCGCCGCCCAGCCGGGCGTGGCGACGACCGTGACCCAGATGAGCAGCGCGAAGGCGATCGTCGAGGCGATCGCGACGAGCACCGACCGCCGCGACTGACGGGTGCGGAAGGCCCGGCGCTCGAGTTCGAGCGCGCTCGGCGTGTGCAGAGTGGGCGTGGTCACGGCACGACGTTACCCGCCGCCGCGCGGGCGCGGGTCACTGCAGCAGCGTGACGCCCTGGCCGGCGCCGAGCCACTCTTCGGTGATCTCGTCGAGCGTTCCGTCTTCGCGGAGCTCGTCCAGCGCGGCGCTCACCCGCTCGGTGAGCGGCGAGTCCTTCGCCAGGACGACACCCCACTCGTCCGGGATGCCGCCGGCGGGGAGTTCCCCGACGATGAACGAGTCCTCGATGTAGATCGCCGTCGCGAGGTACGCCGTCGGCAGGTCGATGACGAACGCGTCGATCTGGTTCGCGCTGAGCGCGGCGACCACGTCCTCGTTCGAGCCGTACAGCGCGGGCTCGACGTCGGGGTCGATGACCTCCTCGAGGGTCTGGGCGCTCGTGGAGCCCGCCATCGCGCCGATCTTCAGGCCTTTGAGCCCGTCGATCGTGTCGACGCCGTCGGCCGCTCCGCCGTTGAGTGCGACGACGGCCTGGCTGGCGGCGTAGTACGGCGTCGAGAAGTCGACGGCCTGCTTGCGCTCGTCGGTGATCGTGTACTGCTGGATGTTGAAGTCGAAGTTCTTCGGTCCGGGCGCGATCGCCGCCTCGAAGCTCGTGCGCACCCATTCGACGTCTTCGGGGGCGAAGCCGAGCTTGTCGGCGATCGCGTACGCGACGGCGGCCTCGAAGCCTTCGCCGGAGGTCGGGTCGTCGTCGATCACGTACGGGTAATAGGCGATGTCGCCCGTCGCCACCGTCAGCTTGCCGGGGGTCAGGTACCCCTCGTCGGCCGGTGCGCTCGTCTCGCCGCCCGACGGGGTGCCGGCGCTCGCACAGCCGGTGAGCGCGAGGGCGGTCAGCGCGATGCCGACGACGGCGGCCCGCAGAGAAGAGTGACGACGCGACATGGTGCCTCCGTGTAGCGGGGGTCGGGAAGGGGGTCGGGGACGCGGCGCGCACGTGCTGGCGGCGCGACCACACTCCATCATGACCGTCCGGCGGCCGGGAGGGATCCTCGGGAGTCGCTCTGTTACAGGATCTTCACGCCGCGCGTCAGCTCTTGCCGAGCTCGTCGAGCATGCGCCGCTGTTCTTCGGTGAGCCCGTCCTGCAGTTCCCGCTGTGCGGCGGCGGTCTGCGTCGAGGTGAGCGTGGACGTCGTGCCCGCGGCATCCGTCGCCTTCGTCGCGCCGGTCGCCTTGTCGTACAGCGCACCCGCGTGCCCCTCGACCCGGTCATCGATCGCGTCGTACACGGCCCAGCCGATCAAGAGGATGACCGGCGGAAGCACGTAGCCCCAGAACCACCCGGCGACGCTCACGCCCGACAGGAACACCGTCAGGACCCACACGATCAGCGCGACGACGAACACGAGGCCGAACTCCACGACCTTCTCGCCGACCTTCGTGCGCCGGTTGGACGATTTCGCCGCCGCCGACTGGAACAGCTTGTGGATGAACGGCTTGATCCAGATCGTCAACGCGGTGAGGATCACGGCGGCCCACAGCGCCGCCCACCCCACCCGCGCGGGCGTCAGCCAGCCGATGATCAGCAGGACGACGACGTTGAAGAGCAGCAGCGAGGCGAAGCGGACGACCCATTTCTTCATGGGGATACGTTGCCACGCGCGCGCCCACCCCGCCACCGGACGCAGGCGACGGACACGGACGAGGGATGCCGCGCGGCGTCAGTGCATCCGGACGAGCTGGTCCAGATCGTCGTCGGGCAGGGCGTCGACGACCGCGGTGACCTCCATGCCGATCAGGTTCACGCGACCCGAGATCGTGGTGAGGAACGCCGAATCGGCGGCATCCCGCCCGGTCGCGATGCGGACGAGCGTCGAGCGCGGGGCGAGCGTGGTGGCGTCGACGACGCACCAGGCGCCGTCGACCCACGCTTCGGCGACCGCGTGGAAGTCCATCGGCGACAGCCCGGGCGCGTAGACGGACACGAGTCGCGCCGGGACGTTGAGGGCCCGCAGCAGCCCGACGGTCAGGTGCGCGAAGTCGCGGCACACGCCCTGACGGGCGAGCAGGGTGCGGGTCGCGCCGTCGGTGGGCAGGCTCGAGCCGCTCACGTACGCGAGGTGCGTCCCGACCCACGACGACACCGACGCGAGCAGCTCGGCGGGATCGGTGATGTGTCCGAACTCCGCGACCGCCGTGGGGCCGAGCGCATCGGACTCGGCGTAGCGGCTCGGCCGTCGGTACACGATCAGGTCCGTGTCGCTCGCGACGGTCGCGGCCGCCTCGCCGATGATCGACGCGTCGTACGAGGCGACGAGCCGGCCCGCCGGACTCTTCACCTGGTGCAGACGCGTGCCGTGCGCGTCGGGCAGCGACTCGTACGGGAGGGGTTCTCCGTCCAGCGTGAACGAGATGTGCTCGGTCGTCGGCGTGTGATGCCCGCTGACGGCCATAGAGAACACCAGCTCGGCCGGCTCGGTGACTTCCAGCTCAATGCGGCTCGCGACATCTCTCTTCATGACACCAGGGTGGCACGCTCGGATGTCCGGCGCATTTCCGCCGCCGGGCTTGACACGGCAGGCGGCAGGCGCGGCATCCTGGCCCTGACCGTGAGACGCCATCTCCAGGTCGAGACCGTGGGGTTGACCCATGGTCTCGACGTCCCGATGTCGTCTCAGCGTCCGGCCGGATGGGCGGAGGGGGTCAGTAGGAGGCGGGCGCGTCGGTCGCCTCGGCGGGGATGAAGCGCGCGGCGAGCGCCTCCGAGCCGCGGGCGAGCAGCGCCACGTCGGCGCCGACCAGCACGAACGACGCACCGGCGGCGATGTAGCGGTCCGCCATCGCCGGTACGAACGCGTTGACCCCGACCGGCTTGCCGGCACCCCGCACCGCGTCGAACGTGCGCAGCACGGCGGCCTCGACGTCGGGATGCGTCTGCCGGCCGAGCAGGCCCATGGATGCCGCCAGGTCGGAGGGTCCGACGAACACACCGTCGACGCCGTCGACGGCCGCGAGCTCGGCCGCGGCATCCACCCCCTCTTTCGTCTCGATCTGCACGAAGAGCGACACGTGGTCGTCGGCGTCCGTGAGGTAGTGCTCGACGCGGTTCCAGCGCGCCGACCGCGCGAGCGCCGAGCCGACGCCGCGCCGACCTCGTGGCGGGTAGCGGACGGCCTCGACCACGGCGCGCGCCTCTGCGGCGGAAGAGACCATCGGCACGAGGATGTTCTGCGCGCCGAGGTCGAGCACCTGCTTGATCGTGACGACGTCGGCTGTCGGGATGCGCACGAGCGGGGTGATCGGGTACGCGGCGACCGCCTGCAGTTGCGCGAGCACCGACTCGAGGCTGTTGGGGGAGTGCTCCATGTCGATCAGGGCCCAGTCCAGGCCCGATCCTGCGCAGATCTCGGCGACCAGCGGCGAGCCGGAGCACACCCAGATGCCGGCGAGGGCGCGGTCGGCTTCCGCGAGGGCGTCGCGGAAGGTCGGGCTCAGACGAAGCGGCATTCGATCACTCCCATGGGTCCGTAGTCGCACCTGACGCTATCGCCCCGTTCCACCCACATCGGGCGCGTGAACGATCCGGCGAGGATGATCTCGCCCGCCTCGAGGCGCGCGCCGTGGTGGTGGAACTTGTTCGCGAGCCACGCGACGCCGGTCGCGGGGTGACCGAGGACGCCGGCGGCGACTCCGGTCTCTTCGATCTCGCCGTTGCGCGACAGCACGCCGGGCACCCACCGCAGGTCGATCTCATCCGGGCGCTTGCGGACGTCGCCGAGCACCATCGCGCCGTACGCCGCGTTGTCCGAGATCGTGTCGACGATCGTCCGGCCCTCGAGCTCGATGTGCGAGTTGAGGATCTCGAGCGCCGGCACGGCGTACTCGATCGCGGACAGCGCGTCCTCGAGCGTGCAGTCCGGTCCCTCGAGCGGCCGGCCGAGCACGAACGCGAGTTCGACCTCGATGCGGACGTTCGAGAAGTGGTCGACGGGGATCTCGGCGCCGGTCGGATAGACGGTGTCGTCGAACATCACGCCGTAGTCGGGCTCGGTGATGCCCGTCGCCTGCTGCATCGCCTTGGAGGTCAGCCCGATCTTGCGGCCCACCAGCCGGCGGCCGGCCGCGATGTTCGCGTCGCGCCACACCCCCTGGATCGCGTACGAATCCTCGATCGTCGCGTCGGGGTAGCGCGCCGTGATGCGCGGGATCACGCTGTGCGTGCGGTCGGCCTCGGCGAGCTCCGCTGCGATCGATGCGATCTGCTCGGGTGTCAGCATCGGTTCTTCCTCTGTTCGGTGAAAGCCTGGGGACATTTCGACCGGTTCGGCGCTCCGGCGGGGCCTTTCGGTCGATTCGTCCCCGCGCTTTCACGTCGAGCTCTGGTTACAGCTGGTGGCCGAGCTTGTACTCGCCCTGTTTCCAGCTCGGCAGCTCGTCGGGCGCGTCGTCCGGCCGCGTGTACGAGAACCCGTCGGCGCCGATCGTGACCGCCATCTCCGAACTGTCGGTGCGGGCGACCACGGGCTGCGGGTTGCCGTCGAGGTCGAGCACGAGCGAGGCCTCGGTGTACCACGAGGGCACGACGGGGTTTCCCCACCAGTCGCGGCGCTGGTTGTCATGCACGTCCCACGTGATCACCGGGTTGTCGGGGTCGCCGGTGTAGTAGTCCTGCGTGTAGATCTCCACGCGGTGCCCGTCGGGGTCGCGCAGGTACAGGTAGAACGCGTTCGAGACGCCGTGGCGACCCGGCCCGCGTTCGATCGCATCCGAACGCCGGAGTGCGCCGAGCTTGTCGCAGATCGCGAGGATGTTGTGCTTCTCGTGCGTCGCGAACGCGACGTGGTGCATCCGCGGACCGTCGCCGCCGGTCATCGCGGTGTCGTGCACCGTGGGCTTGCGGCGCATCCACGCGGCGTACACGGTGCCCTCGTCGTCCTGGATGTCTTCGGTCACCCGGAACCCGAGCGATTGCATGAAGTTCACCGCGCGCGGCACGTCGGGGGTCACCTGGTTGAAGTGGTCCAGGCGCACGAGTTCGCCCGGGGTGTGCAGGTCGTACCGCCACGACAGCCGCTCGACGTGCTCGGTCTGGAAGAAGAATTCGTACGGGAAGCCGAGCGGGTCGGTCACGCGCACCGCGTCGCCGATGCCCTTCACGAACCCTTCCGGACGGCGCTCGACGCGGCATCCGAGCTCTTGGTAGAACGCGACGGCGCGATCGAGGTCTTCCGGCGTGCGCACCCGGTACGAGAACGCCGCGACCGCCGCGACCGGCCCTTGCCGGAGCACGAGATTGTGGTGGATGAACTCCTCGGTCGAGCGGAGGTAGATCTCGTTCTCGTCCTCCTCGGTGACATAGAGGCCCAGCACGTCGACGTAGAAGACGCGGGATGCCGCCAGGTCGGTCACGACGAGCTCCATGTACGCGCAGCGCAGGATGTCGGGCGCGGGCACGGAGGGCGTCGGGATCGGGTTGTCGGAGTGGATCGGCGCCTCCTGCGAGACGAAGAAGCCGGACGAGGTGAGGGTCTTGTCGGTCATGTCAGTGGGCGTCCTTCTCGACCTGGCGGCCGAAAGTGGGGTTGTGGGGTTCGCCGAGCGTGATGTGCACGGCCTGCTGGTCGGTGTAGAAGTCGATCGAGCGGTAGCCGCCCTCGTGTCCGAGACCGGAGGCCTTCACGCCGCCGAACGGGGTGCGGAGGTCGCGGACATTGTTCGAGTTGAGCCACACCATGCCGGCCTCGACGGACTGTGCGAAGGTGTGCGCTCGGCGCAGGTCGTTCGTCCAGACGTACGCGGCGAGACCGTACTTCGTGTCGTTCGCGAGGGCGAGCGCCTCCTCGTCGGTGTCGAAGGGTGTGATCGCCACGACGGGGCCGAAGATCTCCTCCTGGAAGATCCGGGCGTCGGGCGCGACGTCGGCGAACACCGTCGGGGCGACGAAGTTGCCGGTGTCGAAGCCTTCGGGGCGACCGCCGCCCGCCACGAGGCGGCCCTCGGACTTGCCGATCTCGACGTAGGACATGACCTTGTCGTAGTGCTCGGGGTGCACGAGCGCACCGACTTCGGTCGCGGGGTCGTGCGGGTACCCGACCTTCACGCGCGACGCCTGCGCCGCGTAGCGCTCGACGAACTCGTCGTAGACGTCGCGCTGGACGAGGATGCGGCTCCCCGCGGTGCAGCGCTCGCCGTTGAGCGAGAACACGCCGAAGATCGTCGCGTCGATCGCGGTCTCGAGGTCGGCGTCCGCGAACACGATCGCGGGGGACTTGCCGCCGAGCTCCATCGAGAGCCCCTTGAGGTACGGCGCGGCGTTGCCGAAGATCAGCTGGCCCGTGCGGCTCTCGCCCGTGAACGAGATGAGAGGGACGTCGGGATGCTTCACGAGCGCGTCCCCGGCATCCTCGCCGAGTCCGTTCACGAGGTTGAAGACGCCCTGCGGGAGCCCGGCCTCTTCGAAGATGCCGGCCCAGAGCGATGCCGACAGCGGCGTGAACTCGGCGGGTTTGAGCACGACCGTGTTGCCGGTCGCGAGGGCAGGGCCGAGCTTCCACGACTCGAGCATGAAGGGCGTGTTCCACGGCGTGATGAGGCCCGCGACGCCGATCGGCTTGCGGTTGACGTAATTGAGCTGCTTGCCGGGGACCTTGTAGGCGTCGTCGGCCTGCGCGACGATCAGGTCGGCGAAGAAGCGGAAGTTCTCGGCGGCGCGCCGCGCCTGCCCGAGCGCCTGCGTGATCGGCAGGCCCGAGTCGAACGACTCGAGCTCGGCGAGCCGGGCATCGCGCGACTCGACGATGTCGGCGATCCGGTGCAGCACGCGCGAGCGCTCGCGGGGCAGCATCCGGGGCCAGGGACCGTCGGTGAACGCCCGGCGGGCGGCGGCGACGGCGCGGTCGATGTCGGCCTTCTTGCCGGCCGCGGCCTGCAGGTACGTCTCATTGGTCACCGGGTCGAGCACGTCGAACGTGTCGCCGTCGACACTGTCGACGAACGCGCCGTCGATGTAGTGCTGGATGCGGGTGGGCAGGCCCTCGGGCACGCGATGGGTGGCAGGTGCCGTGGCGATGTCTGTCATGACTCTCCTCGAGTGCTTCAGAAGTTGGGGAGGCCCAGGGCCTCGTCGGGGTGCTCGTGCGTCAGGTAGGCGTCGAGGGTCGCGGATCGGTGGCGGCGGGCGGCCAGCTCGATCTCGCCGAGCGGGGCACCCTGCTCGATCAAGGTGACGATGTCGGCGTGCTCGCGCACCGACTCGGCAGCGCGACCCGGCACGAAGCTGAACGTCGAGTCGCGGAGATTGCCCAGCCGCGCCCACTCGGCGTTCACGAGTTCGAGCAGTCGCGGGTTGGCGCACGGCGCGAACAGGATCGCGTGGAACTCGTGGTTGAGAGCCGTGAACGAGCGCGGATCGAAGTGATCAAGGGTCTCGACCATGAGGTCGTTCACCTGACGCGCACGGCGCAGGTCATCCTCGGTCAGGCGACGGGCGGCGAGCGCGGTCGCCGTCCCCTCCAGGAAGCTCAGCACCTGCATGCTGTGGCGGTACGCGGCGTCGTCGACCATCGACACGTGGGCGCCGACGTTGCGCTCGAACGTCACCAGCCCCTCGGCCTCCAGCTGTCGGATCGCCTCGCGCACCGGCACGACGCTCATGTCGAGCTCCTTCGCGATCGACCCCAGCACGAGCCGGTAGCCCGGGGTGAAGTCCTGGCTCGCGATGCGGCCCTTGATCCAGTGGTAGGCGCGCTGCGACTTGCTCTGCGCGGCGCCGACGCCGGCGGCATCCACCGTCAGCTCTTCCGCCATGCGTCGTACCTCGCTCTCCACTCGGCGTTCATCGGGAACAGTCCGTCGACCGGGTGACCGGCGCGGACCTGCTCGGCGACATACGCGTCCTCGTCCTCCTGGGCGAGCGCCGCGTCGGCGACCTCCTCGGCCAGCGCGGGGGGCAGGACGATCACGCCGTCGCCGTCGCCGACGATGATGTCGCCGGGCTGGACGGTCGTGCCGCCGCAGCCGATCGTCACGTCGTGCTCCCACGGCACGTGCTTGCGGCCGAGCACCGCCGGGTGGGCGCCGGCGGAGAAGACGGGGATGCCGATCTCGGCGACCGCGTCGTAGTCGCGCACTCCGCCGTCGGTGACGATCCCCGCGGCCTTCCGCGTGAGCGCACGCAGCGCGAGCACGTCGCCGAGAGTGCCGGATCCGGCCTCGCCCCGCGCCTCGATCACGATGACCTCTCCCTCGCCGACGGCGTCGAACGCGCGCTTCTGCGCGTTGTAGCCGCCGCCGTGGCTGTCGAAGAGGTCCTCACGTCCCGGCACGAAGCGCAGCGTCTTGGCGGTGCCGACGATCTTCGTGCCGGGGTGCATGGGCCGCACCCCATCGATCGTCACGTTGTTCAGACCGCGCTTGCGCAGCTGCGCAGAGAGACCCGCGACCGGGACCCGCAGGAGCTTGTCGCGGAGGGCGGGCTTCAGGCCGGTTGTCGCGGGGGCGGGCCCCGCGGCCAGTCCAGCAGCCTCGGCGGAGCCCCATGCCTCGGCGCGCTGCAGGTCGTCGACCGCGGGGAGGGAGCCCAGGGACGGATCGAAGGATGCCGAGCCCTGCGTCACCGTCGTCACGAGGCGCCCGGAGGTCAGGTCCGCTCCGAGGGCGTCGACCTCGACCTCCACCACGTCGCCGGGGACGACGACCGATGACCCCGCCGGCGTGCCCGTGAGGACGACGTCGCCGGGCTCGAGCGTGAAGTGCTGCGACAGGTCGGCGACGAGCTGGGCGAGCGGGAAGATCAGGCCCGCCGTGGTGTCGTCCTGCGCGAGCGTGCCGTTGACCCAGGTGCGCACGCGCAGCGCGCCCGGATCGACCGCCCGCGCGTCGATCAGCGCCGGACCGATGGGGGTGAAGCCATCGCCGCCTTTGGACCGCACGTTCGAGCCCTTGTCGTTGGCCCTCAGGTCGTACAGGCCGAAGTCGTTCGAGGCGGTGACCCACCCCACGTGAGACCAGGCGTCAGTCAGCGCGACGCGGCGCGCCTCCGTGCCGATCACGAGGGCGATCTCTCCCTCGAACGCGAGCAGCTCGGTCCCCGCGGGACGCTCGATCGTGCCGCCGGAGGCGGCGACCGAGCTGGACGGCTTGAAGAAGTACGACGGCGCCGCCGGGCGCCGGCCACGCTGGTCCGCGCGTGAGGCGTAGCTGAGATGGATCGCGACGATTTTTCCGGGTCGCGAGGGCAACGGGCCGAATCGGCCGGTTGCGGCATCCGTCGAAATGGTCATGAGCTCCCTCGCCCTTGCGTTGTATCTGAAATCGTATATGATCTTCGCATCCCCGGCAAGCGTGTTCTCGGACCGCCTGCCTTGACAGCGAAGTCGACCGACACTGGAGTCAGATATGTCCGCACCATCGCCGACCGGATTCACCCCCACCGGCACCATCGCCACGTCGAAGGATCGCCGCCGCGTCGTGTTCGCGACCGTCGTCGGCACCACGGTCGAGTGGTACGACTTCTTCATCTACGCCACGGCCGTCGGCCTCGTCTTCGGACAGCTCTTCTTCGCCCCCGCAGGGCAGGAGTTCGGCCAGATCCTGGCCTTCCTCACCGTCGGCATCAGCTTCCTGTTCCGGCCGCTCGGCGCGTTCCTCGCGGGCCACTTCGGCGACAAGTACGGCCGCAAGGTCGTCCTGATGCTGACGCTCATCCTCATGGGTGTGGCGACCGCCCTGATCGGCGTGCTGCCCACCTACGAGGCGATCGGCCTGTGGGCGCCCGTGCTGCTCATCCTGCTGCGCATCCTGCAGGGTGTCTCGGCCGGCGGCGAATGGGGCGGCGCCGTGCTGATGGCGGTCGAGCATGCGCCGAAGACCAAGCGCGGGCTCTTCGGCGCCTCACCGCAGATCGGCGTGCCGCTCGGACTCCTTCTCGCTTCGGGCATCATGGCGCTCATGACCGTCATCGCTCCGGGCGGTGCGTTCCTCGCGTGGGGCTGGCGCGTGCCGTTCCTGCTGTCGGTCGTCCTGATCCTGGTCGGCTACTACGTCCGCCGCCGGGTGGAGGAGAGCCCGGTGTTCACCGAGCTCGCCGAGCGCAAGGAGGTCACGAAGACCCCGATCGTGCAGCTCTTCCGCAAGCACGCGCTGCTCGTCCTGATCGCCGCCCTCGTCTTCGCCGGCAACAACGCCGTCGGCTACATGACGACCGGCGGGTACATCCAGAACTACTCCACGAACCCCGACGGACCCGTCGGCCTGGACCGCGAGCCCGTCCTCTGGGCGGTGACCGCGTCGGCGGTCGTGTGGCTGCTCTCGACGTTCTTCGCCGGCTGGATCTCCGACCGCATCGGGCGCCGCACGACCTACATCATCGGCTGGATCCTGCAGCTCGTCGGCGTGTTCACGCTGTTCCCGCTCGTCAACACCGGCGACATCGGCCTGCTGTTCCTGGGCCTGGCGATCCTGACGATCGGCCTCGGCTTCACGTACGGGCCGCAGGCGGCGCTGTACTCCGAGCTGTTCCCGGCATCCATCCGCTTCTCCGGAGTCTCGATCTCGTACGCGATCGGCGCGATCCTCGGCGGCGCGTTCGCCCCGACGATCGCCGCGGCGCTGGTCGCCGCGACGGGTTCGACGACCGCGGTCGCCTTCTACCTCGCGGGGATGACGCTGCTGGGCCTGATCGCGACGCTCCTGCTGCGCGATCGCTCCGGCATCCCGCTCGGTCCCGACCACGAGGCCGAGCAGACCGTCAGCCCGATCTACGGGATGGCCAAGGCCTGACGCCGTGAGGTCCTGAGCTCCGTGCCGGCCGGTGCGGGGCTCAGGAGTTCACGCGGATGATCTCCTGCTGGTACGGGGCGATCACGGCTCCCGAGATGCGCAGGTCCAGCAGCAGGAACGGGCGATCGGGTACCGGCATCCGCGTCCACTCTTCGAGTCGGGCGAGATCATCCAGCGTGCGCACGACGACGCCCTCCGCCCCGAACCCGCGCGCGACGCCCGCGAAGTCGACCTGGGGGATCAGCATGGGCCCCTCCGCGAGGCCCTTGAGCCCGTAGAGGTTCACCTCCGCGCCGTAGGCCGCGTCGTTCCAGACGACCGCGAGTCCTCGGCCACGCGCGACGCGCACGGCGGACTCGAGGTCGGCCAGGGCCATGAGCCCGCCGCCGTCGCCGGTCGTGAGCACGATGGTCGCGTCGCGGCGCGCCTGTGCCGCGCCGGCCACGCTCGGGAAGCCCAGCCCGATCGACTGGAACGCCGTGCCGATCATCATCATGCGGTCGGCCGACGCGACGGGCCAGTACATGTTCGCCCAGCCGATGAAGTGCCCGCCGTCCGAGACGACGACGCGGTCCTCGGGAAGCAGCTCACCGATCCGCCGGGCCGCGGACCGGGGATCGAGCCGTCCGTCGGCCGCGAGCGCGTCGCCCGGATCGTACGCGCGGGCGGATGCCGCGTCGATGCGCTCCCGCCATCCGCTCGGCGCGGCGCCGATCGCGGCGAGATCGTCGGCGATCGCGCGGGCCACGAGTCCGGCATCCGCCCGGATGTAGGCGCCGACGTGCGGATGCGTCGCCGCGGGGGCGAGGTCGATCTGGATCACCCGGGTGCCCGGGGAGAACAGGGCGCCGAAGCGCATCGTGAACTGGTTGAGCGACGCACCGAACACGACGGCGACGTCGGCTTCGGCGATGAGCTCCATCGCCGCCTCGGCACCGAAGCCGCCCGTCACGCCGAGGTCGAACTCGGGCCGCGGGAAGATGCCGCGGCCGAGCGCGGTCGAGGCCGTCAGGGCTCCCGTGGCGTCCGCGATCGCGCCGAGCGCGTCGCCCGCGCGCGCGAGCCAGGCGCCGCGGCCGGCGAGCAGGAACGGGCGCTCCGCCGCGGCGAGGGCCGCGGCGGCGTCGCGGATCGCCTGGGCGGCGAAGGGCCCGGCCGGGGCGATCGGCGCGGGCAGACGCGGCGCGGGCGCCTCCGGCACCGGCCCCGCGTCGAGCGACGCGACGTCGTACGGGATCGCGAGCACGGTCGGCACGCGGTAGGTCAGAGCGTGCTCGATCGCGATGACGGTCGTGGCGGCGGCATCCGTCCGGCCCACCGTGTAGGTGCGCGCGCCGACCGCCGAGGCGAGCGCGATCTGATCCACGCCCCAGGGTCGGCGTCCCGAGGTCGGCTCGTCGCCGACCACCAGGATGAGCGGTACATGGGCCTGCACAGATTCGGCGAGGGCGGTGAGCGTGTTCGTGAACCCGGCCCCGTAGGTGGCGGTCGCCGCGGCGAGACCGCCGCCGGCGCGGTGATAGGCGTCGGCGGCCACCACGCCGCCGGCCTCGTGGCGGACGGCGGTGAATCCGACGGCCGTCGAGCGCTCGAGCGCGTCGAGGAAGTAGGCGTTGCCGTTGCCCATCACCCCGAAGACGTGGTCGATGTGACCCGAGAGGGCGGCGGCGACGTGGGCGGAGACGGTGGGCATGGCGGGACCTCGAGACGGGACGGAGGGACGGATTCCGTATGTGTCTCGCGCGCTCCCTGAGTGAATCAGAGGGCGGCTGCGTGCCCATTTTCCGAGCACCGGCCGCGCAGCGGCGGCCCGACAGCACGAGTATAGGCGCGCGCTGCGCACCCCTCGTGCCCCGTATGCCGTGCCGGTCGTCGGAGGATCCCCGGCCCGGATGTCGCCCGGCTCAGCCGCCGAGGGCGTCGCGGATGAGCGCTGCGGAACGATTCAGCCGTTCGGCGATGCGGCCGGGGTCGTGCGCGCTCGCGAGGTACACGACGGCGATCGCCGCCGGTTCACGTCCGCGCAGGGCGAGCGGGACCGCGACCGCGTGCAGGCTCGGGATCACCTCGTCGTGACTCGTCGCGTATCCGTCCGCTGCCACGGCCGCCGCCGCGGCCCGCAGCTCGTCCGACGCGCCGGCCGGCCAACGCCCCTCGGGCAGGAGCGACAGGATCGCCTTTCCCGGCGCGCCGACCGTGACGGGATGCCGCGTCCCCGGCCGCTGCGCGACGGAGGCCACCGCATGCCGGGGTTCGACGCTCGCGAGCGTGATCGCGTCGTCGTGGTCGCGCACCGCGAGGAAGCACGTCATGCCGAGTTCGTTCGCCACGGCGGTGAGCTCGGGAAGCGCCTCGGCCTGGAGGTCGTGCGCGACGCCGGCGGCGAGGGCCGCGAGCCGGGACCCGAGCACGACGCGGCCGGCGGCATCCCGCATGGTCAGTCCGTGGTCTTCGAGCGTCCGCAGCAGGCGGTACGCGACTGACCGATGCACCTCGAGCCGCCGCGCGACCTCGTCGATCGACAGGGGCTCGCGGGCGTCGGCGAGGATCTCCAGGATCCGGATGCCGCGACTCAGCGTCTGCGAGGGTGCGGCATCCGACATCGATCTCCCCTTGCCCGCTATGGGCGGAACGTATACGATCTGTTCATCAGTAGAACGGTGCGTTCGAATATAGAACAAGCACAACGCTCACACAAGACGTGAGACCTGGACATCGCCGTCCGAGGAGGACACACATGCAGTTCCATCACCACGGGTACGTCTCGGCTGATCCGCGTGTCCAGGAGGCGGCCGGCACCGGCGTCGACCGACCGAGCGAACTGCCCGACGAGATGGACGTGCTCATCGTCGGGTCGGGACCCGCCGGCATGCTCCTCGCGGCGCAGATGTCCCAGTTCCCGAGCGTCACGACCCGCATCGTCGAGCGGCGCGACGGGCGCCTGCCGCTGGGCCAGGCCGACGGCATCCAGCCGCGCAGCGTGGAGACGTTCCAGGCGTTCGGCTTCGCGGAGCGGATCGTGGCGGAGGCCTACAACATCGCGTACATGAACTTCTGGGGTCCCGACCCCGAAAATCCCCGTGACATCGTCCGCACGGCGCGCACCGAGGACTACGCGTTCAAGATCAGCGAGTTCCCGCACCTCATCGTCAACCAGGCCCGCGTGCTGGACTACTTCGCCGAGGCCGCCGCGCACGGCCCCGGCCGCATCGTCCCCGACTACGGCATCGAATTCGCCGGACTCACCGTGCACGCGTCGGGGGAGTACCCCGTCGAGGTCCGGCTGCGTCACGTCGCGGGGCAGCGCGCGGGCGAGGAGCGCACCGTGCGCGCGAAGTACGTCGTCGGCAGCGACGGCGCCCGCAGCGGCGTGCGCGAGGCGATCGGCCGCAAGCACGTCGGGGCGTTCGCGGCGCACGCGTGGGGGGTGATGGACGTGCTCGTGAACACGGACTTCCCCGATTGGCGCACCAAGTGCGCGATCAACTCGAAGGCGGGCAACATCCTGCACATCCCGCGCGAGGGCGGGTACCTCAGCCGCATGTACATCGACCTCGGCGAGGTCGCCGCGGACGACGACCACCGCGTGCGGCAGACGCCGGTCGAAGAGGTCATCCGGCGCGCGAACGAGATCTTGCATCCGTACTCGATCGACGTGAAGCAGGTCGCATGGAGCAGCGTCTACGAAGTCGGGCACCGCGTGACGGACCACTTCGACGACGCCGCCGACGAGAACGATCGCGAACCGCGCGTCTTCCTCACCGGCGACGCATGCCACACGCACAGCGCCAAGGCCGGACAGGGCATGAACGTCTCGATGCAGGACGGCTTCAACCTCGGCTGGAAGCTCGGGCACGTGCTGACCGGCCTCGCGCCCGAGTCGCTCCTGTCGACGTATTCCGCCGAGCGGCAGCCCGTCGCGCAGCAGCTCATCGATTTCGACCGCGAGTGGTCCTCGCTCATGGCCCGCAAGCCCGAGGAGATCTCCGACCCGACCGAGCTCGCGACGTTCTATCTCGGGACCGCGGAGTTCCCCTCCGGCTTCATGACGCAGTACGGGCCCTCGGCGATCGTCGCGGAGGCCGCCCATCAGGAGCTCGCGGCCGGCTTCCCGATCGGCAAGCGGTTCAAGAGCGTCGAGGTCGTGCGCGTATGCGACGGCAACGTCGTCCACCTGGGTCACCACGCGAAGGCGGACGGGCGCTGGCGCATCTACGCGTTCGCGCCGGTCGGGGATCGTGCGGGCCTGGATGCATGGGCGGAGGGCGTCGCCGCGCCGGGCGGTCTGATCGACCGTTTCACGCCGCAGGGCGCCGACCTCGACGCCGTGTTCGACGTGAAAGCGGTGTATCGCGCGCCGTTCGAGGACGTCGACATCACCCGTGTCCCGTCGCTGTTCGTGCCCCGCACCGGTCCGCTCGCTCTCATCGACTGGGAGAAGGTCTACGCCGCGGGCCCGAGTGCGTGGACCGAGGCGGACATCTTCGCCGAGCGCGATCTGTCCGACGACGGCGTCGTGGTCGTGGTGCGCCCCGACCAGTACGTGGGGGGCGTGTTCCCCCTCGCCGCGACCGATGAGCTCGCCGCGTTCTATGAGGCGGCGCTGCTGCCCCAGAACTCCTCGGCGCTCGCCGGCTGATTCTCCGCGCAGGACATACCGCGCGGGGATGCTGTACAACGCGTACATCGTCCGCGGGCGTCGACCTGAGCAGAATGACAGGGAACCCTGAACATGCGCCACCGCACGTACACCACCGAGCACGCGACCTCGAGAACGAAGGAGTCACCGATGACCGACACCCGTGAGACCGAGCTGCTGGCGAGCGTTCCCGATGGGTTGTTCATCGGGGGCGAGTGGCGTAGCGCGACCGGCGACAAGAAGCTGCGGGTCTTCGATCCGGCGACCGGGCGCGTGGTGAAGACGATCGCCGATGCGTCGCCCGAGGACGGCAAGGCCGCGATGGATGCCGCCGTCGAGGCGTTCCCGGCGTGGGCGAAGACTCCGGCGCGGGAGCGGGCGGAGATCCTGCGTCGCGCGTTCGACCTCCTGCAGGAGCGCAAGGAGGACTTCGCGCTGCTGATGACGATCGAGATGGGCAAGCCGCTGGCCGAGGCGCGCGGAGAGGTCGTCTACGGCGGCGAGTTCCTGCGCTGGTTCAGCGAGGAGACCGCCCGAGTGCAGGGTCGGTACGGCGCGAACCCCGAGGGCACCGGGCGGATGATCGTGTCGCAGCATCCCGTGGGTCCGTGCTTCCTGATCACGCCGTGGAACTTCCCGCTCGCGATGGCGACCCGCAAGATCGCCCCCGCGCTCGCGGCGGGCTGCACCGTGGTGATCAAGCCCGCCGAGCTGACCCCGCTGACGACGCTGTTCTTCGCGAAGCTGCTCGAGGATGCCGGACTGCCGAAGGGGGTCGTGAACGTCTTCACCACGTCGACGTCGGGCGCGGTGTCGGAGCCGATCATCCGCGATCCGCGGCTGCGCAAGCTCTCGTTCACCGGATCGACCTCGGTCGGACAGAAGCTGCTGGAGCAGGCGTCGCAGGGAGTGCTGCGCACCTCGATGGAGCTCGGCGGCAACGCCCCGTTCGTCGTGTTCGACGACGCCGACCTCGACAAGGCGGTCGACGGGGCGATCCTGGCGAAGTTCCGCAACATCGGCCAGGCCTGCACGGCCGCGAACCGCTTCATCGTGCACCGGGCCGTCGCGGACGAGTTCGCCCGCCGCGTGACCGAGCGCGTCCAGGGGTTCAAGATGGGCCGCGGCACCGAGGACGGTGTCGTGATCGGTCCGCTGATCGACGACCGTGCGGTCGCGAAGGCGGAGGAGCTCGTGGGGGATGCCGTCGACCGCGGCGCGCAGCTGCTCACCGGGGGCCAGCGAGGCACGGCCGACCAGCTCGGCGACGAGTTCATCGGGGGCACGTTCTACCAGGCCACGGTGCTCACCGACGTCAAGGCCGGCAGTGACATCCTCCGTGAGGAGATCTTCGGACCGGTCCTCGCGATCGTCCCGTTCGACACCGAGGACGAAGCGGTCGCGATCGCGAACGACACCGAGTACGGACTCGTCTCCTACGTCTTCACCGAGTCGCTCTCGCGCGGCCAGCGCATGATCGACCGGCTCGAGACCGGCATGATGGGCTTGAACGTCGGGGTCGTCTCCAACGCCGCAGCCCCCTTCGGCGGCTGGAAGATGTCCGGACTCGGCCGCGAGGGCGGCGCCGAGGGCATCCACGAGTACCTGCAGACCAAGTACACGCTCACGGCCAACCCGTACGCCTGACCTTTCGTCTCGCTTCGCTCGCTCAACGACCCGCGGCTCCGGTCGTTGAGCGAGGAGCGCAGCGACGAGACGATTCACCCGTCGCCTCACGGACAGCTGCTGTCCGCGGTCGGCGGGAGGATGGCTTCGTGGACGCCGGACGAGTGATCGATCGCCGACTGCGCTCGCACCGGCTGAGCGCGCCGGCGGCGACGGTCGCGGAGGCCGCCGCCCACATGCTCGCGACGCAGGCGCAGGAGTTCTGGGGCGGACGCTGGGCCCTCGCCGCCCGGACGAAGGGCCACCCGACCGTCCGTGACGTCGACGCCGCGTTCGATCGCGGGGAGCTCGTGCGGTCGTGGACGATGCGCGGAACGATCCATGTGATCCCTCCGCGGGACCTCGCGTGGGTTCTCCAGGTCACCGCGGAGCGTCAGATGCGCGCCGCCGCCGGTGTGCATCGCCGGGAGGGCATCGACGCGGCAGAGCTGGCGGAGGCGGAGCGCGCGACCCGGGCCTCGCTCGCCGGCGGCGGGCGACTCACGCGCGCCGAACTGTTCGCGGTGCTCGAGGCCGCCGGTGTCTCGACAGCGCGCCAGCGCGGCTATCACCTGCTGGTCGCCCTCTCGCTGCGCGGCGTCGTGTGCCAGGGACCTGTCGTCCCCCGAGCGGGCGGCCCGACGCGCGAGCAGTACATCGTGCGCAGCGACGAATGGATCGCCGAATCCGCCGCGCCGCGCGATCCCCTCGCCGAGCTCTTCGTGCGGTACATCGCCTCGCACGGACCCGCCGGCGCGCGCGACTTCGCGTGGTGGGCGGGATTGCCGCTCGGCATCTCTCGCGGCGCGGCGGAGGCGGCATCCGATCGTCTTGCGGTCTTCGCCGACGAGGGCGAGCCCGTCTACGTCACCGTCGATCCCGCGCCCCGTCGCTCGTCCGCACCGGAGGTCGTCGCGCTCCCGCCGTTCGAGGAGTACTACCTCGCGTATGCCGACCGCACGGTGGCGTGCGCACCGGAGTTCCTCCCGCACGTCGGACCGGGCCGCAACGGCATGGTCCATCCGATCCTCCTCGCGCGCGGCGAGGTCGTCGGCGCGTGGACCCACGCCCTCGCCGTCGGGCGTCGCTCGGGAGAGCCCGTTCCGCGGCTGTGGGCTCGGGATGCAGTGACGGATGCCGAGGTCGCCGCGGCGCTCGAGCGCTATCGCCGGTTCATCATCGCCTGAGCCGCCGCCCGCACCGCGTGCGCAACGCGTGCCACACTGTGTGCGTGAGCGCGCGGACGACCCCGAGGGCACGCACCATCGTGATCCTGATGATCGCCGCGTTCGCGATCCTCTACGCGGGGGTCGTCGCCCTGTACGCGCTCAACGAGCGCACCATCAGCCGCGAGGGGTGCCTCGACACCGTGGCAGCGGACGAGATCGGCCTCTCGCTCACGCCCACCGCGGTGGATGCCGCCGCCGACCGCCTCTCGGTGACGATCGGCGTCGAGTCCTTCGGTCCGTTCGACCCCGCGTCCCGCGGCATCCCGGATGAGGACCTGACCCTCGTGGTGACCCAGACCGACGCGTCGCGAACGTACACGTTCGGCGCGGAGGAGATCCCGTCGCCCGTCTCTGTGCGCTTCGTGACCGACGGGCAGATCGAGCGCTGGCCGTTCGACACGCACACCGTGCAGTTCGCCGTCGCGGTCCTCCACGAGGTCGACGGCGGACTGGTGCCGGTCCCTCTGGACCTGTGCGGGTCGACCCACGTCCCCGGATGGACGTTCTCGTCCGTCCAGGTGGAGGGCGAAGGCGACCTGGTCCTGGGCGGTGAGACCGTCGACGAGATCAGCCTCACGGCCTCGCGGTCGGCGGCGACCGTCGCGTTCGGCATCATCATCGTCGGGCTCATGATCGTCATGCCCGTGCTCGGACTCACCGTCGCGATCCGGGTGCTGCGGGGCGAGCGCAAGGCCGAGGCGACGCTCATGAGCTGGATGGCGGCGATGCTGTTCGCGACGATCCCGCTGCGCACCTTCCTGCCCGGATCGCCGCCGATCGGATCGTGGGTCGACTACGTCGTGGTGCTGTGGGTCGTCGCGGGGCTGATCGCCGCCCTCGTGATCTACGTCGTCGCGTGGCTGAAGTGGGCTCCGCCGGGGGAACGCCCGCGGCGCTGAGGCGGCACGCGCGTGGTCAGCCCTGCGCGTGCCGGTCGAGGAACGCGTACACCTCGTTGTCGTCGACGCCCGGGAAGGCGCCGCGGGGGAGCGGCGAGAACATCTGCATGTGCACGCGCGCGCTCGGCCAGGCCTTGCCCTCCCAGCGCTGCGTGACTTCTGCGGGCGGGCGACGGCAGCACGATTCGTCGGGGCACGTCGAGACCGCGCGCTTCTGCGTCTCGCGCCCGCGGAACCATTTCGCGTCGTCGAACGGCACGCCGACGGTGATCGAGAACTCACCGTCCGCGGTCGACCCCGTCTGCGTCGAGCACCAGAAGGTGCCCGCCGGGGTGTCGGTGTACTGGTAGTGCTCGGTCGTGCGGTTCTGCTCCGAGAACGCCGCCCGTGCCGACCACTTGCGGCAGAGGATCTGCCCCTCGACCGAGCCGGTCACGTCGTGTGGCAGGGGAAGGTCGTCGTTCTCGTACACGCGTGAGACGGCCCCCGAGCCGTCGGCCCGCAAGAAGTGCAGACGGATGCCGAGGTGCTTCGTCAGCAGATTCGTCATGCGCATCCCGGCCGCTTCGTGCGTGACGCCGAACGCATCGCGGAAGTCCTCGACCGCGAGGTTGCGGTCGCGCTTGGCCTGCGAGAGGAACGCGACCGAGGCCGCCTCGGGCATGAGCGCGCACGCGGCGTAGTAATTGATCTCGAGGCGCTGCGCGAGGAAGTCGGCATAGTCGGTCGGACGCTCGTGGCCGAGCAGCCGGTGCGCCATCGCCTGCAGCGCCATCGATCGCAGGCCGTGCCCTCCGGGGATGGATGCCGGGGGCAGGTAGATGCGGCCGTTCTCGATGTCGGTGACCGACCGGGCGGAGTGCGGCAGGTCGTTCACGTAGAGCAGCTCGAAGCCGAGCTGCTCGGCCATGATGCTGACGGTGCGGTGCGTGAGGGCGCCGGAGACGTGTCCGGCGGCCTTCAGCTGCTTCTCGGCGAGCTGCTCGATGTCGGCGAGGTAGTTGTCGCGCTCGCGCATCCGCAGGCGCAGCTCGGTGTTGGCGCGGCGGGCCTCTTCGGGCGTCGCGATCGCTTCGCGCTCGCGACGCTGCAGCTCGCGGTGCAGCCCGAGGATCGACTCGATCGTCTCGTCCGAGACCCCCTTCGTCACGCGCACGGCCGGGATGCCGAGCTGGCGGAAGACCGAGCTCGCCTGTGCCCGCTCCAACTCGATCTCCAGTGCGGCCCGCCGGTTGGGCGGCTCCGAGGAGAGGAGGTCGGTCACTTCCACGCCCGTCTCGCTCGCGATCGCCTGGAGCAGCGACAGCTTCGGCTCGCGCTTACCGTTCTCGATGAGACTCAGCTGACTGCCCGCGACGCCGACGCGCTCGCCGAGCTCGTCGAGCGTCAGCCCCAGAGCGACCCTCTGGTGCCGGATGCGGTGGCCCAGCGTGGACAGTTCGAGCGAGGTCGGCGGCATTCCTTGATGATAGCGAAAGAAACGCAATTCTTGAGATCGAAGATCCCGGAAACTCCTCGGAATGGCTCGCATAGTGGAGGAAGAACACCGATCTGAGCCGATCGAACAGGAGTGATCATGGCCCTTGCCGACATCTTCGCGCGACCCGCCTCTCAGGGCACGCCCCGACCGACACCCATGAGCTCCGCCTACGGCCGTCGGCCGGCCGTGGAAGGTGACGGCATGACGGCGCTCATCGCCTGGGTCGACCAGATCGCGGCGCTGACCCAGCCCGACCGCATCCACTGGGTCGACGGATCCCGCGCCGAGAACGACGCGCTCCTGCGCGAAATGGTCGATGAGGGCAAGATCATCAAGCTCAACCCCGAGTGGCGGCCGGGCTCGTACCTCGCCCGCTCGCACCCCAGCGATGTGGCGCGCACCGAGGGTCGCACATTCATCGCGTCGGAGCTCGAGGAGGACGCCGGCCCCACGAACAACTGGGTCGCCCCCGCCGAGATCCGCGCGACGATCACGCCCCTGTTCGAGGGCAGCATGCGCGGTCGCACGATGTACGTCGTGCCCTTCTCGATGGGCCCCGTCGGCGGACCGCTCTCGCACATCGGCGTGCAGGTGACCGACAGCGCCTACGCGGTCACTTCGATCGGCATCATGACGCGCGTCGGCACCGAGGTCCTCCGCGAGATCGCCGGGGGAGCGCCGTGGGTCAAGACCGTGCACTCCGTCGGTGCGCCGCTCGCCCCGGGTGAGCAGGACGTCGCGTGGCCGTGCAACGACGAGAAGTACATCGTGCACTTCCCCGACACGCTCGAGGTCTGGTCGTTCGGCTCGGGATACGGCGGCAACGCGATCCTCGCGAAGAAGTGCTTCGCGCTGCGCATCGCCTCCGTCATCGGCCGCGAAGAGGGCTGGCTCGCCGAGCACATGCTCCTCATCCGCGTGATCGACCCCACGGGTCGCGCGTTCCACGTCGCCGCGGCGTTCCCGTCGGCGTGCGGCAAGACCAACCTCGCGATGCTGCGTCCCTCGATCCCCGGCTGGCGCGTGGAGACCCTCGGCGACGACATCGCGTGGCTCCGCCCGGGAGACGACGGACGCCTGTGGGCGATCAACCCCGAGGCCGGCTTCTTCGGCGTCGCCCCGGGAACGGGCGAGTCCACGAACGTCACGGCGGTCGAGACCCTGTGGGGCAACACGATCTTCACGAACGTCGCGCTCCGCCCCGACGGCGACGTCTGGTGGGAGGGACTCACCGACGAGCCGCCCGCACAGCTGACCGACTGGGAGGGCAACCCCTGGACGCCCGACTCGGGTCGCCCCGCCGCGCACCCCAACTCGCGCTTCACCGTCGGCGCCGGCCAGTGCCCGCAGATCGCCGGTGACTGGGAGGCCCCCGAGGGCGTCCCGCTCGACGCCATCCTCTTCGGCGGCCGCCGCGCGACGAACGTCCCGCTCGTCGTCGAGGCGACGGACTGGACGCACGGCGTCTTCATGGGCTCGAACATCTCCTCGGAGCGCACCGCCGCCGCCGAGGGCACGGTCGGCGAGCTGCGCCGCGACCCGTTCGCGATGCTGCCGTTCTGCGGCTACAACATGGCGGACTACTTCGGCCACTGGCTCAAGGTCGGTCAGAAGCTGCGGTTCGACCGGGCGCCCCGCATCTTCCTGGTCAACTGGTTCCGCAAGGGCGCAGACGGACGCTTCCTGTGGCCGGGCTTCGGTGACAACGCCCGCGTGATCGACTGGATCATCCGACGCATAGACGGCTCGGTCCCCGCGGTCGACAGCCCGATCGGGCGCCTGCCGCGCACGGAGGACCTCAACCTGGACGGCATCGACGTCCCCCAGGACGACCTCGACGAGCTGTTTGCGATCGACCGGGACTCGTGGCTGCGCGAGGCCGAGCTGACGGAGGAGTTCTACGCGACCTTCGGCGGCCGCATCCCCGCCCCGCTCCAGTCCGAGCTGCAGGCCCTGCGGTACCGCCTCCAGCGCTCCTGACGGAGCCCGGCGCGCATCCGCGCCGCGTCAGAGGTCCGCGAAACTGCACCGGGACGCCGAGACCGAGGGGATTCCCCTACGTCTCGGCGTCCGGTTGCCGTCTCGCGGGAACGGGCCGCGCCGACGGGGCTGGGGGCGGGGGGTCGGGAGGGCGGCCAAGGTCTCAGACGAGGAGCTGGTGCTTCGCGAGGTCGCGGTACAGCGGCGTCGAGGCCACGAGCTCGGAGTGGGTGCCCTGACCGACGACCTGTCCGTGATCCAGCACCACGATGCGGTCGCTGTCGACCACGGTCGAGAGTCGGTGGGCGATCACGATGAGCGTGCGGCCGGTGGCGACCGCGTCGATCGCGTCGCGCATCCGCTGCTCGTTCACGCCGTCCAGGGACGACGTCGACTCGTCCAGCAGGAGGATCGGCGGCGCCGCCAGCAGCGCCCGGGCGATCGCGAGCCGCTGACGCTCGCCGCCCGACAGCATGACGCCGTCCTCGCCGACAGGTGCCTCGAGCCCCAGTGGGCTGCGTTCGAGTACGTCGGTCAGGTTCACGGCGTGCAGCACGCGCTCGCAGTCGGCATCCGTCGCGTCGGGGGAGCCGAGCCGCAGGTTGTCGGCGATCGTACCCGCCAGGGTCGGCGCGTCCTGCTCCACGTAGCCGAACTGCGCCCGCAGCTCGTCGCGGTCGAGTGTGCGGATATCGCGTCCGCCGAGCTCGATCGCCCCACCCGTGGGGTCGTAGAACCGCTCGAGGAGTGAGAGGATCGTGCTCTTGCCCGCGCCGCTCGGTCCGACGAGCGCTACGCGCGACCCTCGCGGCACCTCGAACGTGACGCCGCGCAGCACGTCGCGCTCGGGATCCGTCGCGACCTCCTCCGCAGCGCGCTCCAGGTGCACCTGCTCGAGGACGGCGCGCGCTTCCTTCGCGGCGGCCTCGCGGGCGGCGATCACGTTCTCGGGATAGCGGAAGCGCACGTCGCGGAACGCGATCGCCGGTGCGGGGGCGGATGCCGTCCCCGCGGCGTCCCCCTCGACCACGGGAGCCCCGACCACAGGCGCCCCGACGGTCGCCGCGATGCGCGCATCGTCCTGGTCTTCGGTCGGCAGGTCGAGCACCTCCTGGATGCGGCCGAGCGCGCCGAGCGCCTGGTTGACCGATGTGATCGCGCCGAACGTCGACCCGAGCGGCGCGATCAGCAGGAAGAGGAAGAGGATGAACGTCACGAGCGACGCGATGCCGATCGCACCCGAAGCCACGCGGAACCCGCCCACGCCGAGCACGACCAGCAGTGACACCTGCAGGGCGATGCCGGCGACCGGCACAACGAGAGCCGACACCTTCGCGATGCGCACGCCGACGGCATAGGCATCCGTCGCAAGCGCCGAGACGGACGCGATCTCACGTTCGGTCGCCCCCGCGGCACGTACGGTCCTGATCGAGCCGACGGCGCGCTCGACGCCCGACGCGAGCTCGCCGACCTTGACCTGCTGTTCGGTGGAGGCGGTGCGGATGCGGCCGCTCAAGAGCACGACCACGACGACCGACACCCCGATCACCACGACGATGAGCGACAGGAGGATCGGGTCGATCACGGCCATCGCGACGAGTGCGCCGACGAAGATGAGCGAATTGCCGACGGCATCCGCGAGGCCCTGCGTGAGCACGGCGTACAGCAGGGTCGTGTCGGTCCCGACGCGCGAGACCAGGTCGCCCGTGCGGCGGGCGTCGAACTCGCTGATCGGCAGGTGGAAGATGCGCGCGATGAGCTTTCGGCGGCTCGAGTACACGACGGCGGTGCCGGTGCGCTGCAGGAGGTAGTGCTGGTAGCCGTTGATCACGGAGGCGACGACCACGAGGGCGATCAGCAGCCAGACGAGCGGGCCGAGGGTCTCGCCGATCTGAACGCGCTCGATCACCTGGCCCACCAGCAGCGGCTGGGCGAGGGTGGCGAACGCGCCCAGGACGCTGAGCACGGCGACGACGACGAGCGTGCGTTTGTGCTCGAAGATGAACGGCAGCAGCTGCCGGAAGGTCGCGCGCGGGCCCTCGGGTGCTTTGCGCCCGCGTCCACGGGCGGGACGGGTCATCGACATGGGGCTACCTCGTTCCTGCGGGAGTACACCTACGACGGTACTTCGTGCAGGGACCCCACCAGCCCGCGGCGGTGTCCGCGGGCCCGGGTAGGGTTGTCCGGTGCCTGCCCCCGTGATCGATGCGAAGAACCTCGTCAAGTCCTATCCGGTGAAGGGAAAGCCGGACTTCGTGGCGGTGGACGGGCTGTCGTTCGAGGTCGCACCGGGCGAGTCGTTCGGCCTCCTAGGCCCGAACGGCGCCGGCAAGTCGACCACGATGAAGATGATCGGCGCGGTCTCGACCCGCACGAGCGGCGACCTGACGATCCTCGGCCTCGACCCCGATCGGTACGGCCCCGAGATCCGCTCCCGCCTGGGCGTCGTGCCCCAGCAGGACAATCTCGACGGCGAGCTCAACGCGCGCGAGAACCTGTACATCTACGGACGCTACTTCGGCCTGCCCGGCGCGGTGTGCGCGCAGAAGGCCGACGAGCTCCTCGCGTTCGCCGCGCTCGAAGACAAGGCGAAGAGCAAGGTCGACCAGCTCTCCGGGGGCATGAAACGCCGTCTCACGATCGCGCGGGGGCTCATCAACGACCCCCGCATCCTGCTGCTGGACGAGCCGACGACGGGCCTGGACCCGCAGGCCCGGCACGTGCTGTGGGACCGGCTGTTCCGCCTGAAGGAGCGGGGCACGACCCTGCTGCTCACGACGCACTACATGGACGAGGCCGAGCAGCTGTGCGATCGGCTCGTCGTGGTCGACAAGGGGCGGATCATGGCCGAGGGCACTCCGGCCTCGCTCATCCGAGAGCACTCCAGCCGCGAGGTGCTCGAGGTGCGGTTCGGGTCCGATCGCAATCAGCAGATCGAGCCGCAGCTGCAGGGCATCGGCGAGCGTGTCGAGGTGCTCCCCGACCGCATCCTCATCTACGCCGAGAACGGCGAGCGCGCCCTCGAGGAGATCACCCGGCGCGGCCTCGAGCCGCTCACGTCGCTCGTGCGGCGATCGAGCCTGGAGGACGTGTTCCTCCGCCTCACCGGAAGGTCGCTGATCGAATGAGCACGCCCGCCGGGATGCCGGAGGGGGCGGCATCCGTCATCGCCCAGCCCTCGCTCGACGAGTTGCGCGCCGAAGCGCTGCAGTGGGGGCGCAAACCGCGCCGGTTCGGCGCCTGGTACGTCACCGAGCACATGGTGCGCGCGATGCGCGCGTACGGCTGGACGATCATCGTCGGCGCGCTCGGGCAGCCGATCCTCTACCTGCTCGGTCTCGCGGTGGGGCTGGCCGCCCTGATCGACGCCCCCGTCAGCGAAGGCGGCGTCGAGGTGTCGTACCTCGTGTTCGTCGCGCCCGCACTGCTCATGACCTCGACGATCGCGGTCGCGAGCGAAGAGTTCACGTACCCGGTGATGTCGGGCTTCAAGTGGCGACGCTACTTCTTCGGCTTCAGCGCGTCCGCGCTCGCGCCCGGCCAGATCGCCACGGGTGTCATGTTCGGTGCCGCCGCGCGCATGATCGTGGTCGCGGTGGCCTACACCGCGTTCCTCTACCTCTTCGGCGCGATCCCGGATGCCGCCACCGGGTGGCTCTCGATCTTCATCGCGATCCTCGCGGGGCTCGCCTTCGGTGTGCCCCTCATGGCTTATGCGGCATCCATCACGGATGACAAGGGGCAGTTCGCGCTCGTGCAGCGGTTCATCTTCATGCCGATGTTCCTCTTCTCGGGCACGTTCTATCCGCTCGCGACGCTGCCGCTGTGGCTGCAGTGGATCGGCTGGATCTCACCGCTCTGGCACGCGACCGAACTCGGTCGCTGGCTGACCTACGGCCGCCCGATCGAGCCGCTCATGCTGTTCGTGCACTTCGCCTACCTCAGCATCCTCACCGTCGTCGGCTTCGTGATCGCGCGCCGCCTGTTCCAGCGGAGGCTCGCCGCATGACCGCCGTCACCGGGACCGAGGCCGCGCCCGCCCGTCGCGCCGGCGGCGTGAAGGCGCTGTGGTCGGGCAACCCCGGAGCCGTCGTGCAGCGCGGGCTCCTCGCCGCGCGCTCGTCGAGCTGGGTCGTCGTGCTCTCCGGCTTCTTCGAGCCGGTGTTCTACCTGCTCTCGATGGGCATCGGCCTGGGCGCCCTCATCGGCACGGTCGAGACCACGAGCGGCCTCGAGGTCTCGTACGCCGCGTTCATCGCCCCCGCCCTGTTGGCGGTCTCGGCGATGAACGGCGCGATCTACGACTCGACGTGGAACGTCTTCTTCAAACTCAACTACGGCAAGCTCTACGAAGGGATGCTGTCCACCTCGCTCGGCCCGCTCGATGTCGCGCTCGGCGAGATCCTCTACGCGCTCCTGCGCGGCCTGCTGTATGCCACGGGATTCATGATCATCATGCAGATCGCCGGACTCAACCTCGCGTGGACCGCGATCCTCGCGATCCCGGCGGTGCTCTTGATCGCGTTCGGGTTCGCGAGCCTCGGCATGGCGGTCACGAGCTACATGAAGGCGTTCCAGCACATGGACTGGATCAACTTCGTGCTGCTGCCGATGTTCCTGTTCTCGGCGACGCTGTACCCGATCACGGTGTATCCGGAGTTCATCCAGGTGATCGTGAAGATCTTCCCGCTGTGGCACGGCGTCGAGCTCGTCCGCGGGCTCACGACCGGGGCGCTGTACTGGGGCATGCTCTGGCACGTCCTGTACTACGTCGTCATGATCGCCGTCGGGCTCGTCTTCACCACGAAGCGTCTGCGGGCACTCTTCCTCGACTGAGCCGGCCGGGTCGTCCCGTCGGCGCGCCACGCTTGCCCACGCTCGCTTGTGTGCGCGCCCACGCTCGCATGCGCTCGGGTGCCGTGCGCAGGATCGCGGAGATGTGCGGGATGCCGGACGAAACGCCCTGTCCGGCATCCGTGATTCTGCACATCTCCGTCTTTCCTGCTCGGGATGCTCGTGGGCCCCGCTCGGAACCGATCACCGCGCCGGACGCACGAGCACCCGCGCTGGACGCATAGTGCCCACGAACCCGCGCGCGCAAGGGTGCGCATCAACCCCCACCCGGACGCTACGGTCGCACTCATCACTGTCAGATGAAAGGACTCTCATGAGCGGTCAGCCCGCACCGTCCGCCGAACGCCCCTACAACATCCTCGCGATCATCGGGTTCGTGATCTCGCTCCTGGGATTCAACGTCGTCGCCGTCATCCTCGGCGCGATCGGGCTGTCGCAGATCAAGAAGTCGGGGGAGCGTGGTCGCGGGTTCGCTCTCGCCGCGATCTGGATCGGCATCATCTCGTTCGTGCTCGGCATCATCGCGATCATCGCGTTCGTCGCGCTCGCGGCCGCCGCGAGCTCGACCGGCACGATGTGACCCGCGGGGGGCCGCCGGATCAGAGCGATCCGGTGGCCCCCACGCCGAGGTCGGCGTCGTAGTCGACGTCCTTCGTCTCGGGCGCCAGCAGCAGGGCGATGAACGTCAGCACGGCCATCGCCGAGAGGTAGATCCCGACGAGGAAAGGACTCCCGTCGGATGCCGCCCACAGGGCGACGGCGACGATGGGGGCGAGCGCGGCTCCGAGGATCGACGACAGGTTGTACGACACGGCCGAGCCGGTGTACCGCACGTTCGTGGGGAACAGTTCGGGGAGCACGGCGCCCATCGGTCCGAACGTGGAGCCCATCAGCACGAAGCCGAAAATGAGGAACGCCTGGGTGAGCGCGCCCGTGAACTTCGGATCGGCCTGGGGGAGGAGGAACAGGTTGAACGTGAGGCCGAACACGATGATGAGCGCGGTGACCCAGAGCAGCAGCTTGCGTCGGCCGATGCGGTCGGCGACGGGGCCGGAGAGCAGCGTGAAGATGCCGAAGAACACGACGCCGATGATCTGCATGATCACGAAGTCGGTGTAGCCGAATCCGAGACCGGGGTAGAACTGCGCCGCGAACGCCGTCGCATCGAACGGCTTGCCGGCTGCTTCGGCTGCGGCCTGGGCGGCGGCCGAAGCCGTCTGCAGGTCGGCGGCCTTCGTGCCGTACGAGAGCGTGAAGTTCGTCATCAGGTAGAACAGCACGTAGGTCGCGAGCATGATGAACGTGCCCAGGATCAGGTGCCACCAGTGCCGACGGAACACGGTGCCGAGGGGGAATTTGCGGATCGCCCCCTTCTCCTCCGCCTTCACGAAGGTCTCGGATTCGACGAGGCGCAGACGCACCCACAGTCCGATGATGACCATGACGGCCGAGAAGAGGAACGGCACGCGCCAGCCCCACGCCAGGAACTCCGCCGAGCGCTGGCCGGCGCCGTCCGGATGCGGGAGGAGGAAGTTGATCGCCAGGAACACCGAGTTGGCGATGATGAATCCGAGCGGCGCGCCGAGCTGGGGGAACGTGCCGTACCAGGCGCGCTTGCCGGCCGGAGCGTTCTCGGTCGCCACGAGCGCGGCGCCCGACCACTCGCCGCCGAGCGCGAAGCCCTGCGCGAGTCGGAGCACCAGCAGCATGAGCGCCGCCCACCAGCCGATGTCGGCGTAGGTGGGGAGGCAGCCGATGAGGAACGTCGCGATGCCCATCGTCAGCAGCGATGCGACGAGCGTGGCCTTGCGGCCGAAGCGGTCGCCGAAGTGCCCGAAGATGACTGCGCCGAGCGGGCGCGCGATCATCGCGGCGCCGAAGACGCCGAACGACGCCAGGAGCGCCGTCGTGTCGTTCCCGGTCGGGAAGAACAGGATCGGGAAGACCAGGACCGCCGCCGTCGCGTAGACGTAGAAGTCGTAGAACTCGATCGTGGTGCCGACGAGGCTCGCCGTGATGACGCGGGAGCGCGGGTTGGCCGGTGCAGTGGTGGGGGATGCGGACACGGGGGACGAGTCTAGTCCGGGGCGGCGCGCATCCCCGGTTCCGGCTAACGCCAGATGACGGCGAGTCCCGCGTTGAGCAGGGTGAGGATGCCGACGCTCCAGAACATGGCCGGTGCGACCTTGTTCCCCTTGCGCTGTCGCGCGAGCCCGATGCCGAGAAGTGCTCCGATGATCACGACGATCACGAGCTTGACGCCGATCTTCACGTAGTTCATGTCGTACGAGACACCCCACGGTGCGGCGAGGGCGAGGCCGGCCAGCAGCGCGATCAGCAGTCCGATGTTCATGAGCGTCGTGAACTGCACGCGGCGGTTGTACGCCTCGACGGCCCAGGCACCGAACAGGATCGCGAACCCGACGAGGTGGATGAAGACGACGATGTGGCGAAGGACTTCGAGGGATTCCATGCCCTCACGCTATTGCGCCGCGGCGCGGCAAGCCAGCAGGACGCGCCCCTGCTCTGGCGGGCGGAGGATATCCCGCTCGGATGCGCGGTGCCGGGTGCTCAGCTGCGCAGTGCGCGCAGCACGAGCGCCGTGCGGATCGCGGCGTCCGCGGCTTCTGCGCCCTTGTCCTCGTGCGACCCCGGAAGACCCGCGCGATCCAGCCCCTGCTGCTCGTCGTCGAGGGTGAGCACGCCGAATCCGACGGGCTTGCCGGCATCGAGCGCGACCCGCGTGAGACCGTCGGTCGTCGCGGACGAGACGTACTCGAAGTGCGGGGTGCCGCCGCGGATGATCACACCGAGTGCCACGACCGCATCCGCACCGCCGGCGAACGCGGCCTGCGCCGCCACGGCGAGCTCGAACGAGCCCGGCACACGCACGAGCCGCCAGTCCGCCCCCGATGCGTCGAGTACGCGCTGGGCGCCCGCGATCAGTCCGTCGGTGATGACGTCGTGCCATGTGCCGGCGACGATGACGACGTCGAGTCCGGTCCCGTCGGTTCCGCCGGTGATCGGCGCCCCCTTGCCGCTCATGCTCCCGCTCCGCGCGTCGTCGAACCGACTTCATGCATCTGCGCGAGCGCATCCGCGAGGTCTTCCTCGGCGATGATGTGGCCCATGCGGTCCCGCTTCGTCGAAAGGTACTGATGGTTGTTCGGGCCGACGCCGACCAGCAGCGGCACCTGGTCGACGATCTCGAGCCCGAGCGCGCGGAGCTGGTTGACCTTGTCGGAGTTGTTCGTCAGCAGGCGCACCTTCTCCACACCCAGGTCCGCGAGGATACCGGCCGCGGCCGCGTAGTCGCGCGCGTCCGCGGGCAGCCCGAGCGCCAGGTTCGCGTCGACGGTGTCGAGTCCGCGCTCCTGCAGGCTGTAGGCGCGCAGCTTGTTGATGAGTCCGATGCCACGGCCCTCGTGTCCGCGCATGTAGATCACGACGCCGCCGTCCTGCTCGATCGCGTCGAGTGCGGCATCCAGCTGCGGTCCGCACTCGCACTTGAGCGAACCGAACGCCTCACCGGTGAGGCACTCCGAGTGCACGCGCACGAGCGGCGCATCCGAGAGATCTCCCGAGACGACCGCGAGGTGGTCGGTGCCGGTGATGCGGTCCTTGTAGGCCAGGAAGCGGAACGCCCCGTGCGCGGTGGGGACCTTGGCCTCGGCCCGCAGGCTCACCCGTCGCCGGTGCGGCGCGTGCGGCGCCGCCGTGCGGGGCTCGTGCTCGTCGAGGTGGGCGATGAGCTGCTCGATCGTGATGACCGGAACGCCGTCGCGCTCCCCGAGCTCGATGAGTCCGGGCAGACGCATCATCGATCCGTCCTCCGCGACGACCTCGGCGATCGCCCCCACCGGCTTCAGCCCGGCGAGCCGCATGAGCTCCACAGCCGCCTCGGTGTGACCGCCGCGTTCGCGCACGCCGCCGTCGACGGCGCGCAGGGGGAGGATGTGGCCCGGGCGGATCACGCTCGTCGGCGTCGACGCCGGGTCGGCGAGGACATTGAGGGTGTGCGCGCGGTCCGCGGCGCTGATGCCCGTCGACACGCGGTCGGCGGCATCCACGCTCACGGTGTACGCGGTGCCGCGTGCGTCCTCGTTCACCTCGACCATCGGCGGGAGGTCGAGCCGGTCGGCCCACTCCGCGGGCATCGGCGCGCAGATGAAGCCGCTCGACCAGCGCACGGTCCACGCGATCCATTCGGGCGTGGCGAGTTCGGCCGACAGCACGACGTCGCCTTCGTTCTCGCGGTTCTCATCGTCGGCGACGATGACGGGCTTGCCCGCGCGCAGGGCGTCGAGGGCGTCGGAGATCTGGGCAAGGCTCATCTCGAGCCTCCTTCGGAAGTGGGGTCGTGCGGGGTGAATGCCAGCAGGCGTTGGACGTGCCGGGCGAGGATGTCGGTCTCGAGGTTCACGCGCTCGCCGGGGACGCGGGCGCCGAGGGTCGTGGCTTCGAGCGTCTCGGGGATGAGTGACACCTCGAACCAGTGGTCCGCCGCATCGGCGGCGCTCACGGCACTCACGGTGAGCGAGACGCCGTCGACCGCGATCGAGCCCTTGTCGACGACGAGGGGAGCGAGCGAGGCGGGCAGGCCGATGCGCAGGACGCGCCACTGCGCCCCCGGGCGCACCTCGAGCACGTCACCCGTGCCGTCGATGTGCCCCTGCACGATGTGTCCGCCGAGCCGGCCGTGCGCGGCGGTGGCGCGCTCGAGGTTCACGACGCGTCCCGCCGCCACCTCGGTGAGAGTGGACATGTCCAGGGTCTGCCGCATGACGTCCGCCGTGAACCAGTCCGGTCCGCGGTCCACGACCGTGAGGCACACACCGCTCACCGCGATCGAGTCGCCGTGCCCGGCATCAGACACCGCCTTGGGCGCGCGCACCGTGAGGCGCACACCGTCGCCCGACGGCTCGACGGCGGTCACGTCGCCGATCTCTTCCACGATTCCGGTGAACATTCAGCTGTCCTTCTTCCCGAGGGGGTGGGCGACGATGAGCAGATCGTCTCCGAGCGGATGCACGGCGCTCACCTCGAGGCGCCGCTGGCGGTCGATCGAGTCGACCCCGAGGTCCTGCAGGGCCGGCCGGTCGCGCCCGTCGGCGCCCGAACCGATGAGCGTCGGCGCGACGTAGGCGAGCACCTCGTCGACGAGGCCCTCGCGCAGGAACGCGCTCGCGATCGTGGGGCCGCCCTCAACGAACACGCGGTGCGCCCCGTGCTCGCGCAGGTCGGTGAGCACCGCCGGCAGCTCGCGTCCCGGCAGATGCCGCAGGGGGCGGGGATGCCGGTGCAGTGCGGCACCGGACGGCACAGGGCGCTCACCCAGGACGACCGGCTGCGGCTGCTGCTCGTGGAGCGTGCCGTCGGGACGTCGCGCGGTGAGTGCGGGGTCGTCCGCCAGCACGGTCCCGGTGCCCACGACGATCACGTCCGCCTCCGCGCGGCGGCGGTGGACGTCGGCGCGCGCCTGCGGTCCGGTGATCCACTGGCTGGTGCCGTCGGCGGCTGCGGCGCGTCCGTCCAGACTCTGCGCCCACTTCACCGTGACGTGGGGACGGCCGAGCCGCTGGACGGTGAGCCACGAGGCGAGGAGATCGGTGCCGGCGACCTCGAGCAGCCCGGCCTCGACGTCGACGCCGGCATCCCGCAGGCGCTGCGCGCCGCCGCTGGACTCGGGGTTGGGGTCGGGCACCGCGTAGACGACGCGCGCGACTCCCGCCTGCAGCAGTGCCTCCGCGCACGGACCGGTGCGACCGGTGTGATTGCAGGGCTCGAGCGTCACGACGGCGGTCGCGCCGCGCGCCGCGCCGGCAGGGAGCTTCGAGAGCGCATCGACCTCGGCGTGCGCGGTCCCGGCCCCGCGGTGCCAGCCCTCGGCGAGGACGTCGCCGTCGGCGGACAGCAGCACGGCGCCCACCTGAGGATTCACGCCGCGGGGTCCGTGGAGGGCCAGCGAGAGCGCACGCCGCATCGCGGCCTGTTCTGCTGCGTTCGCCGACATCGGAATCCTTCGTCAAGGCTCCGGGAATGACGAACGGCGGCACGCTCGCGCCGCTCGTGCTGCCTCCCATCCGGACTCGCAGCAGATTCCTGCTGCATCACCGTCGGTTCCGGAATTCCACCGGATCAGCCTCGGCGACACCCTGATCGGATGCCGTCGCCCTCAGCTCGCGGACTGTCACCGCCGGTTCGGATTCTCACCGACCCCGGAGCACGTATTGCACTGATTCTAGTCAACGCGTGGTCGGCCGATTCATTCCATGTCGTCGCATGAACCCTCGCCGGCACCCGTCTTCCGGCCGCGCGCGCCTCACTCGGAGAGCGCGCGCGCCACCGATTCGTCGACGACGAGATCGGTCACCAGTCCGGCGGCGAGCGCTCCGCGCACGCTCGCGAGCTTCGAGACGCCCGACACGACGCAGAGGCGACGGGCGACGCCGCGAAGGACGTCGAAATGGGGTCCGGTGGCCCGGTCGTTCAGCGGGATGCCGTCGCTGGAACCGTCGGCGCGGAAGAACACGGTCGCGACGTCGCCGACCACGCCCGCGCGCTCGAGCGCGGCGAGGTCCTCGTCTTCGAGGTAGCCGCCGGAGTAGACGTGGCTCGGGACGCGTGATCCCGCCGACCCCGTGCTGAACACCACGAGGTCCATCCGCTCCTGCAGCGTCAGGATGCGCCGGGTGCTCCGTTCGCGCCACATCGCCCGCTTGGTCGCGGGGTCGTCGAAGAACGCCGGGACCGGGAACTGCTGCGCACTTCCGCCGTACGCGCCCGCGAAGCGGCTGAGGATCTCGCTCGCGTACAGGAGCCCGGTCGTATGGGTGTTGCCCGAGCCGTTGAGCTGCACGAATGTCGTGTCGTGCACCGACTTCGGCACGAGCCGCCGGCTGACTGCGGCGGTCGTCGAACCCCACGCGACCCCGATCGTCGTGCCCGCACGCACGAGATCGCCGAACAGGTGTGCGGCGGCGACCGCGACCCGCTCGAGACGCTCGACCTCGTGCGCGTCATCGGGGACCGGCACGACGTGCGCCGTGATCCCGAATCGCTCCGCGAGCCGTTCCTCGAGCAGCTGGGGAGCGGCGAAGGGCGACGTGATGCGGATGTCGACGATCCCGGTCGCGCGGGCGTGGGAGAGCAGCCGCGAGACCGTCGACCGCGATGTGCCGAGCTCGCGCGCGATCGCCTCCATCGTGCGGTCCTGCACGTAGTAGAGATGCGCGGCGGTCAGCGCGCGCTGGACCGTTCTCTCGTCGGACATCGTCCGTTCGTCGAACGTCGTGAGCTCGGCGGTGAGATCGTCCACACGCTCAGTATTGCACATATGTGCAAACCGGCTGCAACAACGTCCATAACTGTCATGATGGTCTGACGGACACGAGACGACGGAGGATCGCGATGACCGAGGGCATGCGCCGGGGATTCGAGGCGCTGGAGGAGCGGCCGTACGCGGACGTCCTGATCATCGGAGGGGGCATCAACGGCCTCGCGACCTTCCGCGATCTGGCGATGCAGGGCGTCGACGTCGCCCTCGTCGAACGCGACGACTTCATCAGCGGCGCGTCCGCCGCGTCGTCGCACATGATCCACGGCGGCATCCGCTACCTCGAGAACGGCGAGTTCCGGCTCGTGCACGAGGCCGTCACCGAGCGCAACGCCCTGCTGCGCATCGCGCCCCACTACGTGCGCCCGCTGCAGACGACCATCCCGATCTTCTCCACGTTCTCGGGTGTGCTGAGCGCGCCGCTGCGCTTCCTCCGCCACGGGGGCGGAAAGCACACCGAGCGCGGTGCCGCGCTCATCAAGATCGGCCTGGTCATCTACGACTCGTTCTCGCGCGGTGGGGGCCAGGTGCGCCGTCACAGCTTCCGCGGGCGCAAGCGCTCGCTCGCGGAGCTGCCCGAGCTCAACCCCGGCATCAAGTACACCGCGACCTACTGGGATGCCTCGCTCCACGACCCCGAGCGTCTCGCGATCGACGTGCTCCGCGACGGCCGCGCCGTCGGCGGCGACAACGCGCGAGCGGTCAACTACGTCTCGGCCGTCGGCGTCGAGGACGGGCGCGTCGTGCTCCGCGACGAGGAGTCCGGTCGGCAGCTGCCGTTCGCGGCATCCGTCGTCGTCAACGCGTCCGGTCCGTGGACGGACCTCACCAACAAGGCGCTCGGTGCCGAGACCGAGTACATGGGCGGCACGAAGGGCTCGCACATCGTGCTCGACAACCCCGAGCTGCTCGCCGCAACGGGCGGTCGCGAGCTGTTCTTCGAGAACGCCGACGGCCGCATCGTGCTCATCTACCCGCTCAAGGGACGCGTGCTGGTGGGCACGACCGACCTCGAGCACACGATGGGCGAGCCGATCGTGTGCACGGAGGACGAAGTCGACTACTTCATCGACCTCATCGGCCAGGTGCTGCCGCGCATCCACGTCGACCGGTCGCAGATCGTCTTCCGCTTCTCGGGCGTACGCCCCCTGCCGGGGCACGGCGACGTCGCCCCCGGCTTCGTCTCGCGCGACTACCGCATCGAGTCCGCCCCACTGGACGGCAGCGCCGACACGACGGTGCTCAGCCTGGTCGGCGGCAAGTGGACGACGTTCCGGGCCTCGGCCGAGAACATCGCCGATCACGCCCTCGAGGTGCTCGCGGCGCCCCGGCGTCGCTCGACGAAGGGCATCCCGATCGGGGGAGGGCGTGCCTACCCCGTGACCGAACGCGCTCGTCGGCAGTGGATCGACACGCACGCCGGCGCACTCGACCCGGCGCGGGTCGCCACGCTGCTCGACCGCTACGGCACGGTCGCGACCGATGTCATCGCGGCGATCGCGGCCGATCCCGACGACGCGGCGCTCGACACGCTTCCCGCTTACAGCACGGGAGAGCTGCGCCACCTCGCGCGCACCGAGTCCGTCCTGCACCTGGACGACGTGCTGCTGCGGCGCACGAGCCTGGCCTTCACCGGTGCCGTCACGGCGGAATCCGCCGCCGAGGTCGCCACGGCGATCGCCCCCGTCCTCGGTTGGGATGCCGAGCAGCGCCGGTCCGAGGTCGACCGCGCGATCGCGCGGGTGAACGCGGCCGATCCCACCTGGAGCGCCGCGTCGTCGGCGGACACCACCGCCGCGCGATAGCCTGACCGCAGCCCGCGGGCCGCGTGTCGGCCGCACGGTGCAGACCCTGTGCCACGGTGCCGGCGCTCGGCCGCGACGGCGCAGACCGGAGCAGGGCAAGCGCAACGACGCACGCCGACTCAAAGGAGAATCACGTGTCAGAGCACGTACTGGCGCTCGACCAGGGCACCACGTCGACACGCGCGATCGTCTTCGACGCCGCGGGTGGCATCGTCGCGGTCGCGCAGCGCGAGCACAAGCAGATCTTCCCCCGCGCAGGATGGGTCGAGCACGATCCGATCGAGATCTGGACCAACACGCAGTGGGTCATCGCGACGGCCCTGGACGACGCCCGCCTGGGACCAGGTGACATCGCCGGCCTCGGCATCACGAACCAGCGCGAGACGGCGATCGTCTGGGACCGCCGCACGGGCCGACCGGTGTGCAACGCGCTCGTCTGGCAGGACACCCGCACGCAGGCGCTCATCGACCGGCTCTCCGCGGAGGGCGGCAGCGACCGCTTCGCCGCGACGACCGGCCTCCCGCTGGCCACCTACTTCTCCGCCTCCAAGATCGCCTGGATCCTCGACAACGTCCCCGGCGCGCGCGCGGACGCAGAGGCGGGGCACCTCCTGTTCGGCACCCCTGACACCTGGCTCATCTGGAACCTGACCGGCGACACCCGGGACGGCATCCACGTGACGGATGTCACGAACGCGAGCCGTACCCTGCTGATGGACCTCGCGACGCTCGACTGGTCCGACGAGCTGCTCGAGGTGTTCGGCATCCCGCGATCGATGTTGCCGCGCATCGTGCCGTCCTCCCGCGTCGTCGGCGAGGTGATCGAGCCCCCGGCTGCCCGGGGCATCCGCATCGCGGGCATCCTCGGCGACCAGCAGGCCGCGACGTTCGGTCAGGCCGCGTTCGAGAGCGGGCAGTCGAAGAACACGTACGGCACCGGCAACTTCCTGCTCGTCAACACCGGCACCGAGATCGTCCGCTCGCAGCACGGGCTCGTGACGACGGTGGCGTACCGCTGCGGGGACGAGCCCGCGCACTACGCGCTCGAGGGGTCGATCGCCGTGACGGGCTCGCTCGTGCAGTGGCTGCGCGACAACCTCGGCATCATCGACTCCGCCCCCGAGGTCGAAAGGCTCGCCTCGACGGTCGACGACAGCGGCGGCGCGTACTTCGTCCCGGCTTTCTCGGGGCTGTTCGCCCCCTACTGGCGACCGGACGCGCGCGGCGCGCTCGTGGGCCTGACGCGCTACGTCAACCGTGCCCACATCGCCCGCGCCGCGATCGAGGCGGCCGCGTTCCAATCCCGTGACGTGATCGACGCGATCGTGGCCGACACCGGGCGCGCCCTCACCGAGCTGCGCGTGGACGGCGGAGGGTCGCGAAACAGCCTCACGATGCAGTTCCAGGCCGACATCCTCGGTATCCCCGTCGTGCGCCCGGCGATCACCGAGACGACCGCCCTCGGTGCGGCGTACGCCGCGGGCCTCGCGACGGGCGTCTGGCCCGATCGGGACACGCTGCGCGCCCAGTGGCGGGAGGAGAGCCGGTGGGAGCCGCGCATGCCCTCCGACGAAGCCGACCGCCGCGTGCGCCTGTGGCGCAAAGCGGTCACGAAGTCGCTGGACTGGGTCGACGACGACGTCACGGCGCTGTCCTAGCGGCAGGGCTGTCCTGGAGGCAGGGCTGTCCTGGAGGCAGGGCTGTCGTCGTCAAGGCATGCCTGTCCTGACGCATCCGGCGTGTCGTCGGGATGCCGTCCGCGGCGCCCGTGGGAGCCCTCGGGCTACTTGAGCAGGCGTGACAGGCGGCGGTCGGCGAGCACCTTGCCGCCCGTCTGGCACGTCGCGCAGTACTCGAGGGAGTTGTCGGCGAAGAAGACGCTCCGCACGACATCGCCGCAGACCGGGCAGGTCTCTCCGCGACGCCCGTGCACCTGCATCCCGCGTCGCTTGGCATCCTTCAATTCGGCGGGGGGCTTGCCGGATGCCGTCGCGACGGCCTCGGTGAGCGTCTCGGTCATCGCCGTGTACAGGTGGTCGATGTCTTCGGGACTCAGGTTGGCCGCGAGGGCGTAGGGGGACATGCGGGCGTCGTGGAGGATCTCGTCGGAATACGCGTTGCCGACACCGGCGAGGATCGACTGATCCCGCAGCACGCCCTTGATCTGGGTGCGACGCCCCTCGATCAGGCCGGCGAGGGTGTTGCGCGTGAAGGTCGGCGAGAGCGGGTCGGGCCCGAGACGGGCGATGCCGGGGACGTCCTGCGGATCGTTCACGACGTAGACCGCGAGCGACTTCTTCGTACCCGCTTCGGTCAGGTCGAAGCCCGAGCCGTCCGACAGCGCCACCCGCAGCGCGATCGGCGTCTTGCCCGGGCGGATGATCGTGCTCGGCAGTTCGTCGTACCAGCGCAGCCATCCGGCCTTCGCGAGGTGGAAGATCAGGTGGGGCTCGGCATCCCGCGTCGTGGTCGTGGTGGCGAGGTCGATGAACTTGCCGTGCCGTGCCGTGCCGGTGATCTCGGCCCCGACGAGGGCGTCGACCGGCGGATCGTACGTCTTCAGCGCGGCGAAAGCCGCGACCGTGACGCGGGTGATGGCCAGTCCTGTCGCACGTCCGCGGAGGAAGTCGACGAGACCCTGGACCTCCGGCATCTCGGGCATGCCCTCCATACTCGCACGCGATCCGCGTGGTGTCGCGGGCTCAGCCCTCGAGCAGCGGCCAGGCCTGCGGCATCCGGTCGTCGCTGGGGAGCAGGCCGGCGATCCAGCCGTCGTCGCGTCCGAACGAGTTCGGCAGCGCGCGGCGCAGAAGACCCTCGTAGCGGAAGCCGAGCGCGCGCGCGACGCGCGCCGACGCCGTGTTGCCGACGACCGCGCGCCATTGGATGCGCTGCAGCGCGGGGCCTTCGGCGCGGAAGCCCCAGTCGACCACTTCCCGAGCCGCTTCCGTGAGAAGTCCCCGCCCGCGGGCGTGGGCGGCCATCCAGTAGCCGAGCTCTCCGCTGCCACCGGGGCTGATGCCGTGCAGACCGATCATCCCCGCGAGTCGGCCCGCTTCGCGGATCGCCCACGTGGCCTCGACGCCCTCGGCCCAGCGGGTGCGGGCGAACTCGATGAAGCCCTCGGCGTCCGTGCGCTCGTAGGGGGCCGGCACGGTCGTGTAGCGCTGGATCGCGGCATCCTGGCATGCCGCGAAGATCGCGTCGACATCATCCTCGGTCGGCACCGACAGCGTCAGCCGGTCGGTGCGCAGTTCCACAGGTTCCACCCGGCAACACTATGCGGGAGCGGTGCGGCTGCGGGCGCGGGTGCACGCGACATCCGCCGCACCTCCCGGCGTTGCGCGCAGATGAATCGACGACGGATGCCGCGAACTGCGTCGGATACCGACTCGCCGCCTACGCGCGGCGGAGCAGACCGACCTTGTCGTACACATCCGCGAGGGTGCGGTCGGCGACCTCCGCCGCGCGATCGGCATTCGCGCCGAGCACGCGGTCGAGCTCCGCCTTGTCGTCGAGCAGCTCGAGCGCGCGGGCACGTACCGGCCCGAACTCGTTCACGACGACCTCGGCGAGGCCCTTCTTGAAGTCTCCGTAGCCCCGACCGGCGTACTCGTCCTCGATCGCGGGGATCTGGCGCCCCGTGAGGGCCGCATAGATCACGAGCAGGTTCGAGACGCCGGGCTTCTGCTCGCGGTCGTACCGAACCGTGCCGTCCGAATCGGTGACGGCCCGCATGATCTTCTTCGCCGACACCGCCGGGTCATCCAGCAGCCACAGCACACCGGCATCCGATTCGGCCGACTTCGACATCTTCGCCGTCGGATTCTGCAGGTCGTAGATGCGTGCCGTCTCCTGCTGGATCACCGGCATCGGCACGCGGAACGTCTGCCCGTAGCGCGAGTTGAACCGCTCCGCGAGGTCACGCGTGAGCTCGACGTGCTGCTTCTGGTCGTCGCCGACCGGCACGATGTCGGTCTGGTAGAGCAGGATGTCGGCCGCCATCAGCACCGGGTACGTGAACAGGCCGACCGACGTCGCGTCCGCGCCGTAGCGGGTGGACTTGTCCTTGAACTGCGTCATGCGCCCGGCTTCGCCGAAACCGGTGATCGTCGAGAGGATCCAGGCGAGCTCGGGGTGCGCGGGCACGTGCGACTGCACGTACAGCGTCGACTTCGACGGCTCGATGCCCGCAGCGATGTACTGCGCCGCGGTGCGACGGGTCTTCTCGCGCAGCTCGGCCGGATCGTTCGGCTGCGTCAGCGCGTGCAGGTCGACGACCGAGAAGAACGCGTCGTACGCCTCCTGCAGGTCGCGCCACTGCATGAGCGCACCGATGTAGTTGCCGATCTGAAGGGAGTCGGCGGAGGGCTGCATGCCGGAGTACAGGCGGGGTTTGCTCACCGGATAAGTTTACGGGCGCGGGATGCCGCGGCCTTCCGCGTCCGCGCAGCGGTCAGGCGCGGCGGCCCTGCGCGCCCACCAGCGGTCGAGGGCCGAGCGTCAGGTGCCGAGCGCGTAGTCGACCACGACGGGGGCGTGGTCGCTCCACCGCGTGTCCCACGACGGCGCCCGCACCACGTGGTAGCCCGACGCGCGCTCGGCGAGTGCGCCGGTGGCGAGGTGGTAGTCGATGCGCCATCCGGTGTCGTTGTCGAACGCCTTCCCGCGGCTCGACCACCACGTGTACGGCCCGTCGACCTCGCCGTGCGTGCGGCGGCCGATGTCGACCCAGCCGAGACCGAGGCCGACCGAGCCGTCGACCGCAGCGACGCGGCCGCCGGCGTCGCCGAGGATGCGGTCGAAGTAGGCGCGTTCCCGGGGGAGGAACCCCGCGTTCTTGACGTTGCCCTTCCAGTTGCGGATGTCGAGCTCGCGGTGCCCCACGTTGAGGTCGCCGGTGACGACGGCGAAGGGGGTGGATGCCGACAGCTGCGCCATCCGCACCGTCATCTCGTCGAGAAAGAGCCATTTGACGTCCTGCCGCGGCGTCCCCGCTTCGCCGGTGGGGACGTATGCGCTCACGGCGGTCAGCCCCTCGCCGTCGAACGCGAAGTCGGCTTCGATCCATCGCCCGGTGAGGTCGACCGAACCGTCGCCGAGACCGCGGCGGACGGCGGCCGGCTCGATCCTGCTCGCCACCGCGACGCCGGCGCGCCCCTTCGCGAGCGCTTCGTCGTTCACGATGTGCCAGCCGGGGAGGGCGGCCTCCAGATCGGCCGCGGTGGCGCGGACCTCCTGCAGCGTCATGACGTCGACGTCGGCCTCGTCGAGCCACGCGCTCATGCCGTTGCGGACCGCAGCCCGTATTCCGTTGACGTTGATCGAGGCGAGGCGGACGCGTTGTGGCACGCTCTCCAGCCTATCGACCGGCCCGGACACGGCCGCCGCGCCTATGCACCTCCGGCGTCCTTGCGCTCGCGCCGGAAGGCGAGCTTGTGCGCAGGCGGCAGCGACGGCGCCGAGCTCTCGACCGCGGCGAGCTCCTCCTCGGCCTCCCGGACGGCGAAATCGGCCCGCCAGGCGCGGTACCACGGCGCGGCCGCCCGGGCCTCGCGCGCCGTCCGGAGGCGCACCTGCGCGGCGATGAGCAGCGCTTTGTGCTCGGCCTCGATCCGCTCGGCCTCGGTGGGCAGCAGCAGGGGGATGTCCTTGTCCTTCGTCGCGACCGCGATCCACGCGGCGGCGACCAGCATGATGATGCCGCTGATCTTGAACCACAGGAGCAGCCCGACGAAGAGCGCGAACGTCGCCAGGAGGGGATTGGACGGGGTGTAACTGAGGAGGAGGCCCGCGCCGAACTGCAGGATGGTCATCGCTCCACCGCCGAGGAGCGCACCCGGCCAGATCATCCGCCACCGCAGCGTGGTCCCGGTGAGGAAGCGGAAGAGGCCCGCGAGGGCTGCGGAGTTGATCGCGAACGAGATGATGACCGAGCCGATCCCGATGCTGGCCGTCAGCGCGCTCGAATCCATCTGGATGCCGAACAGCGACAGCACGACCGACATGAGCCACGAGCTCACCCAGGTGAGTGCGGCGCCGACGATGAGCGCGGCGCCGAAGACCGTCGCGGCGACGAGGTCGCGCGCCTTCAGCAGGACATAGCTGCGCCGGTCCGGCGGAAGGCCGAACATCTCGCGCACCCCGCGGCGGGAGTAGGTGACCCACCCGATCGCGGTCCAGATGACGGTGATGAGGGCGATGATGCCCGTCACCCCCAGGACCCCGGTGGTCTCCGAGACGACGCCCTGCACCTGTTCGGGGGTCACGACACCCGTATCGCTGATCAGATTGGGGATGTAGCTGTTGATCACGCCGATCATCGCGTTCACGGCCTCGGTGTTGCCGCCGAGCCAGATGCCGGTGATCGCGAAAGCGACGTAGATCGCCGCGAAGATCGCGAACAGTGCCTGGTAGCTGATGCCCGAACCCAGCAGGAAGCCGTTGTTGATGAGGAAGTGGCGCCACACGCGCACCGGAAACCACTTCAGGGTCGCCTGCGTGAGATGGGTCGCCCGCTGGATCGGCGCATCGAAGCGTTCGCGGAACGACTCCTGCGTCGCCTCCCAGCGCTCGCGGAGCGTCTCCTCCTCGCGCGCGGCGTGCTCTGCGGCCGACTGCGTGTCGGCGGCATGCCCGCGGGCGCGCTTGTCGGTCACTGTCACAGGTTAGCGATCGACGGATGCCGCGACGTCAGCCCCGAAGGGTGAGGTCCCGCCTACTTGCCGCGGAGGATCGCCTGCTTGACCTCGGCGATCGCCTTCGTGACCTCGATGCCGCGCGGGCACGCCTCGGTGCAGTTGAACGTCGTGCGGCAACGCCACACGCCCTCCTTGTCGTTGAGGATGTCCAGACGCACGTCGCCGGCGTCGTCGCGCGAGTCGAAGATGAAGCGGTGCGCGTTGACGATCGCCGCCGGGCCGAAGTACTGGCCGTCGGTCCAGAACACGGGGCACGACGAGGTGCACGCCGCGCACAGGATGCACTTCGTGGTGTCGTCGAAGATCTCGCGGTCGACGATCGACTGGATGCGCTCCTTGCCCTTCTCAGGCGTCGAGTTCGCGATGAGGAACGGCTGCACCTCGCGGAACGACGCGAAGAACGGCTCCATGTCGACGATGAGGTCCTTCTCGAGCGGAAGACCCTTGATGGCCTCGACGTAGATCGGCTGCGAGATGTCGAGGTCCTTGATCAGCGTCTTGCACGCGAGGCGGTTGCGCCCGTTGATGCGCATCGCGTCGGATCCGCAGATGCCGTGCGCGCACGAGCGCCGGAAGGTGAGGGACCCGTCGACCTCCCACTTGATCTTGTGCAGGGCGTCGAGGACGCGGTCGGTGGAGTACAGCTCGACGTCGTAATCGACCCAGCGCGGCTCCTCATCGACCTCGGGGTCGAATCGCCGGATGATGAAGGTGACGAGGAACGACTGGATGCCGGTATCGGCGGCGGCCTCGGATTCGATCTTGTCGATCGCGTCGGGGTCGACGAGGGCAGTCGACATCAGTACTTCCTCTCCATCGGCTGGTACCGCGTGATGACGACCGGCTTCCAGTCGAGCCGGATGTGGTCGTCGGAGTTCGACGAGCCGGCATCGCCCGACAGGTAGGCCATCGTGTGCCGCATATAGGCCTCGTCGTCGCGGTTCGGGTAGTCGTCGCGCATGTGGCCGCCGCGGCTCTCCTTGCGGTTGCGCGCGGTCACGACCACGACCTCCGCGATGTCGAGCAGGAAGCCGAGCTCGACGGCCTCGAGCAGGTCGGTGTTGTACCGCTTGCCCTTGTCGTCCACGTGGATGTTCTTGAACCGCTCGCGCAGCTCCTCGATCACGCCCAGGACGTGCGTGAGGGACTCCTCGGTGCGGAATACCTGAGCGCCCTTGTCCATCTCCTCCTGCAGCTTCTTGCGGAGTACGGCGATGCGCTCGGTCCCGGTGCCGGCGCGCAGCCCCTCGATGAGGTTGCGCACCTGGGCGGCGGGGTCTTCCGGCAGCGGCACGAAGTCCGCGGTCTGCACGTACTGCACCGCGTTCCTGCCGGCGCGCTTGCCGAAGACGTTGATGTCCAGGAGCGAGTTCGTGCCGAGGCGGTTCGAGCCGTGCACCGACACGCACGCGCACTCGCCCGCGGCGTACAGCCCGGGCACGACCGTCGTGTTGTCGGCGAGCACCTGAGCGTCGTTGTTGGTCGGGATGCCGCCCATCGCGTAGTGCGCGGTCGGCATGACCGGCACGGGCTCGACGACGGGGTCGACGCCCAGATAGGTGCGGGCGAACTCGGTGATGTCGGGGAGCTTGGTCTCGAGCACCTCGGCACCCAGGTGCGTGCAGTCCAGGAGGACGTAGTCGCGATTCGGTCCGGCGCCGCGTCCCTCGACGACCTCCTGCTGCATGCAGCGGCTGATGATGTCGCGCGGCGCGAGGTCCTTGATCGTGGGGGCGTAGCGCTCCATGAAGCGCTCGCCGTTCACGTTGCGCAGGATCGCGCCCTCACCGCGGGCCCCCTCGGTCAGCAGGATGCCGAGTCCGGCCAGACCGGTCGGGTGGAACTGGAAGAACTCCATGTCCTCCAGCGGCAGGCCCTTGCGCCAGACGATTCCGACGCCGTCACCCGTGAGGGTGTGCGCGTTCGAGGTGGTCTTGTAGATCTTGCCGAAGCCGCCCGTGGCGAAGATGACGGCCTTCGAGTGGAAGACGTGCAGGTCGCCGGTGGCGAGCTCGTATGCGACGACGCCCGCGACCTCGGTGCCGCCGGTGGCGTTCTTCACCGTGATGAGGTCGAGCACGTAGAACTCGTTGAAGAAGTTGATGCCCAGCTTGACGCAGTTCTGGAACAGCGTCTGCAGGATCATGTGACCCGTGCGGTCGGCGGCGTAGCACGCGCGTCGCACGGGGGTCTTGCCGTGGTCGGCGGTGTGCCCGCCGAAGCGGCGCTGATCGATCTTCCCCTCGGGGGTGCGGTTGAAGGGCAGCCCCATGTTCTCGAGGTCGATGACGGCGTCGATCGCCTCCTTCGCGAGGATCTCGGCGGCATCCTGGTCGACGAGGTAGTCGCCGCCCTTGACCGTGTCGAACGTGTGCCACTCCCACGAGTCCTCTTCGACGTTCGCCAGAGCCGCCGCCATGCCGCCCTGCGCCGCACCCGTGTGGGAACGCGTCGGGTAGAGCTTGGAGATCACGGCGGTCTTCGCACCGGGCCCGGCCTCGATCGCGGCGCGCATTCCGGCGCCGCCGGCGCCCACGATCACGATGTCGAACTGGTGGTAGTGCACGCCGTCTTTCACGACGGTCTCGGTGGTCTGGGTGCTCACTCTGTGGTCGCTTCCCGTTCTGGAGTCAGATCGAGGACGGCGCGATTACTCGCACAGTCCGATGATGGTGTCGGAGGCCGTCGCCGGGTCGAAGCCGAGGCAGGGGTCGAACGTGAACAGCACGAGTGTGCCGAGCACGATCAGGAAGCCCACGGCGACCCAGATCGCCGTCTCGAGGACCTTGCGGGTGCGCACGGAGGTCACGTAGTCGTTCACGATGGTCCGCATGCCGTTGCCGCCGTGGATCAGGGCGAAGACGAGAAGGAAGAAGTCGTACCACTGCCAGAACGGGTTCGCGAGCTTGCCGGCCACGAAGCCGAAGTCGATCGCCGAGATGCCCTCGCCGACCATGAGGTTGACGAAGAGGTGTCCGAAGATGAGCACGACCAGGAACACGCCCGAGACGCGCATGTAGATCCAGCCCCACTTCTCGAGGTTCTTGCCCTTCTTGCGCGTGCGGGGGGCGGCCAGGGTGTCGGCGGTCATCGTCATGAGTGGCCTCCGAAGACGTTGATGAGGTGTCGCGGCGTGAACGCGAGCATCGTGACGAGCCACAGACCCAGGACGCCCCACCAGAGCTGACGCTGATACCGCGCGCCCTTGGCCCAGAAGTCCACCAGGATGATGCGCAGGCCGTTGTAGGCGTGGTACGCGATCGCGCCGACGAGGACGACCTCGCCCATTCCCATGATGGGGTTCTTGTACGACTCCATCACGATGTTGTAGGCCTCGGGCGAGACGCGGATGAGCGCGGTGTCGAGGACGTGCACGAGGAGGAAGAAGAAGATCGCCACCCCGGTGATGCGGTGCAGCACCCAGGACCACATGCCCTCGTTGCCGCGATAGAGCGTTCCCCGGGGGACTTTCGAGGTGGTCTCCGACACCGACGGTGTCAAGCGTGTGTCTGCGGACACGGTCGTCCTCCCTGATCGGTGCGAGGTCGTTTCCCGCCCCCGCAGACGATGCGCGGGCGCCTCCCCATCCTAGGACTGCGGGCACCGGGGCGGCGACTGTGCGGAGGCGAAGTCTCTCGATGTCGAGAGAAATCGGTACACACGTCCGACACGTGGGCGAAACGCGCGCGATCAGGGCCCCGGCTACGCTGACGGAATGCCTGAGCCGATCAAGGACTTCTACGCCGTCATCCCCGCGGGCGGGATCGGCAGCCGCCTGTGGCCGCTGTCCCGAGCCGACGCCCCCAAGTTCCTGCACGACCTCACCGGGTCCGGCTCCTCGCTCCTGCGCGACACCTGGAACCGCCTGGAGCCCCTGACCGGCTCCGACCGCATCTCCGTCGTCACGGGTCGCGCGCATCGTGCCGCGGTGGAGAAGGAACTGCCGGACATCCCCGACTTCAACGTCTTCCTCGAGTCCGAGCCGCGCGACTCGACCGCGGCGATCGGTCTGGCCGCGGCGATCCTGGTGCGTCGTGAACCCGACGTCATCATCGGCTCCTTCGCAGCCGACCACGTGATCCGCGTCCCGCACCTGTTCGAGTGGGCGGTGCGCCAGGCGGTCGCCGTCGCGCGCGAAGGCTACATATGCACGATCGGCATCCAGCCCACCGAGCCCTCGATCGGATTCGGCTACATCAAGAAGTCCTCCGAGCTGATCGTCGACGGTGCGCCCGAGGCTGCGCTCGTCGAGCGGTTCGTGGAGAAGCCCGACCTGGAGACGGCGAAGGAGTACTTCGCGGAGCGCTCCTATCTCTGGAATGCGGGCATGTTCATCTCGCGCGCCGACGTCCTCCTCGGTGAGATCGCGGAGCAGGACCCGCACCTGTATGCCGGCCTCATGGACCTCGCCGAGGCCTGGGACGATCGGGAGAAGCGCGGTCCCGTGGTCGATCGCGTCTGGCCGACCCTCACCAAGATCGCGATCGACTACTCCGTGGCCGAGCCGGCGGCCGAGAAGGGGAGGCTCGCGGTCATCCCCGGCCACTTCGACTGGGACGACGTCGGCGACTTCGCGAGCCTCGCGAAGCTGAATTCGCACGGGCGCAAGAACGACCTGGCGATCCTCGGCGAGAACGCGCGCATCCTCTCGGACGCCTCGAGCGGCATCGTCGTCAGCCAGACGCAGCGTGTGATCAGCCTGATCGGCGTGAAGGACATCGTCGTCGTCGACACCGACGACGCCCTGCTCGTCACCACGAGCGAGCACGCCCAGCGCGTCAAGGGAGTGGTCGACGCCCTCAAGCTCACCGGCCGGGGCGACGTGCTCTGATGGGACCGGATGCCGCGTATGCGGCATCCGCGTGTCACCAGATTGCGTCTTTGTAACCATTCCCTCCCACGTGGCGTTCCGGTATGCAACCGCGCCGTCACAGTGGGTAACTTCGTACAGTCACCCGCGAAGTCCGCGGGGCACCTTTGATGGAGGCGTGAGTTGACTTTCTCTACCACCAAGAAGTTCGTCGGGGTAGTTGCCGCCGCCGGACTGCTCGTTGCCCTTGCAGGCTGCGGGTCGGCACCCGAAGCCACCCCTTCCGAATCCGCTGAGGCAGGCGGCGGCGCCATCGAGGGCTTCAAGCCCTGCATGGTCTCCGACGCCGGCGGATTCGACGACAAGTCGTTCAACCAGCTCGGGTTCGAGGGCCTCGAGGCCGCATCGGAGGAGCTGGGCGTCGAGTACGTCACCGTCCAGTCCGACTCCGAGGCCGACTTCGCGCCCAACATCACGAGCCTCATCGACCAGAACTGCACGCTCATCATCACGGTGGGCTTCGCGCTGGCATCGGCGGCGGGCGAGGCGGCCATCGCGAACCCCGACATCGAGTTCGTCTCGATCGACGACGTCGTGGACAACGACTTCGACGGCACGACCGACGCCGAGAACATCAAGCCGATCATCTTCGACACCGCTCAGGCGGCCTTCCTCGCCGGCTACGCGTCGGCGTCGTACTCGACGGCCAAGAAGGTCGGCACGTTCGGCGGCATGAACTTCCCGACCGTCTCGATCTTCATGGACGGCTTCAAGCAGGGTGTCGAGTACTGGAACGAAGAGCAGGGCGACACGGTCGAGGTCCTCGGCTGGGACGGCACCGACGGTGTCTTCACCGGTGGCTTCGCCGCGAACCAGGACGCGATCAACGCGGCCCAGGGCCTCGTCGACCAGGGTGTCGACGTGCTCCTGCCCGTCGGTGGTCCGATCTACCAGAGCGCCGCTTCGGTGATCCGCGACTCCGGCCGTGAGATCGCGCTGCTCGGTGTCGACGCCGACGTGTACGAGACCGACCCGACCGTCGCCGACCTGCTGCTCACCTCGATCCGCAAGGCGATCGACGTGGGTGTCACCGAGGCCGTCCTCGCGGCGGGCGTCGGCGAATTCGACAACAGCCCGTTCATCGGCACGCTCGAGAACGAGGGCGTGGGCCTGGCCCCGTTCCACGACTTCGAGTCGAAGGTCTCGCCCGACCTGCAGGCGCAGCTCGACGAGATCGCCGCGGGCATCATCGACGGGTCGATCCCCGTCGAGTCCTACCTCGCGGGCTGATCCCCGCAGCGGACGGGGAGGCTGGACGACCAGCCTCCCCGTTCTCCTTTTCCCTCGCGGTGCGTGCCCCCGTCGAACTCCCGACGCCGGTGCACCGGCACCGCCCAGTTACTAGGATCTGGAGCATGAAGCTCGAACTCCGCGGCATCACCAAGCGGTTCGGCCCCCTCGTCGCGAACGACCACATCGACCTGGTCGTGGAACCCGGGGAGATCCACTGTCTCCTCGGCGAGAACGGCGCGGGCAAGTCGACCCTGATGAACGTCCTGTACGGGCTGTACCGTGCAGACGACGGTGTCATCCTCCTGGACGACGTCGTCCAGAACTTCCAGGGTCCCGGCGACGCGATGCGTGCCGGCATCGGCATGGTCCACCAGCACTTCATGCTGATCCCCGTCTTCACGGTCGCCGAGAACGTCATGCTCGGCCACGAGGCCACGAAAGCCGGTGGCGTCCTCGACCTGGGCACCGCACGCGAGCGCGTCAACGAGATCTCGGCCCGGTTCGGTTTCCACGTCGACCCCGACGCCCTCGTCGAGGATCTGCCGGTCGGCGTGCAGCAGCGCGTCGAGATCATCAAGGCGCTCTCGCGCGACGCGAAGGTGCTCGTGTTCGACGAGCCGACCGCGGTGCTCACGCCCCAGGAGACCGACGAGCTCATGGGCATCATGCGCCAGCTCAAGGAGTCGGGGACCTCGATCGTCTTCATCACCCACAAGCTCCGCGAGGTCCGCGAAGTCGCCGACCGCATCACCGTCATCCGCCTCGGCAAGGTCGTGGGCGAAGCCTCTCCCACCGCGACGAACGCGGAGCTGGCGGAGCTCATGGTCGGTCGCGCCGTCGAGCTGAAGGTGCACAAGGACGAGCCGAAGCTCGGCGATCGCTCCCTCGTCGTCGAGGGACTCTCGGTGATCGACGCGAAGGACCAGATCGTCGTGAACGACGTGAGCTTCGACGTGCGAGCCGGAGAGATCGTCGCGATCGCGGGCGTGCAGGGCAACGGCCAGACCGAGCTCACCGAGGCCCTCGTGGGCCTCGAGCAGCGCGTGAAGGGGTCGATCACCCTCAACGGCGAGCAGCTCGTCGGAGCGAGCGTGCGGCGCATCCTCGACGAAGGCGTGGGCTTCGTCCCCGAGGACCGCCAGGAAGACGGGCTCGTCGGCAAGATGACGATCGCCGAGAACCTCGTGCTCGACCGCACGAACGGTCCGCCGTTCGTGCGCGCCGGGGGCCTGCGTCTCGGCTACATCGCCGAGTTCGCCGAGCAGAAGTTCACCGAGTTCGACGTCCGCGGCCCCGGCATCGAGGCGCCCGTCGGCACGCTGTCGGGCGGCAACCAGCAGAAGGTCGTTCTCGCCCGCGAGCTCAGCCGTGATCTGTCGCTCCTCGTCGCCGCGCAGCCCACCCGCGGCGTCGACGTCGGCTCGATCGAGTTCATCCACAAGCGCATCGTCGAGACGCGGGATGCCGGCATCCCGGTGATCGTCGTCTCGACCGAGCTCGACGAGGTGACGGCGCTCGCCGACCGCATCATCGTGATGTACCGCGGCCGGATCATCGGCATCGTGCCCGGTGACACGCCGCGCGGTGTGCTGGGCCTGATGATGGCCGGTGAGGTCCCGAGCGAAGGACCCGACGACAGGGGGGTCGCCGCGTGAGCGAGAATCTGACCGGCGGGACATCCATCACCGCCCCCGGCGCCGCGCCGCTGGACAAGCCGCCGGCGCCCGAGCCCTCGAAGTGGCACAGCGCCTTCCTGCAGATCACCCAGGGCAACGCGATCATCTCCGTGCTCGCCGTCTTGCTCGCCCTCCTCGTCGGCGGCATCATGATCGCGTTCACCGATGAGGACGTCCAGACCGCGGCCGGCTACTTCTTCGCGCGACCGCTCGACACGATCGCGGCGATCTGGGATGCCGTCGCCGGTGCGTACATCGCGCTCTTCCAGGGCTCGATCTACAACTTCGGTGCACCGACCTTCGCGCGCGGCATCCGCCCGCTCACCGAGACGCTGACCTTCGCGACGCCCCTGATCGCGGCGGGCCTCGGTGTCGCGCTCGCGTTCCGCATCGGCATGTTCAACATCGGCGGCCGCGGCCAGATGCTCATGGCGTCCGCCGCAGCGGGCTGGGTGGCGTTCTCGCTCGACCTGCCGTGGGGCATCCACATGATCGTCGCGCTGATCGCGGGCCTCGTGGCCGGTGCGCTCTGGGCGGGCATCGCCGGCGCCCTGAAGGCCTGGACCGGCGCGCACGAGGTGATCGTCACGATCATGCTCAACTACATCGCGTTCTACCTGATCTCGTGGATGCTGCGGACGCCCGGTCTTCTGCAGGCGCCCGGGTCGAGCAACCCGAAGACGCCCGCGATGAAGGAGACGGCGATCTTCCCCGAGCTGTTCGGGCCGCAGTACAACCTGCACTTCGGCTTCATCCTCGTGATCATCGCGACGATCGTCGTCTGGTGGATCCTCAGCCGCTCGAGCCTGGGCTTCAAGTTCCGCGCCGTGGGTGAGAACCCGCACGCCGCGCGGGTCGCGGGCATCAATGTCAAGAGCATGTACATCATCGGGATGCTGATCGCCGGCGCCCTGGTGGGCCTCGCGGGCGTGAACCAGGTGCTCGGCACGATCACGACCGGCTTCGCGGCCGACATCGACGCCGGCATCGGCTTCGACGCGATCACGGTCGCCCTGCTCGGACGCTCGACGCCGTGGGGTGTGTTCGCCGCCGGCATCCTGTTCGGCGCATTCAAGGCGGGCGGCTTCTCGATGCAGGCGGCCGAGGGTGTGCCGATCGAGATCGTGACGGTCGTCCAGGCGCTCATCGTGCTGTTCATCGCGGCACCGCCGCTCGTGCGCACGATCTTCTTCCTTCCCTCGCCCGAGCGCGACCAGCGTCGTCGGGAGAAGGCCCGCATGAAGCAGCTCAAGGCCGAGGCAGGGGCGGTGGCGAAATGACGCTCGCAGTCGACGGCGCGATCGCCGCAGAGACTCCCGCGAAGGCCGAGGTGCGCAGCTGGAAGGCGCCCATCGCGCTCGCGGTCTTCACCGTGCTGTACGCGATCCTGATCCTCGCGGCGCCGCGGGTCGGCGAGACGACGTTCCGCATCTCGACGCAGGCCGACGCCCTGCAGCTGCCCGAGGTCGTGCTTCCCGTCGTGCTCACGACGTGGGTCGTCTTCGGTCTGCTCGTGCTCCTCACGGTGTTCGCGTTCGTGCTCGCGCGCGGGTTCACGCGCACGCCGCTGTGGCTCATCGCGGCGTACATCATCATCGCGATCGTCGGCTTCCTCACGTGGGCGGCTGCCGGCGCCACGATCCCGGTCGCCGGGCTCCTGGCGGGAGCGGTCGCCCTGGCGATCCCGCTCATCTACGGCGCCCTTGCCGGCGTGATCGGCGAGCGTGCGGGCGTCGTGAACATCGCGATCGAAGGCCAGCTGCTCGCGGGCGCCTTCAGCGCCGCCGTCGTGTCCTCGATCACGCAGCAGCCGCTGCTGGGTCTGGTCGCGGCGATGATCTCGGGCATGCTCGTCGCGTTCGTGCTGGCCGCGTTCGCGATCAAGTACCTCGTGGACCAGGTCATCATCGGCGTCGTGCTCAACGTGCTGGTGATCGGCCTCACGAGCTTCTTCTACTCGCAGGTGCTGCAGCCCAACCAGGCGCTGCTGAACTCCCCGCCGCGATTCCCGCGCATCCCGATCCCGTTCCTGAGCGAGATCCCGATCATCGGCCCGGTGCTGTTCCGGCAGACGATCATCGTCTACCTGATGTACATCGCCGTCGCCGTGGTGTGGTTCGCGATGTTCCGCACGCGCTGGGGCCTGCGCCTGCGCGCGGTCGGCGAGCACCCGCAGGCCGCCGACACCGTCGGCATCAGAGTCAACGCGACGCGGTTCTGGAACGTGCTGCTCGCCGGCGCGATCGCGGGCCTCGGCGGAACGGTCTTCACGATCGGCAACGGCATCGCCTTCAACAAGGAGATGACCGCGGGCGCGGGCTTCATCGCCCTCGCCGCCGTGATCTTCGGCCAGTGGGACCCGTTCAAGGCCACGCTCGCCGCGCTCCTGTTCGGCTTCGCCTCGAGCCTGCAGAACACGCTGAGCGTCATCGGTTCGCCGGTGCCGAGCGAGTTCATGCTCATGCTGCCGTACCTCGTGACGATCTTCGTGGTCGCCGGGGTCGTCGGACGATCGCGGGCGCCCGCGGCCGACGGCATCCCGTACATCAAGGGATGACGTGTGCCGGTCCGCGTCCGCGCGGGCCGGCGCCGTGCTTCCCGCGGGCGGGGACAACCGCTCAACCAACGCCTGACACATCGGAGGACGCACTGTGACCGACATCGACTGGGACGAACTGCGCGCCGCCGCGACCGCGGCCAAGGAGCTCGCCTACGTCCCGTACTCGCGCTTCAAGGTCGGCGCGGCTGCGCTCGTCTCCGACGGCCGCATCGTCTCGGGGTGCAACATCGAGAACGCCTCGTACGGCGTGACGCTGTGCGCCGAGTGCTCTCTCGTGAGCGACCTGTTCATGTCGGGCGGCGGCAAGCTGGTCGCGTTCGTGTGCGTCGACGGGCAGGGCCGTACGCTCATGCCGTGCGGTCGCTGCCGGCAGCTGCTGTACGAACACGCGATCCCCGGGATGCTGCTGGAGACCGTGTCGGGCATCCGCACGATCGATGAGGTGCTGCCCGACGCCTTCGGCCCCCGCGAGCTCGAAGAGGCGTCGAGATGACAGCTCCAGAGCCGTTCGACGCGGTCGACGTCATCCGCGCCAAGCGCGACGGCGGCGTCGTCCCCGAGGATGCGCTGCGCTGGATGGTCGATGCGTACACGCGCGGCTACGTCGCCGACTCGCAGATGGCCGCGTTCGCGATGGCGGTGCTGCTGAACGGCATGGACCGCGGCGAGATCCGCGTCATGACCGACGCGATGATCGCGTCGGGGGAGCGCATGAGCTTCGCCGATCTGGGCAAGCCCACCGTCGACAAGCACTCCACGGGCGGCGTCGGCGACAAGATCACGCTTCCGCTCGCTCCGCTGGTCGCGGCGTTCGGCGTCGCCGTGCCGCAGCTTTCCGGCCGCGGCCTCGGCCACACCGGAGGCACGCTCGACAAGCTCGAGTCGATCCCCGGGTGGCGCGCGGCGCTGTCGAACGAAGAGATGTTCGCGCAGCTGCGCGACGTCGGCGCGGTGATCTGCGCCGCCGGCTCGGGCCTGGCCCCCGCAGACAAGAGGCTCTACGCGCTCCGCGACGTGACCGGCACGGTCGAGGCGATTCCGCTCATCGCGTCGAGCATCATGTCGAAGAAGATCGCCGAGGGCACCGACTCGCTCGTGCTCGACGTCAAGTTCGGCTCGGGTGCCTTCATGAAGGACGTCGATCGCGCCCGCGAGCTCGCCCGCACGATGGTGGCGCTCGGCACCGATTCCGGGGTGTCGACCACGGCGCTGCTCACCGACATGAACACGCCGCTGGGCCTGGCGATCGGCAATGCCAACGAAGTGCGCGAATCCGTCGAGGTGCTCGCCGGCGGCGGGCCCGCCGACATCGTCGAGCTGACCGTCGCGCTCGCGCGCGAGATGCTCGCGCTCGCCGGTCAGCCGGATGCCGACGTCGAAGCGGCGCTCCGCGACGGCCGCGCGATGGACGCATGGCGTGCCATGATCATCGCTCAGGACGGCGATCCGGATGCCGAGCTGCCCGCACCGCGCGAGACGCACACCGTCACCGCGACTGCGGCGGGCGTGGTGAGCCGGATGGAGGCGCTCCCGTTCGGCGTCGCCGCCTGGCGCCTCGGCGCCGGTCGGGCCCGCGCGGAGGACGCGGTGGTCCACTCCGCCGGGATCGACCTCCACGTCAAGCCGGGGGATGCCGTCACCGCCGGTCAGCCGCTGTTCACCTTGCTCGCCGATGATGGATCGCGCTTCGCGCGCGCCCTCGACGCCCTCGAGGGTGCGTGGGAGGTCGGCGCCGAGGCGCCGGACCGCGGCCCGCTCGTCCTCGAGCGGATCACGGCCTGAGGCCGCGGCATCCCGCCGTCTTCGTTTCATCGTCTGCCCCCGCATCCCGCCCGACCCCGCCCACCGAGGAGAAGACATGCCGATCGACCAGCACGGTGACACGAAGCTGCAGGGGATGTCCCTCCGGCGTCTGCCCAAGGTGTCGCTGCACGACCACCTCGACGGGGGAGTGCGCCCGCAGACCATCATCGAGCTCGGCGATGAGATCGGCCTCGAGCTGCCCGAGACCACGGGAGATGCGCTCGCGGACTGGTTCGCCGAGAAGAGCGACTCCGGCTCGCTCGTGGAGTACCTCAAGACCTTCGACCTCACCACGGCGGTCATGCAGACGCCGGAGGGTCTCACGCGCGTCGCCCGCGAATTCGTGGAGGACCTCGCGGCGGACGGCGTCATCTACGGCGAAGTCCGGTGGGCGCCCGAGCAGCACCTGACGCGCGGTCTGTCCCTGGAAGAGGCCGTCGAGGCCGTGCAGACCGGCATCGAGGAGGGGGAGGAGGCCGCCGAGGAACGCGGCCACGACATCCGCGTCGGACAGCTCATCACCGCGATGCGGCACACCGACCGCTCGCTGGAGATCGCGAAGCTCGCCGTCGACTGGCGCGAGCGCGGCGCGGTCGGCTTCGACATCGCCGGCCCCGAGGACGGATTCCTGCCGTCGCGCCACCGCGCGGCGTTCGACTACCTGGCCTCGGAGTTCTTCCCGACGACGGTGCACGCGGGCGAAGCGGCCGGCCTCGACTCGATCCGCTCGGCCATCATCGACGGGCGCGCGCTGCGGCTCGGCCACGGCGTGCGCATCGCCGAAGACCTCGAGATCATCTCCCGCGCGGGCGACGAGGTGCTCGTGCAGTTCGGCGATCTGGCGCGCTGGGTGCGAGACCGCGAGATCACGCTCGAGCTGTCGCCGTCGTCGAACCTGCAGACCGGGGCGATCTCGGCGTGGGGCGAGGAGCTCGCCGATCACCCGTTCGACCTGCTGTACCAGCTGGGCTTCTCGGTGACCGTGAACGTCGACAACCGCACGATGAGCCGCACGTCGCTCACTCGCGAGCTGGCGCTCCTCGTCGAGACCTTCGAGTACGACCTCGACGACCTGGAGACCTTCCAGCTCAACGCCGCCGCCGGAGCCTTCCTCCCGATCGAGGAGCGCGAGGAGCTCATCGAGCTGATCGCCGAGGGCTTCGAGCGGTAGCCCGCCGCCGCGCATCCCCATCAGTGTCCGGGATTCGGCTGGCTGACGCGCCGGCCGAAGGGACTGGGCCGAGTTCGGTCTGCAGAACTCCACGGATCTGTTTCGGGAATCCCACCTGGAGAACCAGGGGCGGCCAGATTGTCTCGCATCTGTTGAGTTCTGTAGGTCAACGCCGGGGCGGGTGACTGACGACGGCCTTCATGAGTTCGAGGACGCGCGGCATTCGATAAAGGATGTCTTCCGCAACTGGGCGAACCGTCGTATAGCCCAGCGCTGCAGCCGCCAGATCGCGCGTGCGGTCGCGTTTCTGGGCCTCCCAACCCTCATGGAACGCGCGACTGTCGCATTCGACGATGAGCCACCCGTCGACCACGAGGTCCACCCGGCCGACGCCGTCGATCACCACCTGGACCTGCACGTCCACGCCGAGTCCCCGAAGAAGCAGGCGCATGAGAGTCTCGGCTCCCGATTCGCTCCGCCGGTCGAGGAGCCCGCGCAATGCACCGTACCTGCGAGGTAGGCGCGCGAAGACCGCGGTGAGACCTTCCTCGTCGATCAGTCGGTGATGCCACGCGCTGTCGAGCGTCGCCACGGCGTCGCGCGGCGACTGACACCGACAGGCTTGGGCGAGCGCTTCGATGAGGTCGGCCGCCAACGCCGTCCGAGTCGTACATGATCGCCGCCAGTGTGCGACCGCGTCCCCGCGCGGCGGCAGGCGGGCGGTGGACGGCTCGAACTGCACGTGTAGAGGATGAGCGAGACGGACGAAGATGCCGAGCGCGGACAAGAGAGAGACGCAGTCGAGTCGACCGCCGATCCGTCCGGCCGAGATCAGGTCACGATGGGTCTGCGATGCGACATAGCGGCCGTTGCGCAGCCGCAGCAGCGCACCGTCGAGGACCAGTCGTGAGACCGCGTGGCGAGTGAGTCCTCGCTCGGCCAGGGCGCGGGGGCTCAAGAAGGTCGCGGGCAGGATCTGCGCGGCCAGGTGCCCAGGCTTGTCCACCGCACCAGCCAAGCGGTGCGGAGAGCCGGTAAGTGTCGCGTGTGGCGGGTATGTGGATGGCTCGTCGACGTCCTTGACTTGGGGAGGAGCGGCAGGGTCCTGCAGAACTCCACAGTGTCAGACGGCGGACGCACGGTACGGGCCTGGATCCGGGCGATGGTCACCGGAACTGTGGAGTTCTGCAGCACGCAGCCCGCGGGCCGGCGGATCAGTCCGCACCGAGGAGGAACGGGGTCAGGGCGTCGGTGATCTGCGCTCGAATCTCCTCGGGCGGAATCGTCGCCTCGCCGTCGCCGGCCTGCGGCCCGTAGGCGCCGAAGCCGGCGTGGTTGCCGCCCTCGATCACGACGAAGACCGTGTCGGCGGGCAGAAGGTGCGCCGCCTCATCGATCTTCTCGGGGGTGGAGAGCCCGTCCTCGCTGCCCGAGATGCTGAGCGCGGCGAGGTCCGAATCCGAGAGGTCGTTCGCGCAGTAGCTGCCGAAGAGGACGAGCCCGTCGGTGCCCTCCGCGAGCTGGCACGCGCGCACGCCGCCGAGCGAGTGCCCGCCGACGGACCAGTCCTCGACGTCGGGGACCAGCGCGGTGAAGTCCGACAGGGGACGGAAGTCGAAGAACGCGAGGTTGAGCGTCGGTTTCGTGATCACGACGGTCGCCCCCTCCTCGACGACGCCGACGAGGGTGGCGGCGTATGCGACCGGTTCGACCTTCGCGCCGGGGATGAACACGAGCCCGGTGTCGGACTCACCCGACGCGGGCGCCAGCACCCACGCGGGCCCGGCGTCGGTCAGCGTGACGTCCGGGTCGTCGCGGACGGCCGCGAGAGCATCGGGCTCGGCGGCCATCACGCCGATGTTGGCCCACAGGAGGAAGCCGAGGACGACGAGGCCGAGGAGTGCGGCCAGGATGCCGAGCACCCACGCCGCGATGCGCCGCCCACGCTTCTTCCGGGGCGCGGAAGGCCCGGTGGCGCCGCCGTCCGCCCGCTCTCCGGGTGCGTCGCCTGCCGGCTCGGATGAATCGCGCGCGGGGTCCGTCACCACGCCAGGCTACGCGAGCTCGGCCTGTCGGGCGGCGACGATCGCCTCGACCCGCCTGAACAGCGGATGCGCGGGGTCGAGTCCGGTCACGGATGCCGTGAGGGATGCCGCATCCTGCTCGCGCAGCATCCGCTGCAGGTCGACCGACTGCGCGTCCTCGGCGTCGTCGAACGCGAGCGCCGCGCCCATGGCGTCGACGAGGGCGTCGACCGCGAGGCCCGCCTCGGCTGCCTCTGCGGCGGGTCCCACGAACCGCTCATGGCGCGACAGTTTGCGCAGCGGCTGTCGGCCCACGCGCCACACGGTGTCGGGCAGTGCGGGATTGCGGAAGCGCCGGAGGATCGTCTCGCGGTACTCCGCGAGCTCGTCGGCGTCGAGGCCGTGCTTGGTGACGAGCAGGGCAGAAGTCTCCTCGAGTGCGGCGGCGACCTGCGCCGCGATCCTCTCGTCCGTCAGGGCGCCCGAGATCGTCTCGACGCCCGCTCGTGCGCCGAAGTACGCGGTGGCGGCGTGGCCGGTGTTCACGGTGAAGAGCTTGCGCTCGATGTACGGCGCCAGGTCGTCGACGAAGTGCGCCCCCGGGATGCGGGGCGGGTCGTCGCCGAACGGCGGGCGCTCGATCGCCCATTCGTAGAACGGCTCGACCGTCACGTCGACGCCCGCGCCTTCGGGCTGGCCGGGCACGATGCGGTCGACCGCGGTGTTCGCGAACACAGCGCGGGCCGCGAGGGCATCCCAGGCGTCACCCGCGAGGGCCATGATCTCGTCGCGGAGCAGATCGGTCGCGTTGATCGCGTTCTCGCACGCCATGATCTGCAGCGCCGGCGACGACGGGTCGCGCAGGGCCAGCCCCGCCACGATGTGCGTCGCGACGAACTTCAGCATCGTCGGCCCGACGGCGGTGGTCACGACGTTGGCGCCGGCGATCTCGGCGATGACGTCATCGGGGTGGGTCGCGCTGTTGATCGCCCGGAATCCGGTGACGACCGTGTCTTTGCCGCCCTCGCCGACCTCGTGCACCGTGTATTCCGACACGGCGTTGATCGCGTCGACCAGTGGTGCTGCGACGTCGGAGAACACGAGCTCGTACCCGCCCTCGTGCAGGAGCAGGCCGACGAAGCCGCGACCGATGTTGCCGGCGCCGAAGTGGACGGCCTTCATCAGACGCCCGCAGCCGAGACCAGGGCGAACAGCTCCTCCGGGGTCCGGGCGCGCTTGAGGTTCTCGACCTCGTCCTCGTCCGAGAAGAGGATCGCGATCTGCGAGAGGATCTCGAGGTGCTCGTCGCCCTTGCCGGCGATGCCCACCACGAACGTCACCGGCTCTCCGCCCCAGTCGACGCCACCGTCGTAGCGGACGACCGACAGCGCCGAGTCCAGGATCGTGTGCTTGGTCTCGTTCGTGCCGTGGGGGATCGCGAGCTCGTTGCCCATGTACGTCGAGACCGTCTCCTCGCGCTGCTGCATCGCGTCGAAGTACGCGTTCGTCACGGCGCCGGCGGCCTCGAGGATGTCGGCGGCCTCCTTCATCGCCTCCTCGCGCGTCGCGCTGCCGGAGTGGATGCGGACCTGCCCGATGCTGAGGACGTCGCGTGCCATGGTGTTGCCTTTCGTTCGTCGATCGGATGCCGGAGGGCTCAAGGCCGTGGAGCCGGGGGCGTCCCGCCGCCCGGCTCCACAGCGGTCTCGTTACGCTCTATCCTCGTGCTGCGCGCGCACCAGGTCCACAACCTCGTCGTACCGCGGCGAGTTCATGAAGTTGTCGACCGACACGTGCACGGCGTCGGGCGTCTGGTGGCGTGCGCGGTCGGTGAGCTGGTTCTGCGTGATGACCAGATCCGCCGAGCCGTCGAGGGCGGCGATGGCCTTGTTGACCACCGTGACGTCCTCGAGGCCCGCCTTCTTCATCTTGTTGCGCAGCACGCTCGCGCCCATGGCCGAAGAGCCCATGCCGGCGTCGCAGGCGAACACGATGTTCTTGATCTCACGCGTCGTGACCGTACCGGCCCCGCCCGCGCCGCCGGCCTCGGTCGCCGCGCCGCCGCGCAGAGCCCCGAGCGCATCCGAGGACTTGCCCTTCGCCGCCTCGGTCTGCGTGATCGCCGCGCCGAACGCGTCGTCGGTGGCGGCCATCGCCTCGAGGTCCTTCTTGCGCGAGGCGCGCAGGATCAGCGCGGAGATCGCGAACGTGACGGCGGCCGACAGGATGACCGAGAGGATCACCGCGAAGTACGCGCCCTGCGCCGTCTGCGCGAGCACCGCGAAGATGCTGCCCGGTGCCGCTGGAGCGCGCAGCGCACCGCCGAGCAGCATGTTGGTGGTGACACCGGTCATGCCGCCCGCGATGAGCGCGAGGATCAGGATCGGCTTCATGAGCGCATACGGGAAGTACACCTCGTGGATGCCGCCGAAGAACTGGATCACCGCCGCACCCGGCGCGGACGCGCGGGCCGCGCCGATGCCGAAGAACGTGAAGGCGAGCAGCAGTCCCACGCCGGGGCCGGGGTTGGCCTCGAGCAGGAACAGGATCGACGAGCCGTCCTCGGCCGCCTGCTGGATGCCCAGCGGGGTGAGCACGCCGTGGTTGATGGCGTTGTTGAGGAAGATGACCTTCGCCGGCTCGATGATGATGCTCGTCAGCGGAAGCAGGTTGTTCACGACGAGCCAGTCGACCGCGTTGCTGAGGGTCGTCATCAGACCGTTCACGAGCCAGGCGACCGGGTAGAACCCGACGACGGCCATGACGAAGCCCCAGATGCCGGCGGAGAACATGTTGACGAGCATCTCGAAGCCCGCCTTGATCTTGCCCTCCCACAGCGAGTCGAGCCACTTCATCGTCCAGGCGGCGAGCGGGCCCATGATCATCGCGCCGATGAACATGTGCACCTGACCGAGCTGGTTGTCGGCGGGCAGGGTGGCGTTGACCTGCGCGATGAGCAGGTCGGATCCGGCGATCGCGCCGAACGTCGCGATCGATCCGACCACGCCACCGCGGATGCCGTAGACCATGCTGCCGCCCGTGTAGGCGATCAGGATCGGGAGCAGGTAATGGATGAACGGACCCACGATCGTCGCGAGATCGGCGTTCGGGGTCCAGCCCACTCCGATGAAGAAGGCGGTGAAGATGCCCCACGCGATGAGCGCGGGGATGTTGGGCATGATCATGCCCGAGAGGAACGTTCCGAAGCGCTGGACGTGGACCTGCGCTTTCTTTCCTCCGGACACGGGTGTGGACGCCGTTGTCATGGCTGTGTCTCCTTCTTTTCGGTCAGGACTTGACGGCCGCGGTCGCGGCCTGGGTGGCGGCCGCGCGCGCGGCCTCTCGTGCGGCGGCCGCGTCGTTCGCGGCCAGGGCCGCCTCGGCGATGATCCGGGCATCGTCGAGGGAGTGTTCGAGAAGCGATGCGCGCACGTCGGCGATCGCGGTGGGCGCCATCGACAGGCTCGTCGCGCCCAGGCCCACCAGCACGACCGCGAGGAGCGGGTCGGCGGCGGCTTCGCCGCAGATGCCGACGGGCTTGTCGTGGAACCGGCCGGCGTCGCCCACCTCGCGGATGAGACGCAGGACCGCGGGATGCCACGGGTCCTGGAACGACGCGACGGAGCCGAGCAGTCGGTCGGCGGCCAGCGTGTACTGCGTGAGGTCGTTCGTTCCGATCGAGGCGAAGTCGGCCCCCGCGAGGATCCGGTCGGCCAGGAGCGCCGAGGAGGGCACCTCGACCATGACTCCGGCGGTCTTGATGCCGTAGTCGCGGGCGATCTCGACGAAGTACTCCGCCTCTTCGACCGTGGCCACCATGGGCGCCATGACCCACAGGTCGGCCTCGGTCACGGCATCCGCTTCGGCGAGCGCCGTCAGCTGCTCGCGCAGGATGTCTTCGCTCGCGCGGAGCGCGCGGATGCCGCGCAGCCCCAGTGCCGGGTTCTCCTCGTGCGCGTCGTTGAGGAACGCGAGCGGCTTGTCGGCACCGGCGTCGAGGACGCGGACCACGACCTTCTTGCCGGGGAACGCCGCCAGGAGCTGCGTGTACGACTCGCGCTGCTGTTCGACCGTGGGCGCCTGATTGGCGCTCAGGAACAGGAATTCGGTGCGGAACAGACCCACACCCTCCGCGCCGAGCGTGACGGCCTCGTCCGCGCCCTCGGGCTTGCCGAGGTTCGCCAGGAGCGGCACGGGCGTGCCGTCGCGCAGGGCGCCCGGGGTGATGGGCGCCGAGGCGGCGGAGGCGCGGGCGGCGGCGCGGTTCTGCGCGCGCTCGAGCTCCTCGGCACTCGGATCGGTCGTGACGACCCCGGCTGCGGCATCCACGATCACCGTCTCGCCGTCCACGAGACCTTTCGCCTCGACGGCGCCGACCACCGCGACGATCGACTTCTCGCGGGCGAGGATCGCGGTGTGCGAGGTCGGACCGCCCTCCGTCGTCACGAGGGCGAGCACCTTGTCGAGATCGAGCAGGGCGGTGTCGGCCGGGGCGAGGTCCTTTGCGACCAGGACGAAGGGATGCCCGGGGTCGGGTACTCCGGGGGCCGGCACGCCGCGCAGCCGGGCGATCACGCGCTGGGCGACGTCATCGAGGTCGGCCGCACGCTCGCCCAGGTATCCGCCCATCGCGGTGAGCATGTCGCGGAAGGACGCGAACGCGTCGTGGACGGCGAACTCCGCGGTCTTGCCCGCGGCGATGCGCGTGTCGATCTCGGACTCGAGGCTCGGGTCCTCCGCCATCATCGCCTGCGCCTCGAGGACGTCCTGCGCGGCGCCGCCCGCCTGCGCACCGCGCTGCTCGAGCTCGCGCGCCACGGCGGCGACGGCCTCGCGCACGCGCGCGGTCTCTTCTTCGACCGAGCGCTCGCTCGCGACGTCGCTCGGGGCCGGCAGCGGCTCCGCCATGCGGGCCACCGGGCCCTGGGCGACCCCCAGTCCGATCCCCACGCCTCTGAGTTCGGTCATGATCTTCCTTCCATCAGGTCGGTCCGTCGGGTGCGCCGCATCCGCGCGCGCGGCGGATCACTGCGCGTCATGGTCGGTCGCGAGCAGTTCGGTCAGCAGGTCGAGCGTGGTCTCGGCGCCGTCGCCGTCGGCCGTCAGGGTCACGTAGTCGCCCTGCTCGATGCCGAGGGCGATCACGCCGAGGATGCTGGCGGCATTCACCGGCGCGCCGGCATCCTTCGCGATCGTGATCGGGATGCCGGAGTCCTTCGCCGCCTGCGCGAAGAGCTTGGCGGGCCGGGCGTGCAGGCCGTGCGAGGAGCCGATGCGGACGGTCCGGGTCATGGCGGGCATGTCAGTCCTCTTCCTGTGGAGCGTCGCGATCGGCGGGGGTTCCCGCACCGGCGGGGGCGTGCGTCTCGACCGCGTCGCGCACGAGCGCGAGCGTCCGTGTGCCGTCGAGGTCGTGGAAGATGTCGGGCGGCAGCAGCACCACCGCGGTGCCCCGCCGTGCCGCATCCCGTTCGATGCGCTCGAGCGCATGCGCGAGATGAGGCCCGACGAGCACGACATCCGCCGCATCGAGGTCGATCGGGAGCGACTGCTCGGTGCCGGCGAAGGCGGAGTACGCGAGCCCCTGATCGTGCGCGGCGTGCCGGACGCGCTGAGCCACGAACGTGCTCGACGCACCCGCACCGCAGACCACCAGGATCCTCATCGACCCGCCTTTCTTGTGGCCATTCTTGTGAAATCGCTGGGAGCGGACAACCAGTTCTGTTTCCGGAGGGGCGGAAAGCGCGAGGCCCCGATCCCTCAGGGAGGGACCGGGGCCGCAGGGGTCGATGCGCCTACTTGAAGAAGGCGTTCGCGCGACCTGAGAAGAGGATCGCGAGGCCGATGACCGCGAGGAGGCCCGTGATGATCGCCCCCCACAGGTTGACCCCGATCACGATCGCCCACACGGCGAAGACGAGGTTCAGGACGAACACGACCGCCATGATGATGCGCGCGATGTTGTTGCCGCGGAACAGCCCCAGGCTCACGGCGATCGTCAGGATGCCGAGCGCCAGCGCGAGCCAGGCGTCGAGCCCTCGGCCGGCGATGATGCTGAACACGGCGCCGATGATCTGCACGGCACCGCTGATCCATGCGATCACGCCGACGAGGGTGACGCCTCCCGGACGTTCTCCTGCCATTTCCTTCTCCTTCTGCGAGGTGTGCCACGCCTGCGTGGCGAGCTCACGGTACCGCGGCGAGGCCGGTCGGCCGCGGAGCGCGACGGCGCGTGATTGACTGGCACGGACAGACCGCACCGCTGCGCAAGGAAGAACTGTGACCCGAGCCCGACAGGACCGCCTGCTCGGCCTGCTCGTCCGCGACGGGGAGTGGGTCACCGCGGCGACGCTCGCCGACGGACTGGGAGTCACCCCGCGCAGCATCCGGTCGTACGTGACGGCGGTCAACGCGCGCGTGCCCCAGGGGGTTGCGGTCGAATCCGGACCGCAGGGATACCGCGCGGGACCCGACGCATCCGTGGCGCTGCGCGCGACGTCGGGGGCGGATGCCGGCACCCCGCGCGACCGACTGCACACGCTCGTGCGCACTCTGCTGTCCGCCGACGACGGCATCGACGTCTTCGAGACCGCCGACAGCCTGCACGTGAGCCCGGCGACGCTGGACGCGGACCTCGCACGCGTGCGCGGGCTCCTGGGCGGGACGGAGCTGACGCTCGAGCGCTCCGCGTCGCGCGCGCGGCTGCGCGGGACCGAGATGGCGCAGCGGAGGCTCCTCAGCAAACTCGCGCACGACGAGATGGATGCCGGATCCTTCGACCTCGCCGCGCTCCGTCGCACGCTCGGCGAGGGGTCGGTCGGGGCGCACGCGTTCGGACCGTTCAAGACCGAGCTCGTCGCCGAGCTGGGTGCTCTCGGCTACTTCGTGAACGAGTTCGGCATCTCGGACGTCGTGATGCACATCGCGATCGCCGCCGACCGCGTCGCCCGCGACCGGGGCCTGGAGCGCACCGCCGGAGAGGTCCGCCCCGCCCAGCAGGAGGTCGCGGCGATCCTCGCGCGGCTCGCCGACCGCCACTTGGGCGTCGCGCTCGGCGCCGGCGACCTGCAGCACCTGTCGACGCTCGTGCTGACCCGTGTCGTCGCCCCGGGGGCCGCCCCGGGGACCTCTTCGCCGTCGGATCATGCGAGGGCGCCGCTCGAGCCGGCCGTGGAGGACGCCGTACGCGAGGTCGTGAGCACCGCGGCGCGGGAGTTCCTGGTCGACATCGCGCACGAGGACTTCATCCTCCGTCTCGCGCTGCACGTGCAGAACCTCCTGCACCGTGCGCGAGAGCAGGCGTGGTCGCGCAACCCGCTCACGAAGTCCCTCAAGTCCACGTACCCGATGATCTTCGAGGTCGCGGTCTTCATCGCGAGCGGACTCCAGCAGCGCCTCGGCATCCCGCTGCTCGACGACGAGATCGCCTACATCGCGATGCACGTCGGCGGGCGGCTCGAGCGCAGCCGCAGCGCGGATCACCTGCTGACGGCGACGATCGTGTGCCCGGGGTACTACGAGCTGCACGAGCTGCTCCGCTCGTCGGTGGACCGCTCGCTCGGTCAGGCGATCGAGGTCGTCGGGGTCGAGACCCGGGTCGATCCCGACTGGGCCTCGATCGACACCGACCTCGTCCTCACCACGATCGATCCTGCGGTCGCCGGCGACCGTTTTGTGCGCATCCAGCCGTTCCTGACGGATGCCGACGTCGATCGCGTGCAGACCGCCGCAGCGCGCATCCGGCGTTCGCGGCGCCTCGCGCGGCTGCGCACCGAGCTCGAGCGGTACTTCGTCCCGTCGGCGTTCGTGCGGGGGCTCGATCCCGAAGCAGGGGAGGAGGGCGTGATCCGCGAGCTCGGCATCCGCCTCGTCGCCGAGGGCGTGATCGACGACGATTACATCGATCGCACGATCGAGCGCGAGCGTCTGTCGTCCACCGCCTTCACCGATGCGCTCGCCGTGCCGCACGCGATCGGCATGACCGCGACCCGAACCGCGATCGCGGTCGGCATCGCGGACCCCTCCATCCCCTGGGGGGAGGGGCGGGTCCAGGTCGTCGCCGTCGTCGCGTTCTCGGAGACCGACCGCGAGGCGTTCCAGACGGTCTTCGAGCAGTTCGTCGAGGTGTTCTCCGAGCGCGACAGCGTGCAGCGCATCGTGCGCCGCGGGACGGACTTCGCCGGCTTCCTCGACGAACTCGTCGCCGTGATCGACGGCTGAAGCGCCGGCATCGCGCCGGGTCAGCGGGCGAGCCGCGATTCCAGACCGAGGCGGACGGCTGGCCACTCGTGCGGCAGGATCGAGAACACGACGGTGTCGCGCAGGGTGCCCTCCGGCCCGATGCGGTGGTTGCGCAGCACGCCGTCCTGCTTCGCGCCGAGGCGGGCGATCGCGGCGCGCGACTGCAGGTTGTGCCAGTGGGTGCGGAACTCGACCGCGATCGCGTCGCACCGCTCGAACGCGTGCCCGAGCAGCAGGAGCTTGGCTGCCGTGTTCACGGCGGTCCGCTGCGCGTCGACGCCGATCCAGGTGTGGCCGATCTCGACATGCCGGTTCGGCTGGTCGATGTTGCAGAACGTCGTCATTCCGACGGCGGCGCCCGTGTCGAGGCGGCGCACGGCCCACGGGTTCATCGAGCCCTCCTCGGCCCATCGGAGCCGCTGCCGGATCTCGTCGGCGACCCCGTCGGGCGTGGGCACCGACGTGTACCAGGCGTGCTCGAGCCCGGCGGTCGCCGCGGCGAGCTCGTCGGCGTGCGCGAGGGTGAGCGGTTCGAGGCGCACGAAGGCGTTCCGCAGGGTGATCGGGTCGCGCAGCAGCATGTGACGAGCTTAGGAGCCGGTCGCGGGGTGCTTCGGCTCGGACGCGTGCATCGCCGCTTCGACCGCCTCGGCGGCGGTGGCAGGGTCCGTCGTCTGCGCGGCCGCATGTGCGGCGGTGAGCGCGCGTCGCCCCGGCGGCAGCCAGACGGCGCCGCCCACGACGACGAAGGTCAGCACGCCGGCGCCGACCAGGAGCCACTCGATCGGCACGGCGTCCGCGAGGGGGCCGAACACCACCATGCCGATCGGCATCGCGACGGCCATCACGATCCCGAGGAAGCCGAACACGCGGCCCTGGCGCTCCGGTTCGACCGTCTCCTGCAGCAGGGTCATCGACGGCGTCGAGAAGAACGGCACGCCCAGACCGACGAGGAACATGAACCCGAAGAACAGCCAGATGTTCGACGACAGGCCGAGTCCGATCGACAGTGCGCCGAAGACCAGCGACGAGACGATGATCATGCCGATCCGGCTGCGCTTCGCGAAGAACGAGGCCACCACGATGCCTCCCAGCACCATCCCGATGCTGAACGAGACCTCGAGCACGGCGAGGTTCACGACGTTCTGCTGCTCACCCGCGTCGAACGTGCGCACGAGCATGAGGGGCGTGAGGTTCGACGGGGCGACGATCAGCACGAAGATGATCGCGAACAGGACGAGCAGCCAGCGGACGAACGCGTGGTGGGCGACGTAGCGCACGCCGTCGACGAGGTCGGCGAAGTAGCCGGTCTCCGCATCGGCCGCGCGACGCACCGCCGCGACCGGGATGAGCGCGAGGAAGCCGATGCCGATGACGGCGGTCACCACGTCGATGAAGAAGATCGGCACGAGGGCGGAGGCGCTCCCGCCCGTCGCGGCGGACGACCAGGCGTAGATCGCCCCCGCGGCCGCAGGCGCGAGGAGCGCCATGGCCGACTGGATGGAGCCGTTGATGCCGTTCACGCGCATCAGGTGGCGTGTCGGCGTGATCTGGGGGATCAGCGCGGAGACCGCCGGCATCTGGATGCCCGCGCCCGCCGACCGGATCGCCATCGTCAGGAAGATGAGCCACACCGCGTCGTACCCCGACATCATGATCAGTGCCAGTGCGAGGGTGGATGCCGCGATCGCGGCATCGGCGAGCATGATCAGGTACTTGCGGTTGTGGCGGTCGGCCCATACCCCGCCGAAGATCGAGACGACCGCCTGCGGGAGGAAGCCGAACAGCGCCGCGAGCATCATGATCACGCCGGACTGGTAGGTGATCGTGAGGTACCAGAACACGGCGTACTGCACGAGCATCGACCCGAGCAGGCTGATCGTCTGCCCGCTCAGGAACAGGACGACCTTGCGCAGCCAGTGCGGCGGATTGGGCGGTGCGTCGCTCCCGACGGCTGCGTCGACGGGTTCGCCGTCGGATGCCGCGGCCGCGGCATCCGACTCGTCGTCCCGTCCCGGAGCGCTCACGTGCGCGTCGTCACCCGACCTCGTCGAGCAGTGCGCGTGCGCCGTCGCTCAATGCGGTGAGGCGGGAGCGGGCCTCGTCTGCGGAGTCGCCGCGCACATCCAGGTAGACCTTGAGCTTCGGCTCGGTGCCGCTCGGACGCACGATCACGCGCGAGCCGTCGCTCATCCACAGACGGAGGACGTCTCCCGGCGGCAGGTCGTCCACTCCCTCGAGCAGGTCTTCCACGCGGTCGACGTCGGCTTCGCCGATCCTGCTCGGATGCCGCTCCCGCAGCGCCGCCATGATCCGCGTGATGCGCGAGAGGTCGTCGACGCGGATCGAGATCTGGTCGCTCGCGAAGAATCCGAACGTCGCGTCGAACTCCGCCAGCACGCGTGCCAGGCTCTCGCCACGTCCGCGGGCCTCGGTCACGAGGCCCAGCATCGCGATCGCCGCGGAGATGCCGTCCTTGTCGCGCACGGTGTCGGGGTTCACCAGGTACCCGAGCGCCTCCTCGAAGCCGAACACGATCCCCGGGGCACGCGAGATCCACTTGAACCCCGTGAGCGTGGTGTGGAAGTCCAGACCGTAGTGGTCCGCGACGGCCTTCAGCCCCGGTGAGGAGACGAGGGAGCACGCGAGCGAGGCACCGGGCCCGACACCGGCTTCCCGCGCGAGCCGCGCGGCGCGCCAGCCGAGCAGCAGCCCGATCTGATTGCCGGTGAGTCGTCGCCATCCGCCCGGAGCGTGCGGATCCGGCACGGCGACCGCCAGGCGATCGGCGTCGGGGTCGTTCGCGATCACGAGGTCGGCGTTCACGCCGCGCGCCGTCTCGAACGCCAGGTCCATCGCACCCGGTTCCTCCGGGTTCGGGAAGGCGACGGTCGGGAAGCCGCCGTCCGGGTCGAGCTGGGCCGTGACCGGGACGGGTGCGGGGTACCCGGCGACCTCGAGGATCCGCGAGAGCGTCTCCCAGCCCACACCGTGCATCGCGGTGTAGACCCAGCTGAGGCCCTCCGCACCCTCCGGGGCGGGGGCGACCGCCGCGGTCGCCTCGACGTACGCGTCCACGACCGACTCGGGCGCGGTCTCGTAGCCGAGCGAGCGGGGCAGCGCCCCCACGTCGCCGGCATCCGCGATGCGCTGGATGTGCGCAGCGATGTCCGCGTCCGCCGGCGACACGATCTGCGCGCCCTGATCGGCGCCGCCGAGGTAGACCTTGTAGCCGTTGTCGTTCGGCGGGTTGTGGCTCGCGGTCACCATGACGCCGGCATCCGCCTGCAGGTGACGCACGGCGAAAGCCAGGACGGGTGTGGGAAGGAGCCGGGGGAGGAGGATCGCCCGCAGTCCCGCACCGGCGAACAGCTCGGCGGAGTCGCGGGCGAACACATCGGAGTTGCGGCGCCCGTCGTAGCCGATCACGACGGTGGGTGTGCGGTCGCCGGCGCGCTCCTGCACGTACGCCGCGAGGCCGGCGGCGGCCTGTGCGACGAGGACGCGGTTCATCCGGTTGCTTCCGGCCCCGAGTTCGCCGCGGAGCCCTGCGGTGCCGAACGCGAGCCGCCCGGCGAACCGGTCGGCGAGGTCGGCGACGGCCGCCTCGTCGCCATCGCCGGCGCGGGCGAGCAGATCTTCGAGCTCGGCGCGGGTCGCCGGGTCGGGGTCCTGGGCGAGCCAGGCGCCCGCCGCGGCGAGGACCCCGTCGTCCTGCCCGCTCACATCGCCCCGATCACACGGGCCAGCAGCGACGAGATGACCGGCCCTGCGGCCTGACCCGCCTCCATGACCTCCTGGTGGCTGAGCGGCGTGGTCTGGATGCCGGCCGCCATGTTGGTGATGAGCGAGAAGCCCAGGATCTCCATGCCCGACTGGCGGGCCGCGATCGCCTCGAGCGCGGTCGACATGCCCACGATGTGGCCGCCGATCGTCTTGGCCCACTGCACCTCGGCGGGGGTCTCGTACTGCGGGCCGGTGAACTGGCAGTACACGCCCTCGTCGAGCGACGGATCGATCGTGCGCGCCAGGTCGCGCAACCGCATCGAGTACAGGTCGGTGAGGTCGATGAAGGTCGCGCCCTCGAGCGGGGTGGCGGCCGTGAGGTTGATGTGGTCGCTGATCAGCACGGGGGTCCCGGGCTTCCAGTGCGCCTTGATGCCGCCGGCGCCGTTCGTGAGCACCATGGTCCGCGCGCCCGTGGCCGCAGCCGTGCGCACGCTGTGCACGACCCGTCGCGGGCTGCGGGTCTCGTAGTAGTGCGTGCGCGCGCCGATGATCAGCACGTGCTTGCCGCGCGGGGTGACGACGCTGCGCAGCGTGCCGACGTGGCCCTCGAGTGCGGGCTTGCTGAAGCCGGTGACCTCGGTCGCGGGGATCGTCGCGACGGTCTCGCCGATGAGCTCCGCCGCACCGCCCCAGCCGCTGCCGAGTGTCAGGGCGATGTCGTGTCGTTCGACGCCCGTGAGGCGCGCGATGTCCTGCGCCGCCTGTGCGGCGACCGCGAACGGGTCCGCGGCGAGGTCGTCGAGGGGGTTGGCGAGTGTGTCTGACATGCACCCACTCTAGGAACGCGGGGGCCGCGGAGCCACCTGTGACGCGGGACCCGGCATCCGATCTTCTCCATGTCGTGTCGCGCGGCCGCCTACTGGGAGGATGGACGCATGTCTTTGAGCTTCGAGCGCACACAGAGCGTCGCGATCATCGGCGGCGGACCCGGCGGCTATGAAGCGGCGATCGCCGCGGCGCAGCTCGGAGCCGAAGTGACCGTCGTGGAGCGGGCCGGCATCGGCGGCTCCGCGGTCATCACCGACGTCGTGCCGTCCAAGACCCTGATCGCGACCGCCGACGCCGCTGTGGCGATCTCGCAGGCGAGCGACCTGGGCGTGCAGCTTTTCGCGCGGGGCAAGGAGGGCAAGCCCCTCAAGCCCGAGATCGCGATCAACCTCGGTGCGGTCAACAAGCGACTGCTCTCCCTTGCGCGTCAGCAGTCCGACGACATGCGCGCGTCGCTCGTCGAGGCGGGTGTGCGGATCATCTCCGGGTTCGGCCGACTCGACAGCGACAACGCCGTCGTGGTCTCGACCGGACCGAACGGCACGGATTTCGACCGCATCGAGGCCGACACCCTCGTCGTCTCGACCGGCTCTTCGCCGCGCATCCTGCCGAGCGCGAAGCCCGACGGCGAGCGCATCATGACGTGGACGCAGCTGTACGACATGACCTCGGTGCCCGAGCACCTCATCGTCGTCGGATCGGGTGTCACCGGTGCCGAGTTCGCCTCGGCGTACATGAACCTCGGCGCCAAGGTGACGCTGATCTCCTCGCGCGACCAGGTTCTGCCCGGCGAGGACAAGGACGCCGCGGCCGTGATCGAGAAGGTCTTCAAGCGCGGCGGCATGACCGTGCTGTCGAAGTCGCGCGCCGAGAAGGTCGAGCGCACCGCGGACGGCGTCGTCGCGACCCTCTCCGACGGGCGCACGGTCGAGGGGAGCCACTGCCTCATGGCGGTCGGGTCGATCCCCAACACCGCGGGACTCGGCCTCGAGGAGGCGGGCGTGCAGATGACCGAGTCGGGACACATCCAGGTGAACCGCGTCGCGCGCACCTCGGTGCCCAACATCTACGCCGCCGGCGACTGCACGACGTTCGTGCCGCTCGCGTCGGTCGCCTCGATGCAGGGGCGGACGGCGGTCTTCCACGCTCTCGGCGACGTCGTGATCCCGCTCGAGCACCGGCGCATCACCTCGAACATCTTCACGGCCCCCGAGATCGCGACGATCGGCTGGTCGGAGCAGGACATCGCGGATGGACAGGTCGACGGCGTCGTGCACAAGCTGCCGCTCGCGGCGAACCCCCGCGCGAAGATGATGGGCGTGAAGGACGGCTTCGTGAAGCTCCTCGCCCGCAAGGGCAGCGGCACCGTGATCGGCGGCGTGATCGTCGCCCCGCGCGCGTCGGAGCTCATCTACCCGGTCGCGATCGCGGTCGAGCGGCGCCTCACGGTCGATCAGCTCTCGCGCGTGTTCGCCGTGTACCCGTCGCTCACGGGGAGCATCACCGACGCCGCGCGTGCGATGCACGTCGTCGACATCGCCGACGAAGACCACTGACGATCGGATGCCGCGCCCGCGGCATCCCGCGCCGGGAAGGTGGGTTCCGCGCCGAGAAGGTGCCCACATTCTCGCGGCAGAGGCACCTTCTCGCGGCAAAGAGCACCTTCCCTGGGGAAAAAGCACGTCCCGACGGAACAGACCTCAGCTGATCGTCAGGAGCTGATGCCCGGCCGAGACCGTCGTGCCGGCGGTCGCATTGATCGCGCCGATCACACCGTCCTTGTGCGCCTGGATGGGCTGCTCCATCTTCATCGCCTCGAGGACGACGATGAGGTCGCCTTTCACGACGTGCTGACCGTCCTCGACGGCCACCTTGACGATCGTCGCCTGCATGGGGGACTTCACGGCGTCACCCGAGGCACCGGCCACGACGGTGGGGGCGTGCGAGCGCCGCGACGGCGGCACGGCAGCCGGTCGGGCGGTGGCTCCGGGAGCGGCGACGATGCGGTCGGGCAGGCTCACCTCGAGGCGCTTTCCGGCGACCTCGACGACGACCGTGTGACGCGGCTCGGCGGGCTTCGTCGCTTCCAGCTCGCCGTCCCACGGCGCGATGTCGTTGACGAATTCCGTTTCGATCCAGCGGGTGAAGACGCCGAAAGCGCCGTCCTCCGCGGTGAAGGCGGGGTCGCGGACGACCTTGCGGTGGAAGGGCAGGACGGTGGGCAGGCCCGCGACCTCGAACTCGTCCAGAGCGCGGCGCGCGCGGTCGAGAGCCTCGGCCCGGTCGCGACCGGTCACGATGATCTTGCCGAGCAGCGAGTCGAACGCGCCGCTGACCGAATCGCCGGCGGTCACGCCGGAATCCAGGCGGATGCCGGGACCGCCGAACGTCTTGAAGACGTGGATCGGTCCGGGCTGCGGCAGGAAGCCCCGGCCGGGGTCCTCGCCGTTGATGCGGAACTCGATCGAGTGGCCGACCGGCTTCGGGTCGTCGTAGTCGAGCGTCCCGCCCTCGGCGATGCGGAACTGCTCGCGGACGAGGTCGAGGCCGGTGACCTCTTCGGAGACCGGGTGCTCCACCTGCAGTCGCGTGTTGACCTCGAGGAACGAGATCGTGCCGTCCGCACCGATCAGGAACTCGCACGTGCCCGCGCCGATGTAGCCCACTTCGCGCAGGATCGCCTTGGACGCCGCGTAGAGCGTGCGGTTCTGCTCCTCGGTGAGGAACGGCGCAGGCGCCTCTTCGACGAGCTTCTGGTGGCGACGCTGCAGGGAGCAGTCGCGCGTGGAGACCACGACGACGTTGCCGGCGGCATCCGCGAGGCACTGCGTCTCGACGTGGCGCGGCTTGTCGAGGTACTTCTCCACGAAGCACTCGCCGCGACCGAATGCGCTGATGGCTTCGCGCGTCGCGGATTCGAACATCTCGGTGATCTCGTCGTACTCGCGTGCGACCTTGAGGCCCCGGCCGCCGCCGCCGTACGCCGCTTTGATCGCGATCGGTAGCCCGAACTCCTCGGCGAATGCGACGACCTCCTCGGCGCCCGAGACCGGACCCGGGGTCCCCGGCGCGAGGGGGGCGCCGACCTTCTCGGCGACGTGGCGTGCGGTGACCTTGTCGCCCAGCGCTTCGATCGCCTCCGGCGTCGGCCCGATCCAGATGAGGCCCGCCGCCGTCACCGCGCGGGCGAACTCGGCGTTCTCGGCGAGGAACCCGTAGCCGGGGTGCACGGCGTCGGCTCCCGAGCGGCGCGCGACCGAGAGGATCTTCTCGATCGAGAGGTACGTGTCGGCGCTCGTGGACCCCTCGAGCGCGTAGGCCTCGTCGGCGAGGCGGGCGTGCAGGGCGTCGCGATCCTGTTCGGCGTACACGGCGACCGAGGATTTGCCGGCGTCGCGCGCGGCGCGGATGACGCGGACGGCGATCTCGCCGCGGTTGGCAACGAGAACCTTGGCGATCTGAGGCATGGATGCCAGCCTACCCACGCGGTCGAAGCCGCTTTTGACTCCACCGCACAAGAAACGTCGTGAAACGTGTGGGGGAGTCTACGAGAGGGGCCGACCGACTATGTGCGGTTCCTTGCGTTCACGTGCGATTCCACAGATCGGGCCACGAGACCCCGAGTTCGGTCGTCAATCGGCGGATCGTCGAAAGCGACATCCCGACCACGGTGGACGGGTCTCCGGCGACGCGGTCGATGAACGGCCCGCCGAGACTGTCGATCGTGAACGCGCCGGCGACGTGCAGCGGTTCCTCCGACGCGACGTACGCGGCGATCTCGGCATCCGTGATGTCGGCGGCGAACGAGACGGAGGCCTCGGCGACGGCCCACGCCTCCACCGGCGCGACATCGGGGCGCACGCGGATGACGCAGTGACCGGAGTGCAGCACTCCGGTCCGGCCGCGCATCGCGCGCCACCGTGTGGTGGCAGCCTCGGCCGTGTACGGCTTGCCGAGGATCTCGCCGTCGATCTCGAACATCGAGTCGCCGCCGATCACGATGCCGTCGAAGCCCGTGCCGCCGAACGCCGGATCGGCGCCGGCGATGCGGCCGGCCACATCGGCTGCTTTGCGTCGCGCGAGCAGCAGGACGTGCTCGTCCGCGGCGAGGCGGCGCCCCTCGGCGGCCTCGGTGCGCGCGATCACGTCCTCTTCGTCCACGTCGGGGGCGATCGTGAGGGGCTCGATCCCGGCGCTGCGCAGGAGCATCAGCCGGGCGGGGGACGTTGACGCGAGACAGACCTGCATCCGCCCACGGTAGCCGCGGATCGCCGGCGCTGTGGAATGCTCGGGGAGTGGATGCTGCGAGCGGTGCGACGGACGGTTCGATGGGCTCACCCGGCGACGAGCTCGACCTCGACGTGACCGGCGTCGCGCACGGCGGCGTCTTCGTCGGGCGGATCGGGGCCGGCGGGGCCGAGCCGGGGCGCGGCGGCCGCGTGGTCTTCGTCCCCGATGCCGTGCCCGGCGAGCGCGTCCGCATCCGCCTCACGGACGTCGCGAAGAAGTCGTTCTGGCGTGGCGAGGTGCTCGAGGTGCTCGAGCCGTCGCCGCACCGCCGCCCGCACATCTGGCGACAGGCTGACGTGAGCGTGCCGCCCGAGCTGCGACCTGGCGGCGCCGACTTCGGCCACATCGACCTCGCCCACCAGCGCACGCTCAAGGCGGAGGTGCTCGCGGATGCCCTGCGCCGCTTCGGGCGGATCGACGCTCCCGAGATCCTCATCCGACCCGCCGGAGCGGATCGGTCCGGCTCCGAAGCAGCCGAAAGCGGTGACGGCACCGGCTACCGCACCCGCCTGAGCCTGCACGTCGACGCCGAGGGCCGGGTCGGCCCGTTCGGATCGCGCACCCACACCGTGATCCCAGTCGCGGACCATCCGCTGGCGACCGAAGCCGTCGAGCGCGTCGCGCTGGGGCTGACCGGCGGCCGTCCGGGCCGCATCGACCTCGTGCAGCCCGCCGACGGCCGCGTCCGCGTCGTCCCCCGCCCGGATCCGCAGAAGCACATCCCGCGTGAGGCACGAGAGACCGTGATCGAGCGCGTCGGCGAGCGGGAGTTCCGCGTGGATGCGGGGGGCTTCTGGCAGGTGCACCGGCTGGCGGCCGAGACGCTGGATGCGGCCGTGCGTGAGGCGATCAGCGACGTCGTGGGTGACGGCGGGGGCGCGGTCCTGGATCCCGCGGCGTGGCACCTGGACCTCTACGGCGGCGTGGGACTCTTCGCCGCCGCGATCGCGGAACTGGGCGGAACGAAGGTCACGTCGGTGGAGTCGGACCCCCGCGCCACGGAGCACGCCGGCGAGAACCTCGCCGAGTGGGTCGGCGCACGCGCCGAGACCGCCCGGGTGGACCGCTTCGTCGCGCGCGTCCTGGCGGATGCCACGCAGCGCGAACGCGATCGGCTCGCGCGCGGCGTGGTGGTCCTCGACCCGCCCCGCGCGGGCGCGGGCGGTGCCGTTGTGCGGGCGATCTGCGAGATGGGGCCCGCCGCGGTGATCTACGTCGCCTGCGACCCGGTAGCCCTCGCCCGCGACGTCGCGACGTTCCGCGAGCACGGCTATGACATGCGCTCGGTGCGGTCCTTCGACCTGTTCCCCCATTCCCACCACATCGAGGCCGTCGCCGCGTTCACCCGCTGAGCTCGCGCCGATGCGCGGCTAGGGTGGAGACATGACGCGCGTCGCCCTCATCGATGACCATGAGTCCGTGCGACTCGGGCTCGAAGCGGCGTGTGCGCGCGCGGAGAAGGTCGTGGTCTTCTCGGGCAGCAGCGTCTCCGGATACCTGGACTGGCGCGCCTTCAGCGGGTCGGTCCCGGCCGACGTCGTCGTGCTGGACCTCACCCTCGGCGACGGCACCACGGTGACCGAGAACGTGCGCCGGCTCGTGGTGGACGGTTCGAGCGTCATCATCCACAGCGTCGCGGATCGACCCGCAGCGGTGCGCGAAGCGCTCGCCGCCGGCGCCGCCGGAGTCGTGAGCAAGGCGTCCCCCATCGGCGACGTGATCGCTGCGATCACGACGGTCGCCAGCGGCGAGCCCTTGAACAACGTCGAGTGGGCGAGCGCGGTCGAGGGCGATCGGGCGTTCGCCGACGCCCAGCTGTCGGCCCGCGAGCGCGACGTCCTGCGGCTGTACGCCGCCGGGCTTCCCCTGAAGGTCGTCGCCGACCGTCTGGGTGTGGCGTACTCGACGGCGAAGGAGAACATCACGCGTGTGCGCGTGAAGTACGTCGAGGTCGGACGCCCCGCACCGACGAAGGTCGATCTGCTGCGCCGGGCGATGGAGGACGGCATCCTGGCCGAACCGAGCGATCGAGAGGACGCGAGTGGCATCGGAGCCTGAGAGCACCCGCGCCATCCTCGACAGCGCTTGGGGCCACATCCCGCAGACGCGGGAGACGACCGCAGGGCTCGGCTCGTTCACGCGTCTGCGGATCGAGCGGATCATCTCCCTCGTGGTGGGCCTGGGCAGCCTCGCCCTCGGCGCGCAGGCGTTCATCATCGCGCTCGCGCCGTATCAGGAGGCTCCCGCCTGGCACGTCCCGCTCATGCTCATGACGTTCGTGCCGCTCGCGGCCATGCTCGTCGCCTGCTTCCTCGGGCGCGCCGTCCGTCTGTTCGCCGGTGTCTTCGCCGTCATCTACCCGCTGGCGCTCCTCCTGTGGCCGATCGCGACGGTGGGCGGTGAGCCGGATTCGGCGGAGCCCTGGATCTGGTACCTGGCGAACGTCGCCACCGTCGCGAGCGTGCTGGCGTTCCCGCTCGTCCTGCAGATCGTGTGGACGGCCGCCATTCCCCTCCTGTTCGGCGTCGTGCGACTGATCCAGGGCGGCTTCGCCCAGGAGTACTGGTACGGCGTCGTGCTCGACGTGTCGTTCGCGCTCATCCTCGGGGGGATGCTCGTCACTCTCGGGTGGGTCTTCCGCTCGGTCGCCGCCAACGTCGATGAGACCCGGGCCCGGGCCGTGGAGTCCTACGCGGCGGCCGCGGCGGCGGACGCGGCCGAGCAGGAGCGGCTCGCGGTCGCGGCGCTCATGCACGACAGCGTGCTCGCGGCCCTGATCGCCGCGGAGCGCGCGCATACGCCGCGTGAGCGGACGCTCGCCGTCGCGATGGCGCGGGAGGCGCTCACCCGCCTGGCGAACACGGAGCAGGGCGCGGAGGAGGGCAGCGACGAGCCGCGGGATGCCGCCAGCATCGCCGACGACATCGAACGGGCCGCACAGGAGCTCGGTGTGGGCGTGCACGTCGATCGCGTCATCACCGCCGACACCCCGTCCATGCCCGGCCGGATCGCCCGGGCGCTCGTCCTCGCCGCCACGCAGGCCATCTCGAACGCCGCGCAGCATGCCGGGGGCTCGGGCCTCGCCGTCGTCGTCGAGGGCGACGCGGATCCCGCACGCGTGCGCATCACCGTGCGCGACACCGGCGCGGGCTTCGACCTCGACCGTGTGCCGCACGACCGGCTCGGCATCCGCGCGTCGATCTTCGCGCGTGTGGCCGCCGTCGGCGGGACCAGCTCGATCGACTCCGACCCCGACGGCACGACGGTCCGTCTCGAGTGGCGGGAGACGACGACGTGATCAGCGTCCGCAGCATCATCATCGGGCTCGGCATCGCGTTCACGGCCTACCTCGCGGCACGAGGGCTCTGGTGGACCGTGACACCCCTCCAGCCGCTCGTCGTCGTCGCAGCGCTCGGTCTGTATCTCGTGACGACCTGGCTCTGCATCTTCTGGGATCCGCGGTCGGCGGAACCCGCCGACGAGACGGAGCCGACGGTGCCGCGGGTGGCGGGCAGCTCGCGCACGGCGCTGCCCTCGTGGGCGGGCGTTCTCGCGCTCGCCTCGGCGTTCATCGTGCCGAGTGCGATCGCGATCGCCGTCCCGCCTGATGCACGGACCGACCCGTTCGCCACCTGGTACCTCGGCGGCATCGGCGCGCTCATGACGATCGTGATGGTGCGCCGCAGACCCTGGATCGCGTGGATCGGCATCGCCGCGCTCGCCGTCGCCTCGATGGTGTGGATGGGGCCGCTCAACGCCCTCGCGCTCGGACTCGTGGGATCGATCGTGTGGGTCGCCGCCACCCAGCTGATGCTGCAGTCGATGGACCGCGCGGCGCGGGACACCGCCCAGCTGGCCCAGCTGCAGCGGGCGGCATCGGCCTGGCAGGCCTCGCAGAGCGGTCGTCAGCGCGAGCGGCGGGTACAGGTGCAGCGCGCGCTCGCGGTCGCGGGACCCGTGCTGACCCGGACCGTCGCGAGCGGTGGCGCACTGGACGATGCGGAGCGCACGCAGGCGCGCCTGGCGGAAGGGCGACTGCGCGACGAGATGCGCGGCCCGCGTCTGCTCGATGACGCCGTGCACGCGGAGCTCGAGCGCGCTCGCCGGCGTGGTGCGAACGTCACCGTCCTGGATGAGGGGGGACTCGACGATCTCGACGAGTCCGATCTCGCCGTGATCCGCGCGCAGCTCGCGGAGACGCTGCGGACGGCGGGCTCGGACCGGCTGTTCATCCGCACCTCGCCGGACGCCAAAGTGGCGGTGACGGTCGTCGGCCGGTCCGCATCGGGACCGGGACTGTCGGACGAGGATGCCGTCGACCTCTGGCGCGAGATCGCCCACCCGCGCGCGAACTGACGCCGCGCCCGACATCGCGTCGCGATGCTCAGACGATCGACGCGCCCGGAAGCGTCGGCACATACAGGCGTGCCGAGGAGGGTTCTCGCTCCCCGTCCCGGCGGGGGAGGGGAGCCGGGGCGGGGAGCGAAGCGGGAGGAGGTGAGGGGCGGCGAAGCCGCCCGCCCCTCACCTGGCGGACAGTTACCCGAAAACCGTCCGCGTGGCCGAATCTGGGCTCACCACGGATGGCGAGCAGATCGGCCGAACGCAGAGATGCGTTCCAGCCATCCCAGTATCGGACGCTGTCCAGGTGCCCGTCTGTAGGTATTTCGGGGGACACGCATCCAGGCGCATGGGATGCCGCCGGTGAGGGCTGAACCTCGTGTCTCGATACGCCGCACGACAACCGGATTCGGGGGCTGACCCGCTCCGGGGTTCAGCCCCCGAATCGGCCCCAGCCGAGCTCGCGCCGAAGCGGCGTGCGCAGGGCGCGCTGCGAGAGCGACCAGGCGCTGCGCGTCGGGCTGTCGTCCGCGGTCGCGGCCGCGGACTCCTCGGCGTACGCCTCCGTCACGACCGCGATGAGAGCGGCGAGCTCCTCACCGGACGCGGTCCCGCGCAGAACCTCGACGCGCATCGCGTCGGCGTGCGCTCCGGTGCCCTCCGGCCCCGCGGTCTCGGCATCCGTCACAGCGGGATGTTCCCGTGCTTCTTGGGGGGCAGGCTCGCGCGCTTGCCGCGCAGAGCCCGAAGGGCCTTCGCGATCGATACGCGGGTCGCGGCGGGCTCGATGATGCCGTCGAGCTCTCCGCGTTCGGCGGCCAGGAACGGCGACGCGACGTTGTACGTGTACTCGTTCGCGAGCCTCGTCCGCACGGCCGCGACGTCTTCTCCGGCTTCCTCCGCGCGCTTGATCTCGCCGCGGTAGAGGATGTTGACCGCGCCCTGGCCGCCCATCACGGCGATCTCCGCGGTCGGCCAGGCGAGGTTGATGTCGGCGCCGAGCTGCTTGGAGCCCATCACGATGTACGCGCCCCCGTAGGCCTTGCGGAGGATGACCGTGACGAGCGGGACGGTGGCCTCGGCATACGCGTAGAGGAGCTTCGCGCCGCGACGGATGACACCCGTCCACTCCTGGTCGGTGCCGGGCAGATACCCGGGCACGTCGACGAGGGTGAGGATCGGCACCGAGAACGCGTCGCAGAACCGCACGAATCGACTCGCCTTCTCGCCCGCCTCGATGTTGAGGGTTCCGGCCATCTGGGACGGCTGGTTCGCGATGATGCCCACGGTGCGCCCCTCGACGCGCCCGAAGCCGATCACGATATTCGGGGCGAAGAGCGGCTGCACCTCGAGGAAATCGCCCGAATCGACCACGTGCGCGATCACCTGGTGGATGTCGTACGGCTGGTTCGCCGAATCGGGGACGATCGTGTTCAGGAACCGATCGGCGTCCGTCGTCTCGAACTCGAACGTGTTCTCGTAGACGGGCAGCTCGGCCATGTTGTTGTCCGGCAGGAACCCGAGGAGGGTTCGCGCGTAATCGATCGCGTCCTCCTCGTCCTCGGCGAGGTAGTGCGCGACCCCCGACCGGGTGTTGTGCGTGTAGGCGCCGCCGAGCTCTTCCATCCCGACGTCCTCACCGGTGACCGTCTTGATGACGTCGGGGCCGGTCACGAACATCTGCGAGGTCTTGTCGACCATGATCACGAAGTCGGTGAGGGCGGGGGAGTACACCGCACCGCCGGCGGCCGGTCCCATGATGAGCGAGATCTGGGGGATCACCCCCGAGGCCTGGGTGTTGAGGCGGAAGATCTCGCCGTATTTGCCCAGCGCGACCACGCCCTCCTGGATGCGCGCCCCACCCGAATCGAGGATGCCGATGATCGGCATCCCGCCGCGCAGGGCGAACTCCATGATCTTGATGATCTTCTCGCCCGCCACCTCGCCGAGCGATCCGCCGAACGTCGAGAAGTCCTGCGCGTAGACCGCGACGGTGCGTCCGTGGATCGTGCCGACGCCCGTGACGACGGAGTCGCCGTACGGGCGCGACTTCTCCATGCCGAACGCCGTCGTGCGGTGGCGCACGTACTCGTCGAACTCGACGAAGCTCCCGGTGTCGACGAGCATCTCGATGCGCTGGCGCGCGGTGAGCTTGCCTTTCGCGTGCTGCTTCTGCTGCGCCGTCTTCTCCGCGTCGACGACGGCCTCCTGGAACCGCGAGCGGAGGTCGGCGATCTTGCCGGCGGTAGACGAGAGGTCGGGCTGATCGGTCACGCGTTCCACCTTATCGGCGAGGTTCCCCGCGGCGTTGGAGGGTGCGCACAAGCGGATGCGCGCTCGGCTGTGGTCCCTGCCACCCCGGCTCCGGGCGAGGGCGCGGCGCGTAGGGTGAACGGCATGTCGATCCCGCCCTTGGGCTACCCCCGTGCCGCCGCAGTGTCCCCCCGACTCCAGGTCATCGAGACGACAGGATCCACGAACGCCGACCTCGTCGCGGCGGTCGCCGGTGCTGCGGACGAGTGGCCCCACCTGTCCGTGATGCTGACGGACGACCAGCGGCACGGCCGCGGCCGCCTCGATCGCACGTGGACCGCACCGCCGGGGACGGGGCTTGCCGTGTCGGTCCTGGTGCGCGTGCCCGATCTCCCGGTCCCGGCCCGCGCGTGGATCCCGCTCATCGCCGGGGCGGCGCTGACCCGGGCGGTCCGAGAGCAGCTCCGCGGAACGGGTCACACGGGCGGCCTCAAGTGGCCGAACGACGTGCTCCTCGACGGCGGCAAGGTCGCCGGCATCCTCGCCGAGGTCGTCCCGGCCCGCCCGGAGGCGGTCGTCATCGGCGCCGGGATCAACACGCGCATAACACGGGCGGAACTGCCCGTCGAGACCGCGACGTCCTTCGCGGCGGTGGGCATCGACGTCGATGAAGACGCCCTCCTGGCGGACTACCTGACGGCCCTCGACCTGGATCTCGCCGCGCTGACGCTTGCGCGGGGGGATGCCGCTGCGGCGGGCATCCTCGGCGGGATCGAGGCCATGTGCACGACGATCGACTCGGACGTGATCGTGTCCCTGCCCGACGGGACCGCCCTGCACGGGCGGGCGCTGCGCATCGACGCCGACGGCCGGCTCGTGGTGGCCGGTGCCGGCGGCGAGACCGCCGTCTCGGCCGGCGACGTGGTCCACGTGCGCTGATCTGGGCGTGGCAGCCCTCGGTGTCCGCGCAGGGCCGCACAATGGGAGCATGACCCAGCCGACCACCTACGGCGGCAGGCCGCCCATGGTGGTTCCGGGCGCGCCGACCCCCGAGCTGCGCATCGCGCGCTTCCGCACCCACGCGCGACGGCTCACGTGGTCGGCGCTCGTCCTCATCGCCGTGGCCGGAGCCGTCGGGTTCTTCTACGGCAACCTCCCTGCGCCGTTCGAGGACTGGATGCTGCTGACCGCCGCCGCGGTCGTGGTGTTCTTCGTCGTGCTCCTTCCGTTCCTGTCCTGGTGGGCGCACGTCTACACGATCACGACCCGTCGGGTGATCGAAAGGTCGGGTGTGCTCGGCGTGCGACGCCGCGAGCTCAGTCACGTCCGCGGCTACACGGTCCAGGAGCGCCGAGGCGTGCTGCAGCGCATGTGGGGCGCCGGCACGCTCGTGCTCTCGAACGGCGTCGACGAGCCGATGAGACTCGCGAACGTCCCGAGCGTCGCACTCGTGCACGAAGCGCTCGTCGATCAGGTCGAGGTCAACCAGATCCTCGCCCACCGCGACGCGCAGTCCTTCCCCCCGGCGCCACCGCCGCCCACGCCCCCGAACGTCTGAGTCCCCGCGGGTTCGTCCGGGAGGATCGGATCCGGCGACGCGGGTGCGTCATGATGGATGCGCACGCAGCGACGAAAGGACCTTCATGGTGTTGCGAGTCGGAGTCGTCGGCGGAGGCCAGCTGGCGCGCATGATGATCGCCCCCGCGGTCGAACTCGGGATCGACATCCGGGTGCTCGCCGAAGAGCCCGGCATGTCGGCATCCCTCGCCGCCTCGGCGGTGGGCGACTACCGCGACCTCGAGACGGTGCGTCGGTTCGCCCGCGACGTGGACGTGCTGACCTTCGATCACGAGCACGTGCCGCAGGAGGTCCTCACCGCCCTCGTCGAGGACGGTGTCGCCGTCCGACCGGGGCCTGCGCCCCTGCGCTTCGCGCAGGACAAGCTCGCGATGCGCGCCCGACTGCAGGAGCTCGGGATGCCGCAGCCCGAGTGGGCGGCCGTCGCCGACCGGTCCGAGCTGCAGGAGTTCCTCGATGCGCACGGCGGTCGGGCGATCGTCAAGACGCCGCGAGGCGGATACGACGGCAAGGGCGTGCGCGTCGTCGAGGCGGCCACCGAGGTCGACGACTGGTTCGCGGCGCTCGCGGAGGACGCGCGCGGGGGAGCGCTTCTCGCGGAGGAGCTCGTGGACTTCACGCGCGAGCTCGCCCAGCAGGTTGCGCGCCGCCCCTCGGGCGAAGTGCGCGCGTATCCGGTCGTCGAGACCGTGCAGCGCGGGGGCGTGTGCGCCGAGGCGATCGCGCCAGCGCCGCACGCGCATGGCCGCCTCGCCGACGTCGCGACCCGCATCGGCATCGGCATCGCCGAGGGACTCGACGTGACCGGGATGCTCGCCGTCGAGCTTTTCGAGACCACCGATGAGCGGCTGCTCGTGAACGAGCTGGCGATGCGACCTCACAACAGCGGGCACTGGACGCAGGACGGCGCGGTGACGAGCCAGTTCGAGCAGCACCTGCGCGCGGTGCTCGACCTTCCGCTGGGCGACCCCGCGCCGAGCGTCGAGTGGTCGGTCATGGTAAACATCCTGGGCGGACCCGCGAGCGGCTCGCTCCAGGACCGGTTCGCCGACGCGATGGCCGCCCACCCGGCCGCGAAGGTGCACACCTACGGCAAGTCGCCGCGTCCCGGTCGCAAGGTGGGCCACGTGAACGTCACGGGCGAGGACCTCGACGAGGTCGCCTACGAAGCGCGCGCCGCCGCGTCGTTCTTCCTGGACTGACCGCGCCGTTGCGGGGTTCTTCCAGCCACGCCCCCTAGCCTGGTGCGGTGACTGTGCCGGTGAATGACGTGCCCGCGAACGGCGTCCCCGCGGACGGTGCGCCGCTGCACTCCTCGACGGTGCCGCTCATCGGCGTCGTGATGGGCTCCGACTCCGACTGGCGCGTCATGAGCGACGCCTCGCAGATCCTCACCGATTTCGACGTGCCGCACGAAGTCGAGGTCGTCTCGGCGCACCGCACGCCCGACAAACTCATCCGCTACGGCCGCGAGGCGCGGGCGCGGGGTCTGCGCGCCATCATCGCCGGCGCGGGCGGCGCGGCCCACCTCCCCGGCATGCTGGCGTCGGTCACCGCTCTGCCGGTGATCGGCGTGCCTGTCCAGCTCGCGACGCTGGACGGCCTGGACTCGCTGCTGAGCATCGTCCAGATGCCCGCCGGCATCCCCGTCGCCACCGTCTCGATCAACGGCGCGAAGAACGCAGGCCTGCTCGCGGTGCGGATCCTGGGTGCGTCGGATCCGGCCTACGCTGCCCGCATCGAGGACTACGCGCGCGACCTCGAGGCGCAGGTGGAGCAGAAGAACCGGCGGCTCAAGGAGTCCCTGTGAGCGTCGCCAGTCCGCCGCGCCCGACGTCCGCGCGCCCGTCCGCGCCGAGGGTCGTGGAGGACCGTCCGCTGCGGTTCCCGGACTCCTCCTCCCGCGCGATGATGTCCCGGCGCGGCTGGTGGCTCGTGCTGCTGAACTTCCTCGTGCCGGGGTCAGCCCAGGCCGTCGCGGGAAACCGACGCCTCGGCAGGATCGGGCTCGGCGCCACGCTGGCGATGTGGACCCTCCTCATCGTCGGCGGACTGACGGCGCTGCTGTGGCAGCAGGTCTTTTTCACGATCCTGACGAACTGGTTCGTCCTGCTTCTCCTGCAGGTCCTGCTGCTCGCGTACGCGCTGCTGTGGCTCGTCCTCACGGTCGACACGCTGCGTCTCGTGCGCCTCGTCAAGACGGGCACGGGAGCGCGCTACGGCATCCTCGGACTCGCGGTCGTGCTCCTGATCGCGTCCACGGGGACCGCGGTCTACGCGTCGCAGGCCGTCGGCGCCACGCGCGACACCCTCGGGGCGATCTTCGGCGCGAGCGGTCCTTCGGTTCCGCCCAGCGACGGCTACTACAACATCCTCCTCCTCGGCGCAGACAGCGGCGAGGGACGCGACTCGATGCGGTTCGACAGCATCTCGGTGGTCTCGGTCAACGCCACGACGGGCGCGACGACGATCACCGGCATCCCGCGCGACATGCCGAACGTGCCGTTCTCGGCGGGTCCGATGCAGGACCGGTATCCGAACGGACACGAGGGGTACGCCGATCCGACGTGCGGCTGGGGGAGCGGCATCAACCAGCTGCGCACGGAAGTCGAAGTGTGTCAGGACGGCAACGCCCTGTATCCCGACGCCGTGGCGAACGGTTCGGAACCGGCGATCGAGGCGACGAAGGATGCCGCTGAGGGCGTGCTCGGAATCGAGATCCCGTATTACGTCTTCGTGGACATGCACGGTTTCGCGGCCTTGATCGACGCGCTCGGCGGGGTCGAGATCACGGTCGCCGAGCGCCTGCCCGAGGGCGGCGGTCCCGCCTACGACGGGCAGCCGGCCGAGGAATGGGCCACGGGCTGGATCGAACCGGGCCCCCAGCGCATGGACGGCGACACGGCCCAGTGGTACGCCCGCTCCCGCTACACGACGTCGGACTTCGACCGGATGAAGCGCCAGCGTGAACTGCAGGCCGCGATCCTCGCGCAGTTCACCCCGCAGGTGGTGCTCACGCGCTTCCAGGAGGTCGCGGAGGCGGGACAGGATCTCATTCAGACCGATCTGCCGCGGTCACTGCTGCCGTTCCTGGCGGAGCTCGCCCTCAAGGCGAAGGAGCAGCCCGTCACCACGATCGAGCTCACGCCCGAAGGCGGGATCGACGAATACGACCCGGACTTCGCCTACATCCACGAGCTCGTCCAGGCTGCCCTTCACCCGCCCACGCCCACCCCCGCTCCCGAAGGCTGATCGTGACGGCAACTCTCCGGGTGATGCTCGATCAGCTCGTCGCCCCCACCGACCCCGATCTCGAGATCGCGACCCGCGAACTGACGCGCGGGCTCATCGCAGGCACGCCTGCGGGTTGCGAGGTCGAGGGCATCGCACCGTCCGGCCCCGCTGAGCGCAGCGCAGAGGTGCCCGGTCTCGCCGGAGTTCGGCGTACCGCGCTCGCACGCCGCGAGCTCGCCGCCGCACTCCAGCTGGGCGTCGGCACCGGAATCGGCGGCGGCATGATCCATTCGCCGACCCTGTTCGCGCCACTCGTCAAGCACGATCGGGTGCACGAGCACGACCAGACCGTCGTCACGATCTGGGATCTCGGCCCGTGGGATGCCGCGGGGGAGTGGCCGAAGTCCGCCGTCGCCTGGCACCGTGCGATGCTCAAGCGCGCGGTGAAGCACGCGGATGCCGTCGTCGTCCCGACCCACGCGATGGCCGAGCAACTGGCGCGTGTCGCCCGCCTCGGCGAGCGCATCCGCGTGATCGCGGGTGCCGCCCCGACCGGGTTCGCGGTCCCTGTGGACGAGATCGGGCGCCGACGCGCGCTGGATCTTCCGGAAGGCTTCGTTCTGCTCGCGGGCCGCGCGGCGCCGTCGGACGACCTCGAGCGGGGCCTCGGCGCCGTGGCCCGGTCGGGTCAGGACCTTCCCGTCGTCGTGATCGGCGCGGGTGAGGGGGAGGAGCCTGCGATCGCCGATCTGGCTTCTGCGGCGGGCATCCCCGAGCGCAGCCTGCACGTGCGGGGCGCGCTGTCGGTCGAAGATCGTGCGGCCGTCTTCGGCGGCGCCGTCGCGTTCGTCGCCCCGGCGCGACGTTCCGCCCTGCCCTGGCGCGTGCTCGAGGCGCTCGCCCTCGGCGTCCCCGTCGTGGCCGCATCGTCACCCGTGCACGACGAGGTCATCGTCGACGGCGGGATGCTGGTGGACGGAGCGGTCGAATCGCTCGCGGAGGCGCTCGGCGATGCGCTGGGATCCACAGCCGCGGTCGAGCGGTTGGGCGTTCTCGCGGCGGACCGGGGCCGCGCCTTCTCCTGGCGCGAAGCGGCGGATCGGGTCTGGCAGCTGCACGCCGAGCTGTAGCCTTCGGCCCGGATCGCTGCAGCCGCGGACGCCGCACCAAGCCCGAGGCTGCAGTCAGTCCGTGGATGACGCTCGGTGCGCTGCTTCGACGAGGCGCGAGATGTCCTCAGCGCTGTAGGTCGCGGCGATCTGCGCGTCGTTGCGGCCCTCGGACACGTTGACGTACCAGAGCGCCACCTCCTGTGTCCCCTCCAGCAGGGGGAAGGTCCGGCTCTCGCCGTCGATCAGACGGATGGGGATGCCGGCCGCCAGCGCGGTGTGGTGCATCCACACGTCATCGGCGTCGGGGCACACGCTCTGGAACGCGCGTCCGCGGCGCTTGAGCTCGTCCAGCATCGCGACGGGATGGATGACGCCGGAGACCGCGGTGGCGAAGTGCAGCCACGACGGCTCTGCCGAGCGACTGAAGTCCCACTGCTCATAGGGGTCGAGGGCGTCCGCGGAGGCGGTGATCCGCCGCGCGCGGTAACAGACGACGGCGTCGGGGGTGCGACGGTGCTCTTGGACCAGGCGTTCGAGCCAGAACCGCGGGTAGATCGTGTCGTCATCCGCCGTGACCAGTGGCCCGGTGAAGGAGTCCGATGCCTCGATGAAGGGGAAGTACTTCGTGTGGGGGCCGAAATTCTCGCTGAGGCGGATCTCGAGGCCGCGCCGGCGCAGACGACGGAGCGACCGCGGCAGTCGTGAGAAGGCCGCCTCGTCGTCGAGCCAGAGGACCGTGCGCGACGGCGTCAGGCTGCCGCGGGCGATCGACTCGATCGCGAGATGGCTCCAACGGATGCGCGTGCCGTACGTCGTCAAGGAGACGACGGGACCGGGGCCGCCGGCCAGGCGTGATCGGCTCACGAGGTTCAGAATCGCCAGGCGCCGGGGGCCGGGCAGGTCCACATCCTTCGTCGTCGCGGAGCGCAACCGCCGGGCCGCACCGCGCAGCCGCCGGCCGGCGCCGCGCAGACGGTCGGCGGCGCGGCGCGTCCTGGGCTCGCGGACCGCTGCACCGCTCGTCGCTTGGTCAGTGCGCGGATCGGCCACGGTCTCGCAGTTCCCGCAGTCGGCGCTTCTGACGCCACGCCCACCCGCGCACGCGGGTGTCGATCGTGCGGTCGAGGTGATGCTGCAGCGTCCGGAGGGTCTCCTCGAGCGTGTCCAGCCGCGCGTTCAGCCGACTCTCCCGCTCCGCGGCCTCCCGGATCTGCGCTTCCGCCGCACGGTCGCGCTTCGCCTCGAGCTGTGCGAGGTAGAGCGGCAGGCCGAGGCCGTCGGTGTTGACGTACGCCCGGAGTGCGGCATCCCGGTACGTGCTGTCGGCGATCCGATGATCGAGGGGCGCGGCGAACACGCTGTTGCCGAGGACACCGTCGACGCCGGGTCGCTGATGCCAGTACGCGAGCGGTCGGTCTCCGACATAGCGGATGGGCTGGCGCTGGAGAACCTTCATGTTGAAGGTCCAGTCCGCGGCGGCCGGAAGCTCCTGGTCGTACAGGCCGATCTCAGCGTGCAGCGTGCGGCGGTAGACGAACGAGATGGGGACGAACCGGTTGAAGTCCAGCAGATCCGTCAGCAGTACGGACGGATTGTGGTCCTCCAGCACGTAGCGGTCGGTGACGACGAGACCGTCGCCCTCGTACTTCTCGAGGATGACCTCGGTGCGGGCGATCACGCCGCGTTCGTCGGTGTTCTCCTCCAGGAACCGGACGGTCTCGGCGAGGAAGTCCGGGTGCCACGAGTCGTCGTCGTCGTGCAGGACCAGCAGAGGCGTCTCGGTGGCGGCCACGCCGGCGTTCGCTGCGGGCCAGCGACCCTCCGAACGAGGGTTGTGCAGGACCCGGATGCGGCTGCGGACGTGCTCGTCCTGCTCGGCCACCACGAGGTCGACGGTCTCAGGCGAGCCCCCGTCGTTCACGATGACGGCCAGCCAACCGGAGTACGTCTGTGATCCGATGCTGCGCAGGGCGCGACGCAGCATGACCGGCCGGTCCTTCGTTCGAACGACGATCCCGACCGCCGCTGCTCCATGTTGTTCAGCCATTCCTCAGCACTGCCACCCCTTCGTGACTCGGACCGTCGAAGACGACGCGTCCCCCCTGCAGCACGATCGCGCGCTCGCACAGGTCGGCGACCATGTTCAGGTCATGGCTGACGACCACCAGGGTCTTTCCGGCAGCGTGCAACTCGCGGATCCGCGCGAGACACTTCTGCTGGAACGGCTCGTCTCCCACCGACAGGATCTCATCGATCAGCAGGATGTCCACTTCGGTGTGGATCGCCACGGAGAACGCCAGTCGCAGGAACATACCCGACGAGTAATGCTTCACCTCGGTGTCGATGAACCGCTCGATCTCGCTGAACGCGACGATCTCGTCGTAACGGTCCTCGGTCTCCTGCTTGCTCATGCCCAGGATCGCGGCGTTGAGGAAGATGTTCTCCCGGCCGGAGAGATCGGGATGGAAGCCGGCGCCGACCTCGATGAGACCCGCGACACGGCCCCGGGTCCGGACGGTCCCGCTGTCGGGCGTCAAGACGCCCGACATGAGCTTGAGCGTGGTCGACTTGCCCGAGCCGTTGAAGCCGAGGAGCGCGACCGCCTCCCCCTCACCGATCGTGAACGACACGCCGTCGAGCGCGTGGAAATCGGTCGTGAGCGGCTTGCGCCGCACGGCGGCGACGAATGTCTCCTTGATCGAATGCGTGTGGCGGAGCTTGAAGTCCTTGTGGACGTCGTCGATGACGATCCTCGGGGCGGTGGTGTCAGAGGTCCTGTGCAAAGCGACCCTCCAGGCGTCGGAAGACGGACTGCCCGATGAAGAGCATGATGAGCGAGACGCCGAGCGCGATCGCGGAGAACAGCCCCAGGTCCGGCAGCGGCTGCGCGTCGCGCGGATCGAGCGGGAACCAGATGCCGTAGTGGAAGAGCTCGACGGCGGGCGTCAGCGGATTCAGACGATAGACGACGAAAAGCCACTCGGGGACGGCATCGGCGACCATCTGCCACTGGTACATCACGGGGGAGGCCCACACCGCCATCATCACGATGATCTCGACGAAGCTCTGCGCGTCGCGGAAGGTGACGTTGACGGCGCCGAAGAACAGCCCGAGGCCGGTCGCCAGGACCGAGACGATGAGCAGCGCGAGCAGGATCGCCCCGAGCTGCAGCACGGACGGCGCCCACCCGAAGAAGATCGCGATCACGATCACGACGATGATCTGGGGCACCGTGTTCACCGCCGCGATCAGCATGCTCGAGACCGGGAACATCTCCCGCGGCAGGTAGATCTTCTTGATGAGCGCGGCATTGTCGACGAGGGACCGTGTGCCGTTGGAGAAGGCCTCGTTGAAGAACGTGACGACCGTGATGCCGGCCAGCAGGTAGATCGGGAAGAACTCGACCCGGTCGTTCAAGCCCAGGAAGACGCCGATCGCGACGTAGAAGACGATGAACTGGACGAGCGGCTTGACGTATGACCACATCCAGCCGAGGACCGAGCCCCGGTACCGGATCTGGACTTCCTTGCGGACGATCAGGGACAGCAGATACCTGCGGTGGAAGACATCCAGAAGTCCGAGGTTGCGTCCTGGCTGCTCGAGTGCGGAAGACTCGGGCGACACGCGGGACATTGCCCTCCTTCAGGCGTGGGATGAACGGCCCGGAGCGGGCGGAAGTCATTCTAGTCGTGGTGCGCTGGCCGGACACTGGGAGGCGTGGGCGCCCCGTGGCTCTCGGGTTGCTCCAAGGCCCCTTTGTTAGACTGCGGAGGCTCCGTCGATCGGCGGGCCGCTCCTCGAAGTCGCTCAAGGAACCCCCGCAACGTGATTCCGTCTGTCCTCGGCCAGCCCGCCGTCTTCCGCCTGACCGACGACGATCACCTGCCCGTCGACCTCTCGGTCCGCGAGCGCCGGCTCCTCGTCGGAGCGCTGAACTTCCACGCGCTCATGGCGCCCGGCCGCAGCCTGACCGTGCACGCCTACGACGGTCACTGGGACACGCTGCCGCGCACGACGGACGACGCGACGTTCGACGGGCTCTCGCGCCAGTTCCGTCATCGCCTCTTCACGGTCGGCATGGCCAGCGACGTGACGCCCGACGCCTCCGCGTCGACCGAAGGGCGACACGACGCGCTCGCGCTCGCCGACGGCGACGTCCGGCACGTCCACATCTCGCGCGACGACGTCCTTCAGTACGACCCGCCCCGCGAGATGCCGACGGATCTCGTCCGCCGAGGACTCCGCGTCATCCGCGCGCGCACCCCCCTTCTCTACGACGAGGCGCGAGATGTCGAACTCCTGCGGCACCGCAGGTCGCTGACCCACCGCGCGGAGCGTCGCGACTATCTTCGCGAGTTCGCCCCGGGCGGCATCCATGCCGACGGCGTCGTCGTGCCGGCGCAGCCCGCGCCCGAAGGTGCTCCACGCGCGGTGATCATCGGGTTGCACTGGTTCGAGCTCGGCGGGGCGGAGCGGTGGGCGTTCGAGACCGTACGGCTTGTCCGCGAGGCCGGATTCCTGCCCATCGTCCTCACGAACCGCGACTCCCATCAGCCGTGGATCGGGCGTCCCGAACTCGACGATGCGCTCATCATCCCTTTCTCCGAGCCGACCGTCCGCTCGCAGACTTCCGGGGTCGAGGAGCTGTTGAGCGCGCTGCTGCGGACGTTCGACGTGCGCGGTGTCGTCGTGCACCACAACCAGTGGCTGTACGACCGACTGCACTGGATCTCCCTGTCCCGCCCGGGCATCCCGATCATCGACTCCACCCACATCGTCGAATACCGCGGCGGCGGATTCCCGCACAGCAGCGTCCGGGTCGAGGAGGTCATCACGCGGCACCACGTGATCTCGCCCACTCTCGAACGGTGGATGGTGCGGACGCAGGGCGTCGCTCCGGAGAAGGTCGTCATGGCGCCGCTCGGCGGCCTCACGGTGGATGCGTCCGTTGCGGAGTTCCGTCCGCGCCCCGACGGCGATCCCTTCAACGTCGCGTTCGTCGGTCGGATGGCCCGCCAGAAGGCACCCGAGGTCTTCCTCGCGATGGTCCACCGCCTGCAGTCGGAGCAGGCGCCGCTGCGCTTCATCATGCACGGCGACGGGGAGCTGTCGTCCTGGGCCGATGACCTGATCGCCGCGTACGGGCTGCAGGGCGTCGTCGAGAGGCGCGACTCCGCAGTCCCCGTCGACCACACGCTGGCCGAGGCCCACGTCCTCGTCGTGACATCGCACAACGAGGGCCTCACGCTCACGACGCTCGAGGCCATCAGTCACGGTGTTCCGGTGATCTCGACCGACGTCGGCGCGCAGTCCGACATCATCCCGTCTCGCGCGCTCGTCAGCCGCAACGTGCATCTGGCCGTCCGCCAGGCCGCGCGAAAAGTCGCGTGGCTCGCGGGTGACGAGAGCGCGCGCGAGGAGCTCTGGCGCGACGAGCGCCATGCGGAGCAGAGGCTCCTGTCCGCAACCCCCGCAAGCGAATGGTTCACACAGGAGGTGGGATCGTGGTGACGGTCGCCGCAGTCGTCGTCACGTTCAACCGACTCGAGAAGCTCAAGAGCGTGATCGCCGCGCTCGAGGCGCAGACTCTGCCGCCCGCGACGCTGCTCATCATCGACAACGCCTCGACCGACGGCACCCGGGAGTACCTCGCGGGCCTGGCGCACGACCCTCGGATCGAGGTCGTCACGATGGCGACGAACACCGGGGGAGCGGGCGGATTCGCCGAGGGGATGCTGCGCGGCTATGCGACCGGCGCGGATCACGTGTGGATCATGGACGACGACTGCTACCCGCAGCCGGCGGCCCTCGAGGCGCTCGTGCGCGGTTTCGACGATGCCGTGGCCGAACTCGGCCCCGATGTGCCCTTCGCGTGCTCGGTCGTGGAGTTCACGGACGGTTCGATCTGCGAGATGAACAATCCGGTGCCGACGTGGGACTGGGGCCGCCTCATGGTCAAGGGCCAGCGCAACGTCATGGTCACCGCGTGCTCGTTCGTGTCGGTGCTGATCCCTCGCTGGGCGATCGCGCGCTACGGCCTGCCCTACCGGGACTACTTCATCTGGTTCGATGACCGTGAGTACACGCTCCGCCTCACGAAGGTGTGCCCGGGCGTCCAGGTCCTCGACAGCGTCGTGATCCACGACATGGGCGACAACCGCGGGGTGAACTTCGCGATGGTGGATGCGAAGAGCCTCTGGAAGTTCGAGCACGGGGTGCGCAATGAGGCGTCCTATCAGCTGCATCACCGCGGCCTGCTCTACTTCCTCGAATTCGGCGCCCGCCTGTTCGTGAGCCTGCACCGCGGTCGGGTGCCGCTGCGCCTGCGCGCACGACTTCTGCGCAAGTGGCTCGTGGGAGTGACGTTCAACCCGTCGGTCGAGTACCCGGAGTCACAAACCGGTTGAGCCGCAGTCTCGATGACGTCGAGGAAGGTCCTGCATCACCCACGACGACCGAGGTGAACACGCAGTGATGCGGCCGCGTCCTCTGGGATGAATCCCGTGGTCTCGATCTTTTCGAGGGCAAGGAGGCTGTTCTGCGGTCGCGGTGCGATGGGCCCGGAGGCGGCCGCGAAGTACTCCGCTGTGGTGACTCCGGTGATGCGGGCGGGGTCGTGGCCGGTGAGTTCGAACACTGAGCGGGCGATGTCCGCCCATGTGGTGGCTGGCCCGCCGCCGGTGAGGTTGTAGATGCCGTACGGCGCGTGTGTGGTGAGGAGGTGGCGGATGCCGCGCGCAAGCTCCGACGTGAAGGTGAGGCGTCCGGTCTGGTCGTCGACGACGGTGGGGTTGATGCCGCGTTCGGCGAGTGAGGCCATCGTGGTGACGAAATTCCGTCCGTCGCCGACCACCCAGCTCGTGCGGACCACGTAGTGGCGTGGCACCGTGGAGACGATGGCGTCGCCGGCGGCTTTGGTCTGCCCGTAGACCCCGAGGGGGCTGACGCGGTCTTGTTCGGTGTATGCGCCGTGCTTCGTGCCGTCGAACACGTAGTCCGTTGAGACGTGGACGAGGGTGATGCCGTGGGCTGTGGCGATGCGTGCGAGGGCTGCTACCCCGGTGGCGTTGACGGCCCAGGCGTCGCGGCGTCCGTGGGGGGTTTCGGCGGTGTCGACGGCGGTGTAGGCGGTGGCGTTGATGATGGTGTCGTAGTCGCGCCAGCGGCGTGCGGTGTGCAGGTGGGGGTCGGTGATGTCGAGGTCGGTGCGGGTGGTGTATTCGAGGTGGGGGTGGTCGCCGAGCTCGGCGTGGAGGGCTTTGCCGAGTTGCCCGTTCGCGCCGAGGATGAGGGTTTTGCGTGGGGGGACGGGGGTGAGTTCTGCCAGGCGGGGGTGGGCGTGGTCTTTCGCGGAGATCTCGACCTGGTCCAGGGGGATGGGCCAGGGGATGTTGACGGTTTCGTCGGCGAGGTTGAGGAAGGAGTAGCCGCCGCCGTCTGGTGACCAGTGGTCGTTGACGAGGTAGGTGTAGGCGGTGTCGGGTTCGAGGGTCTGGTAGGAGTTCCCGACGCCGCGGGGGACGAAGATCGCCTTGGACGGGTCGAGTTCGGTGGTGTAGACGGTGCCGAAGGTGGGGCCTTGACGGAGGTCGACCCAGGCGCCGAAGACGCGGCCGGTCGCGACGGAGACCCATTTGTCCCAGGGTTCGGCGTGGATGCCGCGGGTGGTGCCGGCCTGGTCGTTGAAGGAGATGTTGTTCTGCACGGGCCCGAAATCGGGAAGGCCCAGGGGGAGCATCTTCTCGCGTTGCCAGTTCTCTTTGAACCAGCCCCGGTTGTCGCCGTGCACGGGCAGGTCGAACACGACCAGTCCGGGGATCGGGGTCGTGGTTCGCGACAGCGGCTTGCCGAAGTCGGTCACGGCGGTTACTGGCCTTTCGTGGCGTAGAACGCTTCGACGCCGTCTTTGGAGGGCGCCCACCAGTCCTCGTTGTCCCGGTACCACTGGATGGTCGCGGCCAGGCCGGCCTCGAAATCGGAGTACTGCGGCGCCCAGCCGAGTTCGGTGCGCAGCCGGGTGGAGTCGATCGCGTAGCGCAGGTCGTGTCCGGCCCGGTCGGTGACGTGGTCGTACGCGTCCTGCGGCTGCCCCATCAGGGTGAGGATCAGCTCCACGACGTCCTTGTTGTTCTTCTCGCCATCGGCGCCGATCAGGTAGGTCTCCCCGATCGCCCCCTTCTCGAGGATGGTCAGCACGGCGGAGGAGTGGTCGTCGGCGTGGATCCAGTCGCGGACGTTCTCGCCCTTGCCGTAGAGCTTGGGGCGGATCCCGCGGATCACGTTCGTGATCTGCCGGGGGATGAACTTCTCCACGTGCTGATACGGGCCGTAGTTGTTCGAGCAGTTGCTGATCGTGGCGCGGACCCCGAACGAGCGCACCCACGCCCGCACCAGCAGGTCACTGCCCGCTTTGGTGCTGCTGTAGGGGGAGGAGGGGTTGTACGGGGTGGTCTCGGTGAACCGGTCCGGGTCATCCAGCTCGAGGTCGCCGTAGACCTCGTCGGTGGAGATGTGATGCAACCGTGTCCCGTGCTTGCGGGCGGCTTCCAGCAGGGTGTACGTGCCGATGATGTTGGTGTCCAGGAACGGGCGCGGGTCGTGCAGGGAGTTGTCGTTGTGCGACTCCGCCGCGTAATGCACCACCGCGTCGGCGCCCGCGAACAACCCGTCCACCAGGCCCGCGTCGCAGATGTCGCCGACGACCAGCTGAACACGGTCCTCCGGCAACCCGGCGAGGGACTCCCGGTTCCCCGCATACGTCAGCTTGTCCAACACCGTCACTCGGTGATCGGTGTGCGCGATGACGTGGTGGACGAAGTTGGAGCCGATGAACCCGGCCCCGCCGGTCACGAGAAGGTTCCCCATCACAGGCCTCTTTCCAGGATCTCCAACAGGTACGTCCCGTACCCCGACTTCACCAGCCGGCCCGCACGCTCGCGCAGCTCGTCATCGGTGAGGAACCCCTGCCGCCACGCGACCTCCTCCGGAACCCCGATCCGCAACCCGGTCCGCCGCTCCATCGTGCGCACGTAATCGCCCGCATCCGACATCTGATCGAACGTCCCCGTGTCCAGCCACGCCGTCCCGCGCGGCAGCACCTCGACCTGCAGCTTCCCCGCCTCCAGATACGCCCGGTTCACATCCGTGATCTCATACTCACCCCGCGGCGAGGGACGAAGCTCCCGCGCGATGCCCACCACGTCGTTGTCGTAGAAATACAACCCCGGCACCGCATAGTTCGACCTCGGGACCGCCGGCTTCTCCTCCAACGACACCGCACGGCCGTCCCCGTCGAACTCCACCACCCCGTACGCGGACGGCTCCGACACCCAATACGCGAAGATCGCGCCCCCGTCGACATCCGCGTACCGCTTCAGCTGCGTCCCGAGCCCCGGCCCGTACAACAGGTTGTCCCCCAGCACCAGGGCGACCTTGTCGTCACCGATGAAATCCGCGCCGATCGTGAACGCCTGCGCCAACCCGTCCGGCGAGGGCTGCACCGCGAACGTCAGACTCACCCCGAACTGCGACCCGTCCCCCAACAGCCGCTCGAAGAACGGCGCATCATGCGGGGTCGTCACGACCAGGATGTCCCGGATGCCCGCGAGCATCAACGTCGATAACGGGTAGTACACCATCGGCTTGTCATACACCGGGATCAACTGCTTCGACACACCCAACGTGATCGGATGCAAACGCGTCCCAGACCCGCCGGCCAAAATGATGCCCTTCACCCGACAATCCTGACACAGCCCGCTGTCCCGGTGATGCGAACGCAATTTACTCCAGTAACACTGGTAACACCCGTGATAATCCGACACAATGAGCGCGTGCGCATGAGCCTCCGGTACCTCGTCCGTGTGCTGGCGCTGGGAGTCCTCCTCTCCTTGCCGGCAGGCGCGATCGTCGCCGCGCCCCCCGCGATCGGTTCACACCCGGACGTCGTCACGGCCGATGCATCGAACGTGCGTGCCGACGTCAGATCTGCGGCCGACCTTTCGCTGTTCCGGCCCGGCAACATCATCAGCGATGCGACGTTCTTCAATGCCTCCGCCATGTCGGCACCCGAGATCCAATCCTTCCTGGAGAGCAAGGTTCCCAGTTGCAGGTCCGGGTACAAGTGCCTCAAGGACTGGACGGACACGTCGCGGACGGTCGCGGCCGACGCGATGTGCGGGGCATACTCCGGCGTCGCGAATGAGCGGGCGTCGCAGATCGTCTACAAGGTGGCGCAGGCATGCGGAGTGAATCCGAGGGTCCTCCTCGTCATGCTCCAAAAGGAGCAGGGACTGGTCACTCACACGTGGCCGAGCGATTGGCGCTACACGATCGCGATGGGTCAGGGCTGTCCCGACACCGCCGCATGCGATACGAGATACTACGGCTTCTTCAATCAGGTCTACGGCGCTGCGTGGCAGATGAAGCGCTACGCGAATCCGCCGGGGACCAGCGCATACTTCACGTGGCACGCGCCGGGCAAGACCTCGAACGTGCGGTACAACCCCGATCAGGCCTGCGGATCATCTCCCGTTCTCATCGAGAACCAGGCGACGGCGAACCTCTACTACTACACGCCGTACCAGCCGAACGCCGCCGCGCTTCGCGCCGGCTACGGCGAGGGCGATGCGTGCTCGGCCTACGGGAATCGCAACTTCTACAACTACTTCACCGATTGGTTCGGCAGCACGCAGAGTGCTGGCCCCGCACTCGCCAGGACGGCAGCGGACTCTTCGGTCTATCTGCTCTCGGCTTCTTCTCGCTGGCATGTCGCGGACGCCGAGGACTACGCCGAGCTGGCGAAGGCTTTCGGACCTGCGGCTGTCGTCGGGAGCGCGTTCCTTTCGAAGTTCGTCCTCCGCGGAACGACGGGAGCGGTCCTTCACAATGCCTCTACGGGCGTGATGTCGCTTGTGCAGGCGGGAGCGCTGCACCGCATTCCGACGTGTGAATCCGCCGCGATGTGGGGCGCATCGTGCGGATCCCCGACGACCGTGGAGTCCTCTCTTCTGGCGAGGCTGTCAGTCGGTCCGGACGTCGGCTTGTTCTTCCGGCTGAGGGCTTCCGGTTGGGGACGCTTCGACTCTTCGTCGTCCGTCACGCCCCTCTACGATGAGGCCGCCGCGAGAGCGGTCAATGGCGACATGCGGGCCACCCCGTTCGCGCCGTATCTGCCGGCCGCGCGATACGCCGTGATGAAGAAGGCGCCGCTGGTGTTCGCGCCAGGACAGCTCGTGCGAGCATCCACTGAATCCCGGGTCTACATGACTGCCGACTTCGACCGTCTGCTGGCCGTGAACACCTGGGCGGACGTCGCCGAGTACAGTCGACTCCCGTCGAGTCTCGTGACGGTGCCGCCCGCTGACCTCTCCAGATACAGGTCGGACGAGGCGGTCGCGCCGACATTGCGCTGCCCGAGCGGCACTTACCTCCTTGCAGGCGGTGTTCTCCATCGCCTCGGAACTCCGGAGCGTGCGGGCCTGCGTACCGTGGACGTCGCCGAGATCACTTGCGCGCAATTCCCGCTGGGAGAACCCGCGCCCGCCGCCCTGGCGCTTCGGGCTGAATCGGACGCGTCCGTGTTCGTCATCGAAGCGGCTCAACGCAAGCGCGCCCTGACGTGGGGGCATCTGGTGGCGGTGAACGGAGGGTCGGCTCCGCCGGTGTTCGTCGTCAAGTCCGCAACGCTCCAGACGATGGCTTTCGGGTCCCCCGTAGCCGACGGACTCCTGGTGAAGGGCACCACTGCGGATCTGGTGATGGTGAGCGGTGGCAATTCGCACTGGTTGCCGTCGTTCGACGTAGCCAGGGAGATCGGTGTGCCGACGTCATTCGCAATCGTGAGCGACGCTGAGATCGCAGCCCTGACCCCCGGTGCCGCCCTCGGAATCTGGGTCGATTGCGGTGGGATCATCGGCTTCGGAGCGAGCGGTCGCATCTACACGGTCACGGGCGCGGCGGCGACGGGATTCACGCCGCTGGCACTGTCCCCGTCGACGTGTGCTCGGCTGACGACGGAGCGATCCGATCTGAACAGGGTCTTTCTGAAGTCCGCCGGTTCACCCGCGGTGTTCGTGGCCGAGAACGCCGTTTATCGTCAGGTCAAGAGCTGGTCCGAACTGCTCAGCCTGAGCCAAGGGCCGCCGAAGATCCTGACCGTCTCCGATGGCACGCTCGCATCGCTACCGCGAACGTCCGGATGAATCGAGGGGCACTGCCCGGGCTGAGGATGAGGATCGCAGGGTCTTGAGGCGGGCGCGCACGAGGAGCAGCGACCATCCTGCGATCCCGAGCACGGCGATGACGATGCCGGTGATTGCGACAGAGAGCCCCGGTGGCCGGAACTCCACGTGCACAGTGCGGGAGCCCTCCTCCACATCGACGGTGAGCAGGAATCCGTCCGCGGGTGCTCCGAGCGTCGCGCCGCTTGCGGTGTAACCGGGCCACGCAAGGCGGCTGAAGACCACCTTCCCACCACCGGCGGGCGCGCTGTCGACGGTGAATCGGATCGATTCAGGCGTCTGTACCACGTCCGACAAACGCACCCCGGGGGTGGTGGACACGACTCCGCCCGCACGGCCGACCGGCTCATCCCGGACCCAGAGCTGCGTGAACTCGCCGTCGTCTGCGACGTGCCAGCCGCTCGGCGGTTGATCGATGTACATCTGCGTCTCGTCGGACTTGATGATCTGCACCGAATCGACGGACAGTTCGTCCGCAAGCGTGAGCCCGGTGGCATCCCTTATCTCGAAGAGGCGATCGGCCAGATCAGGGCAGGTCTCGCCGAGGTAGCCGAGGCAGAGAGTGCTGTTGAATCCGTTGAAGCCGAGGAGCTGATACCGATTCAGGACGGACTGCGGGTTGACGTACCAGGAGTTCGCGAAAAGAGTCTCGTTCCACAGATCGGCGGACGGTCCAAGAGCGAGCGGGTCGCCGACCACGACGGTGTCGCCGACGGCTTCTGGGAGCTGTACCTGCAGCTGCTCGGTGTGCGTCGGGATCCTCTGATCGGGCCAGATGGAGCGCGGATACACCGCTTGCTGCAGTGTGAACACCGCCACGCCGACGAGCGCGAACGCCGCCCCGAGCGAGAGCAACCGTGCATGGGAGTTGTGAACGCGCACAACGATGACGACGACGACCGCTACGCCGACGGCGGCGAGGATGACCGCGAGACTGAGGCGGCGCAGGTACTGGGGTGCCTGAGCCCAGGCGAGGAAGAACGACACGGCCAGCAGCGCGAAGCCCAGAGTGACTCGTGGTCGCGTGACGCGACGCGCCCGGTCCAGGCCCACTGCCAGGAGCACGATCACGCACAGAGCGAGGTACGGCAGCATCCGGGTCGGATAACGCAACGGCCCGACGACGGTCGGCAGCATGATGAACGCGGTGAACGCTCCGAGCGCAACCACGACATCGACCGTCAACGGATTCACGCGGATGAGCGTCTTCCAGCGCACGAGTGCGAGGAGCGGCAGCGCCCAGCAGATGTACGCAAGCGGGACCGGCGCGGTCAGCCCACCCCACCACCATGCGGCGACCTGGGGCAGCGCCGTCGCGATCGGCGCCATCGCCATCCCCGATAAATCGAGGGTCATGAACTGGTCCATGTAGACGGCGTTGCCGCCGCGATTCGTGACCGGGGCAGTCAGCAGGCTGGTGATGTGGACTGCAATGGCGATCAGACCCAGGAGCAGGCCCAGCAGCAGCACGCGCCACAGCGCGCCCCACTCACGGCGTGACGCTCGCATCGCGACCGTCACGCCGAGGATCATGGCCAGCGCGATGGTGCCGTGCACGTAGCCGATCGAGATCAACAGGTACCCGGCGACGAACGCCGGTATCGGTCCGGACGCTCCGCGGGCGAGACGTGAAACGAACGCCCACGTCCACGCGAGCAGACTCCAGGCGAACAAGCCGGTGACCCATGAGGGCGCATCGAAGTAGGTGGTGAAGCCGGTGAAGGGTGCGAGGGTTCCTGCTGCGAACGCGAACACAGGGCGGGCGCCGAGTTCGCGCGCGAGGGCGTAGGCGCCGAGCGCGCCGACGACGATCGCGAGGATCTTCACGGCGGTGGTGAACACGGCGGCGTTGGCCGCGAAGCTCGCAAGAACGCTGATGAGGATGATCAGTGGGTTGAAAAAGCCCCACTGTCCCTCGGCGAAGAGGTTGCCGCTGGACCACACGCTGGGCTCGAGGAGCGGCAGCCGACCCTCACGGATGCTGCTCCCGAGGTGGAACCATTGACCGAATGCGCCGTTGACCGAGTCGTCGACGAAGTAGTGCATCCGATTGAACGCGATCGGAATCACCGCGGTGACGAAGGCGATGACCCCTGTCGCTGCGAACCATGCTGGGTCCCGCAGGACGAAACGCGGGAGGTGAGCGACGGATTCTGTGCGCACCCCGTCCTCGCTCTTCTCCCCGGGCTGGCCGGTCCTGTTCCGTCTGCGTTGCGTGCGCCGCGGACGCACGTCCTGGCATCGCCCCAGAAAGATAACATGACGCGACTTCGCACGCCGTGTGCGACGACCCCGACGTGGGCCCGTGAGAGCGCCGCGGCCGTCGTTGGTAGCCTCGGTGTGTGCAGCAGACAGACGTCGGTCCTCAGCCGGAGGTGGGAGAGGAGGACGGGACGGGACGGAGACGCTCGGGGGCGGTGGCGTTGACCGCGGCCCTCACCGCGGTTCTGATCTACTGCGTCGCGCGGATCGTCAAAGAGCCGCGATTCTTCTTCTGGGATGACACGCAGCTCGGCGCATTCGGCCAGTGGTACGGGCTGGGTGCCCGCATCCTCTCCGGTCAGGTCTCCGTGCTCTCACCGGGGTCGTGGCAGGGTGGCAACTACCTCGCCGAAGGGCAATGGGGCCTGTGGAACCCCGTCACCTGGCTCGTCGCCATCGGCTCGCACCTCTTCGACGGCGCGACCGGGTACGCGACCTTCATCAAGCTCTTCTTCCTGCTCGTGCTGTGTCTCGGTGCTTATCTCCTCGCGAGGGAGTACGGTGCCGCTCCGTGGTGGGCCGCCCTCGCGGGATTCGGCGCGACCGTCGGCGGACAGACCGTGTATATGGACGCCGCGTCATGGGTGACCGGTCTCCAGAATGTGGCTGTCTTCTCCCTTTGCTGGTGGGCGCTGAAGCGACACGTCGCTCGTGGTCGAAGCCCCATGCCGTTCTTCGTCCTCGCCTACGTGCTGATCTCCTTCGGCTACGTGTTCGGAGTGATCGAGCTCGCGCTCCTGCTCATCGTCATGCTTGTGGAAGCGTTGGCTCGGCGCGCACGCGGCGAGGGTCTACGAGTGCTCGTGCTCGGTGTGTATTCGGCTCTCCTCACGGTCTTCGTGTATCTGCCCGGACTGCTCACCTCGCCCGTCACGTCTCGCTCTGGAGCGGACATTCTCAATGATCAGTTCCTCAATATGGATCTGGGGGATCTCGCGGTGTCGCCGATCACGACGGCGATCAGCTCCGTGCGGGGATATTGGGGTGACCTTCTTCCCGTGCCGTTGCAGTACGTGACGTGGCTGGTTCCACTTTTCGTGATCATCGGGGCGGCCGGGTGGCGACCTCTCAAATCGATCCTTGTCCCGCTGGTGATGCTGGTGCTCACCACGGCATTCGTCATCGGCCCCAGTGTCATCGGCCCGCTTCGATACCCGGCGCGCATGATGCCCTACGTCGTGCTGAGCGTCGTGATCGTCTTCGCGGTCGTCGCCACGCGGGGTTGGCCGCAGAGGGCGAGCAATACGCGGGTCCTGCTCGCCGTCGGGATCACCTCCGTCTGCGGGTGGCTCGCCTGGGCTGCGCAGCCGTCATCGTGGACGTGGGTGGCAGTCGCCACGGCATTACAGGTCGCGTTGATCCTCGTCGTCCTCCGGTGGGATCGCATTCAGCGGCCGACTTCGCGGGCCTTCCCGGTGCCTGCCGCCGCTCTGCTGATCGCGTCACTCATCGTCTTGCTGCCTCAGATCGATCGGTATCCATCCAGTCCGCTCGCCAACTTCAACGTGCCGTCCTCCGTATCCGCGATGAACGCCGTCGCGGATGACATGGAAGAGGGGATCATGACTGTCGGCGACGTGTACTCGCTGCAGAGGAACCCCCGAGCGTACGAAGAGTCGCTCATCGCCAATCTGTGGTACCTGACGGGAAAGGACGCCGCCAGCGTCTACACCGTTCTGCCTTTCACTGCGTTCTCCAAGGAGCTGTGCGTCGACTTGCGCGGGTGGACGTGTCCCGAGGCGTTGGAGACGTTGTTCCGGGAAGACCCGGCCACACTCGCCGACGACATGTCATTGAACACCGTCATCGTGATCAAGGGCGACGGCCTTGCGGACCGACCGGCGGCCCCCGACGGCTGGGACGTGAGCGAGGGCGAGTACACGTGGACGCTGCGGCGGGAGACGCCCGTCGATTCGGCGGGGGGTGTCGCGCGGACGACAGCCGGCACGGCGGTGACCCTGCTCGCGCGCGATGAAGTGAGCGTGCAGCTGCGAGTGGATGCGGTGCCCGAGGGTGGTGGAGAGGTGATCTTCAGCCGACTCGCGTGGCCGGGCTACGCCACGACGGCGGGGTCGCTCGTCGATCCGGACCGCGGCTTCCTCCTCACCCTGGGAGTGGACGAACAGGACGTGGGTACGACGATCGAGGTCACCTTCCGTCCGCCGGGCTGGACGATCGAGATCGCGTCGGCCGCACTGGCGCTGCTCATCGCGCTCTCATGGACCTCGGTGTGGGTCTGGCGGCGCAGGCACGTCCGGCCATCGGGCGCGACCAGCTCGGTGCACGTCGGCTGAGTCGGGTGTTCCGCCGATCACGCCGAGGCGGTTCCTCCGCCGAGCGACGACAGCTGGGCCCGATAGAGACTGTCGAGACCCTCCGGAAGGGTGGTGCGCACGAGCGCGTCGAGATCGGTCCACACTTCCGAGCGGACCCGCAGGTCGGACGCCTGACCGACGCCGCTTCCCTGGCCGAGGATGACGGGTGCCCGCTTTCCGCGCAGCCGCCGGTTCTCGCCGAGGATGGCGCCGATCGACTGCGCCGCCATCGCGCCCACGATCTTGACGACCGTCGTGCCGCGCGGCTCATCCGCGACGCGCTCGGTTCCCGCCACGACCACGCGAGCGCAGTCGTCCTCGTAGATGTAGTCCCGCAGCGTGTCCAAGGAGACGAAGATCGACACGGGCCGCCGTGTCAGGTAGCTCGCGACGATCACGGACAGCAGCCCCTGGCCTTTGCCGAGATCCTGACCCGGCCCGTAGAGGTTCGTGATCCGGGCGATGAACGAACGCCATCCCCCGCTCGACGTCGCGGTGACGAGAGACCGCTCCATCAGCATCTTCGTCGTCCCGTACGCGGACCCCGGCTGGGTCGGAGTCGATTCCGTGAACGGCGGCTCGCTCGATCCGCCGTAGGCGCCACCGACAGAGGAAGCCAGGAAGAAAGCCAGGCGACTTCTGGTGCTTTCGGGCATTTCCCCCACCAGTGCGAGGAAGCGCTCGAACAGGGCGAGTTCCGCATCGAGCTGCGACGCGGGCGATGAAGTGACACCCTTCCCCGCGCACCAGTAGATCTCGAGCCGTTCCGCGTCGGCGCTCGTCAGATCGGCAAGCCCTCTCCTCAGATCGTCGATGGCCGCTTCGGAATCCTGCCACCGTATGACGCGACTCATGGAGTCAGGGCCGGCGGCCCTTCCGACGGCGGATCCGAGAAGCCCCCGTCCGATGATCCATCTAGCGGTCCGCATCACGTGGCGCATGCCCGAGGGGCCCCGCCGCCGGGTCCCTCACGATCAGGTAGGCGGGCTTGCCCAGCGCCGCGTTCACCGCCACGCCGAGGTACTCGGCGATGATGCCCAGGGAGACCAGGATGACTCCGATGCCGAGGGCCGTGAGCACCATCTGCGATGTCCAGCCTTCCGGGATGTCGCCCGCGGCGAAACGAACGATGACGAGGTACAGAGCGAAGAGTATCCCGCCGACGAAGAAGAGCACGCCGACGGCTGTGACCAGGCGCAGACCCCTTGTTCCCGATGTCAGGATCATGCGCCAGAAGTGAGCGAAGAGCCGTTTGTAGGAGTACCCGGACACGCGGTCTCCCTCTTCACGAAGCATCACGGGCGCGGTCACCACGTTCGCGGCGACCCAACCCAGCGCGACATCGAGGTAGACACCGTTGCCCGCGTACGCCGCGACGCTGCGGGCGATCTCGCCGAGGATCAGTCGATAGCTGTTGAAATGCGACGCCTTGCCGCCGCCGAACACCGACTCGAGCAACCGCTTCGACGTCTTCGAGGCGGTGTTGCGGACGAAGCCGTGCGGTGGCCGATTCTCCGGTTCGGCGTAGACCAGATCGGCGCCGCGTGCGAGCGCGACGTCCAGCAGAGAGGCGATGTAGCCGGGGTCGTGCTGGCCGTCCTCATCCATGGTGACGACCCAGTCGCCGCCTGAGCTCGCAATCCCCGCGAGGGTCGCGGCGTGCTGTCCGTAGTTGCGGCTGAGCCAAACGGGCTTGATCCAGGGATGCGATCGCGCGAGGTCCCGGATCACCGCATCCGACCCGTCGGGGCCGCGGTCGTAGGACAGGACGACTTCTTCGACCCGTGCGACGTTCCCAGCAGGTGTGGTGAAGCCCTCGACCAGGGGTGAGATCTCCTCGATCACCCCGCGCAGCGTCTTGGCTCCCTGGTAGACCGGAATCACCACGCTGATTCGATGCGCGTAGGCGTGCTCGGACGAATCGTTCACCGCATCGCCTCTCGCTGCCCGACGACCGGGCGCGGTTCCGGGGGCGACACGAGGGCGCCGCAGCCCGCGGCCCCGCCTGCTGAAGAGGTCACGGATACCATGCTCACCATTCTGACAGCGATGTGCCTTCGTTCTGCATCGGTCGGACGACGCGGCCCGTCGTGCGCAGCATCGGAACCTCGGCCCTGGTCACCCCATGCGCTTCTTGAGCACCCAGTAGGACGCCCGCCGGGCATGCGCCATGAGCGTGGCACGGACGTCGCCCCGTGCCACGTCCAAGGCGGAGAGGACCTGCGGATGGTGGGTGCGCACCCAGTGGTGGAAAGCCCTCGCCTGGGCGGCCTGCTCACGACTGAGCGCGACACTCCACTGCGCGGTCGACATCCGGAACGTCGCTCCCACCTCCGGGTCGGGCACGAAGGTGCCGCCCAGCAGGACTCGGCTGTAACTGGCTTGGTCTATGAGATACGGGAAGTCGGAGAACCAGCCGCCGGTGGCTTCGAGCGCGTCGCGCACAAGCGTGACGGATGCCGGCTCGCCGAAGAGGTTGGAGCCCGCCACGACAGACTTGCGGACCGCCTGGGCCCCCGGCATCCGGTGGTCGAGTCCGCGCAGTCCCCAGCCCCGCATGAGGACTGAGCCCTCTGCGTCGATGATGTCCCGTCGACACGCCGTGAGGACCGCTCCCGTGGATCGCAGCAGCTCCACCTGACGCGCCAGCACGCCCGGTCGAAGTACGTCGTCGCCGCAGACGAGCTTGAGGTAGCGTCCCCGGGCCGCCGAGGTGACACGGTTCCAGTTCCGGGCGGCACCGCCACCTGCCGGAGTGTCCATGAGGGTGACGCGCGCGTCTGCGGAGTACCGCTGCATCACTTCGCGCGTGTCATCGGCCGAGGTGTGGTCGGCGACGATCAACTCGAAGTCGACACCCTGCTGGTCGAGTATGGAGTCGAGGGTGGGCGCGAGCGTTGTTCCGTTGTTGTAGGCAGGAACGACGACGCTGAGCGAGGGACCGGTCACGTTCGGGAGTTCCTTTCGGGCGATACGACGTTCCTCGCGGACATCGCTCAGGGACTCGGCCTGCGCAGCCGACCCGCGGATACCCTAGCGCACCGCATCTGAGCCGGCGCTGGATGCCTCCCGGAAGCCGGTCATGAACGCGGTGTATCGTGGTCGCGATGCGAGACCTGATCAGCGCGGTCACCAAGAGATCCGAAGTGCGTTATCTCGTCTTCGGAGGGCTCAACACGGCTTTCTCGTACGGGCTGTTCACGGTGGCACTGCTCGCCTTGCATTCCCTGCAGGTGCCCGGCGACTATGCGATCGCCATCACCTTCAGCTGGATCGTATCGAACCTGACGTCCTTCCTTCTCCAGCGACGGTTCGTGTTCCGCGGTACGGGCAATCCCTTCCGTGAGTTCATCAAGTTCACCTCCGTGACGTTCGGCTCTTTTCTGGCCAACCTCGGTCTGAGCTGGTTCTCCGCGCAGGTCCTCGGGTTCGATTCGGCTGTGGAGAAACTCATCAGTCAGTTCGTGGTCACGGTGATCCTCGTCGTCGTCACTTATGTGCTCCACAAGTCGTTCTCGTTCCGCAGGGCCGGCGCGGAACCCGCCGGGATGGGTGCCGTGGAGGAGATCCCGGAGCCCCAGGACTCCCCGCGCCCGGCGAACTGAGCCCGTGCCGGTAGACTGGCACGTCGTCCCTCGCCCGCCCGCCGACGGATGGAACCGCCGTCGAGACGAAAGCAGTGTGTTATGGATCTCCTCATCGTCGGCTCCGGCTTCTTCGGCCTCACGATCGCGGAGCGAGCGGCATCCGCCGGTCGGAAGGTGACCGTCATCGATCGTCGTCCCCACATCGGGGGCAATGCCTACAGCGAGGACGAGCCCCAGACCGGTATCGAGGTGCACCGCTACGGCGCGCACCTCTTCCACACCTCCAATCCGGCCGTGTGGGAGTACGTGAACCGCTTCACGACATTCACCGACTACGTGCACCGCGTGTACACGAACCACAAGGGCGTGGTGTACCCGCTGCCGATCAACCTCGGCACGATCAACCAGTTCTTCGGCGCCGCGTACTCGCCGGACGAGGCCAGAGCGCTTGTCCACGAGCTCGCGGGCGAGTTCGACGTCAAGGACGCCGCGAACCTCGAGGAGAAGGGCATCGCCCTCATCGGCCGCCCGCTGTACGAGGCGTTCATCCGCGACTACACCGCGAAGCAGTGGCAGACTGACCCGAAGAACCTCCCCGCAGAGGTCATCAGCCGCCTGCCGGTGCGATACAACTACGACAACCGCTACTTCAACGACACGTGGGAAGGGCTCCCCACCGACGGATACACCGCGTGGATCGAGCGGATGGCCGACCACCCGAACATCGACGTGAAGCTCGACACCGACTTCTTCGACGAGACCCAGCCCCTGCACAAAGCGGCGACCGTCGGGCAGATCCCGGTCGTGTACACCGGGCCCATCGACCGCTACTTCGACGACGCCGAAGGCGCCCTGTCATGGCGCACGCTCGACTTCGAAGAGCAAGTCGTCCCGGTCGGCGACTACCAGGGCACGTCGGTCATGAACTACGCGGATGCGGACATCCCCTACACCCGCATCCACGAGTTCAAGCACTTCCACCCCGAGCGCGCCGATCGGTACCCGTCCGACAAGACCGTCATCATGCGCGAGTACTCCCGATTCGCCACGCGCGAGGACGAGCCCTACTACCCGGTCAACACCGCCGAAGATCGCGCCGGGCTGCTGGCCTACCGCGATCTGGCGAAGGGTGAGAAGGACGTCCACTTCGGCGGACGCCTCGGCACCTATCAGTACCTCGACATGCACATGGCGATCGGGTCCGCGCTGTCCATGTGGAACAATCAGCTCGCCGGTACCACAGCGTCGTGAGCTCTGTCCTCACCCGTCTGGAGGGTTCGCGCCCTTCGACCACGGGCGAATCGGCGAAGCCACCGCGCACACCGCTGTCGGCCGACGGCTCCGTGGCTTATCGTGCGGACATCGACGGGCTGAGGGCGCTCGCGATCCTGCTCGTCGTGGTCTACCACGTCTGGCTCGGTCGCGTGTCGGGCGGCGTGGACGTCTTCCTGATGATCTCCGCGTTCTTCCTGACGGCCTCGTTCGCCCGTCGCATGAAGCACGGCGCGCGTATGCGGGTCGGCACGTACTGGCTCCGCAAGTTCCGCCGGCTCCTGCCGGCAGCGGTCGTGACCCTCCTCGGCGTGCTCGCGACGGCCTACTTCCTCTATCCGCCGACGCTGTGGCCCACCCTCTGGCGGCAGACGTGGGCGTCACTGTTCTACGTGCAGAACTGGGAGCTGGCCTTCTCCGAGGTCGACTATTACGCGCGCGACGAGGCGGTCCCCAGTTCTCTCCAGCATTTCTGGTCGCTGTCCGTACAGGGACAGGTGTTCGTGCTCTGGCCGCTCATCTTCCTCGTCGTGGCGTTCGTCGTCCGGCGGACGCGGATCCGCGCCGACCTTCTCCTGGCCGTCGTCTTCGGCGTGATCTTCGCCGCCTCACTCGCGTTCTCGATCTACGAGACGGCGACCAACCAGATGTTCGCCTACTTCGACACACGCACGCGTCTGTGGGAGTTCGCCGCCGGCTCGCTCGTGGCGCTGGCCATCCCTTTCTTCCGGGCGCCGGCCGCCCTGCGCGCCGCGCTCGGCTGGGTGGGCGTCGTCGGGATCGTGGCGTGCGGCATCGTGATCGACGTGCGCGGCGGGTTCCCCGGCTACCTCGCGCTCTGGCCGGTACTGTGCACCGCCGCCGTCATCCTCGGCGGCGTCGCTCCGGCACGCGGCGGGCCTTCGGCGCTGTTGTCGTCGCGGCCCGTGCGGTTCCTGGGCCGCGACGCCTACGCGCTCTACCTCGTGCACTGGCCCGTCCTGATCACGTGGCTGATCGTGACGGAGCAGACGAGCGTCGGCCCGTTCGCCGGACTTGCGATCATCGTCATCTCGTTCGTTCTCGCCCGCCTCGTGGCCGGCGGAGTGGAGAATCCGATGCGCAGGCTGACGGCGCTGGACGCCCGACCCCTTCTCGGGGGCGCGGTCATCGTCGCGTGCGTCGCGGTGGTCGCGGTGCCGGTCACCGCGTGGCAGATCGCCGAGCGTCTACGGGTCGAGGCGGCTGCGGCCGAGTTCAGCAGAGACTATCCGGGGGCCGCGGCGCTGCCGTTCGGACAGGGGGTGCCCGTTCCAGAAGACGTACCCCTCCTGCCCGATGCGACCTTGCTCGGCGACGAGTGGGTGACCCTGGAGACCGAGTGCGCAGGAGCGTTCCGCCCCACATCGCCGGTGGTCGCGCGCACCTGCATGCAGCTCACCGCGGCCGGTGAGGCATCCGGAACCGTGATCGTCGTCGGCGATTCGCACGCTCAACAGTGGATGGGCGCGATGCTGCCCATCGCGCGGGACGAAGGCTGGAACGTGATCGCGCTGCTGCTGGGCGGCTGCTCCTTCGCCGCCGCTGAACCGCCGGTCCCTGGATCGGTGGGCTGCGTGGAGTGGCGAGAGGCGACCGAACGGTTCATAAAGCGTGTGAACCCCGACATCGTCTTCGGAATGGCCACCAAATCGGAACCCGGTGGCTCTGGCGAGCACGTCCTGGGCGGCCTCGAGGTCACCGTCGACCACCTCCGCTCGACCGGCGCCGAAGTGGTGCTGTTCCGAGACAACCCGAGATTCACTCACAACGTCTTCGATTGCGTCGTCGATCACGGCGCCGATTCCCCGCGCTGCCGCGTGGACCGCTCGGACGCACTCGCCCCGCTGGATCCCTCGCTCGGCTCCGTCGGCGACGCGCATGTGGTCGATCTGACCGACTACCTCTGCCCCGACGGCGTGTGCCTGCCTGTCATCGGCAACATCGCCGTTTATCGAGACGACAACCACCTCTCGAAGATGTACGCAACGAGCATGGCACCCATGCTCGAGCGCGAGTTGCGCTCATCGGGCGTGATCGCTTCCCGGTGACCGGAGGCGTCCGGGCCTCGTGCTCAGGACGGCGCACCCCTTTGCAGCGCCGCCAGGAGCGCGGGGCTGAGTGTCGCTGCGAACGAACGCGTCATGTGGTTGTCGTCGGTATAGACCACCAGCCCGCCGATCTGCCAGTAGCAGCTCTCGTCGTCGCAGAACAGCGTCGTGAGGTCGATCAGATCCGCGCCGGTCGCGACCGCCGCCGCGCGCATCGGGTCCGCGAAGTCCGCGTCGCTCCGCGGCATCGTGCACGCCGAAGCGGCGCGGACGGTCAGGCAGTCCGGCGCACCGGCTCCGCCCTGCACGGGGACAGGCGCGGTCTCGGGGTGATCGACCAGCACGGCGACGTGTTTGCCGGCGTCCTGCAGGGCGCGGATCGTGACGGCGACGGCATCCGTCGACAGCGGAAGACCGGCGGGGTCATCCGACACGTAGAGCCGTGTGCGGTTCGTGAGCACGACATCGGTGATGGTCGGATCAGCCACGATCTCGTCGATGACCGCCCGCGTCGGCTGGGGGCACAGCTGCGCGCCGACCGGATCGTATCCCCACGCGCTGCCGATCGGTTCGAACGAGACCAGCGGGCATCCGGAGACGAGGAAGGTGGAAAGACCCCATCCCTCCTGCTCCGCGGCGCGCTGGAACGACTCCACCCACCGCGTCGCGTGGGAGTCGCCGACGAGGGCGAACGTCCTGTCCCCCTCCGCGGAGCGCAGATCGCAACGGCGATACGTCGCGAGCTGAACGGTGATCTCGCACGCCGCGACCTCCGGCGTCGGCAGGTCGGACGAGAACGAGGGCGCGGGGGCGCGCAGCGCGGCGGCGAGGGGTCCGTCGCATTCCGGGTCGGACATGGCCAGCGCACCCCAGCACGCGGGGACAGCAGCCGGGACCTGCGGTGCAGGGGGGATGGTCGACAGCGCGAGCGGGAGGCTCATCGCGACCACGACGATCATTCCGCCCCCTGCCGCCAGGAGAGACCGCCGCGGTCGCCCGGTGGCCAGCCATCGATGCGAGCGAACGGGGTCCTCGACGAAGACCTTGGATGCCCACCCCAGCGCGATCGAGACGGCGCCGACGAGGATGGATTGCCACGTGTTCAGCGGGGCCAGGAGCGCGTACGGGAGAAGGACGATGAGGGGCCAGTGCCAGAGGTAGACGCCGTAGGAGACGTCGCCCACGAACTGCACCGGCCGCACGGAGAACAGCGCCGTGGGTGCCCAGCGGGTGCGCGGGGCGCCCGCCACGATGACGAGGACCGTGCCGAGCACGGGCAGCAGGGCCGTGTAGGAAGGGAAGGGCGTCGCGCCGGTGAAGATGAGCATGGCGACGCCGAGCAGCGCGAAGCCCGCCCAGGACGCCGCGGCGGCGACGCCGCCGGTGATCGGGGTGGGGGTACGGCGCAAGACGAGCGCGAGGAGCGCGCCCGCACCGAACTCCCACGCACGCGTCGCGGTCGAGAAGTAGGCGACCGTGGGCACGAGGGCGGTGTACACGACCGAGAACACGAAGCTCGCAAGGGTCGCGGCGAGGACGGCCCCCGCCATTCCCCGGAGTCCGCTGCGCCGCATCCGGCCGGCGAGGAAGGCGCCCGCGATCAGCAGCAGCGGCCAGACGATGTAGAACTGCTCCTCCACACCCAGGGTCCAGAAGTGCTGCACGGGCGACTTGACGTTGGACAGGGCCATGTAGTCCACGGACTGCGCCGCCAGCGCCCAGTTCTCGACGTAGAACGCGGAGGCGATGATCTCCAGGCCGAACTGCTGCCACCTCGTGAGCGGCACGAGGACGTACACGGCGATCGCCGTCACGGCCAGGACGAGGAGGGATGCCGGCAGCAGCCGTCGCGCGCGTCGCGCCCAGAATCCCGGGAGCGAGATGCGGCCGTGGCGGACGTGGTCGCGCACCAGATGGTCGGTGATGAGGAATCCCGAGACGACGAAGAAGACGTCGACGCCGACGTAGCCCCCCGGCAGGCGCAGGGGCCAGAGGTGGAACAGCAGCACGCCGAGCACGGCGACCGCGCGCAGCGCCTGGATCTCAGGACGGACGCCTGTGGGGGCTGCGGGCCGTCGGTCCGCCAGGGGGCGCGCACCGGTGGCGGCGTTCGTCACCATGCTCTCTCCTCCTGCGTCACGGCTGACCCAGCGTAGCCGCGCACACGGCCCGGCCCGCGTCGGCGCGCAGACGCCGAGCGCACCGCCCATAGACTCGTCTGCGTGACCACAGCCGCCGTCGGCGCCCCGGGCTCGCCCCGACGCTACCTGCATTCGCTGTGGCTCCTGTCGGCGCGGGACCTGCGCGTCCGCTACGCCACGAGCGCGCTGGGCTACCTGTGGTCGGTCCTGGATCCCCTCGTGATGAGCCTGATCTACTGGTTCGTCTTCACCCAGGTGTTCGGGCGCGGCGTGGGGGAGGAACCGTACATCGTCTTCCTCATCACGGCCCTGCTGCCGTGGGTGTGGTTCAACGCGGCGGTGACGGATTTCACGCGCGCGTTCAACAAGGACGCCCGCCTGGTCCGCTCCACAGCGATCCCGCGGTCGATCTGGGTCAACCGCATCGTGCTCAGCAAGGGCGTCGAGTTCTTGTTCTCGATCCCCGTGCTGGTGCTCTTCGCCGTCTTCGCGGGCGCGACGGTGGGCTGGGGGCTGCTGTGGTTCCCGGTCGCCGTCCTGCTGCAGACCGCGCTGCTCGTGGGGCTCGGTCTGCTCGTGGCACCGCTGTGCGTGCTGTACTCCGACCTCGAGCGGACGACGAAGCTCATCCTTCGAGCGCTGTTCTACGCCTCGCCGATCATCTACGGCATCTCCGACCTGCCGGCGCCCTTCCCCGACCTCGCCGCCTTCAACCCGCTGTCAGGCATCTTCACGCTGTACCGGGTCGGGTTCTTCCCCGATCAGTGGGACACGTTCAGCGTCGTGGTCGGCGCGGCCATGAGCGTTCTGTTCCTCGTCCTCGGCATCTTCGTGTTCCGCCGTCTCGAGCGTCCCGTGCTGAAGGAGCTGTGATGCCGGATCTCGCGATCGAGGTGCGCGACCTGGGCGTGCGATTCCGCCGCAACCGCCGGGGCCGTCGCAGCTTCAAGGACCTGTTCGCCGATTCTTCGCGTCGCTCGAAGCCGGGGGAGTTCTGGGCGCTGCGCGACGTGTCCTTCGACGTCCGACCGGGGGAGTCGATCGGCGTGGTCGGGCGCAACGGCCAGGGCAAGTCGACCCTGCTCAAGCTCGTCGCCGGAGTCCTCCTGCCCGATGAGGGATCCGTGACGGTGCACGGCGGAGTCGCGCCGCTGATCGAGATCACAGGCGGCTTCGTCGGCGACCTCACCGTGCGCGAGAACGTGCGACTCACCGCCGGCCTGCACGGGATGTCGAGGGCCGAGGTGTCGCGGCGCTTCGACGGCATCATCGATTTCGCCGAACTGCACGAATCGATCGACACGCCCTACAAGCACCTGTCCAACGGGATGAAGGTGCGCCTCGCGTTCTCGGTCGTCTCGCAGCTCGAGGAGCCGATCCTCCTGGTGGACGAAGTGCTGGCGGTCGGCGACAAGGCCTTCCGCGAGAAGTGCTACACGCGCATCGACGAGCTGCTCGCCGATGGGCGGACGCTGTTCTTCGTGAGTCACAACGAGAAGGACCTGCGCCGCTTCTGCACGCGCGGCCTCTACCTCGACAAGGGCGTGCTCGCGATGGACGCACCGATCGCCGACGTGCTCGCCCGGTACAACGCGGACCACATCGCCGGCTGAGCGCGAGTGAGGGCGTGCGGTTGCGCGTCCGGTGGGCGGCGCGTCAGGCGCCGGCCGCGGCGACCAGCGGAGGCATCGGCTGCCAGGACCGGTCGCGGGCGATCCTGCCGCCGTCGCGCAGCCCGCGGAAGAGGTTCGACGTTCCCCGCACCGTGCGTTCGACCGCGAGGAGGCGGATGAGCTCTTTCACGAACGTGAGCGCGGTGCCGACGCGGAAGAGGACGGGGTTGTAGACGCCGAGCGAGCGGTAGTAGTTCTTCATGTGTCCGCGATTGCGCATGATGTAGTACCGATACGCGTTGCTCGAGGCGTTCATATGGCGGATGCCCATGTCCCACTGCTTGATCTCGCGCGTGCGTCGGAGCACGAACTCGTCCACGATGACCGACGTCGTCTTGCGGGAGGCGAGCCAGCCGTACATCTGGTCGTCCCAGTAGATGAAGAAGCGGGGATCGGGCAGCCCGATCTGCTCGACGATGTCGCGGTGGATGAACATCCCCTCGAAGCATCCCGAGTTCATGACCTTGTAGCCGGATGCGTCGAAACCGGCCGGAGCGAACGGGATCGGGATCGCGAGAGGCTCGGCGACCCGGTACTGCCAGTAGAACTCGCTGCCGTCGTAGTCGTAGCGACGGCCCTGGATGCTCTTGAAGCGCGGCGCCCAGGCGCCCATGCGGGCGAGGCCGTCCGGGAGCACCTCGACGTCGTCGTCCATGAGCCAGATCCAGGTCGATCCGAGCTCGTACGCGGTGCGCATGCCCTCGCTGAAGCCGCCCGAGCCGCCGGTGTTCGTCTCGAGCCGGCGATAGACGAGCTCGCTGCCCAGTCGCTCGCGGAACGATTCGACCACGTCGGTCGTGTCGTCGACGGAGGCGTTGTCGATGATCACGACGTGACCGGGCTTCGGCTCCATCCGCGTGATGCTCTCGAGCAGACGCGTCAGCAGACCCGAGCGGTTGTACGTGACGATCGCGATCGTGGCGGACGCCGGGTCGAACGCGTTCGCAGCCGGGGAGAGGGGGGCCGTCGACGTCATGGGCGGGGTGTCGGCAGTTCGGGGCATGGCCTGCACATCCTACCGTGGGGGCCCGGGCCTTTCCTGGACGTGCGGGAGGCCCGGGCTCCCGTCGCCCGTGAGGATGCGCTCGCGCCACGACCGCGACTGGCCCGCACGTACCGCGCACAGGACGAGCAGCAGCCACCCGAAGCCGAAGAGGGTGAAGCTCTCGAACATCGAGTCCACGAGCAGTGCCACCAGTACGAGAGGCGTCCAGGCGTAGATGACCGATCGCCGCTCGCTCGCGTCGAGCCAGGACCTCACCAGAGCGATGCCGCACATCGCCGTGAACAGGAGCAGACCCACCCAGCCGAGCTGCAGCAGGACGTCGAAGTAGGCGTTCAGGCCGGTCGCGTGGCTCGTGCGCAGCGAATAGTTGATCGCGGAGAAGGGGAACTCCTCGGGGTTCCACGGTCCGAACCACCCCCACCCCTGCACCGGCTTGGAGCGGAGGAAGTCGACCATCGTGTTCCACAGATCGACGCGCATGGAGAAGTCCGAACCGGCGCCGAGGAAGGCGATGATCGGATGCCGCGCCGCGTAGCCGATCGCCAGCCCGGCGACCACGATGCCGCCGAGCGTCCACTGCAGCGCCGAGCGGCCCTCCGGTCGCGCGTGGCGCACGAGTGCGAGGGCGGCGACCGCCAGGCCCACGGCGACGGCCAGGACCAGCACGGTGGGGGAGTCGCTCAAGGCCGCGAGCGCTCCCGCGAGGACCACCGAGAACACCGAGACGCCGAGTCGGACGGACTGGGTGCGGTACTCGATCAGGAACGTGATGAGGGCGATGACCGCGACGAAGCCCAGCAGGTTGCGTGTGCCGAAGATTCCCTGCACCGGGCCGAGCTGCGCCAGATTGCCCTGGATGCCGAGGAACCGGATCGGCATGTCGAGCAGGATGCCCGCCAGGATCTCCACGCCGAGCGAGAGAGACAGGAGCACGCGCATGACGTCCGCGAGCGCGCGCACCGTCTGCAGCGTGTCGCGGACATGGCCGATCGTCACGGCGAGGAAGGCGAGGGCGGCCGTCGACGCCCAGCTCGCGAGTGAGCCCGACCGGTCCTGACTCCAGAACACGCTGACGAGGGTCCATGCCGCGAACAGCACGACGGTCGTGGGGACGAGTCGCACGAGCGAGATCTCGCGGCGCCGCGCCACGAGCATCGCCAGGCCGATGACGCACAGGCCGACGACGATCGAGACGTACGTCACGCGTCCGGCGATCCGCTCGATGGCGAAGGCGGAGAACACCGCCCCGAGGACGGCGATCGTGAAGGCCCGAGCGAGCGCGGCCGAGGCGAGCACCCCGACCCAGCGCGCCGCGGCGGACTCCGGTGGCGTGGCGGTCACAGCGCCCGCGTCGTCAGCTCGCCGCGTTCGATCGCGATGCGCATCTCGGCCGCGCCTTCCCCGATGTGGGGGGACTGCTTGATCTTGAACGCGAGGAGCACGACGAGCATCCACCCCCACAGGAGCAGCGGGCTGGATTCCGCCAGTCCCTGGACCAGCAGCACCGTCGCGACGAGCGTCGGCAGGAGGGTCAGCGGAGAGTACGGCCGATCTGCGCGCAGATCCCAGCGCGGCCGGTCGACCGCGAAGAACCACGAGCGCCAGATGAAGGCGAGGTAGGCCATCGCCATCAGGAAGACGCCGATCGCACCGAGTTGGAAGAACACGTCGATCCACATGTTGTGCGCCTGCATGACGGTCTGCCCATGATCGATGATCCATCCGTCGAAGGACGGGTCTGCGGCGATCCAGGGCGTCGAGTACCCCCATCCGATGAGCGGATGCTGGACCGCGCGCTCGAGCACGGACTGCCAGATCGTCTCCCGTCCGGTCAGGTCGGAGCTGCGCCCGAGCGCCGTGAAGATCTGGTCGCGGAACAGCCACAGCGTGACCGCGCCGCCCAGGGCGATCGCGGCATACGCGGCGTAGTACCGTGTGCGTTCCCCCGGTCGGGTCGCCCGACGCATGAGGAGGATCGTGATGAGGACGATCGCCACCGCGATCGCCGCGACGTAAGCCGTCGCCGAAGACGCGCGGTAGAACAGGTACGCGGAGAGACCGATCCACACGCCCAGCAGCACCCGGCGCGGCGCCCCTGCGGCGAAGCGGATCGAGAACACGATGATCGCGAGCAGCGCGACCGGGCCGAGCAGGTTCGCGTTGCCCATGATGCCCTGGAGCCGACCGCCGTCGAAGAGGTTGTCGCGCGACCAGTAGACGATCGGGTCGTCCGCGGGGGCGTCCGGGATGACGAAAAGGGGCAGAAGAGGCCCGCCGATGAACACGGAGACCCACAGTTCGAACAGCAGTGAGAGCGCCATGACCCACTTGAGCGCGGATGCGATCGAGCGGACGAGCTCCCGCCACGTCAGGACGCTGCCGATGAAGAGGCCCTGCAGAGTGGTGATGGCCAGCAGCAGCAGCGTCAGGGCGGTGGCCTCGCGCCAGTGCGACCAGATGATCGACAGGGTCGCCCACGAGACGTACGCGATCGCGAACCACGGCAGGCGGCGCCACTGGACGGGCGGGCGGACCGCGAACCACAGGCCGAGCGAGAGCAGTCCGCCGCCGATCGTGATGACGGCGGTCGGCACCTCGCCGATCGCGTTGATCCACGCCGTGCCGGACAGTGCCATGAACAGAACGAACACGCACCACCCGCGCAGCAGCAGATGCCCCGTCTTCTCCCGCACCGGGGCTGCCGGCGGTGCCGATGCCGGGTGCTTCGTGTGGACGGCCATGGTGTCATCAGGGTACCCCGTCGCTCCCTCTAGCCTGGAGGCATGCTGACGCCGATCTCGAACACCCCGCGGGACTACGACTGGGGCTCGACCACGTTGCTCGCCGACCTCGAGGGACGAACGCCGTCGGGTCGCCCGGAGGCCGAAGTGTGGTTCGGCGACCACCCGGGAAGCCCCGCTCTCGTGGACGACGGGCGGCCGCTGGGAGAGTGGCTGCAGACCGAAGGGCAGGCCGCCGGAGCGCCGACTCGCCTGCCGTTCCTGCTGAAGCTTCTGGCGGCGGCATCCCCGCTGTCGATCCAGGCGCACCCGTCCCGCGCGCAGGCGGCCGTCGGCTTCGCGCGAGAAGAGGCGGCGGGCGTGCCCCGCGACGCCGCGGAGCGGACGTATCGCGACGAGAACCACAAGCCCGAGCTCATCGTGGCGATCAGCGACACCTTCACCGCGCTCGCGGGGCTGCGCGACATCGACGCCACCCGTCGGCTCGTCGTCGCTCTGGGACCCGCCGGCGCACCGCTCGCCGCGCGCCTCCACGGCACGGATGCCGCCGCCGCGCTGCGGTCGGCGCTCGAGTGGGTGCTCTCGGCGGAGGCCGGTCCGGATGTGGAGGGGATCGTCGCGGCGGCCGTGGCCGCGGCCGAGGGCGCCGCCGCAGACGACCCGTTCGCCGCCGAACTCGACCTCGTCCGACGCCTCGCATCCGAGCGCCCCGGGGACCCGGGGGTGGTGGTCGCCCTCCTGATGAATCTCGTGACGCTGCGACGCGGCGAGGGCGTCTTCGTTCCCGCCGGCGTGCTCCACGCCTACCTCGAGGGACTCGGCGTGGAGATCATGGCCGCGAGCGACAACGTGCTGCGCGGTGGCCTCACGCCGAAGCACATCGACGTGCCGGAGTTGCTCGGCGTCCTCGACTCCACTCCGGGGCCGGCACCCGTCGTCCGTCCGGAGCGGCTCGACGAGGGCGTCTTCGGCTACTCCACTCCCGCACCGGATTTCGCGCTGCGGCGCGCCGTCGCCTCCGCGGACGGGACGGCCGTCACGGTGCCCCTCCGCGGCATCGCCCTCGCCGTGGCCACGGCGGGGAACCCCACGGTGACGGGTGCGTCCGGGGCCTCCGTCGCCCTCGCGCCCGGACAGGCCGTGGTCGTCACCCCGGACGAGGAGCGGCTGACCGTCTCGGGAGCAGGAGAGGTCTTCGTCGCGCAGCCCGGTGCCGGGGCGGCGTCCCCGGCCGGATGAGTCGCTGCCGGCGTCGGCCGCGACACGCCGGAGGAGCGTCGTGAACGTTCAAGCGCGGGGTGAGGCTTTACGATCCGCGACTTGACCCTGGCGAACTACACGGGTGTAATTACTCGTACACGCGAACCCGCGTGGGGGGTGAGAAGGTGGGAGAACGAGATGACGGGTTACCGTTCCGGCGTTCCCGACAATTGGTTCGTCGATCCTGTACAGCTCGGGGTTCCGGGGGTGCGCCGTCCCGTTGAGGGGGAGGACGGCAACCCGCTCGGCTGGCAGACCGACGCGCTGTGCGCACAGACGGATCCGGAGGCGTTCTTCCCGGAGAAGGGCGGCTCCACGCGCGACGCGAAGAAGATCTGCACGACGTGCGATGTCCGCGGAGAGTGCCTCGAGTACGCGTTGCAGAACGATGAGCGCTTCGGCATCTGGGGTGGCTTGAGCGAGCGCGAGCGTCGCAAGCTCAAGCGGCGCGCGAGCTGACGGTCACCGCCGCGCAGTGCGGGGGCGCCTGCCGCTCTTTCCTGCGCGGCCCGGCGCGTGCACCCGCGGACCGCGGTCGCGTCCGCCTAGGCTGACGACGTCATGCCCGCCCGAGTCCACGCCCTCCTCGTCGTTCGCCCCGACGGGCGGACGCCGGCCGCACACCACCTCCGGCGGACTCTCGCGGGGCTGGCTGATCAGACGCGGCGGGTCGATGCGCTGACGATCGTCGTGTGCGGCGACGATGAGGGTGTCGCCGCGGTGGCCGCGGCATCCGGTGCCGAGTCCGTGATCAGTGCGCCCGCGTCGACGGGCTTCGCGGCGGCGACCGCGATGGCCACCCTCCGCGTGACCGGGGACGCGGTGTGGCTCCTCGCTCAGGACACCGCTCCCGAACCCGAGGCCCTCGCTCGGCTCGCCGGCGCGCTGGAGCGCGCACCGTCCGTCGCTTTCGTCGCCCCCAAGCTCGTGCGCTGGGACGACCGCACCGAGATCGTCTCACTCGGTGTGAGCATGACGACGTTCGGCCGCACGGTCGGCCTCGCGGATGCCGAGCTCGATCAGGGGCAGCACGACGGCCGTGAGGACGTGCTGGGTTCAGACATCCGGGGTGTGCTCGCGCGGACGGACGCCTGGCGCGACCTCGGCGGCATCGATCGTGCGCTCGCGGGCGCTGACGAAGGCCTTGATCTCGGTGTGCGCGCGCGGCTTGCGGGCGCACGCGTCCTCCTCGTGCCCACGGCCCTGGTCGCGGTGTCGGGCGACGGTGTCGCAGGTCCCCCCTCGCCCCTCACCGGGCCACGGCGGCGACGCCGCGCGTTCGCCGCCCGCGTCGCCCAGCTGCATCGCCGACTCGTATACGCCCCGCCGGTCGCGGTGCCGTTCCTGTGGCTCGCGATCCTGCCCACGGCGCTCTGGCGGACGGTTCTGCAGATCGTGCGCAAGCGGCCGGAGCTTGTCCTGCCCGAGTGGGGCGCGGCGTTCGCCGCGGTCACCCGGCTGCCCTCCGTCGCCCGCGCGCGCTCCCGCATCCGCGCGTCGCGCACGACGTCGTGGGCCCAGATCACGCCGCTGCGCGTGTCGCGGCGCGAGCTGCGCGAACAGCTCGACGACGACGCCGACTCGGCCGTACCGACGCGCCGGGGTGACCTCCGCTTCTTCACCGGCGGGGGGGCCTGGCTCGTGCTCGGCGCGCTCCTCGTCTCGATTGCGGCGTTCCCGGCGCTCTCGGCCTGGCCGGTACTGGGCGGCGGGGGCCTGCAGCCGCTCGCCGCGGACGTCCCGCAGCTGTGGTCGGCGTTCGCGTACGGACTTCGGGCCTCCGGGCTCGAGGTGATCGGTCCGCCCGACCCGTTCGCCGCCGTCATGGCGCTCGTGGGGACGGCGTGGCCCGCCGAGCCGTCGCGCGCGCTCGTCATCCTGTGGCTGCTCGCGCTGCCCCTCGCCGCCCTCGGCGGGTGGTTCGCGGCCACCCGCGTGACGGACCGGGCGACGCTCCGGTTCGCGGGAGGCGCGATGTGGGCGCTCGCGCCGACGTTCCTCGCGGCGCTGACGCAGGGACGCCCGGGTGCCATGATCGCCCACCTCCTGCTGCCGTGGCTGTTCTACACCGCCTCCGTCGCGCACCGCTCGTGGGTGGCGTCGGGGACGGCATCCCTCTTCTTCGCCGGCGTCGTCGCGGCGGCGCCGTCCCTCGCGCCCGCGCTGGTCGTGCTGTGGGTCGCCGCGATCGTCCTCGCCCTCATCCTGCGGCGCGGCCGCGGCGTCGCCCGTCTCGTGTGGGTCGTCATCCCGGGCGCGCTGCTGGCTGCGCCACTCGCCTGGGTGCAGGTGCGCAGCGGCGGAGCCTGGGGCCTGCTGGCGGATCCGGGGCTCGCCTGGCAGGGAGCGCAGGTGGGAGCGGATGCCGCGGGGCGCGCGCTGCTCGCCGCCGGCATCCCGACGCCCGACCTGGTCGGGTGGGCGGGATTCATCCCCGGACTGCCGACGTGGTGGGTGCCCCTCCTCACCGCGCCGGTGGCTCTCCTCGCACTGATGGCGCCCCTGACCCAGCGGTGGGCCGCGGGCATCGCCCTGCTGGTCGTCACCGCGCTCGGGCTCGGGACGGCATTCGCCGCGGTGGGGTTGTCGGTCTCCTTCGCGCAGTCCTCGCCCGTGGCGCTCTGGCCCGGTGCGGGGCTCAGCCTCGCGTGGCTCGGTGCGCTCGGAGGCGCGCTGGTCGCCCTGGACATCGGGCTCGCACCCCGCCTGCGCGCCGCGCGCGGCATCGCCGCCGCGACGGTGGTGCTGGCCCTCGTCGTGCTGTCGCTGCCCGCCCTCACGGCGACCGCGCGGGGCACCTCACTCCTGACGAACGGTCCCGAGAGCACGCTGCCCGCGTACGTGAGTGCGGCCGGCCGCGAGGATCCCGGTGTCGGGACGATCGTCATGACACCGCAGAACGAGGGCGGCGTCTCTTCGCGCGTGATCTGGGGAGGTTCGGAGACGCTCGACGGACAGGCCACGATCCTCACGACGCGGACCACCGCGACGCCGGCCGACGACGAGGTCGCGACGCTCACGGCGAATCTCGTCACCTCCGCGGCGGACGACGTGATCGGCGACCTCGCCGCCCACGGGGTGAGTTTCGTGCTGCTGGCCCCCGCGTCCGAGCCGGAGTCGGAGCTCGCGCGTGCGTTCCGGCTGGCCGCCACGACGGCGCTCGATCAGCGGGACGGGCTCGATGCGGTCGGTGAGACCGCGAAGGGCGAACTCTGGCGTGTGACGCAGGATGTCGCGACACGGCCTTCGGCGCCTGCTTCGGTGGCGGAGCTCGCGCGGACGATCGGCGCCGCGCAACTGATCGCGGTCGCGATCGCCCTGCTGCTGGCCATCCCGACGGCCGCCTCCCGCCGAGAGGCACGCCGCTCGCCGCGCATCGTCGGACCGCACTGGCAGGAGGGCCGATGAGCGATCGCCATGTGTTCCGCTGGGCGACGACGGGTGCGCGCCTCCTCGCCGGGACGCTCGCCGCCGCGGGGTTCGTCGTCGCCGTCGTCACCGCGGTCTCGCTTCCGTGGCCGACGCTCGCCCGTGAGCCCGTCGCCGTGGCGGCGACCCCCGCCCCGTCGGCGAGTGTCGCGGTGTGCACGGGTGGCCTGCTCGCCCTCGGGCGCGAGCTCGACGACGCCGCCCGCGTCGTGACCGCGGCGCCGCAGACCGTCACGAGCGGCGTGCCCGCAGGCGATGCCCCGCCGGCCACGCAGCCGCTCACCTCGCCCGCGCTCGATGCGCTGTCGCCCGCGAGTGCCGTGATCGCGGAACCCGTCGACGGGGCCCGCGCGGATGTCGCGGCATCCGGCTCGTCCACCGTCGCGGCCGAGGATCTGCGCGGCTTCGCGGCGTCGGCGTGCCGCCCGGCCCTCATGGAGTCGTGGCTCGTGGGGGGATCGGCCACGACCGGTGCGGCCGACATCGTGCTGCTCGCCAACCCGGGTTCGGTCCCCGCGACCGTGCAGCTCACCGTGTTCGGTGCGGCGGGTCCGTCGATCCCCACCGGAGGCAGCGATCTCGTCGTGCCGCCCGGGGCGCAGATCGTCGTGCCGCTGGCAGGCCTGCTGCTCGGCGAGGAGAGTCCGGTGGTGCGGGTCACCGCGACCGGCGCACCCGTGCAGGCCGCCCTCCAGACCAGCATCACCCGCACGCTCCTTCCCGGCGGGGTGGATCAGGTGGGGGCCATCGCGTTCCCCGAACCGTCCCAGATCATCCCGGGTGTCGTCGTGACGCAGAACCCGGGCGCCGAGGGCGCGTCGGATGCGGCGACGAAAGTGCGGATCCTGTCGCCGAACGCCGACACGACCGCCACGATCACCGCGACACCCTCCGGCGCGGCACAGCAGGCGCCGGCGCCCACCACCGTGCCGCTCGCGGCCGGACTCCCTGTCGAGGTGGAGCTCGGCGGTCTGCCGGTCGGCCAGTACACGATCGAGGTGACCGCCGAGATCCCGGTCCTGGCCGCGGCGTGGCAGACGACCGGGTTCGGCGAGGGCGCGGACTTCGCGTGGTACACGTCGGCCCCGGCGCTCGAGGTCCCCAGCATGGTCGCCGCACCGCCGGGGCCGACGCCGGTCCTGGTCCTCGCGAACCCCACCGACGAGCCGATCACCACGCGGGTCGACGCCGTCGACGGGTCGTCCACCGCGGAGATCACGGTCGCACCGGGAGCGAGCGCGACGCTGCGACTCGTCGCGCGGACCGTCTATCTCGTGGATGCCGGCGACGGCGGCATCCGAGCGGGTCTGACGCAGTCGGGCGACGGGGCGCTCGCCGGATTCCCGGTGTGGCCGTCCGACGCCGCGGCGCAGGAGATCACGGTCTATCCCTAGGCCGGGACCCTCGCGCTATCGGTCAGAGGAAGCGGAAGCGCTCGGGGCCCAGATCCCACGGATCGCGGTCGAGATACTCGGCCGCCGCGCGGAACACGCTGCTCTCCACCATCATGCGCCGGTGCAGATCGTCGTCGCGGTGCAGATGGCTCAGTCGCTCGATGGGGAGGCGGTAGAGGATGATGCGCTTCTCGTCGGTGAGGGCGCGCCAGCGGGGGATGCCGTCGTCGTCGGTGGAAGGCGGCATGTCGCCGACTTCGAAACTGACGTCGCGGAGCTCGGGCCACGCGGAGCGCAGGAATTCCGCCGCAGTGCCGACGGCCAGGTCGAATCGGTCCACTCGGGTCTCGAGCGGCGGAAGCGGGGGACGGACGACGGCGCTGCGTCCTTCGCGACCGTGGCGGCCGTGGCGGGACGGGCGCCGCACGGGGGCGGCGGGGCCTCTGCTCCTGCGCCATGCCATGCGTACATCCTAGGTTCCCGCCCGCCGGGCGTGGCATCCGCGACCTCCCCACGAAACCTCGCGCGCCGTCGCAGGTTGGTGTCGCCGACAGCGGGCAGAGAGGGGAGGGACGGCGGCGCGGCACCGCGGCGCGGCGGGCGGATGCCGATACCGTGGAGCCGATGCGCCAGAGACTCTGCTCCAAAGTGGGATGCGCCCGCGAGGCCGTCTCGACCCTCACGTACGACTACGGCGATCAGATGGCGGCCCTCGGGCCCCTCGGCGCCGGCGGGGATCCCCACGCGCACGACCTCTGCGCGATCCACACGGATCGCATGTCGATGCCGCGCGGATGGGTCGTCGTGCGACACGAGACCCTCGCCTCCCGCTGACCTCCTTCCGCCGGAACCTCCGCGCACGTCGGAGGTGACGATGCGTCTGGGATGATGGACGGATGAGCACCGACCTCACCGCAGCCCCCGTTCTGCAGCATCGCGTCGCCGACCTCGCCCTCGCCGAGGCCGGACGCCACCAGATCCGCCTCGCCGAGAACGAGATGCCCGGACTCATGGCGCTGCGTGAGGAGTTCGGACCCACGCAGCCCCTCGCCGGCGCCCGCATCGCCGGCTCGCTGCATATGACGGTCCAAACCGCCGTGCTGATCGAGACGCTCGTCGCGCTCGGCGCCCGGGTCCGATGGGCCAGCTGCAACATCTTCTCCACGCAGGACGAGGCGGCCGCCGCGGTGGTCGTCGGCCCGACCGGCACGGTGGACGCCCCGGCCGGCGTCCCGGTGTTCGCCTGGAAGGGCGAGACGCTCGACGAGTACTGGGAGTGCACCGACCGCATCTTCGACTGGAGCGCGGAGGGGTTCGAAGGACCCAACCTCATCCTCGATGACGGAGGCGACGCGACGCTGCTCGTGCACCGCGGCGTGGAGTTCGAGGCGGCGGGCGCCGTGCCGGATGCCGCTCCCGGCGACCCGCACGAGTACGGCGTGATCCTCGACACGCTGCGCGCGAGCCTCGCGGCCGATCCGCAGCGCTGGACGCGTGTGAGCCGCGACCTCATCGGCGTCACGGAGGAGACGACGACCGGCGTCCACCGGCTCTACGAGCTGGCGGCGTCCGGTGATCTGCTCTTCCCGGCGATCAACGTGAACGACTCGGTGACGAAGTCGAAGTTCGACAACAAGTACGGCATCCGCCACTCGCTCCCCGACGGGCTGAACCGCGCGACCGATGTGCTCATGGGCGGCAAGACGGCGTTCGTCGTCGGCTACGGGGATGTGGGCAAGGGGGCCGCCGAGGCGCTGCGCGGGCAGGGCGCCCGCGTGATCGTCGGCGAGATCGACCCGATCTGCGCCCTCCAGGCCGCAATGGACGGCTACCAGGTCGCGCGTCTGGACCGGGTGATCGGCGAGGTCGACATCGTGGTGACGGGCACGGGCAACAAGAACGTCGTGACCGTCGAGCACCTGCTCGGCCTCAAGCATCTCGCGATCGTCGCGAACGTCGGTCACTTCGACAACGAGATCGACATGGCGGGGCTCGAGTCGCTGGCCGGAGCCGAAGCGATCGAGATCAAGCCGCAGGTGCACGAGTGGCGCCTCCCGAACGGGCGAAGCGTGCTCGTGCTGAGCGAGGGGCGCCTCATGAACCTCGGCAACGCCACCGGTCATCCCTCGTTCGTGATGTCCGCGTCGTTCACGAACCAGGTCCTCGCTCAGCTCGAGCTGTTCACGAACATCGAGTCCTACCCGGTGGGCGTCCACACGCTTCCGAAGGCGCTCGACGAGAAGGTCGCACGACTGCATCTGGCCGCGCTGGGCGTCGAGCTCACCGACCTCACGCCGGAGCAGGCCGCCTACATCGGCGTGCCGGTGGACGGCCCGTACAAGCTGGACCACTACCGCTACTGACGCGGGCGGTCAGCGACTCGGGAACCCACGCGGCACCGCGGTGGCGGCCGAGGCGAGGCTCTCCACCCGCTGCTGCTCGAGCTGCAGGGCGCGCAGTTCGCGATCGCGCCGCACGGCGACGACCGCGCTGAGGAACATTTCGTCGTCGACGGCGGGCACGGGGGAGACGTGCCCCGCGGCCTCTGCGGCGAGGGAGGACGCCAACCGCGCGCGGGCCGGCGGCTGCATCGCGTCCTTGTTCTGCGCGAACTGGGAGATGCGTCGGGCGAGTCCGTCGGGCAGGCGTCCGACATCGGCCACGGCGCCCCACGCCTGGAGGGGGAGGGGCAGAGGAGCGGCGGCCGGTGGGAGGGCCGGCGTGCGCGTGCGCTCGGAGTACGTGCCCGCCATCAGGTCGCCCAGCCGTTGTGCTCGGGGAGTGAACGCGCCCACGAGCGCCGCGACGGCGCCGAAAGTCAGCCAGATCTCGAAGACGCCCACGAGCGCGCGGATGAAGGCCTGGCGGAACCCGGAGGCACCCCCGTCGACGCGGACGATGCGGCCCCCGACGGCGAGCTTGCCGAGGCTGCGTCCCCGCGTGATCGTCTCCACGGCGGTCGGGATCACGACCGTCACGAGCACCAGTACGCTCACCGTCAGAATCGGCAGCGCGACGACGTCCACGAAGTTCTGGCCGATCAGCCATGACGTGACGAGCGCGAAGAGGACGAAGACCGCGACCCCCACGAGCACGTCGATGAGCGTCCCGAGGGCGCGGAGGAAGAATCCGACCGGCTGCACGTCCAGTGCGACGGCCTCGCCCGTGAGCACCTCGTCCTGATGGATCTCGATCAGTCGCGCGGCGGGCGCCGTGGTCGACGCCGCGGCGGCCTGATCCGAGAGGGGCATGGCTACAGTTAACCAAATGGATCTCGACGCCCTCTCCGCCGCGCGTCGCGACGAGTGGGCCCGCCTCGACGAACTGAGCCGTGCCCGCCGGCTCACCGGAGCGGAGATCGACGAGCTCGTCACGCGCTATCGCGCGGCATCCGCCGATCTGGCCGAGATCAAGACCTCGGCGGGGCGCACGGCGCAGGGCGACCACGTCTCGACGATGCTCGCCCGCGCACGACTGCGACTCACGGGAGCCCCGGACAACCCCGCGCGTCAGATTCCCCGGTTCTTCGCCCTGCAGCTGCCGGCGGCGCTGTATCGCGTCCGGTGGACGACCCTCGTCGTCGCGGTCGCATTCATCGCCGTCGGAACGCTCGTCGCGTTCTGGGTCTCGGGCGATCCGGCGCTCGTCGCCTCGCTCGGCCCGCGCGCGCAGCTGGAGTACTACGCCGAGAGCGCATTCACCGACTACTACAGCGAGAACCCGGCAGCGGTCTTCGCCGGGACGGTGTGGACGAACAACGCCTGGATCGCAGCGCAGTGCGTGCTGTTCGGCATCACGGGCGTCTGGCCGCTCATGGTGCTCGTGCAGAACGCCGTCGGCGTCGGCACCGCCGCGGCGGTCATGCTCGCATTCGACCGCGGTGACGTCTTCCTGCTGTTCATCCTCCCGCACGGACTGCTCGAGCTGACGTGCATCTTCGTCGCGGGCGCTGCCGGACTCCACATCTTCTGGGCCTGGGTCGCCCCCGGGCGCCGATCGCGGGGAGAGGCGCTCGCGGCGGCGGGACGCTCCCTCGCCACGATCGCGGTCGGTCTCGTGATCGCGCTCGCCGTCGCCGGGATCATCGAGGGGTTCGTCACGGCGCAGCCCTGGCCCTGGCCGCTCAAGATCGGCATCGGGGCCGCGGCCCTGGCGGCCTTCCTCTTCTACATGATCTTCGTCGGCGGCCGCGCCGCCCGCAGGGGCGAGACCGGCGATGTCACCGAGTACGAGTCGGGCACCCCCACGCTCGTCGCCGGTTGACCACGCAGAACACCAAGAGATTTGTTTTGAGTGATTCAAAACAAAGGGCTACGCTCGGGGTGTGACCTCCGCTCCGATCGACGCCGCAGAACGTCTGCGCAGCGCCGGCCTGCGCGTCACCGACTCCCGCCGTGCGGTCGTGGACGCGCTCCACGAACGACCGCACTCCAGTGCCGACGCGCTGTACACCCTCGTGGCGCGCTCGCTGCCCGGCACGAGCCTGCAGTCCATCTACAACGCGCTCGGCGACTTCGTCGACGCGGGCCTGGTCCGGCGCATCGAGCCTTCCGGGCGCCCTGGTCTGTTCGAACTGCGCGTGGACGACAACCACCACCACCTCATCTGCTCGGCGTGCGGCGAGGTCCACGACGTCGACTGCGTCGTGGGCGACGCGCCGTGCCTCACACCCGCCGAGACGCACGGCTTCCGCGTCGAGGTGGCGGAGGTCACATTCTGGGGACTGTGCCCCGCGTGCGCCGCCGCACGGACCTGATTCCCTTCGTCTTCCCCGTCCCGTCCCGATTGGAAGGAACCCCATGACCGAGAGCAACGAGATCGTCCCCGAGATCGGCGACGACACCGGCCAGACAGACCAGGCGGTCACACCGATCGACACGCCGGTCGACGTGCGGGAGGACGGCGAGAGCCGTCCGCGCCCCAACGAGGACGGAGGCGCCTGCCCGGTCATCCACGGCGGGCAGCCGCATCCGACCACGGGCAACGCGAACAGCGTGTGGTGGCCCAATCAGCTCAACCTCAAGATCCTCGCCAAGAATCCCGCCGTCGCCAACCCGCTCGGCGAGGACTTCGACTACAAGGCGGCCTTCGAGGCGCTGGACCTCGCGGCGGTCAAGGCCGACATCGAGCAGCTGCTCACGACGTCGCAGGACTGGTGGCCGGCCGACTTCGGCAACTACGGACCCCTCATGATCCGCATGGCGTGGCACAGCGCCGGCACCTACCGCGTCACAGACGGCCGCGGCGGCGGCGGCGCCGGTCAGCAGCGCTTCGCCCCGCTCAACAGCTGGCCCGACAACGTCTCGCTCGACAAGGCGCGCCGTCTGCTGTGGCCGGTGAAGAAGAAGTACGGCCAGGCGATCTCGTGGGCCGACCTGATGATCCTCGCCGGCAACGTCGCGCTCGAGTCGATGGGCTTCCGCACGTTCGGCTTCGGCGGCGGTCGCGCCGACGTCTGGGAACCGGATGCCGATGTGTACTGGGGTCCGGAGACGACGTGGCTCGCCGACGAGCGTTACTCGGGCGACCGCGATCTCGAGCGACCGCTCGCGGCGGTGCAGATGGGTCTGATCTACGTCAACCCGGAAGGACCCAACGGCAACCCCGATCCCCTCGCTTCCGCCCGTGACATCCGCGAGACGTTCGGCCGCATGGCGATGGACGACGAAGAGACCGTCGCGCTCATCGCCGGTGGGCACACGTTCGGCAAGACGCACGGCGCCGCGCCCGACACCAACCTCGAAGAGAATCCCGAAGCGGCGGGGCTCGAGCAGCAGGGCTTCGGCTGGAAGAACAATTTCGGCACCGGCAAGGGCGATGACACCATCACCTCCGGTCTCGAGGTCACCTGGACCTACCACCCGACCCGGTGGGACAACGAGTACTTCCACATCCTCTACGGGTACGAGTGGGAGCTCATGAAGAGCCCGGGCGGCGGCCACCAGTGGCGTCCCGTCAACGGCGGCGGCGCGAACATGGTCCCGCTCGCGCACTCGAACGGCACGCGCGAGCCGCGCATGCTCACGAGCGACCTGGCTCTGCGCGTCGACCCCGAGTACGACCGGATCTCGAGGAAGTTCAAGGACGATCCGGATGCGTTCGCCGATGCGTTCGCGCGCGCGTGGTTCAAGCTGACCCATCGCGACATGGGACCGATCGACCGCTACCTCGGCCCCGAGGTGCCGCAGGAGCCGCTCATCTGGCAGGACCGCGTGCCTGCGGTGGATCATGAGCTGATCGATCCGGCCGATGCGTCCGCGCTGAAGGCCCGGGTGCTCGAGTCCGGCCTGACGGTCTCGGAGCTCGTCGAGACCGCGTGGGCTGCGGCATCCTCGTTCCGTGGCAGCGACAAGCGCGGCGGTGTCAACGGCGCGCGCATCCGCCTCGCACCGCAGAAGGACTGGGAGGTCAACAAGCCCGCGCAGCTGGCGAAGGTCCTCGACGTCCTCGAGGAGATCCAAGCGTCGTTCAACGACGGGCGTGCGGACGGCAAGAAGGTCTCGCTCGCCGACCTCATCGTGCTCGCCGGCAACGCCGCGGTCGAGAAGGCGGCCTCCGATGCCGGTGTCGAGGTGGAGGTGACCTTCCACCCGGGACGCACGGATGCCACGCAGGAGCAGACGGATGCGGAGTCCTTCGCGTACCTCGAGCCGATCGCCGACGGGTTCCGCAACTACTACGGGCCGCGTGCGTACATCCCGGAGGAGCATCACCTCATCGACCGCGCCAATCTGCTCACGCTGTCCGCACCCGAGCTCACCGTGCTCGTCGGCGGACTGCGGGTGCTGGGGGCGAACTGGGACGACTCCGACCACGGCGTCTTCACCGATCGCGTCGGTGTCCTGACCAACGACTTCTTCGTCAACCTGCTCGACCTCGGCACGACGTGGAAGCCCCTGGACCCGGGCAAGCACGCATTCTCCGGAACGAAGGACGGCTCGGGCGCGCACGTCGGCATCGGCACCCGCGTGGACCTGCTGTTCGGCTCGAACTCCGAGCTGCGGGCACTGGCGGAGGTCTACGCCTCCGACGATGCGAACGAGAAGTTCGTCCGTGACTTCGCGAAGGCCTGGGGCAAGGTGACCGAGCTCGACCGGTTCGACCTGAGCTGAGGCCGACCACCGCTCCCACGGTGAAGCCGCCCGCCCCGGAAGGGGCGGGCGGCTTCACCGTTCGGCGGACGCTACTCGACGCGGGCCTCCGCCTGCACCGGGGGCAGCGTGCCTTTGGACTCGAACAGCGCTCGGTGCACCAGCCCGGCGATCAGGCCGCCGACGATGGGGAACACGATGAACACCCACAGTTGGCCGAGGGCGTCGACGCCGCCGTAGATCGCCGCGGCGATCGAGCGCGCCGGGTTGACCGACGTGTTGTCGATCGGGATGGAGACGAGGTGGATCAGGGTCAGCGTCAGTCCGATCGCGAGCGGAGCGAGGGCCGCCGTGCCGCGGGTGGAGTGGGTGACCCCCAGGATGATCAGGACGAAGATCGCGGTGAGTGCGACCTCGGCGACGATCGCCGCACCGAGGCCGAAGCCCCCGGGCGAGCGCTCGCCGAAGCCGTTCGACGCGAACCCCCCGTCCTGGGCGTTGGCCAGCCAGTTGTCCGTGCCGAAGAGGCCGATGAGGACGATGAGCGTCGTCCCCAGCGCACCGCCGACGACCTGGGCGATGATGTATCCGATCGTGTGGCGCCACTCGAACCGGCCTGCCGCGGCGAGGCCCAGGGTGATCGCCGGATTGAAATGTCCGCCGGAGATCGGACCCCAGGCGTACGCGCCCGCGACGACGGTCAGACCGAACGCGAGCGAGACCCCGACGAAGGCGATACCGAGCGGATTCGTCTCCGAACCCGCGGGGAAATTCGCCGCGAACAGCGCGGAACCGACGCCGCCGAAGACGAGCAGGAACGTTCCGAGGGCCTCCGCGACGAGCTTGTTGACCGTCGTGGGCGGGATGGTGGTATCCGACATGGCGGACTCCTCTCTACGCTCGCGACATTATCGGCACTTTCCCAGGATGCGGCGCAATGTGACGCGGAGTGGCGCGATCAGAGCCTCCCGGCGGCCTTGAGCTCCAGATAGCGGTCGGCTACACGCGGCGGCAGGTTCTCTGCAGAGTCCGCGATCGCGTCACCGCCGGCGCGCCCGATCGCCGCGGCGACGCGGGCCGCATCGCGCGCGGCACGCTCGACGGCCGCCGTGCGGTACACCTCGGCCGCGTCCCGCGGCGGGTCGACCTCGTCCTGATCGGCGGTGACGGTGCCGACGAGCACGTGGGCCCGGCGCGCGAGCGAGGGGAGTGAGCCGAGGAATCCGCGCGCGGCTTCGGGGGCGTCCTGCGCGGTGAGCAGCACGACGAGCGACGGCCGCGAGGTGAGCGCGCGCACCTGTGCGAACGCGGCATCCCAGTCCGTGTCGATCAGCTGGGGCTCGACCGGCGCCATCGCGTCCACGAGAGCCGGCAGCAGAGCCGGGCCGTCGACCCGCGTGACGCGGGCGCGCGTGACGCGGTCGAACATCACCAGGTGCGTGTGGTCACCCGCCCGGGTCGCGAGCGCCGCGAGCAGGAGTGCGGCCTCCATCGCGGCGTCCATCCGGACCCCGTCGCCCACGCGCGCGGCGGCGGTGCGTCCCGTGTCGATCACGATCACGACGTGGCGGTCGCGCTCAGGGCGCCACGTGCGGAGCATCGTGGTCCCTGCGCGCGCGGTCGCCCGCCAGTCGATCGAGCGGACGTCGTCGCCGCGCACGTACTCGCGCAGGCTGTCGAATTCGGTCCCCTGACCGCGCACCTGGACGCTGGTGTTGCCGTCGAGTTCGCGCAGCCGGGCCAGTCGCGAGGGCAGATGCCGCCGCGCGGTGAAGGGCGGCAGGACGCGCAGCGTGCCGCGGGACTCGATGCGCGACTGGCGCCCGGCGAGGCGGAGCGGACCGTCGGAGCGCACCACGACGAATGCGGAGCTCAGCTCGCCCCGGCGGCGCGGCAGGAGCCGCACGACGAGGCGGCGCCGCTCACCGGGCGGGACGTCGAGCGCGAGACGCTCCGCCGCTGCGCCCGCTGTCGGCTGCCAGGCGTCGCGGAGCCGGCCGCGGATGCGGCGATCACCGGTGTTGCGCAGCCACAGCTCGGTCTCGACCGGCTGGCCGAGCAGGGCCTTGGCCGCGCCGCGGCGCTCGACGGCGAGGCGCCGCGGGTCGGCGGCCGCGGCGGCGTCCGCACACGCGGCGGCCGCGCTCAGCAGGATCCATCCGACCGCCGAGATCCACGGGTCCACACCCGCGAGTGCGAGCAGCACCACGGGCACGGCGCCGAGGGCGACGAGCAGGGCGATGCGGCCGGTGAGGTACAAGAGGCTCCTGGTGTCTCGGAGGTACGGGATCTCGATACGCCGCCGTCGGCGGCGCCCGTGTCAGATCGGGACGCGGGTCTGCTGGAGGACCGAGCCGAGCACCGCGTCGACCGAGACGCCCTCGAGCTCGGCGTCGGCGCGGAGCCGGATGCGGTGCCGCCAGGTCGGGACGAGCATCGTCTGCACATGATCGGGCGTGATCGCCGGGTAGCCGCCGAGCCACGCCCACGCCTTCGCCGCGGCCAGGAGCGCGGTCGTGGCGCGCGGGCTCACCCCCAGCTGCACCGACGGGCTCCGCCGCGTCGCCTGCGCGAGGTCGACGACGTACCCGAGGACGTCGTCGGCGACCGTGACGGATGCCGCGGCGCGCTGCGCGGCCCGGATCTCGGCCGCCGTGATCACGGTGCCCACCCCCGCCGCGGCGAGATCGCGGGGATCGAAGCCTTCGGCGTGACGGCGCAGCACCGCGAGCTCGGCGTCCCGTGCGGGGATCTCGACGAGGAGCTTGAGGAGGAAGCGGTCGAGCTGGGCCTCGGGCAGCGTGTAGGTGCCCTCCTGCTCGATCGGATTCTGAGTCGCGGCCACCAGGAAGGGCTCGGGCAGGGCGCGCGTGACGCCGTCGGTCGAGACCTGCCGCTCCTCCATCGCCTCCAGGAGTGCGGACTGGGTCTTCGGCGGCGTCCGGTTGATCTCGTCCGCGAGCACGATGTTGGTGAACACCGGTCCCGGCCGGAACTCGAACTCGCCCGCGCGCGCGTCGTACACGAGCGACCCCGACACGTCGCCCGGCATCAGGTCGGGCGTGAACTGGATGCGCTTGGTGTCCAGCCCCAGCGCGGCGCTGAACGACCGGACGAGGAGCGTCTTCGCGACACCGGGCACACCCTCCAGCAGCACGTGCCCGCGCGAGAGCAGGGCGATCAGGAGAGCGGTGACGGTGCCGTCCTGGCCGATCACGGCCTTGCCGACCTCGATGCGCACGCGGTTCATCGCCTCCCGCAGCGCGGCGTCGTCCGGCGTGTTCGCCGGGGCGGGCGCGTGGGGCCCGTCCCCCGCCTGCACCGTGGGGTCGTTCGCGGTCGGATCGGTCATCGGGTGTTCCTTTCGGGACGCACGGCCGTCTGCACGGCCTTCTCGAGAGTGCGCAGACGGTCGTCGAGGGCGACGAGCGCTGTGTCGGTGCGGGGGAGTTCGTCGAGCAGGATGCCGCGCACCGTGCCCCGGTCGATCCCGGTGATCGCGGCTGCGGCATCCGCGATCTCCTCGGCGGACGCGGCCGGTCCGAGGCCGAGCAGCCGCCCGAGACGGCCCAGCGTGCCGATGCGGAGCTGGTCGGCCGCGTGCAGGGCGTCGCGCGCGTGCGCGTACAGCCGTCCACGGCCCTCGGTCGTCTCTCCGGCGCGGACCGTGACCGGCAGGCGCTCGGCCACGAGCGGACCGAAGCGTCGTCCTCGCCAGATGCCGGCCGCGATGCCCGAGACGATCAGCAGCACGATGACCGGACTCACCCAGCGCGGCGTGAGGTCGCCGAGTGACACGTCGCCGTCGGTGAGGTCGCTGTCTTCGAGCGAGGGCATGTACCAGACGAGGGTGGGATGGCGGCCGAGCAGGTTGACGGCCAGAGCGGCATTGCCGCCGTCGGTGAGGACGTCGTTCACGAGCAGCGCGCGCCCGTCGACCGCGACGGTGCGACCGCGGCCGTCGTCCTCGATGAGGAGACCGTAGCCGCCGCCGGTGGGATAGCACGCCGTGCTCTGCGCGCCGGGGAGGTAGATCGCCCCGGGCGTGACGGACCCCGAGCGTTCGGCGTCGGGCAGATCGCACGCCGGCGCCACGCTGTCGCCCGGACCGACGCCGTACGGGGTCGCGCCGGGCAGCAGCAGGCGCAGCGTGCGGGCACGCGGGTCGATCAGCACCACGTCGTCGGCGGCATCCGTCACCGCGAGCACCGCGTCGTCCGACAGCGCGGCGGGATCGGCGATCGCGAGCGAGGCGGGACCTTCCTCGAGGGCGGACTCGGCGGTCGCCCGGTCGCGGGCGATGACGACCTCGACGCCCTGGTCGCGGAGGATCTCGACGAGCGCGCGCGTGCCGGAGGGGCCGACCGACTCGGGATCGAGGACGTCGCGCTCGGTCCACTCTCCGATGCCCGCGAGGATCGTGCCGACGACGCCGACGGCGACCAGGCCCGCGGCGATCGCGATCCACGCAGCGACCCGACGCCGGCGGTCCGGGCGCGTCGGAGCGGGGCTCTCGACCGAGGGGGGTTCGGTGAATGAGACCGTCACGATGCGACCGCCGTCGACTCGGAGAGCGCGGGCCGTGCGGCGGCGACCGTCTCATCGACGTCGACGACGCGCCGGTAGAGCTCTGCCGAGCCCGGTCGCCGGAGGTAACGGACGTCGTCGAACGCCTCCGCCGCCGACTCGAGCCGATCGGCGTGCTCGGGGAAGGCGTGCGCCGCCGCGCGGGCGAAGGCGTGCACGGTCGCTCCCGGTGGTGTGTCGACCACCCCGCGCTCGAGGAGACCCCTCGCCAGGGCGCGGAACCTCAGCACGATCGCGGCATCCCACTCGCCTCGCGCGGCGGCGGCCTGGGCATCGCGGCGCAGCTCGGCCGCGCTGCGCTCCTCGCGCTCGCCGAACAGCTCGGCACCCCCGCGAGACCGCCCCGTCGCGCGGGGGACGCCCCAGATGAGGAAGGCCGTGACGATGACGAGGACGACGATCACGGCGGCCACGAGCGCGACCCACGGGCCCCAGTCTCCGGAGAGCTCCGTCGAGAACAGCGACGAGAGGAAGTCGCCGATCGCCCGTGCGATGCGGTCGAGCGGGGTGGGCTCAGCCGCCTGGTAGACGGGGTCGGAGAGCTCGCGTTCCGCCCATTCCCGCGCCTCATCTCCATCGGGGGTCACGGGTGTCACCGACGCGACCGTCCTCGCCGACCAGGTCAGGACCACGGCGATCCGGGGTCGGAGGAGCCGGGAGAGGCACCCGGAGCCGTCCATCGGGTGGGAGCAGGACGCTTCTGCGTGGTCGCGTCGTCCTGCGGCGCGTCTGCGTCCGTCTCCGCGGAGGGAGCGTACGGCGGAGCCGTGGGGGCGCCGCTCGGCGCGTACGCGGGCGGCGGCCCGGACGCGGGCGGCGGACCGTACGCCGGTGGCGGACCATACGCCGGGGGCGGACCGTACGCGGGCGGAGCGCCCGGCGCCGGCGGCCCGCCGGGGACCGGTGCGTCGTATGCCGAGGGCGGACCGTAGACCGGGGCACCGTAGGGCCGGCTCGGGATCGGACCCTGCGGGCCGGCCTGCCACGCCGGCGCGGGGCGCGGGGCGATCACGCGCCCCACGTGCGCGCGGTACGGGTCGGCGAGGCCCACGGCTCCGGCATCCCGCCGCTCGACGTAGGTCATCAGATCGATGTCCAGACCCTCGCGACGCATCCGGCAGTCGATGTAGATGATCGCGGTCGCGGTCGCCTGCACGACCACTGCGACCGATTGGATGAGCAGTGTCACGACCTGGGTGAGCAGACCCGCCACCACGAGGCCGATGATCGCGCTCGGCTCGGAGGCGCCGGTCGGGGTGATGATCGTCGTGAGGGCGGAGGAGAGGAACGAGAACGGGAGACTCACCGCCTGCGCGATCGCGCCGAACACGAGCGAGACGATCACGATGATGCCGAGGATCGGCCAGAAGCGCCCGCGCGTGAGCACCCACGAGCGCACGATCGCCTGCCCGATCGTGGCGTGCTCGAGGATGATCGCCGCGGGTGCGAGGAGCAGCTTGGTGCTGAGCCACAGCGACAGCGGGATCGCGGAGAGGATCACCAGGATCGTGAGGCCCACGGCGACGGGCAGGGCCGCGACGCCGATCGCGATGAGGATGCCCGCCACGATCGCGATCAGCAGCAGCACGGCGGTCGAAAGGAGGAACGCGTAGCCGATCAGGCGCCACGCCACCGGCTTGACCCGCTGCCACACGCCGCGCAGCGGGAGCTTCTCGGCGACGGCCGCGTGTGCGACCTCGCTCACGACCACGCCCTGCACGATGACGCCGAGCGCTGCGGCGGCGAGACCCAGGACGACGCCCGTGATGAGTGTCAGCGCGACGGACCCCGCGAGGACCGCGTCGAACTCCTCCGTCCCCTCGCGCAGGGTGTCCAGGCGCGTGAACGATGCGATCGCGACGGCGCCCACGCCGACGAGGACGAGCAGATAGCCTGCGGTCTGCACGCACAGTGCGAACCCGAGCAGCACACGCGGGTTCTGGCGCAGGGCGGCGAACGAGCGGCCGAGGATCGTCCCGAACGTCAGCGGCCGCAGAGGGATGATGCCCGGGCGCGATGCGGGCGTCCAGGTGGGATAAGCGGTCACGGATGCCCCTCCTCGTACGCCCCGGGGCTTCGGCCCCCACAGCCCGGCATCCATCGTGTCACACCGCCGTGAGGGGACGGGGCCGAGGCGGGTCAGGGTCGCGCGGGACGGGGCCGACGACCGTGGAGGTGGCGTGCAGGGCACGCTCGGCGCGTCCACAGCGGGTGTCTACTACTCTGGGAGGGCGCATGGGGACGCGCGACGATCCGCGGCGCCCCGGCCGGACGCAAAGGACGAAACGCGCGAGATGACATCACGCATCCTGGTGGTCGACGACGACACCGCCCTCGCCGAGATGATCGGCATCGTGCTGCGCACGGAGGGATTCGACACGGTGTTCTGCGCCGACGGGTCCCAGGCGGTCGAGGTGTGGCGCACCGAGCGGCCCGACCTCATCCTGCTCGACCTGATGCTTCCGGGCATGGACGGCATCGAGATCTGCGACCGCGTGCGCGCGGAGTCCGGGGTGCCGATCATCATGCTGACGGCCCGCACCGACACGGCCGACGTCGTGAAGGGCCTCGAATCGGGCGCGGACGACTACATCGTGAAGCCCTTCAATCCGAAAGAGCTCGTCGCCCGCATCCGCACGCGGCTGCGGCCGGCCGCGCAGCCCGCGAACGAGACGCTGCGCATCGGCGATCTGACCGTCGACGTCGCCGCCCACGAGGTGCGGCGGCACGACGAGCCGATCGCGCTCACCCCCCTCGAGTTCGAGCTGCTCGTCGCGCTGGCCTCCAAGCCGCAGCAGGTCTTCTCGCGCGAGATGCTCCTCGAGCAGGTCTGGGGCTACCACTACAAGGCCGACACCCGGCTCGTCAACGTCCACGTGCAGCGTCTGCGCGCGAAGGTCGAGCTCGACCCCGACAACCCCAAGATCGTCACGACGGTGCGCGGCGTCGGCTACCGCGCCGGCGCCGTGGTCTGAGGCCGACATGCCTCCCGCTCGCGCGGCCGCGGCATCCCGCCCTCCCCTGAGGGCGTGGCAGGACTGGCGGTCCTGGCCCGACAGCCTCGCGAGACTGTGGCGGCGGTCGCTGCGCTTCCGCACGATCCTGATCACGGTCGGCCTCACGGCGCTGGCGATCCTCGTCGCCTCGGTGTGGATGGCCCTCGCGATCCAGAACGACCTCTTCCAGGCGCGCAAGGACCAGGTGCTGCGCGACTCGCTCCGGGCGACCCAGGCGGCGCAGGAGACGCTGGATGCCGCGGCGGCGCAGGGCGACAGCCTGCAGATCCAGAACCTGTGGCGCGGGGTGCAGGAGACCCTCGCCGAGCAGTCCTCGAGCGACATGATCGCCGCGTTCCGCATCGACCGCGCCCCCTCGCAGCTCGCGCCGCAGAACTTCAACACGCTGGGCCTGACCGAAGACGTCATCTCGGAGCAGATGCGAGATCTCGTGCGCTCGGACCCGAATCAGCAGTGGTGGCAGTCGGCGGCGCTGGAGATCTCGGGCACCGAGATGCCGGGGATCATCGTGGGCCAGCAGCTGCTCGTGCCCGACTTCGGAGGATACGAGCTGTACCTCGCCTACGACCTCGGCAGCGCGGCGCAGACGCTCGGATTCGTGCAGGCGACCCTCTGGTTCGTCGCGATCTCGCTCATCGTCCTGATCGGGGCGATCTCGTGGATCGTGCTCCGCTCGGTGACGATCCCGATCGGCGAGGCCGCCGACACGAGCGCGAAGCTCGCCGCGGGAGAGCTCGGCGTCCGGCTGCCGGTGCGCGGTGAAGACGAGCTCGCGACGCTCGGCCGCTCCTTCAACGCGATGGCCGACAGCATCGAGTCGCAGATCAAGGAGCTCGCCGACCTGTCGCTCGTGCAGCAGCGCTTCGTCTCGGACGTCTCCCACGAGCTGCGCACACCGCTCACCACGATCCGCCTCGCGGCCGACATGATCAACGATCAGCGCACCGAATTCGACCCGGCGACAGCTCGGGCGGCGGAGCTCCTCAACGCGCAGGTGCAGCGCTTCGAGACGCTCCTGACCGACCTGCTCGAGATCAGCCGCTACGACGCGGGCTCCGTGCAGCTCGAACTCGAGCCGACGAGCCTCGCGCACCTCGCCGAGGACGTGATCGGGTCGATGCATCAGCTCGCGGAGCAGCACGGCACCGACATCCGCCTCGTCGCCCCCGGCGGCTATTCGCCCGTCGAGATGGACCCGCGCCGCGTGCGCCGCGTGGTCCGCAACCTCCTCGGCAATGCGATCGAGCACGGCGAGGGGCGGCCGATCGTCATCACGGTCGACAGTGATCAGCAGGCCGTCGCGATCGGCGTGCGCGACTTCGGCCTCGGCATGAAGCCCGATGACGTCGAGCGGGTGTTCGACCGCTTCTGGCGCGCCGATCCGTCCCGCACCCGCACGATCGGCGGCACCGGGCTCGGCCTGTCGATCGCCCTCGGGGATGCGCGGCTGCACGGGGGAGAGCTGGCGGTGTGGTCCGAGCTCGGCCGGGGCTCCAACTTCGTCCTGACGCTCCCTCGCCACGGCGGCCGTCTCACGGGTCCGTCGCCGATCCCCGTCGACCCGGGTGACGATTCGATCGCCGCGGTCGACGCGCTGGGCCTGACGCAGCCGATCCAGGTCGTCTCGATCGACGCGCCTGTGGATGCCGGACGGACGGGTCGCCCGTGACGCGCCGCCGCGGCATCCTGTCCGCCGCCCTCGTCGTGTTCGCGCTCGTGCTGTCGGCGTGCGCGGGTCTTCCGACGAGCGGCCCGGTCAACCCGGGACTGGCGGCGGGGGAGGATGCCGGCAGCCCGGAGTTCCTGTTCCGACCGGACGAGCCCCAGCCGGGCGCGACTCCGGAGCAGATCGTCGAGGGGTTCATCCGCGCAGGCTCCGGTCCGGGACCGGCCGCCAACTGGGATGTGGCGCGGATGTTCCTGGCACCCGCGATCCGCGAGAGCTGGAACCCCGGCGCGAGCGTCACGATCGACCTGCCGGACGAGCGGGAGCCGGTCGCGACGAGTGAGGGGGCGGTCGACGTGTCGCTGGCCGCCGTGGCGACCGTCGACGAGAACGGCGCCTACCAGCCCGACGAGGGCGTCACGCAGCTCTCGTTCCGCCTCGCCCAGCAGGACGACGGCGAGTGGCGCATCACCGAGGCGCCGGACGGCGTCGTGATCGAACGCGACCTGTTCGCGAACGTGTTCCACCGCTATTCGGTCATGTACTTCGACCTCACCTGGCAGTACCTCGTGCCGGACGTGCGCTGGTTCCCGACCACGAACGCCGCGACCCGCATCGCCGACGCGCTCGTGGACGGCACCCAGAGCGCCTGGCTGTCGGATTCCGTCATCAACGCGTTCCCCGAGAGCGTCTCGCTCGCGCGCCCCTCCGTGCCCCTCGAGTCGGGCGTGGCGCAGGTCACCCTGAGCGCTGAGGCGCTCCTGGTCGAGTCGACCACCCTCGACCGCATGCAGACCCAGCTCACCGCGAGCCTCGCGAGCGCGGGAGTCGCGGATGCCCAGATGATCGTCGCCTCGACACCCCTCGAGGCGGAGACGGTCGACACCCGCTCCACGCGGGTGACCGGTCCGCCCCTCGTGCTCACCGACGCCGGTTTCGGCTTCCTCGCCGGCGACGAGCTGACGGCGGTCGACGGGTTGACGCAGGCGATGCAGCTCGTGGACCCGACGGCGATCCAGGTCTCGCCCGATCGGGATTTCGCCGCCGTCCACGTCGTGGACGGCGGGGTCGCCCGTGTGCCCGCCGAGGGCGACATCGCGGTCGTGGACTCCCGCAGCGGTCTCGTCGATCCGTCGGCCGACCCGTTCGGGTACATCTGGAGCGTGCCGCGCACCCAGCCCTCCGCGGTCCGTGCCTTCTCCGCGTCGGGCGAACAGGTCGACGTGGCCGACGCCTGGCCCGGAGCCGCCGGGATCTCCGCGCTCGCGGTGTCGCGTGACGGCGCCCGCGTCGCGGCGCTCCTGGTGACCGGCGGCCGGTCCGAGATCTGGATCGCAGGGGTGGTCCGGGATGCCGACAGAGTGCCGATCCGCCTCGGCGACGCCGTCCCGCTCGGAGCGGTGCCGGGCGAGGGGACGGGGCTCGCCTGGATCGACGAGACCACTCTCGGGGTGCTGAGCACCGAGGACGGCGCGCCCCGTTTCAGCGAGCAGCTCATCGGGGGACCTGCGGCCCTGTCGGACGCCCCGGCCGGCGCGGCCTCCGTCGCGGGGGCGACCTCGATCTCGACCGTGCGCCTGCGGACGGAGGAGGGGTCCCTCTACGTCAAGCGCGGCGCGAACTGGCAGCGCACGACGAGCGGCATCCTCGTCCTCGCGACGCAGCAGGGGTCGCCGCAGTAGTCCCGAGCGGTGCGGGGCGACGTCGGCTCCTCCCCAGCGGCGTCCGTCCGAGGCGTTGTGCACCGGTGCGCGTCCGTCGTGGTGCGCCTCGGGGCGGGATGCGCATGCTGGCGGGATGGGGGACGCGGCATGGCTCGGTGCGACGGTCCGCGCCGCGCTCGCCGACGCGCTCGCTCTCGTGCTTCCGGTGCGCTGCGCGGGCTGCGACGAACCGGACGTGTCGCTGTGCGGTGCGTGCGCGGGAGCGCTGGAGCCATCCGCGTTCCGAGCCGGCGTCGACGGGGAGGTCTGGAGCGGACTGCGCTTCGAGGGCGTGACGGCGCGTGTCGTGCGCGCGCTCAAGGAGGACGGGCGCACGGGGCTGGCCCGCGCGCTGGCCCCCGCGCTGGGGGCCGCGGTGCAGGAGGCGGTCGGGGCGGCGGCGCGCATCGGCGAAGAGGTCGTCATCGTCCCGGTTCCGACGTCGCGGGCGGCGTACCGTCGGCGCGGATACCGCGTGATCGAGCTCGTGGCCCGGCGCGCCGGGCTCCCGTGCGCCCGCCTGCTGACCCCCTCACGGACGACGTCCGACCAGCGCGGGCTCAGCCGCGACGAGCGTCGGCGCAACGTCGCGCACGCGCTGCGCGCCCGGGGCGCGGAGGGACTGCGCGTCATCGTGATCGACGACGTCGTGACCACCGGAGCGACCCTCTGCGAGGCGATGCGGGCGCTCCGCGACGGCGGTGCCGACGTGGTCGGAGCGGCCACGATCGCCGCCACGGCGCGCCGCCGCGCACTCGGCTCGCTCTTTGCGAATTCTCACGGTCCGATCACGTGACAGGGGCCTCCGGTCGGACTAGCGTGGGGACCACAAGGCGACTCAGGGTCCGCCCTTGACCGGGTGGACCGGAACAAGGAGGTCAGGGATGGAAACCAGCATCGTCGGCGTGGGAGTGGGTATCACCGATCGCTTCCGCTCGGTCGTCGAAGACAAGGCCGCCCGTATAGAGCACCTCGCTCCGCGCGCTCAGCGCCTGGACGTGAAAGTGACCCACCGCGCCTATCACAACGGCCGCATGGAGGACGACACCGTCGAGCTCACCCTCACCGGCAAGGGCCCGATCGTGCGCGCCGAGGCGACGGACGCCGACAAGTTCGCCGCTCTCGACATGGCGGTCGACAAGCTGTGCGAGCAGCTGCGTCGCGCGAAGGACAAGCGGGTCGACGCACGCAACCACCCCCGCGGCGCCAAGTTCGAGAAGGAGCGCGGCGAGCTGTCCGGCATCGACGTGCAGCCGGCCTCCCTCGATGTCATCCGCGCCGTCGCGACGGGCGAGATCCCGATCATCACCGGCAACGAGGAGGAAGAGGGCTACACCCCCGTCGTCATCCGCACGAAGGAATTCGAGCCCGAATGGATGTCGGTCGAAGAGGCCGTCGACCGGATGGAACTGGTCGGCCACGACTTCTTCCTCTTCATCGACGCGCGCACCGACCACCCGAGCGTCGTCTACCGCCGCAAGGGCTGGGACTACGGCGTGATCTCACTGACCACGCAGTCCGCGCCGATCGCCGTCGCGTAACCGCAGGGCAGCCGCAGACGCAGAAGACGGACGGGGTGCCTCCCTCGGGGGCATCCCGTCCGTCGTCACAGTGGGCTCAGCCGTCGAACATGTCGCCGAGCAGGCTGCCGATGAGCAGACCACCCAGGATGCCGCCCATCCCGTCGCTCATGCCGCCGCGACGCCCGCCCTGTGGTCCTCCCCAGCCCGGATCCTGCGGGCGGGACGAGTCGATGTCGCGCTGCGCGAGCTGCAGCGCCTCGCTCGCGAGGGCGCCGGCGCGACGCGCCAGGGCCATCGCGTCCTCACGCGTGTCTTCGTCGGCCACGAGTGGTTCGGCGTCGATGCGCGAGCGCTCCGCTTCCGCAAGCCGCGTGCGGGCGTCGGCGCCGATCCAGCCGCGGTGACCCGCGATCACGTTGCGGGCGACCGCGATCTGCCGGTCGGCGTCGTCGAGTGCGTGGCGCACGTGGGGGAGCGAGGGGATCGGGCGCGCCGCGCGCTCACGGGCGACGGCGATCGCGGCATCCAGCGCGCTGTTGGCCTCGCGCAGCTGCGAGAGCTGGGTGAACGGGTCGGCCTTCTCGCGCGACGGCGGGAGTGCCGCGAGAGCCGACTCGAGCGCGGCCGCGGCGGCCGTGACCGCGGGAACCTGCGGTGCGTCGCGGGCGGCCACGAGGTCGCCCCGCGAGTCGGCGATCACGTCGGCGAGCGTGGACTCGGCTCGAAGGGCCTCGATCTCGAAGTCCTCGACGCCGTCGATGATCGCGGCGGCCCGCCGCACGGCCTCGGTCGCGGTCTCGAGGGCGAGATTGGCCTCTTCGCGCCGTCCGGCGTCGCGCCGACGCGCGGAGACGTCGGCGCTGTGCGCCGCGAAGGTGAGCAGCTGCTCCGCTTCGTCGGCGCCCTCGGAGACCTGTCGCAGCGCCGATGCGCTGTAGCGCAGCGCGAGCCGGTCGAGCGTCGAGCGCGCGTGCGGCAGTCGCTCGCCGAGCGTCACGATGTCGGCGCGCACCTGCGCCAGGATCTCGGGTGCTCGGCGCACCCTCTCGATGTCGTTCGCGAGGGCCGTCGTGCGGTCATCCAGCAGCTCGTCGGCCCACTCGCACAGCTGGACGATGCGCGCGTTGCGGGTGCGCAGCTCTTCGGGGGTGTCGGGGATCTCGTCGTGGTTGAGCTGGTTGAGGTGGAACGCCTCACCGAGGTGCGTGCGCACCGCCGACAGCGCTTCGCGCAGATCCTTCGTCGCGCCCTCGCCGAGTTCGGCCTCTGCGAAGTCGAGTTCGTCCGTCGTCGTGCGGATGCGCTCGTCGACGGCGACGAGCGCCGTCTTCGCGCGCCGGGCGAGGTCCGCATCCTGCGCGTCGAGCGCCGCCTGCTCTTCGCGCTTCCGTTTGCCCCACAAACCAGCCATGGTTCGATCCTAGGTTCGTCGGGCGCCAGGTACGCCGGGGTTCGCCGCGGGCGGATGCCGGGCGATGCGCCCCGACCGCGCAGCGCGCCCCGACCGGGTCAGTGGCGCGGCTTGCGCGGCGGGCGGTCGTCGCCGCCGGTGCGGCGAGGCCCGCCGGTGTCGAGCCGGATCTCGATGAGCCTGCCCGAGATGCGGGTGTCCGAGAGGCGGTCGAGCGTTTCGCGGGGCAGATCGGCGGGCAGCTCGACGAGCGAGAAGTCAGGGCGGATCTGGATCGCACCGAAGTCGCCCCTGCTCAGACCGCCCTCGTTCGCGAGCGCGCCGACGATCTGCCGCGGCTCGACGCGGTGGCGCTTGCCGACCGCGATGCGGTACGTGGCCATCCGCCCCCCGCCTGTGCGCGGACGGCGCTCCGGCCCGTCTCCGCGGTCGTCGCGATCGAAGCGCCCGGGGCGATCGCCGCGCGCAGCGCGATCGTCGAACGTGCGGCGCTGCGGCGCGGGATCGGGTTCGAGCAGCAGAGGTGATTCGCCTTGCGCCACGACCGCGAGCGCCGCCGCCACGTCGACCTCGGGCACGTCGTGGTGACGCACGTAGTGGGCGACGATGTCGCGGAAGCGCTCGATGCGCTCGTTCTCGGCCAGCGCGGCGGTGATGCGGTCGTCGAACCGCGACAGGCGGGTCTCGTTGACCTCGTCGACGCTGGGCAGCTGCATCTCGGTGAGCTCCTGCCGCGTCGCGCGCTCGATCGCGCGGACGAGTCCGCGCTCGCGCGGGGTGACGAAGCTGATCGCGTCGCCGGTGCGTCCGGCGCGACCCGTGCGGCCGATGCGGTGGACGTACGACTCGGTGTCGGTCGGGATGTCGAAGTTCACGACGTGCGAGATGCGCTCGACGTCGAGCCCGCGTGCGGCGACGTCCGTCGCGACGAGGATGTCGAGCTTGCCCGACTTGAGCTGGTTCACGGTCTTCTCGCGCACGGGCTGGGCGATGTCGCCGTTGATGGCGGCGGCGGAGTAGCCGCGCGCGCGCAGCTTCTCGGCGACCTCCTCGGTCGCACTCTTCGTGCGGGCGAAGATGATCATGCCCTCGAAGTTCTCGACCTCGAGGATGCGGGTGAGCGCGTCGATCTTCTGCGGGTAGGACACGACGAGATAGCGCTGCGTGATCGTCGCCGACGTCGTCGTCTTGGTCTTGACCGTGATCTCTTCGGGATCGTGCAGGTATTGCTGCGACATGCGCCGGATCGCGGCCGGCATCGTCGCCGAGAACAGGGCGACCTGCTTGGTGTCGGGCGTGTCGGCGAGGATCGTCTCGACGTCTTCGGCGAAGCCCATCTTGAGCATCTCGTCGGCTTCGTCCAGCACGAGGTACTTCAGCTCCGACAGATCCAGCGTGCCCTTGTCGAGGTGATCCATGATGCGACCGGGGGTGCCCACGACGATGTGCACGCCGCGGCGCAGCGCCGAGAGCTGCACCCCGTAGCCCTGACCGCCGTAGACGGGGAGGATGTGCACGCCGCGCACGTGCGAGGCGTATTTCTCGAACGCCTCGCAGACCTGCAGGGCGAGCTCGCGGGTGGGCGCGAGCACGAGCGCCTGCGGCGTCTTCTGCGACACGTCGAGTCGGTCGAGGATCGGCAGCGCGAACGCGGCCGTCTTGCCCGTACCGGTCTGCGCCAGACCGACGACGTCGCGCCCCGACAGGAGCGTCGGGATCGTCGCCGCCTGGATCGCGGACGGCGTCTCGTAGCCGACATCGCTGAGGGCTTTGAGCACCTTCTCACCCAGTCCGAGGTCGGAGAACGTCACCGCGGCGGGCTCGGCGAGAGCCTCGTCCGCGACGGGAGCATCAGCAGAAGTCACGCTTCAGGTTAGTGCGCGCCCCCTGTGAGAGGACAGCATGCGACCGGCGGGGACGCGGGAGACGCGACCGCGACCGTGCGTCTCAGACAGCGGGTGCGGGTTCCTTGACCGGGCGCCCACGCTTGGGACGCTCCGTCGTGAGGGTCAGGTCCATCGCATGCTCGGGATGCCGGGCGAGGTGCTCCTCGGCGACGTCCATCCACCGCAGCTCGGCCTCGGTGTGCGCGAGGGCGGACTCCAGCACGAGCGCGCGGGCGAGCTCCTCCGGGCCGTCGACGGAGAGTCCGTCGCGGACCCGGGCGAGCTCGAGCGCCCTCTCCCGCGTCGCGCGCCGCTGATCCGCGATGACGCGGACGACGTCCACACCCGGCAGCGTCGCGGCGACCGAGAGCTTGACGGCCAGTTCGTCGCGCGCGCTCCGCCCGCGTTCGACGGGGGAGGAGAGCCAGGCGGAGACCTCGAGCGAACCGGCATCCGTGATCGCGTAGTACACGTGTCCTTCGGCATCCGTGTCGGCCTTGACCACGAATCCGTCGCGCTCGAGGCGCTCGAGCGTGTTGTAGATCTGACCGACGTTGAGCGGCCACGCCGCGCCCGTGCGGCGGTCGAACTCCGCACGCAGCTGGTAGCCGTAGCAGGGGCCCTGCGCAAGGATCGCGAGCAGACTGTGTCGGACAGACATGTGCATCTCCCGTCGTCGGATGCATACCGGGTATGCAGTTGCCGAGTCTATGCAGGCGGACGGACACCCCGCCGGATGCCGCCGACGGCGTGTCGGTCCGATCGCGGGGGAACGGTGCCCGGACCGCGGAGACCATCCCGTCCAGCGCACTCCAAGGTCACGGACGGATAACATGGCTCCGTATGCCTGTGCGCTGACGCGTTCGCTCTCGCCTTCGCACAGTGCGGCATCGGCGCCGATCGGCGCCGCACCCGACAGATGGAGATGCTTCGTGGCCAACCCGCTCGAGAAACTGCTTCGCGCCGGAGAGGGACGCATCCTCAGGCGGCTTCAGCAGGTCGTCAAGGCGGTGGGTGCGCTCGAAGAGGACTACACCCAGCTGACCGATGAAGAGCTGCGCGGCGAGACCGCCGAGCTGCGCGCCCGCTACGAGGCCGGAGCGACGCTCGACCAGCTCATGCCGGAGGCGTTCGCCGCCGTCCGCGAAGCGGCGAAGCGCACGCTCGGCCAGCGCCCGTACGACGTCCAGGTCATGGGCGGCGCCGCTCTGCACCTCGGCAACATCGCCGAGATGAAGACCGGTGAGGGCAAGACGCTGACCGCCGTGTTCGCGGCGTACCTCAACGCGATCGCCGGCAAGGGCGTGCACGTCATCACCGTGAACGACTTCCTGGCCTCTTACCAGTCCGAGCTCATGGGACGCATCTACCGTGCGCTGGGAATGACGACCGGCACGATCGTCGCGGGCCAGACCCCCGATGTGCGTCGCCAGCAGTACGAGGCCGACATCACGTACGGCACGAACAACGAGTTCGGGTTCGACTATCTGCGCGACAACATGGCTTGGCGCAAGGAGGACCTCGTGCAGCGCGGTCACTTCTACGCGATCGTCGACGAGGTGGACTCGATCCTCATCGACGAGGCCCGCACGCCGCTCATCATCTCGGGCCCCTCATCGGGCGAGGCGAACCGCTGGTTCGTCGAGTTCGCGAAGATCGCGAAGACCCTCGAGGCCGGCGTCGACTACGAGGTCGACGAGAAGAAGCGCACGATCGGCGTGCTCGAACCCGGCATCGAGAAGGTCGAGGACTACCTCGGCATCGACAACCTGTACGAGTCGGCCAACACCCCGCTCATCTCGTTCCTGAACAACTCGATCAAGGCGCTCGCCCTCTTCAAGCGCGACGCCGACTACGTCGTCATGAACGACGAGGTCATGATCGTCGACGAGCACACCGGCCGCATCCTGGTCGGACGCCGTTACAACGAAGGCATCCACCAGGCGATCGAGGCCAAGGAGGGCGTCCCGGTCAAGGCCGAGAACCAGACGCTCGCGACCGTGACGCTGCAGAACTACTTCCGCCTGTACGACAAGCTCTCCGGCATGACGGGTACGGCCGAGACCGAGGCGGCCGAGTTCATGTCGACGTACCAGCTCGGCGTGGTTCCGATCCCGACGAACAAGCCGATGATCCGCAAGGACCAGTCCGACCTCGTCTACAAGAACGAGCAGGCGAAGTTCGACCAGGTCGTGGAGGACATCGTCGAGCGCCACGCGAAGGGCCAGCCGGTGCTCGTCGGCACGGTGAGCGTCGAGAAGAGCGAGTACCTGTCGCGGCTGCTGTCGAAGAAGGGCATCAAGCACGAGGTGCTCAACGCCAAGAACCATGCGCGCGAGGCCGAGATCGTCGCGCGCGCCGGACGCCTGGGCGCCGTGACGGTCGCGACGAACATGGCAGGTCGCGGCACCGACATCATGCTGGGCGGCAACGCCGAGTTCCTCGCGGTGCAGGAGATGAAGGCGAAGGGCCTCGACCCGGTCGAGACGCCGGACGAGTACGAAGCCGAATGGGATGCCGTCTACCAGGGCACGCGCGATCGCGTCGCGGAAGAGGCCGCGAAGGTCGTCGAGGCGGGCGGTCTGTACGTCCTCGGCACCGAGCGCCACGAGTCCCGCCGCATCGACAACCAGCTGCGCGGTCGCTCGGGTCGTCAGGGCGACCCGGGAGAGAGCCGCTTCTACCTCTCGCTCACCGACGACCTCATGCGTCTGTTCCAGTCGGGGGCCGCCGAGGCGATCCTTGCGCGGACGAACTTCCCCGACGACGTCGCGATCGAATCGACCATGGTGAGCCGCGCGATCAAGAGCGCGCAGTCGCAGGTCGAGAGCCGCAACGCCGAGATCCGCAAGAACGTCCTGAAGTACGACGACGTGCTGAACCGTCAGCGCGAGGCGATCTACTCCGACCGCCGCCACATCCTCCAGGGCGACGACATCGCCGATCGCGTGCAGCACTTCATCGAAGACGCCATCAACGCCGTGATCGACGACCACACCGGGAGCGGGCACACCGAGAGCTGGGACTTCGACGCGCTCTGGACCGAGCTCAAGACGCTCTACCCGGTCGGCGTCACGATCGACGAGGTCGTGGCGGACGCCGGTACGAAGGGCCGGATCACGCCTGCGGGGCTCAAGCGCGAGATCCTGTCGGACGCCATGATCGCCTACGGCAAGCGCGAGGAGTCGCTCGGCACCGCCGCGACCCGCGAGCTCGAGCGCCGCGTCGTCCTGCAGGTGCTCGACCGCCGCTGGCGCGACCACCTGTACGAGATGGACTACCTCAAGGACGGCATCGGACTGCGGGCCATGGCCCAGCGCGACCCGCTGATCGAGTATCAGCGCGAGGGCTACCAGATGTTCCAGTCGATGATGGGCCAGATCAAGGAGGAGTCGGTCGGCTACCTCTACAACCTCGAGGTCGAGGTGCGCCGGCCCGCCGAAGGCGAGGACGCGCCGGCGGAGGTCGAGGCGAAAGGTCTCGGTGCGACTCCGGTCGAAGGGCAGCGGCTGCAGTACTCGGCGGCCAACGACGCCGGCGAGGTCGAGGTGCGCAACGATCGGGGTCAGGTCCAGCAGGCCGCCACGAATCGGATCCGTCAGGCGGCTGCAGCCGCTGCGGCGCCCGCAGCCGCGCCCGTCGCGGAAGCCCCGCGCGGAGCGTTCGGTCAGCGCACCGACAGCGCTGCTCCGGCATCCGCCCCGCAGAACCGCGCGCAGCGCCGCGCAGCCGACAAGAAGAAGTGAGTCCGCACGGCTGGGGTGCGCGTCAGCGCGTGCCCCAGTCGTAGGACTGCTTGCGCAGGCCCAGGTAGACGAACGTCTCGGACGAGATGACGCCCGGCAGTGAACGGATGCGGCTGTTGAGCAGCTCGACGAGGTCGTCGTCCGACTCGCAGACCACCTCGGCGAGGATGTCGAAGCTCCCTGCCGTGAGGACGAGGTAGTCGACCGCCGAGATCTTCTCGAGCTCGGCCGCGACTTCGCGGGTGTCGCCGCTCACCCGCAGTCCGATCATGGCCTGGCGGTGGAATCCGAGCTGCATCGGGTCGGTGACGGCGACGACCTGCATCGCGCCGCTCTCGGTCAGCCGCTGCACGCGCTGACGCACCGCGGCCTCGCTCAGACCGACCGCACGGCCGATCTCGGCGTACGAGCGGCGACCGTCTTCCTGCAGCTGCTCGATGATCATCTTCGAGAGCGCATCGATCGCACCGGGTGTGGACATGGAGTGATCCTGGCACCGCCGAACGCTCGCGACAAACACGACGCGACGGAAATCGTCGTTTGGACGTCACCACAACACCGATTCGTGTGAAAGTTTTGTTTCGATGTGCGGAATCCGTCGTCAATCGTGGTACCGCCATGGCATTATCGGTTCACCCGCCGTCGCGTGAGCGATGTTCCCGCATCTCGAAGGAGTGCCGCATGCCCCGTGGACCCCTGCCCGAAGACCCCGCCGTCCGCGCCCTCATCGCGCAGGCCCGACAGGCCCAGATCAGTCGCCGAGGACTGATCGGCGGGGCCGGCGCCCTCTCGCTCGCCGCGTTCCTCGCCGCGTGCTCCGGCCGCGTGGGAGGCTCCGCGCCGGCGGCGTCGGCCAGCGCCGGCGAAGACCTCTCGGCGTCGCAGAAGACGCTCACCTGGGCGAACTGGTCGTTCTACCTCGACGAGGATGACGACGGCAACCACCCGACGCTCGAGGCGTTCATGGAGCAGACCGGGCTGACCGTCAACTACGACGTCGCGATCGACGACAACAACACGTACTTCGCGAAGGTGCGCGATCAGCTCGCGCTCGGCCAGGACATCGGCGCGGACGCCGTGTGCCTGACCGACTGGATGGCCTCGATCTGGATCGCCTCCGGCTACACCCAGGCGTTCGACAAGGCGAACATGCCCAACGCCGTCGCGAATCTGAACCCGAGCCTGCAGAACCCCGACTTCGACCCCGGTCGCGCGGACTCGCTGCCCTGGCAGTCGGGTTTCGCCGGCATCGCGTGGAACAAGGAGAAGCTGCCACAGGGACTGCAGAGCATCGAGGACCTCTGGAACCCCGAGCTGAAGGGGCGCATCGGCGTCCTGAGCGAGATGCGCGACACGATGGGGCTCATCATGCTGAGCCAGGGTGTGGACATCTCGGGCTCGAGCTGGGGCGACACCGAGTTCGAGAACGCCCTCGCGGTGTTCGAGGAGCAGGTGTCCAGCGGTCAGATCCGCAACATCAAGGGCAACTCGTACGCCGACGACCTCAAGAACGAGGACACGCTCGCCGCGATCGTGTGGTCGGGCGACATCACCGCCATCAACTACGAGGTCGGCGACAAGTTCGCCTTCGCACTGCCGGACTCGGGCGGGACGCTGTGGAGCGACAACTTCATGATCCCGATCGGCTCGCAGCAGAAGACCAACGTCGAGACGCTCATCGACTACTACTACGACCCGGCCGTCGCGGCCGAGGTCGCCGCATGGGTCAACTACATCACCCCGGTCGCCGGTGCCCAGGAGGCGATGGCCGACATCGACCCCGAACTGGTGGAGAACCAGCTGATCTTCCCGAACGAGGAGACGCTCGCCCAGGCGCACATCTTCCGCACGCTCACGAACGAGGAGCAGCTGAAGTACAACGCCGAGTTCGAGGCCGTCGGTCTCGGCGCCTGACATGGCAGAGGGAGCGTTCGCCGAAGCCGGCGCAGACCTGCAGCTCGAAGGGATCCGCAAGGTCTTCCCCGGGTTCACCGCCATCGAGGAGCTCGACCTCCTCATCCCGGCGGGATCGTTCTTCGCCTTGCTCGGCCCCTCCGGCTGCGGCAAGACGACCACGCTGCGACTCGTCGCCGGGCTCGAAGACCCGTCCGAAGGCCGCATCCTGATCGGCGGACAGGACGTGACGGCGGTCAAGCCCCACAAGAGGCCCGTCAACACGGTCTTCCAGAGCTACGCGCTGTTCCCGCACATGACGGTGATCGAGAACGTCGCGTTCGGACTGCGCCGGCGCAGGGTGGCGGATGCGCTCCCCAAAGCGCACGAGGCCCTCACGCTCGTCGAGCTCGACCATGTCGCACAGCGCCGCCCCAGCCAGCTCTCGGGCGGCCAGCAGCAGCGCGTCGCGCTCGCGCGCGCGATCGTCAACAGGCCCGCTCTGCTGCTCCTCGATGAGCCTCTCGGCGCGCTCGACCTCAAGCTGCGGCGTCAGATGCAGCTCGAGCTCAAGTCGATCCAGGCCGAGGTCGGGCTCACGTTCCTGCACGTCACGCACGACCAGGAGGAGGCCATGACGATGGCCGACACCGTGGCGGTCATGAACCACGGGCGCATCGAGCAGCTGGGGTCGCCCCAGGAGCTCTACGAACTGCCCCGCACCGGCTTCGTCGCGAACTTCCTCGGGCAGTCGAACCTGTTCCCGGCCGAAGTCGAGTCGACCGCCGGAGGACTCATCACGGCGCGCACCGCCGCCGGCGTCGTGGCGCTCCCCGAAGACCGCGCCGTCGAGCGGCACGGGCAGATCACGGTGGGCGTGCGACCCGAGAAGCTGCGACTGCTCGGCGAGGAGCCGCCGCGAGACGGACTCGAGAACGTCCTCGGACCGGGCCGCATCGTCGACGTGTCCTTCGCGGGTGCGAGCACGCAGTACATCCTCGAGATCCCGGGGCTCGGCGAAGTGACGGTGTTCGAGCAGAACATGGTCTTCGGCTCGGTGTTCACCGCCGGGTCCGAAGTCTGGGTCGCATGGCGGCGTGAGCACACGTTCGGACTCGACGCCGCGGCCCGCGTCGAAGCCGCCGAGGCCGCGGCGACGGCCGACCCCGACGGCGAGGCCGCCTGACATGGCGATCTCGGCGCTGGTTCCCGCCGGAACGCAGCCCGCCCGCGAGCCTGAGAAGCGACGCGGGGGTCTCATCGCCCTCGTCCTGCTCGTGCCGGGGCTCGCGTACCTCGCGCTGTTCTTCCTCGTGCCGTTCGTCTCCCTCCTGATCACGTCGTTCGGGATCAACGACACCGAAACCTACGGGGGCTACTACTACGCGTTCTACTGGCAGAACTACGTGGACGTCATCGCCCAGTACTGGCCGCAGTTCCTCCGGTCGTTCTGGTACGCGCTGCTCGCCACGGTCTTCGCGCTGCTGATCAGCTACCCGATCGCGTACTTCATCGGCGTGACGATCCGCGAGCGGAAGCTTCTGCGCAACCTGCTGCTCGTCCTGGTCATCGCGCCGTTCTTCATCTCGTTCCTGCTGCGCACCCTCGCGTGGAAGCAGATCCTCTCGGACGAAGGACCTGTCGTCGGGCTTCTGCAGTTCGTGGGGCTCATGGGCCCGCAGGACCACATCACCGGCACCGGGTTCGCCGTCGTGTTCGGCCTCACCTACAACTTCATCCCGTTCATGACGCTCCCGCTGTTCGCCTCGCTGGACCGCCTCGACAAGCGTCTGATCGAGGCCGGGAGCGACCTGTACGCCAGCCATGCCAGCACGTTCTGGAAGGTGACCTTCCCGCTGTCGCTTCCGGGCGTGATCTCGGGGACGCTCCTCACCTTCATTCCTGCGGCGGGCGACTACGTCAACGCGAGCCAGTCGTTCCTCGGCGGACCGGGTACGGCGATGATCGGCAACGTCATCCAGTCGAAGTTCCTCATCACCGTGAACTACCCGCAGGCCGCCGCACTGTCGATCCTCCTGATGGCGGTCATCGTGGTGATCGTCGGCTTCTACGTCCGCCGCGCCGGAACGGATGACCTGCTGTGAGCACATTCGCGACCGACCCCGCCCAGACGAGCACGATCCAGATGCGCCGTGCCGCCGCACGCGGCCGCCGCCCGATCGGCTCGTGGCTGCTCCCGGCCTACGTCACGATCGCGTTCGTCATCCTGCTCATCCCGATCGTCTACACGTTCGCCTTCTCGTTCAACGACGCGAACCGGTCGAACATCTCGTGGAACGGCTTCACGCTCGAGAACTGGCTCACCGTGTGTGCGCAGCCCGAAGTGTGCGTCGCGTTCGGCAACAGCATCCTGGTGGGACTCGTCTCGACGCTCATCGCGACGACGCTCGGCACGATGATCGCCCTCGCCCTCGTGCGCTACCGCTTCCGTGCGCGCAGTTCGATCAGCCTGCTGCTGTTCCTGCCGATGGCGACCCCGGAGGTCGTGATCGGTGCGGGCCTGGCGTCGCAGTTCCTGACGATCGGCGTGGCGAAGGGCCTGGGGACGATCATCATCGCGCACACGATGTTCTGCCTGAGCTTCGTCGTGGTCACGGTGCGCGCGCGAGTGCTCTCCCTCGACCCCGCTCTCGAAGAGGCGGGGCGCGATCTCTACGGCTCGCCCCGCGAGGTGTTCTGGCGCATCACGTTCCCGCTGCTGCTCCCGGGCATCGTCGCCGCCGCGCTGCTGTCGTTCAGCCTGAGCTTCGACGACTTCATCATCACGTACTTCACATCGGGCACGGTGCAGACCTTCCCGGTCTACATCTACGTCGCCGCCCAGCGCGGCATCCCGCCCCAGGCGAACGTGATCGCGTCCGCGGTCTTCCTGATCGCGATCGCGGCGACGCTGATCTTCCAGGTGATCTCGGCGCGGAAGGCGAGTCGTCTGCGTCGCTGACGGGTGAGGAACGCGGACGGCCCGGGTCGCAGGACGGCAGGCCAGGGTCTGGCGATTGGCCGCATCCGGCGCGCACTATCCTGATCCGATGAGTCCCCTGCGCCCCCTCGACCAGTCGAGCAAGCTCAAAGACGTCCTGTACGAGATCCGTGGACAGGCGCTCGTCGAGGCCGATCGGCTCGAGACCGAGGGTCACACGATCCTCAAGCTGAACACCGGGAACCCCGCGGTGTTCGGCTTCGAGGCGCCGTTCCAGATCGTGCGCGACATGATCGCGGCGATGTCGCACGCGCACGGCTACAGCGACAGTCGCGGCATCATCGCCGCCCGTCGCGCGGTGGTCTACCGCTACGAGGAGGACCCCACCTTCCCGTCGTTCGGGCCCGACGACGTCTACCTCGGCAACGGGGTCTCCGAGCTCATCACGATGGTCATGCAGGCGCTGCTGGACGAAGGCGATGAGGTGCTGATCCCCGCGCCGGACTATCCGCTCTGGACCGCGATGACGAGCCTGGGCGGCGGCACGCCCGTGCACTACCTCGCCGACGAGCAGAACGGTTGGCAGCCCGACCTCGAAGACATCCGCGCGAAGGTCACGCCGCGCACGAAGGCGATCGTCGTCATCAACCCGAACAACCCCACCGGGGCGGTCTACTCGCGCGAAGTCCTCGAGGGCATCGCCGAGATCGCGCGCGAGAATTCGCTCCTCGTGCTCTCCGACGAGATCTACGACCGCATCCTCTTCGACGGCGCACAGCACATCCCGATGGCTTCCGTCGCGCCCGACCTGCTCGTCCTCACGTTCAACGGGCTGTCGAAGACCTACCGGGTGGCCGGCTACCGCTCGGGCTGGCTCGTGATCACCGGACCGAAACACCACGCAGCCGGCTTCCTGGAGGGCATCACGCTGCTCGCCTCCACGCGGCTGTGTCCGAACGTGCCGGCGCAGCACGCGGTGCAGGCGGCGCTGTCGGGCGTGCAGTCGATCGATGCGCTCATCGCTCCGACGGGACGACTCCACGAGCAGCGGGATGCCGCATGGCAGGCCCTCGAGGCGATCCCGGGTGTGACGTGCGTCAAGCCCGAGGGCGCCCTCTACGCCTTTCCTCGGTTCGACCCGGAGGTGCACGAGATCCGCGACGACGCCAAGCTCGTCTACGACTTCCTCGTCGCCGAGCATGTCCTGCTCGTTCAAGGGACCGGCTTCAACTGGCCGACGCCCGACCACGTGCGCATCGTCACGCTCCCGGAGGCGCGGGTGCTCACCGAGGCGATCGAGAGGCTCGGGAACTTCCTGTCGTCCTATCGGCAGTGATCCCCGCGCCGAGCAAGGGCGTCCGCCGGGCCGCCGTTTCCGAAGAAGGGTGACGAGCGGACCGGCCACGACGCTGGGGTCGGCCCGCCGTCGGCTTTCAGAGCAGTGCGAGCGACGTCGCGCGCCAGCGGCCGTCCATTCCCTCGACGCGCAGGGCGACGGCGCGGGTGCGGGCTGGGCCCTGGACGATCACGACCGATTCGACCACGCCGTCGGCGGGTGACGAGTGGTGCACCGAGAGCACCGTGTGCACCGGGCGCATCGCGGGCACACCGCGGGCGCTGCGCGCCCGAGCGGCGAGGTTGGCCCGCGTCATGAGCTTGCGGTAGGCGTCTTCGGTCAGCCAGCGCGCGAGCTGGTCGACTTCGCGCACTCCGGCGAAGACCTCGAGCACTCCGCGGGTGAGGTTCCGGACGAACGGGTCGGGGTCGGGGAGCTCGGTGGACGACGTGCGCTGCGGCGCGAAGAATTCCGAGAGCTCTCGCGGATGAACGGGCGCCGCGAGGGGATGGGGGATGCGCGAAGGCGACGTTGCCATGGATGCCAATCTCGACAGGGGGATGTCCTGCGGAAAAGTACAACACACGGCGAGTTCACAGGAACAGGTCGTCCGCGACCTGTGGAGAACTTCTCATCGACTCGTGATGATGTGCCCTACTCTCGCTTGGTGCGCTGGGATCGCTTCTTCGACGACCTCGAGGGTCAGCTCGCGTCCGAGTGGGAGGCGGAGCGCGCTGCTCTCGACACCGAAGCCGAGCGTCTGCGCCTGTCGCGGGTGTCGCTGCGCGAGCGGCTCGTGGCCTTGATCGACCGGGATCCCGCGGCAGGCCCCCTCACGATCGACGTGGGCGACGGTGTCGTCCTCGGCGGCGAGGTCAGCGCGGTGGGCGCGGACTGGGTCGCGCTCGACGGAGGTCGGACGGGGGCGCTGCTCGTGCCCTTCGCCGCGATCGACGCGATCGGGATGCCGCACGCCGACGTCCTCCGCAGCGCGCGGTCCGCGGTCAAAGGCTCGACGCTGTCCGAGCGGATGACCCTCGGCTTCGTCCTCCGGGACCTCGTCCGCCGGCGCATCCCCGTCGCGGCGCACCTGCGCAGCGGGCGCGCGCTCATCGGGACCGTCGATCGTGCCGGCTCCGACCACCTCGACATCGCGCTGCACGAACGGGGCACTCCCCGCCGGGCGGTCAAGGTCACCGGCCACCGTGTCGTCCCGTTCGGCGCGCTGGCCTGGGTGGGGATCGAACGGGGCGTCGATCTGGTCTGATCGATCGTGTCGAGGACGCGGACACGTCCCGGCGCGCTCAGTCGGCGTTGCGGACGATTCCCGTTCCCCACAGCTCGGGGAAGCTCGCCTCGTTGGACTGCCGCCACAGGGCCATCCGGCGTGCTTCCTCCGCCTGCTCGTCGAGGTATTCGGCGACGCTCGACTCCTCGACGCGCCAGCGGGCCGGGGAGCCCACGCGTGCTCCGCGCAGCCGTCGTTGCTCGACGAGCGCCATCACTTCGTCGACGGAGACCCCGAGCACCTCCGCCACCTGGGCGGGTGCCAGCATGCGCACGTCGGACGTCGGGATCTCGGGCATGCCCCCATTATGGGCGCACCCCGGCGCAGGGGTCCCGGCGGCGCACCCGCTGTGGATAACCGGGATGTCGATTCCGCGGTCTGCGTCACGATGGTGTCATGACCCGGACCGACACCGCCCGTTCCCGGCCACGTGCCTTCTGGGGTGACGCGCGCTTCCTTCTCGGCATCCTGCTGGTCGTCGCGTCGATCGCGGGAGTGTGGTTCGTCGTGTCGGCGTCCCGTCAGACCGTGCCGGCGTTCGCGGCCGCGCGGACGATCGTGCCCGGTGAGGAGATCTCACGTGGCGACCTGCGGATCGTCGAGGTCGCGCTGGGTCAGGTGGGGGAGGCGTACCTGGATCCGGAGGCGCTCGTCGACGGGCTCGTCGCGACGCGGACGATCGAGACGGGCGAACTCGTTCCACACGGCAGCGTCGGGGACGCGTCGTCGGTGCGCACGACGAGCGTCGTGCTGCGCAGCGCGGTCGACGTCCCGGGCTCGGTCGAACCGGGCTCCGTCGTGGAGGTGTGGGCCGCGCCGCTGATCGAACGGGGCATGTACGACGTGCCGCGCATCCTGGTCGCCGACGCGACGGTCGTCACGGTGACCCGCGACGATTCGATGATCGGCGGCGGCGCGGCCGCACTCGAGGTGGTGATCCCGCGGGCGGACGTGCCGGCGACGCTCGCCGCGATCGCCGACCAGTCCGCGCTGTCAGTCGTTCCGACGGCGGGCGCTGCGCCGTGAGGATCGCGATCGCGGTGGATGAGCCGTACGGCGGCCATCTCGCCGACGCGCTGCGCAGCGAGGGGTTGACCGTGGTCGGTCGGATGCCCGCCGCGGCGCTCGTGCGCGCGACGGATGGCGCGGCCGACGATCCCGATGGGCTGCTGCGCGGTGCTGACGAGCTGCTGCGCAGTGCTGACGAGCTGCTGCGCAGTGCCGACGCGGTGGTCCTCGAGATCTCGCGTGCCACGCTGAGTGCGGACGTCGTCGCTCTGTGCGATCGGCGCGCCGTGCGGATCGTCCCCCTCGTGGCCTCGGCGGCCGACGAGAGGATCGCCCAGACGTTCGGTCTGGAGCCTCCGCTGCCGCTCGACGTGGAGGGCTGGCAGCTCGCGGAGCGCGTCGCCGCTCCGCCGCCTCCGCGGCGCGCGTCCGCCCACGGCGACGGCGGCGGCGGGCTCGACGTCCCGCGCCTGATCACCGTCTGGGGGCCCGCGGGTTCGCCGGGCCGCTCCACCCTCGCGATCGAGCTCGCCGTCGAACTCGCGCGGGGAGGGCGGCACGTGGGCCTCGTGGATGCCGACTCCCACGCGCCGTCGATCGCCCTCGCTCTCGGTCTCGCCGACGAGGCCCCGGGCTTCGCGGCGGCCTGTCGGCAGGCCCGGCTCGGCGGGCTGGACGCGCGTGAGCTGACCCGCATCAGCGCCCCGCTCGGTGCGACGGGGGTCGATGTCCTCACCGGCGTGAACCGCCCGTCGCGGTGGCCCGAACTGAGCGGCCCGCAGGTCTCCGACGCGCTGACCGCATGCCGCACCTGGGCGGACCACACCGTGGTCGACGTCTCATCCTCCCTCGAGCGGGACGAGGAGATCGTGAGCGATCTGGACGGACCGCGACGCAACGCCGCGACGCTCGCCGCGGTGCGCAGCGCCGACCTCGTCGTCGCCGTCCTCGCCGCCGACCCTCTGGGCGTGTCGCGGTTCCTCCGTGCGTATCCCGAGCTGCGGGCCGAGATCGGCGCGACCCCCGTCGCGGTGATCGCCAACCGTCTGCGCCCGGGTGCGCTGGGAATCGATGCGCGCGGCCAGGTGCGTCGCACCCTCGATCGCTTCGGCGGCATCGAGGACGTGTGGTTCGTGCCGACCGATCCTCGGGCGGCGGATGCCGCGCTCCTGTCGGGCCGACCGATCGCCGACGTCGCACCGCGGTCGCCGATCGCCCTCGCCGTCCGACGATTCGTCGGGGAGGCCGTCGCGCCGCCGTCGGCCGTCGGTCGCGGCATCCGGCGTTCCGGTCGCCGGCGCGTGCGTGAGGCCGCGCACACGACCTAGCGCGCAGCCGCGTCAACGCCGCTGCGCGGCATCGACTGCGCTCGGACGACGATCTCGATACGGCGGCTGAGCCGCCTACTCGATCCAGAGCCGCAGCCGCCTCAACGCCGCTGCGCGGCATCGACCCGGCTCGGCTCTAGGGTGGGAGGGTGTCGACGCTTAGCGATCTCGTCTACGCCCAGGGTCGGTCCAGTGAAGCCGACGTCGAGTGGCTCCACCGTCTCGCCGGAGACGGCCAGCTCCTGGCCGATCTGGCCTTCGCCGACATCGTCATCTGGGTGCCGACGGAAGACGATTCGTTCGTCGCCGTGGCCCACACGCGACCCGGAGGGGCGGCGACGCTGTTCTATCGCGACATCGTCGGCGACCGCGTGCGTCCGCAGTGGCACACGCAGGTGCGCGAGGCCTTCCACAGCGCGCGCATCGTCGATTCGGCATCCCCCGACTGGTTCGAGGAGACGCCCACGCGCGTGCGCGCCGTCCCGATCGTGCGCACCCGCAACGGCGAGGCCCCGCTCACGATCGGCGTGCTGACGCGGCACACGAACCTGGGCGAGACGCGGACGCCGTCCCGCCAGCAGATCACCTTCAACGATTGCGCCGACGATCTGTTCGGGATGATATCATCCGGCGAGTTCCCCGACCTCTCGGCGCCGACGGCGCCGCGCCGCGGTGCCCCGCGCGCCTCGGACGGCCTCATCCGCCTCGACACCGACGGCGTGACGACCTTCGCCAGCCCCAACGCGCTGTCGGCGTTCAACCGCATGGGCTTCGACGACGAGCTCGAGGGGGAGTCGCTCAGCGAAGTGACGACGCGCATCCTGCCGAGCAAGCAGCAGTTCGACGAATCGCTGCCGCTCGTCGTCACAGGACGCGCTCCGTGGCGCACCGACATCGAGGCGAGGGGTGTCACGGTGTCGCTGCGCACGATCCCGCTGCGCGATCACGGCACCCGCATCGGGGCCATCGTGCTCTGTCGCGACGTGACCGAGCTCCGCCACCAGGAGCAGGAGCTCATCACGAAGGACGCGACGATCCGCGAGATCCACCACCGCGTCAAGAACAACCTGCAGACGGTCGCGTCCCTCCTGCGCATCCAGGCGCGCCGCTCGCACTCCGAAGAGGCGCGGGAGGCGCTCACCCAGGCGATGCGACGGGTCGCGGCGATCGCCGTCGTCCACGACACGCTCTCGGAGGGACTGTCGCAGACCGTCGATTTCGACAACGTCTTCGACCGCGTCCTCAAGCTCGTCGCCGAAGTCGCGGCCGCACCGAACACGCGTGCGCGCACGCGGTCGACGGGTCGGTTCGGCACGCTGCCGAGCGAATACGCGACACCGCTCGCCCTCGCGCTCACCGAACTCGTCACGAACGCGGTCGAGCACGGGCTCGCCGGGCAGGAGGGTGATGTCGAGATCATCGCGGAGCGCGGTGAGGACAACCTCGCCGTCCGCGTGCGCGACACCGGCTCCGGGCTTCCCGAGGGTCAGGTCGGGCGGGGCCTGGGAACGCAGATCGTGCGTACGCTCATCCAGGGTGAACTCGGCGGCACGATCGACTGGCACACGCTCATGGGCAGCGGCACGGAAGTCACGATCGACATCCCGATGCGCTACATCGAGCGGGAGTTGGGCTGACGCCCCGCCGCGTCAGCTGGCGCGGCGCGCGCGGGCGGCGCGGCGCTTGAGGGCGCGGCGCTCGTCCTCGGACAGCCCGCCCCAGACGCCGGAGTCCTGACCGGTCTCGAGTGCGTACTGCAGGCAGATCTCGGTGACGGTGCACCGAGCGCAGACCGACTTGGCCTTCTCGATCTGGTCGACGGCGGGGCCGGTGTTCCCGACGGGGAAGAACAGCTCGGGGTCGACGGTCAGGCAGGCGGCCTTGTCGCGCCAGTCCATGGGGGTGCTCCTTGATGATGATCGGGTGTTTCAGAGCCCGGATTCGGGTCCGATACCCTGTGGGAGATGCGAGTTCTGCTCGCCCCACCTCGCTGTGGGAGCACACTGCTCTGTCAATCGTCCCACAGGGGTGGGTGCGAATCAAGGGTTTCGCCGGACGCCATGTGTCGTGCGGCAAAGAGAACGCTCCTCGACATGGAGGATGTGGACAAGGATCGCTCGATCGGTGAAGGAAAATCAGCGGATGCGCAGACACGTGGCGGGCCGGATCGCAGCGGTGCTCCTGGCGATCGAGGGGCTGGCGGTCGCGGTTCTGGTGGTGTGGCAGATCGCGGCGATCGCGACGGGTGACACCGGATCGATCGAGAGCGCGATCGCGCTCATCGTGCTGACCGCGATCGGCGCGGTCGCCGTCGTGTCGTTCGCCGTCGCGACGTGGCGCGACCTGTCGTGGGGACGATCGGGGGGCATCGTCACCCAGCTCCTGATCCTCGCGGTCGCGCTGGGTGCCGCCACCGGCGCGTACGCCGCCCCGACGACCGCGCTGCTTCTCGCGGTGCCGGCGATCCTGACGCTGGCTTTGCTGGTCGTCGACGTGCGCGCGGCAGGTCGCGCGACCCGTGCGGACGGGGACGCCCCCGCGCCGGAGGGCGACGGCCCGTCCGAGCGCTGAGCGCAGCTGCGTCGGGTGCGGACGGGTGCGTCGCGTGCCCGCCGGCTCAGGCGGCGTCCACGCCCAGGAGCTTGCGCACACGCGCGACGTGGCCGGTCGCCTTGACGTTGTAGAGCGCGTGCTGGATCACACCGTCCGCGTCGATCACGAACGTCGAGCGGATGACGCCCTGGTAGACCTTGCCGTAGTTGGTCTTTTCTCCCCAGGCGCCGTACGCCTCGAGGGCGGAGCGGTCCGGGTCGCTCAGCAGGTCGTACGTCAGTCCGTCGCGCTCGCGGAAGCGGCGGAGCTTCTCGGGCTGGTCGGGTGAGATCCCGAGGACGGTGTATCCGGCCGACTGGAGGGGAGCGAGGCTGTCGCGGAAATCGCAGGCCTCGGTCGTGCACCCGGGCGTCATGGCCTCCGGGTAGAAGAAGAGGACGACGCCGCTGCCGCGCAGACCGGCGAGCGAAACGGATTCCTCGTCCTGATCGAGCAGTGTGAAGTCGGGGGCGGGGGTACCTGGTTCGAGGACGACGGAGCTCATCCCCCCAGGATAGAGGTGACCGCCGGCCTCAGGATCTGTCTCCGAACGTCAGCAGCAGGCGCTGAAGCGAGTCCAGCCGCGCTGCGCCGTTCGGTCCGAGTCGACCTTCGGCTGCCGCCTCGACGATCGCGCAATCCGGTGCATCGGGCAGGTGGGTGCACCCGCGGGGGCAGTCCTCGGCGACCTCGGCCAGCTCGGTGAACGCGCCGAGGATGTTTTGGGGATCGACGTGCCCCAACCCGAACGACCGCACGCCGGGGGTGTCGATCACCCAGCCGTTGCCGCCCGCGCCGCGGTAGCGCAGCGAGACCGTCGACGACGAGGTGTGCCGTCCGCGCCCGGTCACCTCGTTGACATGTCCCGTCGCGCGCATCGCGCTCGGGACGAGGGCGTTCACGAGCGTGGACTTGCCCACGCCGGAATGTCCGACGAAGACCGTGGAGTGCCCGATGAGTTCGGCGCCGATGCGCTCGAGCGGCATGTCGGCCTGGGCGCTCGTGAACACTTCGAGGTCCAGCCCTTCGAAATGGGCGAGGAAGTCCGATGGGTCAGCCAGATCGGTCTTCGTCACCACCAGCAGCGGCCGCACGCCCGCATCCAGCGCGGCCACGAGATACCGGTCGACGAGCCGCTCCCGCGGCTCGGGGTCGGCGGCGGCAACGACGATCAGCATCTGATCGGCGTTGGCGACGATGATCCGCTCGACCTGGTCGGTGTCGTCCGCGGACCGCCGCAGGAGCGACGTGCGGTCCTCGATGCCCACGATCCGCGCGAGCGTCCCCTCCGCGCCCGAGCGGTCGCCCACGATGCGCGCGCGGTCGCCCGTCACGATCGGCATCCGGCGCAGTTCCCTCGCTCGTGTCGCGAGCACGCGGCGCTCGTCGGGACCGTCCTCGTCGGCCAGCACGGTGTAGCGGCCGCGGTCCACTCCGAGCACACGCGCGAGCTCCGCGTCGGCGTGGGCGGGGCGGCGCTTGGTGCGCGGTCGATTCGCTTTCGGGTTGGGTCGGGCCCTCAGGGTCGTCTCGTCGAACTCGTCGAACGCGTCTTCGTCGTCCGTGTCGTCGAGCCAGCTCACCGTGGGCGGCCCGCCTCAGGTCGCCACATCGTGCAACGGCGCGATGTGGTGGTCGTCGGGGGTGCCGGCGAGCATGTCGTGCCACAGCTGCGGGAACTCCGGCATCGTCTTCGCCGTCGTGCCGATGTCGTCCACCTCGATGCCCTCGACGGCGAGGCCGATGAGCGCACCGGTCGTCGCGAGCCGGTGGTCGTGGTGGGCGCGCCAGGTTCCGGCGTGCAGCGGGCGCGGCACGATGCGGATGCCGTCCGCGAGCTCGTGCGCCTCGCCCCCCACCGCGCGCAGCTCGCTCACGAGCGCCGCGATGCGATCGGTCTCGTGGCCGCGGATGTGGCCGATGCCGTAGAACGTGCTCGGAGAGTCGGCGAAGGCGGCGAGCGCGACGAGCGTCGGGGTCAGCTCGCCGGCGGCCGAGAGGTCGAGGTCGACGCCCGCGATCGTGCTGCCCGCCGTGACGGTGAGCGCTCCTCCGCGACGGACGGCGCGCGCGCCCATGAGCGAGAGGATGTCGGTGAGCATCGCCCCCGGCTGCGTCGAGTGCGCCGGCCAGCCCGTCACCGAGACACTGCCCCCGGCGACCATCGCGGCCGCGAGGAAGGGGGCGGCGTTCGAGAGGTCGGGTTCGATCGCGACGTCCTTGGCGCGGACGGGGCCTGCCGGGACGACCCATTCGCCGGGCGCGGGCCGTTCGACGTGCACGCCTCGGTGCGCGAGCGATTCGACCGTCATGTCGATGTGCGGCATGCTCGGCAGTCGCTCGCCGCGGTGGACGAGGTGCAGTCCGACGTCGAAGCGCGGGGCGGCGAGCAGGAGGCCGGAGACGAACTGGCTCGAGGCGCTCGCATCGATCACGACCTCGCCGCCGCGGACGTGACCGTGGCCGCGGACGACGAACGGGAGCGACCAGTGTCCGCCGTCGTCGATGTCGACACCGACGTCGCGGAGCGCCTTGATCATCGCCCCCATCGGGCGGTGGAGGGCGCTTTCGTGGGCCGTCAGGGTCACATCGCCGCGCGCGAAGCCGGCGAGGCCCGCGACGAACCTCATGACCGTGCCGGCCTGCCCGCAGTCGACGACTGTCGGGCCCTGCAGAGGCCACACAGGGGTGATGACGAGGTCGTCGCCGAATCCGCCGAGACCGGGAGTGGGCTCGATCCCGACGCCGAGGGCCCGGAGGGCGTCGATCATGCGAGCCGAATCGTCCGAGTGCAGCGGCGCGGTCAGCCGGCTCGGTCCGTCGGCGATCGCCGCGAGGATCAGCTCGCGGTTCGTGAGCGATTTCGAGCCCGGCACCGTGACCGTCGCGCGCAGGGGACCGGCGGCGGGGGGTGCCTGCCAGCGACCGCGCACGTCGGACGCGGAATCGTGGGAATACCGGTTGGTGCTCATCGGGTTCTACCCTACTGAACGCCCGCAGACAACCAGGAGAAGTGGAGCCGGATGATCGCCGTCCTGGATCGCCCCGTCACCGAGACCGACGCCCCCTACGGCGTCGGCCGGTCGTGGGACCCCGCCGCCGTAGACTGGCGCGTGATGAACGACGAGGCAGAAGCCGTCACCGACGCCCGCACGCAGTTCGAGGTGCAGGCGCTGCCCTTCATGGATCAGCTGTACGCCGCCGCGATGCGGATGACCCGCAATCCCGCGGATGCCGCCGACCTGGTGCAGGAGACCTTCGTGAAGGCCTTCGCGTCATGGGGGACGTTCACGCAGGGCACGAACCTCAAGGCGTGGCTCTACCGCATCCTGACGAACACGTACATCAACATCTACCGGAAGAAGCAGCGCGAGCCGTTCCAGGGGACGATCGACGAGCTCGAGGACTGGCAGCTCGGCGGCGCCGAGTCGACGACCGCGAGCAGCAGCCGATCCGCGGAGGCGGAGGCGATCGATCGGATGCCGGCATCCGTCGTGAAGGATGCGCTGCAGGCGATCCCGGAGGACTTCCGGCTGGCGGTGTACCTCGCAGACGTCGAGGGCTTCGCCTACCAGGAGATCGCCGACATCATGAAGACACCGATCGGCACGGTCATGAGCCGTCTGCACCGTGGTAGGCGAATGCTCCGTGAACTGCTGGCGGACTATGCGGCCGAACGCGGAATCAGCGCGGCCGCCACAGGGAGTGCGAAATGACCGATTGCGGTTGTGAGAAGGCGCGACGGGATCTCGAGGAGTACCTCCGCAAGGAGGTGTGCACGACGTCGCAGAAGGACATCGCGGAGCACCTGGACAACTGCGCCGGCTGTCGGGACGAGGCGCTCGTCGCCCGCACGCTGACGGACGTCGTGGCGCGGGCCTGCAAGGAGACCGCGCCCGAGGAGCTCCGCGACCAGGTGCTCGAACGACTGCGGGCCGCGCAGGCCACCCACTGAGGACCGCTCGCGACGCGCGTCGAGACGCCGCGCGCTACGGCGTGAAGACGCTCAGTGCCGCCGGTGCGACCTCCACCGTGAGAGGAAGCTCCCCGATCGGATCGCCGTCCGCGTAGGCCGTCACCCCGGGTGACGACAGTCGCACGGACCGGACCCGGTGGGTGGACACCTCCGGGACCGACGTGTGCGTGCCCTTGTAGACGCGGGGGAGCAGTCGCAGCAGGCGCACGCGCCCCGCGGGGCGGACGAGCAGGAGATCGAGCAGCCCGTCGGCCGGGTCGGCATCCGGGCAGATCGGGATGCCGCCGCCGTAGTGGCTGCCGTTGCCCACGGTCGCCATCACGAGGTCGCCCTCGACGCGTTCGCGTGAGCCGTCCGGCCGCTCGAGCTCGATGTCGTACGGGATGCCGCGCAGCCGGGCGAACTCGATCAGGATCGCGATGTTGTAGCGGGAGCCGCCTCGCGGCCAGCGCATGGCGTTCGCGCGATCGTTGACCCGCGAGTCGAAGCCGCTCGCGAGCACGCTCGCGAAGTACGCGTGCGATCCGTCGGTGCGGACGACCCGCGCCAGGTCTATGCGGCGCGTCCGACCGCCGACGATCGCGGCGGCCGCGGCATCCGCATCCAGTTCGCGCAGGCCGAGCGCCGTGGCGATGTCGTTCCCGGTTCCGGCCGGAATGATGCCGAGCGGCACATCCGTGCCGATGAGCTCCTGCACCGCGAGCCGCACGGTGCCGTCTCCGCCCGCGACGGCGACGGCATCCGCTCCGAGCCGGAGCGCGGTCCGCAGCAGGTCACTGGATTCGGCGGCGCTCCCGCCGCTGATGATCGTGGTCCGCAGGCCGGCGGCGCGCAGGCGCTCGGCCGCGCGCGTCGCCGCGCCGGTGTGCGCGCCGCCCCGGGCGGCCGGGTTGACCAGGAGCGCGATCTCCCTCCGGGCCTCCCGGCCGCTCACTCGGCGACCCGTTCGCCGGCGGGAGGCACGAGCACGCCCGGGTTCATGATCCCGTGCGGATCGAGCGTGTCCTTGACGGCGCGCAGGACCGCCACTCCCAGCGGGCCGATCTCCGCCTCCAGGTACGGACGATGATCGCGCCCGACCGCGTGATGGTGGGTGATCGTGCCCCCGGCGCGGCCGATCGCACGGGAGGCGGCATCCTTCGCCCGGGCCCACTGCCCGCCCGGATCCGCGGTGAGCGCGGCGACGACCGTGAAGTAGAGCGACGCGCCCGCCGGGTACACGTGCGAGATGTGGCACATCACGAGGGGCTTGGTGCCGTCGGCGGTCAGCGTCTCGGTGAGCGCGTCGGTGACCTCGGTCTTCAGGGCGTCCAGGCCCGCCCACGTCGTCGCAGTCTCGAGGGTCTCGGCGAGCACCCCGATGTCGAGCAGCGTGTCGCGCAGTGCGGGGGAGGCGAATCGGCCGCGTTCCCACGATCGCGCCGGCTCCTCGCCGCGCGGAGCTGCGCCGTGCCGCCGGCAGACTGCATCCGCGGCGTCCCGCGCGGCGGCCGCGTCGGGGTCGTCCGCTCCCTCGAACGTCGCGATCGCGAGGCAGCCGCGCGCACGCGTCAGGTGACCGCCGAGCAGGGCGTTCGTGCGCGTCTCGCTCGCATCGCTCAGTCGCAGGACCGCGGGGCGGATGCCGCGCTGGGTGAGCTCGCGCAGCGCCGCGGCCCCGGATGCGAAGTCCGGGAACGTCCACGCCGCGTACGTCGTGACCGCCGGTGTCGGCCGGATGCGCACGGTCACTTCGGTGATGACCCCGAAAGCGCCCTCGGAGCCGAGGAAGAGTTCGCGCAGATCGGGGCCCGCCGCGCTCGCCGGTGCGCGACCGAGCTGCAGCTCGCCGGTCGGCGCCGCGATGCGCAGCGCGTGCACGAGATCGTCGAAGCGCCCGTAGCCGCGAGAGGCCTGCCCGCTCGATCGCGTTGCGGCGTAGCCGCCCAGCGAGGCGAACGCGAAGCTCTGCGGGAAGTGCCCGAGGGTGTAGCCCCGCGCGGCCAGAAGCTCTTCGGCCTGGGGCCCCGTCGTGCCGGCGCCGAACGTGGCCAGCAGCGACGTCTCGTCGAGATCCCGCAGCGCGGCGGTTCGGGAGAGGTCGAGCGCGATGACGCGGTCGTGCGGACCGCCGACCGGATCGACACCCCCGACGACGCTCGTCCCGCCGCCGAACGGGACGACGGCGACGCCGAGCGCATCGCATGCGCGGAGGGTGGCGAGCACCTCGTCGTGCGACGACGGGCGGACGACGGCATCCGGCGCGGTCTGCGGGTCGGTGAGGCGCCGGGCGAGAAGGTCCGGTGTGCTCTTGCCGCCGAGGTGGAGCGCGCGTGCGTCGTCGTCCGTCGTCACGTGCGCCTCGCCGACCGCGTCGGCGAGCACCTGCCGCTCCGTCTCGCTGAGGCGGGACGGAGTGAGCGTCGGCGCGGGACGACGAGGGACGGGGTGTGCGCGGCCGGGCAGGAGTGCGGCGACGAGGGCCTTGGCCCCCGGAGGAAGGCGGACGGTCTCGTTCCCCCAGGCGTCCCAGGCGGAGCGCGGGCGAGCGGCGGGGACGGCGAGCGGCGGTTCGGTGGAGGGCGTCGTCGCATCCATCGCGACAGTATGACACATTCTGTATGGTTGTCACATGGTGGACCCGTCGGCGACATCCGCGCACGATTCGACCCCCGCGCACGGGTCGAGCGTCGTGACTGCTGCGCGCGTGCACCTCGAAACCGAAACGGCCCTGCTCGATGCCGCGCGCGCCGAAGTGCTCGCGCACGGAGTCCGCCGCACGACCGCCTCCGACATCGCCCGGCGCGCGGGCGTATCGCGGCAGACGCTGTACCGCTACTGGCCCGACGCACAGGCGCTTCTGGCTGCGCTCGTGACGCGCGAACTCTTGGCCGTGATCCCCGAACGCCCTGCGGCCGCATCCCTCGACGAGCTCGCGGACACTCTCGTTCAGACCGCCGACCGCGTCCGTGCCCTGCCGATCGTGGACCGTCTGCGCGAGACCGACCCCGAGCTTTTCGCCCGCTACATCCTCGAGCGGCTCGGGACGAGCCAGCGCGGCATCCATCGCGAGATCTCCGCGCGGGTGCGCGCGGGGCAGGCGCAGGGCTTCGTCCGCGCGGGCGATCCCGACCGCCTGGCCGCGATGGTGCTCCTGATCGCGCAGTCGGCTGTCCAGTCCGCGCCGCTCGTGCGGGAGTGGCTGCCGGATGACGCCTGGGCGCACGAGCTCCGCGCCGCTCTCGCGGGCTACCTCGGTCCACCCGCGGGTGCGCGATGACCCGCGTCGTGGGGCGCCACCCCGGCTCCACCGCCTTGAACGCGCAGCGGCGCCTGCGCGAACTCGCCGACCTCGGAGATGACCCCGTCATCGACGTGCTCGTGATCGGCGGAGGCATCACGGGTGCGGGGATCGCCCTGGATGCGGCGAGCCGGGGGCTGCGAACCGTCCTGGTCGAGCGTCATGACCTCGCGCACGGCACGAGCCGGTGGAGCTCGAAGCTCGTCCACGGCGGGCTGCGGTACCTCGCGACGGGGCAGTTCGCGATCGCCCACGAGAGTGCCGCGGAGCGGCACGTGCTCATGACGCGCACGGCCCCGCACCTCACCCGGCCGCTCGCGCAGGTGCTTCCCCTCTACGCTCCCGGCCACCTGGCGCGCGGGGCGTACGTCGGGGCGGGCTTCGGGATGGGCGACGGCCTGCGCCGCCTCGTGGGCACCCCGGACGCCGTCCTCGGCTCGCCGGGACCGATCAGCCGATCGGAGACGATCCGCCTCGCACCCGCCGTCGCCACCGATGCGCTGCGGGGCGGGATGCGGGGCTGGGACGGACAGCTCGTGGACGACGCCCGGCTGGTGATCGCCGTCACGCGCACGGCGGCCGGGCACGGCGCCGTCGTGCTGACCCGCGTGGAGGCCTCGCGGGTCCGCGGCGACGGGGCCGTGCTCCGCGACGTCCTCACGGGCGCCGAGATCGACGTCCGCGCACGCGCGGTGATCAGCGCGACGGGGGTGTGGGCGGGGGAGCTCGATCCCGACGTGCACCTGCGGCCGAGCCGGGGCACGCACCTCGTGGTCGACTCCGCGCGACTCGGTGGATCGGACGTCTCGCTCACCGTGCCGGTGCCGGATTCGAGCAGCCGGTTCGTCTTCACGGTTCCGGCGCTTCACGGACGCGCCTACATCGGCCTGACCGACGTCCCCGCGGACGGACCCGTGCCCGAGGTCGCGCACGCGACGGACGCCGAGATCGACATGCTGCTCGAGACGATGAACACGGTCTTGGCCCGTCCGCTCGATCGCGCGGACGTCCGGGCGACGTTCGCGGGGCTGCGGCCGCTCCTCACACGTCCGGAGGCACCGGAAGAGGAGACGAGCGATCTGTCGCGCCGTCACGCGATCATCGAGTCCGCCGACGGCGTGCTCAGCGTCGTCGGCGGCAAGCTCACGACGTATCGCCGCATGGCGCAGGACGGCATGGATGCCGCGGTGGACCGGCGGTTCGCCGGGCGAGAGGTCGCGGCATCCGTCACGCGCTCGCTCCCGCTCGTGGGAGCGTGGCCACGGGCGCGATCATCCGAGATCGTCGCGGCACCGCGGCTCGTGCGGCGCTACGGAGCGGAGGCGCCGTACGTCGCCGCGCTCTCGGACGGACCGGCCGCTGCGCGCGGGGTCACCGCGCAGGAGCTCCGCTGGGGCGTCCGCGTGGAAGGGGCGATCGACGTGGAGGATCTGCTCGACCGGCGCACGCGACTCGGGCTGGTCGAGGACGATCGCCTGGCGTCGATGGATGCCGCGATCGCCGCCCTCGACGGCTGATCGGATCGGGGTCGGAGGGCCTGGATAGTCTGACGGCATGGCCCCGGACTGGAAGAACGCCCCCGCAGACACCGCCGCCGTCGCGTCGCTCGCGGCGAACGGCCTCGACTACCGCGTGATCGACACGGGCGACACCGCGGTGTTCGATCCGTACCTCCAGGCGGAGATGCGCGGGTTCCTCGCCGGAGAGCAGAGCGAGGAGCAGATCGCCGGTGCCCGCGAGGGTCTGGCCTTCCGTCGCTTCGTCGGCGTGTACGACCCGCGCTCGTTCGACGTGTCGCAGCCGGTGGGCACCGTCAATTCATGGGTCACCGAGCTGACGCTGCCCGGCGGACGCGGCATCCCGATGTGGGCGGTGAGCGGGGTGACCGTCGCGGCGACGCACCGGCGCCGGGGAATCGCGCGCGGGATGCTCGAGGGCGAGCTGCGCACCGCGGCGGACGCGGGGCTTGCCATCGCCGGGCTCACGGTGTCGGAGGCCACGATCTACGGTCGGTTCGGCTTCGCCCCTGCGACATTCGGCACCGACTGGACGATCGACGCGAAGCGGGCGGTGTGGGTGGGTCCTCGGCCCGCGGGTCGACTGGACTTCATCGACCGCGACGCTCTCCGCGGTCAGCTCGCCGAGCTGCACGGGCGCGTCCGCAGGAGCCGCCCCGGCGAGATCGAGGCCTGGCCGGGGCTGTGGCGGCGCATGGCGGGCCTCACCCCCGGCCAGGAGGGCGGCGGCAAGACCCGTGCGGTGCGCTACGCCGACACCGACGGCGTGACGCGGGGGATCGCGGTGTACCGCTTGTCGGAGGAGGGCCCCGACTTCACGAAGCACGAGCTGGACCTGCACTACCTGCTGAGCGAGACCCCCGACGCGTACGCTGCGCTCTGGCGGTTCGCCCTCGAGCACGATCTGGTCTCGGTGGTGAAGGCGTCGCTGCGCTCGGTCGACGAGCCGGTGCGCTGGATGATCTCCGATCAGCGCGCGGCGAAGGTGGAGACCGGCGAGCACGGGTGGCTCCGCATCCTGGACGTGCCGACGGTGCTGTCGTCCCGGACGTACGCGTCGCCCGGCGCCTTCACCGTCGCGGTCGCGGACGCTCTGGGTTTCGCGGACGGAACGTGGCGTCTCACGGTCGACGGGGCCGGCGGCCCGGCCGTTCATTCCACCGGAGAGCCTGCGGATGTGTCGCTGACGGTCGCCGCCCTCTCATCCCTCGTGCTCGGGGGCGTCCGCGCGCGCACCCTGCGCGACGCGGGGCTCGCGGTCGCCGACGACGACGTCGTCGCAGCCCTCGACGCGACGTTCGCCTCGCCCGCGCCTCCGTACCTCAGCCTCTGGTACTGAACCCGCGCGCCGCCGCCACGGAACCGCGACGTCAGAGCGTCAGCGCCTTCTTGAGGATCGCGGCCTGCTCGATCGCGTGCACCTTGGGCGAGCCCGTCGCCGTGGAGGCGGCGGCGGAGCGCGAGATGCGACGGATCGTGCGGCCGTGCAGGTGCTTGACGACCTCGAGGGCGATGAACGGCCACGCGCCCTGGTTCTCGGGCTCGTCCTGCACCCAGCACAGCTCCGCGTTCGGGTAGCTGTCGAGCACCGCGTTGAGCTCTTCGATCGGTGCCGGGTAATACTGCTCGAGCCGGACGAGCGCGATCTGCGGGTTCGGGTTCTTGTCGAGCTCGGCCTTGAGATCCCAGTGGATCTTGCCGGCGTGCAGCAGGACGCGCGTGACGGAGGAACGGTCGAGACCGCGGTTGTCGTCCAGGACAGGCTCGAACTTGCCGGTCAGGAAGTCCTCGACCGCGCTCGTGGCACCGCGCAGGCGCAGCATCGCCTTCGGGGTGAACACGATCAGCGGACGCCGCGGGCGCATGTAGGCCTGGCGCCGCAGCAGGTGGAAGTACGACGCGGGCGTCGACGGGCGCGCCACGGTCATGTTGTCCTGGGCGCACATCTGCAAGTAGCGCTCGATGCGTGCGGACGAGTGGTCGGGTCCCTGTCCCTCGTAACCGTGGGGGAGCAGCAGCACGACGCTCGACTGCTGGCTCCACTTCTGATCGGCGGACGAGATGAACTCGTCGACGACGGACTGGGCGCCGTTCGCGAAGTCGCCGAACTGCGCCTCCCAGAGCACGAGCGCGTCCGCACGTTCGACGGAGTATCCGTACTCGAAAGCCATCGCCGCATACTCGCTGAGGAGAGAGTCGTAGACCCAGAACCGGCCCTGATTCTCACCGAGGTTGGCGAGGGGGATCCACTCCTGGCCGTTCGCGCGGTCGTGCAGGACGGAATGGCGCTGCACGAACGTGCCGCGGCGCGAGTCCTGGCCGGCCAGACGCACGGCCGTGCCCTCGACCAGCAGCGAGCCGAACGCGAGGAGCTCCGCGAAGCCCCAGTCCACCGAGCCGTTGCGGCTCATGTCCAGGCGCTTGTCGAGAAGCTGCTGCAGCTTGGCGTGCACCGTGAAGCCCTCGGGCTTGTTGACGAACGCATCGCCGATCATGTGCACGGTCTCGCGGGAGACACCGGTCGTGTCGGGCGATCCGCTCGCCGGCTCGACGGCCGCTTCGGACACGACGGGCGATGTGCCGGTCTCGGCGGCGTGCGTCTCGGCGAACGCGATCTCCAGGCCGTTCTGGAAGTCGCGCTTGGCCTGCTCGTACTCCTCCTCGGTGATGTCACCGCGACCGACGAGCGCCTCGACGTACAGGCGGCGCACGGAGCGTTTCGCCTCGATGAGGTTCGTCATGAGCGGCTGCGTCATCGACGGGTCGTCGCCCTCGTTGTGCCCGCGTCGGCGGTAGCACACGAGGTCGATCACGACGTCCTTGTGCCAGCGCTGGCGGTACGCGAACGCGAGCTGCGACACCCGCACGACCGCTTCGGGGTCGTCGCCGTTCACGTGGAAGATCGGGGCCTGGATCGTCTTGGCGACGTCGGTCGCGTACACCGACGAGCGGGCGTCCTGAGGCACGGTCGTGAAGCCGACCTGATTGTTCACGACGACGTGGATCGTGCCGCCCGTGCGGTAGCCGCGCAGTTGCGACATCTGCAGCGTCTCCACCACGACGCCCTGACCGGCGAAAGCGGCGTCGCCGTGCACGAGGATCGGCAGCCACGAGAACGTGCCGATCGGCTTGCGGTCCTGCTTGGCGCGCACGATGCCCTCGAGGACGCCGTCGACGGTCTCGAGGTGCGACGGGTTCGCGGCCAGGTAGACCGGCAGCTCTTCGCCGCGGTCGTCGACGAACGTGCCCTCGGTGCCGAGGTGGTACTTCACGTCACCCGAGCCGCTCTTGCTGCCCACGGCGACCGAGCCCTCGAACTCACGGAAGACCTGTCCGTACGTCTTGCCGGCGATGTTGGTCAGCACGTTCAGGCGGCCGCGGTGGGCCATGCCGATCGCGGTGCCGTCGAGGCCGGCTTCCGCCGCGCCCTGGAGGATCTCGTCGAGCAGAGGGATCAGCGACTCGCCGCCCTCGAGGCTGAACCGCTTCTGGCCGACGTACTTCGTCTGCAGGAACGTTTCGAACGCCTCGGCCTCGTTGAGCTTGCTCAGGATGCGCAGCTGCTCGTCGTGGCCCGGCTTCTGGTACTTGATCTCGACCTGCTCCTGGAACCACAGGCGCTGCGCGGGATCCTGGATGTGCATGTACTCGATGCCGATCGTGCGGCAGTACGAATCGCGCAGCACCCCGAGGATGTCCCTGAGCTTCATCTGACGCTTGCCGCCGAAGCCGCCGGTCACGAATTCGCGATCCAGGTCCCAGAACGTGAGGCCGTGCTGTTCGATCTCGAGGTCGGGGTGCGTGCGCTGCACGTATTCGAGCGGATCGATGTCGGCCATGAGGTGCCCGCGCACGCGGTACGAGTTGATGAGCTCCTGCACGCGCGCGGTCTTGTCGACGCGCTCCGCCAGGTCGACGTTGATGTCGGCGGCCCAGTGGATCGGCGCGTAGGGGATCCGCAGGGCGGCGAAGATCTCTTCGTAGAAGTCGCGCTGGCCGATGAGCAGCTCGTGCACCTTCTTGAGGAACTCGCCCGAACCCGCGCCCTGGATCACACGGTGGTCGTACGTGCTCGTCAGCGTGATCGTCTTGCCGATCGCGAGCTCGTTGAGCGTCTTCTCGCTCGCGCCCTGGAACTCGGCGGGGTACTCGAGGGCGCCGGCGCCGACGATGCAGCCCTGCCCCTTCATGAGGCGGGGCACGGAGTGGACCGTGCCGATCCCACCCGGGTTCGTCAGCGAGATCGTGGTGCCCTGGAAGTCCGCAGCGGTGAGCTTGTTGCCGCGGGCGCGGGTGATGAGGTCCTCGTAGGAGACGAGGTACTCACTGAACGTCAGGGTGTCGGCGCGCTTGATGCTCGGCACGAGGAGGGCGCGCGTGCCGTCCGGCTTGGGCAGGTCGATCGCGATGCCGAGGTTGATGTGCGCGGGCGCGACGACCGACGGCTTGCCGTCGATCTCGGCGTAGAAGACGTTCTGGCTCGGGAATTCCTTGAGCGCGCGGATGAGCGCCCATCCGATGAGGTGCGTGAAGCTGATCTTGCCGCCGCGTGTGCGCGACATGTGGTTGTTGATCACGATCCGGTTGTCGATCATGAGCTTGGCCGGAATCGTGCGGACGCTCGTCGCGGTCGGGACCGTGAGCGACTCGTCCATGTTGACGGCGAGCGTCTTCGGCATGCCCTTGAGGACGGTGACCTTGTCGTCCTCGGGGTTCTCGGCGTTCGCCGACGGTGCCACGGTCGGCGCCTGGGCCGGGATGGGCTGCGGTGCGGCCGGGCGGGCCGTGGTGCGGGCGACGGGCGCCGCGCCGACCACCGGGATCGGGGCGGTGACGGGGTGAGCCTCCGGCGCCTGGGCCGTGGGCCTCGCGCCCTCGGACGTCTGCGCAGCCGGAGCGGGCGGAGCCGTCGTCTTCGCGGGTGCGGGGGGAGCCGCAGCCGGTGCCGACGCACCGTCGGGTGCCGCGGGGGCGGCCGACGTGTCCACGGGCTGGTACGCCTCGAGGATCGGCCACCAGGCCTTGTCGACGGAGTCCTTGTCGACCTTGTACTGCTCGTAGAGTTCGTCGACGAGCCATTCGTTGGCTCCGAACTCGCCTTCGCTCGATACTCCGACGCCCGTGACCTGGCTCGACACGCTCGATCGCCCGCTTTCGTGAGGTTCGTGGGAGCGTGCGAGGCCTCGACCAACGGCCTCCACGCACGACTGACAAGCCTAACCCCATCGAGGAGGCCCCCGCCGGGCGTCAGCCGGTTGTGATACGCACGATCACTCATCGTTATCCCCGGGGAAAGAATCACTAATCTGACGGGCATGGAGTTCTACGGAGAGCAGCCCGAAGTCGACCTGACGTATTCGGACGTGTTCCTGGTGCCGCGCCATTCGTCCATCACGAGCCGCCTCGACGTCGACCTGTCTCCCGGCGACGGCACGAGCGCGACGATTCCGCTCGTCTCCGCCAACATGAACTCCGTCACCGGCGCACGCCTCGCCGCCACCCTCGCCCGACGAGGGGGACTGGGTGTGCTGCCGCAGGACATGCCGCTCCAGGAGCTCGACGCGGCGATCCGGTGGGTCAAGGCGCAGCCGGTGCGGTGGGACACACCTCTCGTGCTGCCGCCGGATGCGACGGTGGCGGATGCCGGACGACTGCTGCCGGCCACCGAAGGGCACGGCATCGTCGTTGCGGAGTCGTCCGCGGCGGCGCTCAGCATCGATGACGTGCTCGGTGTCGTGCCCGCCGCGCGCCTGGGCACCGCGCTGCCCGACGCGCGACTGGGCGACCTGGCGCGCACGCGGACGGCATCCATCGACGCGGACGACGTCGAGAGCGCCCGGCACGCGTTCGACCTGATCGTCGGCGCCGGAGCCGAGACGGTCTGCGTGCTGCACCACGGATTCGTCGTGGGCACACTCTCTCGCCGCAGCGCGCTGCGCTCGACGCTCTACCGACCCGCGGTCGACACCTCCGGACGGCTGAGTGTCGCGGCCGCCGTCGGCATCAACGGTGACGTCGCGGCCAAGGCACGCGCGCTCGCCGCCGCCGGGGTGGACGTGCTCGTCGTCGACACCGCGCACGGCCACCAGGACGGGATGCTCAACGCGCTGCGCGCCGTCGCGGCGCTCGATCTCGGCATCCCCATCGCGGCCGGCAACATCGTCACCTCGGACGGGGTCGCCGACCTCGTGCGGGCGGGCGCCGACATCCTCAAGGTCGGCGTGGGACCGGGCGCGATGTGCACGACCCGCATGATGACGGCGGTCGGACGACCGCAGTTCTCCGCCGTGCTCGAGACGGCCGAAGCCGCCCGCACGCTCGGCGCACACGTGTGGGCCGACGGGGGAGTGCGCTACCCGCGGGACGTGGCGCTCGCGCTCGCCGCGGGGGCGGCATCCGTCATGATCGGCTCGTGGTTCGCGGGCACGATCGAGGCGCCGGGCGAGCTGCAGGTCGATGACGCGGGACGCGCGTACAAGGAGTCGTGGGGCATGGCCTCCACCAAGGCCGTGCACGACCGCTTCGGACGGCTGGATCCGTACGAGCTCGCGCGCAAGGAGCTGTTCGCCGAGGGGATCTCGTCCTCGAAGATCTACCTCGACCCGCTCCGCCCCGGCATCGAGGACCTGATCGACATGATCACTTCGGGGGTTCGCTCGTCGTTCACGTACGCCGGGGCTTCGACGGTTGCCGAGTTCCACGAGCGCGCCCGCGTGGGCCTGCAGTCCGCCGCCGGTTACGAGGAGGGCAAGGCGCTCCCCGTGAGCTGGTAGCCCCGGCGCCCCGGCGCCCTCGCGCCCTCGCGTTCGCCGCACATCGCGGCACTCACCGCAGGTCACTTTGCGGTGGATGCCGGGAACTGCGGTGGAACGTGCGGACGAAGTCACCGACCAGGACGAGGACGCGCGCTCGGGAGACCGTCGCCGGTGAGCAGGTCGTAGAGCTCGCGGGGCCGGCTGAGCGTCGGGGTTCGCCAGCGTGAGACCACGCGCACCTCGCGCCGCAACTCGTCGCCGCGGTCCTTCTCCTCCAAGAGCGCTCGTTCCGGGCTGCGCCCTTTCAGCAGACGGGGATCGACGTATTTGCCGACGCCGTCGAACTCACCGACGTGGGAGTACTCCTCCCACCAGAAGTCGACGTACGCCACCCGTCCGCTGCGAAGGACGAATCGTCGCTGGAGCTCGGGCTCCGGGAAACCGAGCGACGCGATGATGACGCGACTCTGTGATTCGCGAACGCTGTCCGCTCCGGGTCGGGCGAACTCCGCGACGCGCTGTACGCGCGCGTGCGATCTGCCGCGGTAGCGTTCGGCGACTTCGAGGACCTGCGCCCGTGTCGTGAGCGATCCGCTGCGCCGGCGAGCCCACAGCGCCTGGTCCGTGGCGACCACTCCGTGCGTGTACGGGAGAGAGGCGGCGAGGTGGACGGCGGTCTGGGCGGGAGTCGTCACGAAGTGATCGAGCCACGGCATGGTCGCGACGTCGGAGTCGTCGATGCGGTGTCGGCGGATGTTCCCGGACGAGCCGCCGCCGCCGATGACGTCGATGCGCTCGGGCCATGCGCCGAGCAGCTCCATTCCCCAGAGAGCGGCGGCGGCGTGGTGGGAGAAGACCCGACCGGGCGAGAGGCGGGCGGCCGCTTCCCACACGCGTTGCGCATGCCGTTCGATCGGCTGCAGTTGAGACCAGTCCGACGCTGCGGCGAACGCCCCGCGGCTGATCCGCACCAGCTCTCCGCGGTGAAGACGCGCGCGGAGGCGGCGATCGTCCGCATACTGCTCTTCGCGTTCGGCGCGTCGGTAGACGGTGTGCATCGGCGGCTCTGTCGTCCAGCTCATGGCCCGAATCTGGTCGACGCGCACGGGGGCTCCGCGCGCGGGCGCGGAGGTGTGGGTAAGTCCTCGCACTGCGCCGCCTGGTGAGGAGCCCCGTCCAGGCGCATCCGACGCACATTGCGGCATCCGTCGCACGAAATCCGCCGGCGGATGCCGCGAGCTGCGTCCTACGGACGGAGCAGGATGCCGCCAACCCGGCGCCGGGTGCGACCGGGGCCTGCCGTAGACTTGTCGGCACGATGGACGACCCTCCCAGTAGACGCACGCCCCACGTTCCCGCACCCGCCTCGGCGCAGGCCGCCCAGGCAGAGGGTGATGCGTGATGGATTACGTCATGCTGGGCGTGGGGCTTCTGCTCACGATCGGGACCGGGCTCTTCGTGGCAAGCGAGTTCGCCCTCGTCAACTTGGACCGTGCGGATCTCGAAGCGCGGCGCGAGGCCGGTGAAACCCGACTCGGACTCACGATCCGCTCGCTCAAGATCACCTCGACGCACCTCTCGAGTGCGCAGCTCGGCATCACGCTGACCACGCTGCTGACCGGTTACACGATGGAACCGGCGATCTCGAACCTGCTGCGGCCCGTCTTCACCGCGTGGGGACTGCCCGAGGGGCTTGTCTCGCCGCTCGCGGTCGTCATCGCGGTCTCGTTCGCGACGGTCCTGTCGATGATCCTCGGCGAGCTCATCCCCAAGAACTTCGCGCTCGCGGTGCCGCGTCAGACCGCGAAGCTCGTCATGCCGTTCCAGGTGGCCTTCACCACGGTCTTCCGCCCCGCGATCGTCGTGCTCAACGGCAGCGCCAATGCGGTCCTGCGCCTCATGGGCGTCGAGCCCAAGGAGGAGCTGTCCGGCGCGCGCACCGCTGAGGAGCTCTCGAGCCTCGTGCGCCGGTCGGCTCTGGCGGGCGTGCTCGAGGAGGACACTGCGTCGCTGCTGGACCGCAGCCTGACCTTCGCGCGGCTGAGCGCGGCCGACGTCATGACGCCGCGCCCCAGCATCCATGCCCTCGCCGCCGACGATTCGGCGGACGAGGTGATCCAGCTCGCCCGGCGGACGGGCCACAGCCGCTTCCCGGTGTACGAGGAGTCGATGGACGACATCGTCGGCATCGTGCACCTGAAGGCAGCGGTGAGCGTGCCGCGCGAGCGGCGCGCGGACGTGCCGGCAGCGGCCCTGGCCACCGAGCCGCTGCGCGTGCCCGAAGCCGTCCACCTCGACACCCTCGTCTCCGAGCTCCGCGCGCGCGGCTACCAGATGGCCGTCGTCGTGGACGAGTACGGCGGCACCGCGGGCGTCGTCACTCTCGAGGACCTCGTCGAGGAGATCGTGGGCGAAGTCCTCGACGAGCACGACCGTCGTCGCGCGGGGATCGTCCGCAGCGAGGGGTCACTCACGTTCCCCGGCGACCTGCGTCCCGATGAGGTGCTCGACCGCACTGGCATCCGCATCCCCGAGGGCGACGTCTACGACACGGTCGGCGGCTACATCATGAGCGTGCTGGAGAGGATCCCCGTCGTGGGAGACACCCTCGAGATCGAGGACGGCACCCTCGAGGTGCAGCGCATGGACGGCCGGCGCGTCGATCGCGTGAGGTTCATCCGACCACGGATGCCGGACGATGCGTCCGTCAGCACCGCGGGGGGTGAGCAGCGGTGAGCGACTGGGCCGGAATCGCATGGCTGTTCGTGCTGCTCGCGTTCAACGCGTTCTTCGTCGGTGCGGAGTTCGCCGTCATCTCCGCGCGGCGCTCGCAGATCGAGCCGCTCGCCGAGAAGGGCTCCCGCGCAGCCAAGACCGCGCTGTACGCGATGGAGCACGCGACCCTCATGCTCGCGACGAGCCAGCTCGGCATCACGATCTGCTCGCTGCTGATCCTGAACGTCTCTGAGCCCGCGATCCACCACCTGCTCGCCGAGCCCCTCGGGCTCACCGGGTGGGCCGAGGGCACCGTCGATGTCATCGCGTTCGTGATCGCGCTGCTGCTCGTGTCGTACCTCCACGTCGTGTTCGGCGAGATGGTGCCGAAGAACCTCGCGTTCTCGCTGCCCGACCGTGCCGTGCTCATGCTCGCGACGCCGCTCGTCTGGGTCTCGCGCCTGTTCCACCCCGTCATCTTCGTCTTGAACTGGATCGCGAACCACGCGGTGCGCCTGGCCGGCGTCGAGCCGAAGGATGAGGCCGCGTCGACGTTCACGCTCGAGGAAGTGACGACGATCGTGAACCAGTCGCGCATCGAGGGCGTGCTGGATGACACCGCCGGGACCCTGTCGGCCGCACTGGAGTTCACCGACAAGAAAGCGAAGGACATCGCGGTGCCGCTCTCGCAGCTCGTGACGCTCCCCGAGGCCGTCACACCCGCCGAGATCGAACGCTCGGTCGCGAAGTACGGATTCTCGCGATACGTGATCGTGGACGCCGAGGGGATGCCGGTCGGCTACGTGCACCTCAAAGACATCCTGCGCGCGGCGGAGGGGCCGGATGCCGAAACCGACGTCGTGCGGCCCATCCCGGGCAAGCGCGTGCACCAGATGGTGCCGGTGCTGGAGACGACCGATCTGGAGGACGCCCTCGCCCTCATGCGCCGCGCCGGCCGTCACCTCGCGCGCGTGCGCGACGAATCGGGCGAGACGACGGCGGTGCTCTTCCTCGAGGACATCATCGAAGAGCTCATCGGCGAGGTGCAGGACGCGACGCGGCGCCGCGCCTGACCGGGGCGCCGCGCCCGAGCTCCCGAGTGCTGCCGCACCTGAGTCGCGACGCGGCGCGGCTCAGGCGGGGCGGGCGCGCTCGTACTGCGGCGGCCAGTAGTCGACGCGCTCGCCGAGCTCGGTCGACGCACGCAGCGCGAAGTGCGGGTCGCGCAGCCACTCGCGTCCGGCCATGATCGCGTCGGCGTCGCCCGCGGCGAGGACCTGCTCGGCCTGGGCGCCGGTCGTGATCAGCCCGACGGCGCTCACGGGCACGTGCGCCCCGCGACGGACCGCGGCGGCGAAGCCGACCTGGTAGCCCGGGCCCGTCGCGATGCGCTGGTGCGCGACGAGGCCGCCGCTGGAGATGTCGAAGAAGTCCGCACCCCGCTCGGACGCCCAGCGGGCGACGGTCGTCGTCTCCTCGACGTCCCAGCCGCCCTCTGCCCAGTCGGATGCCGAGAACCGGACGAACAGCAGCGCCTCGGGCGCGGCATCCCGGACCGCGTCGGCGATGCGGAGCAGGAGGCGTGCGCGGTTCTCGAGTGAACCGCCGTACTCGTCGTCGCGCAGGTTCGACAGCGGCGAGAGGAACTCGTGCAGCAGGTAGCCGTGGGCCGCATGGATCTCGATCACTTCGAAGCCCGCGGCGACCGCACGCCGCGCCGCCGCGGCGAAGTCGGCCACGACCTTCTCGATCGCCGCCGCATCCATCGCGACAGGCGCGGCGTAGCCGTCGAACGCGACGGCGGAGGGGGCGAGCGTCGTCCATCCGCCGGCCTCGAGCGGCACCGAGCCGCGGTGCCCCGCGAACGGCGACCACGTCGACGCCTTGCGTCCGGCGTGTCCGAGCTGCACCCCCGCGAGCGCGCCGTGCGCGCGCACGGCCGCCGTGATCGGAGCCCAGGCCGCGACCTGGGCGTCGTTCCACAGGCCGGTGTCGTCGGGGCTGATGCGGGCTTCCGGCGAGACGGCGGTGGCCTCGGCGATCACGACTCCGGCGCCGCCGACGGCGAACGGCACGAGGTGCGTGTGGTGCCACTCCTGGGGCACGCCGTCCACCGCGCTGTACTGGCACATCGGCGCGACCCAGAGACGGTTGCGGACGGTGCGACCGCGCAGGGTGAGGGGGGAGAACAGGATGCTCATCGATTCGCTCCAGCGCCGGTAGGGTGACGGCATGATCGGCTCGTGGACCGCGCACGATGCGGCGCGCGTCCTCCGGAGGCCAACCGCGGCGGACGACAAGTATTCCCGCGGCGTGCTCGGTGTGCGCACCGGCTCGGACGCGTATCCCGGAGCGGCCGTGCTCGGCGTGGAGGCGGCCTGGCGGGCGGGCATCGGGATGGTCCGCTACGTCGGGCCGAGCGTGCCGACCGGACTCGTGCTGCAGCGCAGGCCTGAGACGGTGACGGTCGACGGGCGCGTCCAGGCCTGGCTCGTCGGGTCGGGCACGGATGCCGCGACGCGATCGGATGCCGAGACCGCCGCGCTGCGCACGATCCTCTCGTCCGCGCCGGTGGCCGTCGTCGACGCGGGTGCGCTCGACCTCGCTCCGGATGCCGAGGTGCCGCTGATCGTGACCCCGCACGCCCGTGAGCACGCGCGCCTGCGCGCTCTCCTCGGCCTCGACGACGCCGTGCCCGAGACGGACGCCGAGCGCGCGGCGTCCGCGAGTGAGACCGCGGCGGCCCTCGGCGCCACCGTCGTCCTCAAGGGGTCGGTCACGGTCGTCGCCGCGCCGGGGGGCTGGGTGAGGTCCCTCGCGGACGCGACGCCGTGGCTGGCGACCGCGGGCACCGGGGACGTGCTGGCCGGAACGATCGGCGCCGTCGTCGCGGGCGCGGTGGCCACAGGCGTCGACGCGGACGGTCTCGGCCCGCTCGCAGCCACGGGCGTCTGGTTGCACGGCCGAGCGGCCTCGCTCGCGGCCGCCGATCTCGGCCCCACCGGCGGACCGATCACGGCGCTCGACGTCGCGGCGGCGCTCCCGCGCGCGGTCGCCGACGCGCTCGCCACCCTCTGACACCGTCCTGCCCCCGCCGCACTCTTCTGCGGTCGGCGACACGCGCCACACCTAGAATCAGACGGTGTCGAGGCGGGCGGTGCTGTGGATCGCGTTCGCGGTCGTGCACGTCCTCGTCGCGGTGCTGGGCTTCGTGTGGCCCAACCAGCCCATGGGCGACGTCACGAACGTCTACGACCCGTGGTCGACGTGGGCCGTCGAAGGCCGGGCGATCGTCGGCATCACCGAGTCGTGGGTGTACCCCCAGCTCGCACTCGTCCCGCTCGTGCTCGCACAGGGCTTCGCGTGGATCGCGGGGTACGAGGTCGCCTGGGCGATCCTGGTCACGATCGTCGACGCGATCGGCTTCGCGATCCTCGTCGGCACCGGCCGCTCGGCCGGACGACGAGCCGCCGCGTGGTTCTGGCTCGCGTTCATCGTCCTGCTCGGGCCGGTCGCGATGTACCGGCTGGACGCGATCACCGTGCCGCTCGCACTCGCCGGAAGTCTGTGGCTGGTCGGGCGCCCGTGGCTCGGATCGATCCTGCTCGCGGTCGCGACCTGGATCAAGGTCTGGCCCGCCGCCCTGCTCGCGGCGGCGGTCATCGTGGTGCGACGGCGCCTGGCCGTCATCGGAGGAGCGGCCGTCATCTCGGCGCTGACGCTCGCCGTCGTCTTCGCCGCCGGCGGAGGAGTGCACGCGTTCGGCTTCGTCTCCGACCAGACCGGCCGCGGGCTGCAGCTGGAAGCGCCGGTGAGCGGGTGGTACGTCTGGGGCACGATGCTCGGCATCCCGGGCTCCGCGATCTACTACGACCAGGATCTGCTCACGTACCAGGTGACGGGGGCAGGCATCGACCTGGTGATCGCCGTCATGACGCCGCTGCTCGTCGTGGCGGCATCCGTCGTGCTCGTCCTCGGGGCGTACCGCGCGTGGCGCGGTACCGGCTTCGCCTGGCTCTTCCCGTCGCTCGCCCTGGCGCTCGTCCTCGTGCTCATCCTGTTCAACAAGGTCGGATCGCCCCAGTACCTGACGTGGATCATCGCTCCGCTCGCGGTGGGACTCGTGATCGACCGCCGCCGCTGGTGGGGCCCGGCCGCGCTCGGACTGGTCCTCGCGGCCCTCACCCACGTCGTGTACCCGCTGCTCTACGGTGAGCTCCTCGGCGCGCAGCCCGCCGCGGTCATGCTCCTCACGCTGCGGAACGTCCTCGTGGGTGTCCTGCTCGTCTGGGCCGTCGTGCGCGTCGCACGCCTGCCGCGTCGTACCCCCACGCTCTCGCCGTCCGCCACCTCCGCCCCCTGACCAGGAGACCTCCATGCTCATCGCCTTCTCCGTCGCACCCAGCGGCACGCCCCGCGGTTCCGATGCGGACGCGCGTGCCGACGCCTCGGTGCACGACGCCGTCGCGGCGGCCGTGCGGGTCGTCCGCGAATCGGGCCTGCCGCACCGGACGACCTCGATGTTCACCGAGCTCGAGGGGGAGTGGGATGAGGTCTTCGACGTCGTCCGACGCGCGACCGAGGCCGTGATGCCCTACGGCTCCCGCGTGTCCCTCGTCCTGAAAGCGGATATCCGTCCCGGTTTCACCGGCGAACTGGACGGCAAGATCGAACGCCTCGAGCGGGCGCTGGGGGCGACGGACGACGCCGGCGCGACCTGACCCGGCGGCACATGGATCCGGGTCGTGGTCCTGGACCGGAAAACTCTTCTCGAATCGATTCGACACCGGATGCCGAGCCGGGCTAGCATGACCCGGTGACCTCCTCGAACACCACGAGGGGTGCGGCGATGTGGGCGCTCCTCTCCCTCGCCGTCGGAAGCTTCGGCATCGGCATGACCGAGTTCGTCGTGATGGGACTGCTTCCGGACATCGCCACCGACGTGCTCCCCGCTGCATGGGCCGCGGATCAGGGCGATGCGATCGCCCGGACGGGGTGGCTCATCACCCTGTACGCGCTCGGCGTCGTCGTCGGAGCGCCGACGATCGCCGGGTCGGTCGCGAAGTATCCGCGCCATCGCGTCATGATCGGTCTCGCGCTCGCGCTGACCGTCTTCAACGGGCTCACGGTCGTGCTGCCCACATTCGAGCTCGTCGCCGCCTCCCGATTCCTCGCCGGCCTCCCGCACGGCGCATACTTCGGCATCGGCGCCCTCGTCGCCGCCGACGTCCTCGGCCCCGGCAACCGCGCGAAGGGCGTCGCCTTCGTGCTCACCGGGCTCACGGTCGCCAACGTCGTCGGGGTGCCCCTCGGAACCTTCCTCGGCCAGCAGGTCGGCTGGCGGGCGGCCTTCATGGTGGTCACCGCGATCTTCGCGGTCGCCACGGTGTGCATCGCGCTGTTCGTGCCGCCGCATCCCGGCGAACCGGGCCGGACGCTCCGGGCCGAGCTCGGCGTCTTCCGCATCGGCCAGGTGTGGCTCGCTCTCGGCGTCGGCGCGATCGGGTTCGGCGGCTTCTTCGCCGTCTACAGCTATGTCGCGCCGATGGTGACGGATGTCGCCGGGTCGCCGACGTGGGCCGTCCCCCTCGTTCTCGTGCTGATGGGGATCGGCATGACGGTGGGCAACCTGGTGGGCGGCCACCTCGCCGACGTCGACCTGCGCCGCACGCTCGTGGGTGGTCTCGTCGCGCTGAGCGCCGTGCTGGTGCTGCTCGCGTTGACGGCGCAGTGGATCTTCGCACTCGGCTTCTTCGTCCTCGCGACCGGCTTCGTCTCCGCGGTGCTCAGCCCGACGATCCAGACCAGGCTGATGGACGTCGCGGGCGACAACCAGTCGATCGCGGCGGCCCTCAACCACTCCGCGCTCAACATCGGCAATGCGCTGGGTGCCTTCCTCGGCGGCGTCGTGATCGCGTGGGGGTGGGGCTTCGTGGCGCCGGCCTGGGTCGGTGCGCTCCTCGCGTTCGCCGGCCTCGGCATCGCCATGATCAGTCTGCGCATCGAGAGGTCGCGGAGTGCGGAGCCCGACACCGCGTCTGCGGAGCTCGCCTTCCGCTCGTGAGCGCCCTCCGCCGAGGCGCGGTGCCGCGCGGGTAGCATTCCCGGGGTGACGACGAACCTTCCGCGCAGCACCCCGTCCGCACAGGGGATCGACGCCCTCGGCATCCACGCGTTCCTCGACGCGGTCGATACCGCACCGCATGTCGAGATGCACAGCATGATGCTGCTGCGACACGGGGCCGTCGTCGCCGAGGGATGGTGGAGTCCGTACGGCCCCGACCGGGCGCACCTGCTGTACTCGCTCAGCAAGAGCTTCACCTCGACCGCGCTCGGCTTCGCCGTGGCCGAAGGCCTCGTCAGCCTCGACGACACGGTTCTCTCGCACTTCCCGGAGCTCGACGAAGACATCACCGACCCGCGCTCGCGCCGCATCCTCGTGCGGCACGTCGTCGCGATGTCCAGCGGCCACCGGAGCGACACGATCGACCGTGCGCGCGCGCTCGATCCGGACGACCTTGTGCGCGGATTCCTCCTTCTGCCGCCCGACGACGAACCGGGCTCGGTGTTCGCTTACAACCAGCCGTGTACGTTCGCGGTCGCGGCGATCATCCAGAAGACGACGGGCCTGCGGCTCACGGACTATCTGCGTCCGCGCCTGTTCGAACCGCTGGGCATCGGCGAGGTCGGCTGGATCGCCGACGGACAGGGACGGGAGATCGGCTTCAGCGGACTGCACGCCACGACCGACGCGATCGCGAAGCTCGGACTGCTCTACCTGCGGCGCGGAGAATGGAACGGTTGCCGGCTGCTGGATGCGGCCTGGGTCGATGACGCCACGCGCGCACACATCGCGAACCCGGACGAGCCGAACCCCGACTGGCGGCAGGGCTACGGCTTCCAGTTCTGGATGGCCCGGCACGGCTATCGGGGCGACGGGGCGTACGGGCAGTTCTGCGTCGTGCTGCCCGACCAGGACGTGGTGCTCGCGATCACGGGACAGAGCCTCGACATGCAGGCGGTGCTCGACGCGGCATGGGAGCACCTGCTGCCGGCGATGACCGACGGGGAAGGCCCGTCGCACGTGGAGCGCGAGCTGACGGACCGCCTCGACGCAGCCGCGCTGGCTCCGGTCCCCGCCTCTCTGGTGCAGGGGTCACCGCGCACCTTCACCGCGCACACCGGCAACGGCTTCGCGATGCTCACCCATGTGACGGTCACGCCGGGGGCGGATCGCTGTTCCCTCACGCTCGTCGACGACGGCCCGCCGCTCGAGGTCGACGCCGGCGCCGGGGTCTGGCTCGAGCGCGATGCGGTGGTCGCGAGCGGCGGGATGACAGGGACCGGCGAGCTGGCCTTCGACCTGATCTTCATCGAGACCCCGCACCGCCTGCGGATCGAATGCCGTGTCGACGGCGCGGATGCCGGCACGTTCACCGCGCACTGGATCACCGAGCCGCTGCATCCCCTTCCGCTGGCGCAGATGCGGATGCCGCGTGGGTAGTCCCGCGGGCGCTGCGCCCGCGGATCGTGCGCGGCAGGTGATCGCGGACGCGACGGCGTCGGCGCGCCCACGCCGGCGCGCAGACGGCACCGACCCCGGGGTGCCCGTCGCCGCCACGGCCGCCATCGTCCGCGACGGCTCGCCGGGTCTGGAAGTGCTCATGATCGAGCGTCCCGACCGCGGCTCGTTCGCCGGGGCGTGGGTCTTCCCCGGAGGTCGTCTCGAGCCGGAGGACTCCGCTGCCGGCGAGGAGAGCGCCGCGGCGCGGCGGGCGGCGGTGCGCGAGACGCGCGAGGAGATCGGGCTGGACCTGGATGCCGCATCCCTGCAGCCTCTGTCGTGCTGGGATCCGCCGCCGGGGATCGCCCTGCGCCTGCGCACATGGTTCTTCCTCGCCGTCGATCCGGACGCGCCGATGGCCCTCGCGCCCGACGAGGTCGTCGCCGCGGAGTGGGTGCGTCCGGCCGACATGCTCATCCGGCACGGCCGCGGCGAGGTGACGCTCTACCCGCCGACGTGGGTGACGCTGCACGAACTCGCCGAGAAGCCCGACGTGGATGCGGCGTTCGCGGTCGCGCGCATCGGCGGCGTCCGGCGCTACGAGACCGTCGCCCGACGCGGCGAGGACGGACCTCTCCTGCTGTGGCAGGGGGACGCGGAGTACGAGGGCGATGCCGCAGGAGGCGCCGACGATGCCGCGGCAGGTACCGCCGTCGCGGCATCCCGTCATCGGCTGGACCTGTCGGCGCTGCCCTGGATCTACACGCGCAGCGTGTGAGCCGGCTCAGGAGCCGGCGGGCGCCTCGAGCAGCCGCCGCAGGTGCGCGCCGACAACGTGCGTCTCGATGAGGAAGCCGTCGTGTCCGAAGTCGCTCGAGAGGACGACAGCCCCGTCGTCGAGCGTCGAGCGGATGCCGCGCGCGATGCGGTGCTGGCCGTCGACGGGGAAGAGCCGGTCACTGTCGATGCCGAGCACGAGGGTCGTCGCGGTCACACGGGCGAGGGCATCCTCGACGCCGCCGCGGTCGCGGCCCACGTCGTGCGAGTTCATCGCCTCGACGAGCGTGATGTACGTGTTCGCATCGAACCGGCGGGTGAAGCGGTTGCCGTGGAAGTCGAGGTACGAAGCGACCGCGAAGCGGCCGCCGTGGCCGAGAGGGCTGACGCCCGATTGCCACGAGCGCTGGAAGCGCTGGTTGAGCTCGGTGGGGGAGCGGTAGTTCAGCAGCGCCATGCGCCGCGCGAGCGCGAGACCGCGATGCGGGCCGCCGCCGTCGCCCGCGTCGTAGTACTGACCCCCCTGGAAGCGTGGGTCGATGAGGATCGCCTCGAGCTGCACGGAGTTGAGCGCGATCTGGTCCGCGGTGTTGACCGGCGGCGCCGACAGGATGCCGACCCGGTCGACCCGATCGGGGAAGCCCACCGCCCACTCGAGCGCGTGCATGCCGCCCATCGACCCGCCGATCACGGCGGCCCACACGTCGACCCCGAGCGCATCGGCGAGGCGCACCTGGGCGGCCACCTGATCGCGGATCGTGAGGTACGGGAAGCGCGAACCCCACTCGTACCCGTCCGGGGCGATCGTCGACGGGCCCGTCGAACCCTGGCACCCGCCCAGCATGTTGGGAGCGATCACGAACCAGCGGTCGGTGTCGATCGGGGCGCCCGGGCCCACGATGTCCTGCCACCAGCCGTCCGTCGGGTGGCCGGGCCCGGCCTCGCCGCGCACGTGGCTGTCACCCGTGAGGGCGTGGAGGACGAGGACCGCGTTGTCGCGCTCGGGCGAGAGCTCGCCCCACGTCTCATAGGCGAGGCGGTAGGACGGCAGCTCACCGCCGCCCTCCGTGCGGAACGGGCCGAACGCGGCGAAGCGGCGCTCGCCGACCGGGTCGCCGTCGCGCCATGCGCCCGTCGCGGGGGGACGGCCCAGCAGCAGACGCGCGTCAGCCTCTGTCACCGGTGCGCTCGGCACGGTGTCTTCAGAGGTCTGCCAGTCCATGCGTCTCATTCTCGCGGTCCGCGGAGGACGGGGCCGACGTGTTACGTGCCTTGAGCGCGTATCGCACGCAGTTCGCGACGCTTGACGCTCGCACTTCTGCGTCGGATGCCGCGACCTGCGTGCCGTAGAGAACCGCACGGACGAACGAAGCGACTCGGAGACCCCAATCTCCGAGTCGCTCGGGTGTACCTCGAACGCGTCAGGCGGTCACTCGCCGCACGCCATCCGCGCGGTCTCGTTCTTGCCCTGACCGCCGAGCAGCTTGACAGCCTGGCCGACGTTGTCGAGCCCGAGCAGGCTCTGCGTGTTGATCGCCTTGTGGATGCCGCCGAAGCAGGCGTTGGCGTTGGGCTCGGCGTTCGCGGCGCTGGCGAACCCGAACGTGGACAGGACGACGATCGACCCGATGGCGAGAATGCGCTTCATTGGACTTTCCCTTCAGACCGCGGGTGCCTTTCACCCGACGCATTGTTCTTCCCCCGGACAGGTCCATTCGGATGCATGCGAGGTGAAACTTTTCTCGCGCGACCGGATCCGGCTCTCGACCGCTCGCGCGCACCAGAATGGCGGCATGGCGAGATATCTGATCATCGCGGCCTCGAGCGGCATCGGCGCGGCGACCTGCGAGCTGCTGCGGGCGAACGGTCACGAGGTTGTGACGACGGCGCGGGATGCCGCATCCGGAGCACCCGACATCGTGCTCGACGCGACCGACTTCGACGCCGTCGACCGGGCGTTCACCGAGGTCGGATCAGTGGACGGCGTCGCGTGCTTCGCCGGGTCGATGCTGCTCAAGCCCGCCCACCTCACCTCACGCGAGCAGTACGACGAGGTGATCGCCGCGTCGCTCACCACCGCCTTCGCGACGGTGCGCGCGGCGGGGCGGCACATGCGCGGCGGAGGGGCCGTCGTGCTCGTCTCATCGGCGGCCGCGATGGCGGGCCTGTCGAACCACGACGCGATCGCCGCCGCCAAGGCGGGGGTGATCGGTCTCATGCTGTCGGCGGCCGCCAGCTACGCGAGCCAGGGCCTGCGCATCAACGCGGTCGCTCCGGGGCTCACGCAGACTCCGCTCACCGCCGCGCTCACCGCGAGCGAGGGTGCGCGGAAGGTGTCGGAGTCGATGCACGCGCTCGGACGCCTCGGCGAGCCGGACGACGTCGCGCGCGGCGTGGCGTTCCTGCTCGACCCGGCGAACGACTGGATCACCGGTCAGGTGCTCGGCATCGACGGGGGTCTCGGCCATGTGCGCCCGAAGCAGCGCGCCTGAGCGCGGCACCCGTCGTCCCCACGCACATGCCCCGGCTCCGCTGCGCGAGCAGCCGAGCCGGGGCATCCTCCTTGCACAGGTGCGGTGCGAGACCTACGCGCGCGCGGCCTCCGAGACCCGGCGCGCGGCGGCCAGCGCCTGCTCGAGGTCGGCCTTCAGGTCGTCGATGTTCTCGAGTCCGACGGACAGGCGCACGAGACCCGGCGTGACGCCGGTCGTGAGCTGCTGCTCGGGCGTGAGCTGCGAGTGCGTCGTCGAGGCGGGGTGGATCACGAGCGAGCGCACGTCGCCGATGTTCGCCAGGTGGCTGAAGAGCGTGAGGGAGTTGACGAACTCGCGGCCGGCCTCCACGCCGCCCTTGAGCTCGAACGACAGCACCGCGCCGACGCCCTTCGGGGCGTACTCGTTCGCTTTCGCGTACCACGGCGAGGTCGGCAGGCCCGAGTAGTTGACCGAGGCGACATCGGCCTGGTTCTCGAGCCATTCCGCGATCTCCTGAGCGTTCTGCACGTGACGCTCGATGCGCAGCGACAGCGTTTCGATGCCCTGGATCAGCAGCCATGCGCTCTGCGGCGAGATCGCCGCACCGAGGTCGCGCAGCAGCTGCACGCGCGCCTTGATGATGTACGCGAGCCCGTCACCGACGGCGGCGGTGTACGAAGCGCCGTGGTAGCTCGGGTCGGGAATCGTCAGGCCCGGGAAGCGGTCGACGTTCTCGGACCACGGGAACGTGCCGCCGTCGACGATCGCGCCGCCGATGACCGTGCCGTGGCCGCCGAGGAACTTCGTCGCGGAGTGCACGACGATGTCGGCGCCGAACTCGAACGGCTTGATCAGGTACGGCGTCGCGATCGTGTTGTCGACGATGAGCGGCACGCCGGCTTCGTGCGCGACGTCGGCGACCAGGCGGATGTCGAGGATGTTGATCTTCGGGTTGCCGATCGTCTCCGCGAAGAACAGCTTCGTGTTCGGGCGGACGGCCGCGCGCCACTCGGCGGCGTCGTCCTGGTTCTCGACGAACGTGACGTCGATGCCGAGCTTCTTCAGCGTGTACTTGAAGAGGTTGTACGTGCCGCCGTAGATCGAGCTCGACGAGACGATGTGGTCGCCGGCTTCGGCGATGTTGAGTACCGCGAACGTCTCGGCGGCCTGGCCGCTGGCCACCAGCAGCGCGCCGGTGCCGCCCTCGAGCGCGGCGATGCGCTGCTCGACGACATCCTGCGTGGGGTTCTGGATGCGCGTGTAGATGTTGCCGAACTCGGCCAGTGCGAACAGGTTCGCCGCGTGGGTCGTGTCATCGAAGACGTACGACGTCGTCTGGTAGATGGGCGTGGCGCGGGCCTTCGTGACCGGGTCGGGCTGGGCGCCGGAGTGGATCTGCTTGGTCTCGAAGCGCCAGTTCTCGGGTGCGGACATGTGCGTGCTCCATCGGGTATGTCGTGCGGCGGCGGCGGACGCTGCGGCCTGAATCGAGGGTAGGGATGCCGCAGCCTGTCAACAACGGAGGGGAAATGTGACGTAACACCGGGTCTCGGCGGCGTCGGCTGCGAGGGTCGGTAGCGTGGGGGGATGGTGACGCGACGTGCAGTGGTGACAGGGGCGAGCTCGGGGATCGGCGAGGCGGCGGTGCGTGCGCTGCGGGGCAGCGGCTGGGATGTCGTCGGCGTCGCACGCCGGGCCGACCGCCTGCAGCGACTGGAGCAGGAGACCGGCGCCGTCGCATACGCCGCAGACCTGACGCGGCAGGAGGATGTCGACGCGCTCGCCGCGTGGCTGGCCGGGTCCGGGCCGGTGCACGCCCTCGTGCAGGTCGCCGGCGGCGCGCGCGGCACCGACCACGTCGCAGACGCCGACCCCGCCGACTGGCAGTGGATGTTCGACGTGAACGTCCTGTCGGCCCAGCGGCTCGTCGCCGCCCTCCTTCCGCAGCTGCGCGACGCCGCGGCATCCGACGGTCATGCCGACACCCTGTTCGTGACCTCGACCGCCGCATTCACCCCCTACCCGGGCGGCTCGGGGTACAACGCCGCGAAGGCGGCGGAGGGGATGCTCGCCCACGTGCTGCGGCTCGAGCTGAACGGTGAGCCGATCCGCGTGATCGAGGTCGCGCCGGGAATGGTGTTCACCGAGGAGTTCACGCTCAACCGACTCGGGGGTGACCAGGAGGCGGCCGACCGCGTGTACGAGGGCGTGGAGAACCCCCTCACGGCCGACGACGTCGCCGACGTCATCGCGTATGCCCTCAACGCGCCCGGGCACGTCAACCTCGACCTGATCACGATGCGCCCCGTCGCCCAGTCCGCCCAGCACCTGCTCGCACGCGGACCGTTGCGCGTGCGCGGCGGGGTCGAGGAGGGCTGAGCGGTGCCGCGATCGCTCGCGGAGCTGGCCGACGACGGACTCATCGACGCGGGATGGGCGCGCGCCCTCGAGCCGGTGGCGCCCGACGTCGCGGCGCTGGGCGAGCGGCTGCGCGCGGAAGTCGCCGAGGGACGCCGCTACCTGCCGGCCGGCGACGACGTGCTGCGGGCATTCCGCCGACCGCTCGCCGATGTGCGCGTGCTCATCGTGGGGCAGGATCCGTACCCCACCCCGGGCCACCCCATCGGGCTCTCGTTCGCGGTCGACCGCCACGTTCGGCCCCTCCCACGGAGCCTGACGAACATCTACCGCGAGCTGGCCGACGATCTCGGCATCCCGCCCGCCTCGCACGGGGATCTGTCGGCCTGGAGCGACCAGGGCGTCATGCTGCTGAACAGAGTGCTCACGGTGACGCCCGGAGAGCCGGGATCGCACCGCGGCTGGGGATGGGAGAAGGTCACCGAGCACGCCATCCGTACGCTCGTCGACCGCGGGGGAGCGCTCGTCGCGATCCTGTGGGGGCGGGATGCCGCGAGCCTGCGCCCGCTCCTCGGCGACACTCCGATCATCGCGTCGGCGCATCCGTCCCCGCTGTCGGCGAGCCGCGGATTCTTCGGCTCCCGCCCGTTCTCACGGGCGAACGACCTGCTGCGGGACCAGGGGGCCGCGCCGGTCGATTGGCGCGTCGCGACCGACGCGTAGGCTGACGGCATGCTCGAGGAGGAATACGACCGCGACCGCCGGAGGCTGCCCCGGCACCTCCGCCGTCCGTCGCCGCCCGAGCCGGGGTTCTCGTTCACGATCCGGCCGGTCGAGGACCGCGACATCCCCGACGTGCGCGAGATCTACAACTACTACGTCACCAATTCGGTCGTCACGTTCGACGAGAAGAAATGGACGCTCGCGCAGTGGCGTGAGAAGCGCGCACACCTGGCGAAACTCGGCCTGCCGTTCCTGGTCGCCGAGTCTCCGTCCGGACAGATCCTCGGCTATGCGCTCGTCCAGCCCATGTCGAGCAAGTCGGCGTACAGGTTCTCGGTGGAGAACTCGATCTACCTCGGGCACGCCGCGGCCGGCAAAGGTCTCGGCCGTGCGCTGCTGGAAGCCCTCATCGCCGCGTGTGAGGAGGCGGGCATCCGCGAGATCGTGGCGGTGATCAGCGACAAGGGCGCCGAGGCGTCCGTCGCGCTGCACGAGAAGCTCGGCTTCGTCGAGGTCGGGCGCATGGGGCGCGTCGGCTTCAAGTTCGGGCGCTGGCTCGGCACGATCTACCTGCAGAAGCACCTCAAGCCGGTGAAGAAGAAGCGCGGGCTCTTCGGTCGCTGATCAGCGGTCCCGGTTCGTCTTCGGCTTACCCGACTGCGCAGACCGCACCGCGTCGATGAGGTCGCGCCACGGACCCTGCACCTCGGGGTCGGCGAGCGCCGCCTCCCGCGCCGCCTCTCCGCACCGGGCGTCGACATGCCACAGGAAGCGGTCTGCGCCGTGCGGGTCGATCGGACGCGTCGGGTCCGCGTCGTCCCACGGGCACCCGTCGATCAGCGCGATCCACTGCGGCGCATCGGCCGATTCTGGCTGGGCGTGCCATGTGCGGCGCAGCCCGGCGAAGCCGCCCGTGCGCGTCACCGTCACGGCCACCGCGACCGACGAGGCTTCGGGCCGCGTCGGGTCGTCATCGCCCGCTCGCCCGCCTTTGCCCTCGGGGGCGCTGTCGGGGGCGTCCGCGCCGTCAGGCGTCGTCGGATCCGTCATCGAGCACACCGACGCCGGTCCAGCCGTTCCGCACCGCGTCGACCTCCTCCGATTCCTCACCGTACTCCGCTTCGGCCACGGACAGCGTGGCCCGTGCGAACGCGACGAAGTCGGCATCCGGCGCGACCGACCCCGACGTGAGGGTGCGGTACCAGATCAGGCCTGCGCGCTCCCACGCCTTGCCGCCGAGCTCGCGCGCCGCGAGGTAGAACGCATGGTTCGGGATGCCGGAGTTGATGTGCACGCCGCCGTTGTCGTCCGCGGTGTCGACGTAGTCGTCCATGTGCGCGGGCTGCGGGTCGCGGCCCAGCACATCGTCGTCGTAGGCCGTGCCCGGAGCCTGGAGGGAGCGCAGCGCGACGCCCTGCACGGCGTCGCTGAAGATCCCCTCGCCGATCAGCCAGCTCGCCGCCTCCGCGGTCTGACCCAGCCGGTGCTGCTCGGTGAGGGCGCCGAACACGTCGGAGAGCGACTCGTTCAGCGCGCCGGACTGGCCCTGGTAGATCAGGCCGCCCTCGAATTCGGTCACACCGTGCGTGAGCTCGTGCGCGATGACCGTGAGGGATCCGGTGAAGCCGACGAACACCTCACCGTCGCCGTCGCCGAAGACCATGCGCTCGCCGTTCCAGAACGCGTTGTCGTAGTCGCGGCCGTAGTGCACCGTCGCCAGGAGCGGACCGCCCGCGCCGTCGATGCCGTTGCGCCGATAGGCATCCCAGAAGAAGTCGAACGTCGCCCCGAGCCCGTCGAAGGCCTCGTCGACCGCCGTGTCGCCCGACGGCGGATCGTCCTCGCCGCGGACGCGGGTTCCGGGCAGCCTCTCGAGGCGCTTCGCGTCGGAGATCGTGCGGTCCGGCGCGGGCGCGCTCTCGAAGACCAGCGTGCCCGGCTCCTCGATCGACATGCGGATGCGCGAGCGGGACGGCTGGTACTCGCGCGGCGTGTCGAGGGTGGCACGCGCGGCGTGCGCGGCCTTCGCCCAGGACGGTTCCCGCACCGCGGCGATCCGTGCGAGCAGGTACGGGGGGACGATCGCGTGCGTCATGGTCCGAGGCTAGTCCGGCCCGCCGACGCCGCCCACGGGAGCGGGACGGAGGGTCAGGCGGAGCCGGCGTCGATCACGGGGATCGAGGCGAGCAGGCGGCGCGTGTACGCGACCTGGGGCTCCAGCAGCACCTTCTCGGTCGGGCCCTCCTCCACGATGCGGCCGTCCTTCATCACGACCACCTCGTCGCACAGGTTCTGCACGACGCCGATGTCATGCGAGACCAGCACGAGGGTCAGCCCGTCGCGGGCACGCAGCTCGGCCAGCAGCTCGAGGATCTGCGCGCGCACCGTCACATCGAGCGCCGACAGCGGCTCGTCGCCGACGAGGAGTCGCGGACGGTGCACGATCGCGCGCGCGATCGCGATGCGCTGACGCTGCCCGCCCGAGAACTCGTGCGGGAACCGGTCGGCCATCTCCGCCTCGAGACCCACGTCCTGCAGCACCTCCCGCACGCGCGCGCGCCGGTCGCCCTCGACGCCGAGCGCCCACAGCGGCTCGCCCACGATCCGCCCGACGCTCATCCGCGGATCCAGCGACGCGTACGGATCCTGGAACACGATGCCGGTCTGGCGGCGGAGCCAGTGCAGGCTCCGCGCGTTCGCGTCGGCATCCACCGGGCGGCCGTCGAACTCGACGGTCCCCGACGTCGGGGTGTCGAGCCCGAGCAGCAGCCGCACGAGCGTGGACTTGCCCGAGCCCGACTCGCCGATCACGCCCACGGCGGAGCCTGCCCGCACATCGATGTCGGCCTCGTCCAGCGCGGTCGTGTACGTCCTGCGCTCGAACAGACGCTGCTTGGGCACGGGATGCCGCCGGCTGAGGCCGCGGGCGCGCAGGAGGATCTCGCTCATGGCCGCCCCTCCGCGCGCCAGAGCGTCGCTGTGGCGTCACGCAGCAGGCCCCGCGTCACGTCGGACCGGGGAGCAGTCAGGAGCGTGGCGACCGGCGCGGTCTCGACGACGCGGCCGTCCTCGAGGACGACCCCGTGCGTGGCGATCTGCGAGAGCACCGCGAGGTCGTGCGTGATGAAGACCAGCGACATCCCGTCGTCCTCGACGAGCGAAAGCAGCAGATCGAGGACGCCGGCCTGGATCGTGACGTCCAGGGCCGTCGTCGGCTCGTCGGCGATCAGCAGGCGCGGCCGGCACGCGAGCGCCATCGCGATCGCCGCGCGCTGACGCTGACCCCCGGAGAGCTGGTGCGGATACCGGGCCACGATGCGCCCGGGATCGGGCAGCGCGACGCGCTCGGCTTCGGCGACGGCGCGCGCACGCGCCTCGCGACGGCCGAGACCCTCGTGGATGCGCACCGACTCGGCGATCTGCCGCCCGATCGTGCGGATCGGGTTCAGGGCGGTGCGCGGCTCTTGGAAGACGATCCCGATCTCGTCGCCGCGCAGGGTCGCCAGTTCGCGATCGGGCATGCCGATCAGCTCGCGCCCGTTCCACCGCACACTCCCCGACGCGGCCGCTCCGTCGGGGAGCAGGCCCAGGATCGCCAGCGCGGTCAGCGACTTGCCCGAACCCGACTCGCCGATCAGCCCGACCCGTGCACCGTCCGGCACGGAGAACGACACGCCGTCGACCACGCGGCGCCCGCTGATCTCGATCGTCAGGCCGTCGACCTCGAGGCTCACGCGACCACCTCCGGCACGTGGCGGATCGCTCCGCGCGGCGGATGCAGGGGGTCCCGTCCGCGCGACAGCGTCGGATCGGTCGCTTCGCGCAGGGCATCGCCCAGGAGGTTGAGCCCCAGGACGGTGAGGGTGATCGCCAGACCCGGCCACAGCACCGAGAGCGGGTAGACGGTGATGTACTGCTGCAGCTCAGCCAAGAGGAGGCCCCATGAGGGCTCGGTGACGGGGGCCCCGAATCCGAGGTACGACAGCCCCGCTTCGGCGAGCACGGCGACGGCCATGCCCCACGACAGCTGCACGATGAACACCGGCGCGACGTTGGGCAGCAGGTGGCGCCACAGGTTCTGGAGGGGAGTGAGGCCGGACGCCCTGCCCGCCAGCACGAAGTCGCTGTGCAGCACCCGGCGCAGCTCAGGACGCGTGACGCGCGCGATGTTCACGCCGAACCCGATGCCCACCGACCAGATCACGACCGCGAGGGACCCGCCCCACACGGCGCTGATCATCATGGCGATGATCAGCACCGGGAAGGCGATGAGGATGTCGACCAGCACCGCGACCGACTCGCGCAGCCATCGCGCCGTCAGTGCGCCGAGCGCCGCGAGGGCGATGCCGATCACTGTCGCGATGACGCCCGCCCCGATCGCGACGATCACGGTCGTGCGCGACCCCGCCATGAGCAGGCTCAGGATGTCGCGCCCCGACCCGTCGGTGCCGAGGAGGTGCGGCCAGCCCGGAAGCGCCCAGCGATTCGAGATCTCGACCTGCTTCGGGTCGAACGGCGTCCAGAACCGCGAGATCACGGCAGTCGCGGCGACGACCGCGACCACGATGAGACCGAATCGCCCCGTCGAGAGGCTCCAGAGACGCCGCAGCCAGAGCCACCGTCGGCGGCCCGCGGCACGGCGCGCGTCGCGGCGCCGGACCGGGGGGTGGTGCGAAGCCGGAGTGCTCATGCCGCCTCCCGCTGACGGGGGTCGATCGCGCGGTGCGCGAGGTCGACCACGAAGCCCACGATCAGCACGAAGCTCGTCAGCACGAGAAGTTCGCCCTGCACTTTCGGCAGGTCTCGGTTGCCGACGTCGGCGACGAGCATCCGGCCGATCCCGGGGAGCGTGAACAGCTGCTCGATCACGACGGCGCCGACGATGATGCCCGCGACCTGCAGGCCCAGCACGGTGATGACCGACAGTCCCACATTCGGCAGGCCGTGGCGGATGAGCGCCGCGTTGCGGGTCAGGCCCTTCGCCGCGGCGGTGCGGACGTAGTCCTGGCCGACGGCCTGCATCGTGGCGCTGCGCACGAAGCGCATGAGCATCGCCCCCTCGACGATGCCGATCGTGAGCGCGGGCAGGATGAGGGCTCGGACGGCGGCAGCCGGGTCGCTCCATCCCGCACGCGGGAACCCCTGCGCCGGCAGCCAGCCGAGCCACACGGCGAACACCACGACGAGCATCATCCCGGCCCACACGACGGGCACGGCGGCGAGCGCCTGCGCGCCGACGCTGAGCGCCGTCCCGTCGGCGCGACCGCGGCGCATGGCCGAGAGCACACCGAACGGCAGGCTGAACAGCAGGGCGATCGTGAGCGCCATGATGCCGAGTGGGACCGTGACCTGGGCCTTCTCTGCCAGCTCGGTGGTCACGCTCGTGCCGGTGAGCAGTGAAGAGCCCAGATCGCCGCGGAAGACGCCGCCGATCCAGTCCAGATACTGCACGGGCAACGGCTGGTTGAGCCCGAGCCGCTCCCGGATGGCCTCGACCTGCTCGGGAGTGCTGTTCGTGCCCGCGATCAGCTGGGCGATGTCGCCCGGCAGGACGCGCAGAGTGAGGAAGATCAGCACGCTGGCGACGAGAAGCCCCAGCAGAAGCAGGGCCAGTCGTGTCAGCGTGTAGCGGATCACCCGTTGCTCTTGGCGAGCTCTGCGAGGTTGAGGCGCTCGTTGACGTTGATCGAGGGCATCCCGGTGATGTTGGTGCCGACCGCCACGACGGACGCGCCGTTGTAGAGCCAGTCGCCTGCGGCGTCTTCCGAGACGATGCGCGCCGCCTCGGCGAGCAGCTCGGCGGCCTCGGCCTCGTCCGTCGCGGCGAGGGACTGCGCGTACAGGTCCTGCACCTCGGGGTTGTCGTACGTGAAGTAGTAGTCCGGGTTCGCCCAGTTCTCGAAGTCACGCGCTTCGGTGTGCAGGACGAAGCTCAAGTCGTAGTCCTTGTTGATGTACACGTCGTTGAGCCACGTGGGGAAGTCGACGGAGTTCACCGTGAGGGTGATGCCGACCTCGTTCAGGTTCGACACGAGGATCTGCGGGACCGTCGTGGGGTAGAAGCTCGGGATCGTCAGCTCGAGGGTGAGGTCCTCCGCGCCGGCCTCGGCCAGCAGCGCCCGCGCCGCCTCCGGGTCGTACGGCGCGATGTCCGCCAGGTCCTCGTAGCCCGGGTCGAGCGAGGGGATCGGACCGTACTGCGTCTCTCCGGCGGCGAGCGCTTCGACGAAGGCGTCGTGGTCGATCGCCTGACGGATGGCCTGGCGCACCCGCTGATCGGCGAGGGGGCCGGAGGTCTGGTTGAACGCGAGCGTCCCCTTGTCGGTGGACTGCCCGGTCACGAGGGCGAAATCGCCCGTCGCCTCGATCTGCTCCTTCAGGTTCGCGTCGAACCCGGTGACGGCGTCGACCTCGCCGGCGAGCGCGGCGTTCAGCGCCGCCTGGTTGTCGGGGATGTAGTCGAAGACGACCTCGGCGACCAGCGCCTCCTCGCCCCAGTAGTCGTCGTTGCGGACGAACGTGATGCTGTCACCCTGTCGCCACTCGTCGAGCACGAACGGGCCGGTGCCGTTCGCGGCGGTCTGGTAGTCGACCGTGTCGCCCTCCTTCAGCACGAGCCCGGCACGCCCGGTCAGGTTCCACAGCAGGCTCGAGTCGGGCTCGGTCAGGGTCAGGGTGATCTCCTGCCCCTCGGCCGCGATCGTCGCGACGTTCGCGAGTCGGCTCGAGTCGCTCCATTCGGGGGTGTCCTTGCGCGTCTGCAGCGACCAGACGACATCCTGCGGCGTGAGCTCCTGACCGTCGTGGAACGTCACGCCCTCGCGCAGCGTGAACGTGTAGGTCAGACCGTCGGGGGAGATCTCCCAGTCCTCGGCGAGCGCGGGGACGATGTCCTGCTCCGCGGTGCGCGAGACCAGGCCCTGGTAGATGTTGTCGACGAGGATCTGGTCCAGCGCAGCCCCCGCCGTCTCGCGGATGTCGAGGTTGCCGGGCTCGAGCACGAGGCGGATGACCGCCGACGCGTCCGCGTCGGGCTCGGGGGTGCTCGTCGTCTCCGGCGCGGAACCCCCCGTGCAGGCGGTCAGCAGGAGCGCTCCCGCGGCGAGCAGGGCCGTGGCGGCAAGGGTGGTGCGGCGAAGCATGGGGGTCCTTTCGGAAGATCATCCGTGCTCGTCGGATGTCTCGGGCGGGCGGCCGAGAGGGGCTCGGGTCGGTCCGATAGTCCAGCCTAGAGAACGCGCGAACAATGTCATGCGTCCGCTACCCCGAACGCAACACAAGCGCTAACCCTTCCCGGCCGCCGCGCGCAGCAGTTCCGCGAGCTCCCGCGGCCGCTCCTCCTGCACGTTGTGGCCGGAGGGGAAGGCGACGACGGACGCCGCCGGGACGCGGGCCTGGAACTGCGCCGTGTTCTCCTCCGTGACATACCCGCGCTCGCCGCGCACGAGCGTGATCGGCGCCCGCACCGCGGCCAGGTCGTCCCAGCCCGACGCGGACAGGACGCCGGCGACGGCATCCGGGGCGGGACCCGTCGCCCGATTCACCGGCGCCTCCGCCGCGGCTGCGGCGAGGTGGGCGAAGTGGTGCTTCCACTCCACGCGGCCGTCGTCGCGGATGCGCGAATTGAAGTACACGCCGCGCTCGGCCGCGGTGCGCGTGCCCCCGAGACCGAACGCGAGTGCGCGCTCGACGAGTTCGTCGCGGGATGCCCAGTCGGTCGGTCCTGCGAAGAAGTCGCGGATCTGCGTCGGACCGGCGTTCGGGTCGACGCCCGGCGTGATGTCGACGACGACGAGCTCCGCCACGAGATCGGGTCGGGATGCCGCGACCGCCGCCGCGGTGAGGCCTCCGAGCGACTGGCCGACCAGCAGCTGCGGCCGCTGCGTCCACTCCTCCATCCCGACGGCGACGTCGGGCGCGAGGACGCGACCCGTGTACGCCCCGTCGGCGCGCCACGACGAGTCGCCGTGGCCGGGAAGATCGATCGCGAGCGCGGGGAGGCCGAGCGCGAGGACCGTCGTGTCCCACGTGTGCGCGTTCAATCCGGCGCCGTGGAGGAACGTGACAGCGGGCGGCTCGTCGCCGTATCTCAGGGCGCTGAGGGTGCGACCGTCCGGCAGCTCGAGCGTCAGGCGTTCGCCGCGGGGGACGGGACCGGTGATGCCGGCGTCGGCGGCCTGGGCGGGGAGGAAGGAGAACTCGTCGACGGGTTCGTTCACCCTGTCATTCTGCCCGTTCCGCGTCTCGCGGGCGCTGGGTCGGGAGGGCGGGCGCTGGGTAGGGTGGCATCATGACCGAAGCGGCGCGCGTCCACTTGTCGAAGTCGGCCCCGGAGGCCTACAAGACCCTCGCCGCGTTCTCCAAGAGCGTCGGGCGGATCGCGGACGAAGCCGGCATCGACGCGCGGCTGCGTGAGCTCGTCCAGATCCACGTGTCGCAGGCCAACGGGTGCGCGTATTGCGTGCGGGTCCACGTCGAGCGGGCGACCAAGGCGGGCGTCACCGCCGACGACATCGCCCAGCTGCCGGTGTGGCGGGAGTCGGGCGTCTTCTCCGACCGTGAGCGGGCCGGGCTCGAACTCGCCGAATGCTTCACGTTCATCCATGAGGGCGGGGTGCCCGACGATGTGTACGACCGCGTGGGCGGCATCCTGAGCGAGGCCGAATACGTCGGGCTCAGCTGGATCCTGGTCGCGATCAACGCATTCAACCGCGTGGCGATCGCGGGTCGCTACAGCGTCCCGCCGCGCGACGACCTCGTGGGGGAGGACCGCGACGCCGCCTCCGGCGCCGCCTGGTGAGCACGCCCGCCGACCCCGTGGTTCCCGGGGCCGTCAACTTCCGCGACATCGGCGGCCTGCCCGCCGGTGACGCCCGCACGCGCGCGGGCGTGCTGTTCCGTTCGGGCAACCTGGCCCAGCTCGACGATGCCGGGCGGGCGGCGATCGGGCGGCTCGGCATCCGTCGCGTGATCGACCTGCGCGCCGACGAAGAGGTCGCACACGCGCCGAGCCCCGTCGACGGGGTCGAGATCCGACGTGTGCCGCTGTTCCTCGGGTCGGTCACGTCGTTCTTCGAGGACGACATCCCGCTCTCGGAGATGTATCGCCGCCTCATCGACGATTCCGCGCACCTCGTGGTCGACGTCGTCCGCGGGATCACGGACGTCAACCCTGTGCTCGTGCACTGCACCGTGGGCAAGGACCGCACGGGGGTGACCGTCGCCCTCGCCCTGGCGGCGGCCGGCGTCGACACCGAGGCGGTCGTCGCCGACTACGCGCGCACCGAGGGTCTGCTGCCCGAGTGGCGCAACGCGCGGATCGTGGAGATGCTCCGGTCGATGCATCCCGAAGCGGTCCACCTCGAAGAGCTCGCCACGCGATCGCCGGCGCCGGTCATGAGCGACGTGCTCGCCTCGGTGACGGCACGCTACGGTTCGCCGGCCGACTACCTGCGCGCGCACGGCATGCGCGACGACGAGATCGCGGAGCTGCGCCGCGTCCTGATCGTCGAGGAGTGAACGGTCGACGGAGAACCGTCACTCAGCGAAAGCAAGGTTAGGCAACCCTTCCTCCGCGCTATAGTGAAGGGGTCATGACTTCCACCACCGAGCCTTCCACCGTGCACAACGCAGCCGCCTGCCGCTCGTCGCGGCACACGCGCGTGCAGCACCTGATCACGGCTGACGAGACCTCGCTGGCCGACCTCGAGACGCTGCTCGCGACCCTGCCGCTGTGCTCGACCGGCCGCGTGTTCATCGAGATCCCGGATGCCTCGGCGCAGGGCGAGGTCCATGCGCCCAGCCGCATGATCGTGACGTGGCTCGATCGCTCCCGCCGCACGGGTGCCCCGGGCTCGGGTCGCGCGTGCGCCCCCGGTCAGGCGCTCGCCCGGGCGGTCACGGCGTGGGCGGACGAGATGCTGTGCGACGGTGCCGATCACACCCGTGCCGATCACACCGGCGACGACCACACCCGCTTCGTGCTGCTCGGGGGGTACCTGGGTACCGCCGACATCGTCGATCACCTGACGACCGCGCGAGGCGTCGCGCCCGACGCGATCCACACTCCTGCGCGGTTCGGCCTCACGACCGTCCACTGACCGCGAACGGGCGGCGGTCTCGATACGCGCCCACGGCGCCCCCCGACCCGGCGCGGGTCAACGGCTGCGCGGCATCGACCCGTCCCGCGGCACGTAGTTGCCGTCCGCGAGCCCGGCCTCGATCTCGAACCGGTTGCGCAGCGGATCGCGGCCCGCGAACGCGTACAGCACCGGCATGAGGAAGCCGTAGCGCCGCCACTGCCGGGCATGCACCGCCTCGTGCGTCAGCACGCGATCGGTCACCGGGGCATCGCCCGTGAGATAGCACCCGCCGACGCACACACCGCCGCGGCGGTACGCCCAGCGCGGCATCCCGCGGAAGATCCACAGTCCGTGGCGCCGCTCGATGCGGCCCGTGCTCCAGAGCGCGCCCCACACCCAGCCCACGATCGTGCCGTACACGTAGCCGGCGTGACTCACCGGTGAATCGAGGAGGGGGAGGAACCGGTCGATCCGGCGTCCGCGGGCGACGGCGCGGTCGGCCCGCTCCCGCCAGCCGGCGGGAGGAGGGGGGATCGGACTCACGCCAGCGCTCCCACGATCCTCAGGATCGCGCCGAGATCGTCGACCGCGGCCGCGGGGGACGGCGGTGCGAAGCCCGAGATGCTAGAGCCGACCAGCGGCGCGACCGCGCGGACGCCCGAGATCGACGCCAGCAGGTCGGCCAGCGACACCCCGAAGGGCACGGATGCCGTGACCCCGGACATCGCCGCGGGGTCGAGGACGTCGAGGTCGACGTGGATGTAGACCGCGTCCGCACCGGTGGCGGCGACCGCGTCGGCGAGGACGCCGGGGGTCGCGAGCGCCTGCGCGTCGACGGTGCGGAGCGAGAGCGCGGCGACCGCGTCGTCCTCCTGGGGTTCGTACTCGCGGGCGCCGGCCACCACGACGCGGTCGGCGGCGACCGTTCCCGGGTCGAGCACGAGTCCGGCGGCGCCCTCGCCGAGGACGGCCCGCAGCGCCATTCCGCTGAACGCGCCCGACGGAGACGAAGCGGGCGTGTGCAGGTCGGGGTGCGCATCCAGCCACACGACGGCCAATCCGGGATGCCGCGCCGCCGCGTGCCCGACCGCCCCGACGGCCACGCCGCAATCGCCGCCGATCAGGATCACCGGGTCGGTCACCGGGGCGAGCTCCTGCTCGACCAGTTCGCGCGTGCGGCGCAGGGTGCTGTAGCGGAGCACCCCGGTCTCGACGGACTCGCCGGCCTCGAGGGGGACCTCGACGGTCGTGCACGATGCGCGCGGCAGATCACCCGCGATCGCCTCCGCGCCGTCGATGAGCTGCATCGCGCGTGAGGACGGTGCGCCCTGCCACTGCGGAACGATCACGAATCGGGCCATGACCTCATCTTCGCTCACGCGCCGCGATCCCTCAGCACGAAAAGATCCGCCGAACGCGAAAAGCCCTCGTGCCGAGATGCCCAGCGCGAAGAGGTTTCATCCAACGCGCAACCCTCCGCCCGCGTTCGTACGGGGCGGAGGGTTGCGGGCCGTCCGGAGCCGGACGGGCAGACGTGACTCCTACGGCGTGTAGGGAGCCGTGGGTGCGTCGATCGCGGCCTGCGAGGGGCTGCCGCCGGCCTTGAGCTCGGCCAGCCGCGCCTCGACCTCGGTCAGCTCGCCCAGGTCCTCGAGGCTCTCGAACTGCGCGTCGAGCGTCGAGGCTGCGAGCTCCTGCTTGCCGGCGGCGAGCGCCTCCTGACGGCGCACCTTGTCTTCGAACCGGCCGAGCTCGCTCGTCGGGTCCATGACGTCGATCGACTTGACCGCGTCGTGCACCTTGTTCTGCGCTTCGGCGGTCTTCGCACGCGCGAGCAGCTCGGCGCGCTTGCTCTTGAGCTGCTCCAGCTTCTGCTTCATGCCGTTGAGGCCGTCCTTGAGCTTGGCGACGACCTCCGTCTGCGACTCGATGGTCGGCTCGACGGCCTTCGCCTCGCGCTCCGAACCGATCTGGCGCTGGAGGGCGATCTTGGCGAGGTTGTCGAACTTGTCGGCATCCGCCGTGTTGCCCGCCGAGCGCAGCTCGTCGGCCTTCTTGCTCGCCGCGAGGGCCTTGTTGCCCCACTCGCGAGCCTCCTGCACGTCTTCCTCGTGGTCACGCTCGAGGAGGCGCAGGTTGCCGATCGTCTCGGCGATCGCCGATTCGGCGTCGGCGATGCTGTTGGTGAAGTCGCGGACGAGCTGGTCGAGCATCTTCTGCGGATCCTCGGCGGAGTCGAGCATCGAGTTGATGTTCGCCTTCAAGAGGGTCGAGATGCGACCGAAGATGGACTGCTTGGCCATCCGGGTTTCCTTCCTGTCGGTGGTGCTGGACGTACGTGTGATGTGGCACTCGCGGGGGGTCGGTCGGGCTCGGTCAGAAGCGACCACCTCCTCGGCGACCGCGGGTGCCGCCGCCTCCGAAGCTTCCGGGGCTCATGCGCCCGCGGCTGGAACCGCCGCCTCCGCCGCCGAACATGCCGCCGAGGCCACCGGACGAGCCGCCGCGGCTGCCGCCGCCTCCGCCGCCGAGCAGCGAGTTGATCACGATGCCGCCGAGGACGGCACCCATCATGTTCCCGCCCGAATCGCCTCCGCCGCCGAACATGCCGCTCATCCCGCCGCCCTGGAAAGCGCCGACGTCGCGCTGCGCGTACTGGATCGCCTGGCCGGCCAGCTGGTTCGCGCGCTGGGCGTACTGCAGCGCCTGCTCGGGGTTCGCGCCCTGCAGCTGCTGGGCCTGCACGAGGGCGGCGCCCGCTTCGGCGAGCCGGGTGCGGGCCTCCGCCCCGATCGCGCCGCGCCGGGCGACGATGAAATCCTCCGCCGCCGAGACCTGGGCCTGCGCCTGCATGATCTGCTGGCCGATCATCTGCTGGGCGCGCTGGGCTTTCGCCGCCGCATCCCGCACCCCGCTGACGACCCCGTCGATCTGCGCGTTCGCCGCCTCCAGCCGCTCGAGGGTCAGCAGCGGACGGCGAGCGGTGCCGGCGAGGTTCTCCCGAGCGGCGTCGACCTGCTGTCGGGTCGCGGCGATCGCGGCGGCCACACGGCCGTCGGGGTCGGGCAGGGCCGATGCCGCGGCGATGTCGGCTTCGAGTTCGGCGATCAGCGCGGCGGCGCTCTTCTCGCCCTCCGCGAAGTCGCGGCCGAGCCTGTCGATCGCGTCTTCGAGCAGCACCGCCTGTCCGACCGCCTCTTCGGCCGCGCGGATGCCGACCGCGGCGTCGCCGCCCTTGCCGGCGCCGATCGCGGCTTCGGCGGCGGCGAGCTGCTCGTCCGCGAACGCGATGCGCTGTCGCGCCTGCGCCGGATTGTCGATCACCGTCGCGAGCGCTTCGGGCGCGTAGGTGCGGGTGAGGGTCTGAAGGTGCTCCTCGGCGGATTCGATGGATGCCGCGGCCGCCGCGCGCTGATCCTGCACGCGTGCGAGGGACTCGGGGGCGTTCTGCTCGAGTTTGCGCAGCTCGTCGAAGTCGGCCGCCTTGTCGTCGAGCTCGGAGTTGGCCTCCTCGCACAGCCGGATGATCTCGGTGTTCCAGGCGCGGGACTGCTCGTCACTGTCCGGCGTCGTGTCGTCCAGCTGTTGCTTGATCGTGAACGCCTTGTTCAGGTTCTCGTGGGCCAGCTGCAGCGCCTGGGCGAACTCGACGGTGGCGGCATCCCCGAACTGCGCTCTCGCGAAGCCCAGCTCCTGTTCGCTCGTCTTCACCGCGTCGTCGGTCTGCACGAGGGCGGACCCGGCGCGTCGCTCGAGCTCCTTCAGATCGATCTGCTCGAGCGGGGCACCCGGTGCGCCGGCACCGCCGGCGACCTTCGTGCGGCGACGGCGCACGATCACGACGATCACGACGACGGCGATCGCGGCGACGACGAGGAAGATCACGAGGCCGATCGGGAACCCACCCGCTCCGGAGCCGGTGCCCGGACCGGCACCCGACCCGCCGCCCGCGGCGTCGGCCAGCCCGATGGCGGCGGCGTCGACCGCCCCGAGCCAATCCTCGGCGGCGAGCTGGGGCTGGATGAGCTGCTGCTCGATCGTCCCGAGCTCGTCCGGTCCGACCGGGCCGCTCGAATCGCCGGACAGGTAGAACTGCCGCGACTCGGTCGCGACGGCGAGGAGGTACTGGGTCGGTCCGAGCCCGTTCTCGAGTGCGGTCTGGTTGGCCCAGTCCTCCGCGCCCGAGGGGTCGGTGAACTCGTCCACGTACACGACCCAGAGGTCCAGGCCCGTGTCGGCCTTGAACTGTGTGAGCCTGGCCTGCGCCTCGGACTCCTCCGCGGCGGAGAGGACGTCGACGTCGTCGAGGACATAGGTGGACCCGAGCGTCACGGGCGGAGTGGCGGATGCCGCCAGGCCGGTGCCGAGGACCGTCGCGCCCGTGATCACCGCGCTCAGCACGGTGGTGAGCGCCAGTGCCCGTCGCGCACGCATCGGTCCCCCTCCTCCGGGGTGCGCCGTGCAGGCCCCGACGATCGAGTCTATTCACGCGTGGGGCGGGCGCGGTAGGAGCGGGCTTCGAACTCCCGTCGGGTCCCGGTGGGCGGGTCGCAGCGGTTGGCCACACGCGCGCGGGTAGCGTGGCCGTCTCGGGAGGACCCATGGAAGATCGATACGGCACCGACGTGCTCGCAGGCGCCTGGCGCCGCCGCGGACGCCCCGACCTCACGCGGGTCGAGGCGGTCGCCGACCTGGTCGTGGAGGTCGCCGACGACGGGTTCTGCGGTGCGGTCGTCGGCGTGTCCTCGGGCCTGGTGGAACTCGAGGACCGACGCGGTCGCCGCCGGCTCTTCCCGCTCGGACCGGGCTTCCTCATCGACGGTGCGGACGTCGTCCTGGTCGCTCCGGCACCCGCCGCCGCACGGACGCCGCAGCGGACGGCATCCGGATCGTTCGCCGCTCCGGAGAGCCGCGCCCGCGTCGCACGCGCGAGTCGCATCCTCGTCGAGGGCCGGCACGATGCCGAACTCGTCGAGAAGGTGTGGGGCGACGACCTCCGTGCGGAGGGCGTCGTGGTCGAGTACCTCCAGGGGATCGACCTTCTCGAATCCCTGCTCGACGCCGAGCCGCCCTCGGCGGAGCGCCGATACGGCGTGCTCGTGGACCACCTCGTCACGGGATCGAAGGAATCCCGCATCGCCGACGCGATCTCGCGCGGACGGCACGGCGCCCACATCCTGATCGTCGGGCACCCGCACGTGGATGTGTGGCAGTGCGTGACGCCCCGCGCGATGGGGATCGAGCGCTGGCCCGACGTGCCCCGCGGCGTCGACATCAAGGTCGGCACGTGCCGCGCGTTCGGGTGGCCCGCCGAGACCCAGGCCGACATCGCGCGCGCCTGGCAGCGCATCCTGGGTCGGGTCTCCAGCTACCGCGATCTCGACCCGGCACTGCTCGGCCGGGTGGAGGAGCTCATCGACTGGGTCACCGACTGAGCGGTGCCCTTCGCGCTCGTTAGCCTGGGGGAGTGCCCGAACCCGCTTTCCGTGACCGTCCGCTCTCCTTCGTCCGCCGCAGCGGCCGCATGACCGACGGGCAGGAGCGGGCCTGGACCGATCTCGCTCCGCGCTACGTCATCGACGTGCCGCGCGATGAGGCGGCGACGAGCGTCCTCCCGGGATCCACGATCGATCCGCCTCGCGTGTGGGGGCGGACGGCGCCGCTCGTCGTCGAGATCGGCTCGGGCCAGGGGCACGCGATCATCCACGCCGCGTCCGCACGACCCGACGTCGACTTCCTCGCGGTCGAGGTCTTCACAGCGGGTCTCGCCCGGACGATGCTGGACGCCGAGAAGGCCGGGGCGGCCAATCTGCGCCTCGTCGAGGCCAACGCCCCTGAGGTGCTCGTGCACCTCCTGCCCCCGGCATCCGTCGACGAACTGTGGATCTTCTTCCCCGACCCGTGGCACAAGAACAAGCACACCAAGCGCCGGCTGGTCACGGCGGAGTTCGCCGAGATCGCCGGCGCCGCGCTCCGCGGCGGGGGCACTCTGAGGCTCGCGACGGATTGGGAGCACTATGCCCGGCAGATGCGCGACGTGCTGGATGCCGCCCCCGCGTTCACGCGCGCGTTCGAGGGCGACTGGGCCGAGCGATTCGACGGTCGCGTGCTCACGGCATTCGAGCGCAAGGGGACCCGTGCCGGCCGGGCGATCCGCGACCTCGCCTATGTGCGGCGGGCGCGCGACTGACCACGGGGATCCGCTGACAGACTGAAGAGGTGCCCGCCCACCCCGCAGCCGTCCTCGGCGTCCGTCCGACACTCTCCGTCGGGCTCGTTCCGGCCCTTCTGATCTGCCTCGCGGCCCCGGCGTTCTTCGTCGCGCGCATCCCGTGGCTCGGCTGGGTCCTCCTGGCGGCCGGCATGCTCGTCGCGTGGCTCGTCCGGGCGCGGACGGATGCCGAAGCCGAAGCGACCCGCAGCTCGGCGGTGCCGGGGGGGGCGGCATCCGCCCTGCCCGCGACCCGCACGCCGAGCCTCGTGCGCGATCTGTCGCTCATCACGGTCGGCATGCTCATCGTGAGCGTGATCGACCTCAAGGCCGAACTCGACAACCTCGCGTTCCTGCGCTTCACGCTCGCCCTCGGCGGGGCGGTCGCCGTCCCGTACGTGATCTCGCGCTTCGTCTACCGCGACTACGCGATCCGCTTCCCCTGGCGCGGCGGCGGGCGATGGACCGCGTTCCAGTGGAGCTGGCTCATCGGCGTGCTCGTGCTCGGCTGGCTCATCCTGCCCTTCTACTTCATCACCTCCGGCGTCTACATGAACTGGCCCGTCGTCGACACCCCCGACCTGATCGCGCGGCTGTTCGTCGGCGTCGGCGCGGTCGGCATCTGGGACGAGCTGTTCTTCATCTGCACCGTGTTCGCGTTGCTGCGCCGACACTTCCCTGACTGGCAGGCGAACATCCTGCAGGCGATCGTGTTCGTGTCGTTCCTGTGGGAGCTGGGCTACCAGGCGTGGGGTCCGCTTCTGACGATCCCGTTCGCGCTCGTGCAGGCCTACATCTTCAAGCGGACCCGCTCGCTCGGCTACGTCGTGACCGTGCACCTGCTCTTCGATGCGGTCGTCTTCGCCGTTCTCGTCCACGCCCACAACCCCGGCCTGCTGGACGGACTGTTCTTGGTCTGAGGCGCTGCCCAGGGGGTGCCCAGGCGCGCTCGGTAGCATGGACCGCGGATCCCGAACCGGATCCCCGGACGACGGATCAGTACCCGGTGAGCGACAAGACTGGCCATGGAGGCGAGTCCCGTGTCGTGGGTCATCCTTGTTCTGTCCGGCATCCTCGAAGCCGTCTGGGCCACCGCGCTCGGCAAGTCCGAGGGGCTCACCAAGCTGTGGCCGACCGTCGTGTTCGGTGTCACCCTCGTCGCCAGCATGGCGGGGCTCGCGTGGGCGATGCGCGACATCCCGACCGGTACGGCGTATGCGGTATGGGTCGGGATCGGCGCCGCCCTCACCGTCACGTACGCGATGATCACGGGCGCCGAGCCGTTCTCGATCGTGCGGATGCTGCTCATCCTCGGCCTCGTCGGATGCGTCGTCGGCCTCAAGCTCGTGGGTCACGAATAGCGGCTCGGGATGCCGGGAACTTCACGTTCAGGTACACGGTGAAGCGACTTCGCGCGGACCTCTTGACGGCGTCCCGGCGCGGAGTATCTTGAGTGCTGCGAAGCGAAAACGGAAACAGATCAGAACCGCAAGGGGACGTGAAACAGAGACCGAGATTCGCGAATGATCGGCCCGGGGCTTCGGCTCCGGGCCGATCTTGCGAGCGCCCGCCGCCACTTCCCCGGACCCCGCCCGCGAGAAGGTGCGAAGCGCACCTTCTCGGCGCACCGGAGCGGGGCCGGTGACGCGAAAGGCCGCCCCTTGCGGGACGGCCTTTCGCGTCAGTGCCCCCGACAGGATCCCCACGGCCGCTCCACCCGCCGCTGCGCGGCGCGCGGAGCCTCGCGCGGCGTGGGCCCGCGAACCTGTTCGCTCCCCGGAGCGAGGCCGGTGACGCGAAAGGCCGCCCCTTGCGGGACGGCCTTTCGCGTCAGTGCCCCCGACAGGAATCGAACCTGCGACCTTTGGTACCGGAAACCAACGCTCTATCCCCTGAGCTACGGAGGCGTACCGATCGAGGTTATCACCCGCGTCCGACCGCTCCGCGCCGCGCGGCGCCTATGCTGGGGCGCGCTCAGGGCGTGGGGGATTCGGCGTCGTCGGGTGCTTCGGCGACGACATCGGTCGCGGCGGTCATGCCGGCGAGCGCCTCCGCCAGGCGCGTGGCGAGGTAGGCGTGTCCGTTCGTCGACGGGTGGTTGCGGCCGATTCCGGAGTCGATCACCTCGTCGTAGTTCTCCGGCGTGATCCACGCCTCTTCGATCGGCGAGACGTACCACCAGCCCCGCGCGGCGGCGAGCGCCGCCAGATCCGCGTCGATGCGCGCGGTGGCCTCCTCGACGGGGAGGATCTGCGGCGCCGGTCCCATGATGACCACGGCCGCGTCGGGGTAGAGCGCCGCGAGGTCGTCCCACGCCGCGGTCACGGCATCCCGATATCCTTTCGCCGGCAGCCGGCGGTCGTTGATCGATCCTTCGACGATCACCAGGTCGGGATCCAACCCGGGATCGAGCGCGGCGATGCGCTCGCCGTAGGAGCCGCCGTCGAGACCGGGCTTGAGGTAGCCGCTGCCGCGCACGCCGTCGACGACCGTCTCCCAGCCGAGCCGCTCGCCGATCACATACGCGTAGCCGAGGCTCGGCAGTGAGGCGGCCGAGCCGTACGTCCACGAATCGCCGAAGATCAGCACGCGCGGCTGTTCGGGCAGCGCGAGCGCGGTGGGGGCGGCGCCCGCGGGAAGCTCCTCCTGCGCGACCGCGACGGTCGCGGTCGGCGCCTCCGTGGCCGGTCGCAGCGCGGCGACGGCGCACACGGCGGCGACGGCGAGCACGAGCGCGGCGACGGCGAACGGCCAGAATCGGCGCGCGCGGCGTGCCGGCGCAGTGCCCGGCGAGGGGGTGGTCACGAGCAGATCGTAAGCGAGATTCGGCGGTGCACCGAATGCGCCCGCGGAAGCGGTCCGCGGACACCGCCGACGGACGCCGCGAGCCGCGCCGATCCGGGCCGGAACGACGCGTCCGCGGCGGGTGCGGCATCCCAGTTTCCCCACGCGTGCGAGGCACCCGATCCGGCATGCGAGGATACTTCGGTGCAACGCGTCGTGACCGCCGAACTGGACCTCGAACTGGGGTCGTCCGTCGACCTGATCTTCCAGGTCGCGGCGGCGCAGCATGTGCCGATCGTGAGCGAGGAACTGACCTTCACGCAAGGCGAGCGCGTGTACACACCGACCGAGATCGTCGACCAGTCCGGCAGCCGCCTGCACCGCCTCACCGGCGAGGCCGGACGCCTCGAGGTCCGTTACGAGGCGACGGTCGACGGACAGACCACGAGCGGCCGCACGAGCGACCTCGAGGCCATCACCTACCTGCGTCCGAGCCGCTACTGCCAGTCCGACGAGGTCTTCGGGCAGGCGCGGCGGCAGTTCAAGGGTCTGCAGGGCCACGATCTCATCGCGGCGGTGTCGGATTTCGTCTCGACGAGCACCACCTACACGCCGGGCCTGAGCCAGGGCACCGACAGCGCCGTCACGACCCTCATGACCGGCCAGGGCGTCTGCCGCGACTACGCGCACGTCGTGATCTCGCTGCTGCGCGCGATGGACATGCCCGCGCGCTACGCCGCCTGCTACGCGCCGGGCCTGCAGCCGATGGACTTCCACGCCGTCGCCGAAGCCTTCCACGACGGCGCCTGGTACGTGATCGATGCCACGCGGCTCGCGAACCGTCGGTCGCTCGTGCGCATCGCGACGGGGCGGGATGCCGCGGACTGCGCGTTCCTCAGCTACCACGGCGGCCACGTCGGCCTCTCGCACATGCGCGTGGACGCGTGGGTCATGCCGGACGCGGTCTCGGAGGATCGTCTCGAGGGCGAGGGGCGCACGCTCGCGCGCGCGCTCGGCGCAGGCGATGCCGCATCCGATCCCGCGATGGACGACTTCACCACCCTGATCCAGCTCGCCTGATCACGCTCGCCCGATCTGAGGGCTGATCCGGCTCGCCCGACCGGCGAACATAGACTGGTTCGGTTATGAATCCCGAACAGCTCTCCGCCGCCCTGCTCGCCGTCGTGACGCCGATCGCCGAGGCGCGACGAGAGGGGTCCGCCGCGGGACTCACGGCCGCGGACCTGCCGCTGGAGCGGCCGAAGAACCGCGACCACGGCGACTGGGCCTCCAACGCGGCGCTCAAACTCGCCAAGGCCGTCGGCGCGAACCCGCGCGAGCTCGCAACCGAGATCGCCGCCGGCCTCACCCTCACGCCGGGTGTCGCGAGCGTCGAGGTCGCCGGTCCCGGGTTCATCAACATCCGGCTGGATGCCGCGACAGCCGGCTCGCTCGCCAAGACCATCGTCGAAGCAGGCGCGGCGTTCGGCACGGGCACCGCGCGTGCCGGCGAGGTCATCAACCTCGAGTTCGTCTCGGCCAACCCGACCGGGCCCATCCACCTGGGCGGGACGCGGTGGGCAGCTGTCGGCGATTCGCTGGCGCGCATTCTCGCTTCGCAGGGCGCGCACGTGACCCGTGAGTACTACTTCAACGACCACGGTGCGCAGATCGATCGCTTCGCACGCAGTCTCGTCGCCGCGCACGAGGGACGCCCCACGCCCGAGGACGGCTACGGCGGGGGCTACATCCTCGACATCGCCAAGCGCGTCGCCCTCGCCTACGAGGGCGACATCGATGATCTGGAGCCCGCCGCGAAGCAGGAGGCGTTCCGCGAGATCGGCGTCTCGTTCATGTTCGAGGAGATCAAGGCGAGCTTGCACGAGTTCGGGGTCGACTTCGACGTCTACTTCCACGAGAACGACCTGCACGAATCGGGGGCGGTGGACCGTGCGATCGCGCGACTGCGGGAGCTGGGTCACATCTTCGAGGCCGACGGTGCGACGTGGCTTCGCAGCACCGCCTTCGGGGATGATCGCGACCGGGTTGTCATCCGCTCCAACGGGACTCCGGCGTACATCTCGGGCGACCTCGCCTACTACCTCGACAAGCGTGAGCGGGGCTTCAACCGCTGCATCATCATGCTCGGCGCAGACCACCACGGCTACGTCCAGCGCATGATGGCGATGGCGGCCGCGTTCGGCGACGAGCCCGGAGTCAACCTCCAGATCCTGATCGGGCAGATGGTCAACCTCGTCAAGGACGGCCAGCCGCTGCGGATGTCCAAGCGCGCGGGAACCGTCGTGACCCTCGAGGACCTCGTCGAGGTCGTGGGCAAGGATGCCGCGCGCTACGCGCTCGTGCGCAGCTCGACCGACTCGAACCTCGATGTGGATCTCGACGTCCTGCAGAAGCGCACGAACGACAACCCCGTCTTCTACGTGCAGTACGCCCACGCGCGCACCCACAATGTGGCGCGCAATGCGGCGGCATCCGGCGTCGACCGTTCGACGTTCGCGCCCGAGCTGCTCGACCACGAGACCGAGTCGGCGCTCCTGGGGGCGCTGCAGGAGTTCCCGCGCATCGTCAGCTTCGCGGCGGAGGTGCGCGAGCCGCACCGGGTCGCCCGCTACCTGGAGGAGCTCGCGGGTCTCTACCACCGCTGGTACGACAACTGCCGCGTGATCCCGCTCGGGGACGAGCCCGTCGCTGACGTCCATCGAACCCGTCTGTGGCTCAACGACGCGACGGGTCAGGTGCTCCGCAACGGCCTCGACCTGCTCGGCGTCGACGCCCCCGAGCGGATGTAGCGACGATGACCTCCGGCGACACGCAGCCGACCACGCCGCTTCCGCCGTTCGCGTACGCGAACGCCCCGGCGAAGAAGCGCCGGCGTGTGTGGCCGTGGATCGTCGCGCTCGTGGTCGTCGCCGGCCTCACGGTCGGCGCGTGGTTCGCGGGGGAGTGGATCGCGCGCGACATCGTCACGAACACGATCCGCGAGCAGGTCATCACCCAGCTCTCGCTTCCCGCCGATCAGCAGATCGACGTCGTCGTGGAAGGCGCGGTGCTCCCGCAGCTCATCCGCGGCAGCCTCGATGACGTGACCGTGTCGTCCGAGGACGTCGCGCTCGATGCGTTCGTGGGCGATGTCACCGTGCATGCGCAGGACATCGCGCTGCGCGACGCATCGGGAGCCGCCGAGGCCTCTGCGACGGTCGTCCTCGACGAGGAGCAGCTGCGCACGCTCCTGTCGACCGTGCAGGACTTTCCGACCGAGTCGCTCGCGCTCGCCGAGCCCGATGTGACGATGAGCACCGAGCTGAGCGTGTTCGGCCTCGCCGTTCCGGTCGCTGTCGCGCTCACGCCGAGCGCGGTCGACGGCGACATCGTGCTGACGCCGGCGTCGTTGCAGGTCGCCGGCAACCAGATCTCCGCCGCCGACCTGTCCGACCGGTTCGGCGGCGTCGCGGATGCCGTGCTGCGCGACTGGACGATCTGCATCGCCGAGTACATCCCCGCGGGTGTGGAGCTCTCGGCGATCGAGGTCTCGGGCGACCAGGTCGTCGCCGACCTCGACATCGACGGAGCGATCGTGAGCGACCCCGCGCTGCAGGAGACGGGTGCGTGTCCGTAGCACGAGGTCAGAATCCGAGTGCGGCATACGGCGTGCTCTAGACTTCTGGAAACCGCCCGGCGCGTGAGTGCACCGCTGCCGCGGCACCCCCGCTGAGTACGGGTCCCGCCCGCAGCAGTCGCGCCGAAGCCTCCTTTCCACGATTGGTCCGAGTTGTCCGCCTCCACCTCGCTCGCCCCGGACTGGCTCCTGCCGCCGGCGGACGCGAACGCGCTCGCGGACGGCGTATGGCCGGCATCCGCCCGGCGTGACGACGACGGGATGCTGAGCATCGCGGGCGTGTCGGCGGAACAGCTGCGCCGCGACTTCGGCACACCGCTCTACTTGGTCGACGAAGAAGAGGTCCGCGCCCGCGCCCGGCGCACGCTCGCCGCGTTCCGGTCGGCGGCGGAGCCGCACGGCGCGCAGGTCCGCGTCTACTACGCGGGCAAGGCGTTCCTGTGCACCGAGGTCGTGCGCTGGGTCACCGCGGAAGGCCTCGCCGTCGATGTGTGCACGGGCGGCGAGCTCGCCGTCGCGCTCGCGGCCGGCGCCGACCCGTCGCGCCTCGGCTTCCACGGCAACAACAAGTCGGTCGTCGAGCTCGAGCAGGCCGTCGCGATCGGCATCGGGTCGATCGTGATCGACAGCGTGGCCGAACTCGACCGGTTGCGCGCGATCACGGCGCGGACCGGTCGCACGCAGGATGTGCTCGTCCGCGTCAACAGCGGCGTGCACGCCGAGACGCACGACTTCCTCGCGACCGCGCACGAAGACCAGAAGTTCGGCTTCACGCTCGAGGAGGCACCGGCCGTCGTCGCGCGCATCCGCGAAGACGCGTCGCTGCGGTTCGTCGGCTTGCACTGCCACATCGGCTCGCAGATCTTCGGGACGTCGGGGTTCCGCGAGTCGGCGGCGCGCATCGTCGGTCTGCACGCCGCGCTGCTCGACGGGGGTGAGATCCCCGTCCTGAACCTCGGCGGCGGATTCGGCATCGCCTACACGTCGGTCGACGACCCCACCCCGATCGAGGAGCTGGCCGCAGGCATCGTCGACGCCGTCGCCGAGGAGTGCGCGAAGAACGGCATCCGCATGCCGAACCTCGCGTTCGAGCCGGGCCGGGCCATCGTCGGTCCGGCCGGCGTGACCCTCTACGAAGTCGGGACGACCAAGGCCGTGGACGTGGGTGACGGCGCGGAGCGGCTCTATGTGAGCGTCGACGGGGGGATGAGCGACAACGCCCGCCCCGCGCTGTACGGTGCGGATTTCACCGCGCGCATCGCCTCGCGCGCGAGCGCAGCGACGCCGGCGCTCGTGCGCGTCGTCGGCAAGCACTGCGAGTCGGGCGACGTCGTCGTGGATGCCGACTACCTGCCCGCCGACGTGGCTCCGGGCGATCTGCTCGCGGTGCCCGCGACCGGGGCGTACTGCTTCTCGCTCGCGAACACGTACAACTACGTGCCGCGTCCGCCGGTCGTCGCCGTACGCGACGGCGCGGCGCGCGTGATCGTGCGCCCCGTGACCATCCAAGACCTTCTGGCGCACGACGCCGGAGTGCCCGCGACCGCGCCGGAGTCACACGACCGGCGCGCGCGCGAAGAGACGAGTGAGGAAGCCGGATGATCGACTACCGCCGACTGAGGGTCGCCCTGCTGGGCGCCGGAGCCGTGGGCTCGCAGGTCGCCGCGCTGCTGCTGAAACACGGCGACGAGCTCGCCGACCGCGCCGGGGCCGCGCTCGAACTGGTCGGCATCGCGGTGCGCGACCTCGACGCCCCGCGCGAGACCGACCTGCCGCGCGAGCTCTTCACGACGGATGCCGAATCCCTCATCGTCGGCGCCGACATCGTCATCGAGCTCATGGGCGGCATCGAGCCGGCCAAGACCTACCTGCTGGAGGCGATCAACTCCGGCGCCGACGTCGTGACGGCCAACAAGGCGCTGCTCGCGACGCACGGCACCGAGATCTTCGACGCCGCCGACCAGGTCGGCGCGCAGGTCTACTACGAGGCCGCCGCCGCCGGGGCGATCCCGATCATCCGCCCGCTGCGCGATTCCCTCGCCGGCGACCGGGTGCAGCGCATCATGGGCATCGTCAACGGCACGACGAACTACATCCTCGACCGCATGGACACCGAGGGCGCCGACTTCGCCGACGTGCTCGCACAGGCGCAGGCCCTCGGGTACGCCGAGGCCGACCCGACGGCCGACGTCGAGGCGTACGACGCCGCGCAGAAGGCCGCGATCCTCGCGAGCCTCGCGTTCCACACCACGGTCCCGCTCGAGTCGGTGCACCGCGAGGGCATCACCTCGATCGACAAGGCGATGATCGACTCGGCCCGTCACGCCGGCTACGTCATCAAGCTCCTCGCCGTGTGCGAACGCCTCGTCGACGGGGATGCCGCGTCCCCGGAGTCGATCTCGGTGCGGGTCTACCCGGCGCTCATCCACCGCGACCACCCGCTGGCGAGTGTGCACGGGGCGAACAACGCGGTGTTCGTCGAGGCCGAGGCCGCGGGCAACCTCATGTTCTACGGCGCGGGTGCGGGCGGCGTGCAGACGGCTTCGGCGGTGCTCGGCGACGTCGTCTCGGCCGCGCGCCGCCACGTCGCGGGCGGCGTGGGCGTGGGGGAGTCCACGCGCGCCAACCTGCCGATCGTCCCGATCGGTCACGTGACCACCCGCTACCAGATCACGCTCGAAGTCGACGACCAGCCCGGCGTGCTCGCCACGGTCGCCGGCATCCTGAGCGACGGCCGCGTCTCGATCGCGACCGTCGAGCAGACCGTGATCGACGACCCCGACCTCGGCGTTCCGGTCGCACGACTCGTGATCGGAACCCACAGAGCCCGTGAGCAGGACCTCAGCGACACCGTGGATCGACTCGCCGCCAGCGGCGTCGTCGAGCGGGTCGTGTCGGTGCTGCGCGTAGAAGGAGATTGACCATGGCACACGTCTGGCGCGGAGTCCTCCGCGAATACGCCGATCGACTCGGCGTCACCGAGTCCTCGACCGTCGTCACGCTCGGCGAGGGCGGCACCCCGCTGCTCCCGGCACCCGCGCTCTCGCGCCGCACCGGCACCGACGTCTGGGTCAAGTTCGAGGGCATGAACCCGACGGGGTCCTTCAAGGACCGCGGCATGACGGTCGCCGTCTCGCGCGCGATCGAGCACGGCGCGAAGGCCGTCATCTGCGCATCCACCGGCAACACGTCCGCGTCGGCCGCGGCGTACGCCGCCCACGCCGGGATCACCGCGGCCGTCCTCGTCCCCGAGGGCAAGATCGCGATGGGCAAGCTCAGCCAGGCCGTCGCGCACAACGGTCAGCTCATCCAGATCCGCGGCAACTTCGACGACTGCCTCGAGATCGCGCGCGAACTCGCGGACCACTATCCGGTCCACCTGGTCAACTCGGTCAACCCCGACCGCATCGACGGCCAGAAGACCGCCGCGTACGAGGTCGTCGAGACCCTGGGCGATGCGCCGGACTTCCACTTCATCCCGGTGGGCAACGCGGGCAACTACACCGCCTACACCCGCGGATACCGCGAAGAGGCCGAGGCCGGCGTCTCCACTCGCATCCCGCGCATGTTCGGCTTCCAGGCCGAGGGCAGCGCGCCGCTCGTGCGCGGAGAGATCGTCCGCCACCCCGAGACCGTCGCGAGCGCGATCCGCATCGGCAACCCCGCTTCGTGGGATCTCGCTCTCGAAGCCCGTGACGCCACCGACGGCTACTTCGGCGCGATCGACGACGACCGGATCCTCGCCGCGCAGAAGCTCCTCGCCGGCGAGGTGGGCATCTTCGTCGAGCCCGCGTCGGCGATCAGCGTCGCGGGTCTGCTCGACCGCGTCGAGGCCGGCGTCGTGCCGCAGGGTGCGCGCGTCGTGCTGACGGTGACCGGTCACGGTCTCAAGGACCCCCAGTGGGCGCTGCGCAACGCGGACGGCTCGCAGGTCGAGCCCACGGTCGTCGACGCGACGACGTCGGACGTGGCCTCCGTGCTCGGCCTCGTTCCCACGGCCCCCGCGGAGACGAACGCGTGAACGCATCCGCCCCGAGACCGCTCCCCGTGGGTGTCGACGGGCGCGCTGTCGTGGCGAGCACCGCGGTCGGACGCACCGTGGCGGTGCGCGTGCCCGCCACGAGTGCGAATCTGGGTCCGGGCTTCGACACGCTGGGGCTCGCCCTGAGCGTGTACGACGAACTCACCGTCACGGGCCTCCCCGGCGACGCCCTCGAGGTGATCGTCACGGGTCAGGGTGCGGACGCCGTCCCGCGCGATGCGTCCCACCTCGTGGTGCGCGCGATGGCGTACGCGTTCGCATCCGTCGGGCGACGGATGCCGGGTGTGCGCCTGGAGGCGCACAACGTCATCCCGCACGGACGCGGCCTCGGCTCCTCCGGCGCGGCCGTCGTGTCCGGCCTCCTCGCCGCGAAGGGAATGCTCGAGGGAGACGTCGAACTCGGCCCCGACACCCTGCTGCGCCTGGCGACGGAGCTGGAGGGCCACCCCGACAACGTCGCTCCGGCGCTGTTCGGCGGCCTCACGATCGCCTGGGTCGACGAGACCGGACCGCAGCACAAGAAGCTCCTCGTGCACCGCGGCGTCTCGCCGCTCGTCTTCGTCCCCGAGCACACGATGTCCACGAGCGTGGCCCGCAGTCTCCAGCCCCTCCAGGTGCCCCGTGAAGACGCCGTGTTCAACGTCTCGCGCTCGGCGCTGCTCATCGCCGCCCTCACCCAGAGCCCGGAGCTCCTGCTGGCGGCCACCGAGGACAAGCTGCATCAGAACTACCGCGCACAGGCCATGCCCGAGACCGATCGACTCGTGCGGACACTGCGCGACCACGGCTTCGCGGCGGTGGTCTCCGGCGCCGGTCCCAGCGTGCTCGTGCTCGCCGACGGACCCGGTCGGCGGCTCGAGGCGGCCGAGCTCGCGGGGCGTGTGACGGACACCCCGTGGGAGGCCCTGATGCTGGCCGTGGACTTCAAGGGTGGTACAGTGAGGGACATAACGGAGGGTTCCACGTAACCCGTGAATCTGGCCTCCGATCGCAATCTGCGAACCCCTGCACGACCCCCCGCCTTCTGAGTCACATACCTGCTGGAGTGCGGCGCGGGCCGACGGCCGTTGTGGCGGACGTCCCTGTGCAGAACAGCTCATCCACACGTTTACAAGGGAGAACTCGTGGAGTCCATCTCCGAGATCCAGTCCGTCGACGCCGTTGAAGAGGAGCGCACCGACGCGCCCGAATCGGCCGCCGACACCACCGAAACCACCGAGGGCGATGCCCGGACCGCGCCCGCCGAAGACGCGCCCGTCGCGGAGGACGCACCCAACGCGGAGGACGCGGCCGCGGAGTCCGCCGAGGTCGCGCCGGAAGCCGAAACCTCCGCCGAGGTCGAGACGCCCGGCGACGCCGAGGCCGCTCCGGAGCAGAACGCGCAGGCCGAGGTCGCCGCGGACGCCCCGGCCGACTCGCCCGTCGACGCGACGCCCGCGTCCGAAGAGGCGCCCGTCGACGAAGCGCCCGCCGACGCTGCGCCCGCCAAGGCTCCGCGCAAGCGCGCGCCCCGCCGTGCCAAGAGCTCGGACGTCGCGCCCGCCGCGCCGGCGGACGCGACCGCGGATGCCGCCGCACCCGAGAGCGCTGCGGCAGAGACCGCCGCCGAGTCGACTCCCGACGCCGCACCGGCGGACGCCGACTCCTCGGCATCCACCGCCGACGCCGCCGCGGAGGCCCCCGCCGAGGCGGAGACCTCGGGCGCAGCACGCGGACGCCGGCAGGCCGGCGGCTCGTCGAAGGAGACCGCGGATGCCGCGGCGCCGAGCGCCGAGGGCGAAGAGGGAGAGACCGCCGAGTCGAACGAGGGCTCCACGGAGGAGACTCCGTCGCGCAGCCGCAGCCGCAGCCGCAGCCGCAACCGCAACCGCAACGCCCAGGGCGGCCAGGGCGGACAGGGCCAGCAGCCCGCACAGGCCGGCGGCAACGCTCAGCCCCAGGCGGCGGCGGCGGAAGCCGACGACGACGCGCAGGGCGCGGGTCGCGGCCGGCAGCGCAACAAGCGTCGCGGGCAGACCGGCGGCGACGAGTTCGACACCGAGATCGGTGAGGACGACGTTCTGATCCCGATCGCGGGCATCCTCGACGTCCTCGACAACTATGCGTTCGTGCGCACGACGGGCTACCTGCCCGGTACGAGCGACGTGTACGTCTCGCTCGGCCAGGTCAAGAAGTACAACCTCCGCAAGGGCGACGCCGTCGTCGGCGCGATCAAGCAGCCGCGCGAGGGCGAGCAGTCCAGCCGCCAGAAGTACAACGCCCTGGTCAAGGTCGACGCCGTCAACGGGCTGTCGGTCGAAGACGCCGCCGACCGTGTCGAGTTCGGCAAGCTCACGCCGCTGTACCCGCAGGAGCGTCTGCGCCTGGAGACCGCGCCCGAGAAGCTCACGCAGCGCATCATCGACCTCGTCGCCCCGATCGGAAAGGGGCAGCGCGGCCTGATCGTCGCGCCGCCGAAGGCGGGCAAGACGATCGTCCTGCAGCAGATCGCGAACGCGATCGCGACGAACAACCCCGAGGTCCACCTCATGGTCGTCCTGGTCGACGAGCGCCCCGAAGAGGTCACCGACATGCAGCGGACGGTCAAGGGCGAGGTCATCGCCTCGACGTTCGACCGCCCGGCCGAAGACCACACCACGGTCGCCGAGCTCGCGATCGAGCGCGCCAAGCGCCTGGTCGAGCTCGGCCGCGACGTCGTCGTGCTGCTCGACTCGATCACGCGACTCGGTCGCGCGTACAACATCTCGGCCCCCACCTCGGGCCGCGTGCTCTCGGGCGGCGTCGACGCGTCGGCGCTGTACCCGCCGAAGCGCTTCTTCGGCGCCGCGCGCAACATCGAGAACGGCGGATCGCTCACGATCCTCGCCACGGCGCTCGTGGAGACCGGCTCCAAGATGGACGACGTCATCTTCGAGGAGTTCAAGGGCACCGGCAACAGCGAGCTGCGCCTGTCGCGCCAGCTCGCCGACAAGCGCATCTTCCCCGCGGTCGACGTCAACGCGTCGAGCACGCGCCGCGAAGAGATGCTGCTCTCCGCCGACGAGGTCAAGATCACCTGGAAGCTGCGTCGCGCACTGGCGGGTCTGGACCCGCAGCAGGCTCTCGAGGTCGTACTCGGAAAGCTCAAGGAGACGCAGTCCAACGTCGAGTTCCTCGTGCAGATGCAGAAGTCGATCCCGGCGCCCACCGGCGGTGGCCACAGCCACGGGCACGAGAACAGCATCCGCTGACCGATCCGTTCGGAGCATCCATGTTCGAATCGGTGAAGACCCTCATCGACGAGCACAAAGCCGTCCAGGAGGAGCTCTCCGACCCGGCCGTGCATGCCGACGCTGCGCGTGCGAAGCGCGTGAACCGTCGCTACGCCGAGCTGTCGCGCATCGTGAAGGCGCACGAGGACTGGGTGGCGGCATCCGATGATCTGGATGCCGCGCGAGAGCTCGCCCGTGAGGACGAGGCGTTCGCCCAAGAGGTCCCGGCGCTCGAGGAGGCGCTCGCCGAGGCGCAGGAACGTCTGCGGCGACTGCTGATCCCGCGCGACCCCGACGACGGCCGCGACGTGATCATGGAGATCAAGGGCGGTGAGGGCGGCGCCGAGAGCGCGCTCTTCGCGGCCGACCTGCTGCGGATGTACCTGCAGTACGCGGCGTCCCGCGGCTGGAAGACGGAGCTGCTCGAGCGCACCGAGTCCGATCTCGGCGGCTACAAGGACGTCCAGGTCGCGATCAAGGGCTCCTCGACCGACCCGGCGCAGGGGGTGTGGGCGTCGCTGAAGTACGAGGGCGGCGTGCACCGCGTGCAGCGCGTCCCCGCCACCGAGTCGCAGGGGCGCATCCACACGTCGACGACCGGCGTCCTCGTCTTCCCCGAGGTCGACGAGCCCGACGAGGTCGACATCAACCCGAACGACCTCAAGATCGACGTGTTCCGATCGTCGGGTCCGGGCGGGCAGTCCGTCAACACGACCGACTCCGCGGTGCGCATCACCCACCTCCCGACCGGCATCGTCGTGTCGATGCAGAACGAGAAGTCCCAGCTGCAGAACCGCGAGGCGGGCATGCGGGTCCTCCGGGCCCGCATCCTCGCCAAGCAGCAGGAGGAGCTCGACGCCGCGGCATCCGATGCCCGCAAGTCGCAGATCCGCGGCATGGACCGCTCCGAGCGCATCCGCACCTACAACTTCCCCGAGAACCGCATCGCGGACCACCGCACCGGGTACAAGGCGTACAACCTCGACCAGGTGATGGACGGCGCCCTCGGCCCGATCATCGAGTCCTGCATCGCCGCGGACGAGGAAGAGCGACTGGCCGCCCTCGGCTCCGAGGACTGAGCCCTCCACGACGTCGAGCCCGGCGCCCCACGACCGTGAGACGCCATCTGCACGCCGAAACCGTGGGTGAACCCCACCCTCTCGGCGTGCAGATGACGTTTCAGCGTCGGCGGATGCGCGGGGCGTGGGACGGCAGGGGACGGCGCGGGCGGCGGTGGCGCCGCACGGCGGTGCGGCGGCGATAGGGTCGGCGCATGATCATGATCATCCTGCGCGCCCTCATCTTCCTCGCCTCGGCGGCTGTGGGCCTCATCGTGGCCGACCTGATCCTGCCCGGGTTCCGCATCGACTGGAGCGACTGGTGGGGCTTTCTGCTGGCGATCGTGATCTTCGCGGTGCTGCAGAGCATCCTCACGCCGTGGATCGCGACGGTCGCACGCCGCAATGCGCCCGCGCTCCTCGGCGGCATCGGCATCTTCTCGACCCTGATCGCGCTCATCGTCGTCGTGCTGATCCCTCAGGCGGGCATCACGATCGGCGAGCCGCTGCTGCTGACGTGGATCCTCGCGCCCGTGATCGTGTGGCTCGTCACGGCGCTCGCGACGCTTTTCCTCCCGATGATCTTCATCAAGAAGAAGGTCGACGAGCGTCGGGCGGCGAACTGAGGGGCGCTGAGTCGCCACCTCGTCGGCGGGCGCCGCGTCAGATGCTGTAGTCGGGCACCGTCAGCAGCGCGCGCGTGTCGAGCCCTTCGCGCTTGACCCGCGGCTTCGCCGGAACACCGACCAGGATGCTGTCGGCCGGGGCGTCCCTCGTCACGACCGCGTTCGCGCCGATCACGGATCCCGCGCCGATCGTGATGGGGCCGAGCACTTTGGCGCCGGCGCCCACGGCGACGCCGTCGCCGATCGTGGGGTGCCTCTTGCCGCCCTCGCGCTGCCGGCCGCCGAGCGTGACACCGTGGTAGAGCATGACGTCGTCGCCGATCTCCGCCGTCTCGCCGATCACGACGCCCATGCCGTGGTCGATGAAGAACCGACGGCCGATCGTGGCGCCGGGGTGGATCTCGATCCCGGTGAGCCATCGCGTCACCTGGGAGCCCAGCCGGGCGATGAAGCGGGCGCGGCGCACCCACAGCGCGTTCCAGAGCCGGTAGGCCCACACGGCGTGCAGACCGGGGTACAGGAGGGCGATCTCCAGACCCCCGCGCGCGGCGGGGTCGCGGAGCTTCGCCGCCGCGAGATCCTCCCGCAGACGGGGGAGGATGCCGATCCGTTCGCTCACGCCGTCACCGTCTCTTCTTCGCGCAGGTGCTCGTAGAGCGCCGTCGAGAGGTAGCGTTCACCGGCGTCGGGCACGATGACGACGATCCGCTTGCCCGCGGCTTCGGGGCGCGCCGCGATCTGCAGGGCAGCCCATACGGCCGCACCCGCCGACATCCCGGCGAGGATGCCCTCGCGGGTGGCGAGTTCCCGGGCCACGCGGATCGCGTCGTCGAACTCGACGTCGAAGATCTCGTCCACGACGGAGCGGTCGAGCACGTCCGGCACGAAGTTCGGCCCGATGCCCTGGATGCGGTGCCCGCCCGCGCGGCCCTCGGTCAGCACGGGGGAGTCCTTGGGCTCGACGAGGGCGATGTGCACGTCCGGATTGCGCTGCTTCAGTACGGTGCCGACACCGGTGATCGTGCCGCCCGTGCCGGACCCCGCGACGAAGTAGTCCACTCGGCCGTCCGTATCGCGCCAGATCTCCTCCGCGGTCGTCCGACGGTGGATCTCGGCGTTCGCCGGACTCTCGAACTGGTGCGCGAGGACGGCCCCAGGTGTCTCCGCGGCGATGCGCTCGGCCGTCGCCACGGCTTCGGTCATCCCCTTGTACGGATTCGTCAGCACGAGTTCGGCGCCGTACGCCTTCAGCAGCGTGCGCCGCTCCTTCGACATGGATGCCGGCATCGTGAGGATCACGCGGTAGCCGCGCGCCGCGCCGGTGAGTGCGAGGGCGATGCCCGTGTTGCCGCTGGTCGATTCGACGATCGTGCCGCCCGGCCGGAGCGCTCCCGACGCCTCGGCGGCGTCGATGAGCGCGATGCCGAGGCGGCATTTCACGCTCGCGCCCGGATTGTAGAACTCGAGCTTCGCCACGACCTCCGCACCGAGCCCCTCGGTGAGCGCGTTGAGCCGCACGAGCGGCGTCTCGCCGAACGCGGAGGTGATGTCGGGGTGGATCCCGGGCACGGATCGCCTTTCTCGGAGGGAGAGCTCAGTCCTCGCGGAGGTCTTCGTAGAGCGCGGTGGAGAGGTAGCGCTCGCCGAACGACGGGATGATCACGACGATGTTCTTGCCCGCGGCCTCGGGTCGTGCGGCGATCTGCAGCGCGGCCCATACGGCGGCACCCGATGAGATGCCGACGAGGATGCCGTCCTTGGTGCCGACCGCGCGCGCGGTCGCGATCGCGTCGTCGAACTCGACGTCGATGACCTCGTCGATCACGCTCTGGTCGAGGATCGCGGGTACGAAGTTCGGCCCGATGCCCTGGATCTTGTGGGGGCCGGGCGTGCCCTTCGTCAGCAGCGGGGAGTCGGCGGGCTCGACGGCGATGACCTTCGCGCCGGGGACGCGCTCCTTGAGCACCTGACCGACGCCGGTGATCGTGCCGCCCGTGCCGATGCCGGCGACGAGGTAGTCGACCTTGCCGTCGGTGTCGCGGATGATCTCCTCCGCGGTCGTCTTGCGGTGGATCGCGGGGTTGGCCTCGTTCTCGAACTGACGGGCGAGCACCGCGCCCGGGATCTCGGCGACGAGCTCCTCGGCCTTCGCGACCGCGCCCTTCATGCCGCCCGAGGGGTCGGTGAGCACGAGCTCGGCGCCGTACGCCTTCAGCAGCAGGCGGCGCTCGATCGACATCGAGGACGGCATCGCGAGCACGACGCGATAGCCGCGCGCCGCGCCGACCATCGCGAGCGCGATGCCGGTGTTGCCGCTCGTGGCCTCCACGATCGTCCCGCCCGGCTTGAGCAGACCCGACGCCTCCGCAGCATCCACGATCGCGATGCCCAGACGGTCCTTCACGCTGGATGCCGGGTTGTAGAACTCGAGCTTCGCCAGGATGTTGCCCTCGACGCCTTCTGCGACGCGGTTGAGCCGAACAAGCGGGGTGTTTCCGAAAGCGGAGGTGATGTCGGGGTGGATACCGGGCATGTCAGGCCTTTCGCGAAGTCGTCGGGTGCGGGACAAGCCTAAGCGAGCAGCGCCGTGTGAGTCCTTGTGTGACAGCCGAGGCGGCTCCGTGCGGCCGCCTGCGCGACCCGGCGTCATCGGCGGGCCGACATATGCTGGGTGCCGCTCATGTCTGACCAGTCCCACGCGCCCGACCTCCGCCCGTCGTCCACCCGGCTCGGCGACGCCCTGCGCGCCGCCGCCGACCGGCTCGCCCGGGCGGGTGTGCCGGACCCGCAGGTCGACGCGGAGCTCCTCGCCGGTCACGTGCTCGGAATCGGACGGGGCGGCGTCCAGGCCGCGGCCGTCCGCGGCGACGAGCTCGCACCCGACGACGCAGCACGCTTGGACGATCTCGTCTCGCGCCGCGCGACGCGCGAGCCCCTGCAGCACCTCACCGGGTCCGCGCCCTTCCGGCACCTGGAACTCGCGGTGGGGCCCGGGGTGTTCGTCCCGAGGCCCGAGACCGAGGCGGTCGCCCAACTCGCGATCGACGCGCTCGCGGCGTCGGCATCCGAAGAGCCGATCGCGGTCGATCTCGGCACCGGCAGCGGAGCGATCGCCCTCGCGCTGGCGACCGAAGTGCCGCACGCGCGGGTGTTCGCGGCGGAGAACTCGGTGGACGCCTTCGTCTGGACCAAGGAGAACTTCGCCCGCATCGGCGCCGAGAACGCGCAGCCGGCGTTCATCGACCTGGAGCGGGCGTTCCCCGAGCTCGACGGCCGGGTCTCGGTCGTGGTGTCCAACCCGCCGTACGTTCCGGATGCCGCGATCCCGCGCGATCCGGAAGTGCGGTTCTTCGATCCGCCCGCTGCGCTGTACGGGGGAGCGGACGGCCTGGACGTGGTGCGGGTCGTGAGCCGGGTCGGGCTGCGGCTCGCGCACCCGGGCGGTGTGATCGTGATCGAGCACGGCGAGTGGCAGGGCGAGGCGATCCGCGAGCTGCTGAGCGCGGACGGCTGGCGCGCCGCGTCGACGCACCCCGACCTCACGATGCGCGACCGGGCGACGACGGCCATCCACCCCTGACCCGGCGCTTCCCGACGGACGACCGCTCACCGCCGTGCCGATCCGCCGTGCGGAAGGCCGATCCGCCGCACTGAAATAGACTGAGCGCGACATGTCCTCTGTATTCGACTGCCGTGACGAAGCCGAACTCCTCGCCGGAATGCGCCGGGCGCGCCAGGCCATCGGGCGCGGCGAACTCGTGGTGCTGCCCACCGACACCGTCTACGGCGTCGCCGCCGACGCGTTCAGCGCGAAGGCGGTGCAGCGCCTCCTCGACGCGAAGGGCCGCGGTCGGCAGTCGCCGCCGCCGGTGCTCGTCGCGGGCGTCGCGACGCTCCGGGCACTCGTGGCCGACGTGCCCGAGCCCGTCGAACGGCTCGTCGAGGCGTTCTGGCCCGGCGGCCTCACGATCGTCCTGCCCGCCCAGCCGTCGCTGTCGTGGGACCTCGGCGACACCCACGGCACGGTGGCGGTGCGGATGCCCGCGAACAATCTCGCCCTCGAGCTGCTCGAGGAGACCGGCCCGCTGGCCGTCTCGAGCGCGAACCTCACGGGCAAAGCCGCCGCGATCATGGCCTCCGACGCCCGCGACATGCTCGGCGACAGCGTCGAGGTCTATCTGGACGGCGGTCCCTCGGCGACCGGAGTCGCCTCGACGATCATCGATGCGACGAGTCTCGTGGGCGGTGCCGAGCCGCTCGTGCGCGTCCTGCGCGAAGGTGCGGTGGAGCGTTCCGCGCTGCGCGAGGTCCTCGGCGATCTGCTCGAGCCGGACCCCGATCCGGAGCAAGCCCGGGGTGCTGCGCCGACCCCGGTCGCGGCATCCGAACCCGCACCCGACGCCCCGACGGGCCCTGCGTGAAGCAGTACGTCTTCACGATCCTCCTGACGGCGGCGGTCACCCTGTCGCTGTCGTGGGCGGTCTGGCGACTGAGCCTGAAGTACAAGCTGTACCCCGGCATCCGCGAGCGTGACGTCCACAAGACGCCGACGCCGCGCCTGGGCGGCGTGGCGATGTTCCTGGGCGTCGTGGCCGCGTTCGCCGTGTCGTCGCAGCATCCGTATTTCGCGATCTTCTGGGTCGATCCCGCCCCGGTCTACGCGATCCTCGCCGCGACGCTGCTCATCGTCGTCGTGGGCGTGGCGGACGACCTGTGGGATCTCGACTGGATGATCAAGCTCGGGGCGCAGTTCCTCGCCGCGGGCATCATCGCGTGGTTCGGGCAGCTGCAGATCTTCGCGCTGCCCATCGGCGGCATCTCGCTGTGGTCGAGCTGGGTGAGCTTCACGCTCACGGTGTTCTCGATCGTGGTCGTCATGAACGCCGTCAACTTCATCGACGGACTCGATGGACTCGTCGCGGGGGTCTGCCTCATCGCGAACGGCGTGTTCTTCGCCTACTCCTACATCCTCGTCCGCGACACGGGGGCGAGCACCTACTTCAACCTCGCGTCGTTCATCGCCGCGGTGCTGATCGGCGCGTGCATCGGCTTCCTGCCGCTGAACTGGAGTCCCGCGAAGCTGTTCATGGGCGACTCGGGCGCGCTGATGCTCGGTCTCCTGATGGCCTGCTCGGCGATCGCCATCACGGGTCAGCTCAACCCCGCGACGCTCGACCCCGAGGGGTTCGGCCGCTCGCAGCTGCTCGGCGCGTTCATCCCGATCATCCTGCCGATCATCATCGTGCTCCTGCCGCTGCTCGATTTCGGCCTGGCCGTCGTCCGCCGGATGGGTGCGGGCAAGTCCCCGTTCTCACCCGACCGCAAGCACCTCCATCACCGGATGCTGGACATGGGCCACTCCGATCGCGATGCCGTGCTGATCTTCTACGCCTGGACGGCGGTCTTCAGCCTCGCCGTGCTGCTGATGTACATCGGTGCGCGCGAGGACTGGCCCGGTCAGTACGCGATCGGCGTCGTGTTCGGCGTCGTCGGTGCGGCCGCATGCCTCACCGTCACCCTCATGCCCGCCCGGCGGAGCCCGTCCGCCGACGTCGCACCCCCGCGCGACGACGACTCGATCCTGGAGGCCGCTCGATGAGTGCCCAGACCACGCCCCGCAGTTTCCATGTGCTCTCGAGCCTGAAGTGGCCGGCGATCGCGATCGCGATCCTCGGCGTCGGGGGAGCGGTCGTCGGCTACCTCGTCTCCGGCATCCCGGGAATGGTGAGCGGGCTGCTCGGTGCGGCGATGTGGCTCATGTTCCTCGCGCTCACCGCGATCAGCATCCAGGTCGCGATCCGCGCGACGCGCGACGACCCGGGGTCGCCGATCTTCTTCGGCATCGTGCTCGGATCGTGGCTGCTCAAGCTCGTCCTGTTCGTCGTGCTGTCGATCTGGCTCCGCGCGCAGCCGTGGCTCGATCCGACCGTGTTCTTCGTGACGGTGATCATCGCGGTGGTCGGCTCGCTGGCGTTCGACGTCGTCGCATTCCAGCGCGCCCGCGTCACGTATGTCGGCGACGACGTCGAGCTCCCGCAGAGCGTCCCGGACGAGCGTTCCGACGGCGTCCGCTGACGCATCCCATCCCGCTGTCCCGGGGCGCTACGCTGGGCTCGCCCGTGTCCTCCGACGCCTGCGAGTTTTGCTAGGCTGGGGGCATACGCTCCCCCTGATCGCCACGTCTCGGACGCCCGACGCCGGAGAATCTCCTGATTACCGCAATGCTCCTTCCCGCAATGACGCCCGTGATGGCCGACGAATCAGACGGTGGATTCAAAGGCCCCTCGATCAGCGAGTTCGTCCCGGAGGCCCTGCTCTTCGCAGGAACGCCCTTCGAGCTGAACCGGGTGATGCTCATCCGCCTCCTGGTCGTGTTCGCCCTGGTCATCTGGCTCTGGCTCGGCACCCGTCGGATGAAGCTCATCCCCACCCGCGGTCAGGCCGCGCTCGAGTACATGCTGGGCTTCGTCCGCAACTCGATCGTCTACGACACGCTCGGCGAGAAGGACGGCAAGCGGTTCCTGCCGATCCTGATGACCTTCTTCTTCCTGATCATCGGGATGAACCTCACGGGCATCATCCCGGGCCTGCAGATCGCCAGCACCGCGGTCGTTGGTCTGCCGCTCATCCTCGCGGTGATCGCGTACGTCATGTTCGTCTACGCCGGCTTCCGCAAGCACTCGTTCGGCTACCTCAAGAACGCGCTCATCATTCCGGGCGTGCCGTGGCCGCTGCACTTCCTGCTGATCCCGCTTGAGTTCCTCTCGACGTTCATCCTGCGCCCGATCACGCTGGCCCTCCGACTCCTGATGAACATGGTCGCCGGGCACATGCTCCTGGTGCTCTGCTTCTACGCGACGCACTTCTTCTTCTTCACCGTGCTCGCCAGCGGCAACTTCATCGGCATCCTCGGCATCGGCACGTTCGCCTTCGGCATCGCCTTCACGGTGCTGGAGCTGTTCGTGGCCGTGCTGCAGGCATACGTCTTCACGATCCTCACCGCCATCTACATCCAGATGGCGATCGCCGACGGACACTGACCCGTCTTCGGCTAAGACCAACCACCCCTTCGAAAGGAAACACCTGTGAACGTCGTCGGACAGCTCGCACCCCTCGCCTTCGGTCTCGCCGCTATCGGTTCCGGTATCGGCGTCGGCATCATCGTCGGCAAGACCATCGAATCGGTCGCGCGTCAGCCTGAGCTCCAGGGTCGCCTCAGCGGCCTCATGTTCCTCGGTATCGCACTGACCGAGGCGCTCGCGTTCATCGCGATCGCCGTCGCCTTCATCCCGTTCCCCGCGCCGTAACCACCCGTTGTCGACCGAAGGAGTCCGAATGCTCACCGCATTCGCCGAAGGCCACGAAGGGGATATCAACCCGCTTCTCCCCACCTGGCCCGATCTGCTCTGGGGCACGTTGGCGTTCCTCGTCATCCTCGCGCTCTTCGTGTGGAAGATCCTGCCTCGTCTCAACGAGCTCCTCGACGCGCGCAGCGAGGCCATCGAGGGCAGCATCAAGTCCGCCGAGACGGCCCAGGCCGAAGCTCAGGCCGCACTCGAGAAGTACACCGCTCAGCTCGCCGACGCGCGCGCCGAGGCCGGTCGCATCCGTGAGCAGGCCCGCGCGGACGGCTCCGCGATCGTCGCCGAGATGCGCGAGCAGGCGGCCTCCGAGGCCGCCCGCATCACCGCCAACGCCAAGGCGCAGATCGAGATGGAGCGACTGTCCGCTCTGGCTTCGCTGAAGTCGGACGTCGGCACGCTCGCACTCGACCTCGCCGGCGGCGTGATCGGCGAGACGCTCTCCGAGGACGCGAAGGCGCAGGCTGTGGTCGATCGCTTCCTGGCCGAGCTCGAGGCCTCCGAGAAGGCGAAGAGCTAGTGGGCAGCGCAACCACTCAGGCCCTCGCGGCGACGAAGGCGGCGCTGGGCGCCGCGTCGTCCGTCGACCTCGACACCGCCCGTGAGCTCTTCGCCGCGGCGCGGATCGTGGGCGACTCGCCGCAGCTGAGCGGTGCGCTCGCCGACCCGGCGGCGGCCCCCGCCGCACGGTCGCGTGTCGTCGCCGACGTGTTCGGACCGACGTTCGGTCCGGCGGCGATCTCGCTGCTGACGACCGCGGTCGAGCAGCGCTGGTCCAGCGCGAGTCAGCTCGTCGACGGCATCGAGGAGCTCGCGGTGCGTGCGGTCTCGATCGCCGCGCCGGCGACCGATGTGGACGGCGAACTGTTCAGCACACTGCGTCTGATCGCCGCGAACCCCGAGGTCGAGCTCGCGCTCGGCAGCCGTCTCGGTGACGACTCGGCCAAGGGCGCGCTCATCGAGACGCTCCTGCGCGGCCGCGCGAGCGAGGCGACGATCCTGATCGTCTCGTCCCTCGTGCAGCAGCCGCGGGAGCGTCGCGTCCGCGACATCATCTCGCGGGCGATGGACCTCGTCGCCGACCAGCGCGGCAGCATCGTCGCGACCGTGGTCACCGCCGCGCCGCTCAAGGCCGATCAGGCCGAGCGCCTCAGCGCGGTGCTGACCCGCAAGTACGGCAAGAAGGTCGGTCTCAACTCGATCATCGACCCCAGCGTCGTGGGCGGCCTGCGCGTGCAGATCGCAGACGACGTGATCGACGCGAGCGTCGCGGCGCGCCTCAGCGACCTGCGCCAGCGACTCGCGGGCTAGACACGAGATTTCCCGCCCGGGCGGAAGCTTCGGGGCCCACGGCCCCACGAAACGAAGGAACACAATGGCAGAACTAACGATCAGCCCCGACGTCATCCGTGACGCGCTGAAGGACTTCGCCGCCGCGTACGAGCCCACGGGCGCCGCAGCGACCGAGGTCGGCACCGTCGTCGACGCGGCCGACGGCATCGCGCACCTCGAGGGACTCCCCGGCGTCATGGCCAACGAGCTCGTGACGTTCGCGGACGGCACCTCGGGCCTCGCGCTGAACCTCGACGAGCACGAGGTCGGCGTCGTCGTCCTCGGCGAGTTCTCGGGCATCGAGGCAGGACAGGAAGTCCGACGCACCGGTGAGGTCCTCTCGGTCGCCGTCGGCGACGGCTACCTGGGCCGCGTCGTCGACCCGCTCGGAAACCCGATCGACGGACTCGGCCCCGTCGCGACCGTCGGTCGCCGCGCGCTCGAGCTCCAGGCTCCCGGCGTGATGCAGCGCAAGAGCGTGCACGAGCCCATGCAGACGGGCATCAAGGCCATCGACGCCATGATCCCCGTCGGCCGCGGCCAGCGCCAGCTCATCATCGGCGACCGCCAGACCGGCAAGACCGCGATCGCGATCGACACGATCATCAACCAGAAGAGCAACTGGGAGTCCGGCGACGTCGACAAGCAGGTCCGCTGCATCTACGTCGCGATCGGTCAGAAGGGCTCAACGATCGCCTCGGTGAAGGGCGCGCTCGAGGACGCCGGTGCGATGGAGTACACGACGATCGTCGCGGCTCCGGCCTCCGACCCCGCCGGCTTCAAGTACCTGGCCCCCTACACCGGCTCCGCGATCGGTCAGCACTGGATGTACGAGGGCAAGCACGTCCTCATCATCTTCGATGACCTGACGAAGCAGGCCGAGGCCTACCGTGCGGTGTCGCTGCTGCTGCGTCGCCCGCCGGGCCGCGAGGCGTACCCCGGTGACGTCTTCTACCTGCACTCGCGTCTTCTCGAGCGTTGCGCGAAGCTCTCCGACGAGCTCGGTGCGGGCTCGATGACGGGCCTCCCCATCATCGAGACCAAGGCCAACGACGTGTCGGCCTACATCCCGACGAACGTGATCTCGATCACCGACGGACAGATCTTCCTCCAGTCCGACCTGTTCAACTCGAACCAGCGCCCCGCTGTCGACGTCGGCATCTCGGTGTCGCGCGTCGGCGGTGACGCCCAGGTCAAGTCGATCAAGAAGGTCTCGGGAACGCTCAAGCTCGAGCTCGCCCAGTACCGCTCGCTCGAGGCGTTCGCGATGTTCGCGAGCGACCTGGATGCGGCATCCCGTCGCCAGCTCGCCCGCGGTGCGCGTCTGACCGAGCTGCTCAAGCAGCCGCAGTACTCGCCGTACCCCGTCGAGGAGCAGGTCGTCTCGATCTGGGCCGGCACCAACGGCAAGCTCGACACGATCGAGGTGGAGGACGTCCTGCGTTTCGAGCGCGACCTGCTCGATCACGTGCGGCGCAACACGACGATCCTCGATCGTCTGCGCGAGACGAACGTGCTCGATGACGACACCGTCGCCGAGCTCAACAAGGTCGTCGACGACTTCACCCAGCAGTTCCAGGGTGGCGGCGGCAAGGGCATCGACGAGCCGGGCCGCGAGGAGTTCAAGGCGGCCGACGTCGAGGACGTCAACCAGGAGCAGATCGTCAAGGGCCGCCGCAAGTAAGGCGGCGGCGGACACGGACTATGGGCGCACAACTACGGGTCTACAAGCAGAAGATCAGCACTGCTCAGACGACCAAGAAGATCACGAAGGCGATGGAACTCATCGCGGCTTCGCGCATCCAGAAGGCGATGGCGCGCGTGCGCGCGTCCGCGCCGTTCGCGCGCGCGGTGACGCGTGCCGTGTCGGCGGTGGCGACGCACTCGAACGTCGACCACCCGCTGACGTCGGCGCGTGATGTCAAGACCTCCGCGGTCGTGATCTTCGCGTCGGACCGCGGCCTCGCGGGTGCGTTCAACTCGCAGATCATGCGCGAGGGTCTCGAGCTCGCGGCGCTGCTGGAGTCGCAGGGCAAGGAAGTCACCTACTACCTCGTCGGTCGCAAGGCGGTGGCGTTCTTCCAGTTCCGCCGCATCGCGAGCGCGGCGGAGTGGACGGGCGACACCGACACGCCGGAGTTCCGTTTCGCGGAGCAGATCTCGGACACCCTGCTCGAGGCATTCGAGCGCGGCTCCGAGCGCGGCGGCGTCGACGAGATCCACCTCGTCTACAACCGCTTCGTGAGCATGATGACGCAGACGCCGGAGACGGTGCGGCTCCTCCCGCTCGAGGTCGTCGAGGCGACCGACGCGCAGGCTGAGACGCACGCCTTCCCGCTGTACGAGTTCGAGCCGGATCCCGCCACGGTGCTGGACGCGCTCCTGCCGGTGTACATCCAGAGTCGCATCTTCAACGCGCTCCTGCAGTCGTCCGCTGCCAAGCACGCCGCGACGCAGAAGGCGATGAAGTCGGCGAGCGACAACGCCGACAAGCTCATCACCGATTACACCCGCCTGCGCAACAACGCGCGTCAGGCCGAGATCACCCAGCAGATCGCCGAGATCGTCGGCGGCGCCGACGCGCTGTCCTCGGCGAAGTAGACAACCCCTTTCGAAAGAGAAGAAGACAATGACCCCCACCGCTACCGCCGAAGAGACCACGGTCGTCGGGCGCGTCGCGCGCGTCACCGGTCCGGTCGTCGACATCGAGTTCCCGCACGACTCGCTTCCGGACATCTACAACGCGCTCAAGACGACGATCACCATCGGAGACGAGTCGAACGAGATCACGCTCGAGGTCGCTCAGCACCTCGGAGACGACCTCGTGCGTGCGATCGCCCTGAAGCCCACCGACGGTGTCGTCCGCGGCCAGGAAGTGCGCGACACCGGCGGCCCCATCACGGTGCCGGTCGGCGACGTGACCAAGGGCAAGGTCTTCAACGTGATCGGAGAGGTCCTCAACGCCGAGCCGGGCGAGAAGATCGAGATCACCGAGCGCTGGGGCATCCACCGCAACGCCCCGAGCTTCGACCAGCTCGAGTCGAAGACCCAGATGTTCGAGACCGGCATCAAGGTCATCGACCTCCTGACCCCGTACGTTCTCGGTGGGAAGATCGGCCTCTTCGGCGGCGCCGGCGTCGGCAAGACCGTCCTCATCCAGGAGATGATCCAGCGCGTCGCTCAGGACCACGGTGGTGTGTCGGTGTTCGCCGGTGTCGGCGAGCGCACCCGTGAGGGCAACGACCTCATCCACGAGATGGAGGAGGCGGGCGTCTTCGACAAGACCGCGCTCGTCTTCGGCCAGATGGACGAGCCGCCGGGGACGCGCCTGCGCGTCGCGCTGTCGGCGCTGACGATGGCGGAGTACTTCCGCGACGTGCAGGGCCAGGACGTGCTGCTGTTCATCGACAACATCTTCCGCTTCACGCAGGCGGGCTCCGAGGTCTCGACCCTGCTCGGTCGTATGCCGTCCGCCGTGGGTTACCAGCCGAACCTCGCCGACGAGATGGGTGTGCTCCAGGAGCGCATCACCTCGACGCGTGGTCACTCCATCACCTCGCTGCAGGCGATCTATGTCCCCGCCGACGACTACACCGACCCGGCGCCCGCGACCACGTTCGCGCACTTGGACGCCACGACCGAGCTCTCTCGTGAGATCGCGTCGAAGGGTCTGTACCCCGCCGTCGACCCGCTCACCTCGACGAGCCGCATCCTGGACCCCCGCTACATCGGCGCCGACCACTACCGGGTGGCGACGGCCGTGAAGCAGATCCTTCAGAAGAACAAGGAACTGCAGGAGATCATCGCGATCCTCGGTGTCGACGAGCTCTCCGAAGAGGACAAGGTCGTCGTGTCGCGTGCACGTCGCATCCAGCAGTTCCTCTCGCAGAACACCTACATGGCCAAGAAGTTCACCGGTGTCGAGGGATCGACCGTTCCGATCGCCGAGACGATCGAGTCGTTCGACGCGATCGTCAAGGGCGACTTCGACCACGTGGCCGAGCAGGCGTTCTTCAACGTCGGCGGCATCTCGGACGTCGAAGCGAACTGGGCGCGCATCCAGAAGGAGAACGGCTGACCATGGCGCTCACGGTGAACCTCGTCGCGGCCGACCACGAGGTCTGGTCGGGTGAGGCGAGCCTCGTCGTCGCGAAGACCACGATCGGCGAGATCGGCATCATGTCCGGTCACGAGCCCGTGCTCGGTGTCCTCGCGGCCGGTGAGGTGCGCATCACACTCGAAGACGGCAGCAAGATCATCGCCAACGCGCAGGACGGCTTCCTGTCCGTCGAGGGCGACGTCGTGACGATCGTCGCGGGCAACGCAGCATTGATCAGCTAGGACCTTGCTGGTTCTGCTTCCCCCCTCCGAGACCAAGCGGTCCGGAGGGGGTTCTGCTGTCCTGGACCTCGATGCCCTCGCCTTCCGCGGACTCCGCGCGCAGCGCGAGCAGGTGCTGAGCGCCGTCGAGCAGCTGTCACGCGACCCGGCGGAGGCCGCTCGCGTGCTCAAGCTCGGCCCGACGCAGCGGGACGAGATCGCGGTGAACGCCGCCCTGCGTTCCGCACCCACCATGGCGGCGGTCGACCGCTACACCGGTGTGCTGTACGACGCACTGGATGCGGCATCCCTCGACGCGCCGGCCCGGCGGTGGCTGGGTGCCCACGTGGCGATCCAGACCGCGCTGCTCGGCCCGGTGATGGCAGGGGATCGCATCCCGTCGTACCGGCTCGGCGCGACGGCGTCCCTGCCCGGCTGTCCGCCGCTGCGCCGCGTGTGGGCGGCCGCGGTGTCGGGATCCCTCGCCGAACTGCCGACGTCGTTCGTGCTCGATCTGCGGTCGGAGGCCTACGTCGGGCTCGGACCGGTGCCGGACTCCCTGCCGTCTGCGTACGTGCGGGTCGTGACGGAGGGTCCCGATGGCGCGGTGCGCGCGCTGAATCACTTCAACAAGCACGCGAAGGGCGCGCTGGTCCGGATGCTCGCCACGCAGCGACCGCGCATCCCGAATCGGCGCGCCTTCACGGCGTGGGCGGACGCTCAGGGCCTCGGCGTCGACGAGCGACGCGACGGCGAGCTCGCCCTGTTCGCCTGATGCCGCACGGGACGGCGCCCGCGCCATATGTCAGTGCGCCGCGCCGCTGCGGGTGTGCTCGGCCGTACGCTCGGTGTTCTCCGCGATCGCGATGAGTGCGACGACCGCCTCGATCACGAAGCGCAGCACGACGATCGCGAGGAACGTCGCGATCGGCACCAGGATGAGGGTGGCGACGATCAGCGAGATCCCTGCGCCCACGTTGAAGAACAGGGCGTTGATGCCGCTGATCAGGCCCGACACGAAGTACACGATGAAGCCGATGGCGATCGCGATGAGCCCGACGAGGTAGAAGACGCTCGCCAGGCGCCGCGTGATGAACGTGCGGAACGACAGGTCGAACAGCGCCTTGAGGAATCCGCGGCTCACGTCGTCGAACTCGCCCCCGAGCGCGTGCGGCACCCCGGTGTCGTCGGGGTCCGTCGCGCTGCGACCGGTGGATGCCGCCACGGCGGGCTCGGGCGTGCGCGCGGCCTCCTCCGCCGGACGTTCGGGAAGGGGCGGGGGAGTGGGAGGAGTCGAGGAGCTCATGGGCTTCCTTTCGGTGAGGACGGTCGCCGTCCCGGCCAGGCTATCGACACCTCAGCTCCCGCGCGCCGTTGTGCGGCGCGTGCCGCGGCATCGCTACGATGAGCGCTGTCGGTCCGTCCTGCGCGCGACCGGTTCACGTCAGGCATCTTCTGGAATGGGGGCCCGCAATGAACGACTACGACGGCTACGGGGCAATGATCGCCTTCTGGCTCATCCTCGCGCCGATACTCCTGATCTTCGCGCTCGCCGGCTACATCATCGGCTCGTTCTTCCTCATGAAGGTCTTCGAGAAGGCCGGCGTCGAGGGCAAGTGGCGGGCGTGGGTGCCCGTCTACAACATGCTGGTGTTCGCGAAGCTCGGCGATCTCTCGCCCTGGGTCATGCTCGGCGCGATCGCCGCGTCGGCCCTCCTGGGCTCGATTCCCGGGATCGGCTGGATCTTCTCGGTCCTGGGGCTGGTCGCCGGCGTCCTCGCGGCGTGGCGCGTCGGTCTCAAGTTCGGCAAGGACTGGCCCTACCTGCTGCTCTGGCTCATCCCCGGCATCGGTGTGCTGATCTGGCTCGGCATCCTCGCATTCGGACAGGATCAGTGGCGCCCGAACATCGCTCCAGCGCCCTGGGGCAACTCCTTCCTCAAGGACACCACGGTGTGGCAGGGCGTGCCCGTGCAGCCCGGTGCGTCGGTCGCACCCCTCGGAGGCTCGGCTCCCGCGGGCTATCAGCCGCCCGCGGGGTACGCGCCGCCTCCCGGGTACACGCCTCCGCCCGCGGCACCGCCTGCGCCTCCGGCCGCGGCTCCGCAGCCTCCCACCTCGCCGCCCGCGGCTCCCGCACCGCCGGCCGCCGCTCCCGCCGATCCGGAGCCGCCGACGCCTCCCACGACTCCGCCGGCGACGCCGCCCACGACCAACCCGCCGGCGCCTCCCGCGGGCTGACGTCCCTCCACCACGGGCCCTCCCCGCACGGGTGAGGGCCCGTCGTCGCGTCTGCCGTCTGCCGTCTGCCGGGATCAGCGCGGGGCGTGAAAGCGCGGGGGGATTTCGGCGTTTCTGGGGCCTCTCGGCGCGAGAAGAGTCAGTTTCTCCCCACGCTTTCACCGCGTCGTCGTTCGCGGCGCCCCGGCAGCCCCCGACCACACGGGCCCACAGCGTACGAGTACCGCGATCCGCCCGCGGGACGCCGGTAGCGTGGAGGGATGACCGAGACAGCGATCCCCGTTCCCCTCCGCCGCGTCGGCGTGTCCGGCCTGATGGTGTCGGCCGTCGGTCTCGGATGCAACAACTTCGGCCGACCGGGCACGGCCAGCGAGACGCTCGCGGGCACCGTGGAGGTGCTGGACGCCGCGATCGATGCCGGCGTGACCTTCCTCGACACCGCGGACATGTACGGTGGTGCGCCCGGGCAGAGCGAGACGCTGATGGGTGAGGCGCTCCAGGGCCGCCGTGACCGCGTGGTGCTCGCGACGAAGTTCGGGCATCCCGGTCGCGACATGGGGTATGCCGTCAGCGCGTCGAAAACCTCGCGCTCCTACGTCCGGACAGCGGTCGAAGCGTCCCTCACCCGGCTCCGCACGGACTGGATCGACCTGTATCAGCTCCACGTTCCGGATGCGGCGACACCCATCGAGGAGACGATCTCGGTGCTGGACGATCTCGTCCGGGAAGGGAAGATCCGCTATTACGGCCACTCCAACCTGTCGGGCTGGCAGATCGCCGAGGCCGATTTCCTCGCCGCCGGGCGGGGGAGCCGCTTCATCTCGGCGCAGAACCACTACAGCCTGCTCGCGCGCGCCGCCGAGCGCGAGGTCCTGCCGGCCGTCGAACGGTTCGGTCTCGGGTTCTTTCCGTTCTTCCCGCTCCACAACGGTCTGCTGACCGGCAAGTTCACCCGTGAGGGGGGCCCGGAGGGCAGCCGCATCATGCGCCAGCGCCCGCACGTGTGGCAGAACGCCCCGTGGGATGCGCTCGAGGAGTTCCGGCGCTTCTGCGACGAACGCGGTATCACGATGCTCGAGGCGACGTTCGGGTGGACCCTTTCGCGTCCCGCGATCTCGAGCGTGATCGCCGGCGCGACGACCCCCGCCCAGGTGCGCGCCAATGCCCGGGCCGCCACCGCGTGGACGCCGTCGGCCGACGAGGTCGAGATCATCGACGCGCTGTTCCCGCTTCCGGAGGACCCCGGCGCCGTGGTCTGAGCAAGGGCGGGCAACCGCGCGTCCACTAGGATATGAGGACGTCGACGGGACCGCACGGTCGTGTCGCCGCCGATTTCGGCTGACCGGGAGGACAGGGCGTGCCCGAAGTATCCACCCACTCGCAGACGGTGACGGTGGCGGAAGGGACGATCGAACTCTCCTGGGCGGGGATGACCCACACCGGTCGTCGCCGTGAGATCAACCAGGACGCCCTTCTCGCCAGCTACCCGCTCTTCATCGTGGCGGACGGCATGGGCGGGCACATCGGCGGCGAGATCGCGAGCGCGAGCACGGTCGACCGTCTCGGCCGTGTCGTCGACGCGGGCCATGTGGACCCGAAGGCCATCGAGAAGGCGCTCTCGCACGCCGTGCGCGACATCGCCTCGCACCCCGAGACGACCGACGACGGGACCGGGACCACACTCACCGGGGTCTACCTCGACCTGAGCGACGGGCCGCCCCAGTGGGTCACGCTCAACATCGGCGACTCCCGTGTCTATCTGCTGCGCGACGGGTACATCGAGCAGATCACGACCGATCATTCCGTGGTGCAGGAGCTGATCGCCGCCGGTCGTCTCAGCCCCGAAGAAGCCGAGAACCACCCGTACGGCAACGTCATCACGCGTGCCGTCGGGCCGAGCGAGAGCGTCACGCCCGATTACGTCCGCCTCGACGTCGTCGATGCAGACCGCTTCGTGATCTGTTCGGACGGGCTGACGAAGGAGCTCACCGATTACGGCATCCAGCACTTCCTCGCCGAGAACCGCGACCCGGCCGACGCGGTGTCGGCGATGATGGAGGCCGCGCTCGAGAACGGCGGTCGCGACAACATCACGATCATCGTGCTCGACGTCGCGGTCGCGCGCGCCGGCGACGGAACCTCCGGCGAGGACGAACGCGTCGACGACTCCTCCACAGCCTGAGCGGGCGGCGGGTTCTCCCCGTTCCCCGACAGCGCGGAAGCACAGGAGACCGCCCGCGGATTGACTGGGGACGTGCGCCCGACGTTCGCTCCCGCCCCCGCTTCGACACGACCGGGCCCCGCGGCGGCACCGGCGGCTGAGCCGCTCGAACTCCCACCGCCGTGGAGCCCTCCCACGCGCCCAGCCGTGCCTCTGCTCGCGTCCGTGGTTCCCGTCCTCGGCGCCGTGGCGCTGTGGCTCGTGACGGGTTCGATCCTGTCCCTCTGGCTTGCGGCGCTCGGGCCGCTCATCGCCGGCGCCACGATCGTCGACAGTGCGCGCGGTCAGCGTCGGGAACGGCGACGTGCCGAGGAGCGCGCGCGGATTGCTCGCCGACGCGTCGCCGAGCAGGTCGCCGAGCGTCACCGCGACGAGCGTGCGGCCCGCTGGGCGCGGCATCCGGACGTCGCGGCCTTCGTCGCCCGCGACGGCGAGATCTGGCGCGCCGTCCCCGGACGCGGCGAGGCCCTCGTGCTCGGAACGTGGGAGGACGCGAGCGAGGTGCGAGTGGTCGGAGGCGGTGACGATTCCGACTCGGTCGCGTTGCGCTCGCGTGCGGCCCGTCTCGACGGCGCGCCGATCGTGGCGGTCCCCGCCGTCGGTATCACGGTTGTCGGGACACCGGCGGTCGCGGGCGCCGTCGTGCGCGGCTTCGTGCTGCAGCTGGCCATGGCCCTGCCGCCCGGTGAGCTGCGCATCGTGGGGCCGCTGCGCGGCGAGAACGCGTGGGCGGAGCGACTGCCGCACCGCCGCGCCGTGACCGGCACCACACTGTGCCTCGCCTCGTCGACGGATGCGGCGACCGCCGACGCCGACATCGTGATCGTCCGCACCGGGCCCGGAGAACCGCCCCCGCCTGGATGCGGGATCGTCCTCACCGTCCGCGGACCGGGTGGCTCGCTCGTCGACGCCGGCGGAGAGGTGCACGGCATCTTCGTCGAAGCCGTCGGCGCGCAGCAGGCGAAGATCCTCGTCGACGACCTGATCGCCCGGGCCGAGCTCGTCTTCCGCGACGGCGAGGCGATCGAACCGGTTGCGCTGGGGACGCTTCTGCCTGATGCGCCGGCGCCCGCCCACGGCGGGCTGCCGGCGGTGATCGGCCTCGAGGGCGGCGACCCCTTCGTCGTCGACCTCGTCGCCGACGGTCCGCACGCCGTGGTGGCCGGAGTGACCGGATCGGGGAAGTCGGAGCTGCTGATCACGTGGATCCTCGCGCTGTGCGCGACGCACTCGACGCGCGAGGTGACCTTCCTCCTCGCCGACTTCAAGGGTGGAACGGCTTTCGACGTGCTCGCGCCGCTTCCGCACGTCACCGGGGTGATCACCGACCTCGACGGGGCCGGGGCGCGGCGGGCGATCGAGAGCCTCCGTGCCGAGGTGCGGTGGCGTGAAGCAGAGCTCGCGCGGGCGGGCGCGCGCGACGTGCTCGATCGGCGCGTCGATCTGCCTCGGCTCGTCATCGTCGTCGACGAATTCGCCGCGCTGCTCGGCGAGCATCCCGAACTGCACGCGGTGTTCACAGACGTCGCCGCACGCGGACGGGCGCTCGGAATGCACCTCGTGCTCGGCACGCAGAGGCCCTCCGGTGTCGTGCGCGAGAGTCTGCTCGCCAACTGCCCGCTCCGCATCAGCCTCCGGGTGACAGACCCTGCCGACAGCCGTGCGGTCATCGGCACGGATGCCGCGTCGACGTTGCCCGGCGGCCCGGACGGCCGCGGGCGGGCTCTCGTCCGCGGAGCCGCCGACATCGCGGCGCATCGCGTGCGGATCGCGCTCTCGACCCCCGCCGATGCGATCGCCGCCTCCTCGCGTCCGAGCGGCGCGCCTCCGCGGCGGCCGTGGCTTCCCGACCTCCCGCGCCGAATCGATCTGGAGGACCTCATTCCGCTGGCCGACCCCCCGGAGGACCTGATCCTCCTGGGCCTCGCCGACGAGCCCGAACGGCAACGGCAGAGACCGGTCGGCATACGTGTGGACGATCGCGGGCTCCTCGTGGTGGGCTCCGCAGGCAGCGGCAAGTCGACGGCGCTGCGGACACTCGCTGCGCAGCGACGGCGCGAGGTCATCCGGGTGCCCGTCTCGACCGAGGAGGCGTGGGATGTCGCCGCGGACCTCGTCGACCGCGGGACCCGCGCGGGCACGATCGTGATGATCGACGATCTGGATGCCGTCATCGCGGGCTTCCCCGCCGACTACGCCCGCGAGTTCGGCGATCGCCTCGAGCACATCGTCCGCAGCGCCGGGGCGACGCGGACGCTCGTGATCGCCTCCGCGCAGCGGGTGGGCGGCGCGGTCGCGCGCGTGGCCGAGCTGCTGCCGCGCCGGCTCGTGCTCGCGTCGTCCTCACGGGCGGAACACATCGCGCTCGGCGGCGACGCCGCGCAGTACACGCCGGGCGGGATGCCGGGACGTGGCAGGCTCGACGGTCAGGCGGTGCACGTCGCCACGACACCGGCCGAATCCACCGCTGAAGGAGGGGGAGTCGCCGTGTGGCACCCCGACGGGCCGCTGAGCGGATTCGTCCTGCGCCGTTCTCCGTCCACGCGGGCGACGATCGCGAACTGGGAGCGTGCCGGCGCCCGGGTGCTCATGCTCGAGGAGTTCGCGGGCGCCGGGGAGTGGGGCACAGCCGGCCCCGTGGTCGTCGCCGGCGAGGTGGAGGAGTGGCAGCGGCACTGGCGCGCGCTCACGATGATGCGTGCGGATCACGATCTCGTCGTGGACGCCGCGTGCGGCCCCGAGTTCCGTCTCGTCACCGGTCAGCGCGCACTGCCGCCCTACTGCGAAACCGGTCGCGGGCGCGCGTGGCTCATGTGCGCCGGTGACGGCCCGCGACGGATAACCCTCCCCGCGCAGGCTTGACCCGTCCCTCCGCCCCCCGTACGTTTCAGTGTGTGTCCACGACTCCGATCGATCTGACCCGACCAGAAGGAAAGGGGCTCGCGACCGGAACACTCGGTCTCGTCGGATCGACGGTCATCGGGCTCGCCTCGACCGCGCCGGTGTATTCGCTCGTCGCGACCCTCGGGTTCGTGGTGCTCGCCGTCGGCGCGCAGGCGCCCATCGCGTTCGTGATCGCCTTCATCCCGATGCTGTTCATCGCGTTCGCGTATCGCGAGCTCAACAACGCGGTGCCCGACTGTGGCACGACCTTCACGTGGGGTACGAAGGCCTTCGGACCCTGGGTCGGATGGCTCGGCGGATGGGGCGTGGCCGTCGCCGGAATGGTCGTGCTCGCCAACCTCGCGCAGATCGCCGGCATCTACTTCTGGGCACTCATCGACGGCATCGTGCGCAGCCCCGAGGACGCGCTGCTCGCCGACAACGTGCCGCTCGTGACCGCCACAGGCGTCGTGTTCATCGCGCTCATGACCTACGTCAGCTGGCGCGGGGTGGAGATCGGCGAGCGGATCCAGAACATCCTCCTCGGCATCCAGTACCTCGCGCTTGCGATCTTCGTCGTCGCCGCGCTGTGGCACTTCTTCGACGGCAGCGCGCCCGACCCCACCCCGTTCGACTGGGCGTGGTTCAACCCTCTCGCGTTCGGCGACTGGGGGAGCTTCATCGAGGCGATCCTCCTTGCGCTGTTCATCTACTGGGGCTGGGACACGTGTCTCGCCCTCAACGAGGAGACGAAGGATCCGAAGCGCATCCCCGGCCTCGCCGCCCTGCTGACCACCGTGATCCTGCTCGTCACGTACGTCGGCGTCACGATCGCCGCGATGATGTACGCCGGGCTCGGCGAAACCGGCACCGGCCTCGGGAACGAAGCCAACGCCGACGACTTCTTCCTCGCGATCAAGGACGGCCTGCTCGGACCGGTCGGCTGGGTTCTCGTCGTCGCGGTCATGATCTCGGCGATCTCCTCGACGCAGACCACGATCCTGCCGACGGCCCGCGGCACTCTGGCGATGGCGGCGTACAAGGCGCTGCCGCGGAGGTTCGCCACCGTGCATCCGCGCTACAAGACGCCGTCGTTCTCGACACTCGTCATGGGCGCGGTCGCGTCCGTCTACTACGTCGGCATGACGCTGATCAGCGACAACATCCTCCAGGACTCGATCCTGTCCCTCGGTTTGGCCATCGCCTTCTACTACGCGATCACCGGCTACGCGTGCGTATGGTTCTTCCGCCGCGAACTGTTCACCTCGGCCCGGAACTTCTTCTACAAGGGACTGCTGCCGCTCCTCGGAGCGCTCATGCTGACGTACGCGTTCGTCCAGTCCGCGATCGACATGTACGACGTGGACTACGGCTATACGGTGCTGCTCGGCATCGGCGGGACGTTCGTGCTCGGCGTGGGCGCGCTCGCGTTCGGCGTCGTGCTCATGCTCATCTGGTTCGCCTTCCGCCGATCGAAGCCGTTCTTCCGCGGGGAGAGCCTGAACCGCGACACCGAGGTCCTCGTCCCCGACGACCCCACGGAGTACGTCCGGTCGGTCGACGGCGGCATCTGACACGCCCCCCGCGGCGCCGCCGGGGGATGCCGCCGGCGACGCACCGCGGATCAGGCGAGTGCGGCTTCGAGGGGCGTCAGCACGAGGTCGTGCGCGGTCGCGACGCCGGGGTTGACGACGGTGCCGCCCACCGTGTTGAGACCCGCGGCCAGCGCGGCATCCGTCCGCAGGGCGTCCTGCCAGCCGCGCCGCGCGATCTGCCGGACGTAGGGGAGCGTCGCGTTCGTGAGGGCGGATGTGGAGGTGTTCGGAACGGCGCCCGGCATGTTCGCGACGCAGTAGAAGACGCTCCCGTGCACCGGGAAGGTGGGGTCGGCATGCGTCGTGGGATGCGTGTCGGCGAAGCATCCGCCCTGGTCGACGGCGATGTCGACCAGAACGCTCCCGGGCCGCATCCGGCTGACCATGTCGTTCGTCACGAGCTTCGGCGCCTTCGCGCCCGGGATCAGGACCGAGCCGATCACGAGATCGGAGTCGACGACCGCGCGGTCGAGATCGAGCGGGTTGGATGCCGCGGTCTTCACGCGTCCCTGGAAGTGGTCGTCCAGGAACCGCAGACGCTGGATGTTCGTGTCGAAGATCGTGACGTCCGCGCCCATCCCAGCGGCGATCACCGCAGAGTTCGCTCCGGCCACGCCGCCGCCGATCACGGTGACGCGCGCGGGCCGCGTACCGGGGACGCCCGACATCAGGAGCCCCAAACCTCCGGCGGAGCGCATGAGCGTCGAGGCGCCGACCATCGGCGCGAGCCGTCCCGCCACTTCGCTCATGGGAGCCAGGAGCGGCAATCCACCGCCCGCGACCTGCACGGTCTCGTACGCGATCGCCGTCACCCGGTCCGCGATCAGGCGCTCGGTGAGGGGCCGATCGGCCGCGAGATGCAGGTATGTGAACAGGACGAGGTCGTCGCGGAAGTATCCGTACTCGCTCGCGATCGGCTCTTTCACCTTCAGCAGCAGCTCGGCTCGGGCCCAGACCTCGGCCGCGTCGTCGAGCAGCGTCGCTCCGGCGGCTTCGTACTCCGCATCCGGCATCGAGGAGCCCTCGCCCGCGCCGCGCTGCACGAACACCTCGTGACCGGCCTGCGCCAGGTCGTGGACGCCCGCGGGCGTCAGTGCCACGCGGTACTCGTTGTTCTTCACTTCGGTGGGGACGCAGATCCTCATCGCGTGATCCTTTCCGCTCCGGGTGGGAGCGCTTCAGAATGCGGGGCGGATCGCCCCGACCACATGCCCGCCGCCGGAGACCGACAGTGGAAGCTGTGACATCGCATCGGCGACGTCGGATGCCGTCAGTGCCCCCTCGCGCTCGAGCAGGCGCAGCGCGACCGCCGTCGCGGCGCGGCCGCTGCCATCGAGCATCTTCAGGGCGACCGTGGTGCCGTTCGGCGCGACCATGATCATCACACCCTCGGCGCCTCCCTTGGCGAAGACGCCCAGGCGCTCGATCACCAGGGTGTCGACCCGCCCGGGGCCGTCGATCGTCCACGGGTTCTCGCGGACGGCGCGCACGAGCGCGCCCGCGCTCCGGTGGAGAGCGAACGGCGATCGCTCCGACGACGTGCCGATCCGGTGGATCGCCTTCGCGAGGCCGGCGAGGCTCACCGCGTAGACCGGTGCCCCGCATCCGTCGATGGCCGTCGTCTTGGCGCGTTCGCCGATCAGGCGCTCCGCCACGTCGCGGATGTGGACCTGCAAGGGATGGCCGGGTTCGAGGTAGCCGTCGGTCTCCCAGCCGTTCACGACGCACGTCAGCAGCATCGCGGCGTGCTTGCCGGAGCAGTTCATGCGGATGCGCGCCGGCTGTCCGCCCTCGCGCACCATGTCGTCGCGCGTCGCCTGATCGGAGGGCCATGCGGGCGGGCAACCGAGCGCGTCCTCGCCGAGACGCGCGGCGTCCAGGATGTCGCGGACCACCGAGACGTGCCGGTCGGTGCCGGCATGGCTGGCCGTCGCCAGGCCCAATCGCTCGCCTTCGAGCGCAGCGCCCGCGGTCAGGCACGCGAGCGCCTGGACGGGCTTGAGGCTGGACCGGGGGAGGACGGGCGAGACGGTGTCGCCCATCGTGACTGTCGTCACCCCGTCGGGGTCGAGCACGATGGCCGAACCGGTGTGGCGGGATTCGACGAAGCCGCTGCGTTCCACCACGGCGAGTTCGACGGCATCGGCGGCGGCGAAGGTCTGCGGCACCCCGCCAGCCTACCGCCGCGGACCCCGTGACCCACGTGCCAGACTGGGGGCATGTTGGGCGAGCACCGGTATGCGCTGCGGACCACGTGGACCGGCGATCGGGGCACGGGGACCAGCGGCTACCGCGACTACGATCGCACGGTCACGATCGAGATCGAGGGCAAACCCGCGCTGCTCGCCTCGTCCGACAAGCCGTTCCGCGGAGATCCGACGCGCTGGAATCCCGAAGACCTGCTGCTCGCGGCGCTCAGCGAGTGCCATCTGCTGTCGTATCTGCACGCCTGCGTGCAGGCGGGGGTCGTCGTGGTCGACTATCGCGACGACGCGACCGGGGTCATGGTCGAGGACGGGCGCGGCGGCGGCGCGTTCCGGGAGGTCGTTCTCCGGCCGCACGTCGTCGTGGCGGATGCGGCGATGGCGGATGCGGCGCTCGCCGCGCACGCGCAGGCCCACGCATGGTGCTTCATCGCCAACTCGGTGAACTTCCCGGTGCGGCACGAGCCGACGATCGCCCACCGCTGAGCTCAGACACGGCTGAGCTCATCCGCTGCCGGCGTCGCCGTCAGCGCCGTTCGTGGGGGAGGACCTGCTTGATGCGCTCGATGGGATTGTGCGCGGGCGCCTCGTTGTAGGCGCCCGCCACTTCCTGGCCGGACAGGCCATGGATCGCCGCCATGATGTCGTCCGTCGCGAGTCGCCGGGCCTTACCCGACTCGGCGGGGCCGTGATGCGACAGATCGAGCGGTTCGCCGAACTTCACGGTCACCCGCTCACGGAGGGACGGGAACCGTGCGCCGACCGGCATGACCTTGTCGGTCCCGATGAGCCCGACGGGCACGACCGGTGCGCCCGTCTGCAAAGCGAGGAACGCCACGCCCGTGCGCCCCTTGTAGAGCCGGCCGTCGAGGGAGCGGGTGCCCTCGGGGTACAGCGCCACCGCGCTGCCGCTCTCGAGCAGCTGACGCTGCTGGTCGAGCGCGTCGAGCGCCGCCTGCCCGGCACCACGGCGGACGGCCACCGCCCCGATCGCGGTGAAGAACTCCCGCGAGAACCAGCCCGATACGCCGGACCCCTCGAAGTAGCTCGACTTCGCCAGGAAGTGCACCGGACGGGGTGCCGCGACGGGGATCGCGATCGAGTCGATGAACGAGAGGTGGTTGCTCGCGAAGATGACCGGACCCGTGCGCGGGACATTGCCGCGGCCCTCGACGTGGGGGCGGTACACGAGTCGGGCGAGGGGGGCGACGATGAACCGGCCGAGGCCGTAGGTCGCGCCCATCTGCCGGACGGCGAGGTCGGAGTCGGCTCCCCGGGTTTCGGGCGTCTCCGCGGAAGTCACCCGTAGAGGGTACTCCCGAATCCATTCCGCCGCGGGCATGACGTCCTCTCAGCGGGGACAGAGGATTCATGGGGGAAGATGGAGACTCCCATTCTCTTGTCGTCTTGAGGTTCACTGTGCGCATTCGCCCGCTCGCCGCCCTGTCCGCCGTCGCGTTCTCGGCCGTCCTCCTCGCCGGCTGTGCGACGAGTGCGCCGGAGGCCACCACGAGCCCGTCGGCGGCTCCCACCGCCGATCTGTGCGAAGCCGCGGCGCCCTCGGGTGCGGCATCCGAAGCGGTGACGGTCGAAGGCGAGGTCGGCGAGGAGTCGGTCGCGACGTTCGACTTCCCACTCGAGATCCCCGAACTGCAGACGACCGTGATCGAGGAGGGCTCGGGGGATCCCGCCGAGCCCGGCCAGCTCGTCACGTACGCGCTGACCGCCTTCAGTGCCGACACGGGAGAGGAGCTCGGGTCGATCGGCTACGGCGAAGACCCGGTCCTGCCCGCCCAGATCTCGCCCGACAACCCGATCGGCCAGGTCCTCGGCTGCGCGACCCCCGGCACGCGGGTCGTCGCGACCTTCCCGCCGAGCGACCCCAACGCCGGTGAGGTGTACGTGTTCGACTTCCTCGAGGTCGTCCCGAACGCGGCATGGGGCGAGCCGCAGGAGCCGGTCGACGGCATGCCCACCGTGACGCTCGCCGAGGACGGCGAGCCCACGATCGAGCTGCCGGGCGGCGACGCGCCGACCGAGCTCGAGCTCGAGGTGCTGAAGAAGGGCGACGGCGCCACGGTCGAATCCGGCGACACCGTCCTCGTGCAGTACACGGGCGTGAAGTGGTCGGACGGCTCGGTGTTCGACTCGAGCTGGGAGTCCGGTGCGCCGGCATCGTTCCAGACCACGGGTGTGGTCGACGGCTTCCGTCAGGCCCTCGAGGGCCAGACGGTCGGCTCGCAGGTCGTCGTCGTGATCCCGCCGGCACTCGGCTACGGCGAGGGCGAGATCAACGAGGAGGACCTCGTGGGCGAGACGCTCGTGTTCGTGGTCGACATCCTCGGAACGCAGCACGCCGCGCCGACCCAGTAGTCTCCGCGCCGAGGCGTCGCCCGGGGTCATCCGGGCGCTCGCTAGGCTGGCGGCATGCGTCGCGTCATCGTCCTCGGGTCCACCGGATCGATCGGCACCCAGGCGCTCGAGGTCATCCGCGCCCACCCGCGTCGCTTCGAGGTCGTGGGGCTCTCCGCCGGCAGCAATCGTGCGGCGATGGAGGCCCAGGCGGCGCAGTTCCAGGTCGAGCACACCGCGCTCGGCGCCGATGAGGCGGAGCAGCTGGTACGCGATGTCGAGGCCGACGTCGTCCTGAACGGCATCACCGGGTCGGTCGGACTCGGGCCGACGCTCGCCGCCCTCGAGACTGGCCGCACGCTGGCGCTCGCGAACAAGGAGTCGCTCATCGTCGGTGGCGAACTCGTCACCGCGCTCGCCCGACCGGGCCAGATCGTACCGGTCGACTCGGAGCACTCCGCCATCGCGCAGGCGTTGCGCTCGGGCGAGCACGCAGAGGTCGAGAGGCTCGTGCTGACGGCATCCGGAGGCCCGTTCCGCGGGCGGTCGCGCGCATCCCTCGCCGAGGTCACGCCCGCGCAAGCCCTCGCGCATCCCACGTGGGACATGGGCCGGGTGGTGACGACGAACTCGGCGACCCTCGTGAACAAGGGGCTCGAGGTCATCGAGGCGCACCTGCTGTTCGACATCCCCTTCCACCGCATCGACGTCGTCGTGCACCCGCAGTCGATCGTGCACTCGATGGTCGAGTTCATCGACGGCTCCACGATCGCGCAGGCGTCGCCGCCCGACATGAGACTGCCGATCTCGCTGGGCCTGGACTGGCCGAACCGCGTGGGCGGGGTCGGCCGACCCATCGACTGGACCGTCGCGTCGTCGTGGACGTTCGAGCCGCTCGACGAGGACGCCTTCCCCGCGGTGCGGCTGGCGAAGAAGGTCGGACGCGCGGGCGGCACTTATCCGGCGGTCTTCAACGCCGCGAACGAGCAGGCGGTGGACGCGTTCCACGAGGGACGGCTCACGTTCCCGGGGATCGTGGAGCTGATCGAGCGTGTCGTCGACGCGCACGATCCCGAGGCGACGTCGGGCGGTCGGATCACGCGCGCATCGCTCGCCGAGGCCGAGCGCTGGGCGCGTGCGGCCGCGGATCGCGCGATCGCCGCGTCTTAGCGGCCGACAGGACCGCGCTCAGTCGGGGTAGGGGACCGGCCAGTGCGGCTCGGGCACGGGCCAGCCCGCATCCCGCAGCGCCCGGCGGGCGAGTTCGCGCGCCGAGTACGGCGTGCGGACACCCCGGATGTCACGGTAGTCCTGGTGGCCGGGGCCGGCCCACAGGATCGCGTCACCGTCGCCGACGAGCTTCACCGCCTCGACGATCGCGACCTCCGGCGGTGAGTACTCGTGGATCTCGGCATCCGGCCGGGCCCCGCGCGCTCCCTCGATGAGCGTGGCGCGGATGGAATCGATGTCCTCGAAACGCGGGTGGTGGTCGGTCACCACGAGGATGTCGCTCCCCTCCACCGCCGTGCGACCCATGTCGTGGCGCTTCGTGGCATCGCGGTCGCCGTCGGCGCCGAAGAGCATGAGGACCTTGCCGGGTGTCACGCGACGCACCGCGGCCAGCGTCTTCTCGAACGCGTCGGGGGAGTGGCCGAAGTCCACGTAGACCGCGGGGCCGCGCTCGCCCGACACGCGCTCGGTGCGACCGGGCAGATAGGCGTGGATGCCGCCGTCGCGCTCGAGCGCCTCGACGATACGCTCCCAGGGATATCCCGCCTCGAGGATCATCACGATCGCGAGTCCGGCGTTGGACGCCATGTGCCGGCCGATCACCGGCACGATCGTCGTGAGCGACCGGCCGTCCGTGGACGACAGCCGGAAGCGGGTGCCGGTCTGGAGCTCCTCGATGATCTCGACGACCCAATCGGCGTCGGATGCCGCGCCCGGATCGCTCGCGATGGCCGGGGCGCCGACCGTGACGAACGGCACGGCACACCGTGCCACGACGTCGACGGCGGCCGCAGAGTCGAGCGAGATCACCGCGCGGCGCGAGCGGTCGGGGAGGAAGAGCGGCAGCTTGGCCTCGAAGTACTCCCGCATGTCGGCGTAGTCGTCGAGGTGGTCGTGGCTGAGGTTCGTGAACGCCGCGACGTCGAAGACGATCCCGTCCACGCGACGGCGACTCAGCGCCTGCGCACTCACCTCGACGACGACCGCCTCGACGCCGCGCTCGCGCATGAGGGCGAGCAGCGCGTGCATCTCGTAGGCCTCGGGCGTCGTGAGCCGCGACACGATCACCTGGCCGGCGATGTGCCGTTCGGCGGTCGAGGACAGCCCGGTGACGACGCCCAGCTGACCGAGGATGCCCTCGAGCAGGTGCGAAACGCTCGTCTTGCCGTTCGTGCCGGTCGTGCCGAACAGCAGCGGCAGGTCGTCGTCGCGGCCCGTGCCGTACACCCACGCCGAAAGCTCGCCGAGCAGGCCGCGGGGATCGTCGACGATGATGACGGGCAGGCCGGTCGCCTGCGCGAGGTCGGCGCCTTCGGCATCCGTCACGACCGCGACGGCGCCCTTCTCAGCGGCGGTGACCGAGAACTCCGCGCCGTGCCGGTTCGCGCCGCGGACCGCGACGAACACGTCCCCGGGTCGGAGGTCGGCCGTCGCGAGCGTGAGCCCGGTGAGCGTGGTGCCGGCGAGCTCCCCGCGGGTCTCGCGCGCGAACCGTTGGGCGAGCTCCTCGAGGGTGTGCACCGGAGGATCGTCCGGCCGCAGCACGGGGGGCAGGTGTGAGGGTGCATCAGTCGCCATGGCGTCTCCATCTTCTCATCCGGGCCAGGGATCTTCCGCGGGGGTGGGATCCGCCTCCTGTCGGCTCACTCAAAGCCGGCGGAGGTAGCGTGTGCGTGTGGAAGCGATCGCGTTCGTCATCGGTGTCGTGCTGCTCGTCGTCGGGCTGGCGGTCTCGATCGCGCTGCACGAGCTCGGCCACCTGTACCCCGCGAAGAAGTTCGGCGTGCGTGTGGGCCAGTACATGATCGGCTTCGGTCCGACGCTGTGGTCGCGCCGCGTCGGTGAGACGCAGTACGGCATCAAGGCGATCCCGCTCGGCGGCTACATCTCGATGGCGGGCATGTACCCGCCCTCGCCGAAGGAGCGCGAGGCGGCGGCATCCGGTCTGCGCAACGGGCGGGCCGGCGGAGGCTTCTTCGCCACGATGGTGCAGGACGCCCGCGCCGCGAACGACCAGACCCTGCTGAGCGAAGAGGACGACCGCGTCTTCTACCGCCTCCCGGTCTGGAAGCGCATCGTCATCATGCTCGGCGGACCGGTGATGAACCTGCTGTTCGCGATCGTGCTGTTCACGGTCCTGTTCTCCGCGATCGGGGTGCAGACCGCCACGACGACGGTCGCCGAGGTCAACACGTGCGTCATCCCCGCCTCGGAGCAGCGCACGACGTGCGAGCCGTCCGATCCGACCGCGCCCGCCGCCGCCGCGGGAATGGAGCCGGGCGATGTGATCGTCAGCGTGGACGGGCAGCCCATCGCCGCGTTCGCCGACGCGTCCGCGCTCATCCGCGAATCGGCCGGCCGCTCGCTCGTGGTGGTGGTCGACCGCGGAGGCGAGGAGGTCGCGCTCACGCTCACGCCGATCGCCGCCGAGCGCGTCGTGACGGATGCCGCCGGAAGGCCGGTGCTCGACGCCGACGGTGCTCCCGAGACCGAAGAGGTGGGCTTCGCGGGCATCCGCCCGCTGTCGACGCTGCAGCCTCAGCCGATCTGGACGGGCCCCGCATCGGCGATCGAGAACGTCGGCGCCGTCGCCGGGATCATCTGGCAGCTTCCGGTCAAGGTGTACGAGACGGCCGTCACCCTCGTCACCGGCGAGGAGCGCGATCCCAACGGCCCGTTGAGCGTCGTGGGGGCCGGCATCCTGTCGGGCGAAGTCGCGGCCGCGGATGCGCCCATCATGAATCGCGTCGCGGGATTCCTGGGCCTGCTGGCCTCGCTCAACATCGCGCTGTTCGTCTTCAACCTGATCCCGCTCCTGCCCCTGGACGGCGGTCACATCGTCGTCGCGCTATGGGACGGTCTGAAGCGCGTGTTCGCGAAGGTGTTCCGGCGCCCGCCGCCGAAGCCCGTCGATGCGACCAAGCTCGTACCAGTCACATTCGTGGTGGTGATCGCCCTGATCGGCATGGGCGCGATCCTGATCCTCGCCGACATCGTCAACCCGGTGTCGATCCTCTGAGCCCCGGCCGCGGAGCTTTTTTCGCGGTGGGTGTCGATTTCGGGGTTGCCCGTTCGCTGTGGGGATGAAACGGTTCCCCTGACGAAAGGACGCCACCATGAAGTACGTCATCATGTTCACCAGCACGCCCGCGCTCGATGCGGCCGTTCCGCCCGCGCAGGCGCAGGAAGTCTACGGACGCGTCTACGAGTGGTTCGCCGAGCACGGCGCCGTCATGACCGACGCCGGAGCCGAGCTGCAGCCCGTCGAGACGGCGACGACCGTGCGCCACGGCGCCGACGGCCCGGTCGTCGTCGACGGGCCGTTCACCGAGGCGCGTGAGGCGGTGGGCGGCTTCAGTGTGATCGACGTGCCCGATCTGGATGCCGCGCTGGCGCTCGCACGTTCGTGGCCCATGCTCGACCTGCCGGGCACGTCGGTCGAGGTGCGTCCGATGGTCACCGACTACAGCCAGTTCGAGGAATGACGACGCGGGATGCCGCGGCACCGGAGCCGGGCGGCGCCCGGTCCGCGGCATCCGATGCGCTCCTCGCCCGCGTCGTGCGCGACGAGTCGGGCCGGATCGTCGCGGCGCTCACGCGCTCGATCGGCAGCTTCGACGTCGCCGAAGAGGCGGTGGCCGATGCGGTCGTCGAAGCGCTCCGCGCCTGGCGGGTGGAGGGCATCCCGCCCCGTCCCGGCGGGTGGCTCCTTCAGGCCGCACGCCACAACGCGCTCGACCGCCTGCGGCGCGAGACGCGCTACCGCGACAAGCTGAGGCTGGTCGTGGAGCCGGACATCCCGGAGCCCGACCCGGGGACGGGCGGCGGTCGTGACATCGACGAACGCCTTCCTCTGCTGTTCGGATGCTGCCACCCCGCGCTCTCGCCCGACGCGCAGCTCGCGCTCACCCTGCGGGCGGTGTGCGGCCTGACGACCGCGCAGATCGCACGGGCGACACTGGGCACCGAGGCCACCGTCGCACAGCGCATCGTGCGGGCCAAGCGCAAGATCGGAGCGGCCGGCATCCCGATCCGCATCCCCGAACCCGCCGAGCGGTCCGGTCGCCTCGACATCGTGCTCACGGTCGTGTCGGTGATGTACGCCGAGGCCCACCTGCGTGCGGGCGCGGACGCCGCGGCGGATCGCGATCTCGCCGACGATGCACTGTGGCTCGCGCGCGTCGTGGCGCTCGCCCTGCCGCGCGAAGCAGAGGCGCAGGGACTCCTCTCGCTGCTGCTGTTCCATCGCGCGCGCGAGTCGGCGCGGTCGGTCGACGGCGATCTCGTGCTCCTCGGACTCCAGGACCGCACGCGGTGGGACTCCGCGCTGATGTCCGAGGCGCGGCTCGTCCTCGAGCGAGCTGCCCGGCTGCGCCGCCCCGGACGCTGGCAGCTGCACGCGGCGATCGCGGCCTGCCACGCAGATGCCGCGACCGCCGCCGAAACGGACTGGGCCCAGGTGCTCGTGCTCTACGACATGCTGTCCGCGTACGACCGGTCACCCATCGTGCGGCTCAACCGCGCGGTCGCGCTCGCCGAGGTCGCCGGTCCTGCGGTGGCGCTGGCCGAGGTCGACGGGCTCGAAGACGGGCTGTCGCGCTATCACCTGTGGCACGCGGTCCGCGGTCATCTGCTGAGGGCGCTCGGCCGCGACGACGAGGCGCTCGCCGCGGATCTGCGCGCGATGGAGCTCACCGCGAACGACGCCGAACGCCGACTCCTCGCGGCCCGCGCGCAGTGACGGCCGACCGCGGCGCTCAGGCGTCGACGGGCGAGAGCGCGGCCTCGACGAGTCGCTCGAGCGTCGTCATGCCGTCGCGCGACAGGATCGACTCCAGATGCCCTTGCACCGAGGCGAAGCCCGGTCCGCGTAGGGCGTACACATCACCCGTCGTCGGCTCGGCCGCCACCTCGGCGTCGCCGACCTGCGTCGTGCCGGGGGTGACGCGCGCGGTGAAGGTGTTGTAGAAGCCGATGGATGCCGGCATCCCGAACACGTCCACCGTCTTCTGCAGGCCCTGGTGGGGTGCGTCGAGCGGCACGAGGGCGATCCCGAGCGAATCCGCGAGGATCTGGTGGCTCAGGCACACGGCCAGCAGCGGCCTGCCCGACGCGCGGCGCCGTGCGACCACCGCGCGCATCCGCCGCATCCGCGCCGTCGACGGATCGCGGGGGTCGCCCGGGCCGGGGCCCGAAACGACGAGTTCGGCGTCGTCGATCTGCGCGTCCGTGACGTCTGCCCACGGCACGATCTGCACGGCGAGTCCGAGGTGCCTCAGCTGGTGCGCGAGCATCGTCGTGAACCGGTCCTCGGCGTCCACCACGATCGCCGATCGGCCGTGGAAGGGGCCACCGCGATCCAGCGCGTCCTGCGGATTGAGCCAGAACGACGCGAGCCGGGCGTTGCGCGAGGCGAGCAGCGCCGCGATGTCGGGATCGTCGGCGAGCGGCGTCGGATCGGCGCTCGGGGCGTCCTCGTCGATCGCGTCGGCGTCGACGGCGGGGATGACCGCGGGCCGGTCGCGCGGGACCGCCCCGATGGCGCCGAGCACCCCCGCGGCTTTGCCGTGCGTCTCGCTCACCTCTCCGTACGGGTCGGAGTGGCGCACGAGCGTCGCGCCGACCGGAACGCGGAGGCGGCCGTCCACGAGGTAGGCCGTGCGGATCAGGATCGGCGCGTCGAGGTCGTGGGTGGACTCGCCGTCGAGGATCACGTCGGTGCGCGGGGTGAACAGCGCCGCGACCCCCGAGTAGTAGCCGCGAGGAGTCGTCTCGTGGCGCGTGATCACGGTGCACGCATTCTGCATGGGAGAGCCCGTGACCGTCGGCGCGAACATCGTCTCGCGCAGGATCTCGCGCGGATCGAGCCGGCTGCGCCCCCGCAGCACGTACTCCGTGTGCGTGAGGCGCGACATCTCCTTCAGGTGCGGGCCCGTGATGCGTCCGCCGTCCGAGCAGACCGCACTCATCATCTTGAGCTCTTCGTCGACGACCATGAAGAGCTCTTCGGTCTCCTTGGTCGACTCGAGGAACGCCGTGAGCGTCTCGACGGTCGCGCCGCCTTCGGGATGCCGGAACGTGCCCGAGATCGGGTTCATCGTCACGATGCCGTCCCGCGCGCTCACATGGGCTTCCGGGCTCGCGCCCACCGCGACATGACCTGGCGTGACGACGGCGAAGGTCCAGTACGCTCCGCGCTCGTGCTCGAGCAGCGCACGGAACCACGTCAGGGCGGCCGTGGCGGCATCCGTCTCGACACCCGCGGTGAAATCGCGGCGGATGACGAAATTCGCGCCCTCGCCCAGGCCGATCTCTTCGGCGATGACCCGGCGCACGATCGCGGCGTAGTCCTCGTCGGCGATGTCGAAGCCCGCGTCCTCCAGCGGGATCGGAGCCGAGGGCAGCTGCGCGAGCGCCTCGGCCCGGTCGATCACGCGGCGCTCGCGCACGATGAGGCAGCGCAGCGGCGCACCGTCGTCGTGGCACTCGAAGCCCCGCTCACGCACCTGGCGGAACGGCACGAGCGCGAGCACCTCCTGAGGTGCGCCCGCGTCGTCCACGAGGGGGATCTCGGCGAGCATCTCCACATCGACGACGTCGCCGGTCAGGAGCTCGATCGTCGCGGGATCGCGCGAGATGAGGGCGAACGGGATGCCGCGCGCTGCGAGGTCGATCAGCGTCGCGAGTTCATTCGAGGAGGGTGCTGCAGACCCGGTCATCGTCGGTCTTTCGTCGTGGGGGCGGGGGCCCTACGAAGAAGACCGCCCTCCCTGGTCGGAGTGGCGGTCTGTGGTCGCGCGAACACACCGCCTAGAAGGCGGGCCACCATGTGGGGTTCGCACGCATGCGGCGAACTTATCACAACGGCCCTCCGCGTCCGGGCGGAGACCGCGGCGTGCAGTCTCCTCCCGACCGGAGCGGCGTAGGCTGGATGCCGTGCCTGCCGTGAATCTGGGGATGCCCAAAGTCCCCGAAACCCTCGCCCCCCGTCGCAAGTCCCGCCAGATCAGCGTCGGCAAGGTGCTCGTCGGCGGCGACGCGCCGGTGAGCGTCCAGTCCATGACGACGACGCCGACGACGAACATCAACGCGACGCTGCAGCAGATCGCCGAGCTGACGGCATCCGGATGCGAGATCGTGCGCGTCGCGGTGCCGTCGCAGGACGACGCGGACGTGCTGCACATCATCGCGAAGAAAAGCCAGATTCCGGTCATCGCCGATATCCACTTCCAGCCGAAGTACGTCTTCCAGGCGATCGACGCGGGTTGCGGCGCCGTGCGCGTCAACCCCGGCAACATCCGCAAGTTCGACGACCAGGTGGGCGCGATCGCCAAGGCGGCCAAGGATGCAGGGGTGTCGCTGCGCATCGGCGTCAACGCGGGTTCGCTGGATCCGCGGCTGCTGGAGAAGTACGGCAAGGCGACGCCCGAGGCGCTCGTCGAGAGCGCGGTCTGGGAGGCGTCGCTGTTCGAGGAGCACGACTTCCACGACTTCAAGATCTCGGTCAAGCACAACGACCCGGTCGTCATGGTCAAGGCGTACCGTCTGCTCGCCGAGCGCGGCGACTGGCCCCTGCACCTCGGTGTGACCGAGGCGGGCCCCGCCTTCCAGGGGACGATCAAGAGCGCCACGGCTTTCGGCATCCTCCTCGGAGAGGGCATCGGCGACACGATCCGCGTCTCGCTCTCGGCGCCGCCTGCCGAAGAGGTCAAGGTCGGCCACCAGATCCTGCAGTCGCTCAACCTGCGCGAGCGCAAGCTCGAGATCGTGTCGTGCCCGTCCTGCGGGCGCGCACAGGTCGATGTCTACACGCTCGCCGACGACGTCACCGAGGGCCTCAAGGACATGACCGTGCCGCTGCGCGTCGCCGTCATGGGGTGCGTCGTCAACGGCCCCGGAGAGGCGCGCGAAGCCGACCTCGGCGTCGCCTCCGGCAACGGCAAGGGGCAGATCTTCGTGAAGGGCCAGGTCATCAAGACCGTCCCCGAAGCCGACATCGTCGCGACGCTCATCGAGGAGGCCAATCGCCTCGCCGCCGAGATAGGGCCCGAAGCCGGCATCGGCACGGCGCAGGTCATCACGAGCTGAGCCGCGCCCGGTTTCGCCGCACGCGGCATCCCAAGGTCGGAGAATCACGCGAGAGTCGGAGGATCCGACGCGCATCGTCCGACCTATGACGCTTTCTCCGATCCTCGCGCGCGATCGGAGCCCGGTTGGGCTCAGCTCCAGAGCGAGTGGTAGGCGTTGATCGCGGGCTGGCCGCCCAGGTGCGCGTACAGGACGTTCGAGTCCTTCGGGATGTCACCGCTCTGCACGAGCTCGATCAACCCCGCCAGTGACTTGCCCTCGTATACGGGGTCGGTGATCATCGCCTCCAGCTGGGCGCCGAGGGCCATCGCCTCCATCGTCGACTCGACGGGGATGCCGTACAGATCGCCCGCCCAGCCCTCGAGGACCTGGATCTCGTCGTCGCGCAGATCGCGCCCGAGTTCGATGAGCGCCGCGGTGTGGCGCGCGATGCGCTCGACCTGATCGCGGGTCTTCTCGATCGTGGCCGACGCGTCGATGCCGAGCACGCGGCGCTCGACTCCGGTCAGGTCTTCCAGGGCCGCGAACCCGGCGATCATGCCGGCGTGCGTCGAGCCGGTCACCGTGCACACGATGATCGTGTCGAACGTGATGCCGAGCGCCTTCTCCTGCTCGGCGACCTCGAAGGCCCAGTTCGCGAAGCCGAGGCCGCCGAGCGGGTGCTCGGACGCGCCGGCCGGGATCGGATAGGGCTTGCCGCCGGAGGCCTCGACCTCCGCGAGCGCGTTCTTCCACGAATCTCGCACCCCGATGTCGAATCCGGCGTCGTCGAGCCGCGAGTCCGCGCCCATCATGCGCGAGAGCAGGATGTTGCCGACCTTGTCGTTCACCGGGTCGTCCCACGGCACCCACTTCTCCTGCACGAGGCGTGCCTTCAGCCCCAGGTGGGCGGCGACGGCGGCGACCTGCCGGGTGTGGTTCGACTGGTATCCGCCGATCGAGACGAGGGTGTCGGCGCCGGACGCGAGGACGTCGGGGACGATGTACTCGAGCTTGCGGATCTTGTTCCCGCCGTACGCGAGTCCGCTCGAGACGTCTTCGCGCTTGGCCCAGATCTGGGCGCCGCCCAGGTGCTGCGTGAGTCGCGGGAGATGCTGCAGTGGGCTGGGGCCGAACGTGAGCGGGTGGCGGGGGAACTCGGCGAGCTTCATGGGATTCCTCGGGTGGCGGTGACGCCCTGCGGTAAACCACGGGCGGAATGCAATATATTGCACCGTGTGTGGCCGGGGTCTGTCAAGTTCCGTGCAGAGATCCACCCGGGGTCCGGATGTCGTCGCGCGTGTTCAGCGTCGTGCGCACCGCGATCTCGAGCGCGCGGGCGATGTCCTGCAGGGGGAGCGAGGCGATCTGCGACGACGGGCTGTCCTCCTGCGACCACGGCACATGGACGAATCCGCACCGGACTCCCGGGGGTGCGGTATCCATCGCGACGAAGAAGACGTGATTGCACACGAACGTCCCCGCGGAGTGTGACACCTCGGCCGGTATTCCCGCGCGCTCCAGATCGCGCGCGATCGCCTTGACCGGCAGGGAGGAGAAGTAGGCGGCGGGCGCTCCTTCCCTCACTGCGACATCGACCGGCTGGGATCCGCCGTTGTCGGGGATCCGTGCGTCCACGAGGTTGACCGCGATGCGCTCGATGCCGATCGCACGTCGTCCGCCCGCGAGACCCGCGGCGATCACGAGATCCGGTCGATGCCGCGCGATCAGCGTCGTCATACGCGCCCGCGACCCCTCGAACGTGACCGGCAGGATCTCGGTCACCAGCTCTTCGGGGCCGGTCCACTGCGCGGCGACGATCTTCACGGCGTCACCCGAGGGGTTGGCCAGGTCGCCCGCGAAGGGCTCGAATCCGGTCAGCAGCACGGTCGCCATCGCTCCAGCGTAGGCACCGCGGCGTGGGCCGCGCTGCCGGTGGAGCGGGTCTCCGAAAGCGCCGGCGGGGGAAATGAACCATCGGCCGTGTGCCGGACACTACAAGATATGGGCGATGCCGACGAAGACTTGTGGTTTCGAGTGCGTGAGGGTGATGAGGGCGCTCTGGGCGCGCTGTTCGACCGTCACGAGGCCCGGGTCTTCCGGCATGCGCGTCGTCTGCTGAGCAATCGGGAGGACGCGAAGGATGCGGTCGCGATCGCGTTCTTCGAACTGTGGCGGAAGAGGGCGACCGTGCGCCTGGTGGAGGGCTCGCCTGTGCCGTGGCTGCTGAACACGGCATCGCATGCAGCCCGGAACCTCGAGCGGTCTCGTCGTCGGTATCGCGATCTGATCGCCCGTACACCGGCAGAGCCTCACGCTCCACCCCCGAGGACGCGCGACGAGAGCGGTGTGATGGCGGCGCTGAAACGCCTGCCGGCGAAGGAACAGAGCGTCATCGTGCTCACGGTGCTCGAGGGATACTCCGAACGGACCACGGCGCATGCCCTGGGCATCCCGGTCGGGACGGTGAAGTCGCGTCTCGCGCGCGCGAAATCCAAGCTCCGCGGTGAGCTCGAGGCGATGGAGGCATCATGGACGTGAAAGACGATGGACTGTCGTCGGGGGAGCACGCCGAGCTGCGCGACCTCGTGCTGGCCGGCACCCACCGGATCCGGCCGGCGGGATCTCATCGCAATCAGCTGCTGGCCGGGGCGCTCGCCCTCGTGCTGATCGGTGGAGTGGCCGGGGGAGCAATCGCGGCGGCCCTGACCGTCGGCGTGGACACGGCGACGATGACGCCGGCACCTTCGCCGACCCAGAGTGCGGCACCGACACCGACACCGACGCCGAGCGGCACGCCCACCGCCACACCGGACGTGTCCGCTCCCGTGACCGTCGGGGGAGACTGCGCCCTGCTCCTCTCCACGGCGGAGGTGAGCGAGATCCTCGGTGTCGCCGCCGAGGCGCGGCATCCGCTCTTCGTGGACGACCCGTCGCTCATCGGCGGTGTCACCTGCAGCTGGTCCGCCGTCGGCGAGACCCACCCGTACCTCTACGTCGCGGCCTATCCGATCGACGTCGTCCCCGCCGACATCCAGGTGAAGGCGGGAGTGATGCCCGCGTGCGACGGCTTCGACGAATGCGCCTACTCCGCGCGTTACGGAGACGCGTGGCTCGTGGCGTACGGAGGCGACACGGAGCAGGCCGTGCGCGCCGTCGGACTCGCCGGCCCGCGCGCGGAGAGCGAGCCCGGCATCCCGACGGCGCTTCCCGCCGGCGTGTGGCCGCTGCCGGCGTGCGAGGAACTCCGCGCCGTGATGGCCTCGCACCTCTCGCGCGACGATCTCGGGCCGTACGAGGGCGACGCGCACCCGAGCGGCATCGCTTTCGACCTCCTGACGGCGAACGGTCTGACGTCGTGGTGCGGCTCGCACGGCACGCCGCCCGCAGTGAACCCGCGGAACGCCCTCGAGTTGATCGAGATCGACCTCGGGCCGGGCAGTCGCGGCGCGCCGGCCAACGCGGTCGCGACCGCCGGCCTCGTGCCGGTGGACGTTCCGGGCGCGACGACGGCATGGATCGGTCCGTTGGACTCGGACACCACGGTGATCGTCGCGGCGACCGACCGCAACGCCATACGGGTCTCGGCGCGCTTCCTCGATCCCGATACCCTCGCGGCGTTGACGGGGGCGCTCATCGCCCACCTCGACGCGAGCGTCCGTTGACGCGGCGCCGCCGACGGCCGCGCGTCTAAGCTTGACCCTCGTGGTCACACGTCTCTCGCACTTCTTCCTCCGCACGCTGCGCGAAGACCCCTCGGATGCCGAGGTCGCCTCGCACCGCTGGCTCGTCCGCGCCGGCTACATCCGTCGTCAGGCGCCGGGCGTTTTCGCCTGGCTGCCGCTGGGCCTGCGGGTGAAGGCGAAGATCGAGACGATCATCCGCGAGGAGATGGCGAACGCCGGGGCGTACGAGGTGCACTTCCCGGCGCTGCTGCCGCGGGAGCCCTACGAGGTGACCGGACGCTGGGAGGAGTACGGCGACGGCATCTTCCGCCTGAAGGATCGGAAGGGCGCCGACTACCTGCTCGCTCCGACGCACGAAGAGGTCTTCACCCTGCTCGTGAAGGACCTGTACTCGTCGTACAAGGATCTGCCGCTGTCGATCTACCAGATCCAGGACAAGTACCGCGACGAGGCGCGCCCCCGCGCCGGACTCCTCCGCGGCCGCGAGTTCACGATGAAGGACGCGTACTCGTTCGACTACACGGATGCCGGCCTCGACGCGTCCTACATGGCCCAGCGCGACGCGTACGAGCGCATCTTCGCGCGCCTCGGCCTGGAGTACGTCATCGTGCAAGCGGATGCCGGCGCGATGGGCGGATCCCGATCCGAGGAGTTCCTGCACCCCACCCCGGTGGGGGAGGACACGTTCGTGCGCTCGGCCGGCGGCTACGCGGCGAACGTCGAAGCGTTCACGACGGTGGCGCCCGAGCCGATCCCCTACGACGGGCTGCCCGATCCGGTGATCTTCGACTCGCCCGACACCCCGACGATCGCGACGCTCGTCGCGCACGCCAATGCCCACCTCGACGCCCCCGCGGAGGGGGAGTGGACCGCGGCGCACACGCTCAAGAACGTCGTGCTGGCCCTCACGCACATCGACGGCACGCGTGAGCTCGTGATCATCGGTCTTCCCGGCGACCGCGACGTCGACGACAAGCGTGTCGAGGTCGCTTTCGCCCCCGCGGCCGTCGAAGCGGCCACGGACGAGGACTTCGAGCGTCACCCGATGCTCACCAAGGGGTACATCGGACCCTGGTCCCCGACGGGCGCCATCCTCGGCGAGGAGTCGGCGACCGGCATCCGTTATCTGCTCGACCCGCGGGTCGTCGAGGGGACGAGCTGGATCACCGGTGCGAACATCGATCAGAAGCACGTGCACTCCCTCGTCGCGGGGCGCGATTTCGCATCGGACGGTTTCGTCGAGGTCTCGACCGTCCGCGAGGGCGACCCGGCACCCGACGGGTCAGGTCCGGTCACGCTCGCCCGCGGCATGGAGATCGGGCACGTCTTCCAGCTCGGCCGCAAGTACGCCGACGCGCTCGGACTCAAGGTGCTCGACGAGAACGGCAAGCTCGTGACCGTCACGATGGGCTCGTACGGCATCGGGGTGACACGCATCCTCGCCATCATCGCCGAGCTCAACAACGACGATAAGGGCCTCATCTGGCCCGAGTCCGTCGCGCCGTTCGACGTGCACGTCGTCGCCGCGGGCCGGGATGCCGTCGCGTTCGACGTCGCGGCGCAGCTGTCGGCCGATCTCGAGGCCGCGGGTCTCGATGTGCTCTACGACGACCGTCCGAAGGTGTCGCCCGGTGTGAAGTTCGGCGACGCCGAGATCGTCGGTGTGCCCAAGATCGTCATCGTCGGCCGCGGCGCCGCAACCGGCGAGGTCGAGCTCTGGGACCGCCGCACGGGGGACCGCCAGACGCTCGCGCTCGCCGAGGCGCTGCAGCGGCTCACCGGACGCTGACCGACCTCGCTTTCCGCGGGACAGGGCATTCCGCCGAACCGGCGCGTCGTGCGCCCCCGTCTCGGCGGAATCTCCCGTCTCGGGTAGGTCAGAGCGGTGAGGTCAGAGCCCTCAGGTCAGAGCGGTGAAGCGGGAGTGGTGAAATCCGCGCTCAGCAGCTGATCTTCTCGTGCCGCATCGTGTCGTCGGGCGTGTCCTTCGTCACGAGGGCCTTGAGCATGCCCGCGGCCATCACGATCTTCCCGTGCTTCGGTTCCCAGAATTCGCACTCGACGGGGGTGACCCGCAGCAGCGCGATGTCGGGGGTCTCCAGGCCGTCCTCGAACCAGATGTCGAGGGACGGCGTGTAGAGCTCCTCCATCTTGGCCCGGTCGTGGACGATGCTCCCGCGACCGGCGACCGACACGAACCTCATGCCCTTCGCGTCGAGGTAGGACAGGCCCAGGTCGTGGTCGGCGCGCACTTCGTCGACCTTCTTGCTGTCGTCTGCCGTGAAGAACCAGATGTCGCCGTTCTCGTCCATCTGGCGCGTGCTCATCGGACGGGCGACGAGGTTGCCCGCCGCATCCTGCGTCGTGAGCATCGTGAAGTCGATGTCCTCCACCAGCTCTTTCAGTCGCGCGATCGCTTCGGTCCGTGTCATTGTCTCGTCGGTCATCCCCCGAGCGTCACACCGCGTGCCGCCCACGGGCGAGGGGTTGACAGAGTCTGTGCCGGTGCTCAGTCGGTCAGCCGCGCGAAGCGCGCGCGGAAGAAGCAGAAGACCCCGTAGGCGACGAAGCCCGCGCCGACGGCGGCGACGAGCCACGGACCGGCGTCGAGGAGGAGAAGGGCTTTGAGGGCGCCGTCGAGCCCGCCCGCGGTCGTGGCATCCCCACTGAGCGACGCGACCACGAGGAGGACGCCGACGATCAGCAGCGCGATGCCCTTCGCGACGAAGCCCACGACGCCCAGACCCGCGAGATTGCGCCCCACACCCTCGCGGGGAATCGTGACCTTGCTGCGGAACGAACGACGCACGCCCATCACGACGAAGACGATTCCGCCGATCCCGATGCCCACCCCCGTCAGCGCCAGCACGACCGGACCGCCCGGGACGGACAGAACGCCTCTGCTCACACGCTCGACGGCCTCTTCCGTGTCGATGCGGGCGCCGATCGCGACGGATGCGGCGATGAGACCGAGCGCGGTGAAGATCGCGGCTTGACCCCACGCGCCGATGCGCAGTCCCCACATGCGCGCGATCCCCTGCGCGTCGTCAGAGGGCGGTCGGACGAGGATGCCCTCCAAGATCTGCCACGCACCCAGTGCGCACAGCGCGATCGCGACGAACCACAGCACGACGAAGCCGAGCGGGAACGCGGAGATCGCCATGAGCGCGCCGGATTGGTCGGTCGCCCCGTCGCCGCCGAAAGCCACGACGAGGGCGATGATTCCGATCAGGACGTGGACGAGTCCGTTCGCCACGTAGCCGGCGCGCGCCATGGCCCGGAACGGCGTGTTCTGCTCCGCCTCCCGGGCGACGCGCTTGGGCGCTGTGGACTCCACCGGGTCAGCCTACGCGGGCGTCGCGGGCGGGCGGGTCGACTTAGGATGGCCCGGATGACCGTCGAGCGAGCCGCCGCCGTCCGGAGGCCGCGCCTGCGTCGTGCGCTCCGGCTGCTCGAGAACGCGCCGGCTCGGGTCGCGCTCGTGATCGGCTTCGGCGTCTTCGCCCTCGGCGTGTTCATCGTGACCCGGCCGCTGACCTCGCTGTGGCTGCTCGCGGTCCTGGTTGGCCTGAGCGCGATCGTCTCGGGGGTGCTCGGGCTTGCCGACACCGAGTCGGATGCGGGGCCCGGCGCCGGATCCTGGCCGGGCCGGGGGCCGATCCTGTGGAATCGGGTGATCTGCGTCCTGTGGATCCTCGGCGGAGCCGCGGTGCTGGTGTGGCTCGGGCGCAGCATCGAGCTGCTCCCGACCGTGCTGAGCGTCCTCCTCGTGCTCGGCGGCCTGGGCTCGCTGGTCGGCGTGACGCGGGGGAGGGTGAGCGAGCGGGTGCTCGCGGTCGCGTCCGGCGTCGCACAGATCGTGTTCGGCGTCCTCGCTCTGCTCTGGCCCGACCTCACTCTGCTCATCGCGGCCGTGTTGTTCGGCATCCGGACCGTCGTGTACGGCCTGTCGCTCATCTGGCGTGCCGGTCGGCGGCTGTCGCGCGCCCCGTCGCAATCGCCTGAGTCCGCGCCCAGCCGGCGCAGCCTCCTGCTGCTGGATGCCGGGCGCTACGCCCTCGCGGTGGCGCTCGTGGTGCTCGCCGGCACGGCCTGGTGGGTCAACAGCTGGCTCGCGGACGGCTCGCCGGTCGTCGACGCGTTCTACGACGCGCCGGCGGAGACCCCGGAGGATCCCGGCGTGCTCATCCGCTCGGACGAGTACCTGGGCAGTGCGCCGGCCGGCGGCAGGGTGCAGCGCATCCTGTACAGCACGACGGACGCGGTCGGCGTGCGGGCGATCTCGAGCGCGTTGGTGATCTCGCCGACGGAGGTACCGCCCGGCCCGCGGCCGGTGATCCTCTGGAACTGGGGCACGACGGGAGTGACGCGCGGTTGCGCGCCGAGCCTGATGGACTCGACGGCGACGCGCTGGGCGATCCCCGCGGTCGAGGACGCGCTCGCGCGTGGCTGGGTCATCGTGGCGTCCGACTACACCGGTCGCGGAGCGGACGGCCGTTTTCCGTACCTCATCGGCGAGGGCGAGGCGCGGTCGAGCATCGACGCGGTGCGGGCGGCGCGGAGCCTGGACAACCTGCGCCTGTCCTACGACGTGGTCGTCTGGGGCCACTCGCAGGGCGGCCACGCGGCCCTGTGGACCGAGCCCGTCGCCGCCGAGTACGAGCCCCGCATGCGGGTGCTCGGCACGGCGGCGCTCTCGCCGCTGACCGACCCCCTCGCGATGGCGCGCGAGCTCACGCGACGTGACGCATCGGCGGAGCTGTCGATCATGGTGTCGTGGGTGCTCGTGCCGTACGCGGAGGTCTACCGCGACGTGAACGTCGAGGATTACGTGGCGACATCGGGTCGGGCGATCGTGCGGGAGATGACCCAGCGGTGCCTGAGCGAGCCCGGACTCTTCGTTTCGGCCATCACGTCGCTCGGCGTCTCGGCCGACGAGCCGCTCTACCCGGCGAACCTCACGGGCGGGCCGCTCGGACGGCGGCTCGATCAGAACGCCGCGACGGGGCCGTGGGAGTCGCCGCTGCTGATCGGCTGGTCCCAGGAGGACGAGGTCATCCCGACCGCCCTGCCGGAGCGCTTCGTCGCGGCGGCGTGCGAGGCGGGCGCGGATGTGCGCTGGGTGACGTATCAGCGCGGCGATCACCGCTCACTCATCGTCCCGTCGTCCGCCTTCCCCGGCACCCTCATGAGGTGGACGCAGGCGCGCTTCGACCGCGACGACGACCTCGTCTCGGACTGCGACCGGCTGGTGGACGCGGACTGAGTCGGACGACCCGCGGTCAGCCCTTCTCGTGCGGGGCGCCGTGCAGGTGGTCGCGGTGCTTCTCCGCCTCGTGCTGCTTGGTCGGCAGGTCCACCGGTCCGGTGACCGACAGCTCGTCCTCCCACACGGCGATGCCGTCGACGTCCGGCATGAGCGCGCGCGTGAACACCGGGTTGCGGCCCGCGCGGCGCTGCGACGTGTAGTCCTTGAGCAGCCGGAAGGCGATGCCCGACAGCAGCGCGATCGCGATGAGGTTCACGAGCGCCATCAGACCCATCGCCCCGTCGGCGAAGTTCCACACCAGATCGGCCGAGACCACCGATCCGACGAAGACCGCGATCACGGCGAGCACCCGATAGACGGTCAAGACGATGGGCCGGGGGGTGATGAACTCGATGTTCGACTCTCCGTAGTAGTAGTTCCCGAGGATCGAGCTGAACGCGAGCATGAAGATGATGATGCTCAGCAGGATGTTCGACCACTCGCCGAGGGTGCTCGTGAGCGCCCCCTGTGTCAGGCCGATGCCCCTTTCGGCGGTCGCGAGATCGGGCACCGAGACGAGGATGATGAACGCTGTGATCGAGCACACCAGGAATGTGTCGAAGTAGACGCCGAGCGTCTGCACGAGACCCTGCTTCACGGGATGCGTCACGGCGGCGGCCGCGCCGGCGTTGGGTGCCGAGCCGAGGCCCGCCTCGTTCGAGAACATGCCCCGCTTGACGCCGGTGAGGATGATGTAGCCGAGCGTGGCGCCGACCACTTCGTTGAAGCCGAACGCCTCCGTGAAGATCGAGGCGAACGCGGCGGGGATGCGGTCCGCGTGCATCGCGAGGATCACGATGCCCACGAGCAGGTAGAGCAGCGCCATCACGGGCACGAGCAGCTGCGTGACCGAGGCGATGCGGCGGACGCCGCCGAAGATGACGAGCGCCATCAGCACCGCCAGCCCGATGCCGACGCCCCACGGCAGCCACGCCGCCGAGTCCTCGCCGAAGCTGCCGGACAGGGTCGCCTGGATCGTGTTGGCCTGCAGGGATGAGAATGCGACGGGGAAGCACACGATGAGGATCACGGCGAAGAGGATGCCCATCCAGCGCGCCTTCAGACCGCGCTGCATGTAGTACGCCGGACCGCCGCGGAAGCCGTCCTTGTCGCGGATCTTGAACAGCTGCGCGAGCGAGGACTCGATGAAGCTCGACGCGCCGCCGATGAACGCCATGAGCCACATCCAGAACACCGCGCCGGGTCCGCCGATCGCGATGGCCGTCCCAACTCCGGCGATGTTCCCCACGCCGACGCGCGAGGCCGCCGAGATCGTGAAGGCCTGGAACGCCGAGACGGACTGCGGCCTGCCGTCGACATCCTTCGGGGTCTTGTCGGTCAGGGTGCGGAACATCTCCGGGATGAGCCGGAACTGCACGACACCCGAGCGGACGGTGAAGTACAGCCCGAGGACCACGACGACCGGCAGCACCACCCAGGTCCAGAGGTTGTCGCCCCACGTCAGCAGCCAGTCGTTGATCGCTTCCATGAGGGCAGTATGTCGGGGGTCTTCGACGCACCGCCACCTTCGCCGGCAGATTTTCCCTGCCCGCAACACGGCGACCGTCCGCGGCTCCCGGTTCGCTGCGCGCGGCATCCGGTAGCCTGGAGGGATGCCGCGCGACGGCGCCAGCTCAGACGGCGCCGGCTGATTTGGCGCGCGGCGGCGACAGCTGAATAGGGAGGTCACTTGTGGACATCGATCTGTCACTCTTGCGGACGATTGAGCGAGAGAAGGAGATCCCGTTCGATGAGCTCGTGCGCATCATCGAGCAGGCGATTCTGACCGCCTACGCGAAGCACACGTCCCCGACGGGCGAACTGCCCGACGGCGCGCGTGCCGTCCTCGACCGCAAGACCGGCCACGTGGCCGTCTTCGTCCCGGTCGTCGACGAAGAAGGTGCCGTGATCGGCGAGGAGGAGACCACTCCCGACGACTTCGGCCGCATCGCGGCCTTCGCCGCGAAGCAGGTCATCAGCCAGCGCCTGCGCGACATCGCCGATGACGCCGTGCTCGGCGAATTCCGCGGCAAGGAGGGCGACATCGTCGCCGGTGTGGTCCAGCAGGGCCCGAACCCGCGCATGGTGCACGTCGACCTCGGCACGATCGAGGCGATCCTCCCTCCGGAGGAGCAGGTGGCCGGTGAGGACTACGCCCACGGCGCCCGCCTGCGCGTCTACGTGACCTCTGTCGCCAAGGGCACCAAGGGGCCGCAGATCACGGTCTCGCGGACGCACCCGGGACTCGTGCGGAAGCTCTTCGCGCTCGAGGTGCCCGAGATCCACGCGGGACTCGTCGAGATCGTCTCCCTCGCGCGCGAGGCGGGCCACCGCACCAAGATCGCGGTCAAGGCGAACGACCCGACGATCAACGCGAAGGGTGCGTGCATCGGCGAACTCGGTCGCCGCGTCCGGGCCGTGACGGAGGAGCTCGGCGGCGAGAAGATCGACATCGTCGACTACGACCCCGAGCTCGCGAAGTTCGTCGCGAACGCGCTGTCGCCGGCGAAGGTCACGTCGAGCTTCATCCTCGACGCGTCCACGAAGGCCGTGCGCGCGCTCGTGCCCGACTACCAGTTGTCGCTCGCGATCGGCAAAGAGGGACAGAACGCGCGCCTGGCCGCCAAGCTGACCGGCGCCAAGATCGACATCCAGCCCGACAGCGTCCTGGAGAGCTGAGCGCACGCCCAGCTCGAGGCGAGCAGAGGTGTAAGATGGAACCCGTACGAACGTGCGTCGGATGCCGCGCGCGTGCTCCCCGGTCCGCACTCCTCCGAGTCGTGGCCGTCGATTCCTCCCTCGTCGCAGACGAGCGGGCGTCGTTGCCGGGACGAGGCGCGTGGGTGCATGAGACGCGCGAATGCGTGGATGCCGCCCTGCGGCGTCGCGCGTTCGTGCGGGCATTGCGTGTGACAGGCCCTCTGGATGCGCAGACCTTCGAGAAACGGCTGAACGGCTATGGAAACAAAGTGAACGGCTCGAAATGAGACCCGTCCGCGACTGAGGTCTGCCCTGCCTGGGTGGACCAACCCAGACAGGAGAATTGTGGCTGCCAAACCACGCGTACACGAGATCGCATCCGAACTCGGTGTCGACAGCAAGATCGCTCTTGCGAAGCTGAAGGAACTCGGCGAGTTCGTCAAGAGCCCCTCATCCACCATCGAGCCCCCCGTGGCCCGCAAGCTCCGCGCTGCCCTCGAGGCGGACGGCGCGGGCAAGCCCGCGGAGGCGGCCGCCTCGGCATCCGCCGCCCCGGCGAAGCCGGCGACGACCGCGCGCCCCGGTGCGGCACGCCCCGGCGCGCCGCGTCCCGCGGCGCCGGCCGCCGCGGCTCCCGCGGCTCCGGCTCCCGCTGCCTCGGCTCCGGCTGCTTCGGCGGCGCCCGCGCCTGCGGCCCCGAGCCCCGCGGCAGCGGCCCCGGCGGCTCCCGCCGCCCCGGCGCAGCCCTCGGGTGACGCGCCGACCCCCGCGGCTCCGCGCCCCGGCGGTGCGCCCGGCGCCCCGCGTCCGGGCAACAATCCCTTCTCCAGCTCGCAGGGCATGGGTCAGCGGCCCGCGGGCCCGCGTCCGGGCAACAACCCGTTCGCGAGCGCGCAGGGGATGGGTCAGCGCCCGACCCCCGGCAACATCCCGCGTCCGCAGGCGCCGCGTCCCGGCGCTCCGCGTCCGGGTGCTCCGGGCGCGCGTCCAGGCGGCCCCGGTCGTCCCGGCGGTGCGGGTCGGCCCGGCGCCCCGTTCCAGCAGCGTCCCGGCGGTCCCGGTCGCCCCGGCGGTGCCGGCGGCGGCTTCCAGCGACCCGGTGGCGCTCCCGGTGGTGCACCCGGCGGCTTCGCCGGTCGTCCCGGCGGTGGCGGCGGCCGAGGCCGTGGCCCCGGCGGTGGCACCGCGGGTGCCTTCGGCAAAGGCGGCGGCAAGTCCAAGCAGCGTAAGTCGCGTCGGGCGAAGCGGCAGGAGTTCGAGATGCGGGATGCCCCGCAGGTCGGCGGCGTCAACGTTCAGAAGGGCAACGGCGAGATCATCCGGCTTCGTCGCGGCGCGTCGATCTCGGACTTCGCCGACAAGCTCGAGGCGATCCGCGGCTACACCGTGCAGCCCGGCACGCTCGTGACCATCCTGTTCAACCTGGGCGAGATGGCGACGGCGACCGAGTCGCTCGACGAGGCGACCTTCGAGGTCCTCGGCGAGGAGCTCGGCTACAAGATCCAGATGGTCTCGCCCGAGGATGAGGACAAGGAGCTCCTCGAGGGCTTCGGTCTGGACCTCGATGCCGAGCTCGAGAACGAGGACGAGGCCGACCTCGAGATCCGTCCGCCGGTCGTCACCGTCATGGGTCACGTCGACCACGGTAAGACGCGACTCCTCGACGCGATCCGCCAGACCAACGTCGTCGCCGGTGAGGCGGGCGGCATCACGCAGCACATCGGTGCGTACCAGGTCTGGACGGAGCACGAGGGCATCGAGCGCGCGATCACCTTCATCGACACCCCGGGTCACGAGGCGTTCACCGCCATGCGTGCCCGTGGTGCGCAGGTGACCGACCTCGCGATCCTCGTGGTCGCCGCCGACGACGGCATCATGCCGCAGACGGTGGAGGCGCTCAACCACGCGCAGGCCGCTGGTGTGCCGATCGTCGTGGCCGTCAACAAGGTCGACAAGCCCGACGCCAACCCGGCCAAGGTGCGCCAGCAGCTCACCGAGTACGGTCTGGTTGCCGAGGAGTACGGCGGCGATGTCATGTTCATCGACGTGTCGGCCCGCGCCGGCACCGGCATCCAGGAACTGCTCGACGCCGTCCTGCTGACCGCGGATGCCGGTCTCGACCTCACCGCCAACCCGAACAAGGCCGCCCGCGGTGTCGCGATCGAAGCGAAGCTCGACAAGGGCCGCGGTTCGGTGGCGACGGTTCTGATCCAGTCCGGAACGCTGCGCGTCGGCGACGCGATCGTCGCGGGCACCGCCTACGGCCGCGTGCGCGCCATGGCGGACGAGAACGGCGAGCCCGTGCTCGAGGCCTGGCCGTCGCGTCCCGTGCAGGTGCAGGGGCTCAACTCCGTGCCCCGCGCCGGCGACACGTTCATCGTGACCGACGAAGACCGCCTGGCCCGTCAGATCGCGGAGAAGCGCGAAGCCGCCGAGCGCAACGCCCAGCTGGCCAAGGCCCGCAAGCGCATCTCGCTCGAGGACTTCACCCGTGCTCTGCAGGAGGGCAAGGTCGAGTCGCTCAACCTCATCATCAAGGGTGACGTGTCGGGTGCCGTCGAGGCGCTCGAGGAATCGCTCCTCAAGATCGAGGTCGACGAGTCGGTGCAGCTGCGCATCATCCACCGCGGCGTCGGTGCCATCACCGAGTCGGATGTGAACCTGGCGACGATCGACAACGCGATCATCATCGGCTTCAACGTCCGTCCCGACACGAAGGCGCGCGAGCGCGCTTCGCGCGAAGGCGTCGACATCCGGTTCTACTCGGTCATCTACAACGCGATCGACGACGTCGAGCAGTCCCTCAAGGGCATGCTCAAGCCGGAGTTCGAAGAGGTGCAGTCGGGTGTCGCCGAGATCCGCGAGGTGTTCCGCTCCTCGAAGTTCGGCAACATCGCCGGTGTCATCGTGCGCTCCGGCACGATCACGCGCAACGCCAAGGCGCGGGTCATCCGCGACGGCGTCGTGCTGGCCGACGGTCTGCAGATCGAGTCGCTGCGTCGCTTCAAGGACGACGTCACCGAGGTGCGCACGGACTTCGAGGCCGGTATCGGTCTCGGCAAGTTCAACGACATCCAGGTCGGCGACGAGATCGAGACGACCGAAATGGTGGAGAAGCCGCGCGGCTGATCTGCTGACGCTGCGGCGACGGATGTCCCGCCCAGGCAACGGGAACCCCCGAGACCCCGACTGCCTGGGCGGGACATCCGTCACCTCCGCCGGCTCTCACCGCTGTGGTGAATGAAGAAAGGCAAGTAGGAAATGGCTGGAGAACGACAGGCGCGCGTCGCCGACCGCATCCGCGTGGTGCTGGCGGAGCGCCTCGAGCGGGGGCTGCGCGATCCGCGGCTCGGATTCGTCACGATCACCGACGTCAAGGTGACCGGCGACCTCCAGCACGCGTCGGTGTTCTACACCGTGATGGGCGATGAGGCGCTGCGCGCCGACACCGCCGCGGCGCTCAAGTCCGCGACCGGCATGCTCCGCTCCGAGGTCGGCAAGAACCTGAACACGCGCCTCACCCCGACGCTCGAGTTCATCCTCGACGCGATCCCCGAGAACGCCGACCACATCGCCGCGCTTCTGCGCGAAGCGCGCGAGCGCGACGCGGCGGTCGCCGGTCTCGCGGCGTCGGCGCAGTACGCCGGCGACGCCGACCCGTACGTCAAGCCGCGCGACCTCGACGAAGCCGAGGAAGAAGCAGACGACGAAGGCGTCACGGGCCGGGAGCCCGCGCAGCCCGCCGAGTGATCACGTCTGCACCGCGCATCGGCGGGATCATCGCAGCCCTGCTGCTCACCGCCGTTCTGTCGGCATGCACGACCGAGGAGGGATCCGCGCCTTCCGATCCGCCGACGGCGTCCGCTGTGGCTTCGCCTTCCGACTCGGTCTCGCCCTCGGCGAGCGAACCCGCGCAGACCGCCGGACTCTCCGCCGACGGCATCGGCCCGTATGTGCTGGGCGGTTCGTTCGAAGACGCGAGGGCGCGCCTCGGCGTTCCGGATTCGTCGGCGGGAGAGGACCGCTGCCCGTGGTTCGTCTCGTCAGGCGACCCGCAGACGCTCATGACGTATGTCATGGCCGGAATGCCCGACGGCGTGACGGCGGATGACGAGATCATCAGCGTCAGCATCCAGGGCGACGGCTCGGCGGATGACTCCCCGACGACTGCGGAGGGGGTCGGCTTGGGTTCGAGCGAGTCCGACGTCGTCGCGGCGTACCCGGGCGCGACCACGGACAGCGTCCTGAACTCCGAATCTGCGCTCCGCGTCACCGAGGGCTCGAACGCGATGGTGTTCCAGTTCCGTGACGGCGCGGTCTATCTGGTCACGGTGCTGCCGGCCTCCGAGCCGGTCCCCGCCGAGTACTGCGGCTGACCCTTACCCGATCGGAAGGCGGGCGAGCCCGCCTTCCAGCTCGATCAGCCCGTCGTCCGCAAGCGAGGTGATCGCGCGGTCGCGCTGGTGCGCGTCCGGCCAGTCGGCCAGCAGTTCGTCGAATCGGATACCGGGTGCGTCAGCATCCCGAAGTGTCTTGAGAACCGCGCCGCGCGCCTGCCGGTCGCTGCCCTCGTAGCGCGCCTGCTTGCGGCGCCCGTCGCCCGTGTCGGGGGAGCCCGCGGCGCGCCATGCGCACATATGCGCGAGCGGGCATGCCTCACATCGTGGGATGCGGGCGATGCACACCGTCGCGCCGAGCTCCATCGCGGCGGCGTTCACGAGGGCTGCGTCGGCGTCGGCCGCGGGCAGAAGCGCGTCCATCGCCGCGAGATCGGACCGTGCGGGTGGACCGGGCTGAGAGCGACCGTCGACCGCGCGGGCGATCACGCGCCGCGTGTTCGTGTCGACCACGGGATGCCGGTCGCCGTAGGCGAAGACGGCGACGGCGCGCGCGGTGTAATCCCCGATGCCCGTGAGCGCGAGAAGCGCGTCGACATCGCGCGGGACGACGCCCTCGTGCCGGTCGCGGATCTCGACTGCGGCGCGATGCAGCCACAGCGCTCTTCGCGGGTAGCCGAGGTTCGCCCACTGGCGCACGGCCGCCGCGGGCGCGTCGGCCGCGAGCGCGGTCGGTGTCGGCCAGCGGATCAGCCACGCCTCGAGGTGCGGCACGACCCGGTTCACGGGGGTCTGCTGCAGCATGAACTCGCTCACCAGCACGCCCCAGGCCCCGAAGCCGGGGACGCGCCACGGCAGGTCACGCGCGTTCTGCCGGTACCACGCGATGAGCGGCGCGGCGATCTCGGGCATGCCGACCAGCCTAGGCGCGAGCCTGGGCCGCGGATTCTGCGGTCATCGAGCATTCGGAGGTGATTCCGGCCTCACCGATCCTCCGTATCCTCGATCTCCTCGGCATACGCGGGCTCGCCGGCTCCTCCACGGGTGCCCGATCGGGGCTGCATTCCACCGATGCGCGTGAGGACGCTCCGGCGGCGTCGCCCCGACCCCACACTCGGGGCATGACCTGCGCCCGAACCGTCCGCGCGGCCGGCGGACTCATGCGTGCGCGCGTGCTCCACGAGCGCGGTCACAGCGACCATCACGTCCGCGCCGCTGTCGCGCGCGGCGAGATCATGCGTGTGCGCAAAGGCTGGGTGGCAGTGCCGGATGCCGACCCCCTGCTCGTCGCCGCGGCGAAGGCGGGCGGCGTACTGACGTGCGTCACGCAGGCGCAGAGACGGGGCTTGTGGGTGCTGCATCCGCCCACCGTGACTCATCTGGGGGTGCGCTCCCATGCCGGCCGCGTCTATGCCCGACCCGCGCACGTGCACTGGGGTGTGCCTCCCGTGCCACGAGATCCCGACGCGCTGGTCGACCCGATCGAGAACGTCCTCTGGGCCGTCGCGCAGTGCCTGCCGTTCGAGGAGGCCCTCGCGACGTGGGAGTCCGCGCTGCGGAAAGGACTGGCCTCGCTCGAGTCCCTCCGCCGCCTGCCCTTGCAGCCCGCGGCGCGCCGTCTCTGCGGGGCCGCCCGCCCGTGGTCCGACTCGGGTCTGGAGAGCTTCGTGCCTCCGAGGCTGCGGTGGCTCGGGGTGAGCATCATCCCGCAGGTGTGGATCCGCGAGCACCGAATCGACTTCCTGATCGGTGATCGTCTCGCGCTCCAGGTGGACGGAGCACACCACGTCGGGCCCCAGCGGGAGTCCGACATCGCCCACGACGCGCAGCTCATGCTGCTGGGCTACCACGTGATCCGCGTCGGCTACTTCCAGGTCGTGGACCGGTGGCACGAGGTGCAGGACCTCGTCATGCTCGCCGTGGCGCAGGGGCTGCATCGAGCTGACCGCGACTTCCGTCGCCGATTCTGAGGGGATCGCGGATTCGGCGGAGTAACCGGCGGCATCGCGCCTCCGAATCCTCGATCACCGGAGGACCCGCGGCGCCGGGGCGGGGAGACGACGGCCGTAGGCTGGGAGCCATGCGCCTGCCCACCACGCCCGCCACGACGCTGCAGCGCGGACTGCGCGACGAAGTGCGCCAGCACAACCGGGGCGGGCGCGTCATCATCGCGGTGGACGGCATCGACGGGGCCGGCAAGACCGTGTTCGCCGACGGGCTCGCCGAGGTCTTCGCCGAGGACGGATCGGCCGTCTTCCGCGCGTCGATCGATGACTTCCACCGCCCCCGCGCGGAGCGCTACGCGCGCGGTCCACACTCGCCCGAAGGCTTCTACCGCGACTCCTACGACTACGCCACGTTCCGGCGGGTGCTCATCGACCCGTTCCGCGAGGGCACCCAGACCGGTGCGAGCACCGGCTTCCAGCTCGCCGCGTTCGATCTCGCACGCGACACACCGGTCGAATCCGCCTGGACGACAGCGCCGAGGGATGCCGTCCTCATCGTCGACGGCATCTTCCTGCACCGCCCCGAGCTGAGGAACCTCTGGAACTGGTCGGTGTGGCTCGACGTGCCGATCGACGTCGCCTACCGGCGGCTGGCGCTGCGCGACGGGTCGGATCCGAGTCCGTCTGCCGCGTCGAACGCCCGATACCGGCAGGGACAGGAACTGTACCTCAAGGACGCGCGTCCGCGATCAGAGGCCTCCGCGATCGTCGACAACACCGACCTCGCCCACCCGCACCGCGTTTTCCAGGACTACTGCTGATGGCGGCATCCGGCATCCTGCTCGTCGACAAGCCGGGCGGCATCACGAGCCACGACGTGGTCGCGCGGGCGCGCAAGGCGCTCGGCACGCGCAAGATCGGGCACGCGGGCACGCTCGACCCGATGGCGACGGGCCTGCTGGTCCTCGGTGTGGAGGCGGCGACCCGTCTGCTCACCTTCATCGTGGGGCTCGACAAGACGTACGAGGCCACGATCCGTTTGGGCGCCGCGACCGACACGGACGACGCGGACGGCACGGTCGTCTCGACGACGGATGCCGCATCCCTCGATCCGACCCGCATCCGCGACGAGATCGCGAAGCTCACCGGCGAGATCTCACAGGTCCCGAGCCGGGTGTCGGCGATCAAGGTCGGAGGGCGGCGAGCGTACGACATCGCGCGCGCCGGGGAAGAGGTCGAACTCGCGGCGCGGACCGTCACGGTGTCGCGATTCGCGGTCATCGCGGAGCGGCGTCTGGACGGATTCGTCGACCTCGACGTGGTCGTCGACTGCACGAGCGGCACCTACATCCGTGCGCTCGCGCGCGACCTGGGCGAGGCGCTGGGCGTCGGAGGACACCTCACCGCACTCCGCCGCACGCGCATCGGCCCGTTCGAGGTCGACGGTGCGGCATCCGTCGAGGCACTCGCCGACGCCTCTCTCCTGAGCCCGGCCGACGCGGCCGTGCCGGTGCTCGGAGCGTTCCCGGTCTCGTATGAGGAGGCCCGCGATCTTCGGCACGGCAAGCGGCTGACCGGTGCCGCCGACCGCCTCGAACGCAGTCCCGCCGCGGCCGTCGACTCCGACGGTGCGCTCATCGGCGTCGTCGAGCGGCGCGGCGCCGACGTGAAGAGCGTCATGAACCTGCCCGAGGAGGCCTCCGCATGATCCTGTGGTTCACGATCGTCCAGGTCGTCGTCGCGGTCGTCGCCGGACTCGTGTGCGTCGTGCTGGGTCTGGCAGGTCGCCGGCCGAGCGACCTCACGGTCGGCGGCCTCGCACTGCTCGAACTCCTGCTCATCGTGCAGATCGTCATCGCGATCATCGCGCCCTTCGCGGGCAATCCGCCGACCGGCAGCCTGCTGGAGTTCTGGGTGTACCTCGTGTCCGCCGCGCTCATCCCGCCCGCGGCGGTGGCGTGGGCACTCGTCGAGCGGAGCCGCTGGAGCACGGTGATCATGGGCATCGGCGCGCTCGCCGTCGCGGTCATGGTGTGGCGCATGCAGGCGATCTGGACGATCCAGGTCGCCTGACCGACGGCGTCCCGCCGCGCCGCCGGGCGCCGCGGCCCACGGCGTAAGCTTGAGCAGTCATGTCGTCGTCATCCCGCCCCCGCATGACCGGCATCGGACGCGTGCTCGTGATCGTCTACGCGATCATGGCGCTCGCCGCGACCGGTCGGTCGTTCGTCCAGATCGTGCAGCGCTTCGACGAGGCGCCGCTGGCCTACACGCTGTCGGCGGCTTCGGCGCTCGTGTACATCCTGGCCACGCTCGCCCTCGTGTTCGCGGGGTCGCGCGGCTGGTACATCACCGCCTGGATCGCGATCTGCTTCGAACTGGTCGGCGTCCTGGTGATCGGCACCCTGAGCCTCGTGATCCCCGAGCTGTTCGCGCATCCGACGGTGTGGTCCTGGTTCGGCGCCGGGTATCTGTTCGTCCCGCTGGTGCTGCCGTTCTTCGGCCTCTGGTGGCTCGTCCTGCACCGCCCGGGCGAGGTGCGGGGGGCGGATGCCGAGACCGCCGCGGTCGCCCGGTGATCGTCTTCCGCGATCCGGCCGACGTCCCCGACGGCTTCGGCCCCTCGGTCGTCGCGATCGGCAAGTTCGACGGCGTGCACTCCGGTCACCGCGCGGTGCTCGACCGCGCCCGCGTGGATGCCGCCACCGGCGGCGCCCGCGTCGTCGCCGTCACCTTCGATCGCAACCCCCTGGCGCTGCTCCGGCCGGAGGCGTGCCCGGCTGACCTGATCGGCGTGCACCAGAAGATCCGGCTGCTCGCCGAGACCGGGATCGACGCCGCGCTCGTGCTGAGTTTCGACCGTGCGCTCGCCGACCTCACCGCCCGCGAGTTCGTCGAGCGTGTGCTCGTGGACGCCCTCGGCGTACGCACCGTCATGGTCGGCGCCGACTTCCGCTTCGGGCGCGGAGGGACGGGCAACCCCGATGTGCTGCGGGAACTGGGCGCGGAACTGGGGTTCGACGTGGACGTCGTCGACGACGTGCGCGCTATCGGAGCGGGCCGCCGCGTGTCATCCACGTGGATCCGAGAAGTGCTCGCGGAGGGCGACGTCGAGACGGCGGCCAAGCTGCTCGGTCGCCCGCCCTCGGTGTGGGGCGAGGTCGTGCACGGACTCAAGCGCGGACGCGAACTCGGCTACCCGACGGCCAACCTGTCGCCCGATCTCGAAGGGTTCGTCCCCGCGGACGGTGTCTACGCGGGCTGGCTCGTGGACGAAGGGTCTGCCGACGGCCTGCGCGGCGGCATCCGCTACCCGGCGGCCATCTCGATCGGCCGCAATCCGCACTTCGACGACGTCGAGGTGCGCCAAGTCGAGGCTTACGTGCTCGACGAGACCGATCTCGACCTGTACGGGCATCGCGTCGAGGTGCAGTTCGTGCGTCGCATCCGCGGGATGGCGGCGTTCGACGGCCTCGACGCGCTCATCGCACAGATGGCCGACGACGTCGTCCGCGTCCGGGCCGCGCTGACGTAGACCGGCTGCACCCTCGCCCGTAGACCCGCGGCATCCCGCGCCCTACGATGACCACGTGGACGCCCTGATCATGATCTTCGCGGTGGTCGAGCCCGCGCCGACGAACTCCGTGAACCTGTGGGGAGCCCTGGGATGCGCGGTCGCCTACTCCGCGGCGCTCCTGGCGACGCTCGACGGATTCGCCGACCTGATCCTGGCCCGAGACGACGCGCCCGCGGGAAAGCTCACACCCGGGGTAGGCTTGAAGTTCGGATCGAAACTCGCCGCAGCCGCGATCGCCGTGATCTCGGCCGGGATCGTCCTCGCTTTGGACGAGAACTGGTTCGCCTTCACCTGCCTGACGATCGCCTTCGTCGTGGTCGTGGCAGTGGGCGTGATCGTGATGCTGCGGCACACGCGAGTGACATCCGGCACCGGTCCGCGCGCCGGAGGGTGACCCCTCGCCATCGCGGATCCGAGGGTATGCCCTCGCGGAGCGCCGAGCGGGACACCCTCGCGGGCGCTGAGAATGGAGAGAGAGACCGATGAGCCGAACCGATGTGCAGACGCTTCCCGAGCGCGCTGTCGAACTCCTCGGCGGTGAGCCGGACGACACGACGCTCCGCCGCTACCTGCACGGACTGCCCGGTGTCGACGCGGTGGGGCTCGAGCAGCGCGCCGCCGCGCTCGGAACGCGCTCGATCAAGACGACCTCGAAGGCGTGGGCGCTCGACAAGATCATCGAGCTCATCGACCTCACGACGCTCGAGGGCTCCGACACCCCCGGCAAGGTGCGCTCCCTGGTGGCGAAGGCGCTGACACCGGACGCGTCGGACCCGAGTTGCCCCCGCGTCGCCGCCGTCTGCGTGTACGGCGACATGGTGCCCCACGCCGTCGCTGCACTGGGCGCCGCGCACGGCGACCCCGACGACGGACTCATCTCGGTCGCCGCCGTCGCCACCGCGTTCCCCAGCGGCCGTGCGTCGCTGGAGATCAAGCTGGCCGACACGGCGGATGCCGTCGCCGACGGCGCGGACGAGATCGACATGGTGATCGATCGGGGCGCATTCCTCGCCGGGCGCTACGGGCTCGTCTTCGACCAGATCGCGCGCGTGAAGCAGGCCTGCCGCCGGGCGGACGGCACATACGCCTCGCTCAAGGTCATCCTCGAGACGGGTGAACTCAACACGTACGACAACATCAAGCGCGCGTCATGGCTTTCGATCCTCGCCGGTGGAGACTTCATCAAGACCTCGACCGGCAAGGTGCAGCCCGCCGCGACGCTGCCCACGACGCTGCTCATGCTCGAGGTCGTGCGCGACTGGCACCGGGCGACCGGCGAGAAGATCGGCGTGAAGCCGGCGGGCGGCATCCGCACGTCCAAGGACGCCATCAAGTACCTCGTGACCGTCGCCGAAACGGTCGGCGAGGAGTGGCTGCAGCCGCACCTGTTCCGCTACGGCGCCTCCAGCCTGCTCAACGACGTGCTGCTGCAGCGTCAGAAGCTGCGCACCGGGGCGTACTCCGGTGCCGACTACGTGACCATCGATTGACGAACAGGCGACTGAGGATCAGACCCATGAGTTTTCTGGAATACGCCCCCGCGCCCGAGTCGCGCAGCATCCTGCGTCTGCGCGACGCCTACGGCCTCTTCATCGACGGCGAGTTCGTCGACGGGACGGGCGAGGCCTTCGCCACGATCTCGCCCGCCGACGAGAGCCACATCGCGACCGTCTCCGGAGCGAGCGAGGCCGACGTCGACCGCGCCGTGCGCGCAGCACGCCGTGCCTACGACAAGACCTGGTCGAAGATGAGCGGCCGGGATCGCGGCAAGTACCTCTTCCGCATCGCCCGCCTCGTGCAGGAGCGCGCCCGCGAGCTCGCCGTCGCCGAGAGCCTCGACAACGGCAAGCCCATCAAGGAGAGCCGCGATGTCGACGTGCCGCTCGTGGCGGCCTGGTTCTTCTACTACGCCGGCTGGGCGGACAAGCTCGACTACGCCGGGCTCGGTGCCGATCCGCGCGCTCTGGGTGTCGCGGGTCAGGTCATCCCGTGGAACTTCCCGCTGCTCATGCTCGCGTGGAAGATCGCCCCCGCGCTCGCCGCCGGCAACACCGTCGTGATCAAGCCCGCCGAGACCACCCCGCTCTCGGCGCTCATCTTCGCCGAGATCCTGCAGCAGGCCGACCTGCCGCCGGGCGTGGTGAACATCGTCACCGGCGCCGGAGCGACCGGCGCGGCACTCGTCGCGCACCCCGATGTCGACAAGGTCGCCTTCACCGGGTCCACCGGTGTCGGACGCGCGATCGCCAAGGAGGTCGCCGGGTCGGGCAAGAAGCTCACGCTCGAGCTCGGTGGCAAGGCGGCGAACATCGTTTTCGACGACGCGCCGGTCGATCAGGCGATCGAGGGCATCGTCAACGGCATCTTCTTCAACCAGGGCCACGTGTGCTGCGCCGGCAGCCGCCTGCTCGTGCAGGAGAACGTCCACGACGAGGTCGTCGACCGGCTCAAGGAGCGGTTGTCGACCCTCCGCCTCGGCGACCCGCTCGACAAGAACACCGACATCGGTGCGATCAACTCGCGCGAGCAGCTCGACCGCATCCGTGAGCTGTCGCGGGTCGGCGAGTCCGAAGGTGCCGAGCGGTGGAGCGCCGACTGCGCGATCCCCGAGAACGGATTCTGGTTCGCCCCGACGATCTTCACCAACGTGCAGGCGAGCCACCGGATCGCCCGCGAGGAGATCTTCGGTCCCGTCCTCTCGGTGCTCACCTTCCGCACACCCGCCGAGGCGATCGCGAAGGCGAACAACACGCCGTACGGTCTGTCAGCGGGTATCTGGAGCGACAAGGGCTCCCGCATCCTCGCCGTCGCCGATCGCCTCCGCGCCGGCGTGATCTGGGCGAACACGTTCAACCGATTCGACCCCGCCTCGCCGTTCGGCGGCTACAAGGAGTCCGGCTACGGACGCGAGGGCGGCCGCCACGGTCTGGCAGCGTACCTCGCTCCGGCCGGGGCCGCCCAGCGAAAGTCGCTCAAGGCTGCTGTGAAGGAGAAGAAGGCATGACCCGCCTCGCCGTGCCCAAGACGTACAAGCTCTACATCGGAGGCGCCTTCCCCCGCAGCGAATCGGGGCGGACCTACGAGATCGAAGCCGCGAAGGGCGGATTCGTCGCGAACGTCGCCCAGGCGTCCCGCAAGGACGCCCGCGACGCGATCGTGGCGGCCCGCGGAGCGCTCAAGGGCTGGGCGGGTGCGACGGCGTACAACCGCGGTCAGGTCCTGTATCGCATCGCCGAGCTCCTCGAAGGCCGTCGTGCGCAGTTCGTCGACGAGATCAGCCGTCTGGAGGGCGTGAGCGCGTCCGCGGCGTCCGCGCAGGTGGATGAGGCGATCGACCGCTGGGTCTGGTACGCGGGCTGGACGGACAAGCACGCGCAGGTCGCCGGCAACGCCAACCCCGTCGCGGGTCCGTACTTCAACATCTCGGTGCCGGAGCCGACCGGCGTCGTCGCTGTGATCGCGCCGCAGGACTCGTCGCTTCTCGGCTTCGTCTCGGCCGTCGCGCCGCCGCTCGTCACCGGCAACACCGTCGTGGTGGTCGCCAGCGAGCGGCTGCCGCTTTCGGCGATCAGCCTGGCCGAAGTGCTCGCGACCTCCGACGTGCCCGGGGGAGTGGTCAACATCCTGACCGGATCGCCCGCCGAGATCGCACCCTGGCTCGCCTCGCACGCCGACGTCAACGCGATCGACCTCGTGGGCGCCTCCGCGCTGGACTGGATCGACCTGCAGATCTCGGCCGCCGACACACTCAAGCGCGTGCTTCCTCCCGAGGAGGGGGTGGATGCCGCCGCGCCGAGTCTCGACCGCATCACGGCGTTCACCGAGACCAAGACGGTCTGGCACACCAAGAGCATGGTCTGACGCCCCTCCGAGAAGTGCGCGCCGGAAGGTAACGAAAAGGTAACGGGCCATGTAGGGTGGTCGCACGCGTCGACGACGACGTGCGTACCACCGGAGGACATGCCCGATGCCCGACGATCCATCCGCTCTGCGCGGCGCGTCCGCAGACGCTGCCCACGCTCGTGCCGTCGTCGATGTGCCACGCGACCACCTGCAGTCCCTGCTCATCGTCTGCGTCCTCGCGGTCGTGAGTCTCGTGATCGCCTTCCTGGGCGCCACACCGGCGCGTGTGAGCGCGACCGAGCTCCTCGGCCAGACGCGCGCGGCCGGTGAGCAGGCGTTCATCGCGAGTCATCGCGGCGGCGGTGCGACGGCTCCCGAGAACACCCTCCCGGCTGTCACGCAGGCGCTGTCCGCCGGCTTCGACTACGTCGAGGTCGATGTCGCGCTCACGGCCGACCGGCATCCTGTCCTGATGCACGACGCCACGGTCGACCGGACCACGGACGGCCAGGGCAGGCTCTCGTCGTTGACGTTGGAGCAGGTGCGGTCCCTCGACGCGGGGGCATGGTACGACGAGCGGTACGCGGGTACCCCCGTGCCGACGTTCCCGGAGTTCCTCGACGTGCTCGACGCGTCGGGCCACCGCGCGATCGTCGAGCTGAAGGGCGAGTGGGACGCGGCGGCCGTCGAAGCCGCCGTGGCGGAGATGAGCGCGCGGGGACTCGAGCGGCGCATCGCGCTGTCGAGCTTCGACGCACGCACGCTCGCGATGGTCGCCGCGGCCTCCGATGTGGTGCCGCGCCTGTTCATCCTCCGGCACCTCCCCGACGACGTGGTCCGGGCCGCGACGGAAGCCGCGGTGCGCGGACTCGTCGTCGACCGCCGCGCGCTCCTGGACCGCCCCGAGGTGGTCGAAGAGCTGCACGACGCCGGCATCCGCGTGGTGGTCTACACGCTCAACCACGACACGCAGTGGGATGCCGTCACCGCACTCGGCGTCGACGGTATCGTGACCGACGATCCCCTCACCCTGTCGACCTGGCAGCAAGGCGTCGCCGGCGAGCGGTAGCGTTCCGGGATCGTGACTCCGGAGGTGTCATGTCCACCGCGTTCCCGCATCGCCCGGCGACCCGGGGTGGGCGGCCGATTCGTGTCGTCTCGGTGTCCGTCGCGGTGATCGCCCTCTGTGCAGCCCTCGCTGGATGCCGTCCGGAGCCCGAGCCGACCGCCTCGCCCGCGTCGTCGTCGTCGCCCGCGGCATCCGTGGCCACGCCCTCGCCCACCCCCACCGCGACCGCGACCGCGGGCGAGGACATCACGCTGCCCACCTCGTGCGAGCAGATCTACTCGACCGAGATGCTCGCGACCCTGAACGCGCAGAATCCGCCGTTGAACGATCCGGGCGTCACGATGACCTCGACTCAGAACGTCGAGGCGCTCGAGGCGCTCGCGTCCGGCATCCCGACGATCCGCTGTTCGTGGGGCATGCCGAGCGAGTACGGTCTGGCGACGAACGTGTCGATCGTCGACGCCGCCCTCTCCGCCGAGCTGGCGAGCGCGTTCGCGAACGCGGGCTTCGCGTGCGAGCCGCTCGACGCCGGGACCATCTGCCGCTACGAGCAGGCGATCGTCGACCTGGATGACAATCTCGTGGAGATCGGCGAGGTGCATGTCCTGCGGGGCAACGCGTGGATCTCGACCGCGACGATCGACTTCTCGCCCGACGGCTACACGGAAGACATCGTCGGCGTGCTCTGGGGGTGACCAGCCCGCTGTTCCGCTAGACTGGTCTCGAGGATCTCGTCACCGACACCGGTCGCAGCTCGCAGAAGCGAGTGCCCGTGGCCCCGGAGGCGCCGACATCCCGTCCCGCGTTCGTGACGGCGTACGCCGCCCGCGGGAGCACGCCGACCTCACCGGTCCCGACCGGTCACCGCCGGAGTATCCGGCACTCACGCTCAGGAGGAGCATGCCGACCACGGCATCTGCCGCGCAGAAGACGGCGGGCTCGAGCTCGTCGTCGCAGGGTTCCGCGAACCAGCGGCGCAGGAAGCCCTCGACGTCGCGACGCGACGACGAGGCCCCCATCATCCCGATCCTCGCGCGCAAGGTGCGCGAGGTCGAGGCCAAGGCCCAGCGCGGCAAGCTCGGCCCCACCAATCGGGTCAAGTTCCAGGTGATCGCGTTCCTCGTCCGCGAGGAGCGTGCGCGGGTCAAGGCCGACACGACCCTGACCGACGCGGTCCGCGCCGAGCTGCTGAAGCGTCTGGACGGCGTGGCGACGATCCTCGCGAAGACCGCGGCACGCGACACGTCGCTCATCCAGCTGCTCGAGGTCGACCAGGCCGCGAGCCCGGTCGCCCGCCGCATGCGGCGCGACTGGCTGCTCGAGTCCGGCGCAGAACTCGCCCCGGACGAGCTCATCATCACCGACACCGCGCCGAAGACCGCGAACGTCGTGCCCGCTGCACTCGCCGAGCGCCAGGTCGTGCCGCCCACGATCGAGGCGCGGCAGATGGCCAACCCGTTCCTGGCGCCCGATCTCTCGATCCGCGCTCCCAAGGAGACCCCGCGTCGTCGCCTCGACGGCTGGGAGCTCATGGGCCCCCTGTACAAGGCGTTCGAGACGGGCGCGGGCGGCGGACAGGCCTCGATGGAACTGCCGCCCGTCCCCGAGTTCGATCGGCTCTCGCCCCGGGGTCTCGAGATCATGGTGCACCAGTCGCGCTTCCTCGAGTCCGTCCGCGAGGGGCACCGCACCTTCCTCCTGGCCGACGAGCCGGGACTCGGCAAGACCGCGGAATCCGTGCTGGCGGCATCCGTCGCGAATGCGTACCCGCTGCTGGCCGTCGTGCCCAACGTCGTGAAGATGAACTGGGCGCGCGAGGTCGAGCGGTGGACGCCGCACCGTCGCGCGACCGTCATCTCCGGTGACGGCGAAGATGTCGACGCGTTCGCGGACGTGTTCATCGTGAACTACGAGATCCTGGACCGGCACTTGTCCTGGCTCAGCTCGATCGGCCTGAAGGGTCTCGTCGTCGACGAGGCGCACTTCATCAAGAACCTCAGTTCGCAGCGCTCGCAGAACGTGCTCGCCCTCGCCACGCGCATCCGCGAGCAGGTGCGCAACCCGCTGCTCATGGCGCTGACCGGTACCCCCCTCATCAACGACGTCGAGGACTTCGACGCGATCTGGCGATTCCTGGGCTGGACGACGGGGGAGAAGCCGGGCCCCGCGCTCATGGAGCGGCTCGACGCGACCGGCCTCACTCCGGCCGACAAGGCCTTCTATCCCGAGGCCCGCGACGCGGTGATCTCGATGGGCATCGTGCGGCGCAAGAAGAAGGACGTCGCCGCCGACCTGCCCGACAAGCTGATCGCCGACCTGCCCGTCGAGCTGGACGACGAGTTCGGCCGTTCGATCCGCCAGGCCGAGCGCGAACTCGGCTCGCGCCTGGCCGACCGCTACAAGCGCATCATCGTCGCGCGCGGCGACCGTGGCCTGGCACCGGGCGAAGTGGATGCCGACATCGTCCGTCTCGTCGCCCAGAACGAGCTCGACGAGTCCAAGGCGGCCGGCACCGGTGAGGAGAACGTCTTCACGATGGTCCGCAAGATCGGCCAGGCGAAGGCCCTGCTCGCCGCCGATTACGCGGTCCAGCTGCAGCGCTCGGTCGGCAAGGTCGTCTTCTTCGCGAAGCACATCGACGTGATGGATGCCGCCGAGGCGCACTTCGCCGCGGCGGGCCTCCGCACGATCTCCGTACGCGGCGACCAGACGACTCCGGCCCGTCAGCAGGCGATCGACGCGTTCAACAACGACCCCGGGGTGGGCATCGCGGTCTGCTCGCTCACCGCCGCCGGTGTCGGCGTGAACATGCAGGCCGCCTCGAACGTCGTGCTCGCCGAGCTGTCGTGGACCGCGGCCGAGCAGACGCAGGCGATCGACCGCGTGCACCGCATCGGTCAGGACGAGCCGGTCACGGCGTGGCGCATCATCGCCGCGCACACGATCGACACGAAGATCGCCGAGCTGATCGACTCGAAGCAGGGCCTCGCCCAGCGCGCGCTCGACGGCGAGGCCGTCGACCCGCAGTCGAGCGATTCGGTGCAGCTGTCCGCGCTCATGCACCTGGTCCGACAGGCGCTCGGCGCCGACTGACCCGTCGGCGTCGCGCGGACGGCAGGCGTCGCCCCGTGTGGCAGGCGTCGCGCGGGCGACGGTAAAGTCGGGTGAGGCAGCGTCGCCGGTTCGGTACCCGACAGCAAGGACCACAGCATGAAGATCGGCATCCTCACCAGCGGCGGCGACTGCCCCGGACTCAACGCCGTCATCCGCGGCGTCGTGCTCAAGGGCACCACGGCCTACGACCTCGAGTTCGTCGGCATCCGTGACGGCTGGAGGGGCGTCGTCGACGGCGACTTCTTCCCGTTGACCCGCCACGAGGTCAAGGGCCTGTCGAAGGTCGGCGGCACGATCCTGGGGACGAGCCGCACCAACCCCTACGAAGGCACCCGCGGCGGCGCCGAGAACATCGCCAAGACGCTGTACGGTCACCGCCTGGACGGCATCATCGCGATCGGCGGCGAGGGCACCCTCGCGGCGGCCGACCGGCTGTCGAAGGACGGTATCAACGTGATCGGCGTCCCCAAGACCATCGACAACGACCTGCGCGCGACGGACTACTCGTTCGGCTTCGACACGGCGGTCAACATCGCCTCCGAGGCGATGGACCGACTGCGCACGACCGGCGACTCGCACCAGCGCTGCATGGTCGCCGAGGTCATGGGCCGGCACGTCGGCTGGATCGCCCTGCACGCGGGCATCGCCGCGGGTGCGCACGCGATCCTCATCCCCGAGGTGCCCCTGACGATCGACGAGATCTGCGAGCTCGTCACGAAGGCGCACGACCGCGGCCGCGCGCCGCTCGTGGTCGTCTCGGAGGGCTTCAAGCTCAAGGACATGGACGAGGCCTACAGCGACAAGGGCCTGGACGCGTTCAACCGCCCGCGGCTCGGCGGGATCAGCGAGGTCCTCGCGCCGGAGATCGAGCGCATCACCGGCATCGAGACCCGTGCGACCGTGCTCGGCCACATCCAGCGCGGCGGGTCGCCCTCGGGCTTCGACCGCGTGCTCGCGACGCGCCTCGGTCTCGCGGCCGCCGACGCGGTCGTGGACGGTGCGTGGGGCCAGATGGTCTCGCTCAAGGGCACCGACATCGTCCGCGTGCCGTTCGCCGATGCGCTCGGCGAACTCAACACGGTGCCGCTCTACCGCTACGAAGAGGCCGCCGCGCTGTTCGGCTGACGTTGTCGGGGCCTGCGGTGCGGCATCCGCTCTCCTCCTTCTCCTCCGGCATCATGTCCCGAATTTGCTCGCTTCATGTCCCGATATGGACCGGTTGATGCCGCTCCATCTGGTCATCTTCGGGACATGAGTGGTCCGCGGCGGCTCCTCCCCACCCGGCGCAGAGCGACGACAGCGCACAGCCGCCTAAGGAAGCCCGGCGCGCGGACGTTCCCGACACGATCGTGGGGGAATGCCGCAGAATCCTCGCCCACTCCCGCCCGCCCTTCCGCCGCGGTTCGCCGTCGCGGATGCCGTCGCGTCGGGTGTCCCCCGCGGTCGCCTGATGCGTGGCGACCTGCGCCGTCCGTTCTACGGCGTCCGCGCCGTCGGAGACGGCTCGGACCCCTCAAGCCTGATCGAGTCGTGCTTGGACTACCTGCCCCGGATGAAGCCATGGCAGTTCTTCAGTCACGAAACCGCGCTTTGCCTCGCTGGTGTTCCGATGCCGGAATGGCCGTACTCGCCTTCCCTGCACGTCTCGGCTCATCGCCCGGCACGTGAGCCACGGTCGACGGGTGTGCACGGTCACCGGCTGCAGATCCGTGAGGCTGCGACCCTGCGGGACGGGCACGGTCTGCCCTTCGAGCACCCCGTCCGTGCGTGGCGGCAGACCGCGATGCTCTGGCGATTCGACGACCTGATCGCCGCGGGCGACTTCCTCCTCTCCGGCGCACGACCCCTAGCCACGGTGGCCGATCTCCGCGCCGAGATCGAGCAGATGGGGGACGTGCGTCGTGGCATGCTCCGTCAGGCGCTGGTCTTGGTCAGGCCCGGAGTGAGATCGCCTCGCGAGTCGAAGCTTCGTCTGCGGATCGTGCGTGCCGGCCTGCCGGAACCCGAGATCAACTGGATTCTGCGGGATGGCCATGGGCGACAGGTGGCGGAGCTAGATCTCGCGTACCCGAGGTGGCGCGTGGCTCCCGAGTACGACGGCCGCGTACATGCCGAGGACGCGGCGCAATTCGCGAAGGATGCCGACCGGTGGGATCGGATCCGCGCTCACGGTTGGGACCATGTGCGGATCTTGAATCACCACATGAGTGGCTCAGGGGATCACGCAGTGCGCAAAGTACGCGATGCGTTGATGCGGGCGGGGTGGCGGCCCGGTCACTGGGCCGCCGGTCGATCCTCACCCTGACCGCGTGTCCCACATTTGACCGTTCAGCGCCCGCTCAGCCGGTGAAGTTCGGGACACGAAACGGAAAGTCCGGGACACGAAGCGGAGAGTTCGGGACACGAGGGAGCGCGGGCCGGATGCCGGGGCTCAGGCGTCGGCCGCGCCCACGACGTCGAGCAGCCAGGCGAGCTCGAACGCCCGCTCGCGCCACGCGTTGTAGCGCCCGCTGACGCCGCCGTGCCCGGCGACCATCTCGCACTTCAACAGCGCGTCGGCGCCCACCTCGCGCAGGCGCGCGACCCACTTCGCCGGCTCGACGTACATCACGCGCGTGTCGTTGAGCGAGGTCACCGCGAGGATGCGCGGGTACTCGACGCCGTCGCGGACGTTCTCGTAGGGGGAGTACGACTTCATGTAGGCGTACACCTCGGCGTCGTGCAGCGGGTCGCCCCATTCGTCCCACTCGATCACCGTGAGGGGGAGCGACGGATCGAGGATCGTCGTGAGCGCATCGACGAACGGCACGTCCGCGAGGATGCCCGCGAACAGTTCGGGCGCGAGGTTCGCGACGGCGCCCATCAGCAGGCCGCCGGCCGAGCCGCCCTCGGCGACGACCTGCGCCGGGGTCGTGTAGCCCTCCGAGACCAGGTGCCGCGCGCAGTCGACGAAGTCGGTGAAGGTGTTGCGCTTGCGCAGCATCTTGCCGTCCTCATACCACTGGCGGCCCATCTCGCCGCCGCCGCGCACGTGGGCGACGGCGAAGATCACGCCGCGGTCGAGCTCGGAGAGCCGGGGGACCGAGAAGCCCGGCTCGATCGAGTGCTCGTACGAGCCGTAGCCGTACACGTGCAGCGGGCGCGGGGCGGCGCCGGCCTCGCCGAACGATCGCTTCCACACGAGGGAGATGGGAATCCGGGTGCCGTCGGCCGCGGTGGCCCACACGCGGGCCTGGGCGTAGTCGTCCGGCTCGTAGCCGCCCAGCACGGGCTGGCGCTTGCGCAGCAGGAGCTCACCCGTCGCGACGTCGTAGTCGAACACGGTACCGGGCGTGATGAATGAGCCGTAGCCGATGCGGATGAGAGGCGGCGCCCACTCCGGGTTGCCGCCCGAGCCGACCGAGTACAGCGGTTCGTCGAACGCGAGCTCGGACACCGCGCCGTCCGCGTACGACAGCATGCCCAGTCGCGCGAGCCCCTCGCGACGGTAGCCGATCACGCCCCAGTCGCGGAACGTCGAGACCCCGAGGAGGCGCTGACCGGGACGGTGGGCGACGACGACCTCGCGCGGCCCGGTCGGGTCGGATGCCGACACCTTGACGAGCTCGAAATCGAGGGCGCCGTCGTTGTGCAGGATGAACAGCACGTCTTCGCCGTCGATCACGGCGTGCGACGAGTCGTATTCGACCCCCTCGGTGCGCGGCCAGACCACGCGCGGCGCGGAGCGCAGGTCGTCGGCATCCACGAGCCATTCCTCGGAGGTGATCGACGATCCCATCCCGATCACGAGGTAGCGGTCGCTGCGGGTGAACCCGGCGCCCACCCAGTACCGCTCGTCGGGTTCGTGGAAGAGCTTCACGTCGTCCGCGACGGGTGTGCCGAGCTCGTGCAGCCACACCGTGTCGGGGCGCCAGGCGTCGTCGACCGTCGTGTAGACGATGAAGCGGCCGTCGGGCGAGAACGTCGCACCCGCGAACGTGCCGGGGATCTCGTCCGGCAGCTGCGCGCCCGTGACGAGGTCGCGCACGCGCACGGTGTAGCGCTCGTCGCCGGCGACGTCGACGCCGTAGAGCATCCGGTCGCCCGCGGTCGTGACCTCGAAGCTGCCGAGCGAGAAGAACTCGTGACCCTCCGCCTCGGTGTTGCCGTCCAGCAGGATCTGCTCGCCGGGGACCTCGACGTCGGGCGACAGCTGCGGCGGCGTCCAGTCGTCCGGCGAGGCCAGCGGCGCGCGGCACTGGATGCCGTACTGGCTGCCCTCGACGGTTCGGCCGTAGTACCACCAGTCGCCGCGGCGCGTCGGCACTGAGAGGTCGGTCTCGAGGGTGCGTCCCTTGATCTCGCCGAAGATCTTCTCGCGCAGGCCCGCCAGGTGCGCCGTGCGCTCGTCGGTGTAGGCGTTCTCCGCCTCGAGGTGCGCGATGACCGCGGCATCCTCTTTCGCGCGGAACCACTCGTACGCGTCCTCGACGTCATCGCCGTGATGGCTCCGGACGATCGGCGTGCGGGTGGCGACGGGAGGGGTGGCGGATGCGGCGTCGGTGGTCACCGTCCCACGGTAGTCGACCGGCTTCGCGGCTGCGCCCGGCCGGCTACGGCGCGGGCGCCTGCGCGTCCGTGCGGTTCTGCCGTGGCAGCGGGACCTCGTCCGGGATGCCGCGCGAGAGGAGCAGCGAGAGCAGCGCGAGCAGGATCAGGCCGAACAGCGCGGTGCGCAGCGACGAGAGCTGGGACTCGACGTACACGGACTGCAGCTCGGCAGCCTCCTCGTCGCTCAGGCCGGCATCGGTCGCGATCTTCGGCACACTGTCGGCGGGCACGATCTCGACGCCGCCCGCGGTCCGCTCCTGGACGATCGCCTGCGTCTCGGCGGGCAGCGTGCTCTGCGCGACGCCGCTCGCGAACGACGTCGCGAGGGCCCCGATCAGGATCGATCCGATCAGCGCGGTGCCGAGCGACGAGCCCAGGTTCTGGAAAACGCCCTGCAAGCCGCCGACCTCACTGGTGTCCTTGGCCGTGACGGCCGACATGTTGACGTTGCCGAGCTGAGAGGCGAGCAGCCCGAGCCCGGCGCCGGTGCAGAACATGCCGATACCGAACGCGGGTCTGGCCAGCTCGGGGTCGACGGCGGTGAGCAGCACCAGGGAGCTCGCGGCGAGGGTCCACTGGCCGACGCGCACGATCCGCCGCGGCGACCATCTGGTCGACAGGCGCGTGCCGAAGATCGAGAAGAGGATGAGCGAGACCGAGAGCGGGAAAATGCGGATGCCCGTCTCGAGTGCGTCGAAGCCGAGGGTCATCTGCAGGTAGACGGGAACCATGAAGAAGAGCCCGGCGGTGATCGCGTACTGGCCGCCGAGGACGCTGAGGCCGCTGCGCAGCTGACGGATCGTGAGGAGTTCGGCGTGCAGCAGCGGGTCGCGTCCGCGCGCGACGAGACGGCGCTGCCGGGCGAAGAACAACGCCAGGAGCGCACAGCCGATCACGATGAGCCACGCGGTGAGGGAAATGCCCAGCGGTGCGATCTCGACGCCGTTGATCTCCGGGGAGTTGAGGGGGATGATCCAGCCCCAGACCTTGCTCTGCAGCATCCCGAACACGACGGCGACGAGACCGGATGCCGACAGGAGCACGCTCAGCACGTCGATGCGGATGCTCTGCTTGGCCGCCTTCTCGCCGATGCGGCCCGCGAAGATCACCACGACCGCCATGATGACCACCTCGGCCACGAACACGTAGCGCCAGCTGAAGTAGGTGGTCATGAATCCGCCGATCAGGGGCCCGGCGGCCACGGCGGCGCCGGAGACGGCGCCGATCGCCGCGAAGGCGGTGATCCGGTCACGCCCGTCGTAGTTGTCGGCCAGCAGCGCCGCGATCGCGGGGATGACGAGGACCGCGCCGAGCCCCTCGATGATCGACCAGCCGATGAAGAGCACGGCCATGTTCGGGCTCAGGGCGGTCAGAAGGGACCCGAGGGCATACACGATCGACCCGATCACGAGCGCCCGGCGTCTCCCCCAGATGTCTCCGAGCTTCGCCCCCAGAAGCATCGCCGCCGCCATCGTGAGCGTGTAGAACGTGATCGCGCTCTGCATCGCGGTCACGCTGCTGTCGAGGTCCTCCACCACGGTCGAGATCGACACGTTCATGACGGTGCTGTCCAGCACCATCACGAACTGCGCGGCGCCCAGGATCAGCACGACGAACCACTTCTTCATCTGTCCACCCGTCCGGCCCCGGGCGGGTGCGGGGCGCGTGCGCTCATTCAACACCCTCGCCGGAGCGCCTCGCGTCATCCGGTCGGCATGAGTCGTCGGACGACGTCCGTCCGGGGTCGCCGCACCTGACCGTTCGCTGAGTTGACCCGAGGCGGGGCCGGTGTAAGGATTCTTTCTGGCCGGTTGCCGGTTCCTAAATTCCCGGTGAACTCTTCGTTCGCATACGCCGATCCCGTCGGCACCACATTTCTTTCACACTCTCGGAAAGCGAACGGTGGAAACCGCAACCCTGATCATCGTGCTCGTGATCCTGCTGGCACTCTTCTTCGACTTCACGAACGGGTTCCACGACACGGCCAACGCGATGGCGACGCCGATCGCGACCGGCGCGCTCAAGCCCAAGGTCGCCGTGCTGCTCGCGGCGGTGCTGAACCTCGTCGGCGCCTTCCTGTCGACGGAGGTGGCCAAGACGATCTCGGGGGGCATGATCCGGGAGGATCAGCTCTCGGCGGCGATCTTCCCCGCCATCATCTTCGCGGGCCTGATCGGCGCCATCACCTGGAACATGCTCACGTGGCTCCTCGGCCTTCCGTCCAGCTCGTCGCACGCGCTGTTCGGCGGACTGATCGGCGCAACGATCGTCGGTGCGGGCTTCGCGGCGATCGACATGGGCGTCGTGATGTCGAAGGTCATCCTGCCCGCGGTCATCGCCCCGCTCACCGCCGGGATCATCGCGTTCACGGTCACGAAGATCGCGTACGCCGTGACACGGCGCTACGACAACAAGCCGGACGGCCGTGACGGATTCCGGTGGGGCCAGATCTTCACGTCGTCGCTGGTCGCGCTCGCGCACGGCACGAACGACGCGCAGAAGACGATGGGCGTGATCACGCTCGCCCTCATCACCGTGGGGTGGCAGTCCAGCTCGGATCCCGACCCGCAGACCTGGGTGATCTTAGCGTGTGCGATCACGATCGCCCTCGGCACCTACATGGGCGGATGGCGGATCATCCGCACGCTCGGCAAGGGGCTGACGGACGTCAAGCCCGCGCAGGGGTTCGCGGCGGAGTCGTCCACGGCCTCCACGATCCTCGCGTCCAGCGCACTCGGCTTCGCGCTGTCGACGACGCAGGTCGCATCGGGTTCGGTGATCGGCTCGGGTCTCGGACGCCGCGGCTCCACTGTCCGCTGGCGCACCGTCGGACGCATCATGGTCGGCTGGCTCCTCACCCTGCCGGCGGCCGGCGCCGTGGGAGCCCTCGCCGCGTACATCGTCGTGCTGCTCGGGACCTGGGGCATCCTGATCGACGCGATCGCCGCGGGTGTGGTCGTCGCAGCGATCTACCTGCGCTCGCGCCGCAACGCCGTCACCGCCGCGAACGCGATGAGCGAGGTCGCCGACTCCGGTGCCGCCGTCAAGGTGAAGCGCAATCCGCCGCCCACCCGTCGGCAGCGGGCGCTCAGCCGCGAAGAGGCCGAGCGGGCCGCGGCAGAGGCGGCGGATGCCGAACGCGAACGCGCCGGCACGAAGGGGGACCGGTCATGATCGCGATCGACTGGCTCGCTTTCGTCCAGGTCTTCCTCGCCGCGATGATCGCGGCCGTCACGATCGTGCTGTTCTACGCGCTGGGCCTGCGCATGCTCGTCCGCAGCGGGCGCGCTCCCGTCGTCACACCGGCGGAATTCACCGACGCGATCACCGTCATCTCGGAGAAGGAAGCCCGACGTGCCGCGAAGGCGGCGGAGAAGGCGGCCCGGAAGAGCCCGCTGACGGACGGTCAGAAGCAGATCGCGCTCATCGGCGCCTACGCCTGCTTCGCCGTGTGTGCGCTCGCGGTGCTCGGTGGACTGCTGCTGATCCTCTTCAACCACTGATCGGGGGCGGCGCAGATGCCGCGGGGGAGACCCCCTCTAGGCTGAGTGCATGGACGCGTCCTCCGTGCAATTCGGGCAGTATCCGCCGGCGCGGCGGACGATCGTCCACCTGAGTGACACCCATCTCCTCGCCGGCAACGCACCGCTCGGTGGCCGGTACGACACCGCCGCGAACCTGCGCCGCACCCTCGACGCCGTCGAAGCCCTCGGCATCCGGCCCGACGCGATCGTCTTCACGGGCGACCTGACCGATCTCGGCGAGCCCGCGGCGTACCGAGCCCTCCGCGGGACGATCGAGCCCGTCGCGGCCCGGCTGGGTTCGCCCGTCGTGTGGGTGGCCGGCAACCACGACGAGCGCCCGGCGATGCGGCGCGACCTCCTCGACCTGCCGGCGACGGAAGAGCCCGTCACCGGTGTGCATGATCTCGGCGGACTCCGTCTCGTCGTGCTCGACACGACCGTACCCGGTTGGCATCACGGCGATCTCGACGCGGCTCAGCTCGCATGGCTGCGCGGCGTCCTGGAGACACCCGCGCCCCTCGGGACGGTGCTCGCGATGCACCACCCGCCCGTGCCGTCCCACATCCCGTTCTTCGACATCCTCGAGTTGCGTGACCAGGGGCGCCTGGCCGACGTGATCGCCGGCACCGATGTCCGCGCGATCCTCGCGGGGCACCTGCACTATTCGACCACCGGAACGTTCGCCGGCATCCCGGTGAGCGTCGCGGCCGCCACGTGCTACACGATGGACCTCGCGCGCCCGGCGGTCGAGGTCAACGGCATGGATGCCGGCCAGTCCTTCCACCTCGTGCACGTGTACGACGACACCCTCACCCACGCGGTCGTGCCGGTCGTCGACGCGCTCACGGGCGAGTACTTCTCGGCGGAGTGGGTCGCACGGATGGCGGCGCTCACGCCGGCGGAGCGGCTCGAGGCCTTCTCGCGCAAGCCCGCTCGCTGACGCGCCCTCACTCGCCGCGCTGTACAGCGCGGCGACCGGAGCTGGCCGTGGCGGAAGGGGGTGATCGGGGTGCGCGCGAGTACGCTCGAAGCATCCCTTCACATCGCCGTGACCGACCCACGAGGACTGACAACATGGCTGTCGACGCAATGACGCGCACACGTACCGAGACCGATTCGCTGGGATCCCTGGAGATCCCCGCCGACGCCTACTGGGGCATCCACACCGCTCGGGCGCTGGAGAACTTCCCGATCTCCAAGCGGCCCATCTCGGTGTACAAAGACCTCGTCCGCGGGCTCGCGATGGTCAAGCAGGCGTCTGCGCGGGCCAACCGCGACATCGGCGCGCTCGACCCGATGAAGGCCGACCTGATCGACCGCGCGTCGCAGCTCGTGATCGACGGGCAGTATCACGACCAGTTCATCGTCGGCGTCATCCAGGGCGGCGCGGGCACGTCGACGAACATGAACGCGAACGAGGTCATCACCAACATCGCGCTCGAGCTCGCGGGCCGGGAGAAGGGCGACTACGCCTTCCTGTCGCCGATCGACGACACGAACCGCTCGCAGTCCACCAACGACGTCTACCCGACCGCGATCAAGGTGGGACTCGGGCTCGACCTGCTGACCCTCCTGGACGAGCTCGACCTCCTTCGCCAGGCGTTCCTCGCGAAGGCGGTCGAGTTCCACGACATCCTCAAGGTGGGTCGCACCCAGCTGCAGGATGCCGTCCCCATGACGCTCGGACAGGAGTTCCACGGCTTCGCCACGACGCTCGGCGAGGACCACAGCCGGCTCAAGGAGAACGCCTACCTGCTGTGCGAGATCAACATGGGCGCCACTGCGATCGGCACGGGCATCACGACCCATCCCGAGTACGGCCGCGCGGTGCTGCATCACCTCCGCGACATCACCGGACTCGACCTCGACACCGCGACCGATCTGGTGGAGTCCACGAGCGACACCGGCGCATTCATGTCGTTCTCCTCGACGCTCAAGCGCAACGCGATCAAGCTGTCGAAGATCTGCAACGACCTGCGGCTGCTCTCGTCGGGTCCGCAGGCCGGCTTCGGCGAGATCAACCTCCCCGCGCGGCAGGCCGGCTCGTCGATCATGCCCGGCAAGGTCAATCCCGTCATCCCCGAGGTCGTGAACCAGGTGGCCTTCGCGGTCGTCGGCGCCGACATGACGGTCACGATGGCGGTCGAGGGCGGTCAGCTGCAGCTCAACGCGTTCGAGCCGGTCATCGCCCACTCGCTCTTCCAGTCGATCACGTGGATGCGGCGGGCGATGCACACCCTGCGCGTCAACTGCGTCGACGGCATCACGGCGAACACCGAGCGGCTCGGTGCCATGGTCGGGGCATCCGTCGGCGTCATCACCGCGCTCACGCCGTTCATCGGCTACGCCGCCGCCGCGGCGCTCGCCAAGACCGCGCTGCTGACGGGCCGGAACGTGGCGGACCTGGTCGTCGAGGCGGGCCTCATGTCGCGCGACGAGTGCATGAAGCAGCTGTCGCCGGCGCGCCTGTCGGGTCTGGAGACGGTCACCGCGGCGATTCCGGTCATCCCGGAGGGTGAGACGCACCCCTGAGCGGGCGGCGTGTCGGTCATTGCCGACCGGCGGATGGGGGCGCTAGCGTTCGAACGCACCTCTTCCACCGAAAGGACCTCACATGACCGATCCGCAGAACTCGGAAGTCCCCCCGCCGCCGAGCTACAACCAGGCTCCGCCGCCGGCTCAGCCGGCATATGCGTCGGCTCCGCCCCCGGCCTACGGCGCGCCCGCAGGGGGGTCGGAGCCGGGCAAGACCCTCGGCATCGTGGCGCTCATCGTCGTCTTCTTCGCTTCGCTCATCGGCCTGATCCTCGGGTACGTGGCGCGGTCGCAGTCCAAGAAGGCCGGTGTCAAGAACACGCCAGCGACCGTCGCCATCATCCTGGGCTGGGTGTTCCTCGCGCTCAGCATCATCGCGACGATCATCATCCTCGCCGTGGTGGTTCCCGCAGGAATCGAGCTCGCTCGTCAGTGTGCCGAACTCGGTCCGGGCGTCCACACGCTGCCGAGTGGTGTCACTCTCACCTGCGGTGACATGAACTGATTCGTCCGGCGAGGAGGCAGTCCCTCTGGGCGCGACCCTGTCGTCGACACCGCTCTGACGAAGGAGCCCACCACGATCGTGGTGGGCTCCTTCGTCGTGGAGTCAGCCCAGGATCCGGCAGTGCGTCGTCAGTGCGCCGATACCGTCGATGCCGACCGTGACCGTCGAGCGATCGCGGAGGAACACCTGCGGATCGCGTGAGTATCCGGCTCCGCCGGGGCTGCCGGTCGAGATGAGAGTGCCGGGCAGCAGGGTCGCGGACTTCGACAGGTGCGAGATGAGCGTCGCCACGGGCCGCACCATCTGGTTCGTCGAGGCGTCCTGCAGGGTCTGGCCGTCCAGCACCGTCCAGATGTGCAGGTCCTGCGGATCGGGCACCTCGTCGGCGGTCACCACGAATGGACCGGTGGGAGTGAAGCCGTCGAAGGACTTGCAGCGCGACCACTGCGCTTCCGAGTACTGGATGTCGCGGGCCGTGATGTCGTTCACGACCGTGTACCCCCAGACGTGCGAGAGGGCGTCCTCCGGGGAGACGTCCTTCGCGGGCGTTCCGATGATGACACCCAGCTCGGCTTCGTAGTCGACCGACTCGCTGAGCGATCGCGGCCACGTCGTCGTTGCGTCATGGCCCGACAGCGAATTCGGCCAGAGCACGAACACCGTGGGGGTCGAATCGGTCTTCAGGCCCAACTCGCTCGAGTGCGCGGCGTAGTTGAGGCCGATCGCCAGGATGACGGGCGGCGTGAGGACGGCGGATGCATATGTCAGGCCGACCAGCGGATGCCGCGTCGCGGCGTCGCCGACGGCGGCGCGCACCCGCGCCAGCAGGTCGTCACCGCCGGCGATGAGCTGCTCGAGGTACCGCGGGCCGCCGGGGAACAGATCCTCGACGATCACGGCGGAGTCTGCGTCCACCACCGCGAGACGGGGCTCTTCGGACCCCGGGGCGAACACGTGGGCGAAGCGCATCCCTCCACGCTACCGGCCCGCCGCGCCCTGTGCGCCCGGGTGACGTGCGCCCCTAGGCTGTGCGCATGACGTATGACCCGGGGCGTCCCGATGCACGCAACCCCGCCGCCCGCCCGTCGCTGACCCCGCCGCCGTTCCCGTCCGCGCTCGCGCAGCCGCGCGTGGCGCCGGGTGCGGTCATCGCGCCCGCGGCCGCCCCGCCGGTCGCCGTCCCGGTGCCACCACGCGCCGGACGCACGGCTCCCATCTGGATCATCGGTGTGATCGTCTTCATCCTCGTCGGGCTGGTCGCGTACTTCCTCAATGCGATCGGGCCGGTGGGTTCGATCCTCGGGATGGTGCTGGCCCTCCTGCCGCTCGTCGGCGTGCTGCTCGCGGTGCGGATCATCGACCGGTGGGAGCCCGAGCCGCGCGGTCTGCTCGTCCTTGCCGTCGCGTGGGGCGCGGTGGCCGCGGTCGGCATCACGCTGGGGTTCGACATCCTGATCACGCTTGTGATCGGCTACGACGACTCGATGATGCGCGAGGCGTTCTCGGCGGTCGTGCAGGCACCGATCGTGGAGGAGTTCGCCAAAGGTCTCGGTGTGTACCTCATTTTCGTGACGGCACGCCGCGCGTTCGACGGCCCGATCGACGGCGTCGTGTACGGAGCGCTCGTGGGAGCAGGATTCGCCTTCACCGAGAACATCCAGTACTTCGCGATCAGCTTCATCGAAGGCGGCGTCGCCGACGTGTCGACGACGTTCTTCGTCCGCGGCATCCTCTCGCCGTTCGCGCATGTCATGTTCACGAGCATCACCGGTTTCGCGCTCGGCCTCGCCGCGCGACGTGGCGCGGGGGCGGGCCGGGCGCTCGGGCCGTGGCTGCTCGGCGTGCTCGGCGCGATCGCGCTGCACGCGCTGTGGAACGGCTCGGCCGTCTTCGGCGACTTCTTCGTGCTCTACCTCACACTCCAGGTGCCGCTGTTCGTCGGATTCATCCTCGGCATCATCGCGCTGCGGCGGGAGGAGGCGCGGCTGACGCGCGCACGGCTCGCCGACTACGCCGCCGCCGGGTGGTTCACCCCGCAGGAGGTCGACATGCTCGCGACGGGCGCGGGCCGCAAAGCCGCCCTCGAGTGGGCCCGCGGTCTGCGCGGTGATCGCACCGCTCTCATGAAGGAGTTCATCCGCGACGCCACCGCCCTCGCGGCGGCGCGGCAGCGCGCGATCAGCGGCCGCGACCCCCGAGCCGGCGAAGACGAGCACGTCCTGCTCACTCGCACGGCGGCGGCGCGCGCTGCGCTGTTCGCGCCGTGATCGCTGTCCACGCGGTGACGGGCCGGAGAAAAACCCAGCGTCCGGTGTCCGCGGCAAGGCCTGCGTGACAACCGGACGCTGAGTCGGTCTGCTTTCAGCGTGCCTTGACGGGCGAGGGCTGTCAAGGCCCGGCATCCGCCCGCTTTGACCGCACGGGACCGCTCGGGTTGGATGGAGTCATGACTGATGACCGCACCAAGCCCGAGATCGACGCCCCCCAGGGCCCCGCACCCGCGGAGCTCGTGATCCGTGACCTCATCGTCGGCGACGGCGCCGAAGCCAAGCCCGGCGACACCGTCACCGTGCACTACGCCGGCGTGGAGTACGAGTCCGGCGAGGAGTTCGACTCCTCCTGGAACCGCGGCGAGAGCATCCAGTTCCCGCTGCGTGGACTGATCCAGGGCTGGCAGGACGGCATCCCGGGCATGAAGGAAGGCGGACGACGCGAACTCGTCATCCCGCCGCACCTCGCGTACGGACCCGCCGGAGGGCACTTCCTCGGCGGCAAGACGCTCATCTTCGTGATCGACCTCATCTCGGTCGGCTGACCGGGAGATTCAGGCCGCCGCCCGCACCGGACGGGCAGGGCTCGGATGCCGCGGCGTCCGAGCCCTTTCGCATGGAATTTTCCATTCACGGGAATGGAATGCGCGACGCGTCCGTTGGAGCGAGGGACATGCCGCACAGGCGACCCTCATACCAAGGAGAGAAATGACCGACGTCACCACCGCCACCCCCCTCGAGATCCCCGGTTACAAGGCCGGAACGTGGGTGCTCGACCCCAGCCACAGCGAGGTCGGCTTCACCGTCCGCCACATGATGATCTCGAAGGTCCGCGGTCACTTCGGCATCAAGAGCGCGACCCTCATCGCTCCGGAGAACCCGCTCGAGGCGAAGGTGGAGGCGCACGTCGACGCCGCTTCGCTCGACACGAAGGACGAGGGCCGCGACCAGCACCTGCGCTCGGCGGACTTCTTCGACGTCGAGACCTACCCGTCGATCGACTTCGTCTCGACCGGCGTCCGCGTCGAGAACGGCGAGATGCTCGTCGACGGCGACCTCACGATCAAGGGTGTGACCAAGCCCGTCACGTTCGAGTTCGACTTCGGCGGCTTCGGCGCCGACCCGTGGGGCAACTACAAGGCGGGCGCGACGGCGAAGACCGTCATCAACCGCGAGGACTTCGGACTGACGTGGAACGCGGCGCTCGAGACCGGCGGAGTGCTGGTCGGCAAGGACGTCACGATCACGCTGGACCTGCAGGGCGCCTACCAGGCCTGAGCCGCCGCACGTCGCATGAGGCGGAGGGGGATGCTGCGGCATCCCCCTCCGTTCGTCTTCAGGGCCGTGGTCTGCGGTGCAGGCGGTCCTGCGCCAGCAGGATCCCCAGGAACACGACGAGGGCTCCGACCGGCTCGTTCCACGAGATGCTCTCGCCGAGGATCAGGATGCCGAGTGCGACGCCCACCACGGGCGTGATGTAGGTGACGGTCGATGCCCGGGTCGGACCCCACGCGCGCAGGACGTTCTGGTTCCAGATGTACGCGACGCCGGTCCCGAGGCAGCCCAGGAGGACCACGCTGCCGACGATCCACGGGTCGAGGGCGACCGGGGTCAGCACGAGGACCGGCGTCAGGACGGCCATGATCGCGGCGGCGATGCCGATGTTGAGGAACGAGAACACCAGCGCCGTCATGCCGGAGTCGGAGACGAAGCGGCGCATGTACGCCAGGCTGAATCCGTAGCACGCCGTCGCGCCGAGGATCGCGAGCTGAGCGATGAGACTCTGATCGAGGTCCAGGCCCCGCCACGGCGCGATGATCACCATCACGCCGGTGATGCCGACCAGGATCCCCGCGATCTGGACGAGTCGGAGCTTCTCGACACGGAAGAGCAGACCGGCCATGACCGCGGTCATGATCGGCGTCGTGGCGTTGTAGATGCTCGCGAGCCCCGAACTCACGTACTGCTGGGCCCAAGAGAACAGCAGGAACGGCACGACGCAGAACGAGACCGCCAGGACGGTCATGTGCGCCCACAGCTTCGCCCGGCGCGGGAGCGACTCGCGGCGAAGGGCGACGAACAGGCCGAGCGTCAGCGCGCCGAGGATGAGGCGCGACCACGCCACCTGCGCGGGGGACAGGCCGACGAGTGCGACCTTCATGAACAAGAAGCTCGAGCCCCAGATCACGCCGGCCAGCACGAACTGCAGCGCGGTGAGCGTGGGCAGGGGCGAGGGATGCCCGGACAGCTGCGCGGGAGGCCGCATCAGCGGCACGGCAGCGTCGGGGGCGGTGGGCACCCGGCGACTCTAGCCCCGGGGCGCGACCCTCGGGGGCGAACGCGGATGCGCCGTCCGAAATCCGCCGATGTGTGGCCGTTCTGAGCCTTCGCGGGCGGATTCACCGTCCGAGCCGGTCGCTGGTAGACTCTTCAGGTTGCCGTTCGATCGGCCGCGGATAAAGAGAGCTCGCGCATCAGGCGTCGGGCACCGCGCAATGAGGAGAAAGGGGATCCCATCTATGGCACTCGAAGCAGACGTCAAGAAGGCGATCATCGAAGAGTACGCGACGCACCCCGGTGACACCGGATCCCCCGAGGTGCAGGTCGCGATGCTGACGCAGCGCATCAAGGACCTCACCGAGCACCTCAAGGAGCACAAGCACGACCACCACTCGCGTCGTGGGCTGTTCCTGCTCGTCGGCCAGCGCCGCCGTCTGCTCGGCTACCTCCAGGACATCGACATCAACCGTTACCGGTCGCTGATCGAACGCCTGGGGCTCCGCCGCTGAGCATCATCGACTGAGCGTTCATCGCTTTCTGAAGGGCCGCCCCCGGTGTTGGGGCGGCCCTTTGCGTCGTCGGCACGGAGGGGGCCGCGTCAGAGAAGCCCGAGTTCGGTCGCCTTCGCGACCGCCGCGCTGCGGCCCGTGACGTCGAGCTTCCGGTAGATGTGCGCCATGTGCGTCTTGATCGTGTTGACCGACACGAAGAATCTTCCCGCGAGCTCGGCGTTCGTCAGCCGGGTCGGCAGATAGGACAGCAGTTCCTTCTCGCGGTCGGTGAGCGGCTCGGTGAGCGCGACGGACTCCGGCGCGGGACGGAACCGCTCACGTGCACGCGCGAGCACCTCCGCACGGAAGCCCGTGGGAAGCCCCGGAAGCGACTCGATGAGCCTCACGACTGTCGGTCCCGCCCACAAGAAAACGGACACGAGCCCTTCCTGCTCCGCGAGTTCGAGGGCCGCCGACAGCAGTCGCCGACATTCCGCCTGGGCGCCCTGCTCGTGCGCGAGCCATCCCGACAGCAGGGTGTGCTCGATCGTGGCGATCGGCACCTCCGGGTGCGGTTCGAACCGTGCGCCCTGGAGGAGTTCCACGGCCTCCGTCGCTCTGTGGGTCTCCAGCGTGCCTGAGATCTGCTCCACCAGCACCGGACCCCAGGATCGCGAGGGGGCGCGCGTGCCCGCGGTCGTGGGGGCCCGGCGCGACAGACGCCGGCCGCGCTCGTCGGCGGCCGTCATGGCCTCGGCCACGATGGGGGGCGGGACGACCCGCGGCTCCTGCGCCACCGGATCCGTGGCGTCGCCTGCGAATGTGCGCAGGAGGTGTGAGATCCACATCAGCTGGGTGCGCTCGTTGGACGCCGCGCGCACCGCGCCCTCGTGCAGGGCAAGCGAACCGGCCTCGCCGCGTCCGCGGTGCATCGCGACCAGGGCGCCGGCGAGGTAGGCATCGGCCGGTGCCGGGTGGATCAGCAGGCCGACGTCTCGCGCAAGACCGAGAGCTTCGTCGGCCAGTTCCTGCGCGAGGGTCAGTCGCCCGCACCACGCTTCGCGCAGCGCGAGCGAGCCGAGGAGGTGCACACGGTACGCCGAGTACTGACCGCCGGGCGATTCGAGGGTGCGACGCAGCCACTTCTCGGCGGCATCCCATTCTCCGGCGAGGAAGTGGGCTCGACCGCGCGCGCCGAGCGCGAGTGTGAGCAGGAGCGGGCGCTGGGTCAGGCCGAGGAGGTCGGGGATCTCGGTGTGGAGATTCTCCTGCAGCAGCTGCACGGCCTCGCGTGCGGCCTGCAGTGACACCGCGACGTGGGGGCGGAACTGCACGCGCGCGGCGACATAGCACTGTGCGACCACGCGGAGTCCGGCGTCGACATCACGGCGCTGCGTGATCTCGCGCAGAACGTCCTCGGCGCGCGCGGCGTCGCCGCTCATCCCCAGCACCATGCCGTACAGCGTCTCGGCCTCGGGGCGCGCGCGGCGGATGTGCTGGGGCACGGCCTCGAGCCATCGGACGAGCGACGGCGTCTCGCCTCGCTCGTAGACTTCGCGTCCCTGTGTGAGGATCAGATCGATCGCGGTGTCCCAGGAGTGTGCTCGCAGGTGGTACTCCACCGCCGTCGCGAGATCGCCCTGACGCAGATGCCACTGCGCCGTCCGCGTGAGGATGCGCACCTCCTCGTCGCGGTCCCGTGCACGCAGGCGGTAGCGGAGGAGATCCCGGAACAGGTGATGGAACCGGAACCACTCGTTCGTGTCGTCCAGCGGCACGAGGAACAGCGAGTCGCGCTGCAGGTCGTCGAACAGCGCCCCGGCGTCGGGGATGCCGAGAACCCACTCCACGAGCGCGGGGGACATCGCTTCGAGCGCGGACAGCTGCAGCAGGATCTCCCTCCGTGCGTCGGGCTGTGCGCTGAGCACCTCCTCGCTCAGGTAGTCGGAGATCAGGCGGTCGGTGCCGGCGAGCCCGCGCGCGAACTGCTCGGGGTCGTCCTGGTGTCGCAGGCTGATCGCCGAGAGCTGCACACCCGCCGGCCAGCCCTCCGTGCTCGCGAGCACGTGCTGCACCGTCGCGGCCGACGCCGGCGCGCCGGTGATGTGCTCCAGGACGGATGCCGTGCTCGCGGCGTCCAGAGCGAGTTCGGCCTGTCGCAGCTCGAGCAGCGCGTAGCGCAGGCGATGCGCGCTCCAGGAGAGCCGCAGGTCGACGCGGGAGGCGAACACGATGTGCGTGCCCTCCGGGGCGTGCTCGGCGAGCCACCACAGATCGGCGATGATCGCGCGATTGCCCAGATTGTGCAGATCGTCGAAGATGAGGACGTTGCCCGGATGCTCGGCCAGGAGTGCGACGAGAGACTCCAGGAGCGGCATCCCGAACCCGCCGGTGCCGATCGTCATGAGCGGGGCGAGGTCGCTCGCAGCGGGCGACAGGGTCGACAGTCCGCGCAGCAGCCGCCGCACGAACTGCGAGGGATCATCGTCGGCCGGATCGACCTCGAGCCAGAGGAACCTGAGATCCGGACGGGAGAGCGCCCACTGCGAGAGCAGCACCGTCTTGCCGGACCCGGCCGGTGCGATCAGAAGCGTCAGCGGTGCATCGAGTGCGCTGTCGAGCCGGGCACGCAGGACTCCCCGCTCGACGACGTGAGGCGGAGGGGGAGGTGGGCTGATCATCCTCGGCGATCGGTCGGTGATCCGGGACCGGCGAATCATCCTGCGGGTATGAGGGCGCGGCGCGGCCTCGGCACCAGTATGGCAGGAGAGGGCGATACTGCCGATGCGAGGGGGTCATGATGACGGCCCAGGTCTTCGAGATCGTCGTGCGCGGTCGGATGGGTCCCGAGCTCGCCGGCGCGCTGCGCGGCGTGTCGGCTGTGCCGGGCGACGACGGCTTCACCCGTCTGGTGGGCGAGCTGCCCGACCAGTCCGCGCTGCTGGGTCTTCTGACGACGCTCGCCGACCTGCACATCGATGTGGTCTCGGTCAATCCCGCCCTGCCGCCCGCCGGGGGTGAGCCGTATTCACCCGCACCGGGTGACGGTGCGGCGAGCCCGTCGTCATAGCGTGGGTTGACGCCACACGCCCCACCCACCGACGCGCGCCGTGCGTCCACGAAGGAAAGGAAGAATGATGCCCCTACGCAGAATGGGTCGACCGGGTCTAATCGGCATGGCCGCGCGGACCGCCGTCGTCGCGGGGACCGCGACCGCGGTCAGCGGAAGCGTCCAGCGCCACCAGCAGGAGAAGGCGCAGAACCAGTACGAGCAGCAGCAGTACGAGGCGATGCAGCAGCAGGCGCAGATCGACGCCGCAGCTCAGGCGGCGGCGGCGCAGTACGCCGCGCAGGCCCCGGCAGCGGCACCCGCTCCGGCGCCCGCAGCAGGCGGCACCGACGTCGTGGCGGAGCTGCAGAAGCTCGCATCGTTGAAGGATGCCGGCATCCTGAGCGACGACGAATTCGCCGCAGCGAAAGCCAAGCTGCTCGCCTGAACCCGTGCACGCGCCGTCGCGGCGGGCGCTGGAGCTCGCGGCCCGCGCTCGTCGACGGGCCGCGAGCGCGTGCGCGTGCCGCGGGAGCTCAGGATGCCGCGGCCCGTGCCGCGAGCAGATCGGCGTGGTGGATCGCGGCGACATCGGGGTGTGCGCGCAGACGCGACTTGAGGGCGTTCTCTCCGTAGAGCGCGTGGATCGGGTTCGACGGATCCTGGGTGACTCCCCGCGCCTCGGCCGCGAGCTCCGGCGGCAGCTCGATGATCGGCAGTCGGGCGTCCAGAGCCGGATTGAAGAAGAACGGCACCGAGATGCGGTCATCCGGGTAGGTCGGCGAAACGACGCGGTGGTTGGTCGCGATCAGATACCCCTGTGTCGCGTATTCGAGCAGTTCGCCGATGTTCACGACGAAAGCGCCGGGAACGGACGGCGCGTCGACCCACACGCCGTCGCGCTCGACCTGCAGCCCGCCCTTGCCCGGCTCCACCCAGAGCAGGGTCAGCACGCCGGAGTCCTTGTGCGCGCCCACGCCCTGCTGCGGAGTCGGGTCGTCCTTACCGGGATAGCGGACGATCTTGATGAGCGTCGAGGGCTCCCCGAAGTGCTCGTCGAAGTAGGACTCCTCCGCGCCGAGCGACAGCGCCCACGCGCGCAGAAGCTTGCGCGCGACGCCGGACAGGTGGTCGTGCCACTGCGAGACGACCTCGCGCAGCTCGGGCTGCGCGTCCGGCCACAGGTTCGGCCCGATGAGCCGCGCGTGGGCGGGGGCCGTCGCATCGTCGACCGCGGGGCGCTCGGGGCCGATGTCGATCTGCTCCCGCCAGTCCACGCGGCCCTGCGTGCGCTCGCCGCCCACGCGCGTGTAGCCGCGGAAGTGCGGGCTCTTGACGTTCTCGATCGCGAGCTTGTCGGCCTCCGGAAGCGCGAAGAACTCGCGAGAGACGCGGTGCAGCGCCTGCTCGAGCTCGGGTGGCACGCCGGTCCCGGTGAGGTAGAAGAATCCCACGGCGTGCGTCGCCGCCCGCAGGTCGGCGCGGAACTGTGCGGCGGCCTCGGGTCCGGCATCCAGCCGAGAGAGGTCCAGGACGGGGAGCGATCGATCAGCCATGCACCGACGATAGGCAGGAGGATGCGGATGCGGCGCAATGTTGCCCCGGATTACCTCGCAGCGTCGATCAGCCGTTCTGGCGGGGGTCGGCGGAACGCCGGGGCGGGCGGGCATCCTCCCGCGGGCGACGCGAGCCGGTCGGATCGGAGCGGCGGCCCTCCCGCCCTGCCAGGGTCGGATCGGCGAAGAGCCAGGCGGGTCGCGGCTCGACGAGCGGACGGAAGATCCGGCGCACGGGGCGGCTCGCCAGCCCGAGCGCGATCAGCACAGACGCGATCACGACGATCGGCAGCCAGAACCAGGTGGGGTCCAGGCCCCGCAGCACGCCCGACTCGCGGAACGGATACAGCACGAAGGAGTGCAGCAGATAGACGTACATCGTGTACTGCCCGAAGCGCGTCCACCAGTGCGTCCGCCGGGGAACGAGGGCGAAGAACGCCGCCGACAGCACGAGCGCGACCGCCATGAGGGCGAGCCGCACGCCGCCGGCCCACCATTCGGTCCCGCCGATCGCGGAGTAGTTGTCGTCGTAGAAGAGCCACTCGCGCAGGTTCATGGCGCGCCACTCGTCGACGAAGAACCACGCCGCCCATCCGGCCACGACCAGGGTCGCAGCCGACGCCAGAACGACCCACCACGGCCTGCTCCGCAGCAGGTTCAGTCGCTCGACGATATCCCGATTGCGCAGCCACCACCCCAGCGCGAAGAACGGCAGCAGGCCGAGCGTGCGCGACAGGGAGAGCGTCGAGTCGATGTTGGGGAGGTATCCGGCGCCGATCGAGATGAAGACGGTCCACAGGAGGGGCCAACGCAGCAGGGCGAGATAGGGCAGGACGAGCCGGAAGAGGCCGAGCGCGAGGAGGAACCACAGCGTCCACGACGGCTGGGTCAGGTTGGGGTTCGCCTGGCCCTCGACGATCCACTTCGTGAGGGTCCAGAGCGCCTCGAAGATCACGTAGGGCACGAGGATGTCGGTGATCACCCGTGCCATCTGACGGCGCCCCGGCGCATCCGACTTCGAGAAGTAGCCCGAGATGATCGCGAACGCGGGCATGTGGAACGCGTAGATCAGAAGGTAGAGGCCGAGGGCGACGTCGGAGTCGTACGTCAGACGCTGCACCGCGTGACCGAGGACCACGAGCACGATGCATGCGAAACGGGCGTTGTCCCAGAACGGCACGCGCCGCTTCGGTCGCGGCACGCCGATCTTCCCCGTGGCAGGGGCTCCGGACGAGGGGGCTGCCGCCTCGGCGGCATTCGCTTGTTCGGTCATGAGGCGATCGCAACCCTATCGTGGCCGGAGCGGACGCCGGGAGACGCGCGACCGGCGCTGTATCGTCGGCGGGGCGATGACCGCGATCGACGACGCACTCGAGAGGGACCGGGCGATCCCCGATCTCGACTGGCGTGCGTTCCCGCCGGGCTCGGAGCGCGACGTCTTCTCCGCTCCGAGCGGCGGGCTGGCACGGGTGTCGCTCGGGCAGGGTGCCCGGGGGCGCTTCGTGCTCGTCCCGGGTGCCACGGGGTCGAAGGAGGACTTCCTCCTCCTGTTCCCGCTTCTCGTGGACGCCGGGTACCGCGTGGAGTCCTTCGATCTCGCCGGGCAGTTCGATTCCCACACCGCCGGACCCGAGAACCTGCATCCGCCGCACACCCGCTACGACTACCGGCTCTTCATCGACGACCTGTTCGCGATCCTCGAGGCGGGCCCCACCCCGGTCCATGTCCTCGGGTACTCCTTCGCCGGTCTGATCGCCCAGCTCGCGCTCGCCGAGCGGCCGCAGCTGTTCGCGAGCCTGACTCTGCTGTCGACCCCACCGGGGACGGGGCAGGTGTTCCGCGGCGTGCGGTGGATCGGCAGGCTGAGCGGTCTGCTCCGTCCTCACCGGGTCGCCGGGCTGCTGATCTGGGGGATCACGAACAATCTCAACAGGATGCCGCCGCGGCGCATCGCGTTCGTCCGGGAGCGCTTCGCCCTCACGCGCCGGTCCAGCGTCGACGACATCACCGCCGCCGCGATGCACACCCCCGACACGCGTGCGTCGGTGCGTGCGTTGTCGATCCCGAAGCTCGTCGCGGTGGGGAGGCATGATCTGTGGCCGACCTCGCAGCACGCCGCCTACGCCCGGTCGATCGCCGCCGATCTGTCGGTCTACGACACCGGCCATGCACCGTGCGAGACCGCCCCGCACCAGCTGGCCCGCGACATGCTCGCGCTCGTATCGCGGGAATAGATTCTTCGCGGCGGCGTTCCATCCAATACATTCAGTTGAATAGAAGCGGATGCCACCGGCATCCTGGACCGGAGAACGATCGTGAACGACACCACACCCGCCATGCAGTTCGGCATCTTCACCGTGAGCGACATCACCGAAGATCCGACCACGGGCCGCACGCCCAGTGAGGCGGAGAAGATCCGCAACACCATCACGATGGCCCGGCACGCCGAAGAGGTCGGGCTCGACGTCTTCGCGCTCGGCGAGCACCACAACCCGCCCTTCTGGTCGTCTTCGCCCACCACGACCCTCGCCTACATCGCCGCCCAGACCGAGCGCCTCGTGCTCTCCACGGCGACGACGCTCATCACGACGAACGACCCGGTCAAGATCGCCGAGGACTACGCGATGCTGCAGCACGTGTCGGGCGGTCGCACCGACCTCATGCTCGGCCGCGGCAACACCGGCCCGGTCTACCCGTGGTTCGGCCAGGACATCCGCCAGGGCCTTCCCCTCGCGATCGAGAACTACGCGCTGCTGCACAAGCTGTGGCGCGAGGACGTCGTGGACTGGGAAGGGAAGTTCCGCACTCCGCTGCAGGGATTCACGTCCACGCCGCGGCCGCTGGATGATGTCCCTCCCTTCGTATGGCACGGCTCCATCCGCACTCCGGAGATCGCCGAGCAGGCCGCCTACTACGGCGACGGCTTCTTCGCGAACAACATCTTCTGGCCCTCCGAGCACTACCAGCGGCTCATCACGCTGTACCGTCAGCGCTTCGCCCACTACGGACACGGCACGCCCGAGCAGGCGATCGTGGGTCTGGGCGGACAGGTGTTCATGCGTGCGAACTCGCAGGACGCCGTACGCGAGTTCCGGCCGTACTTCGACAACGCCCCCGTGTACGGTCACGGCCCCGCGATGGAGGACTTCGCCGAGATGACACCGCTCACGGTCGGCTCGCCCCAGCAGGTCATCGACCGGTACGCGGGGATGCGCGACATCTTCGGCGACTACCAGCGACAGCTCTTCCTGATGGATCACGCGGGGCTCTCGCTGAAGACCGTGCTGGAGCAACTCGACATCCTGGGCGGCGAGGTCGTCCCGGTGCTGCGCAAGGAGCTCGCCAAGAACCGTCCGGCCGAGGTCCCCGACGCCCCGACCCACGCCGCCCTCGTCGCCGCGAAGTACGGTGACCGGAGCCCGCGCGAGAAGGTGCCCAACGCCAACCGCGGTGACAATCTGACCGGCGGCTCGCCGTACCGTGAGGCCGAGCCCATCACCCGTGAGCCCGTCGCCGCCGGTTCGTCCTTCGGTGCGGCAGCCGTCCGCAGGAGCGCCTGAGATGGCCGCCCGCCGCATCGCCGTCGTCTCCGCCGGTCTGTCCAACCCGTCCTCGACCCGCCTCCTCGCCGATCGCATGGCCGACGCCACCGTGCGCGCGCTCGGTGCGATCGGCGAAGGCGAAGACGTCCAGGTCGACGTCTTCGAGCTGCGCGACCTCGCCCACGACATCACGAACAACCTGCTGACCGGGTTCGCGCCGCCGACGCTCGAGTCCATGATCAACACGGTCGTGTCGGCGGATGCCGTCATCGCCGTGACCCCGATCTTCTCGACGAGCTACTCGGGGCTCTTCAAATCGTTCATCGACGTGCTCGACCCCGACGCTCTCACCGGCAAGCCCGTGCTGATCGGCGCGAACGCGGGGACGGCGCGGCACTCGCTGGCGATCGACTACGCCATCCGGCCGCTGTTCACGTACCTGCACGCCGAGCCGGTCTCGACCGGGGTCTTCGCCGCGTCGAGCGACTGGGGCTCATCCGCCGACCAGGTCGCCCCGCTCGCCGAGCGCGTCGAGCGCGGCGCGCGCGAGCTCGCAGAAGCGATCGTCCGCAAGACGCCCGTCGTCGACGCCGACCCTTTCGACCCGGCGAACTACCTCGGCGAGGGGCGCTCGTTCGGGCATTTGCTCGGGGGGCTCGCGGGGGAGTGAGGCGGTCGCCTGATAGCGTCAGGATCACGGAGTCGGTTCGACCCCCGTTGCGGGAAGAAGACCATCATGGCCGCCACCACTCCACTGGTCCTGGGGGTCGTCGGAGCCTCACGCAAGCCTGACGAGCGCCGCGTGCCGCTGCATCCCGGACACCTCGACCGTATTCCCGACGCGCTGCGGGCGTACGTGCTGCTCGAGTCGGGCTACGGCACGCAGTTCGGCATCGACGACGCGGACCTGCGCCCGCTCGTGGGCGGCATCTTCGACCGGCAGGCGCTCATGTCCATGAGCGATGTGGTCCTCCTCCCCAAGCCTCAGCACGAAGACCTCCGCGACATGCGGGACGGCCAGGTGCTGTGGGGATGGCCCCACCTGGTGCAGGACGCGGTCATGACTCAGATCGCACTCGACAAGAAGCTCACCGCGATCGCCTTCGAGGCGATGAACCACTGGGGCTCCGACGGCACGTTCGGCCTGCACGTGTTCCACATGAACAACGAGCTCGCCGGGTACTGCTCCGTGCTGCACGCCCTCCAGCTGTGCGGATCGACCGGCGACTACGGGCGTCGGTTGACCGCGGTCGTCATCGGGTTCGGCGCGACCGCGCGCGGCGCGGTCACCGCGCTGCGTGCACACGGCGTACACGACGTGCGGGTCCTCACGAACCGGCAGACCGCATCGGTCGCTGCCCCGATCCACGCGGCGCACATGATCCGGTTCGACCACGACGAAGGTCCCTACCTGAGCGAGGTCATCACGGACGACGGCCGCGTGCCGCTCGCGCCGTTCCTCGCAGAGAGCGACATCGTCGTCAACTGCACGCTGCAGGATCCCAACCGGCCGCTGCTGTATCTGAAGACCGAAGACCTGGCCGCATTCCGCCCCGGAAGCCTGATCATCGACGTCTCGTGCGATGAGGGCATGGGGTTCGAGTGGGCGCGCCCCACCGGCTTCGCCGACCCGATGTTCACCGTGGGCGGTGACATCAACTACTACGCCGTCGACCACAGTCCGTCGTATCTCTGGAACTCGGCGAGCTGGGAGATCAGCGAGGCCCTGCTGCCGTTCCTTCCGGTCGTCATGGCGGGCCCCGGAGCCTGGGAGTCGGACGAAACGATCTCGCGCGCGATCGAGGTCAGAGACGGCGAGGTGCGCAACCCCGCGATCCTGGAGTTCCAGAATCGCGCTTCCCAGAAGCCGTATCCCGTTCGGTCGAGCTAGAGCCGGATGTCGTCCGCGCCGGTGAGCTCTTTCCAGGCGCCGGGTCGCGCACTCGCCGCGGAGAGCACATCCGCGTCCGGCAGCGGACCGAAATCGATGCCGGTCAGCTCGGCGATGTCGGCGATCGGCACCTGGAACGTGCGGAACGCGCCGAGCGGGGCGGCGGTCGCCACCGCGCTCGGGATGAGAGCGGTCTGGTCGAGGACGAACCCCGTCGCGGCGAGCTCCGCGGCGCCGTCGGGCGCGTTCGTGGCCCATGCCGCCACTTTCCAGAACCGGCGGGGGATGAGGATGCCGCGGTAGGGCGGGTCCGCCTCGTCGAGAACCGGGGCGGTGAAGACCGACACGCGCTGATCGGTCGCGTCCGCGTACTCCAGGACGTGATCCTCCAGCCCGACCCAGAGGTCCTTCGACTGGTTGAACACGGACGCCTGGGGTGCGGCGTTCGTGAAGACGAACGTGGCCTCCGTCGCGACGCGCGCCTCGGCAGGCGTGCCCCAGCCCGGATCGCGGCGCCGCACGAGGTGCCCGCGGTCGAGGTCGTTGTCGGCGTACACGGCCGGTCCCGCCTGCTGGTCCGCGGGGATGCGGGAGTCGAACTCCCACTCCCCGGTGCGGGGGAGGTCCTGCAGCGAGGCGCCGTCGATGTTGACCGCCGTCACCGCCGCCAGCCGTCGTGCGGTGTCCAGGAGCACGGTGAAACGGGGGTAGGTGAGCGCGGTGATCGGCTGTCCGGCCGAGGGTCGGGGGAGCGGTACGCGCACGGCGAGGAAGCTCACGTCGTAGCCGGCGGGCGCGGGGGCGGCGGCATCCATTCGCCCAGCCTGCCATCCAGCGCGGACCTGCGGGCGCGAGCGCAGTCGAGGGATGCGTGCGGAGCGGAGGGGATGCGCACGGCGGAGGACCGATCCGCCGATCCCGGTCCTCGGACCTGCACATCTCCTCCGCGGTGCGCGCGAGGAGGACGAGCGCGCGATCACGGCATCGATCACCGCACCGAGGGCGAGCGCGACGAGCACGGCGACGATCGCCGCGAACGCCGGAGCGCCGGGAAGCAGGCGCGCCACGGCCGCCCCGATCAGCCCCTGGTAGGTCGCCCACAGCAGCGCGGCGCCGCCGGCGAGCGGCAGGTAGCGCGGCAGCGGCATCCGCACGGCACCCGCTGTCAGATTCACTGCGAGGCGGGCGAACGGGACGAAGCGCGCGGTGAACAGCACCGAACCCGACCGCCGATCCAGGCGGCGCCGCGCCCAGCCGAACGAACGAGCCGTGCGGGGATGCCGCATCCATCGCCACCGGGTCAGCCCGACGCCGCGGCCGATCGCGTAGCAGGCGAGGTCGCCGCACAGTGCGGCGGCCGCGGCGACACCGATGACAGCCATGAGCGGCGGCGCACCCGTCGCGACCGACAGTGCGGCGAATGCCGTGACGGCGATCTCGCCGGGCACCACCACGAGGAAGGCATCGGCCAGCACGAGCGCGAACAGCGCCGGGAGCGCAGCGGCGCTTTCGGCCAGGGCGGTGAGTGCGTCATCCATGCGGTCGCGCCCAGCATGGTCCGGCATGACGGACCGTGTGCGGACGGTCGGTGTCGGAGTGTCGACACCGTCGGGACCATTCCGTGAACTCTGCGCGATTCCGTGCGTTTTCGCGTCGCGGGATGCCGGTCTCCGGTCACCCTGGATGCGTGAGAGTAGCGCTGCTGGCCGAGTCGTTCCTCCCGCACATGAACGGTGTGACCGGGTCGGTGCTGCACGTCGTGGCCCATCTCGAACGGCGCGGCCATGAGGTGCTCGTGATCGCACCGGACGCGGGCCGGACCGGAGCGGACGCCGGGGCGCGGCCCGGTCCGTCGGGCGCGCGCGCGACGCGGCTGCGGGCGGTTCCGCTTCCGTCCTACCCGCAGGTGCGGGTCGTCGTCGGCGGTGCGGGTCGCCTCACCGGCATCCTCCGCGACTTCCGACCGGACGTCATGCACCTGGCCTCGCCGTTCGTGCTCGGCTGGCACGGTGTGCGCGCCGCGGATGCGGTGCGCCTCCCGGCCGTCGCGGTGTATCAGACCGATGTGATCGCCTACGCACGCCGCTATGGAGTCGCCGGTGGCGCGGTCGCGGCGGCCGCGCACACCACGCGCCTGCACCGGAGGGCGACGCTGACCCTCGCGCCGGGAACGGTCGCGATCGAGCGCCTCGAGCGGCTCGGCGTGGATCGGGTGCGCCGGTGGGGGCGGGGCGTCGACACGGACCGCTTCCACCCGAGCCGTCGCGATGCGCGGTGGCGGGAGCGGATCGCGCCCGGCGAGACGGTGGTCGGCTACGTCGGACGGCTCGCGCCCGAGAAGCAGGTCGAGGACCTCCGTGCCTTGGACGGCCTTCCCGGTGTGCGTCTCGTGATCGTCGGTGACGGGCCCGCCCGATCCACGCTCGAGCGCGTCCTCCCGCGCGCCGTCTTCACCGGCCACCTGGACGGCGTCGCGCTCGCGGAGGCGGTGGCGAGCTTCGACGTCTTCGTGCATCCGGGCGAGAGCGAGACGTTCGGGCAGACGATTCAGGAGGCTCTCGCCAGCGGGGTCCCCGTCGTGGCCACCGGCGCCGGAGGCCCCGTCGATCTCGTGCGCAACAGCGTCGACGGATGGCTGTACCGCCCGGGCGACCTGGCCGACCTGCGGCAGCGGGTCGCCGACCTCGCGGGTGACGGCGCGAAGCGGGCCGCTTTCGCCGCCGCCGCGCGTGAGAGCGTGACCGACCGCACGTGGACCGCGCTCGGCGACCAGCTGCTGCGGCACTACGAGGACGCCCGCGCGCTGCGCCCCCTCGATGACGCCCTCCTCGCCCGCGGAGCGCGCAGGCTCGCGGCGCGCCCGGTGCCTGCCGTCTCGGCGCCGCGATGGGGCCGCTACGTCGCGCTCGGAGATTCGCTCACGGAGGGGCTCGGCGACACGTCGCGGATGCCGGCAGGGGAGTGCCGCGGGTGGGCGGACCGCCTTGCGCAGCTCCTGGCGCACGCGGGGAGCGCCGGACGGCATCCGTTCCGCTACGCGAATCTCGCGGTGCGCAGCAAGCGCGTCGCGGACGTCATCACCGAGCAGCTGCCGCGGGCGCTCGCGCTGCGCCCGGACCTCGTGTCGATCTTCGTCGGCGCGAATGATCTGGTCGGAGCCGGACCCGATCCGAAAGCGCTCGCGGACGCCGTGGCGGACGCGGTGCGCGAACTTCGCGCGACCGGAGCCGATGTGCTGCTCGTGACGCCGCTGCTGCCGCGCCGCCGGGTCGCGAAGCTGCTCGCGCCGCGCTTCGCCGCCTATGCGTCGCATCTGCGCCGCGTGGCCGCCGAGAACGGCGCCCTGCTCCTCGACCTCGACGCGTTCCCCCTCCTGGGCGAGCCCACGATGTGGGCATCCGATCGCGTGCATCTGCGTTCGGCGGGACACCGCCACCTCGCCTACTGCGCGGCGGCGCTCCTGGGGGTGCCGGACGCCGGGGCGCTCGAAGCCCTCGACGCAGCGCTGCACACCGACGACGACGTGCCGACGGGCACCGCCGAGTGGCTGCGTCGCGACGTCGTGCCGTGGGCGGGGAGACGGATGCGCGGCCGCGCGGCGGGCGACGGTCGACGGTCGAAGCACGAGGGCTATGTGACGATCGACGGTCCCGCCGTCGCGCGCGAGGCGGCCGCCCGCCCTTGAGGACTCAGGCGTGCCAGCGGTACTCGGTCTCGGGGCGGCCGGGCGTGCCGTACCGGGGCGAGCGCACCACGAGGTCGCCGTCGGCGAGGTGCTCGAGGTACCGCCGCGCGGCGACCCTCGACATCCCGAGCTCGGAGGCCGTCTCGGCGGCCGACAGCGGACCGTGCTCGCGCACCGCCGCGGTGACGCGCTCGAGGGTCTCCGCCGACAGCCCCTTGGGCAGGACGGCGGGCGCGGTGGGGCGCAGCGAACCCAGCATCGCGTCGATCTCGGCCTGTGTGGCGGGGCCCGACGTGTCGCGAGCGCGCTCCCGGTAAGCGCGGTAGTGCTCGAGGCGCTCGCGGAACACCGCGAACGGGAACGGCTTGATCAGATACTGGACGACGCCCAGGCCGACCATCTGGCGGACGACCTCGGCATCGCGGACACCCGTGATCGCGATCACGTCCACATCCGCCGCCCGCGCGCGCACGTGGCGGAGCACGTCCAAGCCGGTCCCGTCGGGCATCGTCATGTCCAGCAGCACGAGGTCGATGCCCTCGGCGGGCGGACGCTCGAGGATCGCCGAGACCGCTGCGCGCGCCCCGGTGCACTCCGCGACGACGGCGAACCCCTCCAGCCGCGCCAAGTAGTCGCGGTGCAGCTCGAGTGTCAAGGCGTCGTCGTCGACGAGCAGGACGTGGATCATGCCCGCCTCCCGGGGAGGATCACCTGGAACGTGGTCGGGTCGGACGAAACGTCCACCGCCCCGCCGGCGCCTTCGACGATCGAGCGGACGAGCGCGAGTCCCACGCCGCGGCCCTCGGCTCCGGCCGGCTTCGTCGAGTAGCCGTGCTCGAAGATGCGCTCGCGGTCGTCTTCGGGCACGCCCGGCCCCGAGTCCGACACCGAGACCTCGAGGGCCCCGCCCGATGCGGGGGTCAGGCGGACGCGCACCCATCGCGGGGGCGGCCCGGCGGCGGCGGCATCCAGCGCGTTGTCGATCAGGTTGCCGACGACCGAGACCGCGTCAACCGGGGTGAGCGCGCTGCGCGGCGCCGACGCTTCGATCTCGGCGTTCCATTCCACTCCGCGCTCGCGGGCCTGCGCGGCCTTGCCGAGCAGGAGCGCCCCGACGGTCGGGTCGCCGTCGCGCCGCGCGGCGACCTGGTCGACCAGATCCTGGCTCTGGCGGGACGTCTCGGTCAGGATGTCGATCGCCTCGTCCGTGCGGCCGAGCTCCAGCAGCGCCACGGCGGTGTGCATCCGGTTGCCGTGCTCGTGCGTCTGCGCGCGCAGCGCCTCGCCGAGCGTCCGCACCGACTCGTAGGACGACACGGCGTCGCGCACGGCGCTCGCGGGGAGGTCGCCGGCGATCCGCCGCGTGTACCGCCCGGCGAGCCAGGCCGCCGCGGCGCCCACGGCGACGAGTGCGGCAGCCACGGCCACCACGAACGGCAGCCGACTGCCGACCTGGGCCCACACGCCCGCGACCGTGACGCCCGCGGAGACGAGTCCGATGACCTCGCCGTTCCGCTCGATCGGCACGACCGAGCGGACCGAGGGGCCGAGAGTTCCGCGGAACTCCTCGGTGACGGTCCCGCCCTGCACGGCGGGTTCGATCGTGCCGAGGTACGGCTTGCCGATCTGTGCGGGATCGGGATGCGTGATCCGGATGCCGTCGGGACGCATGATCGTGACGAAATCCAGCGGCGTCGTGGCGATGATCTCGAGGGAGACAGGCTCGAGCGCCGCGGTCGCCGCGTCGTCGGGGCCCGCCATCGCCTCCGTGACGGTCGGCATCACCGCGATCGTGCGCGCGAGCGAAAGCGTGAGCTGCTCGGCCTCACCGCGCTCGGCGGCCTGGGCGTCCACCGTGAGCAGGACGGCCAGCAGAGCGGTGATCACCACGACGGCCGCGAGGAAGGCCAGGAACACGCGGGATGCCGCGCTCGCTCCCCGTGTGGCAGCCATGCGCCCCCTCGCGTCGGTTCGGACCGAGACCAATACGACCACAACCCGTGGCGCCCGGCATCCGTCGCCCAGAGTACTCGCAGGACGGGAGCCCGATCGGGAGCCCGAGAACAGCGAAGTTTCATTCCCTATCGGAGGCGAAGATGGCTCTTCAGATTCCCCAGACGCAATCGTTCAAGCTCCCGGGCTACAACTGGCGCCGCGGCAAGACGTCCTGGGACAAGCACACCTGGCTGTACGTGTCGGTCATCATCGCGGTCGTCCTCGGCGCCACGATCGGCCTCATCTGGCCCGAGGTCGGCATCGCGCTCGAGCCGATCGGCAAGGGCTTCGTCGCCCTGATCAAGATGATGATCGCGCCGATCATCTTCTGCACGATCGTGGTCGGCATCGGCTCGATCGCGAAGGCGGCGACCGTCGGCAAGATCGGCGGACTCGCACTGCTCTACTTCATGATCATGACGACGTTCGCCCTCGCGATCGGCCTGTTCGTCGGCAACCTGATCCACCCGGGTGAGGGTCTGGACATGTCGAGCTCGACGTACGACACCTCGACGCTCGAGCCCAAGACGACGCAGGAGTTCCTGCTCGGGATCATCCCGACCACGTTCTTCTCCGCCTTCACCGGCGAGAGCGTGCTGCAGGTGCTGTTCATCGCCCTTCTCGTCGGGTTCGCGCTGCAGAAGATGGGCGCCAAGGGCGAGCCGATCATGAACGCCGTCAAGAACCTTCAGGCGCTCGTGTTCCGCATCCTCGGGATGATCCTGTGGCTCGCGCCCCTCGGCGCGTTCGGCGCGATCGCCGCGGTCGTCGGCAAGACGGGTTTCGCCGCCATCATCAGCCTCGGCGTCCTGATGATCGCCTTCTACATCACGTGCGCGATCTTCATCGTGGGCATCCTCGGCACGCTGCTGTACGTCGTCGCCCGCGTCAACCTGTTCAGCCTCATCAAGTACCTGGGCCGCGAATACCTGCTGATCGTCGGCACGTCGTCGTCCGAATCTGCGCTGCCCCGCCTGATCGCGAAGATGGAGCACCTCGGTGTCGCGAAGCCCGTCGTCGGCATCACCGTGCCGACCGGGTACTCGTTCAACCTGGACGGCACCGCGATCTACCTCACGATGGCGTCGCTGTTCATCGCCACCGGCATGGGGATGCCGATGTCGATCGGCGAGCAGGTCGGACTGCTGCTGTTCATGGTGATCGCTTCGAAGGGTGCGGCCGGCGTGACCGGCGCCGGTCTGGCGACGCTCGCCGGCGGCCTGCAGGCGTACCGCCCCGACCTGGTGGACGGTGTCGGCGTCATCGTCGGGATCGACCGCTTCATGTCCGAGGGCCGCGCGATCACGAACTTCACCGGCAACGCCGTGGCGACGCTCCTGATCGGCACGTGGGTCAAGGAGGTCGACACCGCCCGCGTCCGCGAGGTGCTGCGCGGCGACCTGCCCTTCGACGAGACGACGATGTCGGGCGACGACCACGACGGGATGTCGGACGCGAAGGATGCCGTCGGCACGCAGGACCTCGAGGAGGCCGCGGTCGCCGAGGCGGAGGCGAAGGAGGAGCGGGCTCGCGAGCGAGCCGTCGCGCTGCGCTGATCCGCCGTGGACCCGGGCGGTCCTGAAACGGACGACGAGCCCCTCCCGCATCGGGAGGGGCTCGTCTCGTGTGTTCGGATCAGCCGCTCTTGCGGCGGAATTCGCGCTTCGTCACGGCGCCGTGGGTCCCGTGGACGGCGGAGTCGCCGTCGAGGTGGGACTCGCCTTCACGGTGGTGGGCGTTCTTCTTGTCGAGCGCTTCTTTGAACTTGCGCTTCATCTCATCGGATGCGGCGCCTACGGGCTTGTCGTCGGTGCTCATGCCTTCACCCTAGGCGCGCGTGCGCGGCGGGCGCCACAGATGGGGCCGATCCAGGCGGCACTGGTAGGATCGGGGAGGTTGCCCTTGCGGCATCCGCTCAATTCAACATGAGCTCACGGAGCAGGCCGGCAGCTAGCTGGTCCCCTGTGGTGGTCTCCTCGTCGGTCGTGATGCACGTCCCGCCGGGTGGATTTCTACTGGTGGCCAGTGCTGGCGCAACGCGACGCGATCGTCGCGCGCCGATAATCTGCCTGTTCCTGCTCCTTCGCATGGATCTCGCGCGTCACACGGACGAGCGAGACTAAACAAAGAAGGAGAGACCTCTTGGAAGGTCCAGAAATCACCGCCGCTGAAGCCGTTCTCGACAACGGCCGTTTCGGCACCCGTACCGTCCGCTTCGAGACCGGACGCCTCGCCCAGCAGGCGCAGGGCGCGGTCGCCGCGTACCTCGACGAGGAGACGATGCTCCTGTCGGCCACGAGCGCCGGCAAGCACCCCCGCGAGGGCTTCGACTTCTTCCCGCTGACGGTCGACGTCGAAGAGCGCTCGTACGCCGCGGGCAAGATCCCGGGTTCGTTCTTCCGTCGTGAGGGCCGCCCCTCGACCGAGGCGATCCTCGTCTGCCGTCTGATCGACCGTCCGCTGCGCCCGTCGTTCGTCGACGGCCTCCGCAACGAGGTCCAGATCGTCGTCACCGTGCTCTCGATCGCGCCCGGCGAGTTCTACGACGCGCTGGCGATCAACGCCGCCTCGCTGTCGACCCAGATCTCGGGTCTGCCGTTCTCGGGTCCGATCGCCGGCGTCCGCCTCGCGCTCATCCCCGGCCACGGCGAGCACGCCGATCAGTGGATCGCGTTCCCGACCGCCGCCCAGCTCGAGGAGGCCGTGTTCGACCTCATCGTCGCCGGCCGCGTCATCACGGATGCCGAGGGCAACGACGACGTCGCGATCATGATGGTCGAGGCCGAGGCCACCGAGGGTTCCTGGAACCTGATCAAGGGCGGCGCGGTCAAGCCGAACGAGCAGGTCGTCGCCGAGGGCCTCGAGGCGTCGAAGCCGTTCATCAAGGAGCTCGTCGCGGCGCAGAACGTCGTGGCGAACACCGCCGCGAAGGAGATCCAGCCGTACCCGGTCTTCCCGGCGTACAGCCAGGAGGTCTACGACTTCGTCGCCGGTCGTGCCTACGACCGTCTGGTGCCCGTTTACCAGATCGCCGACAAGCAGGAGCGTCAGAACGCCGACGACGCGATCAAGGACGACGTCAGGGCCCAGCTGCTGGCAGCCGTCGAGGCGGGGGAGCTCCCCGCGGTCGCGACGCTGGAGTTCTCCGCGGCGTACAAGTCGGTCACGAAGCTCATCGTGCGCGGCCGCATCCTCACGGAGGGCGTGCGCATCGACGGTCGTGGCCTGGCCGACATCCGCCCGCTGGATGCCGAGGTGCAGGTCATCCCGCGTGTCCACGGCTCGGCGATCTTCCAGCGCGGCGAGACCCAGATCCTGGGTGTCACCACGCTGAACATGCTCAAGATGGAGCAGCAGATCGACTCGCTGTCGCCCGTGACGCACAAGCGCTACATGCACCACTACAACTTCCCGCCGTACTCGACCGGTGAGACCGGCCGCGTCGGCAGCCCGAAGCGTCGCGAGATCGGGCACGGCTTCCTGGCCGAGCGCGCCCTCGTGCCGGTGCTGCCCAGCCGCGAGGAGTTCCCGTACGCGATCCGTCAGGTCTCCGAGGCCCTCGGGTCCAACGGCTCGACCTCGATGGGCTCCGTGTGCGCCTCGACCCTGTCGCTGCTGAACGCCGGTGTGCCGCTGCGCGCGCCCGTCGCCGGTATCGCGATGGGTCTGGTCTCCGACCAGGTCGACGGCCAGACGCGCTACGCCGCGCTGACCGACATCCTGGGCGCCGAGGACGCGCTGGGCGACATGGACTTCAAGGTCGCCGGCACGTCCGAGTTCGTCACCGCGATCCAGCTCGACACGAAGCTCGACGGCATCCCGTCGTCGGTGCTGACCGCCGCGCTGCAGCAGGCCCGTGACGCGCGACTGACGATCCTCGGTGTCCTGAACGCCGCGATCGACGCGCCCGACGAGATGGCCCCGACCGCTCCGCGCGTGATCAGCGTGCAGATCCCGGTCGACAAGATCGGCGAGCTCATCGGCCCCAAGGGCAAGACGATCAACGCGATCCAGGATGAGACCGGCGCCCAGATCTCCATCGAGGAGGACGGCACCGTCTACATCGGCGCGACCGACGGCCCCTCGGCCGAGGCCGCCCGTGCTCAGGTCAACGCGATCGCCAACCCCACCAACCCGGAGGTCGGCGAGCAGTTCCTCGGCACCGTGGTGAAGCTGGCGACGTTCGGTGCGTTCATCTCGCTGCTCCCCGGCAAGGACGGACTGCTGCACGTCAGCGAGGTCCGCAAGCTCGCCGGCGGCAAGCGCGTCGAGAACGTCGAGGACGTCCTCGGTGTCGGTCAGAAGATCCTCGTGAAGATCACGAAGATCGACGACCGCGGCAAGCTGTCGCTCGAGCCCGTGCTCGACGACGCGGCGGAACAGCCCGCCGAGGCCCCCGCGCAGGTCTGACGCCACGCCGTCTCCGGATGCCCGCTTCCTCGTCGAGGAGGCGGGCATCCGCATTACCAGGCGTGTCCTCCGAACGGGGGACAGGATGCCGGAACACCGGTCTTCGTGACCGAAGCGTTACCCAATATTTACCGACAGGTCGCCGGAATGCCGGGCTTCGGTAGCCGAACGGCCTAACCTCGAAGGAAGCGCCGGGGGGCGCGAACTTCGCAGTCACGGCGTCTCCTTCGGGTGATGACGTGAGGGGGTGGGACTATGGCTGTATTCGGCGTTGGCTCGGCGGTTTCGTCGGAGAGCCTGCCGCTGCTCCCGGCGCCCGGAGCCGTCCACCCGTCGGCACCCATTCCGGTGCAGGGTCCGCCGCTGGGCGCCGGCCTCCGCGTACCGCTCGGCGAGACGGGCGAGCAGATCTTCCCGCTCATCCTCGGCGGTGCGGAATTCGGCTGGAACGTCGACCTCGAGTCCAGCCACGAGATCATGGACGCGTATGTCGAGCGCGGCGGCAACATCCTGCACACGTCCGACAGCTTCTCCGGTGGTCGCAGCGAGCACATCATCGGCCAGTGGGTCCACTCCCGGGGCCTGCGCGACGACATCACGCTCGCCGTCCGCATCGGCGCGCACCCCGACAATCCGGGCATCGGGCCGGTCAACCTCGTCCGTGCCGTCGAGGCGTCGCTCACGCGTCTGCGCACCGACCGGATCGACGTGCTCTACCTCGACGCGACAGCGGGTCCGGTCGACCTCGAAGAGACGCTGGCGACCGCCGAGTGGCTCGTGGACTCGGGCAAGGCGCGCTCGATCGGCGCCGCGGGATTCACGGCAGCGCAGCTCGTCGAGGCACGCATCTACGCATCGGCGGGGTACCCGCGCATCATGGCGCTCGACGTGCCCTTCAACGTGCTGCGCCGGCACGAGTTCGACGCCGACCTCAGGCTGGTCGCCGGCGCACAGGGGATGGCGGTGACGCCGTCGCATGCCCTCGAGCACGGTTTCCTCGCGGGCCGGCAGCGCACCCGTCTGCGCGGCGGGCTCTCGGTGCGCGGCGCGCAGATCGCGGCGAACATCAACCGTCGCGGCAGCCGGACGCTCCGCGCGCTGGATGCGGTGGGCAAGGACCTCGGCGTTCCGGACGCCGCCGTCGCCGTCGCATGGCTGCTCGCGCAGAAGCTCGTCACGGCCCCGATCGTCAACGCCTTCGCGGCCGATCATGTCGAAGAGCTCGTGCAGGGCGTCGGCGTGCGGCTCAGCCGCAGTCAACTGGCCGACATCGCGCGCGCGGCGGAGTAGCGCCCGCGCGGTCCGGTCGACGTCCCGTGCTCGGATTCGAGCCGTGACATAGGCTGGAAGAAGTGCCTCACAGGCACGTGGACCTCGATGGAGTGAGCTGGCGTGACGCACCACATCTATCTCGTGCGGCACGGCGAACATCAGGACGCCGAGCACGGATTGATCGATGGACCCCTTTCGCCGCGCGGCCGCAGGCAGGCGGCGTTCCTCGCCGACCGCCTGTCCGGAGTCCCCTTCGATGCGGTGTGGCACTCTCCGCTGGAGCGGGCCAGCCAGACGGCGCGCGCGGTCGCCGAGCGCATGCCGTCGCTGTCGCCGCAGCCGTCGGCTCTGCTGTTCGACTGCGTGCCGACCGGTATGACCGATGACACTCCGGCGGTGTTCGAGCCCTTCTTCGGCAGCGTGACCGAGGCCGAGGTCGAGGCGGGCCGCGCGCAGATGGCCGATGCGACGAGCGAGTACCTCGTGCGCAAGAGCGGTGAGGTCCACGAGCTGCTCATCACACACAACTTCGTGATCGCCTGGTTCGTCCGCGAGGTGCTGCAGGCGCCGGACTGGCGGTGGATGACGCTCAACCAGGCGCACTGCGGCCTGACGGTCATCGCCCAGAAGCAGGGCCGGCCGTGGACCCTGCTCTCGCACAACGACCTCGCACACCTCCCGGTCGAACTGCGTACCGGACTGCCCGAGATCTATCCCGTCTAGTCGAGCGGCTTCCCGTACCACCGGGTCGCGTTGGGGTTGTCGTTGTAGGGATCGATCGCCTCGAACCCGGATGCCGCGTACAGCGCCCCGGCAGCCTCGAGCGTGTGATGGGTGTCGAGCACGAGTTCGCGGGCTCCGAATCCGGCCGCGCGGTCCTCGAGGTCCGTCATCAGCAGGCGGCCCCAGCCGCGGCCCCGGGTCTCGGGTCGCAGATACAGGTGCTTCACCTCGTAGCGCACGCCGTGCGGGCCGTCGTCGACGCGTCGGATGCCGCCGCACCCGACGGCCGTCCCGTCGTCGTCGTGCACCATCACGAACACGCCGGCGGGAGGCGTGAAGACGGAGGGGTCCGGGAACACCGTGGTGTAGGTGTGACCGGGGAAGGTCGCCTTGCGCATCAGGAAGTACTCCTGGAGGAGTTCGTGCGCATCGGGGGCGTCGACCGCCGCCGGAGAGATCGTCGGCATGCGTTCGAGCGTAACCGCCGTCGTCGTCGGCGCCGGACCGCGGCCGACGGCGGACCGGCGTCGGGGCCGCGCCGAGCGCCCGGATACGATGGAACGATGACGACGCGCGTGGCGATTGTGGGCGGCACCGGCAAGCTGGGCGGCATCATCCGCGACGTCGTGGAGGCTGAAGACGACTTCGAAGTCGCGGCCGTGCTGTCGTCGGCCTCGGATCTCTCCGAGCTCGACGGCGCCGATCTCGTGGTCGACGCCTCCATCCCCGCCGTGTCGATCGACGTCGTGCGCGCCGCGGTGGAGCGGGGCCTCAACGTCCTCGTCGGCACGTCCGGCTGGTCAGCCGAGCGCATCTCGCTCATCCGCCCGCTCGTGACCGCGGCGGGGACCGGAGCCGTCTTCATCCCGAACTTCTCGCTCGGCTCCGTGCTCGGTTCGGCCCTCGCCGCTGCCGCCGCGCCGTTCTTCCCCTCGATCGAGATCGTCGAGGCGCACCGCGAGACGAAAGTCGATTCGCCCAGCGGCACGGCGGTGCGCACCGCGGAGCTGATCGCCGCCGCGCGCTCCGAGGTCGGACCCGTCGAGTCGCCGCACGTCGATCAGCGCGCGCGCGGTCAGCAGGTCGCGAGCGTGCCGATCCACTCGCTCCGGCGGCCGGGCGTCGTGGCGCGGCAGGACGTCGTGCTCTCGGGTCCGGGGGAGTCGCTGACCCTGACGCACGACACGATCGACCCGGCGCTGGCGTACGCCCCCGGCATCCGCGTCGCCCTGTCCGCAGCACGCGACGCGAGCGGCGTGATCGTCGGGCTCGACAGCTTCCTCGACATCGGCATCCGCGTGCCGCGTCCGGCCAACGAGAGGCCCGTCGACGAGGGCGGAGTGCCGGGGCAGGTCGCGCGCGCGACCGGCGTATGACCGCACGCATCGGCGTCGCCGTCATGGCGGTGCTGCTCACCCTCTACATCGTCCTGGTCGCCCAGCGCGCGTGGCTTCTGCTGACCAGCGGCGAGCCGGTCGCGATCGCGATGGGCATCGGCCTCGTGATCCTTCCCGTCCTGGCGGTGTGGGCGCTCGGGAGGGAGCTGTGGTTCGGCGTGCGTGCACAGCGTCTCGGCCGGCGCCTCGAGAGCGAAGGCGGCCTGCCTGCGGAGACCGTGAGTGTGCGACCGAGCGGACGTGTGGTCCGCGAGGACGGCGACGCGCTGTTCCCGGTCTATCGGGCCGACGTCGAGGCGCATCCCGACGACTGGCGCGCGTGGTACCGCCTCGGGCTCGCGTACGACGCCGCCGGCGACCGTCGCCGTGCGCGTGCGGCGGTGCGCAAGGCGATCGAGCTCGAGCCGTCCGACCGGCCCCGCTAATCGCGCGGCGCGGGGACGGCGGCGTCGACGGCCTGCTCGACCGTCGTGTGGGTGAAGGCGAACCCCGACCGCTCCAGCACAGACGGCAGCACGGCGGCGTCGGTCGTGAGCAGCGCCTCGGTCGCGTCGGCGCCGAGAACGAGCTTGATCGCCCACACCGGTGCTCGCAGGACGAACGGCCGGTTCATCCGTCGCGCGAGGGCGAACCCGAGATCGTTCGCGCTCGCGGGCGTCGGGCCGACGAGGTTCACCGGGCCCGCGACGTCGGAGTCGATCACGTGCCGGATGGCGCGCACCTCGTCATCGAGCGAGATCCAGGGCCACTTCTGCGTCCCTCGCCCGATCGGCCCGCTCACGCCGAAGCGGGTGAGCAGCATCAGCGGCTTCAGGACCCCCTGCGGGTGCACGATCGGGGCGGTCCGCAGGAGTGCGACCCGCGCCTGGTCGCCCGCGGAGAGGGCCGCGGTCTCCCACTCGACGCACACATCCGCGAGGAACGTGCCGCCGCGCGGCGAATCCTCGGTCAGCACCGCGCCGGGGGCGGAGCCGTAGAAGCCGACGGCGGATGCCGACACGAACGTCGGCGCGTCGGCGCCGAGCTCCCGCACGGCGCGCGCGAGGGCACGTGTCGGGGTCACGCGCGACCAGAGCAGCGTGTTCTTGTACTTCTTCGTCCAGGGGAAGCGGCCGATCGTGGCCCCGTTGAGCCCGACGACGGCATCCGCGCCGGCGAGCACGGCGGGATCGAGCGGCGAGGAGTCCGTGAGCCACTCGACCTCGTCGGCGGAGCGGGCCGGGCGCCGGACGAGGGTCGTGACTCGGATGCCGTCGGCCCGCAGACTCTCGACGAGGGCCGAGCCGATCAGGCCGGACGCGCCGGCGACGACGACCCGGCGCGCGGCGCCCGCCGACGAGCCGGGATCAGGCAAGCGTGGCCTCGAGCGTGATCTCGATCCCCGCGAGCGCCTGCGACACCGGGCAGTTCTCCTTCGCGTCGGCCGCGATGCGGTCGAAGTCCTCGCGCGACAGTCCGGGGACGACGGCATTGACGTTCAGGTGACTGCCGGTGATGCCGGTCCCCGGCATGAACGTGACCGAGGCCGTCGTGTCGATCGACTCGGGCGGAGTGCCGTTCTGCGCGAGCGCGTGCGAGAACGCCATGCTGAAGCACGAGGAGTGGGCGGCCGCGATGAGCTCCTCGGGAGTCGTCACCGAGGTGGAGCCCTCGCTGCGGGCCTTCCAGTTGACGTCGAACGTGCCGATGCCGGAGGACTGCAGTGCGACGGTGCCCGATCCGTCGGTCAGGCCGCCCTTCCAGGCGGTCGTGGCTTCACTCGTGACGGTCATGCGGACCTCCTGATAGACGTGGCGCCCGCGCTCCGGGCGCTCCGGGCTCAGCCTAACCGCGCCACCGGGGGTGTGCGATCGAATCGCAGAGGTTCGCGCCGGTCAGGCCGCGGCGGGCCGCTCGCGGCCAACGAGCCCCGCGCGCTGCAGCACGAGGTAGAGCTGGCAGCCGAGGCACAGCCCGAAGACCGCGTTGAGGAACGCCGCGATGAAGGCCGCGGCTGCGGCGATCGGCAGCGCCCACGGCACGCCGATCAGGTGCAGCACGAGACCGATCACGGACACGAAAAGCCCGACGCCCTGCGCGAAACGCGGGGGCCGCGGATCCTCGAGGTCGGTGGGCGGCGACAGCCGGGGCTGCACGGCGGCGCGGTAGAGCGCACCCCACGGAGCCGTGCGCGGCGACAGCACGCCCCAGAGGAACAGCGCCGCGATCGCGAGGAGCAGCAGGAACGCGGGCTCGGTGGCCCGCTCCGCCACGGTCGCGCCGATCGGGGTGGTGAGCCCGAGGAAGACATCGACGAGGAGCAGGAGCGAGGTGATCCCCGCCGCGAAGCGCGGACCGCGAGGGTCGATGCCGCGTCGGGGTGCGGCATCCGGCCGTTCAGACATTCGCGGTCTCTCCACTGAGGCGGTTGAGCTCGAGTTCGAGCACGTCGCGGTTGGGGACGCCGCCGAAGCGGGTCTGGACGACGCCGTCGGCGTCGAGGACAAGAGTCGTGGGGGTCTGCAGGACGTGGAAGTGCTTCGCGATGTCGGGGCGGTGCGTCACGTCGATGTCGAGGTGCCGAACGCCGTCCCGGCCGTCGGCGACCGCGGCGAGCGTGCGGTGGACGCCGGGGCAGCGCGAGCAGAGCTCGGTGCTGAACTGCAGCAGGGTGGCGGTCTCGCCGAGGGAATCGGCGCCGAGGCGGCCGGGCTGCACCACCTCGTGACGGATGTGGCGACGCGGGCGCCCCTGGCGCCACTGCACGAAGACGCCGAGGGCGACCGTGACTGCCAGAAGGACAGCGAGGCCGATGAGAGCGTTGACGATGGTCACAGCATCCCAGGCTAACTGCTTGCGGCTGAATGGGAGCCGGATGTGCCCCGTGTGACGGGGCGCCGTAACAATCGACCGCTCGGGCGCCGCGGGGGAGGGCTAGCATAGCGAGACGATGTCCGCGACGATCCCCACCCCCTACGAAGACCTGCTCCGCGACGTGCTCGAGCACGGGGCCGTGAAGACCGATCGCACCGGCACGGGGACGCGCAGCGTGTTCGGGCGGCAGCTGAGGTTCGATCTGACGCAGGGTTTCCCGCTCATCACGACCAAGCGCGTGCACATGAAGTCGATCGTCTACGAGCTGCTGTGGTTCCTGCGCGGCGAATCGAACGTGTCGTGGCTGCAGGAGCACGGCGTGACGATCTGGGACGAGTGGGCCGACGCGGACGGCGAGCTCGGCCCGGTCTACGGCGTGCAGTGGCGGTCGTGGCCGACCCCGTCCGGCGAGACGATCGACCAGATCGCGGACGTCGTCGCCGAGATCCGGCGCAATCCCGACTCGCGCCGCCTGATCGTGTCGGCGTGGAACCCCGCCGACATCCCCGATATGGCGCTGGCGCCGTGCCACGCGCTCTTCCAGTTCTACGTCGCCGACGGTCGGCTGTCGTGTCAGCTCTACCAGCGCAGCGCCGACATGTTCCTCGGGGTGCCCTTCAACATCGCCTCGTACGCGCTGCTGACCCACATGATCGCCCAGCAGACCGGGCTCGAGGTCGGCGACTTCGTCTGGACGGGCGGCGACTGCCACATCTACGACAACCACGTCGAGCAGGTACGTCTGCAGCTCGAGCGCGAGCCGTTCACCGCGCCGACGCTGCGCATCGCGCGCACGCCCGATTCGATCTTCGACTACACGTACGAAGACTTCGTCATCGAGGACTACCAGCACCATCCTGCGATCCGCGGGGCCGTCGCGGTATGACGGACGCGACGCGCATCGGACTCATCTGGGCTGAAGCGCACGGCGGGGTGATCGGACGCGACGGGGGGATGCCCTGGCACGTCCCCGAAGACCTCGCGCACTTCAAGGAGGTCACGCTCGGCTCTCCGGTCATCATGGGGCGCGCCACGTGGGACTCGCTCGATCCGCGCTGGCGGCCCCTGCCCGGCCGCCGCAACATCGTCGTCACCCGTCAGCCGGACTGGGCCGGCGAGGGCGCGGAGCGCGCCGGGTCGGTGGAGGAGGCGCTGGCGCTCGCCGCGGCGTCGCGGCCGGAGTGGACCTGGGTCATCGGCGGCGGCACGATCTTCGACGCCGCGATCGGGGCGGCCGACCGGCTCGAAGTGACCGAGCTGCGGCATCCCGCGGGGTTCGCCCCGAAGGAGGGAGACGTGCACGCCCCCGAGATCGATCCGTCGGTGTTCGCCGTCACGGATGCCGACCCCGCCGACGGCGCGCACACGTCGCGCAGCGGCATCCGCTACCGCTTCCTCCGGTACGAGCGCGCCGCGTCGCGCTGAGTCCCTTCGGGTTCCGGGCGTCGGCGGAGTCCGGTCGGCTTAGGCTCGTCGGCATGGCCAGAACCGCACTGATCACCGGCGCGAGCTCAGGGCTGGGCGCGGAGTACGCGCGCCGGCTCGCCGCGCGGGGCACGGACCTCGTTCTCGTCGCGCGTGATGAAGCCGCGCTCACCGCGCTGTCGGAGGAGCTCGCCACCGCGCACGGGGTGGCGGTCGAGGTGCTCGTCGCCGACCTGCTCGCCGCCGATGAGCTCGATGCGGTCGCCGTGCGCATCGGCGACCTCGAACGACCGATCGACATGCTCGTGAACAACGCGGGGTTCGGGCTCCCCCTGAGCTTTGCGCGCAACGACATCGCCGATGAGGTCGATCATCTGCGGCTGCTCGTCGAGGTGCCGATGCGGCTCATGCACGCCGCACTCGGGTCCATGCTGGAGCGGCGCAGTGGACGCATCGTCAACATCGCCTCGGTCGCCGGCTTCATCCCGCGGTCGACGTACGGGGCGTGCAAGGGCTGGCTCATCAGCTTCAGCCGCTGGGCGAACGGACGCTACGCCGGACGTGGAGTGACGGTCACCGCGGTGTGCCCCGGGTTCACGCACACGAACTTCCACGAGCGCATGGGGCTGCCCCGCGGGCAGGAGGGCGTGCCGAGCTGGATGTGGCTCGATGCCGGCGACGTCGTGACCGAATCGCTCCGCGATGTGGCACGCGGCAAGGCGGTGTCGGTGCCGTCGCTGCGGTACAAGGCGATCGTCGCCCTGACCCGCGTCCTCCCCGCCTCCCTCCTCGCGACCGCGGGCGATCGAGGCCGCTGACCGGTCGGCATCGACGTCCGACGATGCCGGGGGCGGGGCGGAGGAGGCAGGGGCGATAGCCTGAGGGCATGACGCACACCGGCAATCCCTTCGGTCAGGTGCTCGTCGCGCTCGTCACCCCGATGACAGCCGACGGCGAGGTCGATTGGCCCGCCGTCGAGAAGCACATGGACGACGTGATCACCGCGGGCGCCGACGGCATCGTCGTCACCGGCACCACGGGTGAGACCAGCACGCTGACGGATGCCGAGAAGATCCGCCTCGTCGAGGTCGGCAAAGACGTCGCGGCGGGGCGCGCGAAGATCATCACGGGCGGCGGCTCGAACGAGACCGCGCACGCGATCGAGCTCTATAAGGCCAGCGAGAAGGTCGGCGCCGACGGCATCATGATCGTCACGCCGTACTACAACAAGCCCACGCAGGCCGGCGTGCTCACGCACTTCCGGCTCGTCGCCGATGCGACGGACCTGCCGGTGATCCTGTACGACATCCCGGGCCGCACGGGCGTCCCGATCCGCTACGAGACGATCCTCCGCATCGCGAAGCACCCGAACGTGCTGGCGATCAAGGACGCGAAGGGCGACTTCAGCGAGGTGAGCCGCGTGCTGAACCAGACGGACCTCATGTACTTCTCGGGCGACGACGCGAACGTGCTGCCGCACCTGTCGATCGGTGCGACGGGCCTCATCGGCGTCACGGCGAACATCGCCGCCCAGCCCTATCGGGCGATCGTGGATGCCGTCAACCGCGGCGACCTGACGGCGGCGACCGCCGCGCACAAGCAGCTCGAGCCGCTCGTGCGCGCCGTGATGACGCACGTGCCGGGCACCGTCTCGGCGAAGTACATCCTCCACGGACTCGGGCGGATCGGCAGCCCGCGGGTCCGCCTGCCCCTCGTGGGCCCCGAAGAGTGGGAAGCGGCCAAGATCGAGGACGAGCTTGCGCTCGTCCGCGACGTGCCCGGCGCCGATTTCTCCAACTTCAGACCCGACCGCAACGCCGCCGCCGGCGGAGCGCTCCCCAAGGTCTCCGGAACCACAAGATGACGCGTCGCGCTGCTCGCCGAGCGGGCAGCGCGCGGAAGCGGATGCTCCGGCATCCCCAGGAAGGTGTCTGATGCCCAGCACCGTGTACGACCCGCCCGCACTCGAGTCGGGGACGCTCCGCGTGACCCCGCTCGGCGGACTCGGCGAAGTCGGCCGCAACATGACCGTGTTCGAGTTCGACGGGAAACTCCTGATCGTCGACTGCGGCGTGCTGTTCCCCGAGGAGCACCAACCCGGCGTGGACCTGATCCTCCCGGACTTCGAGCCCATCAAGAACCGCCTCGACGACGTCGTCGGCGTCGTGCTCACACACGGCCACGAAGACCACATCGGCGCCGTGCCGTACCTCCTCAAGCTCAAGCAGGACATCCCCCTCATCGGGTCGGGACTCACGCTCGCCCTGATCGAGGCGAAGCTCAAAGAGCACCGGATCAAGGCGTACACCCTGACCGTCTCCGAGGGTCAGCACGAGCGCGTGGGTCCGTTCGACCTCGAGTTCATCGCGGTCAACCACTCGATCCCCGACGCGCTCGCCGTCGCGATCCGCACGACCGCAGGTCTGGTCCTCGCCACGGGCGACTTCAAGATGGACCAGCTGCCGCTCGACGGCCGCCTCACCGACCTGCGCGCGTTCGCCCGTCTGGGTGAGGAGGGCGTCGACCTCTTCCTCGTCGACTCCACGAACGCGGACGTGCCCGGCTTCACGCCGCTGGAGCGCAGCATCGGTCCCGTGCTCGATCAGGTGATCGGCAAAGCGCCCCGGCGCGTGATCGTCGCGAGCTTCTCCAGCCACGTGCACCGCGTGCAGCAGGTGCTCGACGCCGCGGCCGCGCACGGGCGCCGCGTCGCCCTGCTCGGTCGCAGCATGGTGCGCAACATGGGCATCGCCGAGGACCTCGGCTACCTCAACGTGCCCGAGGGCGTGCTGATCGACTACAAGAAGGCGCGCGACCTCCCCGACGACAAGATCGTCTACATGTCGACCGGCAGCCAGGGCGAGCCCATGGCGGTGCTGAGCCGCATGGCCAACAACGATCACGAGATCGACCCGGGCCCCGGCGACACGGTCATCCTCGCCTCGAGCCTGATCCCCGGCAACGAGAACGCGGTCTACCGCGTGATCGACGGGCTCACCAAGCTCGGGGCGAACGTCGTGCACAAGGGCAACGCGAAGGTGCACGTCTCGGGCCACGCCGCCGCGGGGGAGCTGCTGTACTGCTACAACATCCTCAAGCCCCGCAATGTGCTGCCCGTGCACGGCGAGTACCGGCACCTCATGGCGAACTCCCGTCTCGCGCAGGACACCGGCATCCCGGCCGAACGCACGATCCTCGGCGAGAACGGCACCGTGATCGACCTGAAGGACGGGCGCGCGGACGTCGTCGGGCAGCTCGACCTCGGTTTCGTCTACGTGGACGGCTCGACCGTCGGCGAGATCACCGAGGCGGATCTGAAGGACCGTCGGATCCTCGGTGAGGAGGGCTTCATCTCGGTGATCGTGGTGGTGGATGCCGCCACCGGCCGCATCATCACCGGTCCGGAGATCCACGCCCGCGGGTTCGCCGAGGACGACACGGTCTTCGACAGCGTGAAGCCGAAGATCGCCGCGGCGCTCGCCGAGGCCGCGCAGTCGGGTGTGCGAGACACCCACGCGCTGTCGCAGGTCGTCCGCCGTGTGATCGGACGGTGGGTCAACCAGCAGCTGCGCCGGCGACCCATGATCGTGCCGCTCGTGATCGAGGCCTAGACTGCCGGACGCGATCGCGCCGTTCGCGGCATCCCGCGCCCGGTAAAATCGCGCGATGGCATCCTTCAGCGTGCGACCGGCCGCCCAGGCCGACGGGGCGTTCCTCGGCGACATGGTCGTCGAGGCGGCGAACTGGCGTCCTGGTGCCGCGCGGCCGCGGCACCAGGTGCTGGCGGCACCGGAGCACAGCCGCTACATCGCCGGCTGGAAGCGTCCGAGCGATGCCGGATTCGTGGCACTGGACCCCGCGGGCGAGCCGATCGGCGCCGCGTGGTACCGGGTGCTGCCGCGGAGCGATCCCGGGTTCGGCTACGTCGGCACCGGTGTCCCCGAGCTCATCATCGGCGTACGACCGATCTGGCGCGCGCACGGCGTGGGGCGCAGCCTGCTGCAGGCGTTGACGCAGCAGGCGCGCGCCGACGGCTTCGCCCGGCTCAGCCTCAGCATCGAGCGCGGAAACTTCGCGGCGTCGCTGTACCGCAGCGAGGGCTTCGCGGTCACGCAGAGCGGCATCGGCCGGGACACGATGGTCAAGCGCCTGCGCTGACGCTCCGGCGGGGTGGTCAAGCGCCTGCGCTGACGCTCCGGCGGGGTGGTCGAGCGCCTGCGCTGACGCTCCGGCGAGGTGGTCGAGCGCCTGCGCTGACGCTCCGGCGGGGTGGTCGAGCGTTGACATTCCGGCGTCGCCGTGAAGCGCCTGCGCTGACCCCCGCTCCCGGACTCCCCGCGTCGTTGCGGGCGTTTCCGGGTGCGCCGCCGTAGCGTGGGGGGATGGCCAGGAGCTCAAGCCCGACCAAGAGCGGTCGCGCGCCCGCGAACGCGTCTTCGTCGCGCACGTCGTCGTCCCGTGCCGCCAAGCCCGCGCCGGCCCCCAAGCGCTACGTCGGCGAGTCCGAGAAGCCGCCGGTCGTGGTGCGCGCCTGGATGGGTCTCGCACACGGCACGGGCGGTCTGTTCCGCGCTTTCGGGCCAGAGACGCTCGAGAAGGATCAGCGTCGCGACGGACTGCCGTTCCTCATCGTGCTGCTCGCGATCGCCGGAGCGGTCAACGAGTGGTTCTTCATCGGCAACGAGGTCGCGCAGACGATCAGCGCGTACACGGCGGGCGGTCTCGTCGGTCGCGTCGCGTTCGTCCTCCCGGTCCTCCTCCTCATCCTCGCGGGCTGGCTGTTCCGGCACCCCGCCTCGGTGCACGACAACGGCCGCATCGGCATCGGCTTCGCGCTGTTCGTCCTCTCGATCGCGGGCTTCTGCCACGTCGGCGGCGGTCGCCCGCAGCCGCGCGAGGGGCTCCCCGCCCTCAGCGAGGCCGGCGGTGTGTTCGGCTGGATGCTCGGAGAGCCCCTCGCGCTCCTCATCACCGACATCGGGGCCTGCATCGTCCTCGGAGTCCTCACGATCCTCAGCATCCTGATCCTGACCAAAACGCCGCCGAACCGTATCGGCAGCCGCCTCGGCGACCTGTACGCCTGGATGTTCGACGCCGAGCGGCCGCAGGCCCGCGAGGCGAAGACGGTCGACGAGGACGAGGAGGACTCTGCGGACGCGGATCCGTCCCTGCCGTGGTGGCGGCGGAACAAGACCGGACGCGAGAAAGATGCCGACGGCGCCATCGGCTCGCAGGACCTCACCGAGCTTCTGCCCCCCGGTGCGGTCCAGGGCGGCTTCGAGCAGGCCGCCGTCACCCTGCCGCCCCCTCCGCTCCCCGACACGGCCCTTCCCGATGCCGTCACCGAAGTCATCGATCCCGCGCTCCTGGCCGGCGCGCGGGGCGACAAGGCCGACACCGGCATCCGCGACGACGAGAGCTCCACCCCGCACGACGACGGCCTCCTCCCCGGTCTGTCCGGTCTGGGGGGCGACGGTGCGCGGCACGCACCGTCGGCTCCGTACCGGCTCCCGTCGGTGAACTCCCTCGCCGCCGGCACTCCGCACAAGGCGCGCTCCGCAGCGAACGACACGGTCGTCGCCGCGATCACGAGCGTCCTCCAGCAGTTCCAGGTCGATGCGCGAGTGACCGGGTTCTCGCGGGGTCCGACGGTCACGCAGTACGAGATCGAGGTCGGCCACGGCGTGAAGGTCGAGCGCATCACCGCGCTGCAGAACAACATCGCCTACGCCGTCGCGTCGAACGAAGTGCGCATCCTGGCCCCGATCCCCGGGAAGAGCGCGATCGGGGTGGAGATCCCCAACACCGATCGCGAGATCGTGACCCTCGGCGACGTCCTGCGCTCGGCCGCCGCCCAGCAGGCGACGCACCCCATGACGATCGGCGTGGGCAAGGACGTCGGCGGCGGCTACGTCGTGGCGAACCTCGCGAAGATGCCCCACCTGCTCGTCGCCGGCTCCACCGGCTCGGGCAAGTCGAGCTTCGTGAACTCGATGATCACGAGCCTGCTCATGCAGGCCAAGCCCTCCGATGTGCGCATGGTGCTCATCGACCCGAAGCGCGTCGAGCTCACGTCGTACGCCGGTGTGCCGCACCTGATCACGCCCATCATCACGAACCCCAAGAAGGCCGCCGAGGCGCTGCAGTGGGTCGTGAAGGAGATGGACATGCGGTACGACGACCTCGCGTCGTTCGGCTTCCGCCACATCGACGACTTCAACAAGGCGGTCGTCGCCGGCGAGGTCAAGGTGCCGCCCGGCAGCGAGCGCGTCCTGAAGCCCTATCCGTACCTTCTCGTCGTCGTCGACGAGCTGGCCGACCTCATGATGGTCGCCCCGCGCGACGTCGAGGATTCGATCGTCCGGATCACCCAGCTCGCGCGGGCCTCCGGCATCCATCTCGTGCTGGCCACGCAGCGACCGTCCGTCGACGTCGTCACGGGCCTGATCAAGGCGAACGTGCCCTCCCGACTCGCGTTCGCCGTCACGAGCGTCACCGACTCGCGCGTCATCCTCGATCAGCCGGGCGCCGACCGTCTCATCGGCCAGGGAGACGCGCTCTTCCTCCCGATGGGCGCGTCGAAGGCGCTTCGGGTGCAGGGGGCGTGGGTCAGCGAGGACGAGATCGAGAAGGTCGTCAAGCACGTCACCGCCCAGGCTCGTCCCGAGTACCGCGAGGTCGCGGTCGCCGCCGAGAAGAAGGAGATCGACGCCGACATCGGCGACGACCTCGAGCTGCTGCTCGCGGCGACCGAGCTCATCGTCTCCACGCAGTTCGGCTCGACGTCGATGCTGCAGCGCAAACTGCGTGTCGGCTTCGCGAAGGCCGGGCGGCTCATGGACCTGCTCGAGTCGCGCGAGATCGTGGGGCCCTCCGAAGGCTCGAAGGCCCGTGACGTGCTGGTGACGCCCGAGCAGCTGCCCGACGTGCTCGCGCGACTTCGGGGCGACGAGCCGCCTGCGGCCTCGACCGACCCGGTCGATGCGCAGTTCGACGGGTACCCGGTCGTCGAGGCGGACGGCGACGAAGACGCCTGGGGATTGACGGGACGCGACTGATGGCCGTTCCCCGACAGCTGCCGAACACGATCACGATCGTGCGCATTTTCATGGCGCCGGTCTTCCTCTGGATGCTCCTCGCCGACGGGGGAGCGGACGGGCCGCTGCGCTGGTGGGCGGCCGTGATCTTCATCGTCGCGATCGCGACCGACGGCATCGACGGCTGGATCGCCCGCCGCTACGAGATCGTGACGGATCTGGGCAAGCTCCTCGACCCGATCGCCGATAAGGTCCTCACCGGATTCGCGTTCATCGGACTCTCGATCCTGGGCGAACTGCCGTGGTGGATCACGATCCTCGTGCTGGTGCGCGAAGTCGGCATCACGATCCATCGGCTCGTCGTCGCGAGCGACCATGTCGTCGCGGCCGCCTGGATGGGCAAGCTCAAGACGCTCGCCCAGGCGGTCGCGCTCTCGCTCGCGCTGCTGCCCTTGTGGACCCTGGTGGGCGAATGGATCTTCTGGGTCAACGGCGTCACGATGACGATCGCGGTGCTCCTCACGGTCGCGAGCGGCATCGACTACGTGGTCACCGAGGTTCGGGGGGCCCGCCGCGGGCGGAGCACCCCGTGACGGATGCCGCGGCACGCGCACTCCTGGACGCGCTCGGCCGCCGCGGATGGACCATCGCCGTGGCCGAGTCCCTGACGGGAGGCCTCGCGGTCTCGGCGCTCATCGACATTCCCGGCGCCTCAGCGGTGGTGCGGGGAGGGGTCGTGGCCTACGCGACCGACGTCAAGAGGTCGGTGCTCGGCGTGGACGCGGACCTCCTCGCGTCGGCCGGCGCGGTCGACCCCGCCGTCGCGCATCAGATGGCGGCGGGCGTGCGCGCGCTCCTGGGCGCCGACGTGGGCGTCGCGACGACAGGAGTCGCCGGGCCCGAGCCGCAGGACGGCAAGCCGGTCGGGACGGTGTGCATCGCCGTCGTGACCCCCGAGGGTGCGTCCTCGGGCACGTCCGTCTTCACCGGCGATCGCGACACGATCCGCCGCGCGAGTGTCGAGGCGGCTCTCGCGGCCTGCCTCGAGGGCGTCGCATCCTGACCGACTGCACCCCTTCGCGTCCCGTCCACAGCGTCGGGAACAGAGCGTGTTTCGTCTGGGTTACATTCCGCGATTCCCACCCATTCCCCAGTTCGCGGGATTAGATTGGCAGCATCCGATGTTGTACCGTTATCCACCCGGATACGGCGGAATCAGAAGTGAGGAGGGGGCCCACATGATCCTTGTACGTCAGGAAATCGGCGAAGTCCTTCGTGACTTCCGGCAGCAGAAGGGGCGCACCCTCCGTCAGGTCGCCAGCCGCGCCAGCGTGGCCCTCGGCTATCTGAGCGAGGTAGAGCGCGGGCAGAAGGAAGCCTCGAGCGAGATCCTTGCGTCGGTCGCCGAGGCGCTCGATGTGCCCATCTCGACCATCATGCGCGAAGTCGGCGACCGCATCTCCGTCCTCGAAGGCATCCAGACCTTCCCCGACGTCGTGCCCGACGAGCTCGTCGCATCGGTCGACGCCGAACTCTCCCTCCGCTGAGGTGCGGCGCAGCGAATTCGATCGCGCCGTCCGCGACGAGTTCGGCGCGCAGTCCGCGAATCTGATCGTGGATCTCACGCTCCCGGGCGTCGGCGACGTCACGGCGATCCAAGCGCTCGACGCGGGCGTGGATCCGCGGGAGGTCTGGCTCGCACTGTGCGCGGAGACGGACGTTCCCCCCGAGCGCCGCTACGGCGTCGGACGCCTCGATCCGCGGTCGCGCTGACGACACGCACCGCCCTCGATAGACGGCGTGTCGCATCGAAGATCTGTTCGATGCACGCATATGCTCCTGCACAGCGGAGTCGAGGACGTGTCTGTCCACAGGACGGGTCGCGGGCGAAGACCGATGTCGGAGCCCACCCCTAGCGTGAACCACGTCGAACGACACCACATGCCTTGTCGCAGCATCCCCTCCGAGCCACGGAGAGGAGCGCGACAGCCTACAGGCGACGGAACGCGAGCATAAGGAGCACGCCATGCCCTCACCCGAAAACCGCGAGAAGGCCCTCGAGTCGGCCCTCGCCCAGATCGACCGGCAGTTCGGAAAGGGCTCGGTCATGCGGCTGGGCAGCGACGAGCGCGCTCCCGTCGAGGTGATCCCGACCGGTTCGATCGCGCTGGATGTGGCGCTCGGCGTGGGTGGTCTGCCGCGCGGTCGCATCGTCGAGATCTACGGTCCGGAGTCATCCGGAAAGACGACGCTCACGCTCCACGCGATCGCGAACGTCCAGAAGCAGGGCGGCATCGCCGCGTTCATCGATGCCGAGCACGCGCTCGACCCGGAATACGCGCAGAAGCTCGGGGTCGACATCGACCAGCTGCTCGTCTCCCAGCCCGACACGGGGGAGCAGGCGCTCGAGATCGCCGACATGCTCATCCGGTCGGGGTCGATCGATCTGATCGTGATCGACTCCGTCGCAGCCCTCGTGCCGAAGGCCGAGATCGAGGGCGAGATGGGCGATTCCCACGTCGGTCTGCAGGCGCGCCTCATGTCGCAGGCGCTCCGCAAGCTGACCGGTGGCCTGAACAGCACGAACACCACGATGATCTTCATCAACCAGCTGCGCGAGAAGATCGGCGTCTTTTTCGGCAGCCCCGAGACGACCGCCGGTGGAAAGGCGCTCAAGTTCTACGCGTCGGTGCGTCTCGACATCCGTCGCATCGAGACGCTCAAGGACGGCACCGACGCGGTCGGAAACCGCACCCGCGTCAAGGTCGTCAAGAACAAGATGGCGCCTCCCTTCAAGCAGGCTGAGTTCGACATCCTGTACGGCACGGGCATTTCGCGAGAGGGCAGCCTGATCGACTTCGGCGTGGAGCACGAGATCGTCAAGAAGTCCGGTTCCTGGTACACCTACGACGGTGAGCAGTTGGGGCAGGGCAAGGAGAACGCCCGCAACCTGCTGATCAAGAACCCCGACATCGCCGCCGAGATCGAGTCGAAGATCAAGGCCAAGCTCGGGATCGGTCAGCCCAAGGCCGTCGAGGCGGCCGAGGCGGTCGGTGGTGCCGATGAGCTCGCGAAGCGCCGCCCGGCCTGATGTCCGCGCGTGAAGGTGACGGGGGAGGAATCCGCCGGGTCGACGAGCCGGGACTCGCCCCCGTCACCTATCTGCCGGGCGTGACGCCCGCCGATGCTCCGCCGGTGCGCTGGGCCGTCCCGCTCGCGCCGGCGGACGACGCACCCGATGACGGATCTCCGTGGCGCGGGGGCGACGACGACGCGATGGCGGGAGAGGCGGACGCGGAGGACCGCGCGCCGGATTCGGCGGCTGAGGACGCGGACGACATGCTCACGCGGCGGCTGCGACGCAGCGCGCTCTCCGAGCGAGAGGCGCGGACGTTCCTCGCCCAGCGCGGAGTCGACCCGGCGACGGTCGAGGAGACTCTGGAACGCTTCACGGGTCGCGGATGGATCGATGATGCGGTGCTGGCCGAACAGCTGCTGTACGCCGGAACGAGCCGCAAGGGGCAGGGGCGGCGCGCGATCGCGCAGACCCTCACTCAGCGGGGGATCAGCCGTGACGTCGCCGAAGCCGCGCTCGCGACCCTTCCCGACGATGACGCTGAGCGGGCCCTCGAGTACGCGCGTTCGAAGGCGCACGGTCTGCGCAGCTACGACCTCGATACCGCGCTGCGGCGTCTGACGGGTCAGCTGGCCCGACGTGGCTATTCCGGGTCGGTCTCGTCGACCGCAGCCCGTACGGCGCTGACCGAACAGCGCGGCACCGGGGGAGTGCGGTTCCGCTGACCGACGCGCGCCGCCCCACCACTCAGGCTCGGTAGTGTGTGGGGGACGGCGAGGCTGTGACGAGGGGGACGATGTCGATCGAGGTCGAAGGGCTCACGAAGCGCTACCGCGACGTCACCGCTGTGGACGACCTGAGCTTCGCCGTTCCCGACGGCATCGCGTTCGCATTCCTCGGCGCCAACGGTGCCGGCAAGTCGACGACGATCAACTGCCTCACCACCGTGCTGCCCTTCGACGCGGGGCGCGTGCGCGTGGCCGGCGGCGATGTGGCGCGCAACGGCGCACGTGTGCGTGAGCGGATCGGCGTCGTGTTCCAGGACTCGATCCTCGATCCGATCTTGACCGTGCGCGAGAACCTCCGCCTGCGCGCGACCCTCGCCCGCATCGATCGAGGACGCATCGATGCGCGGATCGACGAGCTGTCCGCCCTCATCTCGCTCGGCTCGTTCATCGATCAGCGGTACGGCAAACTCTCGGGCGGGCAGCGGCGGCGCGTCGACATCGCGCGGGCACTCCTGCACCAGCCGCGCATCCTCTTCCTCGACGAGCCGACCGCCGGACTGGACCCGGCCAGCCGTGCCATCGTGTGGGACACGGTGCACGAACTCCGCGAGCAGACCGGACTCACCGTCTTCCTGACGACGCATTACATGGAGGAGACGGAAGAGGCGGACCGGGTCTGCGTGATCGACCGCGGCCGGATCGTCGCGGACGGCACGCCCGCGCAACTGCGCGCCGAACACAGTCGCTCCGTCCTGACCGTCGTCTCGAGCGACCCCACCGGACTGGCCGCGACCGCGGAGCAGCACGGCGGACTTCCGACTCTCGAGGCGCAGCGCGTCGTGATCGCCGTGGACGACGCCCGCACCGCCCAGGCCATCCTCGCGGCGCACGGCGAGGCGGTGCAGGACTTCGAGTTCCGTCACGGGCGCATGGACGATGTGTTCCTCGCGCTCACCGGGCGCGCGGCCGACGGTCTCGACGCCGCCGACGCCCCCGCCGACGCATCCGTGAACGCGCGGGGACGAGGGCACGCCGCGTGAGAGCTGTCTGGTCGATCGTCCACCGCAATCTGCGGCTGTTCTTCCGCGATCACATGAACGTGTTCTTCTCGCTCCTCGGCGCGATCATCCTCTTCCTGCTCTACACACTCTTCCTCGCCCGCCTGCAGATCGACGGGCTCGGCGAGACCTTCCCGGACGCGACGGACCAGGAGATCCGCGCGTTCGTGGACAGCTGGATGTTCGCCGGCATCGTCATGCTCACCACGATCACGACCGGCTTGGGAGCCCTCGCCTCGCTCGTGCAGGACGGGGAGTCGGGACGGTTCCGAGACTTCCTCGTTTCGCCGGTCCGCCCCTGGCAGCTCGTCCTCGGCTATCTGACGGCAGCGGTGCTCGTCTCGATCCTCATGTCGATGGTCGTCCTCGCGCTGAGCATCCTCTACCTCGGTCTCGTCGACGACACGTGGCTGCCTGCAGAGACGATCGCGCGGATCGTCGGCATCACCATCCTCTGCAGCATCGGCTTCACGGCGCTGTCGGCCTTCGTCGTCTCGTTCATCCGGACCTCGGCGGCGTTCTCGGGGCTCGCGACGGTGATCGGCACGGTTCTGGGTTTCGTGGCGGGCGCCTACATCCCGGTCGGATCGCTTCCCGAGGGCGTCGCCAGCACGATCAACGCCCTGCCCTTCGCGCAGAGTGCGATGCTGCTGCGCCGCGAGTTCACCGAAGAGACGCTGCCGGCGATGGTCGGCGACAACTCCCAGGCCGCCGAAGGTGTCCGCGAGTTCTACGGCATCGACGCCCTCATCGGCGACTATCTCGTTCCGCCGGAACTCGCATTCGGCGTGCTCGTCGCCATGGCGCTCGTGTTCACCCTGCTCTCCGCGGCGCGCATCCGCTCCCGCATCCGCTGAGCCGAGCGCGGGCGAGCGCGTACCGGATCGTAGAATCGGAAGCATCATGACTTCCCCATCGAGTTCGCCGACGGCGATTGCGCCCTCACCCGCTGCGCTGACCGCCGACGGACACCGACGCACCTACGAGGTGCGCACCTTCGGCTGCCAGATGAACGTGCACGACTCCGAGAGGCTGTCGGGTTCGCTCGAGAGCGCCGGCTATCTGCCGGTCGCGACCGGCGACGAGGCCGACGTCGTGATCATCAACACGTGCGCGGTCCGCGACAACGCCGCAGGCAAGCTCTACGGCACACTCGGGCACCTGGCGTCGGTGAAGCGCCGCAAGGACGGGATGCAGATCGCCGTGGGCGGGTGCATGGCCCAGATGGACAAACAGGCGGTACTCGACAAGGCGCCGTGGGTCGACGTCGTGTTCGGCACGCACAACATGGGCTCCCTGCCGAGCCTGCTCGAGCGCGCCCGTCACAACGGAGAGGCCGAGCTCGAGATCCTCGAGTCGCTCGAGATCTTCCCCTCGACCCTGCCCACGAAGCGCGACAGCGTGTACAGCGGCTGGGTGTCTATCTCGGTCGGCTGCAACAACACCTGCACGTTCTGCATCGTGCCGAGCCTGCGCGGCAAGGAGAAGGACCGACGGCCCGGCGACATCCTGAATGAGATCCGCCTTCTCGTCGAGGACGGCGCGATCGAGGTGACACTGCTCGGGCAGAACGTCAACTCGTACGGCGTCGAGTTCGGCGACCGCCACGCGTTCGGGAAGCTCCTGCGGGCGGCCGGTCAGATCGAGGGACTCGAGCGCATCCGCTTCACGAGCCCGCACCCCGCAGCCTTCACCGACGACGTGATCGAGGCGATGGCCGAGACCCCCGCGGTCATGCCGCAGCTGCACATGCCCTTGCAGTCCGGCAGCGACCGCATCCTCAAGGCCATGCGCCGTTCGTACCGCAGCGATCGGTTCCTCGGCATCCTCGACCGTGTGCGCGAGCGCATCCCGCATGCCGCGATCACCACCGACATCATCGTCGGCTTCCCGGGTGAGACCGACGAGGACTTCGACGAGACGATGCGCGTCGTCGAGCAGTCGCGCTTCTCGAGCGCGTTCACGTTCCAGTACTCGATCCGTGAGGGCACGCCCGCCGCGACGATGGAGGGCCAGGTGCCCAAGTCGATCGTCCAGGAGCGGTACACGCGTCTCGTCGAGCTGCAGGACCGCATCTCGCTCGAGGAGAACCAGGCGCAGCTGGGTCGGCAGGTCGAGGTGCTCGTCTCGATGGGCGAAGGCAAGAAGGATGCCGAGACGCACCGTCTCACCGGCCGCGCGGAGGACAACCGCCTCGTGCACTTCGAAGTGCCGACAGGCAGTGCGGTGCCGCGCCCCGGCGATGTCGTGTCGGTCACGATCACGCACGCCGCGCCGTTCCATCTGCTGGCGGACTCCGACGGCTCCCCGCTGCGCATCCGTCGCACACGGGCCGGCGACGCGTTCGACCGCACGCAGGCCGAGTCGTGCGCGGTTCCGGCGCCGTCCGACGGGTCGCCGCGCGCCGTGTCGCTCGGACTGCCCACGCTGCGCGTCGGCGTGTGAACGCGTCCGGACGCGGCGCGACGAGCCGGACGTGAGCGCGTCCGCTCCGCGACTGTTCGCCGTCGTCGGCGCGACCGGCACCGGGAAGTCCGAGCTCTCGCTCGACCTCGCCGAAGCGCTCATCGGCGACGGACGCGCGGCGGAGATCGTGAACGCCGACGCGATGCAGCTCTACCGCGGTATGGACATCGGGACGGCCAAACTTCCGGTCGCCGAGCGGCGCGGCATCCCGCATCACATGCTCGATGTGCTCGACGTCGTCGACGAGGCCGCCGTGGCGTGGTACCAGTCCGCCGCCCGGTCCGTCATCTCCGGGACCCTCGAACGCGGGGCGCACGCGATCCTGGTCGGCGGTTCCGGACTGTACGTGTCGAGCGTCCTGTACGACTTCCGCTTCCCGCCCCGCGACGAGGCGCTGCGCGCGGCGCTCGAAGCCCAGCTCGACCGCGACGGCCCGGGCGTGCTCTACGAGAGGCTGCGTGCGGCGGATCCCGCGACCGCGGAGCGCGTGGACCCGCGCAACGGACGACGGATCGTCCGCGCGCTCGAAGTGCTCGCTCAGGGGGAGGCCACGCACGGTGCGGCGCTGCCGGAGGCGCCGGTGCTCTGGCAGCCGGCGACCGTCATCGGACTCGCGAGCCCCCGCGACGAGCTCGTCGCCCGCCTCGACGCGCGTGTGCAGCGCATGTGGGTGGACGGGCTGCTCGCAGAGGTGGAGCAGCTGAGGGCCCGGGGACTGGAACGCGGCGTCACCGCCCGCCGTGCGATCGGGTACGCGCAGGCGCTCGCGCAGCTGTCCGGCGCCCTGAGCGAAGCGGAGGCGATCGCCGAGACGCAGGCGCTCACCCGCAGATACGCGCGGCGCCAGGTGTCGTGGTTCCGTCGCTATCCGGACGTGCACTGGACGACGACGGGTGCAGACGGGGGCATCCAGCGGATACTGGACGAATGACAACGATCCGAGCGTTCACCCTGAGAGACACCGAATCCGTCATCGCCCTGTGGCAGGCAACGGGGCTCACCAAGTCGTGGAACAACCCTCACCTCGACATCCAGCGCAAACTCACGGTGCAGCCCGAGCTGTTCCTGGTGGCCGTCGACGACGACGAGATCGTGGGCTCGGTCATGGCCGGCTACGACGGGCATCGCGGCTGGCTCTACTACCTCGCCTCGGATCCGATGCGGCGCGGTCAGGGCATCGGGCGTGACCTCGTGACGGCCGCCGAAGACCTTCTGCTCGACATGGGCTGCCCGAAGGTGCAGCTCATGGTGCGGCCCGGCAACTCCGACGTGCTCGGGTTCTACGACGCCCTCGGCTACGAGCGCTTCGACACGACCACGACCGGAAAGCGGCTCATCCCGGACTGAGTCCGCGGCCGCACGGCCCTACGCTAGAGGGATGCCGCAGACGATCGCCTTCACGAAGGGTCACGGGACCGGGAACGACTTCGTCGTGATCGCGGATCCCGACGGCGATCTCACGCTCAGTGACGACCAGGTGGCGATCCTGTGCGATCGGCGCTTCGGGATCGGCGGCGACGGCATCCTCCGCGTCGTGCGCTCCACCGCGATAGACGAGGGTGCGCAGGCGGCCTCCGCCGGCGCCGAGTGGTTCATGGACTACCGCAACGCGGACGGCTCCGCCGCGGAGATGTGCGGCAACGGCATCCGCGTGTTCGCCCGATACCTCGCGGATGCCGGCTGGATCGACCTCGACGAAAGCGCCGTGCTGATCGGCACGCGCGCCGGCGTCAAGTCCGTGACCCGCAGTGAGCTGGGCTTCGAAGTCGACCTCGGATCGTGGCGCGTCGAGCCCGACGAGGTTCTGGTGCGCGCGCGGGGCCTCGGTGTTCCGCGTCCGGGACTCGGGATCGACGTCGGCAACCCGCACATCGTGGTCGCGCTGTCCGGCGCCGGCGAGCTCGAGGGGCTGGATCTCACCGCGCGTCCGCAGCTGCATCCCGAGCCGGCGCGCGGTGCGAACATCGAGTTCGTCGTGCCGAGCGACCCGCTCGTGCGCGAAGGCGTCGGCTCGATCCGCATGCGGGTGTTCGAGCGCGGCGTGGGGGAGACCTTGAGCTGCGGCACGGGCGTGGCAGCGGCGGCACTCGCCGTCCGCCACTGGGCAGGGCAGGCGGCACCCGACCGCTGGAGCGTCGAGGTGCCTGGAGGGACGCTCGGCGTGCGGATGGCCCGCGTGCGCGGTGACCTGCATGTGCTGCTGTCGGGTCCTGCGACGCTCGTGTATTCGGGTGAGGTCGCGCTGGCGTGAGCGGTCAGGGCAGCGCGATGCCGCCCGTCGGCGGCGAACCGTGCCGCCGGACCTTGATCACGCGGAATCCGCGGCCCGTGGCGGCGCGGTGGACGCTGTAGCCCGGCGTGAACGTGGCAGCCAGCCAGCGCTGCAGCGAGTCCGACCCCAGATTGCGCTGCACGACGAGCCAGGCATCCGATCTCTCGTCGAGCCGGGGGATCCAGCGCTCGAGGAGCCCGTGGAGCTCGTTCTTGCCGACGCGGATCGGGGGATTGGAGCGGATCGTGCGGAACGTCACGTCATCGGGAACATCGTCGGGATGCCGGGCGTTGAGGTTGGTGAGTCGCAGAGCTTCCGCATTGCGGCGTACGAGATCGAGAGCGCGCTCGTTGACGTCCACCGCCCAGACCGTGGCGTGGGGCGACTCCATCGCGAGCGAGAGTGCGATCGGCCCCCACCCGCAACCGAGGTCGAGCAGATTCCCGCCGGGGGGCGGAGGAGGCGTGTTCGCCAAGAGCACCGCGGTACCGGAGTCGACATGATCCGGGCTGAACACGCCGCCGGCCGTCGTGACCTCGACGTCCGATCCGGCGAGGCTCACACGGATGCGACGGAGGTTCTCGGGACTGGCGGGTGACGCGCTGAAGTAATGGTCATCCCCCATCCTGCGAGCGTAGCGGAGACACCCTCGCGCGCGGGAGGGCGTCCAGGGCGGACGCTCCCAGGCCTGGATCGGTGGGGGAGACTAGAGTTTACGGGCACCACGGAAGGAACACATGACGGATACGACCATCCCGACCGGCGCTGATGAGGCATCGGCCGACACGGCTGTCGACGCGCCTCGGGACACGGTGACCGATCCCGTCGCGCGCGTGCTCGAACGCGCCGAGGCGCGCTCCGGCATGCGCGTCTTCGGTGCAGCGCAGGCGCTGCAGGATGAGTCCACGATCGCGCACGGCGACACGGACGGCGAGCAGTGGGACCGCGAGGAGCGCGCCGCGCTGCGCCGCGTGCCCGGGCTCTCCACTGAACTCGAAGACGTCACCGAGGTCGAGTACCGCCAGCTGCGCCTCGAGAACGTGGTGCTCGTCGGGGTGCATCCGCAGGGCGAGCAGGAGGACGCCGAGAACTCGCTGCGCGAGCTCGCGGCGCTCGCCGAGACCGCCGGAGCCGTCGTCCTCGACGGCGTGATGCAGCGACGTCCGCACCCCGATCCGGCCACGTACATCGGGCGCGGCAAGGCGCAGGAGCTGCGCGACCTCGTCGCGGCGCTCGGCGCCGACACCGTGATCGCCGACACCGAGCTGGCACCGAGCCAGCGGCGGGCGCTCGAAGACGTCGTCAAAGTGAAGGTCATCGACCGCACGACCGTGATCCTCGACATCTTCAGCCAGCACGCGAAGAGCCGAGAGGGCAAGGCCCAGGTCGAGCTCGCTCAGCTCGAATACCTCCTGCCGCGTCTGCGCGGTTGGGGTGACTCGATGAGCCGACAGGCCGGTGGTCAGGTCGGCGCGGGCGGCGCGGGCATGGGCTCACGCGGTCCGGGTGAGACCAAGATCGAACTCGACCGTCGCCGCATCCGCACGAAGATGGCGCTGCTCCGCCGCCAGATCCGCGACTTCGCCCCGGCGCGCGACGCCAAGCGCGCCGAGCGCAAGCGCAACACGATCCCCTCCGTCGCGATCGCGGGATATACCAACGCCGGAAAGTCCAGTCTGCTCAACCGCCTCACGAGTGCGGGTGTGCTCGTCGAGAACGCCCTGTTCGCGACGCTGGACGCGACGGTGCGCCGGGCCGAGGCATCCGACGGTCGTGTGTACACGCTCACCGACACGGTCGGCTTCGTGCGCAACCTCCCGCATCAGCTCGTCGAGGCGTTCCGATCGACGCTCGAGGAAGTGGGCGATGCCGACGTCATCGTGCATGTGGTGGATGCCGCCCACCCCGACCCGGCGGCGCAGCTGCAGACCGTCCGCGACGTGATCGGGGACGTCGGGGCGCGGGACATCACCGAGATCGTGGTGTTCAACAAGGCCGACCTCATCGACGAGGACACCCGGATGGTGCTGCGCGGGCTCGAACCGCGTGCGCTGTTCGCGTCCTCGCGCTCCGGCGAGGGGATCGCGGAACTGCGCGCGGCGATCGAGGCGGCGCTTCCGCTTCCGGCCGTCGAGATCCGCGCGCTCGTGCCGTACGACCGCGGCGACCTCGTCTCGGCCGCCCACGAGTCGGGTCACATCGTGTCGCAGACGCACGAAGAGGGCGGCACGGCGCTGCACGCACACGTGTCGGAGCGGCTCGCCGCCGAGCTCGCACCGTTCCAGGTCTGAGCGTCGGTCGGGCGCTCAGCTCAGGCTGAGCGACGGCACGTCGGGCGTCTCGAAACCGAACACGGCGCCCAGGAAGGCGAGTTCGCTCTCCAGCGCGTGCACCATGGTCTCCGCACGCCGGAATCCGTGCCCTTCACCCTCGTAGAGCACGTACGCGTGCGGGATGCCGCGCTCGGCGAGTGCGTCGCGGATGGCCTCCGACTGGGCGGGGGGGACGACGGCGTCGTCGGAGCCTTGCAGGAGCAGAAGGGGCACACGGAATCCGTCGGCGTGCGACAGAGGGGACCGCGCGACGTACAGGGCCTCGGCTTCCGGGAGGGGGCCGATGAGGCCGTCGAGGTAGCGCGCCTCGAAGTCGTGCGTGTCGGTCGCGAGTGCCCGGGCATCACCGACGCCGTAGCGGGAGATCCCCGCGGCGAACGCGTCGGTCCGCGCGAGCGCGGCGAGCACGGTCCAGCCGCCCGCGGAGCCGCCCGCAATGGCGATGCGAGCCGGGTCGGCGGCACCGCTGCCCGCGAGACCGCGCGCCGCCGCGGCGACGTCCTCGACGTCGACGACCCCCCACTGTCCGCGCAGGCGCTCCCGGTAGGCGCGGCCGTAGCCGGTCGATCCGCCGTAGTTCACGTCCAGCACGCCGATGCCCCGGCTCGTGAAGTAGGCGATGCGCCCGGCCGCCGCTCCGGCGCGGTGCATCGTGGGCCCGCCGTGCACGAGGACGAGATAGGGCGGTGCTTCACCGTCCGGAGCCTGGACGTCCGGGTTGGTCGGCGGGTAGTCGAACGCGTGGACCTCGCCGCTCGGACCGTCGAACGTGACGGCGCGCGGGGTCGGCATCCATTCGCGTCCCCACGGTGGTGTCCCGCCGTGTACGAGTTCGAGACGGGCCGCATCGTCGACGTCGACGACCCACAGTCCGCTCGGGGTCTCGGTGGAGGCGCCGGAGAGAAGCACCCGCGTGCCCGAGACGTCTTCGATGCACATCTCCGCGGACGCCGGCACCGCGAGCGGGACCGCGCCGCCGTCCTCGTCGATGCGCACCAGGGTGTCGTCGCCGTCCGTGCGCACCGCGACGACACGGCCGTCCGGCAGCGGGGCGAACCATCGCGTGCCGAGCGTCCAGAGCGCGCCGCCGGTGTCGGCATCCGCGGGCGCGATCGGTCGACGCTCGAGGTCGGCGGACAGATGCTCCCGCCACAGGTTCCACCGGTCCGTGGGGTCGTCGGCGTACAGCAGGTCGTCGGGACCCAGCCACACCGGCTGGAGCGGGGAGCTCTCGCCGCCGGCGACCGTCGCCCATTCCACGACGATCTCGCCGTCGAGCCTTCCGACCCGCAGTTCGGCACGGTCCCACGGCATGTCGGGATGGTTCCACGCGATCCAGGCGAGGTGGGATCCGGTGGGTGACAGGGAAGGATGCGCCAGGAAGTCGCTGTCGGCGACGAGCGAGGTCACTCCGGAACCGTCCAGCGCGATGCCGACGATGTCGCGGCGCGGCGGATGGGCTCCGTCGTGCGTCTCGCGGACCGCGAGCAGCCGACCGCCCTGCCATGTGAGGCCGCCGAAGCGCATGCCGCGATCTGCGGGGGTCAGCACGCGGGGCTCGGCGCCGGGCTCCAGCGCCCGGACGCACTGGTCGCTCTTCTCGACGAACAGAAGGACGCCGTCCTCCGTCGCGGTCCACGCGCCTCCGCCGTACTCGTGCACGCGCGATCGTGCGCTCCACGGGGCGGGGAGGACGTCCTGCACGCCGCCGTCGCTGCCGCGGCGACGGACGGCGGCGCGCCCGCCCTCCTCCGGTACGCTCTCGCCCCACCAGATCTCGTCGCCCACGAAGCGGGCTCCCTCGATGCGGGGCGTCGCCGCGTTCACGACGGCGGCGGTGAGGGGCGAAGGCCAGGAACCGAAAGCCGGCGTCTCAGTCATGCATCCACCGTAGGCGGGGCATTCCGCGCGCGCCCACCCCTTGCGGTGACCCGACCCGCCGTGGTCGGTCCGCGCGACACAGACCGCAACACACGGGAGAGCCGCGAGGCGGGTGCGGTAGCTTCGATCCATCGTCGCCCGGTGTCAGGCCGGGCAGGAGCGACAGCCGAGCCCGGCACCCGCCCGCGATGACATCGCGCCTCCGTGCGCTGTCCGCGGCCGTCCGGCCTCCGCCCTCGATCCGAAGAGCCCCTGATGCGCACAGACTCGGCTGACTCGCCTGCCCGGCTGCGGCCTGCCGCCCCCGGAGGCGTCCCGTTCTCCTTCGAGCTGTACCCACCTCGGTCGGAGGCGCGCGAGAGCGCGCTGCACGACACGATCCACCACCTCGCCGCGGCGGGGGCGCAGTTCATCTCCGTCACGTACGGGGCGGGCGGCTCGACGGGCGGACGCTCGCTCGACGTGCTGCGGTACATCCGTCGCGAGACCGAGGTCGAGCCGCTTGCGCACATCACCTGTGTCGGCAACACGTACGCGGGGGCCGCGGATCTCATCCGCGAATTCCTGGATGCCGGCATCCTCAACTTCCTGGCGCTGCGCGGAGACCCGCCCGCCGGCCAGCACGAAGGCGATCCCTTCCTCGGCGACCTCGAGAGCGCCGCACAGCTCGTCCAGCTCATCCATCGGGTGCAGGCGGCGCGTTCGCCCTACACGGAGGAGGGCGTGCCGGGGCTCCCCGGCGCCGCGCACGTGGCGCGCCGGCGCCGCGCCGAGATCGCCGTGGCCGCCTTCCCCAACGGACATCCACGGTCGCGGCATCCGAACGAGCACATCGACGCGCTCTTGGCGAAGGAGGCCGCCGGGGCGACGCTCGCGATCACGCAGCTGTTCTTCCACCCCGACGACTACCTGGTGTTCGTCGAGCGGTCGCGTGCCGCGGGTGTGACGATCCCGATCCTCCCGGGCATCATGCCCATCACCTCGCCCGCACGTCTTCGGCGCGTGCTCGAACTCAGCGGCGAAGAGCTCCCCGCAGAGCTCGCCGTCGCGCTCGAGGTCGAGCCGACGGCGGAAGGGCAGCGGGAGATCGGCATCGCGCACGCCGCAGAGCTCTCCAGGGCCGTCGTCGCCGGCGGCGCTCCGGGTGTGCACCTCTACGCGTTCAACAACCACGACACGGTCCTCGCGGTGCTCCGCCGGGCCGACATCCTCACCGACGCACGCCCGAAAGGCCACTGACCATGACCGAGAACACCCGCCGTCTCCCGAACTTCTCCACCGCGACGATCCTGGGCTATCCGCGCATCGGTCCGCGACGCGAGCTCAAGCGCGCCGTCGAGGCCCACTGGGCGGGCACCCTCGACGCCGACGCGCTCGAGCGGACGGCATCCGATCTGCGCCGTGCGACGCGCGAGCGGCTGGTGCGACTCGGACTCGGACGTGAGGACTCGTCGATCCCCGAGTCGTTCTCGTTCTACGACCAGGTGCTCGACGCGGCGGCGACCGTCGGCGCGCTCCCCGAGCGCTTCGCGCACCTCCGCGATGCAGACGGGGCCGTCGGGACCGCGGCGTACTTCGCGGCGGCCCGCGGCCTGGGGACGGCCGCACCGCTGGAGATGACGAAATGGTTCGACACGAACTACCACTACCTCGTTCCCGAGATCGGCCCCGAGACGGTGTTGTCGCTCGCGAGCGACAGGTTCGCCGCCCTCGTGCGCGAAGCCCGCGCGGACGGATTCACCACCCGCCCGGTCGTCGTCGGGCCGGTCACCCTGCTCGCCCTCGCGAAGCCGACGGATGCCGCGCCCGCCGGCTTCGACCCGCTCGAGCGGCTCGACGACCTCGTGCCGGTGTACGCACGATTGCTGTCCACGCTGCGGGCGGCGGGAGCGGAATGGGTCCAGCTGGACGAGCCCGCGCTCGTGAGCGAGAGCCTCGCGCACACGCCGGACCTCCTCGCGGGCGCAGCGGCGCGGGCCTACGCCGCGCTCGGAGCGGAGGAGGACCGCCCCGCCGTGATCGTCGCCGCCCCCTACGCGCAGCTGTCCGCACCGGCGTGGGCTGCGCTCGCCGTCGCGCCGATCGAGGCTCTCGCGATCGACCTCGCCCGTGGAGGCGTGCCCGAGCGGGTGGTGGGCCTGGAACACAAGATCGTCATCGGGGGTGTCATCGACGGGCGCAACGTGTGGCGCGGAGACCTCGAGGCGGCGTGGCGGTCGCTCGAGCAGCTGGACACCCTCGGCGCCGCGCAGGTGGCGGCGGCGACGTCCACGTCGCTCCAGCACGTCCCGCACGATGTGACGGACGAGTCCGACCTCGATGCGCGGCTCGTCTCCTGGCTCGCCTTCGCCGATCAGAAGGTGGAGCAGGTCGTGACGCTCGCGCGCGGCCTGCGCGACGGGCGGGAGTCGATCCTCGAAGAACTCGACGCGGCCGCGGCCGCCCTCGCAGACCGGCAGGCGGCGCCCGGCGTGCGCGACGACGCCGTCCGACGGCGGGCGGCCGCGCTGACCGCAGCGCACTACGCCCGCGGTGACGAGGCGGCGCGACGCGCCGCGCAGGAGGAGGCGCTCGCGCTTCCGCTGCTGCCGACCACGACGATCGGGTCGTTCCCGCAGACGGCCGACATCCGGCGCGCCCGCGCGCAGCACGCCGCCGGAGCGCTGTCGACCCCCGAGTACGAGGAGTTCCTCCGCCGCGAAATCGCGGCCGTGATCGGGCTGCAGGAGGAGCTCGGCCTCGATGTCCTCGTGCACGGAGAGCCCGAACGCAACGACATGGTGCAGTACTTCGCCGAGAACCTGGCCGGCTTCGCCGTCACCCGCAACGGCTGGGTGCAGTCGTACGGTTCGCGAGCCACCCGACCGTCGATCCTGTGGGGCGACGTGTCGCGACCCGCGCCGATCACGGTCGGATGGTCGACGTTCGCGCAATCGCTCTCCGACCGGCCGGTGAAGGGGATGCTGACCGGCCCCGTCACGATCCTCGCGTGGTCTTTCGTCCGCGACGACCAGCCTCTGCGGCAGACCGCCGATCAGGTGGCTCTGGCGCTGCGCGACGAGATCCGTGATCTCGAGGATGCCGGCATCCGGATCATCCAGGTCGACGAACCCGCGCTGCGTGAGCTGCTGCCGCTCAAGCGCCCCGACCAGGGGGCGTACCTCGACTGGTCGGTGGCGGCGTTCCGTCTGGCGACGGCCGGCGCCCGCACGGCGACGCAGGTCCACACGCACCTGTGCTACTCGGAGTTCGACGTCGTGCTCGACGCGGTCGCGGGGCTCGACGCCGATGTGACCTCGATCGAGGCCGCGCGCAGTCGCGGCGAGGTGATCGAAGACCTCGCAGCGTCGGGCTTCGCGCTCGGCATCGGCCCCGGTGTGTACGACATCCACTCGCCGCGCATCCCGACCGTCGAGGAGATCGCCGACATCCTCGAGCGGGCCGCCGCGCAGCTGCCGCTGCGTCAGCTGTGGGTCAACCCGGACTGCGGTCTGAAGACCCGCGCCTACCCCGAGACGGTCGCGGCGCTGAAGAACCTCGTCGAGGCCACCGGCCGCGTGCGCGAGCACGTCGCGGTCAGCGTCTAGGGCTCTTCTTCGCGGATGCCGGGGCGTCGGTCCCGGCATCCGTCGCCGCATCGTCCGCGCCGACGAGTACCACGGTGTCGGCGTCGCCGGTGTCGATCACGAGTGTGTCGGCGTCGCTCGTCGGGGCGTCGTCGGTTGCGGCGGGCCTGGTCCCGGTATCCGACGGTGGGATCTCCTCTTCGCGTCGCTGGAGCAGTTCGAGGATCCAGCCGACCAGCAGCGCGACGACGAGCACCAGGACGATGTCGCCGAACGACAGCGGGCGGATGGCGAACAGCCACACCACGGCGGCGGCGGCGATGAGGCCGCGCACCAGCACCCGGTTGCGACCGAGCCACAGTCCGAACGCGCCCGTGTGGAGGCCGCGACCGGCCAGCTGAGCGCGTGCGGACGCGTTCATGCCGCCGGTGGCCGCGCGCACGCCGCTCGCCGGCCGGGACCCGCCCATGAGCCAGCCGATGATCGCGATGAGCACTCCCAACACCATGATGACCAGGGCGGTCTGCGTCATCGCGCCGACGAGCTGCGCATAGATCACATCGAGCGCGGAGGGGGACAGGCCGAGGTCGCCCGCGACGATCCCGACGGCTGTGGAGCCGATCGACAGGGACGCCGCCAGCGTTGCTCCACCGATCGCGAGTCCGAGCCCGCTCCCCAGGACGGCGGTGCTGCGCCGGCGTGCGAGGAGGATGCCGAGGCCGAACAGGCCCAGTGTGATGACCGGCAGCCACCAGCCGGCGGCTGCGGCGATCGCGTAGCCGGTGCGGATCGCGGCCAGGTTGTCGCCCTCTCCGATGATCACCACGCGGTCGATCGCGGGGATGAGCTGTGCGACCCCGACGCCGCGCTCGGTCAGATTCTCCTTGACGCGCTCCACGATGACACCGAGCTGGATGCCGACACCGTCGTCCGTGCGGACGACGAGGCCTCCGCCGTCCGAGGTCGCGGCCGTCGTCAGGGCACGGTGGGCGGCCCGCGTGGCGGTGCCCCATACCTCGGCGAACGCCTCCGACTCGACCACGCGGGTGACGGTCTGCTCGACGAGGTTTTCGAGCCCGTCGGCCGCGGGCTGCTCCAACAGCCCCAGGGCCTGGGCTGCGCGCGGGGGCAGACCGAGTTCGGCGATGCCGTCGAACACGTTGCCCGTGATCTCCGCGAAGTCCACCTGCGCCGTGATCCCCTCCATCGTCTCGTCGATGATGAGACCCTGAACGGCGGGATCGTCCACGAGGGGCGCGAGGGTGCTCACGAACGCGTCCTCGTCGACGAGCTGCACACGCGCCCAGGCGCCCGCGATCGAGACGGGCACGAGGATCGTGGCGACCACGATGCAGATCGCCGACAACAGCCCGCGCCACCAGTTCCTGCGGCGCCGCGCAGGGGGAGCGGACTCATCCGCGGGGACGGCGCCGCGGGCGCGCAGCTGCTCGTTCTCGGCGCGCAGTGCGTCCAGCTGCGCCTGCAGATCGTCGACGTCACTCACGGACATGAGGCCTCCTCGGAGCGGATGGTCCTCATCATGGCGCAGATGGCAGAGCGGCATCACACCCGGATCGGGTGATCTTGACCGGGGTCGTCAGACGGCGCGCAGGACCGCGACGACCTTGCCGAGCACGACCGCGTCATCCCCCAGGATCGGCTCGAAGGCCGAGTTGCGGGGGAGGAGCCACGTGTGGCCGTCGCGCTGGCGGAACGTCTTCACGGTCGCCTCCTCGTCGAGCATCGCCGCGACGATGTCGCCGTTCTCGGCGGTCTGCTGCTGACGCACGACCACCCAGTCGCCGTCGCAGATCGCGGCGTCGATCATCGATTCGCCCGAGACCTTGAGCATGAACAGCTCGCCCTTGCCGACGAGCTGACGGGGGAGCGGGAAGATCTCCTCGACCTGCTGCTCCGCCGTGATCGGCACGCCCGCGGCGATCCTGCCGACGAGCGGCACCATCGCCGCATCGCCCACGCTCGGCGCGCTGTCGGCAGGGCTCTCCGTCGACATGCCGGGCAGATCGATCAGCACCTCCATCGCCCGCGTCTTGCCGGCATCCCGGCGGAGGTATCCGCTGAGCTCGAGCTGGTTGAGCTGGTGTGTCACGCTCGAGAGCGACTTGAGCCCGACCGCGTCACCGATCTCCCGCATGCTCGGCGGATAGCCGTGCCGGGCGATCGAGCGCTGGATGACCTCCAGGATCGCGAGCTGTTTGTCGCTCAGGCTCTTGCGCCGGCGCGTCTGCGGCTTCTCGCGGCCGTTCGCATCGGTCATGATCCCGCTCCTGTCCCGCCCGATCGGGGCATCGGTCTTCGAATGTCGGAGGCCCGTGGTGGGGTGTTCCCATCGAAACCGTATCCGGTCCGAGTATGCCCCCGCGGCAGCACGCCCGCGTGTCGCGTTCGAAAGACCGGAGTCCGCAGACGCGCTTGACAGGTCAGAGAATCGAAGATACATTCGGAAGAGAGATTCGCATCCACGGCTCCCGGCCGAGTCGTGGATGCGAACCTCTTCCCTTTCCGCAGGAGGACGACATGACAGCGATCAGCATCCCGGCACCCGGCTCGACGCGTCTGCGACTGACCGCGCGCGGACGCCGTGTTCTCGCCACGGTCGCCGCGCTTCCCGCCGTGATCGCCTTGAGCCTCGCCGTGATGAGCGGCGGCAGCGCTCTGGCATCCCGTGAGGAGAGCGCACCGATGGGCTCCTTCGCGACCGTGACGGTCGCCGCGGGCGAGTCGCTGTGGTCCATCGCCGAGCAGGTCGCCCCCGGCGCCGATCCGCGCGACGTCGTCGACGCGATCGCGCGGCTGAACGCCCTCGACGGAGTCTCCGTCTACGCCGGTCAGCAGCTGTCGATCCCCGCGGAGTACACGACCGCTCCCTGATCGCCTTTCCCTGATCAGCCGGGGCGCCGCTCGCAGTCGGTCGCCCGGGCGTCCGCCCACCGCCCGGCATCTACCATGGGAGAGGTGAGCATCCGCCTCGACGACCTGCCCCTGCGAGACAGCCTGCGCGGTCTGACGCCCTACGGCGCACCACAGGCGGCCCTGCCCGTCGCCCTCAACGTGAACGAGAACACCCATCCCGTTCCGCAGGAGGTCGCGGACGACATCTTGGATGCCGTCGCCCGGGCTCTGCGAGAGGTGAACCGCTACCCCGACCGGGAGTTCACCGGTCTTCGGGAGGGCTTCGCGGACTACCTCGGATACGGACTCACCCCGGAGCAGATCTGGGCGGCCAACGGGTCGAACGAGGTCCTGCACCACGTGCTGCAGGCTTTCGGGGGGCCTGGGCGCACCGCATTCGGTTTCGGGCCGACGTACTCCATGTATCCGCTGCTGACACAGGCGACCGGTGCGACCTGGACGGCAGGTCACCGTGCGGAGGACTTCACGGTCGACGCGCGCAGCGCCGCGTCCCAGGTCGCCGAGGCCGATCCCGATGTCGTGTTCCTGTGCGCGCCGAACAACCCCACCGGCACGCCGATGACGCTCGACGTGATCGAGGCCGTCTACGACGCGGCATCCGGCATCGTCGTCGTCGACGAGGCGTACCAGGAGTTCGCTCCGCACGACGCGGGGTCCGCCCTCGCCCTGCTGCCGGGGCGGGAGCGCCTCGTCGTGTCGCGCACGATGAGCAAGGCCTTCGCGTTCGCCGGGGCCCGCGTCGGATACCTCGCCGCCGACCCGGCCCTCATCGACGCACTGCGTCTCGTGCGGCTGCCTTATCACCTGAGCGCGCTGACGCAGGCGGCCGCGGAGGCGGCGCTGCGGCACTCCTCGACCATGCTCGCCATGGTCGACGAGATCGTCGCGCAGCGGGATCGCATCTCCGCGACGCTCGAGGCGATCGGGTACGAGCCCTACGAGTCGTGGACCAACTTCGTGCTGTTCGGCGGCGTGCGCGATTCCGCGGAGACGTGGCAGGGTCTGTACGACCGCGGCGTCCTGATCCGCGACGTCGGCATCCCGCACCACCTGCGCGTGACAGCGGGCACCGAGGCGGAGACCACCGAATTCCTCGACGCCCTCGCGTCGCTAGACTCGGCCTCATGAGCCGCTCCGAAGCCCCCCGTACGGCGTCGCTGCGACGCGCGACGAGCGAATCGACGGTCGAACTCGAACTCGACCTCGACGGCACCGGACGCAGCCACATCGACACGACGGTCCCGTTCTTCGATCACCTGCTCACCGCGTTCGCGAAGCACTCGCTCACCGACCTCACGGTGCGCGCCTCGGGCGACACCGACATCGATGCGCACCACACCGTCGAGGACGTCGCGATCGTCCTCGGACAGGCGATCCGCGAGGCACTCGGCGACAAGTCCGGCATCTCGCGCTACGGCGACGCCCTCGTCCCGCTCGACGAGGCGCTCGCGCAGGCGGTCGTCGACATCAGCGGACGTCCGTACCTCGTGCACACCGGCGAGCCGGCGGGCTTCGAGATGCACCTGATCGGCGGGCACTTCACCGGCTCCCTCGTGCGCCACACGTTCGAGGCGATCGCGTTCCACGCCGGACTCACGGTGCATGTGACCGTGCTCGGCGGGCGCGACCCGCACCACATCGCGGAGGCCGAGTACAAGGCGTTCGCCCGTGCGTTCCGCCAGGCGAAGGCCATCGATCCCCTCGTGGTCGGCATCCCGAGCACCAAGGGTGCCCTGTGAGTGAAGCCGACCAGACCGGCGATGCGGGTGGGCGGCCGCTCGTCGCTGTCCTCGACTACGGGTCGGGTAACGTCCACTCCGCGGTCAAGGCGCTCGCCGCCGCCGGAGCCGATGCGCGGCTCACCGCCGATCGCGGGCTGATCGACGAGGCGGCGGGTCTGGTCGTGCCGGGTGTCGGGGCGTTCCGCGCCGTCATGGAGGCGCTGCGCGCCAGCCGGGGCGACGAGATCATCGACCGGCGCCTGGCGGGCGGACGCCCGGTCCTGGGCATCTGCGTCGGGATGCAGGTGCTGTTCGAGCGCGGGGTGGAGCGCGGCGTCGACACGGAGGGCCTCGGTGAGTGGCCGGGCGTCGTGACCGAGCTGGATGCCCCCGTCCTCCCGCACATGGGGTGGAACACGGTCGATGCGGGCGAGGGCTCGCGCCTGTTCCGCGGAATCGAGCAGGAGCGGTTCTATTTCGTGCACTCGTTCGCGGCGCAGCAGTGGCTCCTCGATGTGCAGCCGCCCTTCCCGCAGCCTGCGCTCACGTGGTGCACGTACGGACGGCCGTTCCTGGCCGCCGTCGAGAACGGACCGCTGTCGGCGACGCAGTTCCACCCGGAGAAATCGGGCGAGGCCGGCATCCGTCTCCTCGCCAATTGGATCGGCGGGCTCGGCGGGGCTACCCTCTGAACTCGTGCCATCTGCGTGAGCGCATCGCTCCCGCGCCGTCCCGCACGAGGAGCCATGAACGATTTCGCGTCCAGCCCTGAGCTGATCCTGCTGCCCGCCGTCGATGTCGCCGACGGAAAAGCCGTCCGACTCACCCAGGGGGAAGCGGGCACCGAGACCAACTACGGCGACCCCGTGGATGCCGCACTCGAGTGGGCCAAGCAGGGCGCCGACTGGATCCACCTCGTCGATCTCGACGCGGCGTTCGGGCGCGGCAGCAATGCCGCGATCATCCGCAAGGTCATCAAGCAGGTCCGCGGCGTCCAGGTCGAGGTGTCCGGCGGCATCCGCGACGACCGCAGCCTGGAGGCGGCGCTCGAGAGCGGCGCCGCACGCATCAACCTCGGCACGGCGGCCCTGGAGAACCCCGAGTGGGCGGCGGATGTCATCGGCCGCTACGGCGACGTGATCGCCGTGGGGCTCGACGTGCGCGGCACGACGCTCGCCGCCCGTGGCTGGACCCAGGAGGGCGGCGATCTCTGGAAGGTGCTCGACCGGCTCGAAGAGGCCGGCTGCAGCCGCTACGTCGTGACCGACGTCACGAAGGACGGCACCCTCAAGGGCCCGAACCTCGAGCTGCTCCGCGAGATCACCGCGCGCACCCCGAAGCCCGTCATCGCCTCGGGCGGCGTGTCGAGCCTCGACGACATCGCCGCGCTGCGCGACCTCGTTCCGCTCGGCGTCGAAGGCGCGATCGTGGGCAAGGCCCTGTACGCCGGCGCCTTCACGCTGGCCGAGGCGCTGGATGTCGCCGGCCACTGATCCGCACGACGCGCATCGCGCGGCGGACGCCGCCCCGGACGCTGCCGCGGATTCTGCAGGAGTGCCGTGGGAAGGGCGACGTTTCGAGCCCAATCCGCACTCCGGTGACGACGGTTCCGCCGATCCGGCGCTGCAGGCGGCACTGACCGCGTTCCGCGCGGGCGAGGGCGGCCAGGCAGCCGTGATCGACGCCTATCGCAGCGCGCGTCTGCTGATCCCGCTCGTCGCCGAGAAGGGCGACGAAGGGGTCGGCGCGCACGGACTCGCGGTGGACAAGACCCAGGAGCTCTCGATCGTCACGGTCGCAGCCCCCGACGGCCGTCGGGTGCTGCCGGTCTTCTCGTGTGTCCAGGCGATGGGGCGATGGGATGCCGCCGCACGGCCGATCCCGGCCGACGGGGTGCGCACTGCCCTGGCGGCATCCGCCGATGACACCGATCTCATCGTGATCGACCCGGGGTCCGAGTCCGAGTTCGTGATCCGACGTCCTGCCGTCTGGGCGATCGCCCAGGGGATCCCGTGGGAGCCCAGCTTCGCGTCGCCCGAAGTGTTCGCCGGCCTGCAGGAGAGCGTCGGGGGAGAACTCGCGGTCCTCGATCTCGCGGTCGAGGCAGGAGACCCGACGGGACGCCTGCGCGGTCCCGAGCTCGTGGTGCGACTCGAGCTCATGCACGGGCTCGAGCAGGCGGCGCTCGACGCCGTGCTCGCCCGGCTCGCCAAGAGGTGGGCGGCCGATCACCGGATAGCGGTCCTCGTCGACTCGCTCACGGTCAAGCTCGTCCGCGCCTGACTCTCCGCACCGAGAAGGTGCCCTCGACGCCGAGAAAGTGCATCTGGCACCGAGAAGGTGCAGTGCGCACGGAGAAGGTGGGCACCATCTCGGTGCGGAACCCACCTTCTCGGGCGCGGGCGCGCGGAGCGGCCTTGCGGCGCCGCGGTGACCGGCGCATGATCGGCAGGGCGGAGGTGTGCGATGGGCGACGACGGAGCGAAGGATCAGTATCGGCGCGCCCTCGAGGTCGCGCACCGGCACGCACTCGCGTGGCTCGACTCGGTCGAGAACAGGCCGATCCGCCCGCAGCAGGACGTGGACGGCATCCTCGCGCGCCTCGAGCCCGATCTGGCCGACGACGGACTCGCGGCGGATGCGGTGGTCGACGAGCTCGTCGCCGCGATCGAACCCGGACTCATGGCGATGGGGTCTTCGCGGTTCTACGGCTTCGTGATCGGCGGCGCCTATCCCGCGGCGGTCGCGGCCGACTGGCTCGTGTCGGCATGGGACCAGAACACCGGGTCGCGCCAGCCGACGCCCGGTGCGGCGGCGGTAGAGGAGGTCGCCGCCCGCTGGCTGCTCGAGATCCTCGGGCTCCCCGGCGGCAGCGGCGTGGGCTTCGTGACCGGTGCGACCAGCGCGAACCTCTCCGCGCTGATCGTCGCGCGGGATGCCGTCCTGCGCGAGCGTGGACACGACGCGGCACGCGGCATCCAGCGCGCGCCCGAGATCCGCTTGCTCGCGGGCGACAGCGTGCACACCTCGGTCGTGCTCGCCGGTCGCATCGCCGGCCTCGGCGCCCCGGTGACGGTCGGCGCCGACCAGCAGGGGCGGATCGACGTCGCGGGGCTCGGCGCGGCGCTCGCGGTGCACGACGGGCCCACGATCGTCGCGCTGCAGGCCGGGGACGTGCACTCGGGCGCGTTCGACGACTTCGCCGCCGCGATCGACGTCGCGCACCTGCACGGCGCGTGGGTGCACGTCGACGGTGCGTTCGGTCTGTGGGCTGCGGCGAGCCCGTCGCTCACCCACCTGACAGCGGGCCTCGCGCACGCCGACTCGTGGGCGACCGACGCCCACAAGACGCTCAACGTGCCCTACGACTGCGGGGTCGTCGTCGTGCGCGACGAAGCGGCGATGACGGCCTCGCTGGGCGCCCACGCCGAGTACCTCCCGGCGGTCGCCAGCATCGCCGACCCGTACGACCGCGTGCCGGAGCTGTCTCGTCGCGCACGCGGGATCCCGGTGTGGGCGGCGCTGCGCTCGCTCGGCCGTCGCGGCGTGGTCGAGCTCGTCGACGGGCTCGTCGCCGCAGCCGCCGGCCTCGCCGAGGGGTTCCGCGCGATCCCGGGTCTCGAGGTGCTCAACGACGTCGTGTTCACGCAGGTCTGCCTCGCGGCGCAGAGGGATGCCGACACCGCCGCGCTGGGGGAGTGGCTGCGCGCCGAGGGCACGGTGTGGGCGTCGTCGTCGACGTGGCACGGACGCACGGTCGTGCGCTTCGCGGTGAGCAACCGCGGCACGGATGCCGAAGCGGTGCGCCGCACGGTGGACGCGGTCGCCCGCGGCGCGGCCGCTGTGGGCATCCGCGGGTGAGGTCGGCGCCGTCACGCTGAGTCCGGCGCGAAGCTCCGTGGGCGTCGTCCGTCAGGTGACGGGCCCGGTCCATTTCTCGCCGGGACCCTTGCCGATCGGATCCGGAATCACGGATGCCTCACGGAAGGCCAGCTGCAGCGAGCGGAGTCCGTCGCGCAGCGACCGGGCGTGCATGTCGCTGATCTCCGGCGCGCCGGCGGTGATGAGCCCGGCCAGGGCGTTGATGAGCTTGCGCGCCTCGTCGAGATCCGTCTGCGCGGCGGGATCCTCGGCGAGCCCGACTTTGACGGCGGCCGCGCTCATGAGGTGGACAGCGGCGGTCGTGATGATCTCGACCGCCGGCACGTCGGCGATGTCGCGCGTGGCAGCCGAGGCGGCGCGTTCCTGGGCCTCCCAGCGAGCCTGGCGTTCGGCATCCTGCGCCAGCTGCCCGGCTCGGAGATCGTCGTCGGGTTGCCGAATCGTGTCCACGTGTCACTCTCTGATAGACTTCAGCGGGCTCCGGGGCGTCATGCTCCGGAACGAAAGAGGATTCACATCCCACCCGCGCTTGCCGTTCCAGGCTACCGGGTCACGCACTCCGCCTCGGCCGTCACCGGTCCGGGGTAGACCACGACATCGGACGGGGCATCCCCTCCGCGTGGATGCAGGGTGCAGAAGCCGGTGCTCACGCGCCGTGCGGGTGGAATCGAGTCTCTCTTCCGCCCGCGATGCAATCCGCTTCGCGGTGGCCGACACCCGCACGAAGAGGAGTTCCGCATCAGCGATCCCCGCACCAACGACCGCATCCGCGTGCCCGAGGTCCGCCTCGTGGGCCCGAATGGAGAGCAGGTCGGCGTCGTACGCATCGAGGTGGCCCTGCGCCTGGCGCAGGAGGCCGATCTCGACCTCGTCGAGGTGGCTCCCAACTCGAAGCCACCCGTGGTCAAGATCATGGACTACGGGAAGTTCAAGTACGAGGCAGCGCAGAAGGCCAAGGAGGCCCGACGCAACCAGGCGAACACGGTCCTCAAGGAGGTCCGCTTCCGTCTGAAGATCGAGGCGCACGACTACATCACCAAGCTCAAGCGCGCCGAAGGCTTCCTGAAGGCAGGCGACAAGGTCAAGGCCATGATCCTGTTCCGCGGTCGCGAGCAGTCGCGTCCCGAGCAGGGTGTGCGTCTCCTGCGCAAGTTCGCCGAGGACGTCGCCGAGTTCGGCACGGTCGAATCGAACCCCACGATCGACGGTCGCAACATGGTCATGGTGGTCGCACCGCACAAGAACAAGTCCGAAGTGAAGACCGAGCAGAACGCCCAGCGTGCTGCGAACAAGGAAGCCGCTCGATCCGCCGCCCACGGCGGCACGACGGTGGACTCGGCCACGGCTCCGGCCGAGGCTCCGGCCGAGTAGGCCCCACAGACCCCCGCCTCGCGGGTATGACCACGAAGCCCGCAGGGCGAGAACGAAGGAACAGAAGATGCCGAAGCAGAAGACCCACTCGGGTGCCAAGAAGCGGTTCAAGATCACCGGCAGCGGAAAGCTGATGAAGCAGCAGGCCGGTATGCGCCACAACCTCGAGGGCAAGGCCAGCAAGCGCACGCGTCGCCTGAACCAGGACCAGGTGCTCTCCCCGGCCGACGCCAAGCAGGCCAAGAAGCTTCTCGGCCGCTGAGCGCGCCGAATCACGTTAGGAAACATCAGAAATGGCTAGAGTCAAGCGGGCCGTCAACGCCCACAAGAAGCGTCGCGTCATCCTCGAGCGCGCCTCCGGTTACCGGGGTCAGCGTTCGCGCCTGTACCGCAAGGCGAAGGAGCAGGTCACCCACTCGCTCGTCTACGCGTACCGCGACCGTCGCAAGCGCAAGGGCGACTTCCGCCGCCTGTGGATCCAGCGCATCAACGCCGCGAGCCGCCAGAACGGCCTCACGTACAACCGCTTCATCCAGGGCCTCGGCCTCGCGGGTGTGCAGGTCGACCGCCGCATGCTCGCCGAGCTCGCGGTGAACGAGCCGGCCACGTTCGCCTCGCTCGTTCAGACGGCCAAGAGCGCACTGCCCAGCGACGTCAACGCGCCCAAGTCGGCGTAGTCGCGGCATCCCGGACCAGGGGCGCCCTCCCGTTTCGGAGGGCGCCCCTCTTTCGTGCCCGCTTCCCGTGCGCGCGGGCCGCGCGCACGCCGAGGTCCCCTGGAGGCCGGGGGTGGAGTCATACACTGACTGTGTGCTCGAGAACCCGCGCTCGCCCCGCGTCCGCGCGGTCGCGAAGCTGACCAAGCGCAGTGCGCGTCAGGAGACCGGCCTGTTCCTCCTCGAGGGGCCGCAGGCCGCGCGCGAGGTGCTCGCGTACCGTCCCGACACCGTGATCGAGATGTTCGCGACCCCGTACGCGCTCGAGCGTCACGCCGATGTGCGCGACGCGGCGAAGGATGCCGGCATCGAGGTCGTCTTCACGACCGAGGCCGTGCTCGACGCGATGGCCGACACGGTGACCCCGCAGGGGATCGTCGCGGTGGCCCGACAGACGCCGACCTCCGTGCGCGACGTGTTCGCCGCCGCTCCCCACCTCGTCGCGATCTGCGAGGAGGTGCGGGATCCCGGCAACCTCGGCACGATCATCCGGGCGGCGGATGCCGCAGGGGCGGATGCCGTGATCCTCACGGGTCGCACGGTCGACCCCTACAACCCGAAAGTCGTCCGCTCCACGACGGGCTCGCTCTTCCACCTGCCGATCGCGGTCGGCGCCGACCTCGCCGACGTCGTCGCCCGCGCCCGCGCGGCCGGTGTACGGATCGTTGCGGCCGACGTCGGCGGCGGCGACTTCCTCGCCTCCCGCGGCGTGCTCGCCGAGCCGACCGCATGGCTGTTCGGCAACGAGGCGCGCGGTCTCGACGACGACGCGCTCGCACTCGCGGATCTGTCGCTGCGCCTGCCGATCTACGGCAGTGCCGAGTCGCTGAACCTGGCGACCGCGGCGAGCGTGTGCCTGTACGAGACCGCGTTCGCGCAGCGGTCCGGCGGCTGAGTCCGCACGGTTTCGATCCGGTCACAGTCCGGTAAAGCTCGCCGTGCCGCTGTCGCGGCCCCGCACAGCCCACGCATAGAGTGAGCGACATGTCGACCCCGGACAACCCCTCAGCCGTGCCGCCGACGTCGAACATCACGGTGCGTCGTGGCGAGCCGCTCGTCGTCGTCGAGCACGTCGACAAGCACTTCGGCGATCTCCACGTGCTCAGAGACATCAACACCGTGGTCAACCGCGGCGAGGTCGTCGTCGTGATCGGACCCTCCGGATCGGGCAAGTCGACGCTCTGCCGGGCGATCAACCGCCTGGAGACGATCGACTCCGGCTCGATCTCGATCGACGGTGTCCCGCTCCCCGAGGAGGGCGCGGGCCTCGCGAAGCTCCGCGCCGACGTCGGAATGGTGTTCCAGTCGTTCAACCTCTTCGCACACAAGACGGTCCTCGAGAACGTGACGCTCGGACCCATCAAGGTGCGGAAGATGTCGAAGAAGGATGCCGAGGCGGAGGCGATGAAGCTTCTCGAACGCGTCGGCGTGGCCAACCAGGCCAAGAAGATGCCCGCGCAGCTGTCGGGCGGTCAGCAGCAGCGTGTCGCGATCGCCCGATCCCTCGCGATGAACCCCAAGGTCATCCTCATGGACGAGCCCACGAGCGCGCTCGACCCCGAGATGATCAACGAAGTGCTCGACGTCATGATCGGCCTCGCCGGCGACGGCATGACGATGATCGTCGTGACGCATGAGATGGGCTTCGCCCGCAAGGCCGCCGATCGCGTGCTCTTCATGGCCGATGGCGCGATCGTCGAAGAGGCGACGCCCGAGCAGTTCTTCACGAACCCGCAGAGCGCGAGGGCCCAGGACTTCCTGTCCAAGATCCTCGAGCACTGACGCAGACCCGGCCGCCACGAGTGGCCCGGACCCCGAGGAAAGTCGCCACGCGCGACCGTACACAGCAAAGGACGAAGACATGAAGCGAACGAGAATCCCCCTGATCGCCCTCGCGGCCGCGAGCGCGCTCGCCCTCTCGGCGTGCGCGAGCGGCACCGACGACGCCGGTGGCGACACCAGCGCTCCGCCGGCCGAAGAGGTCACCTTCGAGGAGGGCACCACGATGGCGGCCCTCGCCGAAGCCGGAACGATCACGATCGGCACGAAGTTCGACCAGCCCCTGTTCGGCCTGATGGGCCCGTCGGGGACGCCCGAGGGCTTCGACGTCGAGATCGGCAAGATCATCGCGGCGCAGCTCGGCATCTCGGAGGACAACATCGAGTGGGTCGAGTCCGTCTCGGCCAACCGTGAGCCGTTCATCGAGAACGGCGAGGTCGACATCGTCATCGCGACCTACACGATCAACGACACCCGCAAGGAGGTCGTGTCCTTCGCCGGCCCGTACTACATGGCGGGTCAGTCGATCCTGACGCTGGCCGACAACGAGGACATCGAGAGCGAAGACGACCTGGTCGGCCAGCCGGTGTGCTCCGTCACCGGCTCGACTCCGGCGGCGAACCTCGAGGAGCTCGGTGCCGAGGTCCTCCTGACCGACACCTACACGAACTGCCTCGAGCCGCTGCGCAACGGTACGGTCGTGGCGGTTTCGACCGACAACGTGATCCTCGCGGGCCTCGCCGCCCAGAACGAGGGCGAGTTCAAGGTCGTCGGCGAGCCCTTCACCGAGGAGCCCTACGGCATCGGCCTCGCGCTGGATGACACCGACTTCCGCATGTGGATCAACGACGTGCTCGAGGCCTCCTACGCCGATGGCACGTACGAAGCCGCGTGGAACGCCACGGCCGGGACGGTCCTGCCGTTCATCGAGCCGCCGGCAGTCGACCGCTACTGATCGAACGGGAGCCCCGGGCCGGCCGACACGCCGGCCCGGGGCATCCCACCCCTGACCACCACGATCTGAGAGGAGGCCGGATGGAACAGCTCATCTCGCTCGCGCCGATCTTCTGGAGCGGCTTTCTCGTCACCCTGCTCCTCCTGGTCGTCTCGGGAGTGCTGGCCCTGATCCTCGGGACGCTGATCGCCGCGATGCGCATCTCGCCCGTCGGCACCCTGCGCGGATTCGCGGCGTTCTGGGTCGAGATCGCCCGCAACACCCCCCTGACGCTCATCTTCTTCTTCACGGCGTTCGTGTTGCCGATGCTCGGCGTCCGACTGCCGTACCTGCTCCTGGCGTTCATCGCCCTCACGTACTACACCTCTCCGTTCGTGGCCGAGGCCCTGCGCTCGGGCATCAACGGCGTGCCGATCGGCCAGGCCGAGGCGGCGCGCAGCATCGGTCTCGGCTTCGGCCAGACGGTCTCGCTCGTCGTGTTGCCGCAGGCATTCCGGATGACGGTGCCGCCGCTGATCAACGTCTTCATCGCCCTGACGAAGAACACGTCGGTCGCGGGCGGATTCTTCGTCGTCGAGTTGTTCGCGACGACCCGGCAACTCGCGAACGACAACGGCAACATCGTCATCCCGATCCTGCTCGTCGCCGCTGCCCTGTACCTCGTCGTGACCGTCCCGCTCGGGTTCGCGGCCGGGCGACTCGAGAAGCGATGGGTGGTCAGCCGATGACCGGCACGAGCGTCCTGTTCGACGCACCCGGGCCCCGCGCGCGGCGCACGTCGCTGATCGCCTCGATCATCTCGCTCGTCGTGATCGCCGCCGGCGCTGTCTGGGTCATCACGATCCTCGCCGCCCCACGGGAATCGGGCGGCATCACCCTCCCGGGCATGTTCGACCCGACGCGGTGGAACATCTTCCTGGACCCCGAGGTGTGGGGCTCGATCGGTCGCGGTGTCGTCGCGACGCTGCAGGCAGCCGCCGTCGCGGCGGTCGGTGCGATCGCCCTCGGCATCGTCCTCTCCCTCATGCGCAGCTCGTCGATTCCGTGGCTGCGGATCCCGACCGGGTGGCTCATCGAGTTCCTGCGCGGCATGCCCGTGCTGCTCATGATGCTGTTCATCCTGCTCGTCGCCTCGACGGGCGCGTTCTGGGCCGTCGTGATCGCCCTCATCCTGTACAACGGCACGCTCATCGGCGAGGCGCTGCGCGCCGGTCTGGTCGCACTGCCGCGCGGTCAGCGCGAGGCGGCGCTCAGCGTCGGTATGCGCGAGTTCCAGTCGAAGATGCTCGTGGAGTTCCCGCAGGCGTTCCGCCAGATGCTGCCGATCATCGTGGCCCAGCTCGTGGTGCTGCTGAAGGACACTTCGCTCGGCTACATCGTCGGCTACAACGAGATCATCCGGAACAACATGAACAATCTCGGGAGCTTCTACGGCAACCGCTACATGTTCTCGCTGTTCGTGGTCACGCTGCTGATCTACCTCGCGCTCAACCTGTCGCTGTCGTGGTTCGCCCGCTGGCTGTCGCGCCGCACGGCGAGCGGCGGAACGCGGACGCGCCGCAAAGGCAGAGGACCGCAGCAGCCCCTGGATCCGAGCCAGACACTCCTGGAGATGAAGGCGCGCGAGACCGACCGCGTCGCGGCGAACAAGGGCCTCGGGCCGTACGACGGCACGGCGCAGTGACCCGGTCGGAGTGAGCGGCGCAAGCCGCGGCATCCGCCGTCGGTAGACTCGTCTCTCGTGTCCGACTCACCCGACCACGCCCCTACCGCGATCACGCCGGAGGCGGTGGATGCCGCCGTCACCGCCGCGCTCGACGCCATCGCCGCGGCTTCCGATTCCGCCGCAGTGAAGGCCGCGCGTGCCGCCCACGCGGCCGAGGGCTCGCCGCTCGCGAAGCTCAACGCCCGCCTGCGCGAGGTGGCGCCCGAGCGCAAGGCCGAGTTCGGCAAGCTCGTCGGACAGGCGCGGGGCCGGGTGAACAGCGCACTCGCGGCCCGCGAGGAGCACGTGGCCCTCGCCGAGACCGCCGCGAGGCTGGAGGCCGAGCGCATCGACGTCACCGCGCTCCCCGCGCGGGCGCGCGTCGGGGCACGGCATCCGATCTCACTCCTGCAGGAGCAGGTCGCGGACATCTTCGTCGGCATGGGATGGGAGATCGCGGAGGGTCCCGAACTCGAGCACGAGTGGTTCAACTTCGACGCGCTCAACTTCGACGCCGACCACCCGGCGCGTCAGATGCAGGACACGTTCTTCGTCGACCCGGTCGATCGGCACCTCGTGATGCGGACGCACACGAGCCCCGTGCAGGTGCGCTCCATGCTCGAGCGCGACCTGCCGATCTACGTGCTGTGCCCGGGGCGCGTGTACCGCACCGACGAGTTCGACGCGACGCACCTTCCGGTCTTCACGCAGTTCGAGGGCCTCGTGATCGACAAGGGCATCACGATGGCGCACCTGAAGGGCACGCTCGACCACGCGGCCCGCGTGCTGTTCGGACCCGAGGCGAAGACCCGGTTCCGTGCGAACTACTTCCCCTTCACCGAGCCGTCCGCCGAGCTCGACCTGTGGCACCCGACCTTCAAGGGCGGCGCGCGCTGGATCGAGTGGGGTGGCTGCGGCATGGTCAACCCCAACGTGCTCCGTGCGGCGGGGATCGACCCCGAGGAGTACTCGGGCTTCGCGTTCGGGATGGGGATCGAGCGGACACTCATGTTCCGCAGCGACGTGCAGGACATGCGCGACATGGCCGAGGGCGATGTGCGCTTCAGCGAGCAGTTCGGGATGGTGGTCTGATGCGCGTCCCGCTTTCGTGGTTGCGTGAGTATGTCGATGTGCCGGCCGACGCCGCCCCCGAGGATGTGCTCGCCGCGCTCGTGCGCGTCGGGTTCGAAGAGGAGGACGTGCACCGCTTCGAGCTGCGAGGCCCGATCGTCGTCGGCGAGGTGCTCGAGTTCGTCGAGGAGCCGCAGTCCAACGGCAAGACGATCCGCTGGTGCCAGGTGCAGGTCGCTCCCGACGGCGAGACCGCCGCGGACGGAGGGCCTGCCGTGCACGGGATCGTGTGCGGTGCACACAACTTCTTCGTGGGCGACAAGGTCCCGGTCACGCTCCCGGGCGCCGTGCTGCCCGGACCCTTCCCGATCGCCGCGCGCAAGACCTATGGGCATGTCTCCGACGGCATGATCGCCTCCGCGCGGGAACTCGGTCTCGGCGACGAGCACGACGGAATCCTGCGACTGGTCGAACTCGGGATCGACGCGCCCGTCGGTGCGGACGCGATCTCGCTCCTCGGACTCGACGACGTCGCGGTCGACATCAACGTCACACCCGACCGCGGCTACGCGCTGTCGGTGCGCGGCGTGGCCCGTGAGTACTCCCACGCCACCGGTGCGGCCTTCAGCGACCCGGGTGCGCGGGCGTGGGGAGAGGTCAACCTCCACGACGACACCGCGTTCGCGGTGTCCGTCGACGATCGGGCGCCCATCCGCGGACGCGTCGGCGCGTCGGAGTTCGTCGCCCGCATCGTGCGCGACGTGGATCCGACCAAACCGACGCCGGCGTGGATGATCGCGCGGCTCTCGCTTGCCGGCATCCGCTCGCTCGGCATCCTGATCGACATCACGAACTACGTCATGGTCGAGCTGGGTCAGCCGATCCACGGCTACGACCTCGACAAGCTGCGCGGCGGCATCACGGTCCGACGTGCGGTCGAGGGTGAGAAGCTCGAGACCCTCGACGGCAAGGTGCGCGAGCTCAGCCCGGAAGACCTGCTGATCACCGACGAGTCGGGGCCGATCGGCCTCGCGGGCGTCATGGGCGGCGGGACGACCGAGATGAGCGAGACGACGCGCAACGTCCTCATCGAGGCAGCGACGTTCGACACCGTCTCGATCGCGCGCACCGCGCGGCGGCACAAGCTGCCCTCCGAGGCGTCTCGCCGCTTCGAGCGCGGCGTCGACCCGGCGATCCCGTTCGTGGCCGCAGCGCGCGTCGCCGATCTCATGGTCCAGTACGCCGGCGGCACCGACACACGAGCCGGCGGCGCCCTGCACGCCACGCTCGAGACGCCGGCGGTCGAGCTGCCCCGCGCCTTCGTGCCCGCGCTCATCGGCGTCGACTACACCGAGGCCGAGATCGTCGGCGCCCTCGAGCTCATCGGCTGCGAGGTGCGCGAGAACGACGAGAACTGGGTCGTCTTCCCGCCGTCGTGGCGGCCCGACCTCACCGACAAGTGGACGCTCGCCGAGGAGGTCGCCCGCATCGAGGGCTACGACCGCATCCCGTCGGTGCTGCCCACTCCGCCCTCGGGCCGCGGCCTGACCGCGGCTCAGCAGGGACGGCGCCGCGTCGCGAACGCGCTCGCCGCGGCCGGATATGTCGAGACCCCGTCCTTCCCCTTCTCGACCGACGAGCAGAACGATCTGCACGGATCCGCCTCGGGGGAGCACCTGCCGAGCATCAAGCTCGCCAATCCGCTCGACGGCCAGGCGCCGTTCCTGCGCCGCAGCCTCGTCCCCGGTCTCCTGCGCGTCGCGCACCGCAACGTGGCGCGCGGTCTCACCGACCTCGCGCTGTTCGAGACGGGCGCGGTCTTCCTGCCCGAGCCGGGGGTGGCGTACGGCACGGAGTTCGTCCCGCCCCTCGCCGTGAGACCGGATGCGGCGACCCTCGCCGCGCTCGACGCGTCGATCCCGCCGCAGCACCGCCACGTCGCGGTGCTCGTGACGGGTTCGATCACGCCGAAGCAGCCCGGACTCGCGGCCGAGCAGGCGGGTCTCGCGGATGCGCTGGACGCCGTCCGCACGATCGCGGCGGCCGCCGGCGTCACGATCGACGTCGCGCAGGGCGAGCGCGCGGCGCTGCACCCCGGGCGCACCGGAGTGCTCTCGGTGGGCGCGACCGCGGTCGGCTATGTCGGAGAGCTGCTCCCGGCCGTCGCGGAGGCTGCCGACCTTCCGGGTCGCGTCATCGTCGCCGAACTCGACCTCGATCTCGTCCTCTCCCTCGCGGGTGAGAAGGTCGTCGCCGCATCACTGTCGGGCTATCCCGCTGCGACGCAGGACGTCTCGCTCGTCGTGGGTGCCGATGTCCCGGCATCAGAGGTCCGCGCGGCGCTCATCGAAGGCGCGGGGGAGCTGCTCGAATCGCTGCGGCTCGTCGACGACTACCGCGGGGCCGGAGTGCCCGAGTCTTCGAAGAGCCTCACGTTCGCGCTGCGCTTCCGCGCTGCCGACCGCACGCTCACCGCCGCGGAGGCGACCGAGGCGAAGCTCGCCGGGGTCGCCGTCGCCGCGGAGCGCTTCGGCGCGAGCCTGCGCGAGTAGCGCCCGCTCACCCCCGCCTCGACGCGGGCGCACGACCTGGCGCCGAGGAAACGGCATCCCCGCGCCCGTCGGTCGTGTTCTCGGCGCGACGTCGTGCGCTCGGCGGCAGATCGGCTCCGCCGTGGGCGGAACCGCGGGCGTCCGGTGCGCGGGTCTGATGGGATGGCGGCATGACGAACGTGCTGATCCTGGGTGGAACCGGCTGGTTGAGCGGGCGCGTCGCCCGCGCATGGGTGGATGCCGGCGCCGCGGTGACGTGCCTGGCACGAGGTGGCCGACCCGCGCCGCCCGGCGCCGAGCTCCTCATCGCGGACCGGACCGAGCCCGCGGCCTACGACGCCGTCGCGGCGCGCGACTGGGACGAGGTCGTCGAGATCTCCTCGATCCCCGAGCACGTCGCGGCGGCGACCGCGGTACTCGCGCCGCGAGCCCGCCACTTCACGTACGTGTCGTCGCTGTCGGTGTACGAGGCGAACGATGAGATCGGTGCCGACGAGGGCGCCGCGCTGAGCGAGCCGTTGGCGCCGGGGGAGGAGTACGACTACTCGCGCGCGAAGGCGGCGGCCGAGGCATCCGTCCGCGACGCGTTCGGCGAGCGTGCCGCGATCGCACGTCCGGGCCTGATCGTCGGTCCGGGGGACCCGACCGACCGCTTCGGCTATTGGGTCGCACGCTTCGCGATCGCCGAGGCGGAGCCGGTGCTGACGCCGACCCTCGATGGGAGGAGCGCGCAGGTGATCGATGTCGATGACCTCACCGCCTTCGTCGTCGCGTGCGGGGCGGAGCAGCGGCAGGTCGTCGCGAACGCGATCGGCGACGCGATGCCGCTCGGCGAGCTGCTCGCCGAGGCCCGCGCGGTCACCGGCCACGACGGCAGCCTCGCCGAGGCCGACGACGACTGGCTCGAAGCCCATGACGTGCAGTACTGGATGGGGCCGCGGTCGCTGCCCCTGTGGCTGCCGCGCGACATGCCGGGCTTCGCCACGCGTTCGAACGCGGCGTATCGCGCAGCGGGCGGTCACGTGCGCGACCTCCGCGACACCCTCGAGCGTGTTCTGGCAGACGAGCGCGAGCGCGGCCTCGACCGCGAGCGGAAGTCCGGGCTCACGCGCGCGGAAGAACTCGCGCTGCTGGCGGAGCTGAGCTGACCCGGTGCGCACAACTCCTGCAACCCCCGACCGATGATGGCGCGGGCACCCGTGATTCCGCGGGTGGGAGGCGCCCGGCTCGGCGATCTGCAGGAGTTGTGCGCCGGTGGACCCCGTGACCTCGGCCCGCCGCACCGCACGAGGCCCGATTTGCGGGTGCCCGCGACCGGCCGCTATCGTCAGCCCATGCCTTCGGCCGCGCCCCGCCTCGTCACGCTCGCTCCGAGCGCGACCGCTGCGCGCCGACGTCTGGACGGACGCCGACTCTAGGCGACCCTGCGCACCTCCGAGGAGGGGAGCCGCGGGCGTCGCCGTCGGCAGCTCACGAACCCAGACTCTAAGGTGGAATCCATGACATATTCGGTCGCCGTCTCCGGCGCATCCGGCTATGCGGGCGGCGAAGTCCTCAGGATCCTCGCCGCACATCCCGACGTCGAGATCCGCACGGTCACCGCGCACTCGAACGCGGGACAGCCGCTCACCCAGCACCAGCCGCACCTGCGCTCGCTCGCGCACCTCACGCTGCAGGACACGACGCCGGAAGTCCTGGCGGGCCACGACATCGTGTTCCTCGCCCTCCCGCACGGGCAGTCCGGGCGGTTCACCGACGTGCTCGCCGACACCCCGCTCGTGATCGACGCCGGTGCGGACCACCGGCTCGAATCCCTCGCGGACTGGGAGCAGTTCTACGGCGGCGACTTCCACGAGCCGTGGACGTACGGCGTCCCCGAGCTGCTCGTCGGCGGACGCAAACAGCGAGAGCACCTCGTCGGAGCATCCCGCATCGCCGCTCCCGGCTGCAACGCGAGCACCGTGAGCCTGAGCCTCGCCCCCGGCATCGCCGCGGGCGTGATCGACGCGTCCGACATCGTGAGCGTGCTCGCCGTGGGCCCGAGCGGCGCGGGCAAGAGCCTCAAGACCAATCTGCTCGCCAGTGAAATCCTCGGCAGCGCGAATCCGTATGCCGTCGGCGGCACGCACCGGCACATCCCCGAGATCCGGCAGGCGCTCGTCGCAGCACGCGGGTCCGATCGGGCCGGAGCCGACGAGGGCATCCGCATCTCCTTCACCCCGGTGCTCGTCCCGATGTCGCGGGGAATCCTCGCGACGAGCACGGCGCCGATCGCCGACGGCGTCACGGATGCCGAGATCCGCAGCGCGTGGGAGCACGCGTACGCGAAGGAGACGTTCGTGCAGCTGCTCGCGCCCGGGGAGTTCCCGCGCACCGCCGATGTCGTGGGTGCCAACACCGCCCTCATGGGTCTCGCGATAGATCGGCCCGCGAACCGCGTCGTCGTGGTCACAGCGGTCGACAACCTGGTGAAGGGCACAGCCGGCGCGGCGGTCCAGTCGATGAACATCGCTCTCGGTCTTCCCGAGGCGACCGGCCTTTCGGTGAATGGAGTCGCGCCGTGAGCGTCACCGCAGCACAGGGGTTCGAGGCCGCGGGCGTCGCCGTCGGGCTCAAATCGAGCGGGAAGCCCGACGTCGCGGTCGTCGTCAACCGCGGCCCGCTCAAGGTCGGCGCGGCGGTCTTCACGAGCAACCGCGCGAAGGCCAACCCGATCATCTGGTCCCAGCAGGTCGTCGCGGACGGTGTGGTCGAGGCGGTCGTGCTCAATTCGGGCGGCGCGAACTGCTTCACCGGCTCCTTCGGCTTCCAGACCACGCACCAGACGGCCGAGAAGGCCGCCGAACTCCTCGGCGTGAGCGCCGGTGACGTCGTCGTCTGCTCGACCGGCCTCATCGGCACGGGCGACGAGGTCTTCCGCGCCAAGGTGCTCGCCGGCACCGAGAAAGGCGTCACCGACCTCTCCGCCGACGGCGGCGAGGCGGCATCCCTCGCGATCATGACGACGGATTCGAAGCCGAAGCGCGCCGTCGCGCGCCGGGACGGCTGGACGGTCGGCGGCATGGCGAAGGGCGCCGGGATGCTGGCACCCGGGCTCGCGACGATGCTCGTGGTGATCACGACCGACGCCGTGATCGATGCCGCGCAGGCGGATCGCGCGTTGCGCGCCGCCACCAGGGTCTCGTTCGACCGACTGGATTCGGACGGCTGCATGTCGACGAACGACCAGGTGACCCTGCTGGCCAGCGGGGCCTCCGGGTCGTCTCCCGATGAGGCGGAGTTCGTGTCGGCTCTCACCGAGGTGTGCGCCGACCTCGCCCGCCAACTGCAGGGCGACGCCGAAGGTGCGAGCCACGACATCACGATCGAGGTCGTCGGTGCGGCATCCGAAGAGGATGCCGTGGAAGTGGGGCGCTCGGTCGCGCGGAACAACCTCTTCAAAGCCGCGATCTTCGGCAACGACCCGAACTGGGGGCGCGTGCTCGCCGCGATCGGCACGACCGACGCGGAGTTCGACCCGTACGACGTCGACGTGTGGATGAACGGCGTCCGCGTGTGCAGCAAGGGCGGTCCCGACGCGTCCCGCGACGACGTCGACCTGACCCCGCGCGCGACGCACCTGCGCATCGACCTCCGGGTCGGCCCCGCCGAGGCGACGATCCTCACGAACGACCTCACGCACGACTACGTCCACGAGAACAGCGCGTACTCCTCATGACCGACATCGATCTGCAAGACACCGATCCCGCCGAGGCGAGCGCCAAGGCCGCGACCCTGATCGAGTCGCTGCCCTGGCTGCAGCGCTTCAGCGATCAGGTCATCGTGATCAAGTACGGCGGCAACGCCATGGTGAGCGACGAGCTGCAGAGCGCGTTCGCCGCCGACATCGCCTACCTCCGCTACGTCGGGGTCAAGCCCGTCGTGGTGCACGGTGGGGGACCGCAGATCTCGTCGATGCTCGACCGCCTGGCGATCCCGAGCGAGTTCAAGGGCGGCTATCGGGTCACGAGCACCGAGGCGATCAGCGTCGTGCGCATGGTGCTGACGGGGCAGATCAATCCGCAGCTCGTCGCGAAGATCAACGCCCACGGGCCGCACGCGACGGGGCTGTCGGGGGAGGATGCCGGACTGTTCGGCGGACGCCGCCGCGGGGTCGTCGTCGACGGCGTCGAGCACGATCTCGGGCGGGTGGGCGATGTCGTCGCGGTGGATCCGCAACCCGTGCACGACCAGCTCGCCGCGGGCCGCATCCCGGTCGTCTCGAGCATCGCGCCGGACCTCGACCACCCCGGGCACTCGCTCAACGTGAACGCGGACGCCGCCGCGGCGGCCCTCGCGGTCGCGCTCGGCGCCGCGAAGCTCGTCGTGCTGACCGACGTGCCGGGACTGTACGCCGACTGGCCGAACCGCGACTCTCTCGTGTCGCACCTGACGTCTTCGGAGCTGCGCGACATGTTGCCGAAACTCGAGTCCGGCATGATCCCGAAGATGCAGGCGTGCCTGGACGCGGTCGAAGGCGGCGTGGAGACCGCCGCGATCATCGACGGGCGGGTGCCGCACTCGGTGCTCGTGGAGATCTTCACCAGCAAGGGAATCGGAACGGAAGTGGTGCTCGGATGAGCTGGCAAGACGACGCAGGACGCGATCTGCTCCGCACCTTCGGAGACCGGATGGCGATGTTCGTCCGCGGTGAGGGCGCCTACCTGTGGGATGCCGACGGCCGCCGCTACCTCGACTTCCTCGCCGGCATCGCGGTGAACTCGCTCGGTCACGCGCATCCGGTGTTCGTCGAGGCGATCGCCGCTCAGGCGGCGACGCTGGCGCACGTGTCGAACTACTTCGCGACCCCGCCGCAGCTCGAGCTCGCCGCTCGGCTCAAGCGACTCGCCGGCACGGGCGAGCACGGTCGTGTGTACTTCGGCAACTCCGGCGCCGAGGCGAACGAGGCGGCCTTCAAGCTTGCGCGCCTGCACGGCTCGGCGGGCGATCGGCCGCGCATCCTCGCCCTCACCGACGCCTTCCACGGCCGGACGATGGGCACGCTCGCCCTCACCGGCAAGCCCTACATGCAGCAGCCGTTCCTGCCGATGGTGCCCGGCGTCGAGTTCATCGACTCGACGGTCGAGGCGCTCGAGGCCGCGCTCGACGACCGCGTCGCGGCGCTGTTCGTCGAGCCCATCAAGGGTGAGGCGGGCGTGATCGACCTGCCCGAGGGCTACCTCCAGGCGGCCCGGGAGCTGACCGCGCAACACGGTGCGCTCCTGATCGTCGACGAGATCCAGACGGGCGCCGGCCGCACGGGCGAGTGGTTCGCCTTCCAGCACGCCGGCATCACCCCCGACGCGATCACGGTCGCGAAGGGCATCGGCGGCGGGTTCCCGATCGGTGCGCTCATCACGTTCGGCGCCGCGAGCGACCTCTTCTATCCGGGCACGCACGGCTCGACGTTCGGCGGCAACGCGCTCGGGACGGCGGTGTCGTCCGCCGTCCTCGGCGCGATCGAGGACGAAGGTCTCGTGCGCAACGCCGCCGAGCGGGGCGCGCAGCTGCGCGCGGCGATCACCGCGATCGACTCTCGCCTGATCGCGGGATGCCGCGGCCGCGGCCTGCTGATCGGCGTGGGCCTGCGGCATCCCGTCGCCAAGGCCGTCGTGGCCGCGGCGCAGGAGCACGGGCTCATCATCAACGCCCCCAACGACGAGACGATCCGTCTCGTTCCGGCGCTCAACATCGGCGACGTCGAGGTCGAGGAGTTCGTCGCGCTGTTCACCGCCGCCTTGCGCACTGTCGAGGACGCGCTCGTGCTCGAGACCGAGGGAGCTTCCGCATGACCCGTCACCTGCTGCGCGACGACGATCTGACCGCCGCCGAGCAGGCCGAGATCCTCGACCTCGCCGTCGCCCTGAAGAAGGACCGCTGGAAGCTCAAGCCGCTCGCAGGGCCCCAGACGGTCGCGGTGATCTTCGACAAGTCCTCCACGCGCACGCGCGTGTCGTTCGCCGTCGGCATCGCCGACCTCGGCGGATCGCCCCTGGTGATCTCGACCGCGAACAGCCAGCTCGGCGGGAAGGAGACCCCGTCCGACACCGCCCGCGTGCTCGAGCGTCAGGTCGCGGCGATCGTGTGGCGCACGTACGCCCAAGCGGGGCTCGAAGAGATGGCGGCGGGCACACGGGTGCCGGTGGTCAACGCCCTGAGCGACGACTTCCACCCGTGCCAGCTGCTCGCCGACCTGCTCACGATCCGCGAGCACAAGGGCGAGCTGCGCGGACTCACGCTCGCGTTCTTCGGCGACGGCCGGTCGAACATGGCGCACTCGTACATGCTCGCCGGCGTCACTGCGGGGATGCACGTGCGCGTCGCCTCGCCCGAGTCCTACGCCCCTCGGGACGATGTGATCGCCGACTCCGATCGGCGTGCCGCCGAGACCGGAGGCTCGCTCACGCTCTACACCGACCCGAACGAAGCGGCCGCCGGCGCGGACGTCATCGTCACCGACACGTGGGTGTCGATGGGCAAGGAGGAGGAGAAGCTCGCGCGCCTGCGCGACCTCGGCGAGTACAAGGTCACCCGCGAGCTCATGGCGCTGGCCGACCGCGACGCGATCTTCATCCACTGCCTGCCCGCCGACCGCGGGTACGAGGTCGAGGCCGAAGTGATCGACGGCCCGCAGAGCGTCGTGTGGGACGAGGCCGAGAACCGGCTCCACGCACAGAAGGCGCTACTGGTGTGGCTTCTGCGCCAGGACTAGCGGGTCGGGCGCAGCCCGCTCCGGGTGACTCCTGGCTGGCGACCCGGTGGAGCCGGCTCAACGGTCCAGAGCGCATCGCAGGGGTCGACCTGGCGCGCGGACTGGCCGTCATCGGCATGGTCGCGGCGCACCTGCTGTGGATCGACGATTTCGACTTCGCGCAGCCGTCCACGTGGCTCGCGGTCGTGGACGGCAGGTCGTCGATCCTGTTCGCGACGCTCGCGGGGGTCTCGATCGGCCTGGTGACGGGCGGAACGCGACCGGTCCGCGGCGTCGAGCTGCGGGTCGCCCGAGAACGGCTCGCGGTCCGCGCGCTCGTGCTCTGGGCGATCGGCCTCATGCTCGTCGCCACGAACGTGCCGGTGTACGTGATCCTTCCGGCGTACGCTGTGCTCTTCCTGCTGGCGCTGCCGTTCCTGACACTCGGCGCGCGCACGCTGCTCGTGATCGCGGGTGCGCTCGCGCTCGTGATGCCGTTCGTTCAGGTCGCCCTGGACGACCTGCTGTTGTGGTCGACGCCGCCCGGCGAGCTCGTCGCGATCGCGGTCGGCTGGCGGTATCCGTTCCCGGTGTGGATCGCGTTCGTGCTGGCCGGGCTCGCGATCGCGCGGGCGGGCATCCGGCGCACGAAGGTGCAGGTGGCCATGGTGGGCGGGGGAGCGACACTCGCCGTGATCGGGTACGGCCTCGACGGATTCAGCGGCTCGAGCGCGATCACCGCGAACCTCTCGTTCTGGGGGGCGGTGTGGACAGCCGACCCGCACTCGAGCGGCGTGCTCGAGGTGGTCGGGTCCGGGGGGTTCGCGATCGCGGTCATCGGGCTGTGTCTGCTGCTGTGCCGCACGATCGTCACGTGGGTGGTGCTGCCGCTGCGCGCCGTCGGCGCGATGCCGCTGACGGCATACACCGCGCAGCTCGTGGTCTGGGCGATCGCGGCGACCGTGCTGCTGGGTGACCCCCGCGACCTCACCGGGTTCCGCGACGCCGAGCCGTTCTGGCCGCTGACGATCGGACTGATCGTCGGATGCACCGCCTGGGCGCTGCTGATCGGTCGGGGCCCGTTGGAGTGGGCGGTCGACAGGCTCGCACGGCCGGTGGGGCGTCGTCGATAGGCTGGACGGATGAGCGACACGAAAGGCGACGGCACGAACGAGGGCGCTCTCTGGGGTGCGCGCTTCGCGACGGGACCCTCGCCCGAACTGGCCGCGCTGAGCAGGTCGACGCATTTCGACTGGGATCTCGCGCTCTACGACATCGCCGGTTCGCACGCGCACGCGAAGGCGCTCGCCGCAGCGGGATATCTGGATGCCGAGCAGGAGCGGCGGATGCACGAAGGGCTCGATGTGCTCGCAGCCGGCATCGTGGACGGCACCCTCGTTCCGGGGCCGGATGACGAGGATGTGCATGGGGCGCTCGAGGCGGCGCTGATCGAGGTCGTGGGCGCCGAGCTCGGCGGCCGACTCCGCGCCGGACGCAGTCGCAACGACCAGATCGCCACGCTCGTCCGGATGTACATGCTCGACCATTCGCGCACGATCGCGCGCGACATCCTGCGACTGATCGACGCGATCGTCGCGCAGGCCGAAGCGCACCCCACGGCGATCATGCCGGGGCGCACGCATCTGCAGCACGCGCAGCCGATCCTGCTCGCGCACCACCTCCAGGCGCACGCGTGGCCCCTCGTCCGCGATCTCGAGCGACTGCGGGACTGGTCCGCGCGTGCGGCGGTCTCGCCCTACGGCGGGGGAGCGCTCGCGGGATCCTCGCTCGGGCTGGACCCCGTCCTCGTCGCGCGCGAGCTGGGTCTCGACCGCCCGTCCGAGAACTCCCTCGACGGCACCTCCGCGCGCGACGTCGTCGCGGAGTTCGCGTACGTCGCCGCCCAGATCGGCATCGACGTGTCGCGATTCGCCGAAGACGTGATCCTGTGGAACACGCGCGAGTTCGGTTTCGTGACGCTCGACGACGGCTACTCCACCGGCTCGAGCATCATGCCGCAGAAGAAGAACCCCGACATCGCCGAGCTCGCGCGCGGCAAGTCTGGACGCCTCGTCGGCAACCTCGCGGGTCTCCTCGCGACCCTCAAGGGGCTTCCGCTGGCGTACAACCGCGATCTGCAGGAGGACAAGGAGCCGGTCTTCGACTCGATCGCGACGCTCGAGGTCCTGCTGCCCGCGTTCGCCGGCATGATCGCGACGCTCCGCTTCGACACCGACCGGATGGCCGAACTCGCTCCGCAGGGGTTCTCGCTGGCGACGGACGTCGCGGACTGGCTCGTGCGCCGGGGAGTGCCGTTCCGCGATGCGCACGAGGCATCCGGAGCGCTCGTCCGGTTGTGCGAGCAGCAGGGCATCGAACTCGACGAGGTGACGGACGACATGCTCGCCTCCGTGTCAGCGGACCTGACGCCGGACGTGCGGGAGGTCCTCTCGATCGAAGGCTCGGTCGCGAGTAGAGTCGGGGCCGGCGGCACCGCCCCCGAGCGAGTCGGTGAGCAGCGGGCGGAGCTTGTCGCCCGCGCGCAATCGGCGGGTCACGCGCTCGGTCTGTGAGTGGGTGCTTATCTCCGGCAGAGATAAGCAAATAGGTTATATCTTCATGAGATAAGCGATACGCTTATCTCATGACCGTTGCCGTGATCGCCGACATCGTGGGTTCGCGGCGTCTGTCTGATCGCGCGGACGCCCAGAAGGTGCTCGACGATGCGATCACGCGGGTGGAGCGAGACCTTCCCGTCGCCCGCCAGCGGCTGCGGCCCACCGTCGGGGATGAACAGCAGGGCGTCTATCCGACGCTGTCGTCGGCGCTCGCCTCCCTGCTGCTGGTGCAGCTGGCCCTCCCCGACGACATCCAGTGTCGATTCGGCGTCGGTATCGGCCCCCTCGCCGACATCGAGTCGGCGTCCGGGACGATCCCGGAGGGACCGGGGTGGTGGGCGGCCCGCGAGGCGATCGAGATCGTGCACGCGAAGCAGCAACGCGCCGTGCCGAGCGCCCGCACCTGGGTTGTCGCAGCCGCGGGGGAGGATGAGGCCATGCGCTCCGCCGTCGATCTCGCCAACGCCTATCTGCTGGCACGCGATCAGCTGGTGGGAGCGATGACCGAGCGGGGGCGTCGCCTGACGTACGGCCGTTGCCGAGGCATCACGCAGCGTGAGCTCGCGCGCGTCGAAGGGATCACCCAGCCCGCCGTCTCGCAGACGCTCGCGACCGCGGGAGCCGCGGTCGTCGTAGAGGGCTTCCGCGCGCTCCGTGTCGAGGCGTCCGCATGATCGTCACCGGCATGGTGCTGCTGGCCGTCGGCACCGCGGATGTCGCCCGGCAGTTCCTGCGCGGACGCATCCTCCGGCTGGTCTTGGCCGTCGGAGCTCTCGTGATCGTCGTCGTCGGCATCCTGACCGCCGCCCCGCTGGCCGGATTGCTGGCCGTCGCTGTCTCGACCGCGTGGGTGTGGCTGTTCCCGCTGCGAGGGCGCGCTCGCGCGGGCTTCTGGCCCGCCGTCGCGCTCGCGCTGATGTGCGTCGTGTTCATCGCGGTCCTCGGGCCCCGTGAGGACGCCGGTGTCCTCGGCACCGTCTGGAACGTGCCGACGCCGTGGGGTCCGCTGTCGGTGGACCACACCCTCCTGGTCCTGGGCGCGCTGTGCATCCTGCTCGAATCCGGCAACGTGATCGTCCGTGCCGCGCTCACGAGCGAGATGCCCGCCATGATCCCCGAGATCGCGGCGCCGACGACTGTCCTCCCGACCGATGCCCCGACCGGCACCCGGCCCGCGACCGCCCCGGGCATCGCGACCGCGATCGCGGACGCGACCGCCGCAGGACCTGACATCCAAACGCCGACGACGACGGTGCCGACCCTCAAGGGCGGACGCCTCATCGGTCCACTCGAGCGCGTCATCGTCTTCGCACTGACCCTCACGGGCGTCTATTCGCTCCTGGCCGCGGTCCTCGCCGCCAAAGGCATCGTCCGATTCCCCGAGATCTCGCGCGACGGCGACACCGGAAGTCGCGCGGAGTACTTCCTCATCGGCAGCCTCGTCAGCTGGGTGATCGCGCTCGCCGCCGCGTTCCTGGTGTGGTGGGGTCTCGCGGACGTCGTCTGACGCGGCAAGCCCCGATCACTCGCTTCCGTCGCTGCGGAGCCGTTCGGTCTCGCGGAGCACTCCGCCGATGTCTTCCGCGCGGGCGCGCGTGAAGCCGATCAGATCCTGAAGCGCGAGGGCGGCGGGGAGCGGCTGCGCCTCGAGGTCGATGCCTCGCAGGAAAGCGAGAGCCACGACCGCGTCCTGGTGGGCGCCGAACGCGTCCTGCAGCGACTGCCGGCGCTCGATCGTCTCCGCGGCGCTCTCGCCGAGCACCGGGAGCGCGAGCTCGACGGCGTAGCGGTGGCGCTTGACCGCTTTGCGCGCAGCGTGCAGCAGCGCAGCCGCCTCTTCCGCCGGAGCGTCGGCGGCCGCTTCGGCGCGCGCGAGGCGCGTGCGCACCCTCGCGTCCGCCTTCGCGACTGCTCTGCCCGCGCGCGAGGCGGGACGCTCGGCCTTGGCAGTGAACGGCGGTGCGTCGTGCCAGCGGTCGATCGTGTCGAACAGAGCCGCTCCGCGGGCGCTCCCCATGCCGAGCGCGACCCGCTCCCATGCCTTCTCACGGTCGCGGTCGAGCTCCGGCTCGAGTGCTCGCCGGGCGGCATCGGAGGCACCCGCTCCGGCATCCGCGAACCGTGCCGCGAGCACCTGCAGATCGCGCACCTCCCCGAGGAGGATCCCTGCCCACCGCAGCTCCTCGCCGAAGGCTGCGCCCGTGTCGGCGTCGTACACGGCGGCGAACGTCTGCAGCGTGGCGCGCAGGCGGCGGATCGCGACCCGGGCGGGGTGCACCGCGCTCTCATCCCGGTCCTCGATGCGGGTGCGGAGATCCCGCAGCACGTCGCACTGGGTGCGGACGTAATCGTGCACGAGCCCGCCGAGAGTCGCTTCGCTCTTCGCCGCCCCCGCCGTCATGCCGTCAGTCTTCCACGACGTCCGACCGCGGGAGCGAAGCCGGGCGATCACCCGCCGCGACGACGTCCCGAACCCCGCTCGCGTCAGAGGTGGCGGAGCCCCGCTGATAACCTCGACCTCGTGTCTTCCGCCGCTGCGAACCCGAGCGCGCCCGCCATCGATCCGTCGTTCGAGAACGTCTGGGACGAGCTGGTGTGGCGCGGTCTCGTGCACGTGTCCACCGATCAAGAGACCCTGCGCGCACTCCTCGCCGGCCCTCCGATCGTGTACTACTGCGGCTTCGACCCGACTGCGCCGAGTCTGCACCTGGGCAACCTGGTGCAGCTGCTCACCATGCGGCGCCTGCAGCTCGCCGGACATCGTCCGCTCGGACTCGTCGGCGGTTCGACAGGGCTCGTCGGAGACCCGCGACCGTCCGCCGAGCGCACGCTCAACACGAAGGAGACCGTTGCCGAGTGGGTCGGCTACCTCCGTTCGCAGATCGAGCGCTTCCTGAGCTTCGAGGGCGACAACGCCGCGCGCATCGTCAACAATCTCGACTGGACGGCCCCGCTCAGCGCGATCGACTTCCTCCGCGACATCGGCAAGCACTACCGCGTCGGCACGATGCTCAAGAAGGATGCCGTCAGCGCGCGACTGAACTCCGACGAGGGCATCAGCTACACGGAGTTCAGCTACCAGATCCTGCAGGGCCTGGATTACCGCGAGCTCTTCCTGCAGTACGGGTGCGTCCTGCAGACGGGCGGCAGCGATCAGTGGGGAAATCTCACCAGCGGTGTCGACCTGATCCACCGGGCCGAGGGAAAGAGCGTGCACGCGATCGGCACACCCCTCATCACGAACAGCGACGGACGCAAGTTCGGCAAGAGCGAGGGCAACGCGATCTGGCTGGACGAAAAGCTCACGAGTCCGTACGCGATGTACCAGTTCTGGCTCAACACCGACGACGCGGACGTGGCCGACAGGCTCAAGGTGTTCACATTCCTCACCCGTGCCGAGATCGAGGAGGTCTCGGCCGCGCACGCTGCGGAGCCGTACCGCCGCATCGGACAGAAGCGTGTGGCCCTCGAGGTGACGGCGCTCGTGCACGGCGCGGCCGCGGCCGCGTCCGCGATCGCGGCGTCGGAGGCGCTGTTCGGCCAGGGGGATCTCGCGTCGCTGGATGCCGACACCCTCGCCAGTGCGCTGCGCGAGCTGCCGAACTCCGAGCTGCCGGCGGGTACGCCCGTCGTGACCGCCCTCGTGGAAACCGGACTCGTCAGCAGCCTCAGCGAGGCACGTCGCGCGATCGCGCAGGGAGGTGTCTCGGTCGACGGCGTCAAGGTCGAGGATGACGCCGCGGTCGTGCCGGGCGGTCTTCCCGGAGGCGTGTCCGTGCTCCGCCGCGGCAAGAAGACCCTCGCCGGCGTGTTCGTGCGAGGGTAGCCGGGCGACCTGTGCCGTTCACCCCCAGTCACGCGGTCGTCGCGCTGCCGTTCGCGCGCACGCCGCTCGTGCCGGCGGCGATCGCGGTGGGGGCCATGGCTCCGGATCTGCCGCTGTTCCTGCGCGGTCTGCCGCTGCACTACGGTCGCACCCACAGCCTGGAGTGGCTGCCCGCGACGATCCTCGTCGCCCTCGCCCTCCTGCTCGTCTGGAGATGCGCGCTGCGTCCTGCCGTGCGCGAGCTTTCGCCGAGGTTCCTCGCCGAACGGCTCCCCGTGTCGTGGGATGCCGGCGCCGCCGCCGCACTGCGTGAGACGTTCGCGATCGGCGGGTCACCCCGACGGGCCTCCGGCCGCGGCATCCTGCTCCTGGTGGTCTCGCTCGCGCTCGGCATCGTGAGTCACGTCGTGTGGGACCTGTTCACGCACGAAGGGCGCTGGGGGGTCCGTCTCCTTCCCCTCCTCGCCGAACCGTGGGGTCCGCTCGTCGGTGTGAAGTGGCTCCAGCACGGGTCATCGCTGATCGGTCTGCTGATCCTCGGGGTCTGGGCCTTCCTGTGGCTGAGGCGGCAGCCGTCCGCGGTCGTGCGACGTGCCGCCCCCCACGCCGTGCGAGTGCTCTGGTGGGTGTCGCTTCCCGTGTTCCTCGTGGTCGCGTGGGTGATCGGGCTGGTCGTGTACGGTCCGATCGCCGGCGCGTGGCGCATCGAGCACAACGCCTACCGCGTGCTCCCTCCGGCGTGTGCGGCGTGGGGCGTGCTCACCGTGGCGCTGTCGGTCGGGATCCAGGTCAGGCGTGCTCGGAGCCGTGCGCCCGAGGACCCCGCCGACGCGGATGTGGTCACAGCCATTCCGCCGCGTCGCGACCCCAGCGCCGCGGCGGACTGAACGCCGTCGGACCCCCGGCGAACGACACGGCCGGTGCCGCCGTGCGCACGCGAAGGCCCTCGATCTCGAACTCCTGCTCGTGTCGTGCGGGGTCGACCGCGCGTGGGGCCGGGTCGGGGTCCGCGCTGCGCGGCATCCCGAGCAGCTCCGCTGCGACGCGGCGGAGCGAGGTCTCCACGAGCCATCCGCCGCCTTCGGCCTCGCGGCGCGCGAGCGTGCGCATGACGCCGGCGGCCAGGAGGTAGCCGGCGCTGTGGTCGAGTGCCTGCACCGGGAGTGCGCCCGGACGCACGCCGTCGGCGGACTCGATCCAGGCGATTCCGCTCGCGGCCTGCACGAGACTGTCGAATCCACGGCGGGCGGCCGCGTCATCCGCCGCGCCCCATGCGCTCAGGCGCACGACGACGAGATGCGGATGCCGGTCGTGGAGTGCTCGGGGCGCGAGGCCGAGCCGGTCGAGCCCGTCAGACCGGTAGCCCATGACGAGCACATCCGCCGTGCGAAGGAGGGCGTCGAACCGCGTCCGGTCAGGGCCGGCGCGAAGATCGAGCAGGGTCGAGCGCTTGCCGTGCCCGGTGTCGAAGTGCTGCCACTCCGGTTCGAGCAGCCGCGGCGGGTCGATCCGCAGGACGTCTGCGCCGAACAGCGCCAGGGTCCGCGTCGCCACCGGACCTGCGATCACCCGCGTGAGATCGAGAACGCGGATGCCGCGCAGGGGTGCGGCGGGAGCCGGGGAGCGCGGGGTGCGGGACGACGACGATGTCGATCGATTCTCGGCGCGGATCACCGTGACGATCGGCGTCCGACGGAACACCGCGTCGACGCGAGGTTCCTCTCGGGCGACCGGCACGCAGAGCCCGCCGGCGCGCGTCACGGACAGCGACGCCTGGTCTGCCGTGAGGCCGCGCAGCGTGCCGGCCACGTCGTCCGCCTGCGCCGTCGAGGGAAGATCCAGTCCGCGCCGAAGGGCCGCGGCGTGGTGAGGATAGTTCCCGTGGGTGCGGACCCACCCGTCGGCGGAGCGGAAGAACCCCGAGAGCGGAGACCAGACGGAGGGGGATGCGCCCGCGACCGTCAGATGGCGATCGCTGCCGTACGCCGCGGCGATGCGGTCGGGGTCGAGTGTGATCTCCGCACCGCCCGAGGCGTCGGCCGCGGCGGAGGCCGCAGCGGCGACGCTCGTCCACGCGAGCGACGCCACGTCGAGACGGGCCGGCAGCGGCACAGCGTAGGGGGGATCGTGCGGGGCAGGACCGATCGACCCGGAAGAAGGATCCGACGGGGAAGGAACGCGTCTCGGCATGATCGGACGGTACGCCCCGGTGCATCGGCTCGCCAGCGCTGACGACGGCCTCCACCCACGACGACCGCGTGATTCCGCGGAGAGACGGCGCGACACGCCCGGGATGCGGGCTGGATTTGCCACACTTCCCGGAGCCACGTAACTTATTACTTGTTCGCCCCACAGGGAAGCGGAGAGGCCGAGAGCCTTACCCCCCTCAAGCGGAGAACCACCCCCCATCTGAAAGACCCACTCCTTGAGTGGTGCGACCTCCGGGTCTAGGATGAGGGATCCCACTCCTCGAAGCTGTCGAAGAGTGCTGTACGACGACGCCTCGAGCATCGCGAACGGCCGATTTGACACGCTGACGGAGAGGGATAAGATAGAGAAGTTGCCCAGCGGGCCGGCGAGAATGCCGAGACGCAGGGCCGCCGATCTAGCTTCGTGAGATATCGTCACCGACAGCTGCTTCCGATTGAGGAAAAAGCCGATTTGACAGACGGACAACGAAGTGTAAGATAGAGAAGTTGCCCTGCCGGGCCAGCTGAGAGGCTGGAAGCAGGAGCATCCGATCCTTGAGAACTCAACAGCGTGCACTTGTCAAATGCCAAAAAACCTCGCGGTCAGCTTGTCTGATCGATGAGATTCTTTTGAGATTAAACGAGATGTCAGCAATGACATCCGATCGTCAGATCAAACTCGCTCGGTGCGACCCATTCCGGTCACATCGCAGCAAAATTCTTTTACGGAGAGTTTGATCCTGGCTCAGGATGAACGCTGGCGGCGTGCTTAACACATGCAAGTCGAACGGTGAAAGAGAGCTTGCTCTCTGGATCAGTGGCGAACGGGTGAGTAACACGTGAGCAATCTGCCCCTGACTCTGGGATAAGCGCTGGAAACGGCGTCTAATACCGGATACGAGCTGCGAAGGCATCTTCAGCAGCTGGAAAGAACTTCGGTCAGGGATGAGCTCGCGGCCTATCAGCTAGTTGGTGAGGTAATGGCTCACCAAGGCGTCGACGGGTAGCCGGCCTGAGAGGGTGACCGGCCACACTGGGACTGAGACACGGCCCAGACTCCTACGGGAGGCAGCAGTGGGGAATATTGCACAATGGGCGCAAGCCTGATGCAGCAACGCCGCGTGAGGGACGACGGCCTTCGGGTTGTAAACCTCTTTTAGCAGGGAAGAAGCGAAAGTGACGGTACCTGCAGAAAAAGCACCGGCTAACTACGTGCCAGCAGCCGCGGTAATACGTAGGGTGCAAGCGTTATCCGGAATTATTGGGCGTAAAGAGCTCGTAGGCGGTTTGTCGCGTCTGCTGTGAAAACTGGGGGCTCAACCCCCAGCCTGCAGTGGGTACGGGCAGACTAGAGTGCGGTAGGGGAGATTGGAATTCCTGGTGTAGCGGTGGAATGCGCAGATATCAGGAGGAACACCGATGGCGAAGGCAGATCTCTGGGCCGTAACTGACGCTGAGGAGCGAAAGGGTGGGGAGCAAACAGGCTTAGATACCCTGGTAGTCCACCCCGTAAACGTTGGGAACTAGTTGTGGGGTCCATTCCACGGATTCCGTGACGCAGCTAACGCATTAAGTTCCCCGCCTGGGGAGTACGGCCGCAAGGCTAAAACTCAAAGGAATTGACGGGGACCCGCACAAGCGGCGGAGCATGCGGATTAATTCGATGCAACGCGAAGAACCTTACCAAGGCTTGACATATACGAGAACGGGCCAGAAATGGTCAACTCTTTGGACACTCGTAAACAGGTGGTGCATGGTTGTCGTCAGCTCGTGTCGTGAGATGTTGGGTTAAGTCCCGCAACGAGCGCAACCCTCGTTCTATGTTGCCAGCACGTAATGGTGGGAACTCATGGGATACTGCCGGGGTCAACTCGGAGGAAGGTGGGGATGACGTCAAATCATCATGCCCCTTATGTCTTGGGCTTCACGCATGCTACAATGGCCGGTACAAAGGGCTGCAATACCGTAAGGTGGAGCGAATCCCAAAAAGCCGGTCCCAGTTCGGATTGAGGTCTGCAACTCGACCTCATGAAGTCGGAGTCGCTAGTAATCGCAGATCAGCAACGCTGCGGTGAATACGTTCCCGGGTCTTGTACACACCGCCCGTCAAGTCATGAAAGTCGGTAACACCTGAAGCCGGTGGCCCAACCCTTGTGGAGGGAGCCGTCGAAGGTGGGATCGGTAATTAGGACTAAGTCGTAACAAGGTAGCCGTACCGGAAGGTGCGGCTGGATCACCTCCTTTCTAAGGAGCATCTGGCACTCCTCGGAGTGTCCAGGCGCCGGATCTGAGCGAATGTCTCAGCCGGTAGCTCATGGGTGGAACATTTGACTTGGTGCGGAGGACGACGTTCCTCACTCAGTACGCTGCTTGCAGCTGGAACCGTGAAGCTCGCCTGATACCGGACATGCACGCTGTTGGGTCCTGAGGGACCGGATGCGCTCGATCTTCGGATCGGGCCAGACGAAACTCAGGACCTTTTCTGTTTGCCGGCATCCGGCACGCGGGGAAGGTACCGCCCGTACTTTGAGAACTACACAGTGGACGCGAGCATCTTTTGAGCTGATCTTCGGATCAGCTCTAATTGATGATCTTAAAGATCATTAGTCAATTTCGAGACGGACTTCGGTCCGAACCGATTCTTGATGAACTCATGTGATTTCAAGTCTTTAAGAGCAAACGGTGGATGCCTTGGCATCTGGAGCCGAAGAAGGACGTAGCAATCTGCGATAAGCCTCGGGGAGTGGATAAGCACACTTTGATCCGAGGATTTCCGAATGGGGAAACCCCGCTGGGCGGCGTGCCGACCCAGTGACTCCCGCCTGAATATATAGGGCGGGTAGAGGGAACGTGGGGAAGTGAAACATCTCAGTACCCACAGGAAGAGAAAGCAACCGCGATTCCGTTAGTAGTGGCGAGCGAAACCGGAACAGGCTAAACCGAGTACGTGTGATATCCGGCAGGAGTTGCGTATTCGGGGTTGTGGGACTTTTCAGGTTGCTCTGCCGAGCAGCCGGCGTTACAAGAAGGTATAGACGAACTGGATTGAAAGCCAGGTCATAGAGGGTGCGAACCCCGTAGTCGAAATGCCTCCCTTGGCGCGAAGAGTATCCCAAGTAGCACGGGGCCCGAGAAATCCCGTGTGAATCTGTCAGGACCACCTGATAAGCCTAAATACTCCCAGATGACCGATAGCGGACAAGTACCGTGAGGGAAAGGTGAAAAGTACCCCGGGAGGGGAGTGAAATAGTACCTGAAACCGTTTGCTTACAAACCGTTGGAGCCTCCTTAGTAGGGGTGACAGCGTGCCTTTTGAAGAATGAGCCTGCGAGTTAGCGATATGTGGCGAGGTTAACCCGAGTGGGGTAGCCGTAGCGAAAGCGAGTCTGAATAGGGCGATTCAGTCGCATGTCCTAGACCCGAAGCGAAGTGATCTATCCATGGCCAGGTTGAAGCGACGGTAAGACGTCGTGGAGGACCGAACCCACTTAGGTTGAAAACTGAGGGGATGAGCTGTGGATAGGGGTGAAAGGCCAATCAAACTTCGTGATAGCTGGTTCTCTCCGAAATGCATTTAGGTGCAGCGTTGCGTGTTTCTTGCCGGAGGTAGAGCTACTGGATGGCCGATGGGCCCTACAAGGTTACTGACGTCAGCCAAACTCCGAATGCCGGTAAGTGAGAGCGCAGCAGTGAGACTGTGGGGGATAAGCTTCATAGTCGAGAGGGAAACAACCCAGACCACCAACTAAGGTCCCAAAGCGCGTGCTAAGTGGGAAAGGATGTGGAGTTGCCTTGACAACCAGGAGGTTGGCTTAGAAGCAGCCACCCTTGAAAGAGTGCGTAATAGCTCACTGGTCAAGTGATTCCGCGCCGACAATGTAACGGGGCTCAAGCACGCCACCGAAGTTGTGGCATTGACATTAGTGGTAGGCCTTCGTGGTCCAGCCGTGTTGATGGGTAGGAGAGCGTCGTGTGGCCAGCGAAGCGGCGGTGTGAACCAGCCGTGGAGGCTACACGAGTGAGAATGCAGGCATGAGTAGCGAAAGACGTGTGAGAAACACGTCCTCCGAAAGACCAAGGGTTCCAGGGTCAAGCTAATCTTCCCTGGGTAAGTCGGGACCTAAGGCGAGGCCGACAGGCGTAGTCGATGGACAACGGGTTGATATTCCCGTACCGGCGAAGAACCGCCCCAACCAATCCAGTAATGCTAAGTGTCTGAATCCCAATGACTGAACCCTTCGGGGTGACGCTTTGGGCCTAGCACACGACCCTATGCTGAGGCGGTTAGCGTATTAACAGGTGTGACGCAGGAAGGTAGCCCAAGCCAGGCGATGGTTGTCCTGGTGCAAGTGCGTAGGCCGAGTGATAGGCAAATCCGTCACTCATACAGGCTGAGACACGATGCGGATAAAAAGTGGGTGATCCTATGCTGCCAAGAAAAGCATCGACGCGAGGTTCTAGCCGCCCGTACCCCAAACCGACTCAGGTGGTCAGGTAGAGAATACCAAGGAGATCGAGAGAATCGTGGTTAAGGAACTCGGCAAAATGCCCCCGTAACTTCGGGAGAAGGGGGGCCTTCGACGTATTAGGACTTGCTCCGAAAGCGTTTGGAGGCCGCAGAGACTAGTGGGTAGCGACTGTTTACTAAAAACACAGGTCCGTGCCAAGTCGCAAGACGATGTATACGGACTGACGCCTGCCCGGTGCTGGAAGGTTAAGAGGACCGGTTAGCCGCAAGGCGAAGCTGAGAATTTAAGCCCCAGTAAACGGCGGTGGTAACTATAACCATCCTAAGGTAGCGAAATTCCTTGTCGGGTAAGTTCCGACCTGCACGAATGGCGTAACGACTTCCCAACTGTCTCAACCGCGAACTCGGCGAAATTGCATTACGAGTAAAGATGCTCGTTACGCGCAGCAGGACGGAAAGACCCCGTGACCTTTACTACAGCTTGGTATTGGTGTTCGGTGTGGCTTGTGTAGGATAGGTGGGAGACTTTGAAGCATGGACGCCAGTTCATGTGGAGTCATTGTTGAAATACCACTCTGGTCACTCTGGATATCTAACTTAGAACCGTAATCCGGTTCAGGGACAGTGCCTGGTGGGTAGTTTAACTGGGGCGGTTGCCTCCCAAAAAGTAACGGAGGCGCCCAAAGGTTCCCTCAACCTGGTTGGCAATCAGGTGGCGAGTGTAAGTGCACAAGGGAGCTTGACTGTGAGACTGACAGGTCGAGCAGGGACGAAAGTCGGGACTAGTGATCCGGCAGTGGCTTGTGGAAGCGCTGTCGCTCAACGGATAAAAGGTACCTCGGGGATAACAGGCTGATCTTGCCCAAGAGTCCATATCGACGGCATGGTTTGGCACCTCGATGTCGGCTCGTCGCATCCTGGGGCTGGAGTAGGTCCCAAGGGTTGGGCTGTTCGCCCATTAAAGCGGTACGCGAGCTGGGTTTAGAACGTCGTGAGACAGTTCGGTCCCTATCCGCTGCGCGCGCAGGAAATTTGAGAGGATCTGACCCTAGTACGAGAGGACCGGGTTGGACGAACCTCTGGTGTGTCAGTTGTTCCGCCAGGAGCACCGCTGATTAGCTACGTTCGGGATGGATAACCGCTGAAAGCATCTAAGCGGGAAGCCGGCCTCAAGATGAGATTTCCATGCCTTCGGGCGAGAGGCTCCCAGCCAGATTACTGGGTTGATAGGCCAGATGTGGAAGCGTGGCAACACGTGCAGCTGACTGGTACTAATAAGCCGATGACTTGATAACACACCGTTCTTTGGTGCTTGCGTCCACTGAGTGGTTCTCGATGTACGGTCGAGAACCGCATGACAATGACTTTGTTATGCAGACTTGAAACATCAATAGTGTTTCGGCGGCCATAGCGTGAGGGAAACGCCCGGTTACATTCCGAACCCGGAAGCTAAGCCTCACAGCGCCGATGGTACTGCAGGGGGGACCCTGTGGGAGAGTAGGACACCGCCGGACTTCTTTCGTGAAAGGGCCACCCATCGTTGGGTGGCCCTTTCACGTTAACGCAGCGATTTCGTGAGGATCACACATGACAGACGACGATCCGACCATCGGCGAGAAGAAGCCGTACGCCAAGCGCGACGGCGAGAAGAAGCCGTACCCGAAGCGCGACGGCGAGAAGAAGCCGTACGCCAAGCGCGACGGCGAGAAGAAGCCGTACGCCAAGCGCGACGGCGACAGGAAGCCGTACGCCAAGCGGGACGGCGAGAAGAAGCCGTACCCGAAGCGCGACGGCGACAGGAACCCGTACCCGAAGCGGGACGGCGAGAAGAAGCCGTACCCGAAGCGCGACGGCGACAGGAACCCGTACCCGAAGTGGGACGGCGAGAAGAAGCCGTACCCGAAGCGCGACGGCGACCGGAAGCCCTACACGCCTCGTGAGGGAAGCAGCCGTCCGCCCCGTGCCGGCGCGGGGCGTGAGCCGCGCCGAGACGACCGGCAGTCGCGTCCCGAAGAGCTGCGTGCCGTCCGCCCCGCATTCGACGAGCCGATCGTTCCCGACGAGGTGTCGGCATCCGATCTCCACTCCGCCGCACGCAACCAGCTCAAGACCCTGAGCAAAGAGAACGCCGAGGCCGTCGCCCGGCACCTTGCCATGGCGGCTGAGGTGATCGACGCAGACCCCGAGCTGGCGCACCGGCATGCCATCGCCGCAACGCGTCGTGCGGGGCGCATCGGCGTGGTCCGCGAGACTGCCGCCATCACCGCATACGCCATCGGCGACTACGCGCTGGCCCTCCGCGAGCTGCGCACCTATCGCCGCATTTCGGGCAGCGACGACCAGATCGCGCTCATGGTCGACAGTGAGCGCGGCGTCGGTCGGCCGGATCGCGCCCTCGAGGTGGGCCGCGCGGTCGACCGCAGCACGCTCGCCCCGGCGGTGCGCGTCGAGCTCGCGATCGCGATGTCGGGTGCACGGCTCGACCTCGGCCAGGCCGAGCGGGCGCTGCAGGAGCTCGACATCCCGGAACTCGATCCCGACCGCGCGTTCGAGTGGAGCCCTGCGCTGTTCGCGGCGCGCGCTGCCGTCCTCGAAGAGCTCGGTCGGCTCGACGAGGCGCGTGAGTGGCAGCGGCGGGCGGAGGTCGCGGATGCGGCGATCGCGGCCGCGCACGGGTCGGACGGCGATCTCGAGGTCGTCGTGATCGAGGAGATCCTCGAAGAGCCGGACGCCCGCGAGGACGAGGACTGATGCCGCTGTTCGGCCGGCGTCCGGCGGAGGCGACGCCGCTGGACGGCGTCGACGTTGTGCTCGCCGATCTCGACGGCGTCGTGTACGCCGGCGCCGGAGCGCTCCCGCACGCCGTGGAGAGCCTCAACCGCACCCGTCCGGGTAGGCGTCTCGGCTACATCACGAACAACGCCTCGCGTACGGATGCGTCGGTGGCTCAGCATCTGAGCGAGCTCGGACTGCCGACCGCACCGTCGGACGTGGTGACGAGTCCGCAGGCGGCGATGCGCCTGCTCGCGGAACGGATCGCGCCGGGATCGACGGTGCTCGTCGTCGGGGGCGAGGGGCTGGTCAACGAGCTGGAGAAATCCGGATTCGCGGTCACCCGCAGCGCGGAGGATTCCCCCGCCGCGGTCGTCCAGGGTTTCGCGCCTGATGTCGGGTGGACACAGCTCGCCGAGGCGGCCTACGCCCTGGCCGTCCCGGAGGACGAGGGCGGAATCCCCTGGATCGCGACCAACACCGATTGGACCATTCCACAGGCGCGCGGCATCGCGCCGGGCAACGGCACGCTGGTCTCAGCGGTGCACACGGCCGTCGGGCGCCTGGCGACGGTGGCGGGCAAGCCCGAGGTGCCGATCTTCCAGGAGGCCGTCGCGCGCTTCTCCGCCCAGCATCCGCTCTTCCTCGGCGATCGCCTCGACACCGACATCCTGGGGGCCAATCGCGCGGGCATCCCGTCGGCGCTCGTGCTCACCGGGATCGATCGCCCGAAGCACGTGCTCGCGGCGCCGGCGGGGTCGCAGCCGACGTTCATCCTCAGCGATCTGCGCCAGCTGCACGAGCCGTACCCGGAGGCGTCGGTTCGGGACGGTGTCGTGACGGTGGGCGGTGCGAAGGTGCGGATCGACGGGCCGGATGTGCAGATCCTCGCGGAAGGGCGCCAACAGATCGACCTGCTCCGCGCGGGCGCGAAAGCGATCTGGGACACGGGGCGCGCGATCTACGGATTCCGCGTCCCGGAGCGGCTGTATGCGGATCCGTTCCATCGCCCGTGAGGCGGGGCGCGATGCCGGCGGTGCCGACCTATCCTGAGGGGATGGATCACACCGCTTCGCCCGCGCACGAGCAGCCCGGGCACGAGCAGGAGGACGAGCAGGATGACCTCCTGTCGGCGCTCGAGGTGATCGAGGCTCAGCCGCTCGCGACGCGTGCCGTCGCCTACGAGGGCCTGCACGACGCCCTCGCGCGCCGACTGGAGTCCGGCCCGGCGGGTATCGCCGCGCATCCATGACCGTCCGCCTGGATGCCGCGCTCGCGGCGCGGGGTCTCGCGCGTTCTCGAACCCACGCGGCCGCGCTCATCGCCGACGGACTGGTGGCGGTCGACGGGCGCCCGGTCGTGAAGGCCTCGTTCCGGGTGGCTGAGGACGCGGTCATCACCGTCGCCCCGACGGATCACTACGTCAGCCGGGCCGCACATAAGCTGCTGGCCGGCCTCGACGCGTTCTCCGTCGACGTGGCGGGCCGGCTCGCCCTCGACATGGGGGCCTCGACCGGAGGCTTCACCCAGGTCCTGCGCGAGCGCGGTGCGAACCCGGTCATCGCGGTCGACGTCGGACACGGGCAGCTCGCCCCCACGGTCGCCGCCGATCGCGGGGTCATCGCCGTCGAAGGGTTCAACGTCCGCTACATGACACGCGATAACCTGTCCGACGTGAGCGGCGTCCACGAGGCACCGGGCGTGGTCACGGGCGACCTGTCCTTCATCTCCCTCGCCCATGTGCTGCCGGCGGCGGCCGCGGTGGCCGCGCCCGGCGCGGATCTCGTGCTCCTGATCAAGCCCCAGTTCGAAGTCGGCCGGACGGCGGTGAAAGGCGGACTCGTGACGGATGCCGCCTCCCGCGCGGACGCCGTCGCGAACGTGCTGTGGGCGGCGTGGGACGCGGGCCTCGGCTCGTGCGGCGTCGTGGCGTCGCCGATCGCCGGCACGCACGGCAACGCGGAGTACATCGCGCACTTCCGATCCAGGGCCGACAGCGCTCGCCCCGGAGCCAATCCGACAGAATGGTTGAGCACCGTGAACCGACTGACGGGAAGTCCATGAACGACGCCGATCGCCGCATCCTCGTCGTCGTCCATGCCCGGCGGGACGACACGGTCGCCGCCGCCGCCCGCGTGGTCGCGGCTCTGCGCGGCGCGGGGGCCCGACCGGTGCTGTCGATCGACGACCGTGCCGAACTCGGCGACGCCCTCGAACTGCTGGGCGACGTCGGCACGCTGAACGTCGACGTGTCGGTCGAAGACATCGAACTCGCGATCGTCCTCGGCGGCGACGGGACGATCCTGCGTGCCGCCGAACTCGTCCGTGAGGGCACCGCGCCGGTGCTCGGCATCAACATGGGGCACGTCGGATTCCTCGCCGAGATCGAGCGCGACGACATGGATCTCGCGGTGCGTCGCGTGATCGAGCGCGACTACGCGGTCGAAGAGCGTCTGGCTCTCCAGGTGCGGGTGAAGGATGCCGCCGACGATGTGATCTTCGACACCTGGGCGCTCAACGAGGCCACGGTCGAGAAGGCGAGCCGCGAACGGATGCTCGAAGTGGTCATCGAGATCGACGGGCGTCCGCTGTCGTCCTTCGGCTGCGACGGCGTCGTGGTTTCGACCCCTACGGGATCGACCGCCTACAACTTCTCGGCCGGCGGTCCGGTCATCTGGCCGACCGTGCAGGCGATCGCCGTGGTGCCCTTGTCGGCACACGCGCTGTTCGCCAAGCCCCTCGTCGTGGGACCCGAGCACGCGGTCGCGATCGAGGTGCTCGAGCGCACGAACGGCACCGGCGTGTTGTGGTGCGACGGGCGACGCTCCCACGATCTGCCGCCCGGCGCCCGTGTGGTCGTCCGTCGCTCGGAACGGCCGGTGCGCCTCGCGCGGCTGCACCCGGCGGCGTTCACCGACAGGCTCGTACGCAAATTCCGGCTGCCCGTGGAGGGCTGGCGCGGACCCGCGAGCATCACCGGTTCGATCGGGCAGGTTCCGTGATCGAAGAGATGCGCCTGCGCGACCTCGGCGTCATCGCGGAGGCCACGCTGCCCATCGGCGCGGGCTTCACCGCGATCACCGGCGAGACCGGCGCGGGCAAGACCATGGTCGTGACGGGTCTGGGGCTTCTGCTCGGCCAGCGGGCCGACTCGGGGGCCGTCCGCGCCGGTGCCGCCCAGGCATCGGTCGACGGCGTGTGGATCATCCCCGAAGACGGTCCGGTCGCGGAGAGGGTGCGGGATGCCGGCGGCGACGTGGATCCGATCGGGCAGGGCCGCGCCGAACTTCTCGTCGGACGCTCGCTCTCGAGCGAGGGGCGCAGCCGGGCGAGCGTGGGCGGTCGGGCAGCGCCCGCGGGGGTACTGGCCGACCTCGCCGACGCGCTCGTGGTCGTGCACGGACAGTCCGACCAGCTGAGGCTGCGGACCGCGGCGGCGCAGCGCGACGCGCTCGATCGCTTCGGGGGAGAGGCGGTCTCCCACGCACTCGCCTCGTACCGCGCGGGGTATCAGAAGGTGCGTGCACTGACGGAAGAGCTCGAGACGCTCACGAACGACCGGGATGCCCGGGCCCGTGAAGCCGAGGAACTCCGTGTCGCCCTGGTCGAGATCGAGGAGGCGGCGCCCGCCCCGGGCGAGGACGCCGAGCTCGCCGTGCGTGCCGAACGGCTCGCGAACGCCGAGGAGCTGCGCGTCGCGGCCGCCACGGCGCACGATGCGCTCTCGGGCGACGGAGATGTCCCCGATGTTGCCGCCCTGCTCGCGGAGGCGCGCCGCGCCCTCGAGCGCGGCCATGATCCCGCGCTCGACGACCTCGCCTCCCAGGTCGCCGACCTCGGCTACCGGGCGGCGGACCTGGCCCACGCGCTCGCGGGCTACCTCGCGGACCTCGACGAAGCAGGCCCCCACGAACTGGCCGCGGTCGAAGAGCGTCGCGCCGTCCTCGGCTCGCTGATCCGCGCGCACGGGTCGCTCGACGCCGCGATCGCACTGCTCGAGTCGGGCTCGGCGCGGCTGGCCGAACTCGACGACGACGGAGCCCGGATCGACCGGTTGACGGAGGAGCTCGCGGCGGCGGCATCCGCCCTCGACGCCGACGCGGTCGCGCTGACAGCCGCACGCGTCGAGGCGGCCGGACGGCTGGGCGCAGCGGTGACCGACGAGCTGCACGCTCTCGCGATGCCGGACGCGTCCGTCGAGATCGCCGTCACACCCGGCGCGGAGTCGGCTTCCGGTCGCGACGACGTCGCGATCCTGCTGGCGCCGCACCCCGGTGCGCAGCCGCGCCCCGTCGCCAAGAGCGCGTCCGGTGGCGAGCTCAGTCGCGTCATGCTCGCGATCGAGGTCGTGATCGCGGCGGTGGATCCGGTCCCGACATTCGTCTTCGACGAAGTGGATGCCGGCATCGGCGGCGCGGCCGCGATCGAAGTGGGTCGGCGGCTCGCTCGACTCGCCCGCTCCTCCCAGGTGATCGCGGTGACCCACCTCGCCCAGGTCGCGGCGTTCGCGAACAACCATCTGTCGGTGGTCAAGGCCAGCGACGGGTCCGTGACGGCCTCGGACGTCCGGCGTCTGGAGGGCGCCGAACGCGAAGCCGAGATGGCCCGACTTCTGTCGGGGATGCCCGATTCGGATGCCGCGCTCACGCATGCGCGCGAACTGCTGGGCCTGCGGGCCTCAGCCGACTGATAGGATAAAAGCCCGTGGCGGAAACTCATACGGCAGGCATTTCGGACGGCAGTTCTTCAGACGGCACCACTCGGCACATCTTCGTGACCGGCGGTGTCGTCTCTTCTTTGGGCAAGGGACTGACGGCGGCCAGCCTCGGCAATCTGCTGACCGCGCGCGGGTTGCGTGTCGTGATGCAGAAGCTCGACCCCTACCTCAACGTCGACCCCGGGACGATGAACCCGTTCCAGCACGGCGAGGTCTTCGTGACCGACGACGGCGCCGAGACCGACCTCGACATCGGTCACTACGAGCGCTTCCTCGACATCAACCTCAGCCAGGCGGCGAACGTCACCACCGGGCAGATCTACTCGCAGGTCATCGCGCGCGAGCGCCGCGGCGAATACTTGGGCGACACCGTGCAGGTCATTCCGCACATCACGGACGAGATCAAGCGGCGCATGCGCCTGCAGGCCGACGAGACGCCGAAGCCCGACGTGATCATCACCGAGATCGGCGGCACGGTCGGCGACATCGAGTCGCAGCCGTTCATCGAGTCGGCCCGTCAGATCCGCCACGAGCTCGGACGCCAGAACGTCTTCTTCGTGCACGTGTCGCTCGTCCCCTTCATGGGAGCGTCCGGTGAGCAGAAGACGAAGCCGACGCAGCACTCCGTCGCGGCGCTGCGGTCGATCGGCATCCAGCCCGATGCGCTCGTGCTGCGCAGCGACCGTCCGGTGACCGAGTCGAACAAGCGCAAGATCGCGCTCATGTGCGACGTGGACGAGGACGCGGTCGTGAACGCGGTCGACGTGCCGAGCATCTACGACATCCCCACGATGCTGCACGAGCAGGGGCTGGACGAGTACATCGTCCGCTCGCTCGGCCTCGGCAAGGCCGCCGCGGTGGACTGGTCGCGGTGGGAGCGCGTTCTGCAGGCCGTGCACAACCCGAAGCACGAAGTGACGATCGGTCTGGTCGGCAAGTACATCGACCTGCCGGATGCGTACCTCTCGGTCACCGAGGCGCTCAAGGCCGGCGGATTCGCGCATGAGACGCACGTGACGATCACCTGGATCCCCTCCGATCTGTGCGAGACGCCCGAAGGCGCGGCGAAGGCCCTCGGCGGCGTGGACGGCATCGTGGTGCCCGGCGGGTTCGGCATCCGCGGCATCGAGGGCAAGCTCGGGGCGCTGAAGTTCGCGCGCGAGCAGGGCATCCCGACGCTGGGTCTGTGCCTCGGCCTGCAGTGCATGGTGATCGAGTACGCGCGACACGTCGCGGGCATCGACGACGCCTCATCGACCGAGTTCGACCCCGACACGACCAACCCCGTGATCGCGACGATGGCGGAGCAGGTCGAGATCATCGCCGGCGGCGACCTGGGCGGCACGATGCGCCTCGGCATGTACCCGGCCGAGCTTGCGGCGGGATCGCTCGCACACGAGGTGTATGGATCGTCGCGCATCGACGAGCGCCACCGGCACCGCTACGAGGTGAACAACGCCTATCGCGACATCCTTTCGAGCTCGGGCCTGTTCTTCTCGGGCCTGTCGCCGGACCGCAACCTCGTCGAGTTCGTCGAGCTGCCCCGCGACGTGCACCCGTACTACATCGCGACACAGGCGCACCCCGAGCTGCGGTCGCGACCGACCGACCCGCATCCGCTCTTCCGCGGCCTGGTCGGAGCCGCGCTCGACCGCCATCGCGCGAGCGAGCTGTTCGACGTCGACAATGGCTGAGGCCGGCGACCGGTCGACGGGCGCGTCGGACGTGCTGCGCGACGACCCGGTGGACGCCGAGGTGCTCGAGAGCGACCTGGTGTACTCGGGTCGGGTGTGGGACGTCCGCAACGACACCGTCCGCTACGGCGACGGGCAGATCGTTCGGCAGTACGTCGCGCACCCGGGTGCGGCGGCGATCGTCGCGCTCGACGAAGACGGACGGGTGCTGCTGATCCAGCAGTACCGGCATCCGATCCGCCATCGCGACTGGGAGATCCCGGCCGGCCTCCTCGACATCGCGGGCGAGTCGCCGCTCGAGACGGCGCAACGCGAACTCGTCGAAGAGGCAGATTTGAGGGCTTCGTCGTGGGAGCCGCTCGTGAGCATCTTCACGACGCCGGGAGGCAACGACGAGGTCGTGCACCTCTTCCTCGCCCGCGGCCTGGCGCCCGTCGGCTCGGCGCACGCGCGCGAGGCCGAGGAGGCCGACATCCGGGTCGAGTGGGTGCCGCTGCAGGATGCCGTCACCGGCGTGCTCGAAGGACGCCTGCGCAACGGCATCCTGGCGGTCGGCGTGCTCGCGGCGGCCGAGAATCTGCGCCGTGCGACGGACTCCGGAGCCGCAGGAGGCTGACGTGCGGCTCGAGCGGGCGGTGGACGCGTACCTGCGGCACGTCACGATCGAGCGCGGCCTGTCGGAGCACACCGTCGCCGCCTACCGCCGCGACCTGGGCGGCTACCGGGAGTGGCTCGCGGAGCGGGGCGTCGCCGACACGGCCGAGGTGACGCCGGCGATCGTCGCCGAGTTCGCCGCCGACCGTGCGTCGGCGGAGCCTCCGCCGGCGGCATCCAGTCTCGCCCGACTGCAGTCCTCGGTGCGGGGTCTGCATCGGTTCCTCGCGCGCGAGGGCATCGAGAGCGACGACCCGACGGGCCGGCTGCGGCCGCCGAAGGCCGCGCGGCGGCTGCCGAAGGCGCTCACGATCGACCAGGTCGAGCGGCTGCTCGACGCCTCCGGTCCCGCAGCGGGGACGGCGCACGGCACGGGGGCCGAAGAGATCATCGGTCTGCGCGATCGCGCACTGCTCGAGCTGCTGTACGCGACGGGTGCCCGGGTGTCGGAGGTCGTGCAGCTCGACGTCGACGACGTGGCGCACGGCGACGTCGTGCGCGTGCGCGGGAAGGGCTCGAAAGAGCGGATCGTCCCCGTCGGCTCCTACGCGCAGGCCGCACTCGAGGCGTACCTCACGCGCGCGCGACCCGAGCTGTCCCGCCGAGGCCGCGCAAGCCCTCGGCTGTTCCTCGGTGCGCGCGGCGCGCCGCTGTCGCGGCAGAGCGCATGGCTCGTGATCCAGCACGCCGCCGACCGTGCGCAGCTGACGGCCCACGTCTCGCCGCACACGCTGCGCCATTCGTTCGCGACGCATCTGCTGCAGGGTGGCGCGGATGTGCGCGTCGTGCAGGAGCTGCTGGGGCACGCGTCGGTGGCGACGACGCAGATCTACACGCACGTGTCGGTCGACGCGCTGCGCGACGTGTACGTCACGTCCCACCCCCGGGCCCGCTGACCCGTCCCGGGTCTCGGTCCCCGCCCCTTGACCGTGAGACTGCATCTGCACGCCGAGACCGTGGGGATTACCCATTGTCTCGGCGCGCAGTTGACGTCTCACGGAAGGGGGAGCGGGACGGGGGAGCGCGAGGGGGAGCGCGAGGGGGATCCGACGGCGGGGCGGAGGGATGCCGCTCCCCGCCGCGAGGCGGCGGGGAGCGCGGCGAGGCGGTCGCTAGAATCGACGGAGCACGATGTGAAGGCAGGAGACCGGGTGGCTGGCAGCGCGACGAAGGGCACGTCCCCGAAGAAGGCGGCGCACACGAAGACCGACGGCGACGTCCCCCTCGGGCCCACGGGTCGCCCGTACCAGGGCTTCCCGACTCCGCCGAAGCTCGACGGCCACGGTCCCGCCCGCATCATCGCCCTGTGCAACCAGAAGGGCGGCGTCGGCAAGACCACGACGACGATCAACCTCGCCGCTTCGCTCGCGCACTACGGCCGCCGGGTGCTCGCCGTCGACTTCGATCCGCAGGGCGCGCTGTCCGCCGGACTCGGCATCCAGACCCATGACGTGCCGACGATCTACGATCTGCTCCTCGACACCAAGCGCGACCCGAACGAGGTCATCGTCCGCACTGCGGTCGACGGGCTCGACATCCTCCCCGCGAACATCGACCTGTCGGCGGCCGAAGTCCACCTCGTGAACGAAGTCGCCCGCGAGACGATCCTCGCGCGCGTGCTGCGCAAGGTCTCCGGCGACTACGACGTCATCCTGATCGACTGCCAGCCCTCGTTGGGCCTGCTCACGGTGAACGCGCTGACCGCGAGCCACGGCGTCATCATCCCGCTCGAGTGCGAGTTCTTCGCTCTGCGCGGCGTCGCGCTGCTGATCGAGACGATCGACAAGGTGCGCGACCGCCTCAACCCCTCGATCGAACTCGACGGCGTGCTCGCCACGATGTACGACCCGCGGACGCTGCACTCGCGCGAAGTGCTCGAGCGCGTGGTCGAGGCGTTCGGCGACGATGTGCTCGAAACCGTCATCGGCCGCACGGTGAAGTTCCCGGACGCGTCCGTCTCGGGCATGCCGATCACCGAATTCGCGCCCGAGCACGCGGCCGCCCAGGCGTACCTGCGGCTGGCGCGGGAGCTGGTCGCGCGTGGTGCCGTCGCCTGACGAACCGCTCGCCGACACCACGGTCGCCGACACCGTGGTCGACACCACGGTCGCCGACACCGTGATCGTCGACGAGCCGGAGGGGTTCCGGGTCTCGCTCGGCGTGTTCGACGGCCCGTTCGATCTGCTGCTGACGCTGCTGTCGAAGCACGAGCTCGATATCACCGAGGTTTCGCTCAGCACCGTCACGAACGAGTTCATCGCGTATCTGCACGAGCTCGACGCGGACGAGGAGATGGAACAGGCCTCCGAGTTCCTCGTCGTGGCCGCGACGCTGCTGGACATGAAGGTCGCGGGGCTCCTGCCGCAGGGCGAGCTCGTGGATGCCGAATCGGTCGCCCTCCTCGAGGCCCGAGACCTGCTGTTCGCCCGGCTGCTGCAGTACCGCGCGTTCAAGGAGGTCTCGGCCTGGTTCGCGCAGCGCCTGCGCGCGGAGGATGCGCGCCACGCCCGCACGGTGCGCCTCGACGAGAAGTACCGCCAGGCCGTGCCCGAACTCGTCTGGACGCTCACCCCGGAGGATTTCGCCGCGCTCGCGCTCCTCGCGATGACGCCCAAGGAGATCCCGCACGTCGGCCTGGACCACCTGCACGCGCCGCTCGTGAGCATCCGCGAGCAGGCGGCCGTCGTGGTCACCCTGCTGAGGGATGCCGGAACGCTGACGTTCCGGGATCTCGTCGCCGGCGCCACCCAGCCCGGCGTCGTGGTCGCGCGGTTCCTGTCGGTGCTCGAGCTGTACCGCCACGCCGCCCTCTCGTTCGAGCAGTTCGAGCCGCTCGGCGAGCTGACCCTGCGCTGGACCGCCGAGCGGTGGTCCGATGAGAACCTCGCCAGCCTCGGAGCCGACTATGACCGATGACACCGCACCCGATCGCACGACCCGAGAGGACGCCACGCCCGCCGACGTGCCGCCTCCCAGTCCCGCCGTGGCCGACGTCGCCCGGCGACTCGAGGCGATCCTTCTGATCGTCGAAGAGCCGCAGAGCCTCGTGAGCCTCGCGACGGCCGTCGGCGCTCCCGTGCCCGCGGTGCGACAGGCCATCGAGGGCCTGGTCGCCGATTACGACGGACTCACGGGAGGGCCTCGTCGTGGCTTCGAGCTGCGCGAGGTCGGCGGCGGGTGGCGCCTGTACGTGCGCGCCGAGCACGATGACCTGGTGAGCGAGTTCGTGAACACGCAGGCGCCGTCGCGTCTGTCGCAGGCCGCTCTCGAGACGCTCGCGGTCATCGCGTACAAGCAGCCCGTCACCCGTGGACAGGTCGCCTCGATCCGCGCGGTCAACGTCGACTCGGTCGTGCGCACGCTCTTGGCGCGCGGGCTCATCACCGAGGAGTTCACGGATGCCGAGACCGGCGCGATCCACTACGGCACCACCGACGCCCTGCTGGTCAACCTCGGCATCAATTCGCTCGACGAGCTGCCGCACATCTCGCCGCTCCTCGCGGACGGCGCCGACGGATTCGACGAGGTGCTGCGCGCATGAGCGATGAGACCTGGGACGCACCGGCGGAGAGCCGGTCGACCGACGGCGTGCGGCTGCAGAAGGTGCTCGCGAACGCGGGCGTCGCGTCGCGACGGGTGGCCGAGAATCTGATCGTCGAGGGCCGCGTGCGCGTGAACGGCGTCGTGGTGACCGAGCTCGGCTCACGCATCGATCCCGCCGTCGACCTCGTGGACGTCGACGGCACGGCGATCCAGCTCGACGAGACGAAGCGCTACGTCGTCCTCAACAAGCCGCGCGGCGTGGTGAGCTCCATGCTCGACGACCGTGGACGCCCCGATCTGCGCGAGTTCGTCCGGGACTGGCCCGAGCGGCTCTACAACGTCGGCCGGTTGGATGCCGACACGAGCGGTCTGCTCGTGCTGACGAACGACGGCGCGCTGGCGCACGTTCTCGCGCACCCGTCCTTCGGTGTCACGAAGGTCTACGTCGCGAAGGTGCAGGGCAAGGTCACCGCGCAGACGATCGCCACGCTCACCCGGGGGATCGAGCTGGAAGACGGCCCCATCGCCGCCGACAAGGCGAGACTGCTGTCGTCGTCCACGCGCGCCGCGACCGAGCGCACCGGCGGGGAGTCCCTCGTCGAGCTCACGCTCCACTCCGGACGCAACCGCATCGTGCGGCGCATGATGGCGGCCGTCGGGCACCCGGTCATCGAGCTCGTGCGGCGCCAGTTCGGCCCGCTGCACCTGGGAACCCTCCCAGTGGGCCGGGCCCGCGAGTTGACTAAGGTTGAACGGGGCGCTCTGCTGACACTCGCGCGCGGCGCGGCCGACGAGCCGCCGCCTGCGAGCCGCGACGGCGAACACGCGTAGCAGAGGTCCACCACAGCGCCCCGTTCGACCCAGGAGACCGAGTGAGCGATTCGACGGGCACGCCTTCGCGTGCCACGACCCCGCTGGCCGCGCGCGTGCAGGGCACGGTGCGCATCGTCGGCGCCGGCCTCCTCGGATCCAGCATCGGCCACGCCCTCATGGCTCGCGGCGTCGACGTCGCGCTGGATGACACATCTCCTTCTCAGCTGCGCCTCGCGATCGACTACGGCGCGGGCCGGCGTCCCCACGAGGACGACGAACCGTCGCTCATCGTCGTCGCCGTGCCTCCGGACGTGACCGCCGACGTCATCGAGCGCGAACTCGCGCGGCATCCGCGTGCCGTCGTCACCGACGTCGCGAGCGTCAAGCTCGAGCCGCTGCGCACCCTCCGTGAGCGCGGCGTCGACCTCACGCACTACATCGGCTCGCATCCGCTCGCCGGACGCGAGCGCGGCGGGGCGATCGCCGCGCGCGCCGACATCTTCGTCGGCCGCCCGTGGGTCGTCTGCCGCGACGAGGAGACCTCCGCCGCCGACCTCGCGCTCGTCGAGGGCCTCGCCCTCGATCTCGGCGCGACGCCGCTCGAGATGACACCCGACGACCACGACCGCGCGGTCGCGCTCGTCTCGCACGTGCCGCAGATCGTGGCGAGCCTGCTCGCGGGCCGGTTCGTCGACGCGCCCGACGGGTCACTCCGGCTCGCCGGGCAAGGTGTGCGCGACACGACCCGCATCGCGGCATCCGCCCCCGAACTGTGGGTGCAGATCCTCGGCGCGAACTCCGCACCCGTCGTCGACGTGCTCGACGCCCTCGCGGCCGACCTCTCGACCGTCGCCGACGCCCTCCGTGCGCCCGAGGCGCCGGGGTCGCGTCGCGCGGTCGCCGACACGATCCGCCGCGGCAACGACGGCGTCGAGCGGCTGCCGGGCAAGCACGGGCAGAACCGCCGCTTCGAGCAGGTCGTCGTCATGGTGGACGACACCCCGGGTCAGCTCGGCCGCCTGTTCGGCGAGCTCGGCGAGCTCGAGGTCAACGTCGAGGATCTGCGCCTCGAGCACTCGCCGGGAGCGCAGTTCGGCCTCGCCGAAATCAGCGTCGTCCCGAGCGCGGTCCATCGTGCCGTCGAAGGGCTCCAGGCCCGCGGCTGGAAGATTGCGAGCACCACGAATGACTGACTCGAACGCCCCGGTCCTGGTGGCCGTCGACGGCCCTGCCGGCAGCGGCAAGTCCAGTGTCTCCAAGCAGGTCGCTCGGCAGCTGGGCTTCGGCTACCTCGACACCGGAGCGGCGTACCGCGCTCTCGCCTGGCATGTGCTCGCACACGACGCCGACACCTCGGACGCGGCATCCGTCCTCGACGTCCTGGGCGACTTCGACTTCTCGATCTCTCTCGATCCCGATCACTACTGGGTCCGGGTCGGAGACACCGACATCACGGAGGCCATCCGCGAGCCGCGCGTGACGGATGCCGTGAGCGGCGTCGCGCGGGTCCCTGCTGTCCGCCACGCCGCCACGACGCTGTTCCGCTCCCTCGTGCAGCGGGCCGACACGCCCGGCGTGGTCGTCGAGGGCCGCGACATCACGACCGTCGTCGCCCCCGACGCCCCGGTGCGGATCCTCCTCACCGCAGCCCCCGACGTCCGTGCCGCGCGCCGGAGCGCCGAGCTCTCCGGCCATGACGCGGCGGCGGTCGCCGACTCTTTGCACCGCCGCGATGCGCAGGACTCGACCGTCGTGGACTTCCTCACCGCCGCGCCCGGCGTCGACGTGATCGACTCATCGGACCTGGATTTCGAACAGACCGTGGATGCCGTCCTCGACGTCATCCGCACGGTCGTCCCCACACAGACAGGAGCGCACGAATGAGCGCCGACGACGAATACGAAGGCGGCGACGACAAGATCGCCGAGGCCCTGGCCGATCTCGACGAGGATCTCGCCGACGCGCGCGCGGAGACGCTGCGCGCGAGCCTCGCCGACTACGAGCTCGACGACGAGGACGCCGCGCTGCTGTCCGACATCACGCTCGGCGAGCATGGGGTGGAGTACTCGCCTGCGCTTCCGGTCATCGCGATCGTGGGTCGGCCGAACGTCGGCAAGTCCGCGCTCGTGAACCGCATCCTCGGCCGACGCGAGGCCGTCGTGGAGGACACCCCCGGTGTCACGCGCGACCGCGTCACCTATAAGGGCGAGTGGATGGACCGGCGCTTCTCACTCGTCGACACCGGTGGCTGGGAGCCCGATGCCCGCGGCATCGACGCGTCCGTCGCGGCGCAGGCCGAGATCGCGATCGAGCTGTGCGACGTCGTTCTCTTCGTCGTCGACGCGATGGTGGGGGCGACCTCGACCGACGAGCACGTCGTGAAGCTGCTGCGCAAGAGCGGCAAGCCCGTGTTCCTCGTCGCGAACAAGATCGATGACGCCCGGCAGGAGCCTGAAGCGGCCGCGCTGTGGAACCTGGGGCTCGGCGAGCCGCATCCCGTCTCGGCGATCCACGGCCGCGGTGTGGCCGACCTCCTCGATGAGGTCATGAAGGTGCTGCCGAGCGTCTCGGCCGTCGCGAAGCAGGAGATCGGCGGTCCGCGCCGGGTCGCCATCCTCGGCCGTCCGAACGTCGGCAAGTCGTCGCTGCTCAACAAGGCTGCCGGGGAGGAGCGCGTCGTCGTCAACGACCTCGCGGGTACGACGCGTGACCCCGTCGACGAGATCGTCGAGCTCGGCGGACGCCTGTGGCGGTTCGTCGACACCGCCGGCATCCGTCGTCGTGTCCACCTGCAGCAGGGCGCCGACTTCTACGCGTCGCTGCGCACGTCGGCCGCGCTCGAGAAGGCTGAAGTCGCGGTCGTCGTGCTCGATGTGAGCGAGACGATCAGCGAGCAGGACGTGCGCATCATCGACCTCGTGCTCGAATCGGGGCGCGCGCTCGTCCTGGCGTTCAACAAGTGGGACCGCCTGAACGACGACGACCTCGAGAACGCCGACCGCCGCCGCTACCTCGAGCGGGAGATCGAGCAGGATCTCGCGCACGTCGCGTGGGCACCGAGAGTCAACATCTCCGCGCGCACCGGACGCCACCTCGACAAGCTCGTCCCGGCGCTCGAGACCGCGCTCGAGTCGTGGGACACCCGCATCCCGACCGGCAAGTTCAACGCGTTCCTCGCCGAACTCGTCGCCGAGCACCCGCATCCGCTCCGCGGCGGCAAGCAGCCGCGCATCCTGTTCGGCACGCAGGCCTCCACGCGTCCGCCCACGTTCGTGCTGTTCACGACCGGCTTCCTCGACCCGGGCTACCGCCGTTTCATCCAGCGGCGCCTGCGCGAGATCTGGGGCTTCGAGGGGTCGCCGATCGTCGTGAACATGCGCGTGCGCGAGAAGCGCCAGCGCTGAGGTCCGGCTACAGCGGGAGCTGCGTGGGTGGCCGCACCATCGCGGTCGCGTCGGGGGCAGCGAAGCCGAACTGCTCGTAGAGGCCGTGGGCGTCGGCGGTGAAGAGCACCCAGCGGAAGTCGCGCCCAGGGCCCTCCTCGATCATCGTCTGCAACAGCCGTTTGCCGAGTCCGCGGCCGCGGTGGCCGTCGACGACGAACACATCGGCGAGATACGCGAAGGCCACACCGTCGGATGCCGCCCGGGCGAACCCGACGAGGTCGTCGGTTCCGGCGCGGTACGCGCCGACCACCCGCCACGCGCTGTCGAGCTGCGCCTCGACGTCGGCGCGCGTGCGCCAGCGACCCCAGTACGCTTCGGCCGACAGCCACGCCCAGACGGTGTCACGGGGGATGCGGGCGGAGTCGTCGTCGAAGTCGTAGTCGTCGGCTGTCATCCCGATATTCTCGCGGCCTCGCCATCGCGGCGGGGGCCGCGGGGACGGTCCGATCACGATCCGGTGGCACGGGCGTGTGACAGGGTGGTGAGGTGAGCATCGAGCCCCCCGTCCCCGGTGAGCCGCGGAGGCCGCTCGGCCCGCGGGATCCCGGAGACGCATGGGTCGTCGCGCCGACCGGCGAGCGGTACTGGGGGCTCTTCGGAGCGGCCGGGCTCCTCGCGCTCGACCCGCAGCGCGGGGTGCTGCTGCAGCACCGCGTGTCGTGGTCGCACTTCGGTGACACGTGGGCGCTCCCGGGCGGTGCGCGCCACGAGGGCGAGTCCGCCTGCGACGCGGCGCTCCGAGAGGCCACCGAGGAGGCCGGCGTCCCCGAGGCGTCCGTGCGTCCGCGGATGCTCAGCGTTCTCGACCTCGGGTACTGGAGCTACACCACGCTCGTCGGCGACGTCGTGCGCCCGTTCGAGCCGACGATCAGCGATCCCGAGAGCCGTGAGCTTGCCTGGATCCCGCCGGCAGAGGTCACCGCCAAGCCGCTGCATCCCGGCTTCGCGGCCTCATGGGCCTCGCTCGCACCGGTCCTGAGCGTGCGGCCGGCGGTCGTCGTCGACGCGGCGAACGTGGTCGGGTCGGTGCCGGACGGCTGGTGGCGCGATCGCCCGGGCGCCGCCCAGCGCCTTCTCGAAAGGATCGGACGCATCGCGGTCGACGGCGTCCCCGCGTCCCTCCTCGACCTCCCCGAGCACACGTGGTTCCCCGAATGGGGCGTCGTGCTCGAAGGACAGGCGCGCGCCGCGGGGGAGGACGTCGGCGGAGTCGAGGTCGTGCGGGCCCCGGCATCCGGCGACGACGCGATCGTCGCCGAAGCCGAGCGTCTCGCCGCGGCCGGCAGGACGGTGACCGTGGTGACGAGCGACCGCGGACTGGGCGAGCGGGTGGGGGATGCCGGCGCCGTCGTGCGCGGCACGCGCTGGCTGCTCGACCAGCTGGCCTAGCCCCCGGCGGGCCGTCGCCGGGCCGGCCGGGCTGTTCACGCATCTGCCGCAGCCAGCGCCGGGACTGTCGTCGGTTCGATGGGGCCGGTGTGTCCTGATGAGGCGCCTGAGGCGACCAGGAGCCACTCGGTCCTGCAACCGGCCCGCCGCCCCCGGGGATGCGGATGTATCACCGGCATGACCTCGGCTTCTTCTCCGGTGTGCGGGGCAGTCGGCCCTGCGGACCGAGGGGGCTCGCCATGCCTGCGAACACGTCACTGCTCACCTTTCTGGCCCAGCGCAACCCGCGCATCTGGGAGCTCATCAACCCGCGCGGCGGTTCGCGGGGCATCATCATCGAGGGCGGACTCGAGGAGCGCGGCATCATCGTCCAGGGCGGACGCGGCGAACGTTTCGCCGGCACCTCACCCATCCCGTGGGTCGACCCCGGCTTCGAGCTCGGAGCCGCGACAGGCGTCGAGTTGATTCGCACCGCCCGCCTCGCCGATGCGCTCGGCGCGGCGTACAAGCCCGACCCCGACGCGATCTGTCCGCCGCGGTGGCCCTGGCCCTTCCCGCTGCCCTTCCCGCCGCGCATCGACCGGAAGTTCTTCGAGGACGACGAACGCCGCATCGGGTACGCCCTCGGACTCGCGACGGCGCTCGAGGCCTCTCTGCCCTCGTGGGCCGAGAGCGGCGCCGCCGAGTCGCTCCACGCGGTCTACGACGCCGCACTGCAGCAGGTCGGCGGACTCTGACGGTCGGTCCGGCCGTCGGATGCCGCGCGGCGCGCGTCCGGCGGTCGGATGAGCGGGCGGCATGGCGCAACGCCCTCGGCGCTGAGCGAAAGGTCCGGGGTTGTCAGTGCTCGCCGTCGACGCCGTCGACACCCCGCCCGCGGAGGCGGTCGATGTCGCGGCGCTCGCGCTTGGTCGGACGCCCTGCGCCGCGATCGCGGATCGGGACGAACGCACGCTCCTCCCGCGGCGGCGGTGGGGGAGTCTTGTCCTCGACCGCGGCTGCGGCGGGAACAGCGCCCACGCGCTTGGAGATCGTCTCCCGGACGACCAGGATGCGGTCGAATCCTGCGATGCGAACACGCAGCTCGTCGCCCGGCCGCACAGGCTGCGCGGCCTTCGCGCGCTCGCCGTTCACGCGTACATGCCCGGCGCGGCATGCGGTGGTCGCGGCGGAGCGGGTCTTGTAGACGCGGACAGCCCACAGCCAGGCGTCGACGCGGACCGAGTCGGCTGTCACGCGACCTTTCCTTCGGGCTCCCGCGCGCCGGTGTCACGTCGTACACGCTCAGAAAGGATGACCCCCGCCGCGATCAGGCCCTGGCCGAGGCAGTACGTCAGCATCACGAGCGGGCTGGTCCAGTCCGGCATCGCGTCGGGCATGAACAGGCGGAAGGCGAGGATGGCGTCGGACGCGAAGAAGAACGCACCGCCCGTCGCCACGAACGCATGACATCGGGATGCGGCGACCGCCGTTCCCGCGAGCAGCAGCCCGTAGATCGCGACGGGGAAGAACAGGTCGCCGAGGTTCGGGCCGAGCAGTGCGATGAGGCCGAACCACCACAGCCCGTAGACGACCGCCCATGTCGGGATCTTCTGGATCGGGATGACCCGCCAGAACAGCCAGATGTAGCAGAGGTGGGCGAGGCCGAACAGCAGCAGCATCATCGGCACCGTCGGTGCGGCGGCGAAGAACGTCCCCGCGCCGTCACCCAGCCACGAGAACGCCAAGGCGAGGAAGAGGAGGGTGTACGCCCGACCCCACCGAGATCCCCTGCCGCCCCAGAGGACTGCGCCTGCGAGCACAGGCATGAGGAGGAGCTTCGTCGGACCGGCGAGCCACTCCGCGCCGATCGCGAGGGCGGTGATGTGCAGCGCGGACACCGCCGCATAGGGCGCGAAGCCGATCCACAGACGTCGCATGATCCTCCTCGTCGAGTCGCCGGCACCTTCATCGTCGCACGGCCGGTTCGCGCGACGAACGGTGTCCGCACGCTCGGCGTCCTAGGCGGACAGGTCGAGCGTGACGATCGCGCGGTCGGGTTTCGGTCGGGCGGCAACGGTGAAGCCCGCGGCCTCGAACACCGACAGCACGCCCTTGTACAGCTGGTTCGTCGTCTGCTTCGCGGCGGACGTGTCGTACGGATACGCCTCGAGCGTGTGTGCGCCGTGCGTCCGCGCGTGGTCGATCGCCGCCTCGAGCAACGTCGTGTTGAGTCCACGCCCGCGGTGTTCGCGTCGCACCACGAAGCACGAGATCGCCCAGACTCTCGGGTCGTCGAGAGGCAAAGGGGTGTGCGACGCGATCTCGCGGGTGCGGGCGATGCGCACCTGTGCGGGTCGCGGCCCCACGCGGACCCAGCCCGCGCCTTCGCCGTCGACGTACGCGATCAGGGCGGGCGCGGGACCGTCGTCCTCCAGCTCGCGGCGCAGGAGTTCTCGCCGTTCATCGACGGTGCGGCGCTGGAACTCGGCGTTCGTGATCATCCACCACTGGCATTGACACGACCTTCCGTCGCCGCCGCCGGTGAGCGCATGCTGGGCGTCGTCGAAGCGATCGGCGGTCGCGGGGGCGATGACGATGTCGGACATCCTGCGACGCTATCCGCCGGCGCCGACACGGGGAAGGGCAGGTGTGGATGCCGTCGGGCGGCGGCGTTCGCGGTGCTCCCGGGGACCGGCTAGGATAGGGGAGTTGTCCGCTCGCGGGCATCGGGATGTGGCGCAGCTTGGTAGCGCACTTGACTGGGGGTCAAGGGGTCGCAGGTTCAAATCCTGTCATCCCGACCACATACGAAGAAGGACCGGCCGACAGGCCGGTCCTTCTTCGTATTCGGGCGGGGTGGCCGTTGCAGTGAATCTGCTTCAGGCGGTCCCGCGCCGCCGGAGGCTCCGCGCGCGGCGCAGCCGCGTGTGGAGTGGCGGGGTGGCCAATCCTGTCATCCCGACCACCTTCCTCGTACTCGGGTGTGACCAGCGCAGTGAACCGGCGCACAATGGGTGCCATGCTGTCCCGTCGCGCGCAGATCGCGCAGCTTCGCCGGGTCGCGCTCGCGGCGTTGGCGGAGTATCCGCTGCCCGACGGCATCCTTCGCTTCGTCGCGCACGGGGAGAACACCACGTTTCGGCACGAGAGCGCGGCAGGCAGCCACCTCATCCGCGTGCATCGTCCGCAGCGGCACGGGCGCGCCGTCGACCCGACCCTTGCGATCGCGTCCGAACTCGCGTGGCTGACGGCCATTCGTACCGAGACCGACCTCTTCGTTCCCGAGCCGTTGGCAGCGCAGGACGGCCGTCCGGTGGTGTGGTCGACCGCCAGCGGTCTGACGCGTGTCGTGTCGGTGCTCGGGTGGATGCACGGACGGATCTTCGAGGACTCGGCGCGTCCGATTCACCTGAGTCGGCTCGGAACGGCGATGGCGGCCCTGCATGCGCATGCGGATCATTGGGTTCCTCCGGCGGACTTCCGTCGGATCATCTGGGACCACGCCGCGTTCTTCGGGGACGTGATGACGTACGGCGGCGTCCCGGCAGCGAAGTGCTGGGATCTGCTGCCGTCGACGCTGCGACGCCGCTTCGAGGCCGTGTCCGACGGGGTCGCGCCGATCATGGCGCGCGACCCCGATGTCGGCCTGATCCACGCCGACCTGCACCTGGGCAATGCGCTCTTCGCCGGCGCGCAGATCAAGCTGATCGACTTCGACGACTGCGGTCGTGGCCCGCGCCTCTACGATCTCGCGGTCGCTCTCTGGGAGCTGCGGGACGAACCCGACTACCCGCGCTACCGTGACGCGCTGTGCGCGTCGTACACCACCGAGCGATCGATCGATCTGACGCATCTGGACGACTACATCGCGGTGCGGCAGGTGGCGTTCGACCTCTGGTACACAGGGACCGCCGAAGTGAATCCCGCATTCGCTGCGCGACTCGACCGGGTGCACCGATGGTCGCTCGCGATGCTCGACGTCCTGGACCGCTGACGCTGTCAGATCCGCTCCACCGGCGCCTGCAGCTCGGTGACCCAGTCCGGTCCGGGCTCGTGACCGTCGGTCTTGAGGTAGACCTCTCGTCCCGGGCCGACCACGCGGTAGCCGTCGGCCACGATCTTCTCCATGAGCGCGGCCCACGACTCGCCGATGGCGCTCATGTCTCCGCGGTGAAGCAGGGTCGCCGCGGTGGGCATGAGGGGAAGCTCGACGACGTCGTACCCGGGGCCGGGGACCGGCTCATCCTCAGCGGTGTAGGACACGTGCACGCAGAACCGGTCGTCGGACTCGGCTTCGTACCAGAAGATGCCCGGTTCGATCAGGGGGCGGCCGGCTGCTTCCAGAGCACGGTCGAGACCGTCGATCAGGGGCCCCACGACCGGCCCGACGTTCTCCGGTCCCATCCCCGGTGCATGCTGACTCGCCGCGTAGACGGTGACCGGCTCGACCCGCTTGTAGACGACATCCGACATGGTGGTTCCTTCCAGACTGCGGAGACGCCGCTCGATACGGGCGATGCGTGCCCGGTCGCCGGCCACGGACGCCTCGAGCTCCGCGCGGCGCTCGATGAGCACCTCGCGCAGCGCGGCATCCGCGTCGACTGCTGCACTCACGACAGCGATCTGCTCGAGGCCGACACCGAGATCGCGGAGCTCCGCGATCCTCAGCAGCCGGGGCAGCTGATCGATCGCGTAGCGCCGGTATCCCGTGCGCTCGTCGACGTCGGCGGGAACGAGCAGGCCGATCGCGTCGTAGTGGCGCAGCATCCGCACGCTCACTCGTGCCAGGGCGGCGAATTCTCCGATGTTGTACATGACGGAAACCACGTTCGACCCTGACACAGTGTGAGGGTCAAGTGCGAGCCTCGAAGACATGATCCGCACGGCGGGGGACGTTGGACCCTAGGGCGCGGTGCGTGGCGGTGAGAGAGTCGGACACAAGAGCAAAGGAGGCCGCTCATGCGCACTCGCCTCATCATCGCGATCGCGCTTGCGGTCGTCGCGTTGCCGTTCGTCTTCCTCGGCCTGATCGATCCTCTGGAGGGCGGCATCGCCCTCCTCGCGGCGATCGCCCTCGGTGTCGTTGCGCGGCTGCTCTCGAAGGTGCCGTTCCCGAAACTGACCTGGATCCCGATGGTCACCGCCGTCGCGATCGGCGTGATCACGCTCGGTCTGGCGATCCTGCCGGCACCGGTCGAGACCGCCCAGGGTGTGGGCAGGGGAGGCCTGTGGTTGCCGATCATCGTGCTGCTGTGGACATACCGCTTCGCCGTCGTGGTGGCCCTGGTGGGGGCGGTCGTCTACGTGGTGCGACTGATCCGCACGGCCCGGGCTCCGCGCGAACTTCCGCAGACCGTCACGACGCGCTGACCCGCGCGGTGGACGCCGTGGATGCCGCGATTTGCGGCATCCGGCACATGCACCGACCATGAAGACATGGAGAACGGTCCTGGCTCCACCCCGCAGCAGACCGCGCGACGCACGACCGGGCGTCGCACGTTCGCGATCGCGCTCGCCGTCGCGATCCTGGCCGCGGTCGTCATCGCGGTGATCGTGTGGATGCTGCGGCCGGCCGAACCGATCTCCGCGGCGCCCACGCCCACGGCGCCCGCCGCGCCGACCACCGCATCGCCGACCCGGAGCGCCACACCGACTCCGTCATCGCGTCCGGCGAACACCACCGCCTACGACCCCTCGACGCTGCCGCAGGTCGACGTGTTCGCGGTCATCCCCGCGCTGCCGGTGGACGACGACCCGTTCGGCGCCCTCACCGGCGAGGGCGCGAGGCCCCTGCCCGCGGGGGCGCCGGTGTTCGCCGACCCCGACGGCGAACCGGTCGCGTTCCTCCCGCGCGATCTGCAGTTCGACGGCACGACGGTGCCGGTCATCGAACGCGACGAGCACTGGCTGCGCGTGCTGCTGGTCGGTCGCCAGGCTGTCCCGTCCCAGGGTGACCCTGCGCAGGTGACGGGGTGGCTGCGTGCACAGGACGTCGAGGTCACACCTCTCGACGCCGTCGTGGAGGTGAGCATCTCGGCGCGGACGATCGACATCGTGCGTGCAGGCGTCGCGGAGCGCATCGCGTCGGACTTCGGCTGGGGTGTCGACAGCACGCCGACGCCGGTCGGCCGCACCTATGTCATGACGACGCGCGTCGAACCCTCGTTCGGGTATACGCGCGGTCATCCCCTGGTCTACCTCGCCGTGCAATCGCCCACGCTCGACGGCTTCGGCGGTGCGGACGTCGCCGTGACGGCATTCCACTACCACGACGCCCGGTCGGGTTCGATCTCGAACGGCTGCCTCCGTGTCGATCCGGCGGCGATCGAGCGGCTCGCGCAGCTGCCCCTGGGAACCCCCGTCATCGTGCGGCCCTGACCCGGCATCGCATCGCCGGCTCGGACAGAAGACAGGCAGAAGCGGGGCCGCCGGTCCCCCCGGATGGCGGCCCCGCGGCTCTCACCAGGTCGAGTCGCCCCGGATGACGGCATCCGATCCGCCGTCGATGAAGACGACCTGCCCGCAGAGGTGGGCGTTCTCCTCGCTCGTGAGCCACGTCAGCAGGTAACCGACGTCGCGGGCGGCGAAGATGCCGTTCAGCGGCATGGGAACCATCTCGAGGATCGCCTTGCGGGCCTCCTCCGTTCCGGTGAACGCGTCGGTCATCGGGGTGACGACCACTCCCGGCGCGACCGCGTTGAGCGGGATGCCGGCTCCGGCCCAGTCCGCGGTCGGGGCGTTGCGCCGCACCCAGCGGGCGAGTGCCTGCTTGGTCGTGCCGTAGATGAGTCCCGCCGCGTCGCCGCCCGCTTCTTCGAGTTCGGCGCCGCGCGCCATGGCCCCGGCCTCGTCACCTGCGAGGAGCAGGTCGAGGAGCGCGGCATCCGGTGGGAAGAGCGATGCCATCGAGACCGTCGCCACCGCCCGGGGTGCCGGCGAGCCGGCCAGGAGTGGCCGGAGTCCGTCGAGCGTGGCGACCGCGCCGAAGTAGTTCACGGCGACGGTCGACGCCGTGGGGGTCGCCAGCCCGGCATTCGCGATGATCGCGTCGATCCGTCCGCCGCTCAGTTCGGACACCGTCTCGACCATCGCCGCACGACCGACGGGGGTCGACAGGTCGGCGTCGACGTCGGTGCCCTTCAGGTCGACTCCGATCACACGGTGCCCGCGTTCGGTCAGCAGGTCCGTCGTGGCCTTGCCGATGCCGCTCGCCGCGCCGGTGATGACGTATGTCCGGGACATGGGTGAACCTTCTTCCTGACGCGGCAGCCGGGTGCTGCGCTCTGACATCTCCAGTGTGCGCCGGCGGTCGACCTCACCCGTAGGCCGAAAGGCCCACGGGTCTCGTGGATCGATCAGCCGCTCAGCAACCGGCCAGCGCCACGCGTTATCGTCCGCAGGGGCGCGCAGGCGCCGAAGATGCGGGGGAGTGCCATGAGTCCGTCGAACCGATCATTCCGGAGCTCCGGAACGCCGCGGAAGACGGTGACGGATGCCGCGAGTGGCGCGCCCGCCTCGACCGCGCGTCGCACGGCACGACGGGTGGCGGCCGCCGTCGCGCTCGCGTGCATCGTGGCCGGGGGACTTGCCGTCCATCTCGTGCTCCCCGACACAGCCGGTTCGGACATCGCGGGCGATGCGCTGTACGCGGTGGCCGTCTACGCCGGGGTCGTGCTCGTTGCGCCGGGCGTGCGTCCGGCGATCGCTGCCGGACTCGCGGCGGGGTGGTGCGTGGCGGTGGAGCTCTTCCAGCTCACCGGCATCCCGATTCAGGCGAGCGTGGCTTTCCCTCCCGCCGTCCTGGTCCTCGGCACGGTGTTCGACCCGCGGGACCTTTTCGTCTACCCGCTCGCCGTCGGCGTCGCGTGGGCGATCGACGCGAGCGTCTCGTCCAGACTCACGCGCCGACGCTGACCTCGCGGCCGCGCGAGCCGTCGCGCGTGACATGCTGGACGAGGCCCGCTTCGGCGCGGGCGAAGGAGGATCCCCATGCAGCATCGACCCCTCGGTCGCACCGGCCGTTCCGTGTCGGCGATCGGTCTCGGCACCTGGCAGCTCGGAGCGGACTGGGGTGCGGTCAGCGAAGCCGATGCGCTCGCCGTGCTCGCGGCATCCGCCGATCGCGGCGTGACGCTCTTCGACACCGCGGACGTCTACGGCGACGGCCGCAGTGAGTCGCTGATCGGCCGTTTCCTGGCCGACCGCCCCGGCCACGGCATCACGGTCGCGACCAAGATGGGCCGGCGACTCGCGCAGGAGCCGCAGAACTACACACCCGAGAACTTCCGTGCCTGGACCGACCGCTCACGCGCGAACCTCGGCGTCGAGACGCTCGACCTCGTGCAGCTGCATTGTCCGCCCACCGCGGTGATCGAAGACGACGCCACGTACGACGCCCTCGACGCGCTCGTCGCGGACGGGACGATCGCCGCGTACGGCGTCTCGGTCGAGACATGCGCGCAGGCCCTCGCCGCGATCGCGCGCCCGCACGTGACCAATGTGCAGATCATCTTCAACCCGTTCCGCCTCAAACCGCTCGACGAGGTGCTGCCCGCCGCGGAGGCCGCCGGTGTCGCGATCTTCGCACGCGTACCGCTCGCGTCGGGGATGCTGTCCGGAAAGTACACCGCCGCCACGACGTTCGCCGAGAACGACCACCGCTCGTACAACCGGCACGGCGAGGCCTTCGATCGCGGCGAGACGTTCTCGGGCGTCGACTACGACCTCGGTCTGCAGGCGGCGTCGGAGCTCGCCGCGGCTGTGCCCGACGGCATGTCGCTTCCTGCCGCGACCCTGGCCTGGATCGCGGCCCAGCCCGGGGTCACCAGCGTCATCCCCGGTGCGCGCAACGTGCGTCAGGCGGAATCCAACGCGGATGCCGCAGCCGCCCTCCAAACGACCGATCTCGCCGGGTTCGACGAGGCCGTTCGCGCGGTCTACGACCGGCATCTGCGGGAGGCGATCCACCCGCTGTGGTGAGAGCGCTCTTCGCCTGCCGCCGCATGAGATTTCTGCCATCTGGAAGGTGACGAGCGGCGGAATTCCGGGGGAGGGGAAGAGCGGTCCGCAATTGGTGCTGGTGTGAAGTTTGTTGCCTCTGATACATATGTAATCTGCTGTGCCCGCGCCGCGGGCGAGTGTGACTCCCCTAAGCACCGTCTACTTACAAGCGAGGATCAGCTATGCGCACCCCCACCAGAAGACTGACCGCCATCGGAGCCGCCGTCGGCCTCGTGTTCGCCGCGTCGGCCATCACCCCGGCCGTCGCCGCACCTGTGACCACAGCCGTCTCCAGCGCCACGTGCAGCACGCTCGACAACAGGACCACGACCGGATCGGCAGCCGAGTTCGCGTTGACCTTGCGCGGCGGCGACAAGGTCGTCACGTCGGTGTCGCCGGCGAAGACGGGCGACAAGATCTTCCTGTCGGGCGCGATGGGGCTGAATCTCATCTTCGCGGACGGCCCGACCACCGGGATGGTGTTCATCGCCCCCGTCGACGGCACGTACAACCTTAAATGGTCGCTCCAGACCACCTCGACCCCCACTTCCGCGCTGACGTGGTCGTTCGACACGACCTGCTCGTCGGGCACCGTGACCTCGCCGTCGCCGAGCCCGAGCCCCACGGCGCCGACCAAGCCGGGCAAGGGCAAGGGCAAGGGGTAGTCTCCACTCCGACGGCATCTCGACGATTCCCCGCCCGGCGCCGGCCAGGCGGGGAATCGCCGTTGCTGCCAGCGTGCCCGCGCGGGCGGGCGCCGGGCGACGCCAGCCCGGTGGGGAGGACTCGAGCGTGCCGTGGGCCATGGTTCAGATCCGCGGCTGGGGTCGCGCCGGACCGACTCTTGACAGCGCGGCTCGTGCGCGCCAGGCTGTGCGCCAGCGGCGACGATGATGTCGCCTGCCTGGTCGGTGGGGGTCGATCAGGCGCGGCGGGTGGGGGGGAACACCGATGTCGAAATCACGGATCATCACGTCGGTCGCGCTCGTCGGCGCGGTCGTCTTCGCTGGTCTCACCGCCGGGCCGGCGTTCGCCGAAGATCCGCCGGACTGGCAGACGATGCCCGGGTTCCCTGTCGATGCCGGCGACGTGTCGGTCGAGTTTCAGAGCGCGTCGTCGACGACGTCGCCGTTCGGCGGAGCCGAGCTGCTGGACCCGATGATCGCGTATCGCCCGGTGATCGAGAACGACTCCTTGCAGACCAAGATCTTCGGTTTCGGCACGGACTTCACGGTGCCGGGGCAGATCGACCATCTGTGGACCGCGCAGGCGTGGGGCGCATTCGATGAGCTGATCGACGAAAGCGACATCCTGGAGATCTTCGTGCTGGAGCTCGGCCCAGGACAATCCTCCGCCGGCACGGGTACGTGGGATTCCGGGATGCCGTCATGGTCGGGGCACACCATCACGGTGTTCGAGCTCACACCTGACCCGGAAGATCCCGACGCCGACCCGACGGCGACGCCGCTCGCGTCGGTGACCACGCCCGGTCGATTCGTCGCGGCCAACCTCGACGACACCACGCTCGACCTCGCGAACCTCTCCGCCGCGATGGGCACCCGCTTGACGGTTGCCGGTTCGGGGACGCCTGACCTTTACGCGGGACTGGCGGGGACGGTCACGGCCTCGGGCATGCCACCCAATGAAGAGCTCGAACTCTGGATTCTCGAGGACTACAACTACGCCTACTTCCAGATCATCGGGGGCGCGCTCCCCGTCGGTGCGATCAAAGTGGGCACCGGCACCGTCGGCGCGGACGGAACGCTGAACGCGGTCTTCGTCCTCCCGCTCGGTCTGAGCGAGAACACCTCGTACCAGATGGTCGCGGGCATCCGCGGCGAGCGCTACTGGCCGGCGGGTACGTGGGACGACTTCGTCATCAAGCCGACGCCGCCCGAGGCGCTCTGGCCGACGCCCGCGGCGACGAGCGGTGCCGTCTCCTCGTCTTTCGACCTGCTCGACCTCGACGGCTTCGGACTCGACGCCCAGGTGACGTTCCCGACCGGCTCGTCAGCGGGTCAGACCACGGTCGTCTCGAGCACGACCGGTCCGCTGCCTTCCGGATTTCAGCTCGCAATCGACCCTCCCCTGTACGTCCACATCAACACGACCGTGACGCTCTCGGGTGAGGCGGAGGTCTGCCTCACGTACGACTCCGCGGTCTACGACGAGCCCCGCCTGTTCCACTACGACCCGGCCGTGAGCACGTGGGTCGACATCACCGCGAGCTACGGCCTCGACGTCGTCTGCGGCTTCACGTCGAGCTTCTCGCCGTTCGCGCTCGGCTACCCCGACACGTTCGACTTCACAGGGTTCTTCGCCCCGGTCTCGATGGACGCTCCGAACCTCGCGAAGCCCGGTCAGGCTATTCCGGTGAAGTTCTCGCTCGGCGGTGACCAGGGACTCGATGTCGTGACCTCGGCACGCTTCGTAGCCGACGGCAGCGACAGCACGCCGGAGGGCGAGCCGCTCCCCGTGACCACGGCGGGCAACAGCGGGCTGAGCTATGACGCGTCGACGGACACGTACACGTACGTGTGGAAGACCGCGAAGTCGTTGTCCCTGAAGACGGGCCGGTTCGAGCTGACGCTGTCAGACGGCACAGTGCACGGTTTCGATGTGAACTTCAAGAAGTAGAGGCGTCGCCGCGCGGGTGCGATGCTCGGTGACGGTCGCGCGTCGAAGGGTTTCGTCGGTGCCTCAAGATAGCGTGACCGCTGTGAATGAACTGATGGTCGACGCACGAGTGGCGGCCCCGCCCCACGCCATATGGACGGATCTCACCGAAGCCGATGCGCTGCCCGCGTGGTTCTGGCCAGCCAGGTTCGAGACCATCGCCGTCGTGGACCCGCGGCCAGAGGGTGCATGGGAGGTGCGGTCACCGGTGGCCGGGATCGCCGTCGTCGGTCGGGTGGCGCACGCCGATCCGCCGCGGGCGATGCGACTGATGTGGCGATGGCAGGGCGAGTCAGCCACGACGGACGTCGAGATCGTCCTCACCGCGGTGGATGACGGCGCCACGCGCGTCCGCGTCGTGCACTCCGGCTTCGCCAGCGAGGAGGAGCGCGACGAACACGTGCAGGGGTGGACGGACTGCCTCCAGAGGCTCGTCGACCGGCATGAAAACGGATCGCCCTCCTGACCGGACGCCGTTCCGGGCGGCACGTGCCGTTATCTCGTGACACACGGGATGCGGCATCCCGTGTGTGCCGCTATGTTCTCTGCATCGGCAGATGACCTCCGGGGGGACGATCACTGCCGGCAGCTGTGCTCTTGGGGGAGACGATGACCGACAGTCCGCGCTCTGCGGACCCGCCTCCGGGTTGGTACGCCGACTCGCCCTCCGCGACGCGTCTGCGGTGGTGGAACGGCACCGCATGGACCGACCACTACCAGGGTGCGACCGCCGCGACCCCCACGCTCATCGGCGAGGAGGCGCCCGCTCCGATGACCCGGGCGGAGCGCCGTGCGGCGACCGCCTCCGCGCCACCTCCGCCGGTGGTCTGGGCGGAGCAGACGGCTTTTGCGACCGCACCACGAACGGATGCCGTGACGGCGGCGCCGGCATCCGACTCGCCCGTTGCACCCGAGAAGTTCCCGGACCAGATCGTCGATCGCGGGCCGCGGAGCGTCGATCGGCCGCCTGCGCCGGTCGTCCACCGGCCTCCCGCGTCGACCACCACACACGCGCCCACGACGCGGTCGACGTTCATCCCGCTCCCGCAGCCGAACGGACCTGCCGCCGCCTCGCTCGTCCTTGCCCTGCTGAGCGTCCTCAGCGCCGCGGCGGTCTTCTTCTGGCTGCGGACGCTCGATCCCGTGCTCGCCGACGTCATCAGCCTGCTCACACTGGCCGTCCTCGGCGTCGCCTTCCTGCTCGCGCTCGTCGGTGTCGTCCTGGCGTGGCGGCGGCCGACGCGAAAAGCCGCGCCGATCCTCGCGCTCGCCGTCTCCGTCCTGCTGATCGGCGCCGTGGCCGTGCTCTTCTCCCTGCGGGTGATCTCGATCGCCTTGCCGCTGCCCGCATGATCATCGAATTCGACGGCGACGTCTTCCGGTGGGATGCCCGCGACGACGCCTCCTGGTACTTCACCGCGCTGCCGCCCGAGCTCAGCGCCGAGATCCGCGAGATCCCGCGGCCCGCGCGGGGATTCGGCTCGGTGCGTGTGCGTGCGCGCGTCGGCGGGTCGGAATGGGCGACGTCGATCTTCCCGGACGGCGCGAGCGCATCGTACGTGCTGCCGCTCAAGAAAGCGGTTCGGGATGCCGAGGCCCTCGCCGACGGCGGCCCGGTGCACGTGCGCCTGGAGGTACTCGACGCCTGATCGTGCTCGGTCGCTGAGCAAGCAGAGAGGTAGAAGTAACGCTCCGCTGAGCGTTGCACAATCGTTGCCGCCAACCTGAGGGAACCCTGAGCTAAACTGCGTTGACACAGCATGAGAGCACTCTCATGCTTGATGTTCGGGAGAAGATTCACGTCTGTCTCGATCTCGCAGCGGCTTTTGGGGAGCGCGCTGGGGATCATCGGGAGAGCGACTCCCTCCGGGTCTGGGGATGCCGGAGTGAGAACCGCGTACGTGGATCGTCGACCTGCTCTGCCATGGCTGGGAACGCGTAACTGGGGTGTTTCTTGCTGGTCAATAAGCCAGCCGAGTCAGAGCTGACCAACATCAACACACCCGAGGAGTCAAACGCGCATGCGCACTTTCATCAAGAACTACATCGACGCCAAGAAGCGTCAGAAGCTCGAAGAGACCGGCGAAGAGGGCTTCTCGCTCATCGAGCTCATCATCGTCGTCGTGATCCTGGGCATCCTGGTCGCGATCGCAATTCCGATCTTCGCGAACATCCAGGCGACGGCGGAACAGAACGCTTTGAAGGCAGCGGCCGCGAACGGCGCTACTGCGGCAGCTGCAGCTTTCGCAGATGCTCCGACGACACCGACCCCGGCGGCGGCGGCCGCATCTGCGGGAAGCAACGGAATCACGACGACACTCGCAAAGGGAACCTCCGTGACGGACGTCTGTGTCAGCGCTGAAAAAGCGGGTCAGACGACTGTGTACGCCGGTCCGGGTGCCAACGCCTCCGGGACCGCTTGTCTGTAGTCGACCGAGAGAGCTTTCCCGCCGATCGTGGGGAGCAATTGTGATCGGTTCCAGCGGCAGGAGCATGCAATGAGTACTCGCTCAGGGTCCGAGGGCTTCGGGCTTGTAGAAGTGGTCATCGCAGTCTTCTTACTCGGAATAATTGCGGCCGCGCTACTCCCCGCTCTGTGGCAAGGAATCATCTTCTCGTCGCAACAGTCGACGACGGCCTCCGCCACGCGCCTCCTCAATGCCCGCATTGAGGAGGCGCGTGCGGGACAGTCGTGCACCTCGGTTCTCGCCCTAGACGACGCACGAGTCCCAGCACCGACCGACGGTAGCGGCAACGAACTGACAGTCTCATTCCTGGGTGGTGCGCCGGCCTGTTCTTCACCCGCTACGGTGAGCTTCACGCTGCAGGTGGCCGACAGCGCGGGCACCGTCCGCGCGAGCGCGGCAGCGATCGTCTACGTGCCATGAGCCTCGAGGTCAGAGGAGACGAGGCTGACAGTGGTCTCTCGCTCATTGAACTGATCGTGGTCGTGGTGATCACGGGAATCGTGTTGGGAGCGGTCGCGACGATCTTCGTCAACTCTTGGCGTACGCAGGAAGAAGTGTTACGTGTGTCGGAGGCGACCAACCGCGGCCAGCTCGTCACCTCAGCCGTCGAACGCGCGGTCCGGAACGCCGTCGCAGTCGACGTGGTCAGCGCGGGGGGCGGAACGGCGCTGCGGGTGAAGACGACGCTCGGCGGGTCGCTTGGGTGTCAGGGCTTCTTTCTCGTCGACGGCGGTTCTCACTGGACGACGTCGGCGGGAGCGCTCAGCGCCACGCCCGCCGACTGGCCAGAATGGACCGACGGCGTCGAACAACAGGGCGCCACGCCGTTCTTCACTCTCACCGCTGAGGGCGCAGTGGAGTACGCCTTCGATGTCGAGACTGAGTCCGCGCCCGTACGTTTCAACGGCGAGGTCTCGCCGCGCTCGCTCGCTGAGGGGAGTTCACCATGCTGGTGATGCGCAGACTGCTGGACCGCACCTCTACGTCCGACGACCGCGGGGCTGTTCTGGTCACCGTGGTGGTCGTCATGATCGTCGGCTTCATTGTCGCCGCGACCATCGCGGCATCCGTCATGTTCACGATCCAGGCCAACGCGGGCAACCGCGACAATCTCGAAGCCTTCGTCGCCGCCGAGTCGGGCCGCGACGTCGCCGTCGCGGCGATCGTCGCGGGATGCTCGGCCACCTCGTTCACGGGAACCACGCCCGCCTACGCGTCGACCATCTATGCCGTCGACGGGGCGGAACCCCGGACCTCCGATTCGCTGAGCGCGTCGTGCCCGACCGCCGATACCGACTTCGTGGTGATCAACTCGGTCGGAACGGGGCCGGACGGATCGACGGCCGAGATCGACGCCGTTTACCCGTGGCAGGTGGTCTACACGGAGCAGCCCGGGGGGACGCTCTCCTACTTCAGCCAGTTCAGCGCCAACAAATCCTCGTATGAGGGCGACCTCGTCGTGCGTCAGGGCGCGTACACGTGCCCGAATCTCGCGACGATCGACGGCGATCTCTGGGTCGTCAACGGCAACGTGACACTCAGCTCGGGCTGTCATGTCACCGGCAACATCTATGCCCGCGGCACGGTGACGATCAGCTCAGCCGACACGAAGGTCGACGGAGAGATCGTCGCGCTCGGCAAGATCGAGATCGCCTCCAACAACGTCACGATCGGCGGCGACATCTACTCGGGGAGCACGGTAGAGCTCAAGAGCACCGGAAACACAACGGGAACGGTGGCAAACGACGCCGAGGTGAAGGCGGTCGGCGCCGTGACCGTCGGCAACAAGTGGAAGCGCGTCGACGGCACGGCAATCGTCGGAGTCACCGGCGCGGCGACGCCCGTCTTCACCCCGACGCTCGATGCGGTGTACGGCATGACCACCTGGATCGACCTCACGTCGCAGGACTGGGGCACAGGCACTCGTGTGGCGACATGCGCGTCGAACCCCGTCGCGCAGCTGGGCGGGGCGAGCACCCCCCTCATCCTCGACTACACCGCGTGCGGCAACAGCGTGACGATCGCGCCGACCGGAGGAGCGGTCACCCGAGACGTCGTCTTCCTCGTCAAGCCGGCGAGTCGGATGATCGTGGAGCTCAAGTACAACCTCAGCGTGAGCGCGGGATCGCCGCAGCTCATGTTCGTCCACACCGATCCGACCCTTGATGACAACCCGACGTGCGGCAACGGCAATCAGAACGACAAGTTCGACGTGAGCGCGGGCGTGGTCATTCAGCCGCGCGTCCTGCTGTACACGCCGTGCGGGCTCACCGGCAACGTCAAGTCCGACTTCAACGGTCAGCTCTACACGGCGAACGACGGCACTTTCGCCGTCGATGCGACATTCGTGTGCAACCCGATGTCGTGGCAGCCGTCGCTTCCGTCGCTCAGCTGTCTCGTGCGGGGCGAAGGCGGCGGCAGCGGGGGAGAACCCACCGTCACGCAGTCACTCGGCGAACTGCGCTACCAGACGGAGAAGTAGCCGATGGCGCTCGGCACCGTTTTCATCGTCGTCGTCGCGGGCGTGTTCGGCCTCGTCATCGGCTCATTCCTGAATGTCGTCGCCTACCGCGTACCCGCAGCCATCCCGCTCGTGCGCGAGAGCCGGTGTCCGCACTGCGACGCCCCGGTGCGACCGTGGCAGAACGTGCCGGTGGTGTCGTGGCTGGTGCTCCGCGGCAGGTGCGCGTCGTGCGCGGCCCCGATCAGCGCCCGCTACCCGCTCGTCGAGGCGCTCACCGGATTGGTGTTCGCTGCGATCGCGTGGGCGTGGGTGTCGGTGTGGCCGATGACGGTGTCCGTCGTCGCGGGCGTCCTGGTGCTCATCGCCTACCTCTACCTCGCCTCGATCAGCATCGTGCTCACGCTCATCGACCTCGACACCCACCGCCTGCCGAACGCGATCGTGCTGCCGAGCTATGCCGTCGGCATCGGGCTGCTCGCCGCAGCATGCGTGTTCGGCGCCGGATGGGACTCTCTGCTGCGCGCACTGATCGGGATGGCGGCGCTGTATGGCTTCTACTTCGTCGTCCGCCTGATCCGGCCCGACGGGATGGGCGGCGGAGACGTCAAGCTTGCGGGCGTACTCGGCCTCTACCTGGCATGGGTCGGCTGGGGTGCGCTCGCCGTGGGGGCGTTCACCGCCTTCCTGCTCGGCGGCATCTACGGCGTGGCGCTTCTCGTCGCCCGCCGCGCGGGTCGCAAGACGGCGATCCCGTTCGGTCCGTGGATGATCGCGGGCGCGTGGGTGGGGATCGCCGCGGGCGAAGCACTCGGGCGCGTGTATATGGGGCTCTACCAGGCACAGTGATGGGGGACTGAATGGCAGCGACACGGGTGGCCCTCGAGGTCACAGAAGAGAGCGTCCGCGCGGTCGAGTCGACCACGGGACGCAAACAGCAGGTGGTGGCGTGCGGGGAGGTGCCGTTGCCGCGCGAGGCGGCGCGCGACTCCGAGGTGCTCGACCAGGACGTCGTCGCGGCCGCGTTGCGGCAGCTGTGGGCCGTGGCGCGGATCAAGTCGAAGAGCGTCACGCTCGGCATCGGCTCGCGGCGCACGCTCGTCCGCGAGTACACGACGCAGGCGATGGCGCCGGACGTGCTCCGACAGGCGCTGCCCTACCAGGTCCAGGATCTGCTGCCGGTGCCGGTGGCGCAGGCGGTGCTCGATTTCTATCCGATCTCGCAGCACGGCGATCAGGTGACGGGGCTGCTCGTCGCGGCCGTCGCCGAGACGATCGAAGACATCATCGCGGCCACGACGAAAGCGAAGCTGCACGTCGACGCCGTCGATCTCGTGCCGTTCGGTCTCGCCCGCATCGCGCGCGGATTCTCCGCCTCCGGCTCGTCGATCGGCATGGTGCATCTCGGTGACCACACGACGCACGTCGTCATCGCCGTGGACGGGGTGCCCACATTCGTGCGCATCATTCCCCTGGACCTCCCGACGGCGGCGGCACGGCGCGAAGAGACGTTCGTCGAATCAGCGGCCTTCGAGCCCGAGCTGGAGACGGCGTTCGCCGGCATGCCGACGGCGGTGAGTGCCGGCACGCGAACACGCGCAGCACTGCGGACGACGCCGTCGGGAGCGGATCCGGTGATCAGCGACCTCGTCGGCCGGCTGCGCAGCACGCTGTCCTTCTACGGCAGTCGCCCCGGCGCGGCGCCGATCTCGATGCTGCACCTGAGCGGCGCCGGTGCGCTGGTGCCCGGGGTGACCGAGGCGCTCGAGCGAGGGATCGACATCCCGACCACGATGCTGCGCCTCACCGACGTCAGCCCCGGTGCGCGCCCCGCCTCCGACGAGATGAACCTGAACCTGCTGGCCCTTTCGGGCCTCGTGATGGGGGATGCCCGATGACCACGATCGCCGTCGGCCGAGTGCCGCGCGTCAACCTGCTGCCTCCGTCCGAACTCGCCCGCCGAAGCAGGTCCACGCTCGCGCGCCGCTGGTTCTGGGCCGGGTTCGCCACCCTGCTGGTCGTGCTGGCGCTCGTCGCCGGCGCCTTCGCACTCAAGTGGGTCGCCGACCAGTCGCTGGCCGCCGAGCAGGCGAGGACGAACAACCTGCTGCTCGAGCTGTCGGCGCTCTCCGACGTGAGCCGAGCTCTCGCCACCGAGAGCGAACTCTCCGCCTTCCAGGCCGAGGCCCTGGGAGCCGATTTCGCCTGGCAGCCGGTCATCGACTCCATCACGGGCGTGCTGCCCGCGGGAGTGACCCTCGCGGGATTCGACGTCGTGAGTGGCGGCATCCCGCAGAGTGATGATCCCGCCACGGAGGAGGGCCTGGTCGGTGTCATCCGACTCGAGAGTCCGACCGCGATCGACATGCCGGCGACCATCCGGGCCGTGCGCGGCCTTCCGTCGGTGGTTGACGCCGACGGACGACTCGTCGCGACGAGTCTGGCCGGAGTTGGCGCGTTCCAGTACGAGATCTCGGTGACGTTCGACCAGTCCATCTACTCGGGCGCGTACGCAGTGCGGGGGGAGTGACATGAGCAAGGGGATCATCACACTCCTCGGCGCGGTGCTCTGCGGCGCCATCCTCCTGATGGGAGTCGTCTTCGGCGTCGTGCCGCTTCTCACGCAGGCGCTCACGGTCGCCGGCCAATCGGCGAGCGTCGCGCAGACCAACGCGCTCTACGAGACGCAGATCGCCGGCCTCGAGGCCGAACAGGAGCGCATCGACGAGATCACGGCGTCGATCGATCAGCTGCGCCAGGGGATCAGCGCGGCACCCGAGCTCGACGACGTCTTCGAACTGGTCGCGCGGGCCGCCGAGATCTCGGGTGTGACGGTCGAGACGATCGAAGCGGGCGAGAGCATCGCCTTCGCGGCACGCACAACCCCGTCGACGATCGAAGAAACCGCACCGGAGGCCGCTGCACCTCAGGACGCGACCACCGTCCCCGCGCCCGCGCCGTCCGAAACGACGCCGACCGGCACCGAGCCCGCTCCGGCGCCGGTGGCGGAGGCAGCCACCGGACGCTCGCAGGTCGACTTCACGATCCGCGTCGACGCGTTCGACATGGCGCAAGCGGTCGCGTTCCTTGATGCGCTGCGCGCCGGTCCGCGCCTCTTCACGAACGTCGAGACCCTCGTCTCGTCGACGGGCATCGTGCTCGACGTCGACGTCACCGGACTCACCTACTACCTGCCGGAGGGCTGACATGACGCGTACTCCGCTCGAGAGCCTGCTCGCCGCCGCGGCCCGTCATCGCGCGTCGGATGTGCATCTGACCGCCGACGCTGCGCCGCTCATGCGCGTCGACGGCGATCTCGTCGCGATCCCCGAGTACCCCGACACGCTTTCGGCGGTCTGGGTCGAGTCGGCAGCGATGGGGCTGATGGCCCCGCTTCAGCGCGCCGAGTTCGAAGAGCGCCACGAGGTCGACCTCGCTCACGCGGCCGAGGGGATCGGCCGGTTCCGCATCAATGTGTTCCGACAGCTGGGATCGATCGCCGTCGCCCTGCGATTCATCCCCGAGCGCGTGTACACCCTCGAGGAGCTCGGCGCGCCCGCGATCTGCGCGCAGCTGTCGCTCCTGCCGCGCGGGCTCGTGCTGCTGACCGGGCCGACGGGGTCCGGCAAGTCGACGACGCTGACCGCGATGGTCGACATCATCAACAACACTCTGCCCGCGCACGTGATCACGATCGAAGACCCCATCGAGTTCCATCACGAGAGCAAGAAGTCGCTCGTTCACCAACGTGAGGTCGGTGAGGACACGGCGTCGTTCGCCGAGGCGCTTCGGCGGGTCCTGCGTCAAGACCCCGACGTGATCCTGATCGGCGAGCTGCGCGACCCCGAGTCGATCCGCACGGCTCTTTCGGCCGCCGAGACCGGCCACCTCGTTCTGTCGACCCTGCATACGCAGGGCGCGGCGAAGAGCATCAACCGCATCGTCGACGTCTTCCCGGCGGATCAGCAGGCGCAGATCCGCACCCAGCTCGGTGACACCCTCCAGGCGGTCATCAGCCAGACGCTGCTGCCGCTCGCCCAGACCGCGGGGCGCACCATCGCGACGGAGGTGCTCATCAACACCCCGGCCGTCGCCAACCTGATCCGTGAGGGTCAGGTCGCCCAGCTCTACTCGGCCATGCAGGCCGGCGCATCCGTCGGGATGCACACACTCGATCAGGACCTCAAGCGACTCGTGCAGGAGGGCATGATCGCCGCACACGTCGCAAAGGCGTTCGCGGTCGATCCGCAGAGCCTCGACGGCGTGCATGTGCGCGCGGGCGATCTGGATGCCGACGCCTGGTCGGCGCACGCAGGTGAGTGGCATCACGAACCGGCGGGAGCCTGACCATGTCGATCGTCGAGGAGTACACCTACCGCGCGGTCGACCCCCGCGGGGGCAAAGTCGTGAAGGGGAAGATGGAGGCGGCCAGCGAGGCCGCCGTCACCGGGACCCTCCGGTCGCAGGGGCTCACCCCTCTCGAGATCGCCGCGGTATCCAAGACGGGGCTGAATCGCGATGTCAGCATCCCGGGCTTCCGCAGACCCGTCTCAGCGCGCGCCCTTGCGATCTTCAGCCGTCAGATGGCGGGTCTGATCAACGCCGGCCTGCCGCTCATGCGCACGCTCAAGATCCTGATCGAGCAGACGGACGACAAGAAGCTCAAGCCGGCCCTCATCGCGGTGCAGTCGGCCGTCGAAGGCGGGTCGTCGCTCTCGGCGGCGATGGCGCGGCATCCCGATGTCTTCCCACCGCTCATGCTGAGCATCGTGCGGGTCGGTGAGACCGGCGGCTTCCTCGGGCCTGCCCTGCAGTCCATCGCCAAGAACTACCAGAAGGAGTCCGAGCTCCAGAACAAGATCCGTGCCGCGGTCACCTACCCGACGATCGTCCTGATCATCGCGATCATCGGCGTGCTGGCGATGGTCACCTTCATCGTGCCGATCTTCGAGAACATGTTCGCGAGCCTCGGCAGTTCCCTGCCACTGCCGACGCAGATCCTCGTCACGATCTCGAGCAACATGTGGTGGATCCTTCCGCTGATCATCATCAGCGCGATCGTGGCGTGGCTGCTCTGGGTGAAGTACCGCCACACGACCGGGTACCGCAAGGCGGTCGACCCGGTGAAGCTCAAGATGCCGATCTTCGGCCCGGTGTTCACGAAGATGGCCGTCGCCCGCTTCGCACGCAACCTCTCGATGATGCTCGACGCCGGCGTGCCGATCATCCAGGCGCTGTCGATCGTCGGCCAGGCGTCGAACAACTGGAAGATCGAGCAGGCGGTCGCCGACATCCAGGAGTCGATCAGACAGGGCAAGTCGTTCGCCGGACCGCTCGCGCGTGCGGCGGTCTTCCCGCCGGTGGTCCCGCAGATGGTGTCGGTCGGTGAGGAGTCGGGAACGCTCGTCGAGATGCTCGCGAGCATCGCCGACTTCTACGAGGACGAGGTCGAAACGGCGACGACGCAGCTTTCGGCGACGATCGAACCGGTGCTGATCGTCGGCCTCGGCATCATCATCGGCGGCATGGTGATCTCGCTCTACCTGCCGATCTTCACGCTCTACGGAGAGCTGAGCCAGCAGTAGGGCGGCGCGTCAGATCGAGACGCGCAGCACCTCTTCGATCGTCGTCAGTCCCTGGGCGACCTTGCCCCAGCCGTCGTCGCGCAGCGCTGTCATGCCCTGCGCAAGGGCGACCTGACGGATCTCCGATCCGGTCGCGCGGGTCACGACGAGCTGCTCGATCTCCTCCGTCACCGTCATGACCTCGTGGAGGGCGACGCGGCCGCGATAGCCGGTTCCCGCGCATGACGAGCATCCCACCGCGCGATACAGCTCGGGCACGTCGGAGGGGTCGTGCGGGAAGCCGAGGGAGGTGAGCACCTCGGTGCGCTCGGTGAACGGTTCGCGACAGCGGGTGCACAGGCGTCGGGCGAGGCGCTGGGCGACGATCGCGCTGAGCGCGGTGGCGACGAGGAACGGCTCGGCACCGATCTCGGTGAGGCGGGTGAGGGCGCTCGGGGCGTCGTTGGTGTGCAGCGTCGAGAGCACGAGGTGACCCGTGAGCGCGGCCTCGATCGAGATGACGGCCGTCTCGTTGTCGCGGATCTCGCCGACGAGCACCACGTCGGGGTCGGAGCGCAGGATCGAGCGCAGCGCGTTCTGAAAGGTGAGCCCGGCGCGGTTGTTGACCTGCACCTGGTTGATGCCCTTCATGCGGTACTCGACCGGGTCCTCGACCGTGATGACGTTGATCTTGGGATTCGAGACCGCCTTGAGCGCGGTATACAGGGTCGTCGACTTGCCCGAGCCGGTGGGGCCGGTCGCGAGGATCATGCCGTGCGGACGGCTGATCGCGGCCTGGAACTTCTCGAGATTGGCGGGCGACATCACGAGGTCGCGCATCGACATCGCCTGACCGGACGTGTCGAGGATGCGCATGACGATCTTCTCGCCCCACACGGTCGGGAGGGTGGCCACGCGGAGGTCGATCTGGCGTCCGTCGTGGTGCACTGAGAGGCGGCCGTCCTGCGGGCGCCGCTTCTCTGCGATGTCGATCGACGACATGATCTTCAGGCGCGAGATGATGCCGTCCTGGATCGCCCGGTCCGCTTTCTGCATCTCGTGCAGGACGCCGTCGATGCGGAATCGCACGGTCAGCTGGTGCTCACCGGGCTCGACGTGGATGTCGCTGGCCCGGTCGTTGATGGCCTGCGCGATCAGGAGGTTGACGAAGCGGACGATCGGGGCATCGGCATCCTGCTCTTCGAGGTTCTCGGTGAAGGCCGACTCGTTGCTCGACGACGTCTCTTCGATCGCCATCGACAGTTCGCTCAGCTCCTCGTCGGAGCGGAGGAACCGCTCGAACATCTGCTGGAGCGCGTCGTTCGCGACGACGACGGGGTCGATGAGCAGGTCGGTGATGCTCGCGACATCGTCGACGGCGATGAGGTCGGTGGGGTCGATGAGGCCGAGCGTGAGCCGTTCGCCGCGCTTGTCGATCGGGATCATCTGGTACTTGCGGCACAGCGCACCCGGGACGAGCCCCACGATCGTGGGGTCGAGGGTCGTGTTGCTCAGGTCGACGAAGCGGTAGCCGGTGTTGACCGCGATCGCCTCGGCGAGCTGCGACTCGGTGACCTGCCCCTGCGCGACGAGGTATCGCCCCAGCTCCGGCGTGTCGCCGTGCTGCCCCATCGCCGCCGACATCTCGGCCGCGCGCACTGCTCCGGTGAGTACCAGCGTCTGTGCAAGTCCTCGCATCGTCGAACCCCCGTCCCCCGCACATCCTATTCGCCGGTTGCGTGCGGCGAGTCAAGTCCCCGGCGCGAATCGGCGGGCCGGTTAGCCTCGAAGACATGGCTGACCTCATCGCGCGCGTCACCGCGTGGGCCCTGACGCTCAAACCCGTCCGCGCCTTCCTGCTCTACAGCGAGCACCGCGGACCCATGCTGGCCGACAGCGTCACCTATCGCGCCCTGTTCAGCGTGTTCGCGGGCGTGCTGCTCGGCTTCTCGGTCGCAGGCCTCGTCCTCGCCGGCAACCCCCAGGCGCTCGCCGCGCTCGTCGACACGGTGGATGCCGCCATCCCCGGCCTCGTCGGCGAGAACGGCATCATCGACCCGTCGTCCATCCAAATCGAGGCGGGCCTCACCGTGACGACGATCCTGTCGATCATCGGTCTGGTCGGAGCGGCGATCGGTGCGATCGGCGCTCTCCGGGCCGCATTGCGCGCGCTCGCCGACAAGCTGACCGACGACGTCTTCTTCGTCTGGGTGCTGCTGCGCAATCTGCTCCTCGCGGTCGGCATCGGCGCGGCGTTCCTCGCGGCGGCGGCGATCACGTTCTTCGCCAACGCCGGCATCGGCATCCTGAGCGATTGGCTGGGCACCTCCGGCGAAGGACCGCTTACGGTCATCGGAACGCGGGCGGTCTCGATCCTCATCGTCTTCGTGCTGGATGCCGCGGCCATCGCCGTCCTGTTCCGTGCGCTCTCCGGACTCAAGCCCTCACTGCGCACCCTGCTGCCGGGGGCACTCCTCGGCGCGGTGGGTCTGACGGTGCTGCAGCAGTTGTCGAGCCTGTTCGTCGCCGGCGCCGGCGCGAACCCTCTGCTGGCCACGTTCGCCTCCCTCATCGCTCTGCTGCTGTGGTTCAACCTCTCCGCGCAGGTGATCCTCATCGCGAGCGCCTACATCATCACGAGCGTCGACGAGGAGCAGGACCGCGTGCGCGCCCGCTACGGCGCGTCGACGTTCGCACAGCGGCGGGTGCGTCGCGCCGAGGAGGCGGTGCGCGTCGCGACCGATGAGCTCGCGGTGGCGCGCGAGGTCGAGGAGAAGGAGCGGACGAATGCCTGAGACGGTTTCCACGTACACCGCTGCGCACGTGCGTGCCGCCGAGAGGCCGCTGCTCGAGGCTGGCGAGCCGTTGATGCGCCGTGCCGCCGCGGCCCTCGCCGCGATCGCCCGACGTGAACTCGACGGACTCGGCACGGCCGGCCCCCGCGTGCTCGTTCTGGCGGGGAGCGGCGACAACGGGGGAGATGCGCTGTTCGCCGCAGCGATCCTCGCCGAGGTCGACGACGTCGAGGTCGACGTGCTCCTCACCTCGGATCGCGCGCACGTCGAGTCGCTCGGTGCGGCGATCGCGGCCGGCGCGCGCAAGGTCGATCTCCCCGCCGTCATCGACGCCTCCGCCGACTACGACCTCGTGCTCGACGGCATCCTGGGTATCGGGGCCTCCGCCGACTCCGCGCTCCGCGGTACAGCCCGCACGGTGGTCGAGGCGCTTCTCCCGGCGGTCGCGTCGGGAAAGCCCCGCGTCATCGCCGTGGATCTGCCGAGCGGCCTGCACCCGGATGCCGGAACCGCCGACGACGCCGTGCTGCCGGCATCCGTCACCGTGACTTTCGGCGCCGTCAAGACGGGACTCGTCACGGCCGAGGGGCCGCGGCTCACGGGCCGGCTCGTTCTCGTGGGAATCGGCCTCGAACCCGGTCTGGCGAAAGGGGATGCCGCGGGCGAGGCGGTCGTCGCGGAAGTGGTCACGGGCTGAACCTCAGCCTTGCGTGAAGACCGTGTAAATCCTTTTGCCCCGGGGCATCTTCGATGCAGTGGAAGCGCTTGCAAATCGGTAGGTTCTATCCATGCCCCAAGAGCACACCCTCGCCCCCGCGGACGACTCGTCGTCGCACGCCCTGCACGCCACGCACGCGCTCGCCCTCGCTCCGGTCTCGGCACCGCCCAGCACGGTCGACGGCTTCGTCCGCGAGTTCCTGCAGAACCTGAACTTCAACCGCGGCGTCGCGCTGTCGACCTCGAGCACGACCGACCGCTACTTCGCGCTGGCATACACGGTGCGCGACTACCTGATGGCGCGCTGGCTCGAAGACCTGCGCCGGCAGCGCGCCACGCAGGCCAAGGGCGTCGCGTATCTCTCCGCCGAGTACCTGCTCGGGCGTCAGCTCGACAACAACCTGCTGGCGAGCGGCCTCACCGACATCGCGACCGAGGCGCTCGCCTCGTGCGGCATCGACCTGGATGAACTGCGTGAGGAAGAGGTCGAGCCTGGACTCGGCAACGGCGGACTCGGACGCCTCGCGGCGTGCTTCATCGACTCGCTCGCGACGATGGGCGTGCCGAACACCGGCTACGGCATCCGCTACGAATACGGCATCTTCCGTCAGACGTTCGTCGACGGTCAGCAGGTCGAGCAGCCCGACGCCTGGCTCGCGTACGGTTCGCCGTGGGAGTTTCCGCACCCCGAGGCCGCACAGACGATCTCGTTCGGCGGCCACACCGAGACGTACGACGACGACGGCGTGACGCGCTCTCGCTGGATCCCGGGCTGGAACGTGGAGGCGGTCCCGTACAACTACATGGTGCCCGGCTACCAGAACGGCCGCGTGAACACCCTGCGCCTGTGGAGCGCCAAGGCTACGAGCTCGTTCGATCTGCGCGTGTTCAACTCCGGCGACTACGAAGAGGCCGTTCGCGCACAGACGTTCGCCGAGAACATCTCCAAGGTGCTCTACCCCGAGGACTCCACGCGTCAGGGCAAAGAGCTGCGCCTGCAGCAGCAGTACTTCTTCGTCGCGGCATCCATCAAGGATTTCCTCGATGTCACGCTGCCGAAGGGCTTCGACCTGACGAAGCTGCCCGACCGCATCATCTTCCAGCTCAACGACACCCACCCCGTGATCGCCGTGCCCGAGCTCATGCGCGTGCTGGTGGACGAGAAGAAGATGGAGTGGGATGCCGCCTGGGCGATCACCCAGAAGTGCTTCGCGTACACGTGCCACACGCTGCTGCCCGAGGCGCTCGAGGTCTGGCCCGTCGATCTGCTGGGGCAGCTGCTGCCGCGCCACCTCGAGATCATCTACCGCATCAACGACGACTTCCTCGATGAGGTGCGCGAGCGCTTCGGCGACGACGAGATGCGCATCCGCGACATGTCGATCATCGGCGAGCACCCGGTGCGCTCGGTGCGCATGGCGTACCTCGCCACGGTGGCCGGCGCGAAGGTGAACGGCGTCGCCGAACTGCACTCGCAGCTGCTGCGCGACAAGGTGCTGCCCGCGTTCGACGAGTTCTTCCCCGGCAAGTTCACGAACGTCACGAACGGCGTCACGCCCCGGCGGTTCCTGCGCCTGGCGAACCCGACCCTGTCGGGCCTGATCACCGAGGCGCTCGGCTCCGGCTGGGTCACCGATCTCGAGCGGCTGCGCGAGCTCGAGTCGCACGCCGAAGACCCCGAGTTCCGCGCCCGCTTCGCCGAGGTCAAGGCGGCGAACAAGCGGCGGCTCAGCCAGGTGCTGCGCGAGCGCGACGGCTTCGAGGTGAGCGACGGCCACATGCTCGACGTCATGGTCAAGCGCCTGCACGAGTACAAGCGGCAGATGCTCAAGGTGCTCCACGTCGTGACGCAGTACGAGGGCATCATCTCGGGCCGCGTGGCGGCATCCGATGTGCAGCCCCGCACGGCGATCTTCGGCGCGAAGGCCGCGCCCGGGTACGCGATGGCCAAGCACATCATCCACCTCATCAACGCCGTCGGCTCGGTCGTGAACGACGACCCGCGCGTCGAGGGGCGCCTCAAGGTCCTCTTCCCGCCGAACTACAACGTGACGCTCGCGGAGCGCGTGATTCCCGCGGCCGACCTGTCCGAGCAGATCTCGCTCGCCGGCAAGGAGGCCTCGGGCACGGGCAACATGAAGTTCGCGCTCAACGGCGCGCTCACGATCGGCACGGACGACGGCGCGAACGTCGAGATCCGCGAACTCGTGGGCGATGAGAACTTCTTCCTCTTCGGCATGAGCGAGCCCGAGGTCGAGGCGCTCTGGGCCCGCGGGTACAAGCCTGCGGAGTTCTACCAGGCCGACGACGACCTGCGCCGCGCGCTGGACCTCATCGCGTCGGGGGCGTTCTCGGACGGCGACCGTTCGACCTTCGAGCCGATCGTGTCGAACCTGCTGTACGACGACCGGTTCATGGTGCTGGCGGACTACTCGTCGTACATCGCCGAGCAGGCGAAGGTGGATCTCGCCTACGCGGATCAGGATGCGTGGACGCGCTCCGCGATCCTCAACGTCGCGCGCTGCGGGTTCTTCTCTTCGGACCGTTCGATGCGCGACTACATCGAGCGCATCTGGCACACGCCGCCGGCCTTCTGAGTCTTTCCCTGCGGGCGGTTGCACGTCGCGCGGCGTCGGAGGGTGCAGGGCGGAGGGGATGCGCAGGATGGAGGGTCGATTTCGGGCTTTCGGTCCTCCGTCTTGAGCATCCCCGGCCGCGTGCGCGGTGTCCCCAGAGCGGCACAATAAACCTGCGTGAGTGCGCGGGCGGCGAGTCTCAGCGCGCGTAGCGCTGCACGAAGTTCTGCAGGATGCGGCTCGGGTGCGACACCGGCGCGCGCCGCACCGCGGTCAGCGTGACGTGCAGCTCGTGCGCCGCGAAGTAGCCGTGGTCGGCGTACGCGTGGATGCGCGTGGTGATCCCATCGACGTCGAGCTCCGGGTGGAACTGCGTCGCGTACACGTTTTCGCCGACGCGGAACATCTGCACGGGGCACGCGGGGGAGGACGCGAGCAGGACAGCGGATGCCGGCAGCGAGCTGATCGCCTCCTTGTGGCCCACGAACGCCTCGAAAGAACGGGGGAGCCCGGCCAGGAGCGGGTCGGCGAGGCCGGCATCCGTCATCGTCACCGGCACGACGCTGATCGGCTCGGAGTGCACCCGGTCGATCGTGGCGCCGAGGAACGCGCCGACGGTGCCGACGCCGTAGCAGGCGCCGAGGAACGGGAAGTCGCGGGCGACGACCCGGTCGAGCAGCGCCGCGAACTCGGCCTCGACCCGATGCTGCACGGGCGACTTCTTCTCCGCGGGGTCGGAGGCGTTGAAAGGCCCGCCGCCCACGAAGATTCCCGAGAGCTCGTCCAGGTCGAATTCCGGCATCGGCTCCGACTCGAGCCGCACGCGGATGAGCTCCCGCTCGGACAGCCCGGCGTACCGCAGGAACAGCGCGTACTCCTCGTCGGCGGGCACGTCTTCGGCCCGGGTGGCGAGCAGCACGAACGGTTTCACTCCGCCAACTTACCCGTCCCGCCGGCTCCGCGATGCGACAGGATCGAGGCATGACCGATAGCCGCTCTCGCACGTTCGACTGGTCCGATCCCGCTGAGGCGCTCGTGCAGGCACGCAGCGCCGGTACCGGACTCGAAGCTCTGCAGGCCATGATCGACGGCGAGATCCCGCCACCTCCGATCTCGCGCCTCATGGGCTTCACTCTCGTCGAGGTCGGCGAAGGATATGCCGAGTTCGCGTGCGAGCCGGCCGAGTTCCACTACAACCCGATCGGCGCGGTGCACGGCGGGCTGGCGTGCACGCTCCTCGATTCGGCCTTGGGATGCGCGGGCCACACGACCCTGCCCGCGGGTGTCGGTTACACGTCGGTCGACCTGAACGTCCGGTATCTGCGACCGATCACGCACGCGTCGGGGCTTCTTCGCGCGAAGGGTCGCGTCGTGAAGCCCGGCCGGAGGGTCATCTTCACCGAGGGCGAGGTGACGGATGCCGCCGGCAGGGTCGTCGCGTCGGCGACGAGTTCGCTGCTGGTGCTCGCGCCGCCCGAGTAGCCGGACCGGGAGACCTCCGGGCCTTCGGGAGAACCAGGACTAGGCTGGACGCATGGCTATCGCACGTCTGCACGGCGGCCCCCTCGATGGGCAGCTCCTCCCGCTCGAAGACCCCCAGCTCGACAAACTCATCGTCCCCTACAGCGAGACGCAGGTCGTGTACGAGCGCAAGGGCAGCCTCGAGAACACGGGTGAGGGCGACGGCCCGACCGAAGCGGAGTTCTGGTTCATCGAGTCGCAGGACGAGATCGACCCGTACAGCGACTCCGCGCGTGAGCGCCGCTGACCCTTCTGCGCAATCCGAGCCCTCTCGCTCCGTCGAGGTGGAGCTGAAGTTCGACGCGGACGAGCAGACCCCGCTGCCTGACTGGTCTTTGCTGCCCGGAGTTGCGTCGATCGGCGCACCCGAGCTGCGCGAACTCGATGCGCGCTACTACGACACCGCCGAGTTCGCGCTGGCGTCCGCCGGCTACGCCCTGCGCCGGCGCCGCGGGGGACCGGACGAGGGCTGGCACATCAAGGGCCCGCGCATCGGCGGCGGTCGGGTCGAGCTCGGCTGGCCCCTCGGCGACCCGGACGACGAACGGGTTCCGGATGCCGTCCGTGACGCGATCGCGGCCGTGACGGAGGACGAGCTGCGGCTCATCGCCCGCATCCTCAACACGCGCACCGCCTACGCGATGCGTTCCATCGACGCGCAGCTCGTCGCGGAGTTCGTGGACGATCACGTGACCGCGACCGACGTCCGGACGGGAGTGGTGCGCGCCTGGCGCGAGTGGGAGGTCGAGCTCGGCCCGGCGGCCTCCGCCGACCCGCGCGCGTTCTTCGCCGCCGTCGAAGAGGCCGTCCACATCGCCGGTGGTCGAGCCGCGGCATCCGCCTCGAAGCTCGCCCGCGCGCTCGGCTACTGACCGACGTCATCGCGCGGCCGACCCACGCCCTCTGTGCTCGGCGGCCGAGCGACGTCGGCCTCACCCGCGCTCGTCGCCCGCTCGGTGGACAGTGGATGCCGTCTCCGCGGTGCCAGACCGACGAAAGTGCCCACCGAATGGCCGCGTCGCGGCTTCAGTGGGCACTTTTCGTTGCGCGGAACCGCGCGGTGACACATTCCGCCCACTGAGCGCGCGGGCGCTGCGGGCGGCTCGACTCACATGTTGATCATGTGGCCCGCGAGACCGTGGAACGCCTCCTGCACGGCTTCCGACAGCGTCGGGTGCGTGTGCACGTTGCGCGCCGCCTCGAGGGCCGTGAGGTCCCACTTCTGCGCGAGTGTGAGCTCCGGCAGCAGCTCCGACACGTCGGGGCCGATCAGGTGCCCGCCGAGCAGCTCGAGGTGCTCGCCGTCGGCGATGAGCTTGACGAAGCCGATGGGCTCGCCCAGGCCGTTCGCCTTGCCGTTCGCCGAGAACGGGAACTTCGCGACCTTCACGTCGTAGCCCGCGTCGCGCGCCTGCTGCTCGGTGAGTCCGAACGAGGCGACCTGGGGTGAGCAGAACGTCGCACGCGGCATCATGCGGTAATCGCCCAGGGTCATCGTCTCGGCCTTGCCGATCGTCTCGGCGGCGACGACGCCCTGCGCCTCGGCGACGTGCGCGAGCTGAAGCTTGGCGGTGACATCGCCGATCGCGAAGATGTGCGGCACGTTCGTGCGCATGTAGTCGTCGATCTCGATCGCGCCGCGGTCCGTGAGCTTCACGCCGGTGTTCTCGAGTCCGAAGCCCTCGACGTTCGGGGCGAACCCGATCGACATGAGCACCTTGTCGGCCTCGATCGAGGTCTGCTCGCCGCCCGCGGCGGGGGAGTAGGTCACGGTGACCTTGTCGCCGCCGTCGACGACCGACTCGACCTTCGTCGAGGTGAGGATGTCCACGCCGTACTTCTTGTACTGACGGGCGATCTCCTTCGACACGTCGGCGTCCTCGTTCGGGAGCGCACGGTCGAGGAACTCGATGATCGTGACCTTGACGCCGTAGTTCGTCATGATGAAGCCGAACTCCATGCCGATCGCACCGGCACCGACGATGACGATCGACTTCGGCAGACCGCGCGTCATGATCTGCTCTTCGTACGTCACGACGTTCTCGCTGAGCTGCACGCCCGGCAGGAGCCGCACGCGCGAACCGGTCGAGATGATCACGTTGTCGAACGTGACCCGATCGGTCGAGCCGTCGGCTTTTGCGACGTCGATCGTGTTCGCGTCCACGAACGAGCCGCGACCCTCGTACTCGGTGACCTTGTTCTTCTTCATCAGGAAGTGGATGCCCTTGACGTGCGTCTCGGACACCTTGCGGCTGCGATCCCACGCCGCGCCGAAGTCGAAGTTCACATCACCCGAGATGCCGAACTGCTCGGCCTGGTGGTGGAACACGTGCGCCAGGTCGGCGTTGCGCAGGAGCGCCTTCGAGGGGATGCAGCCCACGTTCAGGCACACACCACCCCAGTACTTCTCCTCGATGATCGCGACCGTGAGGCCGAGCTGAGCGGCTCGGACGGCGGCGACGTATCCGCCGGGGCCCGCGCCGAGGATGGCGACGTCGTAGTGAGGCATGACGACAAGCCTATCGCCCGCCCGCGGGCCGCGACGGCGTCGGGCGGGCGTCGCACGTCGACGGGATGCCGCCCCGACGGCATCCCGTGATTGGACCAATCCACAGCGAAATCTATTCAGACGCACACTGTTCACACGGTGTATCAATCTGGTAACAAGAGACTGCCAGGCTCACCGCAGAATGCCCCCTCCCGGCTCCCCAAGGTGGGCACATCTCTGCGAAAGGAAACCTGATGAGGTTCGTTCGGACCATGGCGGTTCTCGGTGCGGTGGCCATCGGCGCCGCGTCGCTCACGGGTGGGGCCGCTGCGGCGGTCATCGCCCCCAGCAGTCCACCCGTCGGCCTCGACCCGGGGCGCGGGCCCGACCGCGATCCGGATGCCGAGGACGCGGTCTCGTTCGCCGACCTCGTCAAGCTCGCGAAGGCCGCCCCTGCGGCCAAGGCCGTCGACGGTGCGATCGCGATGCCGACGTCGTACCCGACGCAGCCGATGCTCAAGGTCTTCCCCGCCGACGATCCCGACGCGACGAGCCTCAACCAGACGATCGCGTTCTCGCAGCTGGCACCGACGCTCAACACCCTCATGGCCCAGAGCGACCGCGTCTCGACGCAGATCGTCGGTCAGTCGACGCTGGGTCGCGACCTGTACCTCGTCACCCTGACCGCCCCCGAGACCCGCGGACAGACCGCGCAGCAGAGCAAGTGGCGGGACGAGATCCGCACGACACCGGAGAAGGCCGCGGCGAACAAGCAGCTGGCGGCGGGTTACAAGACCCCGATCTGGATCAGCTCCAACATCCACGGCAACGAGTGGGAGGGCACAGACGCGGCGATGCAGCTCATCGAGGAGCTCGCCCTGTCGACGGACCCCGAGACGGTCGCGCTGCTGCAGCGTCACCGTCTGTACTTCTCCCTCTCGCTCAACCCCGACGGCCGCACGGCCGCGACGCGGGCGACGACGCTGTCGCTGGACGCCAACCGCGACATGGTGACGCTCACGACGCCCGAGGCGCGGTCGTTCGTCGCGACCGCCCAGGCGCTCCAGCCGCTGTACGCCGCCGACTTCCACGGCTACACGAGCGTGCTGCAGGTCGAGCCGTGCGGACCGCCTCATGGCGAGAACTACGAGTACGACCTGTTCATCCCGCACGGCTACGCCGCCGCTCTCCAGGTGGAGGCCGACGTCGTCGCCGCGGAGATCCCCGGCAACCGGTACTACAACCGGGCCACGAACGGCACGACGACCACGAACACCGGCAACATCAAGATCCCCTACCGCGACACGCCGTCCGGGTGGGACGACTACCCGCCGGTCTTCACCGCGCAGTACGCGGCGTACCACGGTGCGGTCGCGGCGACGGTCGAGCTGCCCCTCGGGCGCACCGGGTCGACCACGACTCCGGCGAACGCGGCGATCAACACCGAGGTCGCGTTCGTGACCATGAAGTCGATGGTCGACTACGTCGCGACGAACGCGGACGCGATGCTCGCCGACCAGATCGAGATGTTCCGCCGCGGTGTCGCGGGTGAGCCCAAGGCCGCGCTGACCGAGGCGACCGTCGAGGCGGTGCCGGGTCCGTCGGAGTGGAAGGAGCACTGGGACGTCGTCGACGACCAGGACCCCGTCGCCCTGCCCCGGGCCTATGTGATCCCGATCGGCGACCGCCAGCGGTCGGGCTCGGACGCCGAGGCGCTCGTGGACGCGCTGCTGTTCCACGGCATCCAGGTCGGCACGCTGCCGCGTGCGACGACCGTCGCCGGCGTCACCTATCCGGCCGGATCGTTCGTGGTCGACATGCATCAGCCGCGTCGCGGCCTCGCGAACGCGCTGCTCGACCTCGGCACCGACATCTCGGCCAAGGTTCCGACGATGTACGACATCTCCGCGTGGAGCCTCGCCTACTTGTGGGGCGCCACGGTCGACAAGGTCGGCGCGACGACGGATGCCGCGATCGGCGCGGTCACCTCGCTCAAGCGGGTGCCGCAGGACGGCGTGCTGCCCAAGAAGGTGCCGTACGTCGCCTTCGAGGTCGTCGGTGCAGAGGACTACCGTGCCCTGAACGCGATGCTCGAGGCCGGCGCGCCGGTCTGGCTCCTCGACGACGGCCGCGCGGTGGTCGGGCCCGAGGGTCTCGCCGCCGCTGCGAATGCGGTCGTGGAGTTCGACATCCCGTTCACCGCGGCCTCCCAGGCCGATATCGCCGCCCTCGGCGACGACAACCGCCTCGAGCCGGTCAGGATCGCCCTCGCCGGCAGCCAGGACGACGTGCTCTCGCTCGCCGAGCTCGGTTTCACCGATGTCGTGCGCGTGACGGCCGCGAGCGTGCAGGCGGGCGTCGCGACCGCGACGACCGGGCTCGAGGGAGCCGACGTGCTGTGGGTCGGTGGGCAGTTCACCCTCGCTCCCGGCTCGACGGGCCGGACTTACGTCCAGCAATGGGTGGATGCCGGTGGGTCGATCGTCGGACGGACGAACCAGGCCTTCACGGTCGCCTCGACCTACGGCCTCGTCTCGGGCACGGTCGTGAGCGGCAACGGTTCGGGCAACGGCATCGTCGACGTCGACACCCCTGAGGGCTCGCTCTTCGCGGCGCATCCGCAGGAGACCTCGTTCATCTATCCCGCGTACTGGTTCACCGGGCTGGGCGCGAACACGAAGGTCGAGCTCAGCTACGCAGCCGACCCGCTGCTCGCGGGTCACTGGCGCCCGAGCGGGGCCGGCACCAACGGTCCGGCATCCGCCGCCGGCAACGCCGCCGTGGTCTCGGGTGAGTCCGCGACGGGATCGCGCGCGGTCGTGTTCGGCGTCTCGCCGTTCTTCCGGACGCACCCGAAGGGCGCGATGACCCAGGCCGCTCAGGCGATCTTCTGGGCCGCGGGCGACTGAGCACCCCCCGAAAGACGACCCCCGTCCGACCTCATCGAGGATCGGGCGGGGGTCTTCGCGCGCGGATGAAGACAGCTCAGGGCGCCGTCGGCCCACCCGAGTCCGGGCCCGTGGGCGTGCGCCCGGCGGCTGCCTGTGCCGCGCTCGCACGGAGGGCCTCCTCGTCCCGCAGTCGACGGTTGCGCGAGACGAGCAGGTAGATCAGCGCGCCGCCGAGGCCCGCGACGATCAGGGCGCCGATGATCCACGGCCAGACATCCGAAAAGGTCGAGTCGGCGGGCTCGGGTGAGACCGTCGGGGTGGGAGTCGGCTCCGCCGTCGGGGTCGCGGTGGGCGTCTCGGTCGGCGTGGCGGTGGGTGTCGGCGTCGGGCTCGGGGGAGCAGCCACCGTGAAGCCGAGCTCACCCGAGATCGGGTGTCCGTCGCTCGAGACGACCTTCCACAGCACGGTGATGGCACCGGATGCCGCGTCCGTGAGCGGCTGGGTCACGACAGTGCCCTCGACGACCGGATCGCCGTCGGTGAGTGACGTGCCGTCGGCGTCCGTCACCTGCACTTCGGTCGCCCCGGCGTCGGTCGCGAGTTCGCCGCTGAAGGTCAGCGTCAGCTGCTCGGGCGGGGTCTCGAGCGTCGCGCCGCCGGCGGGATCGCTCGAGAGGAGTTCGTCGTGGGCGCTCGCGGGAGCGGCGGCGACGAGGCCGCCGACGCTGAGGAGCAGGGTGGCCGCCGCGGCGGTCAGCACGCGGGCGAGACGGGAGGGCGCAGACGTGGTGGTAGGCATCCTCTCCAGGCTACGCCGAGGCGGCGAGGTCGGAGGATGCGACTGTCGCCGATACCCTCGTGACGCGAGCGGTGTCGAGGAGTAGCGTTCCCCTCGGGTGGCACGGGTCATCCGATCGGACAGCGAAAGGAGCGTGACGTGGACTCGATGATGATGGACATGATGTCCAAGGACGGGATGTCGATGCCCGGCATGAACACGATGGACATGTCGCTCATGCAGGCCTGTATGGACGCCTGCTCGGCCTGCGAGCAGGCGTGCACCGTGTGTTCCACGCAGATGATGTCGTGTGCGCCGGCGTGCATGAACTGCGCCGACATGTGCAACACCATGATGCGCGCCATGATGCGGATGCAGGGGATGACCCCGGCGGCGATGATGTCGATGCTGGACGCGTGCATGGCGATGTGCCAGGTCTGCATGGACGAGTGCATGGAGCACGCCGACCACAGCGAGGTCTGCAAGATGTGCGCTCAGGCCTGCCAGGCCTGCATGGACGCGTGCATGGCCGTCAAAGACAGCATGATGAAGACGGCCTGACATCAGGTCACGACCTGAAGCGATCGTTATCCGCTGGAGGGATCTCGATACGCGACGCGTCGCGTCGCTACTCGATCTTGCGGTGCTGTCGCATCAACGCCGCTACGCGGCATTGCTCCGACTCACCGCAATGTTGAAGCGCAGCGAGCCGACGGCGAGCACGTCGTAGCGGCCGTGGACGGCCACGGGCGTGCCGGCCGCGACTTCCTGCGCCGCGCCCGAGCCGCTCCAGAGCTCGACCGACTCGCCGGTCTCGAGCGCGCGCACGACGATCACACCGGTGACGGCATCCGTCGACTCGACGATCGCGTCGGTCCACTCCGACGGCGTCGCGGACGCCAGGCGCGCCTGGATGAGGTGCAGCGCGTGGCCGGGTGCGAAGGAGGAGCACGCCTCGCCGTGGACGCACATGCACGCCGCACGCTCACGCACCTGGAGGGGCGGAAGGTGGTTGTGCGGGCTCGACACGACAGGCTCCTAAGAAGTAGGTTCGGTTACTCGTCAGGCTAGGCGTCATGCCCCAGACGGTCACGTCACGTGACACACGACGCAACATTGCGGATTCCCGCGTGCGGCCCTCGATCCCGCCCTCTCGGGCCGCCATCGATCGGATACGCTGGGAGTTCAGAGGAGGAACACCGTGGACGACAACCGCCGCCCAGAGCCGGATGAGATCCGCCGGGCTTCCGGAGCGGGCGCCGACGCGGGTTTCGCGCACGGTGCCGATACGACGCAGACCTTCGGGCATGACTCCGACCTCTCGTTCGTGCCGTTCGGCAGCGACCTCAGCGATGCTGAGCTGGACGCGATCGAGGCCCTCCCGACCGGCGCCGCGCTCTTCATCGTCCGCTCCGGTCCCACGGCGGGCGCGCGCTACCTGCTCGACACGGATGTCACGACCGTCGGCCGCCACCCCGAGGCCGACATCTTCTTCGACGACGTCACCGTCTCGCGCCGGCACGCGGAGATCACCCGCACCGGAACCTCGTTCGAACTCGTCGACCAGCGTTCGCTCAACGGCACGTATGTCAACGGTGAGCGCGTCGACCGGGCGGCGCTCACGAACGGCTCCGAGGTGCGCGTCGGCAAGTTCCGTCTGAACTTCTTCGTCTCGCCGGCAGATCTCGCGCAGTCGGCGGAAGGCTGATGCCGGCATCGTCGGCCCGCGAACGCTCGTCGTCCGCGGGGCTCCTCAGCATCGGTCAGGTGCTGGCCAGGCTCAGCCCCGAGTTCCCGAACCTCACTTCCAGCAAGCTGCGGTTCCTCGAGGTGCAGGGAATCGTCACGCCTACCCGCACCGAATCCGGGTACCGCAAGTTCTCGCAGGCCGATCTCGAGCGACTGCGCCTGGCGCTCACCCTGCAGCGCGACCACTATCTGCCGCTCGTGGTCATCCGCGAGTACCTCGCTGACGTCGACGCGGGCCGCGATCCGGCGCCCCCGACCACGGTGCCGCCCTCGATCGTGCCCGCTCCGCGCCGGTACCGCCGCGAAGAGCTCCTCGCGGCCGCCGGGGCCGCACCCCAGCTGCTGAACGACGCGATCAGCACGGGAGTGCTCACCCCGACCGACGGCTACGACGACCAGGCCGTCGCGATCCTCCGAGCCCTCGTCGCCCTCGATCGACACGGCATCGAGCCGCGGCATGTGCGGACGCTCCGCCAGAGCGCGGAGCGCGACGTCGCACTCGTCGAGTCGGCGCTCTCACCTCTGCTGCGGCGCACGGATGCGGCATCCCGCGCCCGCGCGAGCGAGCTGGCGCCCGAGCTGGCCAGGAAGCTCGACGAGGTGCGCGCCATCTTCGCGCGCGCGGCGCTCGATCGCATGCTGTCCTGAGCGGCCGGACGCCACGCGACCGCATCCCTCACCGCGACACGCCGGGGCCGCACATGCGGATGTCGTTGCCCGGGGGCCGGGCCTCATCTAGCGTTGACATGTTCGATCATCAAGGAGGAAGCGTATGAACGCTCACGACGCGGACGAACCGAAATTCGCCGCCGACCTCCTGTTCACCGACGGTCTGCCCGAGATGGACGACGAAGTCGGCTACCGCGGCGCTGTGGCTGCACGCGCCGCGGGTATCACGTACCGCCAGCTCGACTACTGGGCCCGCACCGAACTCGTCGAGCCCACCGTTCGCGGTGCGAGCGGGTCGGGATCGCAGCGGCTCTACGGGTTCCGCGACATCCTCGTGCTCAAGCTCGTCAAGCGTCTGCTCGACACCGGCATCTCGCTGCAGCAGATCCGCACCGCGGTCGAGCAGCTGCGCGCCGCCGGCATCCGCGATCTCGCCGGCACGACGCTCATGAGCGACGGCGCATCCGTCTACCTGTGCACCTCGAACGACGAGGTCATCGACCTCGTGAGCCGGGGTCAGGGCGTGTTCGGCATCGCCGTCGGCAAGGTGCTGCACGAGGTCGAGTCCACGCTCGTCGACTTCGACGCACAGGCTCCTGAGGTCATGGACGAGCTCTCCGCTCGCCGCGCCGCCCGCACGGCCTGACCCTTCCGCTCCTCCGCGCCGCCCGCGTGCGACGCAGTTCGCGGCATCCGACGGCGCTCTCGCTGCGGCGTATGCCGGAAAGTGCGCCGCAACCGCGCGCACGCGGACGTGCTCAGGCGCGCGCTTCGCCGGCGACCGGGATGCGGCCCGTGCGCATGACGCGGTCCAGCAGTGCATCGAAATCAGCCGCGAGCTCCTGTGCGGAGTCGCCGGGCCAGATGTGCAGGGGCTTGGCTGCACCCTGGGCCTGCTGCAGCGACGTGCGCTCGGGCAGCTGGGGGGAGAGGACGAGCGGGCCGAACATGTCGCGCAGCTCCTTGATGCGGAACTGGTGCTCGATCGATTGCGGGCGCACGCGGTTCACGACGATGCCCAGCGGCTGCAGGCGGGGCGACAGTCCGCGGCGGATCTCCTCGATCGCGCGCAGTGCACGGTCGGCCGCGGCGACGGAGAACAGCCCGGGCTCGGTCACGACGATCACGCGATCGGATGCCGCCCACGCGGTGCGCGTGAGGGCGTTGAGCGACGGCGCGCAGTCGACGAGGACGAGGTCGTAGTCGGCCTCGATCGTCGCGAGGGCCTCTTCGAGCTTCCAGACGTCGCGCACGGACGGGTGCGGTCCGTCGAAGTTGATCGCGGACGGGCTGCCGATCATGACGTCGATCGTGCCCGGGTGCACCTTCGCCCAGCCACTGGAGGTGATCGCCTGGCGGACGACCTTCTCCTTGGGGTTGGCGAGGACGTCGGCGATGTTGAGTCGCCCGGCGACCTGGATGTCCATGCCGGTCGAGACATCGGACTGCGGGTCGAGATCCACCACGAGAGTCCGAACTCCCCGCGCAAATGCCGCGGAGGCGAGTCCCAGAGTCACGGTTGTCTTGCCGACCCCGCCCTTGAGCGAGCTGACGGAGAGTACGTGCACAATCCACCACGTTACCGTCCCCTAGGCTGAGAGCACACTCAGCCCGATCCCAGGCCTTCGTTCCGGGCCACCCAGCGAGGTGTGAATGTTCCGCAAGATTCTGGTCGCCAACCGCGGTGAGATCGCCATCCGGGCGTTCCGCGCCGCCTACGAGCTCGGAGCCCGCACGGTCGCGGTCTTCCCCTATGAGGACCGGGGCTCGCTGCACCGGCAGAAGGCCGACGAGTCGTACGTCATCGGCGAGCAGGGCCATCCGGTCCGTGCGTACCTGGATGTGGACGAGATCATCCGGGTCGCGCTCGAGTCGGGCGCGGATGCCATCTATCCGGGGTACGGATTCCTCTCCGAGAATCCCGAGCTCGCCGCGCGGGCCGCCGAGAACGGCATCACGTTCATCGGCCCGCCGTCGACCGCGCTCGAGATGGCGGGCAACAAGGTCACCGCGAAGCAGCACGCGATCGCCGCCGGTGTGCCGGTGCTCCGCTCGACCGAGGCCTCCGAAGACGTCGACGCCCTCGTGGCGCAGGCCGACGACATCGGATTCCCGATCTTCGTGAAAGCCGTCGCCGGCGGCGGCGGGCGTGGGATGCGGCGCGTGGAGAGCGCGGCGGCGCTTCCGCCCGCGATCGCCGAGGCGATGCGCGAAGCGGGTGCCGCATTCGGCGATGCGCGGGTGTTCCTCGAGCAGGCCGTCGTGCGCCCGCGCCACATCGAGGTGCAGATCCTCGCCGACGCGACGGGCGAGACCGTCCACCTGTACGAGCGTGACTGCTCGGTGCAGCGCCGTCACCAGAAAGTCATCGAGATCGCCCCGGCGCCGAACATCTCGGACGAGCTGCGCGCCGCACTCCACCGTGACGCGGTCGCCTTCGCCCGATCGATCGGCTACGTCAACGCGGGCACGGTGGAGTTCCTCGTCGACACCGCGGGCGACCGCGCCGGCGAGCACGTCTTCATCGAGATGAACCCCCGCATCCAGGTCGAGCACACCGTGACCGAGGAAGTCACCGACGTCGACCTCGTGCAGTCGCAGATGCGCATCGCGGCGGGGGAGACGCTCGCCGACCTCGGTCTCAGCCAGGACCGGATCGTCCTGCGCGGCGCGGCCCTGCAGTGCCGCATCACGACCGAGGACCCGGCGATGGGCTTCCGCCCCGACACGGGCAGGATCACGACGTACCGTTCGCCCGGTGGTGCCGGCATCCGACTCGACGGCGGGACGACCGCGGCGGGATCGCAGATCAGCCCGCACTTCGACTCGATGCTCGCCAAGCTCACGTGCCGCGGCCGCGACTTCCCGGCCGCCGTCGCGCGGGCCAAGCGCGCGCTCGCGGAGTTCCGCATCCGCGGCGTCGCGACGAACATCCCCTTCCTGCGCGCGGTGCTCGACGATCCCGCGTTCGTCGTGGGCGACCTCAGCACGGCGTTCATCGAGGAGCGGCCGCAGCTGCTGACGAGCCACCCGTCGCGCGACCGCGCCACGAAGCTCATCAACTGGCTCGCGGATGTCACGGTCAATCGTCCGTACGGCGAGAAGCCCGTCTCGGTCTCACCCGGAAGCAAGCTCCCGGCGATCGACCTCACCGCCGCGGCCCCGTCGGGCACGCTGGACCGGCTGCGCGAACTCGGCCCGGCCGGTTTCGCCCGGGCCCTGCGCGAGCAGGTTCCGCTCGCCGTCACCGAGACGACCTACCGCGATGCGCACCAGTCCCTTCTGGCCACACGCGTCCGCACGCGCGACCTCGTCCGGGTCGGACCCCACGTCGCACGGATGACCCCGGGGCTCCTCTCGGTCGAGGCATGGGGCGGAGCGACGTACGACGTCGCGCTGCGCTTCCTCGCCGAAGACCCCTGGGAGCGGCTCGCCGCCGTCCGCGAGGCGATCCCGAACATCCCGATCCAGATGCTGCTGCGCGGCCGGAACACCGTCGGCTACACGCCGCGGCCCGTCGAGGTCACCGATGCGTTCGTCCGCGAGGCGGCCGCGACCGGCGTCGACATCTTCCGCATCTTCGACGCGCTGAATGACGTGAGCCAGATGCGTCCGGCGATCGCGTCGGTCCTCGACACCGGCACCGCGATCGCCGAGGTCGCGGTCTGCTACACCGCCGACCTGCTCGATCCGGCCGAGAAGCTGTACACCCTCGACTACTACCTGCGCCTCGCGGATGAGATCGTCGCGTCCGGCGCGCACATCCTCGCGATCAAGGACATGGCGGGCCTGCTCCGTCCGGCCGCGGCGGCCAAGCTCGTCACGGCTCTTCGCGAGCGCTTCGACCTGCCGGTGCACCTGCACACGCACGACACGGCCGGCGGTCAGCTCGCGACCCTGCTCGCGGCCAGTGCCGCGGGTGTCGACGCGGTGGATGCCGCGGCCGCGCCACTGTCGGGCACGACGAGCCAGCCCTCGCTGTCGGCGCTGGTCGCGGCACTCGCGCACACCGAGCGCGACACGGGCATCGACCTCGACGCGGTGAGCGACCTCGAGCCGTACTGGGAGGGCGTGCGCCACCTCTACGCGCCGTTCGAGTCGGGCCTCCCTGGTCCGACGGGTCGCGTGTACCACCACGAGATCCCCGGTGGGCAGCTGTCGAACCTACGTCAGCAGGCGATCGCCCTGGGCATGGCGGATGACTTCGAGCGCATCGAGGACATGTACGCCGCGGCCGACCGCATCCTCGGCCGCATCCCCAAGGTGACGCCGTCTTCCAAGGTCGTGGGCGACCTGGCGCTCGCGCTCGTCGCTGCGAAGGCCGATCCCGCGGACTTCGCCGAGAACCCGCAGAACTACGACATCCCCGATTCGGTCGTCGGCTTCATGGCGGGCGAGCTGGGCGACCTGCCCGGCGGATGGCCCGAGCCCTTCCGCACGAAGGTGCTCGCCGGCCGGCAGATCTCGATCGACGTCCCGCCGCTGACCGAGGAGGAGCGCGCGGGACTCGCGGGCGACGCGGCGACCCGGCGGCGCACGCTCAACCGGTTGCTGTTCCCCGGCCCCGCGAAGGAGTTCGAAGCGACCCGCGAGACGTACGGCGACCTGTCCTCGCTCGGTACGCCGGACTACCTCTACGGGCTCAAGCCCGGTGAGGAGCACGTCGCCGAGATCGACCCGGGCGTGCAGCTGTACGTCGGGCTCGAAGCGATCGGCGAGGCCGACGCGAAGGGCATCCGCACCGTCATGACCACGCTTAACGGTCAGCTGCGCCCCGTGTACGTGCGCGACCGCAGCATCAAGGTCGACGAGCGCCAGGCCGAGCGTGCGGACACGTCCAAGCCCGGCCAGGTGGCCGCGCCGTTCTCGGGGGTCGTGACGCTGAAGGCGGCGATCGGCGACAAAGTGAAGGCCGGCCAACCGGTCGCATCGATCGAGGCGATGAAGATGGAGGCGGCCATCACGGCGCCGGTGGACGGAGTCGTCGAGCGGCTCGCGATCGCCGAGACGCAGCAGGTCGACGCCGGGGACCTTTTGGTCGTGATCCGCCCCTCGCAGTAGCCTGGAGGGTGCGGCATCCCCCCGCGCAACGCTTTTTGTCTTTGGAGATACCGCAGTGACGCCCGATCGCACCGACCAGATGCACGCCGACGATGCGGAGCACGAGCAGCACGGAGTGCTCTCCGACACCGGCAGCGTCGAAACGGCCGGCATCGGATTCCTCGGCGGACAGACCGAGCAGGTGAGCGTCGTCCTCCCGTCGTCTTCCGATGTCGACGATGACGTGGACGACGACGTCGTGGACGACGAGGTGCCCTACGTCGAGTTCGCCGAGAGTGCGGACGCTTCTCAGGAGGGGACGCCCGCGGGCGACGGGGATGCCGAACCCGCGGTGACCGGCGAGATCGAGGTCGACGAGTGGACCGACGCGCAGAGCGTGTACGGCTCCGCCGCTCCGGCAGAGGTGATCGAGGACGCCGCCGTCGTGGATGATGCCGTCGTCGAGGAGGGCACTGTCGAAGAGGCCGCCGTCGTCGAGGATGCCGCCATCGTCGACGACACGACCCAGCCGGCACCCGTCCCGGCGCCTCCCGCCGCTCCGACACCCGATGCGACCCGCGCGGCGACCCGAGCCGCCACCGGTCCGGTCCCGTCGACCCGGTGGGAGGCGCAGCATCCCGCTGCTCCGGCCCGCCCCGACCACGCGGTCGAGCGGGTCATCCCGCGCGCCGACGTGTCGATGTCGTCGAAGCGTCTGGGCGAGTTCGAGGCCGGCCGGGAGACGGCCGACCTGCTCACCGCCGACCGGCTGCTCGATCCGCATCACATCGTGCGCCCCGAGCCCGAGGGGGCATGGCAGCACTTCGTCTATTCGATCTCGATGCGCCGCATCAACCTCGGCGACGGCAAGCGTGCCCGCGCCCGCAAGGAACTCGACCGCCGCATCGCCGCGCCGCTGACCGGCGGAGCGCGTTTCGTTCCCGTGCTCTCGCGCAAGGGCGGAGTGGGCAAGACGACAGTGACGACCTTGCTCGGCATGGCTCTCGCGGATGCCCGGGACGACCGCATCATCGCCGTCGACGCGAACCCCGACCGGGGCACCCTCGCCGAGCGCATCTCGCGCTCGAGCGGCAAGACCGTGCGCGACCTCGTGAAGGTGCGCTCGGAGGTCACGGGTTACAACGACATCTCGAACATCGTCGCCCGTGATGAGACGCGTCTCGACGTGCTCGCGTCCGACGCCGATCCCCGCGTCTCCGAGGCGCTCAACGATCGCGACTACCACGACATCGCGAGCCTCGCGGCGCACTATTACTCGATCGTGCTCACCGACACCGGCACCGGCATCGTCCACTCGGTCATGGGGGCGACCCTCGACCTGGCCGACCAGCTCGTCGTCGTCGCGGGCCTCAGCGTCGACGAGGCGCGCCTCGCGTCCGAGACGCTCACGTGGCTCGAGACGAACGGCTACTCCGAGCAGGTGCGGAACGCCGTCGTGGTGCTGAACACCGCACGCCCCGGCACCCCGCTCGTGCGAGCGGATGAGCTCGAAGCGCACTTCCGCACCCGTGTGCGCACGGTCGTGCGCGTACCGTACGATCCGCACATCGCGGCGGGCAGCGCGATCTCGTTCCGTGAGCTGCAGCCGGCGACGCGCCTCGCCGCACGCGACCTGGCGGCGGCGGTCGTCGAGGGCCTGCGTGCGCTCGCGTCCGCGGCGTAGGCAGCCATGACCGTCCGAGCCATCCGCATCTTCGGCGACCCGGTGCTGCGTGCGCCGAGCGCCCCCATCACCGAGATCGACGACGGTGTGCGCGCCCTTGTGCGCGACCTCATCGAGACCGTCGAACTGCCCGGTCGTGCCGGTGTCGCCGCCCCGCAGATCGGTGTGGCGCTGCGCGCGTTCAGCTACAACATCGACGGCGACATCGGCTACGTCCTCAATCCCGTTCTCGAAGAGGTCTCCGGCGAGCCGGAACTCGTGGGGGAGGGATGCCTGTCGGTTCCGGGTCTCTGGCACGAGGCCCTTCGTCATCCGCACGCGCGCGTGCGCGGCATGGACCTCGACGGCAACGAGATCGTGCTCGAGGGGGACGGGCTGCTCGCGCAGGCACTGCAGCACGAGACCGATCACCTCGACGGCAAGCTTTATCTCGAACGCCTCCCCGCCGAGACGCGTCGTCTCGCGATGCGCGAGATCCGCGAGTCGGACTGGTTCTGATCCGAGCCTGATGCACGAGAACGGCCCCGCAGCGGATGCTGCGGGGCCGTTCTCATGAACGCGGTCGGCGTCAGCCGATCGCGGTCGTCGACGTCGACACCGGGACGCTGTAGATCTCGGCGATGTCATCCGCGTGGTCGTCCATGATGACGTTGCGCTTGATGCTCATCTTGGGCGTCAGGTGACCGCTCGCCTCGCTCCACTCCGTCGGCAGGATCGTGAACTTGCGGATCGACTCGGCCCGCGACACGTTCGCGTTCGCACCGTCGATCGCACGCTGCACCTCGGCGCGCACCGCGGGGTTCTTGGCAGCCTCGGCGAGCGGCATGTCGGCGGCGAGGCCGTTGTTGCCGAGCCACGTCGGCAGCATCTCGCCGTCGAGGGTGACGAGGGCCGAGATGAACGGCTTCTGGTCGCCGACGACGACGACCTGGCCCACGATCGGGTTCGCGCGGATCGGATCTTCGAGCGCCGCGGGCGCGACGTTCTTGCCACCCGCGGTGACGATGATCTCCTTCTTGCGACCCGTGATCGTGAGGAAGCCCTCGGAATCGAACGCACCGATGTCGCCGGTCTTGAACCAGTCGCCGTCGAACACCGCCGCGGTCGCCTCGGGGTTGCGCCAGTACTCCTTGAACACGTTGACGCCGCGCACCTCGATCTCGCCGTCGTCCGCGATGCGCACGCCGACGCCGGGCAGCGCGGGGCCGACCGTGCCGATCTTCGACTTCGTCGCCAGGTTGACCGTGGCCGGGGCGGTGGTCTCGGTGAGGCCGTATCCCTCGAGGATCGTGATGCCGAGGCTGTGGAAGAAGTGTCCGAGGCGCGGGCCGAGCGGAGCCGAGCCCGAGACGGCGTAGACGACGTTGCCGCCCATGGCTGCGCGCAGCTTGCTGTAGACCAGGCGGTCGAACAGTGCGAACTTGATCTTCATGCCGAGAGGGATCTTCTTGCCGTCCTGCAGCAGCTTCGAGTGCTGGATCGCGACGTCGGCGGCGGCACGGAAGATCTTGCCCTTGCCCCCGGCCTCGGCCTTCTGCTCGGACGAGTTGTAGACCTTCTCGAACACGCGCGGAACGGCCAGCAGGAAGGTCGGCTTGAACGAGCCCAGCGCCGGCAGCAGCTGCTTCGTGTCGGGCTGGTGACCCGTCTTCACACCCGCGTGGATGTCGAGGATCGAGATGAACCGGGCGAAGATGTGCGCGGTGGTGATGAACAGCAGCGTGGACGCGCCGGGCGTCTCGACGACGTCGCGCAGCGCCTTGGACGAGTTGCGGACGAGCTCGACGAAGTTGCTGTGCGTGAGCACGCAGCCCTTCGGGCGTCCGGTCGACCCCGAAGTGTAGATCAGGGTGGCGATGTCGGAGCCGTTCGCGATGTTGCGGCGTCGCTCGATCTCCTCATCGCTCACGGAGGCGCCCTGCTCGACGAGCTTGTCGAGGTCGCCGCGCTGCATCTCCCACACCGAGCGGATGAGCGGCACTTCGGCGCGGATCTCGTCGAGGCGTGCCGAATGATCGGCCGACTCGGTGATGCAGGCGATCGCGCCGGAGTCGGTGAGGTTCCAGGCGATCTGCGAGGGCGAGCTCGTCTCGTAGATCGGGACCATGACGGCGCCGGCGAAGAAGAGCGCGAAGTCGACCAGCGTCCAGTCGTACGTCGTGCGGGCGATGAAGCCGACCTTGTCGCCGGGCTCGATGCCCGCTGCGGCGAGGCCCTTCGCGAGGGCGACCACCTGGGCGTGGAACTCGCGAGCGGTGATGTCCCGCCATCCGTCGCCGTCGGGAACGGCGAAAAGGGCGAGATCGGGCGTCTTCTTGACGCGGTCGACCAGCAGGTCGGTCACGTTCGCCTGCGGGTCGGCAGGCACGATTGCGGGGACTTCGAACTGAACCACGGCAGCTCCTTCGGTGTCGGGTAACGATCCACCGCGAGTCTATCGCGGCGCGATCGGGGCCGACGAGCGGATGTGGTGGGACTCGGTTTCACCGTCTTTGATCCTGAATGTCAAACTCCGCGCGTGCAGTGCTCGTGCGAGTCCTCGCCCGTGGGCGGAAGCGCTCCCAGGGATAGACTGCAAGACGCCGTCGCGCGCGTGCCGGCGGGAGAGGACGGGCAGTGCTCAAGGTCGGCATCGACATCGGCGGGACGAAGATCGCGGGCGGAGTGGTCGATGCGGACGGTCGCATCGTCGAGAAGCTGCGTGTGGACACGCCGCTGGACACCCGCGAACTGGCGGATGCCGTCGTCGACATGTCCCGGCACTTCGCCGCACACCACGAGGTCGCCGCCGTCGGAGTCGCCGCCGCGGGCTTCATCGACCGCGAGCGTGCGAACGTGATCCACGCGCCCAACATCGCGTGGCGCGACGAGCCGCTCAAGGCGATCCTCGAGGCGCGCCTCGACATGCCGGTCACGATCGAGAACGACGCGAACGCCGCCGGCTGGGCGGAGTTCCGCTTCGGCGCCGGTCGTGATGTCGACGACATGGTCATGCTCACGATGGGAACGGGGGTGGGTGGCGCCGTGATCGCCAGCGGAGCGCTCTACCGCGGCGGACACGGCATCGGCGGCGAGCTCGGCCACATCCGTTTCACCCGCGACGGGCTGCCGTGCGGGTGCGGTCAGAACGGGTGCCTTGAGCAGTACGCCTCCGGCCGGGCACTGCAGCGCGAAGCGAACGCGATCGCGGATGCGGGCGGTATCGGTGCGGCCCTGGCCGATCTCCGCGCACAGAAGGGCTCCATCAGCGGCCCGGCCGTGTCGCGCCTCGTGCTGGCGGGGGACCCCGGGGCCGTCGAGGCGCTCCGCCGGGTCGCGACCGCTCTCGGTGAGGCGTGCGGCGGGTTCCAGGCGGTGCTGGACCCGGAGCTGTTCGTGATCGGCGGCGGAGTGGCGCAACTCGGCGAGGACCTGCTGAGCCCCGTCCGCATCGCGTATGAGACCTCGCTCCCCGGATACGGCGATCGCCCCGTCGCGGAGTTCGCGATCGCGGAGCTCGGCAACGACGCCGGCTTCATCGGCGCGGCGGACCTCGCCGAGACCGAGCGATCGGCGGAAGGCGCGTAGCCGATGTTCTACTGGTTGATGAAGTACATCGTGATCGGTCCTCTCCTGAAGGCGATCTTCCGCCCCTGGATCGTGGGACGTCGCAACGTCCCGGCGGAGGGCGCAGCCATCCTGGCGAGCAACCACCTGTCGTTCATCGACTCGGTGTTCCTCCCGCTGATGATCGATCGCCCGATGTCCTTCCTCGCCAAGAGCGACTACTTCACCGGAAAAGGCGTCAAGGGCTGGGCGACCCGGATGTTCATGAAGGCGACCGGTCAGATCCCGATCGATCGCACCGGCGGCAAGGCGTCGGAGGCCTCGCTCAACACCGGTCTTCAGGTGCTCGGTCGGGGAGACCTCCTCGGCATCTACCCCGAAGGAACGCGCAGTCCCGACGGCAAGCTGTACCGCGGCCGCACGGGTCTGGCGCGCATGGCGCTCGAAGCGCACGTGCCGGTCATCCCGGTGGTCATGGTCGACACCGACACCGTCATGCCGATCGGCCGACGCATCCCGCGCGTCGGCCGGGTGGGGATGGTCATCGGTGAGCCGCTGGACTTCTCGCGTTTCGCCGGAATGGAGGGCGACCGCTACATCCTGCGGTCGGTCACCGACGAGATCATGGTCGCGCTGCAGCGGCTGGGGGAGCAGACCTACGAGGACGTCTACGCGTCCACCATCAGGAACCGGCTGCCGTCCACTCCGGCCGCCGGCTGAGCCGCGTCCGGCTGCGGCTCAGGGTTCCTCGCGCGGCGTCACGCGGGTCCGGCGCGGGTTCCCGCGCCGATAGACTTGGCGGATGCTCCAGCAGCTCGACGCACTCGACCACTGGCGGACCCTGCCGATCAAGCAGCAGCCCGCGTGGGACGACATGGATGCCGTGGCGGCGGTCTCCGCCGAGATCGCGACCCTTCCTCCTCTGGTGTTCGCCGGCGAGGTCGACAACCTCCGCGACCGCCTCGCCCGCGCGGCATCCGGTCGGGCATTCCTCCTGCAGGGCGGCGACTGCGCCGAGACGTTCGCGGGTGCGACGGCCGAGCAGATCCGCAACCGCATCAAGACGGTGCTGCAGATGGCGGTCGTCCTGACCTACGGCGCCTCGATGCCGGTCGTGAAGATGGGCCGCATGGCGGGTCAGTTCGCCAAGCCCCGCTCGAGCGACACCGAGACCCGGGGCGACGTCACGCTGCCGGCGTACCGGGGTGACATCGTGAACGGCTTCGACTTCACCGAGGGCTCCCGGCGTGCCGACCCGGCACGTCTGCTGAAGGGCTACCACACGGCCGCGTCGACGATCAATCTGATCCGCGCGTTCACGCAGGGTGGCTTCGCCGACCTGCGCGAGGTGCACAGCTGGAACAAGGGCTTCGCCGAGAACCCCGCCAACCAGGCGTACGAGCGTCTCGCACACGACATCGACCGCGCCATCAAGTTCATGGAAGCGGCGGGCGCCAACTTCGACGAGCTGCGCGGTGTGGAGTTCTACACCGGCCACGAGGGCCTGCTCATGGATTACGAGCGCCCGATGACCCGCATCGACTCCCGGACGGGCACGCCCTACAACACGTCCGCGCATTTCCTCTGGATCGGTGAGCGCACGCGCGACCTCGACGGTGCGCACGTCGACTACTTCTCGAAGATCCGCAACCCGATCGGCGTGAAGCTCGGCCCGACGACGACCGCGGAGACCGCGCTCGCGCTCATCGACAAGCTCGATCCCGAGCGCGAGCCGGGCCGCCTGACGTTCATCACCCGCATGGGCGCCGGCAAGATCCGCGACGCCCTCCCGCCGCTGCTGGAAGCCGTGCGCGACGCGGGTGCGACGCCGCTGTGGGTCACGGACCCCATGCACGGCAACGGCATCACGACGCCGACCGGCTACAAGACGCGTCGCTTCGACGACGTCGTCGACGAAGTGCGCGGGTTCTTCGACGCGCACCGCGCGGTCGGCACACACCCGGGCGGCATCCACGTCGAGCTCACGGGTGACGACGTCACCGAGTGCCTGGGCGGCTCGGAGATGATCGACGAGGCGACACTCGCCACGCGCTACGAGAGCCTGTGCGACCCGCGGCTGAATCACATGCAGAGCCTCGAGCTGGCGTTCCTCGTGGCCGAGGAGCTCGACAAGAGGTAGGTCGGCTCAGCCGCTGACGGTGATCTCGATGTAGACGCGGGTGCCCTTCAGCAGCATCTCGCCCGCGCCGGGGTCTGAGAGCGTGACTTCGGTGATCGAGTCCGGGAACGGCGCCCACAGTGCGGAGTAGTCCACCTGGAACCCGGCGTTCTCGAGTTCGTTGATGGCCTGATCGCGCGTCATCCCGATCACGTTCGGCACCGGGAACAGCGGCGGTCCCGCCGACACGACGAGCGTGACCGCGTCGCCCGGACGCCAGTCCCCGCCGCCTTCGCGGTCGGCGATGCGGATGACCTGACCGCGCGGGAACGACTCGCTCGTCTCCTCGACCGTGCCGGCGACCGACAGCTCTCGGTCCCCGAGGGTCGCTGTCGCCGAGTCGACGCTGAGGCCGCTCACATCGGGAACGGGCCCCACCGAGACCCACAGCGTCGCCGTGTCGCCCTCGAGCGCCGTGCAGCCCGGTGTGCAGTCGAACGGGTCGCCGCCGGCGCGCGGGGTGATCCACACGCCGATGACCGTGCCGTCCGCGGCATCCGTGAAGTAGCGCTCCTCTTCTTCGGCCACCGCGATGTTGATCCCGAGCAGGATGCCGCGCGCGTCAGTGGAAGAGATGCCGGTCAGTGGTTGCACCGCATGGTCCTGTGGCCCCTTCGAGACGAGCACGTCGACGCTGGAGCCCTTGTCGACGCGAGAGCCGGCCGCGGGAGCCGTGCCGACCACGACGCCGGTGGCGACGTCGAGGTCGAACACGTCCACCTGGACGGCCTGGAGCCCCTGTTCAGCCAGGATCTGCTGCGCCTCGGCGAAGCTCCGGTCCGCGACGTTCGCGATCGCCACCTGCGAGCCGGGTCCTGAGCCGAACCACCAGCCTGCGCCGGCGGCGAGTGCGGCGAGGGGCAGGACGAGCGCGACGAGCCAGGCGCCCTTCACCGAGCGTCGGCGGGTGGCGCGGCGCAGGCGGGTCGCGTTGTCGGTGTCGTCGACCGCCGCGGTCGGTCCCGTCATCGCAGAGGGGAGAACCTGTGTGACGTCCCCCGAGTCGCCCGCCACCTCTTCGCGGATGAGGCCGGCGGACAGGGTCCGGGCGACCTGCGGGGCGATGCCGAGCTCGCGTTCGATCTCGCGCAGGCGGTCGAGCATGACCTGCGCGTCGGTGGGACGCTCGTCGGGCGACTTCTCGGTGGCCCAGAGCACGAGCTCATCGAGTTGCTCGGGCACCCCGGGATTCTTGACACTCGGGCGCGGGACGGAGTCGGTCGCGTGCTGGAACGCGATCTGCATGGGCTGCTCGCCCTTGTACGGCTGCTCGCCGACGAGCATCTCGTACAGCATGATGCCGAGCGAGTAGATGTCGCTGCGGGCATCGGCCATGCCGCGGGTCACGAGCTCGGGCGCGAGGTAGGCGATCGTGCCGAGCAGCTGCGCGCCGCTCGCGGTGTTCGCGGTGGTGGCGCGTGCCAGGCCGAAGTCGCCGATCTTGATGCGGCCGTCCTCGGCCAGGAGGACATTCTCGGGCTTGACGTCGCGGTGTACGATTCCCGCCCGGTGGGCGGCCGCGAGTCCCGAGAGGATCGCGTCCATGATCGTCACGGTCTGCGGCACGGTGAGGCGGCGCTGCTCGCGCAGCAGCTCCCGCAGGGTGATGCCCGGCAGGTACTCCATGACGAGGTATGCCATGTCGCCGTCCTGGCCCTGGTCGAACACATTGACCACGTGGGGGTCGGCCAGGCGTGCGGCGGCGCGGGCCTCCTGGATGAACCGGCTCTGGAAGACGGTGTCGTCGCTCAGGTGACCGTGCATGACCTTGAGAGCGATCCGGCGCTCGAGGCGGAGGTCCGTCGCGACGTAGACGGTCGCCATGCCACCGCGCGCGATGCGCGCGCGGACCCGGTATCGGCCGTCGACGAGACGTCCGATCAGCGGGTCGGCCTGCTGACTCGTACTCACGATCCGAGTCTACGGATGGGTTCCTGCGAGCCCGCGGAGCGGCTCACCCCCGGCTCGCACCGTTCGCGACCCCCGACGGTGCGGATGACGGGCTCAGCCGTGCGCCGCGAGCCAGGCGTAGGCGGGCTGCTCCCAACGCGCGTAGCGGTCGGGATAGGCGGAGATCTGCACCGCCTGCGCGGCCTGCGCGAACGACATGTTCTGCCACCCCGGGATGTCGAGGAGCCCGCGCGTGCGGTGCCCGTTCGGATCCGACGGGCCTCCGTAGAAGGCGCGCGTCGATCGCACCGCATCACGGACCTCGGCGGGTGTGCCCCACCCCGTGCTCGGACGCTGCTGGAAGAGGCCGAGCGAGTCCCGATCGCCCCAATCGAGGTTGCGCAGCCAGGACTCCTGCATCGCCGTGCCCAGCGCGATCGCGATGCCGCGGTCGGAGACGCCGAGCTCGCGGCCCACGCGGATGATGATCTGGGCGTTCGCGATCTGCTCGGCATCCAACGTGCTCGACGCGGCCGGAGCCGCCGGCGCCGTCTGGGCGACAGGCGTGAACGCTCCCGGGATCGTGATCTTCTGCCCCGGGTAGATGATGGACGACCGTCCCAGCCGGTTCGCATCCAGGACCGCCTGGGTCGTCACGCCGTGGCGCGCGGCGATCGCGCTGATGGTGTCGCCGCCCCGGACGGTGTAGGAGGTCCCCGCGGTCGGCGCGACTGCCGGGGGAGCAGCGGCAGGCGGCGCGGCGGGGACGGTGGATGCCGCACCGGGGATCGCGATCTTCTGCCCGGGGTAGATGATCGACGACCACCCCAGGCCGTTCGCCTGGAAGATCGCCTGGATCGAGACGCCGTACTTACGGGCGATCCCACTGATCGTGTCGCCCTTGGCCACCGCGTGGGTGCCGGCCGCGTTCGACGGCGCCGCCGGCGTCGCGGGGGCCGCCGGAGCCGCGGGCGCGGTGGCGGACAGCCGCAGGACCTGGCCCGGGTAGATCGTCGACGACCAGCTCAGTCCGTTGATCGCGAGGACGTCGACGGTGCGCAGCCCATGTCGGGCGGCGATCGCCGAGACCGTGTCGCCGCGACGCACCGTGTACGTGGTGGGCGTCGCGGTGGCGGCGACCCGCTCGAGGGCAGAGGCCGGGACCGCCGCGAGCGGTTGGAGCGCGCGCGCCTCGGTTCGACCGGAAGCGGCGAGCGGCTCGTCCGCGTGGGCCACGGTGCCGCTCATCAGCATCGCGAGGGATCCGACGACCGCAACGGGCGCGCTCGCTCCGACCGTACGGCGGACGTGGGCGCGGCGTGACGTGTCGAGTCGTGAAGTGTCGGGTCGCACGGGAATCCCCTTCGCTGGACTCCGAAAACCGTGTCACGGAAGTCAATTCGTGTCAACTGGTGTTATATCTGCGTCTCATGTTGCTGAAGTGACTCAAGTGAATCGCAATGGGGTCGCACGGAGGTTGCCGCACGGGTCGCACGGGATGAGATAGTGGCTTCGTGACCGCTGATCCGACCCCTCAGACCGCCACCGACTGGCTCACCCTCGCCGATCTCACCGAGGTGCTTGGCGAGCCGCTCGGACGCGTCCGTCGACTGCTCGACGAGCGGCATCTCGTCGGTTCGCGCCGTGACGGCGTCTTCAAGGTCCCGGCGCTCTTCCTGGCCGACGGCGCGCCGATCGGCTCGCTGCGCGGCACCCTCTTCGTCCTGCACGATGCGGGATTCTCCGATGACGAGGCCATCGACTGGCTCCTCGCGCCGGAGGAGTCGATCGGCATCCCACCCATCGAGGCACTGCGTGCCGGTCGAAAGAGCGAAGTGCGCCGCGTGGCGCAAGCGCTCGGCTGAGACGGGCTCGCGCGAGACGGCGGTGCACGCCTGACGCCGGAGCGTGGATGCCGCGCGTCAGGTGACGCGCACGGTGGCCGCGCGCGCGAGGTCGCGCAGTCCGCTGACCGCGGCGTTGCCCAGCCGCGCACCCGACAGGGCGCGCTCGCCCTCGTGCGAGTAATCCGCGATGAGCTTCTCGACGCGCTCGAGGGCTCCGGTGTCGATGATCGTGCGCTGCAGGGAGGCGATCTGAGCGGCGTCGAGCGTCGGGTCTCCGACGAGCTCGTCCACCACGCGGCGCGCCGAGGGGGCCAGGGCTTCGCGGGCGTAGGCGATGAGCACGGTGCGCTTGCCCTCGCGGAGGTCGTCGCCCGACGGCTTGCCGGTGGCGGCTTCGTCGCCGAACACGCCCAGCACGTCGTCGCGCAGCTGGAAGGCCATGCCCACCGGGTGGCCGAACGCCGCGAGCGCGGCCTGCTGCGCCGCATCCGCGCCGGCGAGCGCCGCGCCGATCGCGAGGGGCTGCTGGATGCTGTAGCGCGCCGACTTGAGCGATGCCACCCGCAGCGCCCGCTCGGCGTGGCGCTCGTCCGGTTCGCTCACATAGGCGGATTCCTCGGCGATGTCGAGGAATTGGCCGATCGTCACCTCGCGCCGCATGATCGCGTACTCGACGCGCGCCGCCGTGGCGCGGGCAGCGGATGCCGTGGCCAGGCCCTCCTCGAGCAGGTCATCGCTCCAGGCGACGAGCAGGTCGCCGAGCAGGACGGCGGCCGAGCGGCCGAACGCGGCTGGGTCGCCCACCCACCCGTGGGCGCGGTGCGCGGCCTCGAGGGCGCGGTGGGCGGCCGGGCGGCCCCGCCGCGTGTCGGAGTTGTCGATCACGTCGTCGTGCACGAGCGCGGCGGCGTGGAAGATCTCGAGTGACGCGGCTGCGGCGACCAGATCATCCGGCAGCGCGGTGGGCGTGCCGGACATCTCCTCCACTGCCCTCCACCCCGCGACGCAGAACCGTCCGCGAAGACGCTTTCCGCCGTCGAGGGCCCGCGCTCCCGCATCGACGATCAGCTGCGCTTCGGCACCGAGATCGGTCGTCGAGGCGCGCTGCGCCGACAGGAACATGTTGAGTCGCTGAGAAACCGCTTCGACGGCATCCGGGGAGGGTGACACGGGCCTAGCCTAGTGATCGACGGGACGCGTAGAATCGACGAGTCCGAGCAAGCAGAGGGGGATGCATGCCACTCTCCGAACAGGAGCAGCGTCTGCTCGACGAGATGGAACGCCATCTCATGCGCAATGACGCCGACGTGGTCAGCGCGCCCACCGACGGGCGCACGCTGAGCTACCGGAACATCGTCTACGGCACGATCCTGGTCCTCGTGGGCCTGGGCGCCCTGATCGTGGGTGTCTCCACGCAGCTGATCGTCGTGGGTGTCATCGGCTTCGTCGTCATGCTCGGCGGCGTCATCCTCGCCGTGACCCCGACCCGCGGCATCCCGCGCGCCCCCGGTGAGCCCGCGCCTGCGCCGGCCGCGCCCAAGCAGCGCTCGACGTCCTCCTTCATGGATCGCATGAACGACCGCTGGGATCGCCGCCAAGAAGGGCAGTGACACCGGTCGTTCCGACCGCAGCACCGAAAGCACCGACCTCCGGGTCGGTGCTTTTTTTTGTGCCTCCGGGGTGTTTTGTGGCGTTCCGGACGCGCAGGGGAGCGCGGGGGAGCGGTCTGGTCACGAATGGGTGACAAAGTGGAGGGAAGTGGAGTAAAGTGGCGTGAACCTCACGGGGGCCGGACGAAGGGGGTGGCTGGCGGATGCTTCTGGGCACGCACACTCCCAAACTCGACGACAAGGGGCGGGTCATCCTCCCTTCGAAGTTCCGCGACGATCTCGGCGCCGGCATCGTGATCACGCGCGGGCAGGAACGGTGCCTCTACGTGTTCAGCTCGGACGAATTCGAGCGCATCCACGAGCGCATCCGCGAGACGCCCTTGTCGAACAAGCAGGCGCGGGACTTCCTGCGCATGTTCCTCTCGGGCGCGAGCGCCGAGAAGCCCGACAGCCAGAACCGCATCACGATCCCGCCGTCGCTGCGCGCGTACGCCGGGCTCGAGAAGGAACTCGTGGTCACCGGAGTCGGCGCCCACGCCGAGATCTGGAACGCCGACGCGTGGAACGCCTACGCGGAGGGCAATGAAGAGAGCTACGCCGAATTGGAGCAGGAGGTGATCCCGGGCCTGTTCTGAGCCCCCGCTCCTGACTCCCAGCCGCTCACGCCCTGACACACTTCCCCGGTGCCAGGTCAGAGCGGATGGGGATCAGGACCTGGGGAACAGGAACCCCTCACATCATGAGCCTGCGCGACATCCACACCCCCGTGCTCCTCGACCGCTGCGTCGAGCTGCTCGCCCCCGCGCTCGAGCGCGACGGCGCCGTCTTCGTCGACGCCACGCTCGGCATGGGCGGCCACTCCGAGGCGTTCCTGGAGCGCTTCCCCGGCATCCACCTGGTCGGGCTCGACCGTGACCAGGACGCCCTGCGGATCGCGGGGGAGCGTCTCGCGCGATTCGAAGATCGCATGACCCTTGTGCACACGGTCTACGACGGAATCGAGGCCGCGCTGAAGTCGGCCGGATTCGACAAGGCGGACGGCATCCTGTTCGACCTCGGGGTCTCGTCGCTGCAGCTCGACGTCGCCGACCGCGGCTTCGCGTACTCGCAGGACGCCCCGCTGGACATGCGCATGGATCAGACGACGGGGCCGATGGCCTCCTACATCCTGCAGACGTACAGCGAGGGCGAGCTGCGCCGCATCTTCGAGCGGTACGGCGAAGAGAAGCTCTCGGGTCGCTACGCGCGCGCCATCATCAAGGCCCGCGAGTCGGCGCCGATCGAACGCTCCGGACAGCTCGTCGACATCCTGGTCGCCGCGACGCCGTACGCCGCCCAGCGGACGGGACACCCCGCCAAGCGCGTGTTCCAGGCGCTGCGCATCGAGGTCAACGGCGAGCTGTCGGTGCTCGAGCGGGCGATCCCCGCTGCGCTCGGCGTCCTGCCGGTCGGCGGACGCATCGTCGTGCTGTCGTACCAGTCGCTCGAAGACCGGCTGGTCAAGCGCGCGTTCGCCGAAGCCTCGGCATCCACGTCGCCCGCAGGTCTTCCCGTCGAACTCCCCGAGCACGCGCCGCGCTTCAAGCTCCTGGTCAAGGGCGCCGAACTGGCGTCCGACGAGGAACGCGCCCGCAACCCGAGGGCGACCCCGGTGCGCCTGCGCGCCGCCGAACGAGTGAGGGATGCCGAATGAGCGCCGCCGCAGAGACCGCCGCGGTCCTCGCACCCACCCCGCGTCCCTCGACGCAGCGCCGCCTCCGGGTCGTCGAAGAGTCTGCGCGGCGCCGCCGGCCCAAGCTGATCTACGGCGTCGTCGCCCTCGCGGGCGCGCTGGCGATCGGCACGGCCCAGATGGCGCTGTCCATCCTGACGACGCAGGGCTCCTACGAGCTGTCGGCCCTGTCGCAGGAGGCGCGCCAGCTGACGTGGCAGAAGCAGATCCTGTACGACGACGTCGCCGGGCTGAGCTCACCCCAATACCTCGCCGCGAACGCGTCCGCGCTCGGAATGGTGATCGAAGAGTCGCCGAGCTACCTGCGCTTGAGCGACGGCGCACTCCTCGGAGCCGGCCAGGCCGCGCTCGGAGCCTCGTCGGTCGACGCGATCGGTCGCGCCACCGTGCCGAACGCCCTCATCACCGACACCCCCCTCGTCACCGCGCCGGAAGCCACGATCGAGGGCGCGCCGGTCGTGACCGACGTCGTCGTCACCGACGGCGGAGTGTCGAACACACCGCCTCCCCTCACCGACGGACTGCCGACCCCGAGCACACACTGAGTACATGACCACGAGAAGTACGCGAAGCCCTCGCCGTCGCACGGTGGTCGCCCTGGCCGTCGTGCTCGCCGTCCTCGCCGGATTCATCGTCCGGCTCGTCGACATCCAGATCGTGAACGCGGACGACCACATCTCCGACTCGATGCAGGTCGCCCTCGGCGGCTCCCGCACGCTGTACGGCACGCGCGGTGCGATCGTCGACGAGAGCGGGCAGACCCTGGCGGGCAGCATCCTGCTCTACGACGGCGTACTCGACCCGAAGAACGTGGGTCCGCTCACGCGTGTGGACGACGACGGCGAGCGCGTGAAGGTGCCGTGGGAGGACGTCGCGACCGAGATCGGGGCGATCACGGGCCAGACCTCCGAAGAGGTGCAGAAGATCGTCGCGGATGCCCTGGCGGCCGACCCCGAGTCGCAGTTCGCCTATCTGCAGCGGGGCCTCACGACCGAGCAATACCGCGCTCTCGTCGACATCGGCGCCCCGTACCTGACGTTCGACCAGCATCCCGCCCGCACGTATCCGGACGGCGCCGTCGCCGGGAACCTCGTGGGCTTCATGGGCCGCGACGGTGATCCGCTCGCGGGGATCGAGAAGAGCGAGAACGACTGTCTCCTCGCGTCGAACGGCACGATGACGTTCCAGAAGGGCAAAGACGGCGTCATCATCCCCGGGACCGAGGTGCAGCAGCCCGCGGTCGACGGAGGCACGCTGCAGCTGACGATCAACCGCGACCTGCAGTGGTACCTGCAGCAGCTGATCGGCGAGCAGGTGCAGGACATGCAGGCCCAGAGCGGGGCGATCATGGTCGTCGAGGTGGAGACGGGCAAGATCCGTGCGGCCGCCGAGTATCCGACCGTCGACCCCAACAACGTGGACGCCTCCGAGGACGCCGACCGCGGCAGCCGCCTGTTCCGCAACTGGTTCGAGCCCGGGTCGACCTTCAAGGCCCTCACGGCGGCGACCGTGATCGACGCCGGCGGTCAGTCGACCGCCTCGACGGTGACCGCGTCGAGTACCGAGACGTTCGCGAACGGTGCACGCGTCCGGGACGCCTTCGCGCACCCGGCCTACCTCTACACCCTTGCGGGCGTGCTGATCGACTCCTCCAACGCGGGGATCTCCCGCTTCAGCGAGAAGGTCGATCCCGCGACCCGCGCCGAGTACCTGACGAAGTTCGGGATCGGCCAGGGCAGCGCGGTCGACTTCGAGGGCGAGCAGAAGGGACTTCTCCGTCCGGCGAGCGAGTGGGACAACCAGACGATCTACAACACGTCGTACGGCCAGGGCCTCACCACGACCGTGCCCGAACTCGTCGGCGCATACGGTGCGATCGCGAACGACGGCGTGCGGGTGCCGCTGTCGATCGTCGAATCGTGCACCGAGGCCGACGGCACCGTCGTGACGCCCGAACTCCCTGAGCCGACGCGCGTGATCAGCGAGGACACCTCGGCGCAGATGCGGCAGATCCTCGAGAACGTGTTCCTCCAGGCGAACTACGCGAAGCAGGTCGAGATTCCGGGGTACCGCGTCGCCGGCAAGACCGGCACGGGCGAGAAGTCGGACGGCAACGGCGGCTACAAAGCGGGCGCGTACTTCACGACCATGATCGGATTCGCCCCCGCAGACGACCCGAAGTACGTCGTCGTCGTGACGCTGGACGAGCCGACCAAGGTAACATCGTCAGCGGCCAACGCGCCGGCGTTCCAGAAGGCCATGACCCAGGTTCTCAAGACCTATCGCGTCATGCCCGCGACGTCGGCGCCGACGCTGCTTCCGAAGTTCGGCTGAGCTTCGATGACGCCCGAGCAGCGCTGGATCCGGCCGGAGAATCGATGATCGCGCTCACCCTGTCCCAGTTCGCCCACGTCCTCGGCGGACGCCTCCATCTGGCGGACGGTGACGACGAGCAGACCGTCGTCTCCGGACCCGTCGACACCGACTCGCGCCTCATCGTCACCGGCGGGGTCTTCGTCGCGAAGCCGGGAGAGGTCACGGACGGTCACCTGTTCGTGGATGCCGCCGTCGAGCGCGGCGCGGTGCTGGCGATCGTCGAACGCGAAGTGGACGCGAAGGTGAGCCAGGTCGTGGTCGCAGACGCCGTCGCCGCCCTCGCCGATCTCGCGAAGCACGTCGTGGCGTCGGTGCGCGAGGTGGGCAGGCTGCGCATCGTGGGCATCACCGGCTCGAACGGCAAGACCACGACGAAGAACATGCTCGCCCGCATTCTGGAGGACGAGGGGGAGACCGTGTCGCCCCGGGCGTCGTTCAACAACGAGGTCGGTGCTCCGCTGACGATGTTGCGCGTCACGGAAGACACCCGCTACCTCGTGAGCGAGTTCGGGGCGAGCGGTCCCGGAGCGATCGCCCGTCTCGCGGGCCTCGTCGAGCCCGACATGGGTGTCGTCCTGATGGTCGGCCTCGCACACGCGGGTGGGTTCGGGGGCATCGAGGGCACGTTCGCCGCGAAGTCCGAACTCGTGCGCGCCGTCCGACCGGGCGGGGTCGCCGTCCTTAATGCCGACGACCCGCGGGTTGCGGCCATGGCACCGATCGCCGCCGAACGCGACGCGTCGGTGCGCTGGTTCGGCCGCGGGGCGGGTGCGCAGGTCCGCGCGGACGGCGTCGAGGTCGGCGCCGACGGCACACGCTGCGTCGTCACGATTTCGGATGCGGCCGGCGTCTCGACCGCCCCGCTGCACCTCCGCGTGCTCGGCGAGCACCACATCATGAATGCGCTGGCGGCCATCGCCGCGGCCACCGCGCTCGGAGTCGCCCTCGAGGACTGCATCGCGCGCCTGCAGACACTCGAACTCGCCGAGCGGTGGCGCATGCAGCCCCTCGGCTCCGACCGCGTCCGCATCATCAACGACGCCTACAACGCGAGCCCCGACTCGATGTCGGCCGCCCTGCGCACCCTCGCGCAGATCACCGGTCCCGGCGAGCGCACGGTGGCGGTGCTGGGCGCGATGAGCGAGCTGGGGGAGTACGCCGACGACGAGCACGACCGTGTGGGGCTCCTGGCGGTACGGCTCGGCATCCAGCGGATCGTCGTCGTGGGCGCCCCCGCGCGTCGCATGTTCCTCGAGGCCGTCGCCCAAGGATCGTGGGACGGCGAGGCCGTGTTCTTCGAGGACGCCGACGCCGCGTACGACTATCTGATGGGAGAACTGCGCGACGGCGACCGCGTCCTCGTGAAGTCGTCGAACTCGGCGGGTCTGCGGTTCCTGGGTGATCGTCTGGGAGAATCCTTCTCGTGAGATCACTCCTGACGGCAGCGGCGATCTCGCTGGCATTCACCCTCTTCCTCACCCCGGTCTTCCTGCGGCTGTTCCGCAAGTGGGGCTGGGGACAGGTGATCCGCACTCCCGACAACGTGCACAATCCGAGCCACGGCGAGAAGCGTGGCACGCCGACGATGGGCGGCACGATCTTCATCGTCGGGACGATCGTCGGCTACCTCGTCGGTGCCTACACGGGCAACAATCCGCCCACGATCTCAGGGTGGCTCGTCGTCTGGATGATGGTCGGCTTCGGCGCCGTGGGCTTCATCGACGACTACATGAAGGTGCGCCGTCAGCGCAGCCTCGGCCTGAGCGGCTGGCGCAAGGTCCTCGGGCAGATCCTGGTGGTGGTGCCGTTCGGCATCGTGGCGCTCAACTTCCCCAATGCGTTCGGTCACACTCCCGCGTCGCCCTACGTCTCGGTCTTCCGCGACGTTCCCTGGCTCGGCTTCATGACCCTCGGCGTCGTCGTCGGATGGATCCTGTACCTCCTGTGGGTCACATTCATCGGCGTCGCCTGGTCGAACAGCACCAACGTCACCGACGGACTCGACGGACTGGCGGCCGGCATCGGCGTCTTCGTCGTGGGCGCTTACAGCCTGGTCTCGTTCTGGCAGTTCAACCAGAGCTGCCAGACACCGCAGATCCGGCTCGACACTCCCCTCGCGTGCTACCCGACGCGCGATCCGTTCGACCTCGCGATCATCTCCGCGGCCTTCGTCGGCGCTCTCGTCGGCTTCCTGTGGTGGAACGCCCCGAAGGCGAACGTCTTCATGGGCGACGTCGGCTCGATGGCCATCGGCGGTGTGATCGCGGCGATGTCGATCCTCTCGCGCACCGAACTGCTCGGCGTGCTGATCGCGGGCGCCTTCATCATCGGTCCGGGCTCGGTCATCCTGCAGCGGCTCTACTTCAAGATGACCCGCGGCAAACGGCTGTTCCTCATGAGCCCCTTCCACCACCATCTCGAGATGCGCGGGTGGTCGGAGATCCTGATCGTCGTGCGCATGTGGATCATCGCGGGACTGCTCGCGGTCTCAGGCGTCGGACTGTTCTACGTCGAGTGGCTGATCCGCTCATGACGGCCGCGCGCCTCGATGCCCTGCGCAGCTGGAACGCGGACTGGAAAGGACTGCGCGTCGCCGTCCTCGGACTCTCGGTCACCGGCTTCTCGGTCGCCGACACCCTCGCCGAGCTGGGCGCGGACGTGCTCGTGCTCTCCGAATCGGCCGAGCCCGAGTACGAGCGTCTGCTGCCCGTGATCGGCGTGCGTGCCCGGGTCGGTCCGCTCTCGACGGTTCCCGAAGCCCTCACCGGTTTCGAGCCCGACGTGATCGTCGCCTCGCCGGGCTTCCCGCCGCATCACCCCGTGATCGCGTGGGCGAGGGATGCCGGGATCGCGGTCTGGGGCGACGTCGAGCTCGCCTGGCGCGTGCGCGACAAGGTCCCGCGCGCCGACGGCACACCGGCCGACTGGGTGCTCATCACCGGGACGAACGGCAAGACCACGACCACGCGGCTCACGGCGACCATGCTGGTCGAAGGCGGCCTGCGTGCTGCCCCGGTCGGCAACATCGGCACGCCGGTGCTCGACGCGGTGCGCGACCCCGCGGGATTCGACGTCCTGGTCGTCGAGCTCTCCAGCCATCAGCTCTGGTACCTGTCGCTGCAGGACGGCGACGATCGTCTTTCTCCGCATGCGAGCGTGTGCCTGAACCTCGCCGACGACCACCTGGAGTGGCACGGTTCGTTCGAGGCGTACCGCGACGCGAAGGCGCGCGTGTACGACAACACGCGCGTCGCCTGCGTCTACAACAAGTCGGATGCCGCAACCCGCGAGATGGTCGAGGACGCCGAGGTCGTCGAAGGTGCCCGCGCGATCGGCTTCGACCTCGGTGTGCCCGGCCCGAGTGATCTGGGCGTGGTGGACGGCATCCTGGTCGACCGCGCGTTCCTCGAGGATCGGCACACGAGCGCGCTCGAGCTCACGACGGTGGCCGAACTCTCCGAGCGGGGGCTCGCCGCCCCGCACATCGTCGCGAACATCCTCGCCGCGAGCGCGCTGGCCCGCTCGTTCGACGTGACGCCGGCCGCGATCCGCGACGCGCTGCGCGGATTCCGGCTCGACCCGCACCGGATCGAGGTGGTCGAGGTCTTCGGCGGTGTCACCTGGATCGACGACTCCAAGGCGACCAACCCCCATGCCGCCGCGTCATCGCTCGCGGCCTACCCCGGCGCGGTGTGGATCGTGGGAGGTCTGCTCAAGGGCGTGGACATCTCCGAACTCGTGGCCGGACGGGGCACGAGTGCGAAGGCGGCGATCGTGATCGGCGCCGATCGGGCACCCGTGCTGGCGGCGTTCTCGCGACACGCGCCGGCGGTCCCCGTGTTCGAGGTCGACGCCGATGAGACTGATGTGGTCATGGCACGGGTTGTCGAGCTGGCAGCCGGGATCGCGCGTGACGGGGACGTCGTTCTTCTCGCCCCCGCCGCCGCATCCTTCGATCAGTTCGCCTCCTACGCCGACCGGGGTTCGCGATTCGCGGCCGCCGTGCGAGAACGCAGTGTGAGGGGGGCCGGTGGCGAGCACGACGCAGACTCCGCGGCAGACCCCTCGGACGACCCGGACGTCGACGACCCCCGCTGAGCCCGCCGGCGGCTCTGGCACCCGCGGCGGACTCGCCGCCCGCGTCTCGCTCGGACGGGTCTTCGCGCCGGTGCCGAGCGAGTTCCTGCTCATCGCCTCGACGGCGCTGCTCCTGACCGGCTTCGGGCTCGTCATGGTGCTCTCTGCGACCTCGGCGACGGCGACGGCGGCGGGCGAGCCGCCCTACGAGGCGGCGATCAAACAGGGCGTGTTCGCCGTGATCGGCATCCCGCTCATGTTCATCGCCAGCCGTCTTCCGATCGCGTTCTGGAAGAAGGCGGCGTGGCTCGCCCTCATCGGGGCGGTGCTCTTCCAGCTGCTGGTGTTCGTACCGGGGCTCGGCGTCGAGGCGAACGGGAACCGCAACTGGATCCTGATCGCCGGCTTCCAGTTCCAACCGGCGGAGTTCCTGAAACTGGGGCTCGCGCTGTGGATGGGCTACGTGCTGTTCCGCAAACAGACCCTCCTCGGGCTGTGGCGGCACGTGTTCATCCCCGTCGTGCCGGTCGGCGCACTCGTGATCGCCACCGTGCTCGGCGGTCGGGACCTCGGCACCGCGATGATCCTCGTGCTGATCCTGCTCGGCTCGCTGTTCTTCTCAGGCGTGAAGCTGCGCATCTTCATCCTGCCTCTGCTCGCTTCGGTGGGCGTCGTCGCGGCCCTCGCACTCACGAGCCCCGACCGCATGCGACGCATCATGAGCTTCCTCGATCCCGACTGCCTCGCGGACTACTACAACAGCTGCTATCAGCCCCTCCACGGAATCTGGGGGCTCGCCGGCGGTGGGATCTTCGGGCTCGGGCTCGGCAACTCCAAGGAGAAGTACGACTGGCTGCCCGCCGCGGCGAACGACTACATCTTCGCGATCGTCGGCGAGGAGCTGGGCCTCATCGGCTGCGCCGTCGTGCTCGCGCTGTTCGCGCTGTTCGCAGTCGGCGCGTTCCATGTCGTGCGCAAGACGGACGACCCGTTCGTGCGCATCGTGTCGGGTGCGATCACCGTGTGGATCGTCGGCCAGGCGCTCATCAACATCGGCGTCGTCCTCCGCGTGTTCCCCGTGCTCGGCGTGCCGCTGCCCTTCATGTCGCAGGGCGGCACGTCGCTGCTGTCCGTTCTCGTCGCGTCGGGGGTCCTGCTCGCGTTCGCCCGAACACTGCCGGCGGCGGAGGCCAAGCGCCGCGCGGCGATCGAGCAGGCGGCGGCGCGTCGCCGTCGTGCGGCCGCCCGCGCCGCCGGCTGAGTCCGAAGGCGCGCTCGGCCCGTCGGGCTAGGGTCGAAGGGTGACGACCTATCTCCTCGCCGGCGGCGGCACCGCCGGTCACGTCAACCCGCTCCTGGCCGTGGCCGACGCGCTGCGCGCGCGGGACCCCGAGGCGGAGATCCTGGTTCTCGGCACGCGGGAGGGCCTTGAGGCCCGGCTCGTCCCCGAACGCGGCTACGAGCTGCTCCTCGTCGACAAGGTGCCCTTCCCGCGGCGTCCCGACCGCGCCGCCGCCGCCTTCCCGGCGAAGTTTTCTCGTGCGATCGCCCAGGTGCGCACCCACCTCCGCGAGCGCGGTGTCGACGTCGTGGTCGGATTCGGCGGCTACGCGTCCGCGCCCGCATACGTCGCCGCGCGCCGCGCCCGGATCCCCGTCGTGGTCCACGAGGCGAACGCGAAGCCCGGGATGGCGAACGCCCTCGGCGCGCGGCGCGCGGCGCGGGTCGGCGTCGCGTTCGCGGGCACGCCGATCCGCGGCGGCCGCGTCGTCGGCATGCCGCTGCGCCGCGAGATCGTGGACCTCGACCGTGGCGCGCTCCGCAGCGAAGCCGCTGCATACTTCGGACTGGATGCGGCGCGCCCCACGCTCCTGGTCTTCGGAGGGTCTCTCGGAGCGCAGCGCCTCAACGAGGCGTTCGCGGGCGCCTGGCAGGACGTCCTGGATGCCGGCTGGCAGCTCGTGCACGTCACGGGGGAGCGCTCGGAGCTTCCCGATCCGGGAGTTCCGGGGTACGCGATGCGGCGTTACGTCGACCGGATGGACCTCGCGTTCGCGCTGTGCGATCTCATCGTCTCCCGCGCGGGAGCGGCGACGGTCAGCGAGATCAGCGCGCTCGGCATCCCCGCGGTGTACGTGCCGTACGCGGTCGGCAACGGCGAGCAGGCGCTGAACGCCGCATCCGCCGTGCGCGCGGGTGCCGCCGTGCTGATCCCGGATGCCGAGTTCACCGCCGATCGCGTGCGCTCCGAGGTCGTGCCGCTCCTCGCCGATGCGGACCGGCGACGGGCGATGACGGATGCCGCGGCATCCGTCGGCACGCGCAACGGCACTGAGAACGTGATCGCGATGATCGACGAAGCGCTCGGGGCCGTCGTATGACCCGGTCGCGAGCCGCCGCCGTCCTCGTCGCCGGCGTGATCCTGTCCCTCGCCGGGTGCGCTGCGGGACCGGTCGAGCCGGCCCCGACGCCGTCCGCATTCGTGGACCGCGAGGAACTGCCCTCGTGCGGTGAGCTCGAGCTCGCCCAGGGGGAGGAGATCCCGGCCGAGAGCCTCGCGTGCCTCGAGGACGCGGGTGACGAGGGCGCCGAACTCGCCGTGACGCGCCCCACCACTGAGGGCGACCCGGTCACGGAGTACTACCGGGTGCTCCCCGGCGGCGGGTGGGAGGCCTTCATCGACGGGTCGCAGGACCGCAACGGCGGCATCTGGTGGTACACCGACTGCCCCGATGCCGAGACGATCGAAGACCTCGCGGCGTGCGAGGGCGCACCCCTGTGACACGCGGGCTCGTCGGCGGGGTGTGGCTGCTCCTGGCCGCCGCCCTCGTGGTCGGCTGCGCGACCCCCGCGACGTCGGGTGCGGGACCGCAGCCCACGACGTCGAGCCCCGTCCCGACGGCCGCCTGTCCCGAACAGCCCGGCGTCGATCTGCCGCCGGAGTGCGCTCCCTACGACCCGGATCGGGCGATGGCGCAGAACGATCTCTACCGTGAGCGCATCGGGGTCGACGCCGAGACCCAGGCCGCAGGCCAGGCCCTCGTCGCGCCGGTGAGGGCCGCGCTCGAAGAGCTGCGCGCCGCGGGTGAGCCGCTCAGCGAGGCCGCGGTCGGGGAGGCGCTCGCGAGCGCGGGCGTGCGCGAGGTGCCGCAGACCAGGGCGGCGGCGGGCGATGTGCTCTTCGGCGTCGCCGTGGGCGGCGGCTGCCTGTACGGTGCCGTGACACCCGAGGCCGTGTCCGTGGAGGTCGGCGGGTTCATCATGGACGGTGGCTGCCTGCCCGCCCAGTGAGGGCCCGGCCGGCGGCCAGGGCGCAGAGGCACCCTCGCGCCGCCCGGCCACCGCGTGCCGCGTGGGTCCCGGGTGACGTGCGGTGTGTCGGCGCCCGTAGCGGCATGTGACCGGAGCGGCATGCGGGGTTCGCGGCCGCGCGGGGTGCCGGAGCCGCCTCCCAGGCGGGCCGACCTAGGATTGACGGGTCATGATCAGACCCGATCTCAGCCTCCCCATCCCCGAGCGCATCGAAGCCGCACACTTCATCGGCATCGGCGGTTCCGGCATGTCGGGCCTGGCCCGCATGTTCCTCGAGCGCGGCATCCGCGTGTCGGGCTCGGACCGTGCGGACAGTCAGGCGCTGCGCGAACTGGCCGCGCTGGGCGCGACCGTGCACGTCGGCCACGACGCGGCGAACCTGGGCGATGCCGACACGGTGATCCACACCGGCGCGATCTGGCCGGAGAACCCGGAGTTCGTCCTCGCGAAGGAGCGGGGTCTGCCCGTCATCCACCGCTCGCAGGCCCTCCACTGGCTCATCGGCGGGCGCCGGCTGGTGTCGGTGGCCGGCGCGCACGGCAAGACGACGTCGACCGGCATGATCGTCACGGCCCTGCGGGACGTCGGGACGAACCCGACGTTCGTCAACGGCGGCGTGATCGCCCAGCTGGGCGTCTCCAGTGCGACCGGCGACGACGACCTGTTCGTGATCGAGGCCGACGAGTCCGACGGCACGTTCCTCCTGTACGACACCTCGATCGCGCTCATCACGAACGTCGATCCCGACCACCTCGACCACTACGGCTCCGACGAGGCGTTCGTCGATGCGTTCGCGACGTTCGCGAACCGGGCACGCGAAGCGGTCGTGATCTCCTCCGACGACAGCGGTGCGCAGGCCGTGGCCGCGCGCCTGACGCACCCCCGCATCGTCACGTTCGGCGAGTCCGCCTCCGCGGACGTGCGGGTGGCCGACATCCGCACCGACGGCCCGGTCGCCTTCACGGTGACGCACGACGGCGTGTCCGTCGATGCGCGGCTCGAGGTCCCGGGCGCACACAACGCGATCAACGCCGCCGGCGCCGTCGCGGTTCTGCTGACACTCGGCCACGGACTCGAGGCGGCCGTGCGCGCCGTCGAAGGCTTCGCGGGGACCGTCCGCAGATTCGAGCTGCACGGCGTCGCGCGCGGAGTGAGCGTGTACGACGACTACGCCCACCACCCGACCGAGGTCGAGGCAGCCCTCGTCGCCGCGCGCAGCGTGGTCGGAGACGGCCGCATCATCGCGATCCAGCAGCCGCACACTTATTCGCGCACCCAGCAGATGTACCGGGAGTTCGCGGAGGTGCTCGAGCGTCACGCCGACCATACGGTCATGCTCGACGTCTACGGCGCGCGTGAGGACCCCGTGCCGGGTGTCACGGGCGAGCTCGTCTCGGGCGCGTTCGCCGACCCCGCGCACGTGCACTTCGTGGCCGACTGGCAGCAGGCCGCCGACTACACCGCCACGGTTGCCCGCGACGGCGACTACGTCATCACGCTCGGCTGCGGCAACGTGTATCTCATCATCCCGCAGGTGCTCGAGGCGCTGTCACGGACGACGGATGCCGGCGGGCCGGTCTCGGCAGCTCACCCGGCCCCCGGCACCGCGGAGTAGCGGGGGATGCGCCGGCCGTCGCCCCTCCCGCCGCCCTCGGCGACGTCGCCCGACGCCGCCGCACCGGCGGGCGTCGTCTCGGATGACGAGGCGGTCTCGCGGCGGCGGTCCGCGGCGGGGGAGCACGACGTGCGTCTCGAGGGCGGAGAGACGATCGCCCCGGTCATCCCCCTCAGCGCGGAGCCGCCGATGCAGCGCCCTGTGCCGCTTCCGGACGACGGCGCGGCCGCTTCGGCCGACGTCGAGCCGGACGCGGCCCCCGTCCGTCTGCGCGAGGTGTGGGCCGCCTCGCGCGCGCGCCGCAAGGCGCTGCGGGCCGAAGTGCGTCGCTTCACGGGCCGTCAGCGCCGCCGACGGCTGTTGTGGCTCGGGGGTGCGGCATCCGTCGTCGTGCTCGTGCTCGCGACGCTCGGCGCGGCGTACAGCCCGCTCTTCGCGGTCGAGCAGATCCGCATCGTGGGCGCCGAGACCCTCGACACCGCCGACGTCGAGGCGGCGCTGTCCGATCAGATCGGCACGCCGCTGCCGCTCGTGGACGAGAGTGCCGTCAAGGCCGCACTCGTGACCTTCCCGCTCGTGGAGTCGTATTCGCTCGAGGCGCGTCCGCCGCACGAGCTCGTCGTGCGGATCGTCGAGCGGACGCCGATCGGCTTGATCCAGACCCGCGCCGGGTACACCCTGGTGGATGCCGCCGGCGTGGCGCTCTCGACGACGCAGACGCCCGCCGCAGGCCGACCCCTCGTCACGGTGACCGGCGGAACCGGTTCCGCGGCGTTCGAGGCGGTGGGTCAGGTGATGCGGGCGCTTCCCGACTCCATCCGCGCGCAGGTCACGGCCGTGTCGGCATCCACACCCGACGACGTGACCCTGACCCTCGGCGAGTCGAACGCGCAGGTCGTCTGGGGCAGCGCGGAGGACTCGGCCATGAAGGCGCTCGTCCTCGAGAAGGCGATGATCGCCCGCCCGCCCGCCACGGTGAGCCTGTACGACGTGTCGTCGCCGAGCGCGATCGTCATCCGCTGAGCCTCACGGCGACACGATCCCCGCCTCTCCGGGGCGACCCGAGATGTCTTCGGCGCGGGATGTCGCGACACGCCGCGACGATCCCGGTGAGGCGTCCGCATCCGCTTACTTTCGACAGCGAGGGAATTGCATACCGGGCAATTCTTTAAACCTCTAGCAGAGGTTGAAGGTTTTCACGGTGAATCAGACCAGGGTGCAGGACAGACGGAGGCCGGCATGAGCCAGAACCAGAACTACCTCGCGGTGATCAAGGTCGTCGGCGTCGGCGGTGGCGGCGTGAACGCCGTCAACCGCATGATCGAACTCGGCCTGCGCGGCGTGGAGTTCATCGCGATCAACACCGACGCGCAGGCGCTGCTGATGAGCGACGCCGACGTCAAGCTCGACGTCGGTCGCGAGCTCACGCGCGGCCTCGGCGCCGGCGCGGACCCCGAAGTCGGCCGGCGGGCCGCCGAGGACCACGCCGAGGAGATCGAGGAGGCGCTGCGAGGCGCCGACATGGTCTTCGTCACGGCGGGCGAGGGCGGCGGGACCGGCACCGGTGGTGCGCCGGTCGTCGCGAAGATCGCGAAGTCGATCGGCGCCCTCACGATCGGTGTCGTGACCAAGCCCTTCTCGTTCGAGGGTCGACGTCGTCAGAGCCAGGCCGAGACCGGCGTCGCGAAGCTCAAGGAAGAAGTCGACACCCTCATCGTGGTGCCGAACGACCGCCTGCTCGAGATCAGCGACCGCGGCATCTCGATGATCGAGGCGTTCGCCACGGCCGACCAGGTGCTCCTGGCCGGTGTGCAGGGCATCACCGACCTCATCACGACGCCCGGACTCATCAACCTCGACTTCGCCGACGTCAAGTCGGTCATGCAGGGCGCGGGCTCCGCGCTCATGGGCATCGGCTCGGCGCGCGGCGCGGACCGCGCGATCAAGGCCGCCGAGCTCGCGGTCGAGTCCCCGCTCCTCGAGGCGAGCATCGAGGGGGCGCACGGCGTGCTGCTGTCGATCCAGGGCGGGTCGAACCTCGGCATCTTCGAGATCAACGACGCGGCCCAGCTGGTGAAGGAGGCCGCGCACCCCGAGGCCAACATCATCTTCGGAACGGTGATCGACGACACGCTCGGCGACGAGGTGCGCGTCACGGTCATCGCGGCCGGCTTCGACAACGGCGAGCCCACGCTGCGCGTCGAGCCGATCACGGCCGCGCGCGTCGCCCCGGCGCCGGTCCTGCCGGCCACGCCCGCCGAGGATGCCGCCAAGGAGCCGGTGCGAGAGACCGAGAAGGTGCCGGTCGGCGCCGCCGTCCCCGACTCGAGCTACGACTCGGCGTTCGGTGACGACGACCTCGACATCCCGGACTTCCTCAAGTAGTCCGCGACCAGCAGGCATCCGTGACCCTCGCAGAGCGGCTCGCCGCGGTCGACGCCGGGATCACGGATGCCGCGCGGGCGGCCGGCCGTGACCCTGCGACGATCACGCGCATCGTCGTCACGAAGTTCCACCCCGTCTCGCTCGTCGAGGAGCTGTACCGCCTCGGCGTGCGGGACGTGGGCGAGAACCGCCAGCAGGAGCTCACCGCCAAGGTCGGAGAGCTCGGTCCGCGTAACGGCCTGCGCTGGCACTTCATCGGGCAGGCGCAGACGAACAAGGCGCGGGCGATCCGCGCCGCGGCATCCGTCGTCCATTCCGTCGACCGGGCGAAGATCGCCGATGCCCTCGACGCGGCAGGCGGTGCCGCGGCGGAGAGCGCCGATCCGCCGCTCCTCGACGTGCTGCTGCAGATCAACCTGACCGACGACCCGGGCCGCGGCGGCACGGCCCCGGCGGACCTCGTGCGGCTGGCCGAGCACGTGAGCGGATGCCGCAGCCTGCGGTTGCGCGGTGTGATGGCCGTCGCGCCGCTCGACGAAGCGGCCGCCTCGGCATTCGCGCGTCTGGCGGGCTACGCCGACCGCGTGCGCGCGATCGACGCCGATGCCACCTGGATCTCGGCGGGGATGACGGCCGACTACCCCGAAGCGATCGCCGCGGGCGCGACACACCTGCGGATCGGGTCGGCAATCACGGGCCCGAGGCCCGCCCACGGTTAACCTCGAAACAGACGAGCACTTACGGAGGATGCGATGTCGAACCCGCTCAAGAAGACCATGGTGTACCTGGGACTCGCCGACGAGGAAGAGGTCTATGACGAACCCGCCCCGCAGCAGCCGACCCGCAAGCCGACGGCCGTCGAGAAGGCCGCTCCGGTGACCCCGCTGCACCGCCCGGCCGTCGTGCGCCAGGTGGCACCGGCCGCCATCAGCGAGATCCTCACCGTGCACCCCAAGCAGTACCGTGACGCGCAGATCATCGCCGAGAACTTCCGCGACGGCATCCCGGTCATCATCAACCTCTCGCAGATGAGCGACGCCGACGCGCGCCGGCTCATCGACTTCGCGAGCGGGCTGTCGCTGGGCCTGTACGGACGCATCGAGCGTGTGACGAGCAAGGTGTTCCTGCTGTCGCCCGAGAATGTCGCCGTCTCCGGCGACGGCGCCGTGGCGCAGGCCGACCCCGAGTCGGTCCCGTTCTCGCAGTCGTAGTGCCTGTGGGGCTCCGTCCGCTCAGCGCTGATACAGTCGAAGGGTGAACATCGTCGGTGCGATCGCGACGATCCTGAACACCCTCCTCCTGCTCTACGTGCTCGTTCTGCTGGGCCGACTCATCCTCGACTGGATCCCGATCTTCAATCGGGAATGGCGCCCGAAAGGCGCCATGCTCGTCGTCGCCGAGATCGTCTACACGGTCACAGATCCGCCCATCCGGTTCTTCCGGCGGTTCATCCCTCCGTTGCGTGTCGGCGGTATCGGGATCGACTTCGGCTTCACCCTGACGATGCTGGTGTGCTTCGTGCTGCTGGCCGTCACACGCGCGTTCATGCGCTGAATCCGGCGCACGCGGCCTTCGACACTCCCCGAACCCACGACTATGCTTGCCTGGTACGACCGCCGGCTTTCGGCGGAGCGGCCCCCGACATCGGCCAGCGACCAGAGCGCTCGAAAGAGGTACCACCATGGCATTGACCCCCGATGACGTCGTCACCAAGCAGTTCCAGCACGTCCGGTTCAAGGAAGGCTTCGACCCGGACGAGGTCGACGACTTCCTCGACGAGATCGTCGTGGAGTGGCGCAAGACCATCGCCGAGAACGACGAGCTGAAGGCCAAGCTCGCCGCTTACGAGTCGGGTGAGACCCCCGCTGCCGCCGCGCCCGTCGAGGCCGCCGAAGAGGCCCCCGCCCCGGTCGCCGCCGCTCCTGCCGCCGAGGGCGGCGCAGCTCCCGTCGCCGCGAGCGCCGGCATCATCGAGCTCGCTCAGCGTCTGCACGACGAGCACGTCGCGGAGGGCATCGCCCAGCGCGACAAGCTCATCTCCGAGGCGCAGGCGCAGGCCGCGTCCATCATCTCCGAGGCGGAGACGAAGGGCCGTGAGGAGATCGCACGTCTCGACAAGGAGCGCGCGAGCCTCGAGAACCGCATCACCGAGCTGCGCAACTTCGAGCGCGACTACCGTTCGCAGCTCCGCGGCTACATCGAGGGCAAGCTCCGCGACCTCGAGACCACGGGCACCACGTCGGGTTCGACGCCGGTCTCGGCCATCGGCCTCTAGGCACGGTCTTTGACAGGCCGAGCCCCCCTCCCTCAGGCGGCGGCCGGCACCATCATCGCGATCCTCGCGGCGCTGGTGCTGGCCGCCGACCAGTTCACGAAGTACCTCGCGCTGCAGAACCTGCCGCTCGAGGAGCCGGTGAAGATCCTCGGCGACTTCCTGATCTTCTATCTTGTGAAGAACCCGGGTGCCGCGTTCTCGCTGGGTGAAGGCGTCACCTGGATCTTCACGATCGCGTTGACCGCGGTCGCGGTGGCGATCGTCTGGCTCGCGGCCACGCGCGTGCGCTCCCGCCTTTGGGCGGTCGTCCTCGGACTGCTCCTCGGCGGAGTCCTCGGCAACCTGACGGATCGCATCTTCCGGGAGCCCGGCTTCGCGGTGGGGCACGTCATCGACTTCATCAACACCCCGTGGATGATGCCGGCGATATACAACATCGCGGACATCTTCATCGTCTCGATGATGATCGCCGTGGCCCTTCTCGTCCTGATCGGGCTGCACCTGGACGGCACGCGCGAGAAGCGCGCGGCCGAGGACGAGACCCTGCTGGGTGAAGGCGATGAAGTCCCTCCGCACGGCGGTGTCGTGGGCGCCGACGGTGGAGCGTTCCCCGTCGCGGATCCGGATGCCGGTGCCCCGCGCGACCGACGGCCCGACGGGAACGGCTGACATGGACTCGCGCAGCCTCCCCGTCCCGGACGGGCTCGACGGCACGCGCGTCGACGCGGCGCTGGCGAAGATGCTCGGCTTCTCACGGACCTTCGCGGCGGATGTCGCCGACGCCGGCGGCGTCGCGATGGACGGCCGGGTGCTCACGAAGTCGGACCGACTGCGCGGGGGCGCATGGCTGGAGGTGACCTGGGCGCCGAAGGAGGAGCCCCGTGTCGTTCCCGTCGACGTGCCCGGCCTCGGCATCGTCCACGACGACGACGAGATCGTCGTCGTCGACAAGCCCGCGGGAGTGGCGGCCCATCCGTCGCTGGGCTGGGAAGGCCCGACCGTCCTCGGCGCCCTCGCCGCCGGCGGATACCGGGTCGCGACCTCGGGGGCGGCCGAACGGCAGGGGATCGTCCACCGGCTCGACGTCGGCACGAGTGGACTGATGGTCGTCGCGAAGACCGAGCACGCGTACACCGTGCTCAAGCGCGCCTTCAAGGAGCGGGAGGTCGAGAAGGTCTATCACGCCGTCGTGCAGGGCCACCCCGACCCGCTCGCCGGAACGATCGATGCGCCCATCGGCCGGCATCCGTCCCACTCGTGGAAGTTCGCGGTCACGCCGGACGGCAAGGACTCCGTCACGCACTACGAGACGCTCGAGGCCTTTCGCCGCGCCGCGCTGCTCGAGATCCACCTCGAGACCGGCCGCACGCACCAGATCCGCGTGCACATGGCGGCTCATCGCCATCCGTGCGTCGGCGATCCGCTCTACGGCGGCGATCCCACACTCGCAGCGCGGCTCGGACTGACGCGCCAATGGCTGCACGCGAGGCAGCTCTCGTTCGCGCACCCGGCCACGGGGGACACGGTGACCTTCACTTCGGAATACCCGGCCGACCTGGCGGCGGCGCTGGAGATCCTCCGCGCGGACTGATCCGGCAACGCGAAGAGGGTGCCGGCGGAGACGAATCCACCGGCACCCTCTGTCAGGCGAGTGCTACTGCCAGTGACCGAGGTTGGTCAGCAGCTGATCGATGATCGGCAGCATCGCCGCGGACTGCTCCGCGGTCAGCTTGCCGTTGTTCGTGAACGCGTTCACCTGGTCGCGGAGTCCGGTCAGGACCTCCACGGCGCCGGCGTTGTCATCCTTGCCGACCAGCTTGAGAGCCTGGTCGAGCTTGACGGTCAGCGCATTCGCGTTGCCCTTGTTGAGCGAGGTGGCCGCGACCGCGTTCTTCAGCTGCGTGATCTCGTCCGCGAGGAACGCCTCCGGCTGCCACACGTAATCCCTCGCGAAGACCGTGAACAGCTGGTTCCATGCGTTGAAGTCGTGCGCACCCGAGACCACGGTGTTCTCCACGAAAGCCACCTGGTCAAGCGCGGCGACCGTGTTCGCGTTGGGCAGACCGAAGTCCCACGCCCCGCCACCGTAGTGGATGTAGGGGTAGACCAGGTCCGGCGTCGACACCGGGACGCTCGCGCCACCGCTCCACGGGCCGTAGTACCCGAAGAAGTCGGCGTCATCCCGGATGAGGTTCTGCGTGACGAAGCTGCCGGCCGACAGACCGGCGAACGCGCGGTCGATCGGAGCCGTGGAGACGTTGTAGTTCGCCTCGACGAACGGGACCACGACGTTGCGCAGGTTCGGATATGCGTCACCCAGAACAGCCTGGTTTCCGACGGGTCCGAGCGAGTTCGTGTTCGTCGTGATCACGACGGCGGGCTCGGTGACCCCGTCGTCGAGCAGGTTGTCCATGATGACCGGGACGTTGCCCATGTTCATCCAGTCGGACTGGTCCTGACCGCCGCCGTGCTGCATGTAGATCGTCTTGTACGGCTCGGCCCGCTCAGGGTCGTAGCCCGGAGGCAGGTACACACCGATGGTTCGCGGGATGGTGCCACCCAGGAGGGGCAGACCCGGGACCTCGACATAGGTCCATGTGCCCTTCGCCGAGTCCTCGCGGGGGTTCTCCGCGACGGCACGTGCCTCGAGCGGCGCGAAGTTCTGCTTCGCGGCGTCGTACGGTACGAACACCTTGTTGAAGGCGCGCCGTGCGGTTCCCGTCAGCCCGTCGGGCGGGTAGATCGGCGAGTTCGCCGGGTCGGCGACCCACAGGTTCGTGTTGTTGTTCACGTAGAACCAGTACTGGTTGGCGCCGGCGGCCAGGGGCACGCTCGTGTACCAGCAGCCGTCGCCGACGCTGGTCATCTGGACGTCGTACCCGCCGCCCCCGCGCATGAGTCCGGGCTTGTACTCGGACGGCGTATAGACCTTGGTGTCGGTCGGATCAGCCCAGTTGCGCAGCATGATGTCGGCGACGAACCGCACACTGGTCGCGTCCGGGTTGCAGTACACGAAGTGCCCGGTGTACCCGGTCGGTGAGCTCGGGTCGGCCACGACGGTCGGCCCGGGCGGGTAGTCGACATCCGCGGCCTGAGCGGCCACTGCCGACGAACCGAGCACCATCGCAGCCGCGACGGTGAGCGTCGTGATCGGGCGCCAGTACCGGCCGCGCGTGCGGGCGCTGCGCCCGCCTCCGTCCGGTTCGCTGGTCTGCAGAACTGTCATCACCGTTCCTCCTTGAATGGGATTCGAACGACGGAGTTGGGGACCCGTCGCGGCCAGGGTAATTGATGTATTACGACGTTGTAAAGGAAATTCTTACGACGTTGTAAATGGGGGATGCCGACAGATCGTCTGATCTGCCGGCATCCCGTTGCGCGCGCTGTGGACTCAGGAGGAGATGTTCTGAATCGCCTCCTGAGCGGCCAGGATGAGGGCGTCCGCCTCAGCGGCGGTGAGGTGGACGCCGCGCAGGCCGCTCACCTGTCCGATGAAGTCGACCTGCAGCACGCTCACGGCATCGGCCTTCTTCCCCGCTGTCAGCAGCTTCTCCACCTGGTTCAGCTTCACGGTGAGGGCGTTCTTGATACCGCCGTTCGAGCCGAGCCCGGCGACCGCACCCTTGAGCCCGGTGATCTGTTCCGCGACCGTGACGTCGCGGACCGTGATCGTCACGGTCTTGGTCGCGGACAGGGCGTAACGATCAGCGCCGTCCGTCGCCGTGAACGTCACCGAGTACTGGCCCGCCTGGGTGTAGGAGGGTGTCCAGCTGAAATCGCGTGCGGCCGGGTCGAACGACGCTCCCGCCGGCAAGCCGGTAGCCGAGTAGGTGAGCGCATCGCCGTCGGGGTCGTTCGCCTCGACCGCGAAGGTCAGCGTGCGGTTCTCGTCGACCGACTGCGTCTCTCCGCCTGCTGTGAACATCGGTGCGCCGTTCACGAAGGACCGGGGCTGCCATAGGTGGTCCCTCGCGAAGATCGCGAACAGCTGCGGCCATGCGTTGAAGTCGTGGCCACCGGCGAGATCGGTGTACTTGTAGTTCACCTTTCCGTCCAGCAGGCCCAACTGCGCCGGGGTCGGGCAGAGGTTGAGGTTGTCCCACACGCCGCATCCAATGTGCACGTACGCCTGGTCGAGGTTGGCCGTGTTGGGGTTGATCCCCGCGCGGAAGCTCCACACGCCGTAGTAGCCGAAGCGCAGCGGGTTGTTGTTGATGATCTGCGTGGTCATGGAGGCGCCCATCGACAGCCCGGCGAACGCACGGTCCATCCGATCGGTCGAGACGTTGTAGTTGCTCTCGACGAAGGGGACGACGATGTTCGTCAGGTTGTTGTACGGCGAACCGCCCAGGTATTGCGAGTTCGTCGTGACGACCACGGCCGGCTCGGTGGCGCCGTCCTGCAGCAGGTTGTCCATGATGATCGGGACGCTGCCGATGTTCAGCCAGTCCGACTGGTCCTGCCCGCTGCCGTGCTGCAGGTAGATCGTCTTGTACGGCTGGGTGCGGTTCGGGTCATAGCCCGGGGGGAGGTAGACGCCCAGCGTCCGCTGGGTGCCGTTCGCCAGCGGCGTCAGTCCGGGAACCGGAACGTAGCTCCACGTGCCCTTCGCGGAGTCGGGCCGTGGATTCGCGATGACCCTTTCGGCGAGCGGCGCATAGTTCTGCTTCGCAGAGTCATACGGCACGTACACGGCGTTGAAGGCGCGCCGCTGAGTGCCGGTCAGTCCGTCCGGGGCGAAGATCGGCGCATTCGCCGGATCGGCGATCCACAGGTTCGTGTTGTTGTTGACGTAGAACCAGTACTGGTTGGGACCCGCCGCGAGCGGGACCTCCGTGGCCCAGTATCCGTCGCCCAGGTTCGTCATCTGCACGTCGTACGCGCCGCCGCCTCGCATGAGGCCGGGCTTGTACTCGAACGGGCTGTAGACCCTCGTGTCCGTCCGGTCCGCCCAGTTGCGGAGCATGATGTCGGCGACGAAGCGCACGCTGGTGGCGGTGGCGTTGTAGTAGACGAAGCGTCCGGTGTAGCCGGTGGGCGAGTCAGGGTCGGCGATCACGGTCGGGCCGGGTGTCGGAGCGGGATCCTCGGCCAGCGCCGCCGTCGGCGCCGTGCTCAGGGTCATCGCCGCGGCGAGCACGCCGGCCGCCAGAGTGGCCAGGGCGCGGACGCGCCTCGACCGACCCGGGCTGTCCGGACCGCTTTCGATCCGATCGTGAAGCTGTTGGTGACTCATCGCTGTTCCTCCTCGAATAGCGTTCGAGCTCGCCAGGGCGGCCGCTCTTCGCGGTCAGGGTAAACGATGTAATACGACGTTGTAAAGAGTCACCGATGTACGGGGCGGAGGAGATGTGCTGGGGCGGAGGACCGATCCGCAGCTCCTGATCCTCCGGCCTGCGCATCTCCTGCGGTGTGCACACCACAAGGCGCCCTGCGCCGTCAGCGGAAGCGGGTCTCGCCGCGCTCGGGCAGGGCGAGCCGCACGCGTTCGCGCATGTCGTCGTCGAGCTCCCCGAGATCGTCGAGCCGGTGCCAGCCGACCTCGGTCATCTCCCCGTCGGCAGGCCACGGCTCCCCGCTGAGCCAGGTGCAGCGGAACGTGAAGTCGAGGTAGTCCGTCTGATCGCCGTTGTCGTACGTGATGCGGGGGATCACGTGGATCCAGGCGAGGCGATCCGCGCGGATCACGACCCCGGCCTCTTCGAGCGCTTCGCGCACAGCGGCGTCGGCGGGCTCCTCGCGCGGATCGACGATTCCCGTGATCGGGGTCAAGGCGCCGTTGTCGGAGCGGCGACCGAGCAGCACGTGGTCGCCGCGCACGATCACCGCGGTGCACCCCATGAGCCAGAGCGGTGCGTGGCCCAGCGATCGACGCATCTCCAGGACGAATTCAGGTGTCGGCACCGTTTCACGCTACCGCTCGCACCTCGCGTCGGAGCCCGACGGTAGTCTCTTCGGGTGACAGCCGACTCCTTCGTTCACCTTCACGTTCACAGTGAATATTCGATGCTGGACGGCGCCGCGCGCATCGGCCCGATGGTGCAGGAGGCGGTCCGGCTCGAGATGCCGGCGATCGCCGTCACCGACCACGGCAACACGTTCGCCGCGTTCGAGTTCTACAAGACCGCGAAGGATGCCGGCATCAAGCCGATCATCGGCATCGAGGCCTACGTCACCCCGGGGACGCACCGCACCGACAAGTCGCGCGTGCGGTGGGGCACACCCGAGCAGAGCGACGACGACGTGTCGGGTGCGGGGGCGTACACCCACATGACCCTGCTGTCGGAGACGACGGAGGGGATGCACAATCTCTTCCGCCTGTCGTCGAAGGCGAGCATGGAGGGGTACTACTTCAAGCCCCGCATGGATCGGGAGCTCCTGCAGAAGTACTCGAAAGGCCTCATCGCCACGACCGGCTGCCCGTCCGGCGAAGTGCAGACGCGGCTCCGGCTCGGACAGTACGAAGCGGCACGCGCGGCCGCGGCCGAGTTCCAGGACATCTTCGGCAGAGACAACTACTTCACCGAGATCATGGACCACGGTCTCTCGATCGAGCGACGGGTGATGTCGGATCTGATCAGGATCTCGAAGGATCTGAACATCCCGCTGGTCGGCACGAACGACCTCCACTACACGCACCAGCACGACGCGACCAGCCACGCCGCGCTGCTGTGCGTGCAGTCGGGCTCGACGCTCGATGACCCCAAGCGGTTCAAGTTCGACGGCGACGGCTACTACGTCAAGTCGCCGGCCGAGATGCGCCAGGTGTTCCGCGACCACCCCGAGGCATGCGACAACACGCTGCTGATCGCCGAGCGCTGCGACGTCGAGTTCAACACCTCGGCCAACTACATGCCGAACTTCCCGGTGCCCGACGGCGAGACCGAGGAGAGCTGGTTCGTCAAGGAGGTCGAGAAGGGTCTCGAGTTCCGCTATCCGGACGGCATCCCGGATGCCGTGCGCAAGCAGGCCGAGTACGAGACGTCCGTCATCGTGCAGATGGGCTTCCCCGGCTACTTCCTCGTCGTCGCCGACTTCATCAACTGGGCGAAGGACAACGGCATCCGCGTCGGTCCCGGCCGTGGATCCGGCGCCGGCTCGATGGCGGCGTACGCCATGCGCATCACCGACCTGGATCCGCTCCAGCACGGTCTGATCTTCGAACGCTTCCTCAATCCCGATCGTGTCTCCATGCCCGACTTCGACGTCGACTTCGACGACCGGCGCCGCGGCGAGGTCATCCAGTACGTCACCGAGAAGTACGGCAGCGAACGCGTCGCTCAGATCGTCACCTACGGGACGATCAAGGCCAAGCAGGCGCTCAAGGACGCGGGGCGCGTCCTCGGCTTCCCCTTCAGCATGGGGGAGCGGCTGACCAAGGCCATGCCTCCCGCCGTGATGGGCAAGGACATGCCGCTGGACGGCATGTTCAACCCCGAGCATCCGCGATTCAAGGAGGCCGCCGAGTTCCGCGCCCTCATCGAGACGGATGCCGAGGCCAAGACCGTCTTCGACACCGCGGTCGGGCTCGAGAACCTCAAGCGGCAGTGGGGTGTGCACGCGGCCGGGGTGATCATGTCGAGCGACCCGCTCGAAGACATCATCCCGATCATGCGCCGCGAGCAGGACGGCCAGATCGTCACCCAGTTCGACTATCCCGCGTGCGAGTCCCTGGGTCTGATCAAGATGGACTTCCTGGGGCTGCGCAACCTCACGATCATCAACGACGCCCTCGACAACATCGCCGCCAACCGGGGACACCCGCTCGTCCTCGAGGACTTGACGCTCGACGACACGGCATCCTACGAACTGCTCTCCCGCGGCGACACGCTCGGGGTGTTCCAGCTCGACGGCGGGCCCATGCGCTCACTCCTGCGCCTGATGAAGCCCGACAACTTCGAGGACATCTCGGCCGTCATCGCGCTGTACCGACCAGGGCCCATGGGGGCGAACAGCCACATCAACTACGCGCTCCGCAAGAACGGGCAGCAGGAGATCACGCCGATCCACGAGGAGTTCAGGGAGTCGCTGTCCGACATCCTCGACACCAGCTACGGCCTGATCATCTATCAGGAGCAGGTGATGGCGATCGCGCAGCGGGTTGCCGGCTTCAGCCTCGGTCAGGCCGACATCCTCCGTCGCGCGATGGGCAAGAAGAAGAAGTCCGAGCTCGACAAGCAGTTCGAGGGCTTCCAGGCGGGCATGCACGCGAACGGCTACTCCGACGAGGCGGTCAACAAGCTGTGGGAGATCCTGCTGCCGTTCTCGGACTACGCCTTCAACAAGGCCCACTCCGCCGCATACGGTCTGGTCTCCTACTGGACGGCGTACCTGAAGGCGCACTACCCGGCTGAGTACATGGCGGCGCTGCTGACGAGCGTGGGGGACTCGAAGGACAAGATGGCGGTGTACCTCAATGAGTGCCGCCGCATGGGCATCCGCGTCCTGCCGCCCGATGTCGGTCAGTCGATCCGCTTCTTCGCCGCCGTCGGGGACGACATCCGCTTCGGTCTGGGTGCCGTCCGCAACGTGGGCGCGAACGTCGTCGACGGCATCGTCGCCTCTCGTGCCGCGGCGCCGTTCACGGACTTCCACGACTTCCTCTCGAAGGTCCCTCCGCACGTCGCGAACAAGCGCACCGTGGAGTCGCTCATCAAGGCGGGCGCGTTCGACTCCCTCGGCGCCACCCGCCGTGCGCTCATGGAGATCCACGAGGACGCCACCGAGGCGGCGGTGCTCGACAAGCGTCGCGAGGCCAACGGTGAGGTCGGCTTCGACTTCGACTCGCTGTGGGGCGACGACGAGCCGCAGCAGTCGCAGAAGGTGCCCGACCGTCCCGAGTGGACCAAGAAGGACAAGCTCGCGTTCGAGCGGGAGATGCTCGGTCTGTACGTGTCGGATCACCCGTTGGCGGGCCTGGAGATCGCGCTCGCGAAGCACGCGTCGATCAGCATCCACGACCTGCTCGCGTCCGAGGACTTGGCTGACGGTGAACAGGTGACCGTCGCGGGTCTCGTCACGAGCGTGCAGCACCGCGTCGCGAAATCGAGCGGCAACCCGTACGGCATGATCACCGTCGAGGACTTCAACGGCGAGGTCACCGTGATGTTCATGGGCAAGACGTACACCGAGTTCCAGTCGATGCTGAAGGCCGACTCGATCCTCGCGGTGCGCGGCCGCATCTCGCGTCGCGACGACGGGCTCAATCTGCACGCGGTCTCGGCCTTCACCCCCGACCTCGGGGCGGTCGACGAGTCGGGACCGCTCGTGCTCATGCTTCCCGAACGTCGGGCGAGCCAGGCGACGATCGAAGAGCTGCTGCAGACGCTCCAGCGCCACGCGGGCGAGACAGAGGTCACGGTGAAGCTGCACTCGGGGTCGATCGCCAAGGTCTTCGAAGTGCCCCATCCGGTGCGCGTGACCGCGGACCTCTACGGCGAGTTGAAGGGACTTCTCGGCCCGCAGTGCTTGGGCTGAGCCGGCAGGGGCGTGCGCCTATGACTCGGCCGTGAGTGGCCGGTGTCTCATCGGCGTCTCATGAGCCGCCGGTAGTATCGGGACGGTGCGCGCCGCGGAAGCGGCAGGAAAGGAACATCGTGACTGACGAGCGAGCCGGCGGCGAAGAAGTGATCGAGACGACCGTGGGCGAGGCGCCCGGCGCGGACCGGCCGCAGTACGGCGTCGGGCCTTTCTCGATCCGCGAGGTCGCGCTGGTCGGCGTGTGGCTCGTCGCCTTCATCGTGTCGTTCTTCTCGATCGCCAGCGAGCGTGGCCTGGCCCAGCTGCTGCTGGGTGGCTCGGTCTGGACCAACGGCCTCGACTGGATCCTCACGATCGGCGTCCCCACCGTCGCGGTGTTCCTCATCGTGCTCCGCAGGTTCTCGCCTGACGGCATCCGTCGTGTCGGATCGCTCGCGATCGACCAGTTCGCCTCCGTCGCGTTCTCGGTGTCCGCCGTGGTCTGGCTGGGTCTGCTGTGGCGCAACGTCGCCGTCCGGATCGAGAACGACGTGTGGATCTACAGCTGGGTGACCTGGGTCGAGTTCTTCCTGATGCTCGCCGGCGTCGTGCTGACGGTGGCCGCGCCCTTCATCCCGCCGTTCGCGGAGGACTTCCAGGGCCGCCGCGAAGTGACCGCCCACCGGAGCGCCCGGCCCATCCGGCCCGTCTCGCCGCGCCCGGCCCGCCCGGTCGTCCCGACGGACGACACCGCGACGGATGCCGATGCGGTGCTCTGGGGATCGGACGGCGACACCGCGCCGATCACGTCCGGCGCGCGTGGGCAGGGCGGATCCGCGGATGCGGGCTACGGCGCGCAGCGCGCCTGGGAGCCGGAGCAGACGCGCGACACGTTCGAGCCGGTCCAGGCAGAGCCCGCGCAGAACGCGCAGCAGGCCTTCTGGGCGCTCGCGCCGGAGGAGCGCGACGTCGTCGACGAGAGCGGCATCCCGATGTTCCGGGTGGGCCCCACCGCCTGGGCTCTCGTGATCGAGGACCGTGGAGAGGTCTTCATCGTCCGCCACGAAGACGGACGCGTGGGCTACCTGCACGACGTGTCCGACATCACACGCGGCTGACCCGCGCGACCGCCCTCCACCGAGGACCCATCATGCTCCGTACGATCGACCTGCGCGGTCGCACCTTCACCGCGGCCGAGCTCCTCGCGGCCGTCCCGCGGGCGACGGCCGCGCGCGAGGAGGCGCTCGCGACAGCCGCCACGCTCGTCGCGGATGTCGCGCGTGACGGCGAGACCGCGCTCCGTGCGCAGGCGGAGCGCTTCGACCACGTCTCGGGCCACGAGATCCGCGTGCCCGCGGCGCACCTCGACGAGGCGCTCTCCGGACTCGACCCCCGGGTGCGTTCCGCGCTGGAGGAGGCGATCGCACGGGTCCGGCGCGGCTCCGCGGCACAAGTACCTCCGCAGACTTTGACGGAGATCGCGCCCGGCGCCCGCGTGCTGCAGCGGTGGATGCCGGTCCGCCGCGTGGGGCTGTACGTGCCCGGCGGCAAGGCCGTCTACCCGTCGAGCGTCGTGATGAACGTCGTCCCGGCCCAGGTCGCCGGCGTGGCCGAGGTCGCCCTCGCCTCGCCCCCGCAGCGTGCGCACGACGGACGGGTGCACCCGGTGATCCTCGCGGCCGCCCGCCTGCTCGAGGTCGACGAGGTGTACGCGATGGGCGGGGCGGGCGCGATCGGCGCCTTCGCCTACGGCGTGGCGGGCCTCGGCCTCGACCCTGTGGACGTCGTCACCGGACCGGGAAACAACTTCGTCGCGGCCGCCAAACGCGCCGTCGCAGGCGTCGTGGGCACCGATTCGGAAGCGGGTGCCACCGAGATCCTGATCGTCGCCGACGATTCCGCCGATCCCGGTCTGGTCGCGGCCGACCTCATCAGCCAGGCCGAGCACGATGAGCAGGCGTCCGCGGTTCTGGTGACGGATTCCGAAGCCCTCGCCGCCGCCGTCGCGGCCGAGCTCCCGCCGCTCGTGGCGCGCACGCGCCACACCGCGCGCATCGTGTCCGCGCTCGCGGGCCCACAGTCGGCGATCGTCCTCGTGGACGACCTCGCGGCGGCGACCGCGTTCAGCAACGCGTACGCGCCCGAGCACCTCGAACTGCACCTCGCCGAGCCCGACCCGGCGGCCTTCGTGCACGCCGGTGCGGTCTTCGTCGGACCCGACACCCCGGTCAGCCTCGGGGACTACCTCGCCGGCAGCAACCACGTGCTGCCCACGGGGGGTCAGGCGCGTTACGCCGCCGGCCTGTCGGCGTCGACGTTCCTGCGTCCTCAGCAGGTGATCGAGTACGACCGTGCCGCACTGGCCGCCGTGCGGGAGGATGTCGTCACGCTCGCACAGGCGGAAGATCTCCCGGCGCACGGTGAGGCCGTCGAGGCGCGCTTCGCCGACTGAGATCACCGACGTCCTCGACTGAGGTCACCGACCCGCGGCGCCCCGCTCCGGTGGCGTAGTCTGTCCAGGCCATGCATTGCCCCTTCTGCCGTCATTCCGACTCCCGCGTCATCGATTCGCGCACCAGCGACGACGGTCTCAGCATCCGTCGCCGTCGCCAGTGCCCCGAGTGCGGCGGGCGCTTCTCGACGATCGAGACGGCGAGCCTCAACGTGATCAAGCGGTCGGGCGTCATCGAGTCGTTCAGTCGCGAGAAGGTCATGTCGGGTGTGCGCAAGGCGTGTCAGGGTCGCCCGGTCACCGAGGGCGACCTCGCCGTGCTCGCGCAGAAAGTCGAGGAGGCCGTCCGCCAGACCGGCGCCTCGCAGGTCGACACGAACGAGATCGGTCTGGCGATCCTCGGACCCCTGCGCGAACTCGACGAAGTGGCGTACCTCCGGTTCGCGAGCGTGTACCAGGCGTTCGATTCGCTCGAGGATTTCGAGGCGGCGATCGGCCAGCTGCGCGCCGACCACGCCGACCCTGCACGCGCCGACGCCACCTCCGCCGAATCCTGACCGCGCCGCACGAGCCGATACCCTGAAGGGGATGTATCCCCTCCTCTTCCGGACCGTCCTGGCGCGCATGGACCCCGAGACCGCGCACCACGCCGCGGTCATCGTGATCCGTTTCCTCGGCATCCCGCCCTTCTCCTGGGTGACGCGTGCGCTCACGCGCCCCGCCCCCGGGTTGCGCACCTCGGCGCTCGGGCTGACGTTCGAGTCGCCGTTCGGCGTCGCCGCCGGGTTCGACAAAGACGTGCGCGCGGCGAAAGGGCTCTACGCGCTGGGCTTCGGACACGTCGAGGTCGGCACGATCACCGCGATCCCGCAGGAGGGCAATCCGCGTCCGCGCCTGTTCCGCCTGATCCCCGACCGCGCGGTCATCAATCGGATGGGATTCAACAACCGGGGCGCGGAGGCCGCGGCGAAGCGTCTGGCGCGACTGCGTCGACGCCGAGCGCGCGCCGTGATCGGCGTCAACATCGGCAAGAGTCGTGTGGTCGAGGTCGAGAACGCCACCGCCGACTACGTGCGCAGCGCGACGCTGCTCGCTCCGCTCGCGGACTATCTCGTCGTAAATGTCTCCTCACCCAACACCCCCGGGCTGCGCGGCCTGCAGGCGGTCGACACGCTGGGCCCCCTGCTGGAGGCGGTGCGGGATGCCGCCGGCCGCACGCCGCTGCTGGTGAAGATCGCGCCCGACCTGTCGGATGACGAGGTCGCGGCGATCTCGAGACTCGCGGTGGACCTCGGACTTTCGGGGCTGATCGCCACGAACACGACGCTTTCGCGCGACGGTCTGCTCACCGACCCGACCGTCGTCGAGGCCGCCGGTGCCGGAGGTCTCTCGGGTGCGCCCCTCAAGCGTCGCGCGCTCGAGGTGCTCCGCGTCGTGCGCGCAGCGGTGCCCGCCGATTTCGTCGTGATCTCGGCCGGGGGAGTGGAGACGGCCGACGACGTGCGCGAGCGCGTGGATGCCGGGGCCGACCTCGTCCAGGGCTATACGGCGTTCCTGTACCGCGGGCCCTTCTGGGCGCGGCAGATCAACCGGGCTCTCGCCCGCTGAGCCGGGCCGCCGGCGGTCAGCTCGGCCGCTGTCCGCGCTTGACCTGCGGCTTCGGCAGGCGCATGAAACGCATCTGGATCGTCCGCATCGCGGCGTACCAGCCGAGGCCCTTCTCCATGCGTTCTTCGCCGAACTTCTTGCGGGCGGCCTGCTTCGCGCGGATCGATGTGAGCACCATGTCGCCGATCACGAAGAGGATGAAGATCCACAGGGCGACGAACGAGTAGTACTGCACCGCGGCGACGGGGATGAAGGTCGCGAGGATCACGACGACCATCGCGGGCATCACGGCTTCGCCGAGGTGCCAGCCCGAATCCACGTAGTCGCGGATGAACTTGCGCTGGGGACCTTTGTCGCGCACGGGGAGGTAGCGGTCGTCGCCGGCTGCCATGCCCAGACGGGCCTTCTCGCGCTGCGCGGCCATCTCGGCCTTCGCCCGCGCCTTCGCCTCTTTGGTGTCGGCGACCAGCGGACGCTTGCGCGCCGCCTCCTGCTCGGCACGGGTGGGCGTCGCGCGGCCCTTTCCGCTCGTCGAGGCGTCGGCCGGGACGTCGGCGGGGGCGGGAGAAGCGGGAGTCTTGGCCACGATGAACCTCGGTGTCTCGAAAGGGAAGCACCTTAAGATTACCCGCATGACCACTGAGCTGACCCGACAGGATGCTGTGCGCGACGCCGCCGCATCCGGCATCCCCGCCGCCCTCGCCGACCTGGGCGCCCTCGTCCGCATCCCGTCGATCGCCTTCCCCGGGTTCGACGAGGCCGAGGTTGCGCGCAGCGCCGAGGCCGTCGCGGCACTTGTGGAGGATCTGGGTCTGTTCGAGAGCGTGGAGATCCGGCGCGCGGCCATCCCCGACACCGACGAGATGGGCAAGCCCGCCGTCCTCGCGAGCCGCGCGGCCCGCAACGGCCGGCCGACGATCCTGCTGTACGCCCACCACGACGTCCAGCCGGTGGGCGACGAGGCTCTCTGGGACTCCGCGCCGTTCGAGCCGACCGTCCGCGACGGACGCCTGTACGGACGCGGCGCGGCGGACGACAAAGCGGGGGTCATGGCTCACGTCGCCGCACTGCGGGCGCTCAAAGCGGCGCTCGGAGACGACTTCGATCTCGGGGTGGCGCTGTTCATCGAGGGTGAGGAGGAAGCCGGTTCTCGCTCGTTCGCCCAGTTCCTCGAAGACAACGCCGACGCCCTGCGCGCGGACGTGATCGTCGTGGCGGATTCGGGCAACTGGGATGCCCGGACCCCGGCGCTGACGGTGTCGCTGCGCGGCAACACGAGGTTCACCCTGCGCGTGCGCACGCTCGACCACGCGTCCCACTCCGGGATGTTCGGGGGAGCGGTTCCCGATGCGATGATGGCGGCCGTCACGCTCCTGTCGACCCTGTGGGACGAGGACGGCGCGGTCGCGGTCGAAGGTCTCGCCGAGCGCGATGCCGACACGCCCGAGTACAGCGAGGAGACCCTGCGCGACGAGGCGGGCCTACCGGACGGCGTGAGCCCGATCGGACGAGGCACGATCCTCAGCCGCATCTGGAACAAGCCGTCCCTCACGATCACCGGCATCGATGCGCCGAGCGTGGCGAACGCGTCGAACACGCTGACCCCCGAGGTCTCCGTCGTGATCAGTGCACGCGTCGCGCCCGGTCAGCCGGCGCGTGAGGCGTACGCGGCGATCGAGACGCATCTGCGCGCGCACGCGCCGTTCGGTGCGCAGTTGAGCTTCACCGATCAGGACTACGGCGACGCGTTCCTCGTCGACACGAGCGGCTGGGCGGTCGGCACGGCGCTCGAGGCGATGCATCAGGCGTACGGGGTGGAGCCTGTGGAGATCGGCGTCGGCGGGTCGATCCCGTTCATCGCCGACCTGGTGCGGGAGTTCCCCACCGCGCAGATCCTGGTGACGGGCGTCGAGGACCCGCACGCCCGCGCGCACAGCCCGAACGAATCGCTGCACCTCGAGACGTTCCGCAACGCGGTCGTCGCAGAGGCGCTGCTGCTCGAGCGCCTGGACGCCCATCAGTCCGGCGCCTGACGGCGGCCGGCGACGGCGCCGTCGGACCGCCGACACGCCCGCCGCGGACCCCCGCCCGGATGACCGGGCGTAGAATCGGAGCATCCCGCCGCGACTGCGGCCAACCGGAGGAGTGCCATGACCGACACCGCACTGTCGACCGACTCGACCGTCCGTGAGCACGGCGTCGAGCTGACCGAGGCCGCCGCGCTCAAGGTGAAGAACCTCCTCGAGCAGGAGGGCCGCGACGACCTGCGTCTTCGCGTCGCCGTCCAGCCCGGCGGATGCAGCGGCCTGATCTACCAGCTGTACTTCGACGAGCGCTACCTCGACGGAGACAAGACCGTCGACTTCGACGGCGTCGAGGTCATCGTCGACGACATGAGCGTCGCGTACCTCGACGGCGCCAAGATCGACTTCAAGGACACGATCTCGGAGCAGGGTTTCACGATCGACAACCCGAACGCCGCCGGCAGCTGCGCCTGCGGCGACAGCTTCCACTGATCAGAACGACCTTCAGGCATCGGGCCCGTCCGCTTCCGAGCGTCCGGGCCCGATTTCCCCGCCCCTTTCGGGGCGCGCAACCTGAGCAGATGGCCTGAGTCCGCCCGGAGGTTGCCCTAGACTGGCGATGTCACAATCGCGACCCGGAAAGGTGCACCGTGCCCCCGAAACGCCGCCTCCGCTGGGCTGTTCTCCCGCTCGGGATCGCCACGGCTGTCATCCTCGCCGGGTGCACCACCACGGAGCTCAACGGTTATCTTCCCGGCTTCGTCGAGGACGGACCGGCCGCCACGAACCGCACCGAACTGGTGTCGGGCCTCTGGGTGAACTCCTGGATCGTCCTGCTCGCCGTCGGCGTGATCACGTGGGGCCTCATGGGCTGGGCCGCGATCGCCTACCGGCGCCGCAAGGGCCAGGTCGGGCTCCCCGTCCAGCTGCGGTACAACATGCCGATCGAGATCTTCTACACGATCGTGCCGCTCATCCTCGTCATCGGCTTCTTCGCCTTCACGGCGCGCGACCAGGCGATCATCGAGACGCAGACCGAGGACCCCGACGTGTCGATCGTCGCGATCGGCAAGCAGTGGGCCTGGGACTTCCAGTACAACGGCGAGGACGAAGACGGCTCGGACGCCGTCTGGTCGATGGGCGTGCAGGCGCAGCCCACCGCCGAGGGCGAGGTCGACCAGGACGCGCTTCCGACGCTGTACCTCCCGGTCGACAAGTCCGTGAAGATCCTCCTTCAGTCGCGTGACGTCATCCACTCCTTCTGGGTGATCGACTTCCTCTACAAGAAGGACATGTACATCGGGCGTGACAACTACTGGTCGTTCACGCCGACCCGCGAGGGCACGTACGCCGGCAAGTGCGCCGAGCTGTGCGGCGAGTACCACTCGGCGATGCTCTTCAACGTCAAGGTCGTCAGTGAGGCGGAGTACGAGGACTACCTCGACACGCTGCGCGCGGCGGGCCAGACGGGCGACATCAATGACGAGTACGACAGGCTCCAGAATCAACCCGGAACGGGCGCGAGCTCCGAAGGAGACGAGTGATCATGGCGACCACGCTTCCACTGCAGGGTGACACTCCCGGTCGTCCGACGACCCTCCCGCCCCGCCAGGCCGCACTTCTCAGCTCCTCGCGCGTCGAGCAGAAGGGCAACATCGTCGTCAAGTGGATCACCTCCACCGACCACAAGACGATCGGCTACCTCTACCTGATCTCGTCGGTCATCTTCTTCATGCTCGGCGGCGTGATGGCCCTCATCATCCGCGCCGAGCTGTTCGAGCCGGGCATGCAGATCATCCCGACGAAAGAGCAGTACAACCAGCTCTTCACGATGCACGGCACGATCATGCTCCTCATGTTCGCGACGCCGCTGTTCGCCGGCTTCGCCAACGTGCTCATGCCGCTGCAGATCGGTGCGCCCGACGTCGCGTTCCCGCGTCTGAACGCGTTCGCCTTCTGGCTGTTCCTCTTCGGATCCACGATCGCCGTCGCCGGCTTCCTGACCCCGCAGGGCGCCGCCGCATTCGGCTGGTTCGCGTATCAACCACTTGCCAATGCGAGCTTCTCACCAGGCGTCGGCGGAAACCTGTGGATGCTCGGCCTCGGCATGAGCGGTTTCGGCACGATCCTCGGTGCCGTGAACTTCATCACCACGATCATCACGATGCGCGCGCCCGGCATGACGATGTGGCGCATGCCGATCTTCACCTGGAACACGCTGGTCACCAGCATCCTGATCCTCATGGCGTTCCCGGTGCTGGCCGCCGCGATCCTCGCCGCCGCCGCCGACCGCGTGCTCGGCGCCCACATCTACGACCCCGCCAACGGCGGCGTCCTGCTGTGGCAGCACCTCTTCTGGTTCTTCGGTCACCCCGAGGTGTACATCATCGCTCTGCCGTTCTTCGGCATCATCTCCGAGATCCTGCCGGTGTTCAGCCGCAAGCCGATCTTCGGATACAAGACGCTCGTGTACGCCACGATCGCGATCGCCGCGCTGTCGGTGGCGGTGTGGGCGCACCACATGTACGTCACCGGCGCGGTCCTGCTGCCGTTCTTCGCCCTGATGACGATGCTGATCGCGGTGCCCACCGGCGTGAAGATCTTCAACTGGATCGGAACGATGTGGCGCGGCTCGGTCACGTTCGAGACTCCGATGATGTTCTCGCTCGGGTTCCTCGTGTCGTTCGTCTTCGGTGGTCTGACCGGCGTCATCCTCGCCTCCCCGCCGCTGGACTTCGCCCTGTCGGACTCGTACTTCGTCGTCGCCCACTTCCACTACGTGGTCTTCGGCACCGTCGTGTTCGCGATGTTCGCCGGCTTCTACTTCTGGTGGCCAAAGTGGACCGGTCGCATGCTCAACGAGCGCCTCGGCATGGTGCACTTCTGGATGCTGTTCATCGGCTTCCACATGACGTTCCTCATTCAGCACTGGCTCGGTGTGGACGGCATGGCCCGTCGCTACGCGGACTACACGACCGCGGACGGGTGGCTCTGGGAGAACCAGCTCTCGACCATCGGCGCGATGATCCTCGGCGCATCGATGATCCCGTTCCTGTTCAACGTGTGGATCACGGCGCGCAAGGCGCCCAAGGTGACCGTGAACGACCCGTGGGGCTACGGCGCGTCGCTCGAGTGGGCGACGTCCTGCCCGCCGCCGCGTCACAACTTCACGTCGATCCCGCGGATCCGCAGCGAGCGTCCCGCGTTCGACCTGAACCACCCCGAGGCGGGCATCCCGGTCGGCGTCGGTCCTGCGAAGGATGCGCCCGAAGCGCCGGTTGTCGACCTCGACGAGGGGAAAGTGAAGTAGATGCGCACCAACACCGGACTCTGGTGGCTGCTCTCGGGCTTCTTCCTCCTGGTCGCCGCGGTCTACACGTTCTGGGCGATCATCACGAACCCCCAGACCTCGTGGTACACGGGTGTCGAGTGGGTCGGCACCGTCGCGCTGCTGTTCACGTCGTTCATGGGCGCGCTCATCGCGTTCTACATCGGGCGCGTGCACAAGGCGCAGGGCGGCGAGCTCCCCGAAGACATCCTGACGTCCGACATCGACGACGGCGACCCCGAACTCGGTGAGTTCAGCCCGTGGTCGTGGTGGCCGATCGTCCTCGCGTTCTCCGCGGCGCTGGCGATCATGGGTCTCGCGGTCGGCGCCTGGCTGTTCCCGATCGGTGTCGCCGTCTTCTCCGTCGCGATCGTCGGCTGGGTCTACGAGTACTACCGCGGGTACTTCGCGCGCTGATCGCCCGGCTCGGCACCGACGGGAACACATCTCACGGGTGAGCGGCCCATGCGACTGATCTCGGCGGCCGTCTCCGACGTGGGGGCGTACCGTCCGGTGAACCAGGATGCGGCTTTCACGGCGCCCTGGGGCGCTGCGGTGGCCGACGGCGTCGGTGGTGGTCCGTCCGGCGATCTGGCCTCCGCGGCGCTCGTCCACCGGCTCGTGGCGGGCAGGCTTCTGCTCACGGATGCTGACGCGCTGGCCGAGCGCATCCGTGAGGCGAACTGGGACCTGCGCGCGCACGTCCAGCGCGACGGCTCCCTGCGGGGGATGGCGACCACGTTCACCGGGGTCTTCGTCGCGTTGTCGGGGAGCCTTCTTCTGGCGCACACAGGCGACTCGCGGGCCTATCTGGTCCGTGACGGCGCGATGACCCGGGAGACGCGCGATGACTCCTTCGTGCAGGCGCTCGTCGACCGCGGCCTCATCGCGCCGGAGGATGCGGCATCGCACCCTCGACGGAACGTGATCACCGCCTCGCTGGGCGGCGCCGAGGAGGACACCGTCACGGTCGTCGAACGCGACGCCCTCGCGGGCGACCGCTGGCTGCTGTGCAGCGACGGCGTGACGGACTACGTGCCGGAACACGACGTCGCGCGGGTTCTGGCCACGCCGGCTCCGCCGGAGGCAGTGGCGCGATCGCTGGTGGCGCTCGCGCTGAAGGCGGGCACGAGGGACAACGTCACGGCCGTCGTGTGCGACGTGGATGCCGCGGAGAGCGCTTCAGCGGACGCTCGCGCCGTGTTCTCGGGCGCCGCGGCGTCGCGGTTCTGCGAGGATCTCGATACGGCCTAGCCGCCGACCACGGCCGAGAGACGCACGACCATGACCTGCGCGTCGAACGTGCGGGGGAGCGGGCCGGAGTCGTTCTCGGTCGGCTGGCCTTCCCGCATCCAGTACTCGTACCCGCCGATCATCTCCTTGACGGCGTACCCGAGCTTCGCGAATTCGATCGCCGCCTTCGTGCCGGCGTTGCACCCGGGGCTCCAGCAGTAGACGACCACCGGCATGTCGGCGTCGATGAGAGAGGCAGCGCGCTCGGCGATCTCCTGCCGACGCAGGTGCACCGCTCCCGTGATCCGCCCCTGCTCCCAGGCCTCGTCGCTGCGGACGTCGACGAGGACGAATCGCTCTCCGGCCTTCTGCGCGGCGTACACGTCGCTGGCGTCGGTCTCGTGGGCGAGCTTGGCGGAGAAGTAGGCGAGGGCGTCTGTCATGGTTCCACGTTAGAAGGGGACCGGTGTGCGACGCCGCCGTTGCATGGACGCGTGGCGGCGGAATCCTGCCGTTCTACGTGCGGGAGAATCCTGCCGTTCTACGATGCGGGAGTGGGTCGACGAGAAATGCCCCGGCATGGACACCGTGAGGTGCCATGCCGGGGCATCGGACTCTGCGTGCTACGAACCGCGTTCCTTCTCGCGGTTGCGCGGCTTCTTCTGGCCGTCCTCCGCGATGATCACGTTCGAGGGACGCACGGCCGTCTCCGAGTTGTGGCCGTCGTCGATCGGCACGTGCGGGGCGTCCGGAACACCGGCGCGCTCGTGAGCGCCCTGGATCTCGGCATCCTCTTCGGCCGCGATGTGCTCGAGCTCGTGGTGCTGGTGCGCGATGGCCGCGTCGAGCTCCGTCTGCGTGAGCGGGGCCAGACGGTCCTCGAACAGCCACCGCGACAGGGCGGCGCGCACGTTCTGGTGCCACGGGATGCGGCCCTTGGCGTTCGGGCGGACCACGAGCGGCTCGTACGTCTCGTTGTCGATGAGCTTCCAGCGCTCGTACTCGTCCACGGGCTGGTGCACCTCGATGTACTCGCCGCCGGGAAGGCGGACGATGCGACCGGACTCGTAGCCGTGCAGCGCGATCTCGCGGTCCTTCTTCTGCAACGCGATGCAGATGCGCTTCGTGACGAAGTAGGCGATCACGGGGCCCAGGAACAGCAGCGCCTGCAGCGTGTGGATGACGCCTTCCATCGTGAGCCAGAAGTGCGTCGCGATGATGTCGGACGACGCCGCCGCCCACAGGACCGCGTAGAACGTGACGCCGGCCGCGCCGATCGCGGTGCGGGTCGCCGCGTTGCGGGGACGCTGCGCGATGTGGTGCTCACGCTTGTCGCCGGTGACCCACGCTTCGATGAAGGGGTAGATCAGGACGACCAGGATGAACAGGCCGAGGGCCACGAGCGGGACGATGATGTTGAACGACCACGTGCGGTCGAGGAACACGACCTCCCAGCCCGGGGGCACGAGACGCAGGGCACCGTCGGCGAAGCCGATGTACCAGTCGGGCTGCGTGCCCGCGGAGACGGGGGACGGGTCGTACGGACCGTAGTTCCAGATCGGGTTGATCGTGAACAGCGAGGCGATCAGGACGATCACACCGAACGTGATGAACAGGAAGCCGCCCATCTTCGTCATGTAGATCGGCATCATCGGGTAGCCCACGACGTTGTTGTTCGTGCGGCCGGGGCCCGCGAACTGCGTGTGCTTGTTGATGATCATGAGCATGAGGTGCACGACGAGCAGCGCGATCAGGATCGCCGGCAGCAGCAGGATGTGCAGCGTGTAGAGACGGCCCACGATCTGGGTGCCCGGGAACTCGCCGCCGAAGAGCAGGAACGAGGTCCAGGTGCCGATGAGCGGGATGCCCTTGACCATGCCGTCGATGATGCGGAGGCCGTTGCCCGACAGCAGGTCGTCGGGGAGCGAGTAGCCGGTGAAGCCCTCGGCCATCGCGAGGATGAACAGGACGAAGCCGATGACCCAGTTGAGCTCGCGCGGCTTGCGGAACGCGCCGGTGAAGAAGATGCGCAGCATGTGCACGCCGATGCCGGCCACGAAGACCAGCGCGGCCCAGTGGTGGATCTGACGCACCAGGAGTCCGCCGCGGATGTCGAACGAGATCCGGAGGGCCGAGTCCATGGCCGCCGACATCTCGACACCGCGCATCGGGAGGAAGGCGCCGGTGTAGTGGGTCTCGACCATCGAGGCCTGGAAGAAGAACGTCAGGAACGTCCCCGACAGGAGGACGACCACGAAGCTCCACATCGCGATCTCACCCAGCATGAACGACCAGTGGTCGGGGAAGATCTTGCGGCCGAGTTCTTTCACGAACCCGGAGACGCTCGTGCGTTCGTCGATGTAGTTCGCCGTCCAGCCGACGAAGCGACCGCCGAGCGGCTTGTCGCCCTTCTCTGTGGCGGTGTTGTCGGCAGGTGCCGTTGCGGTGCTCAAGGTCGCTCCCAGAAGCTCGGGCCTACGGGTTCGGTGAAATCGCTGCGTGCGATCAGGTAGCCCTCGTCATCGACCGTGATCGGAAGCTGGGGGAGGGGGCGGGCCGCGGGTCCGAAGATGACCGCAGCCCCGTCCGCCACGTCGAACTGCGACTGGTGGCAGGGGCACAGCAGGTGGTGGGTCTGCTGCTCGTACAGGGCGACGGGGCACCCGACGTGGGTGCAGACCTTCGAGTAGGCCACGATGCCCTGGTAGGACCAGTCCGCGCGCTCGGGCGTCTCGATGAGGTCTTCGGGCAGCAGGCGCATCAGGAGGACGATGGCCTTGGCCTTCTCCTCGAGGTAGCCCTCTTCGTGGCTGAGCTCGGCGAGCGGCTCGGGGATGACGTGCACGGCGGAGCCGAGCGTGACGTCCGCGGCGCGGATGGGTCCACCCTCCGGGTCGTGCGCCAGGCGCATGCCGGGCTCCCACATCGTGTGGCTCAGCAGCGCGACCGGGTCTCCCGCGATCGGATTCGCGGCGGAGCTCTGCGGAGCGAGCCCGCGGAAGAGCACGATCGCCGGGGCGACCGAGGCGACGAGCGCCGCGATCAGGGAGTTGCGCACCATCGTGCGGCGACCGAAGCCGGACTCCTCGTTGGCGTCCGCGAACGCCTGCACCGCGGCGGCACGGGTCGCGTCGCGCCCACGGGTGGGATGCCGCGCCTCGATGTGCTCCTTGTCGGACATGATCGCCTTGGACCAGTGGATCGCCGCGATGCCGATCGCGAGGAGCGCCGCGCCGATGCCGAGTCCGACGAACATGTTGTTGTTGCGGATGTCGACGATCGCGCCGCTTTCGATGGGAAAGAGGAAGTACGCGGCGATCGCCCAGATGCTGGCGGCGACGGAGAAGTAGAACAGCAGATAGACCGTGCGGACCGCGTTCTTCATCGCGACCGGGTCCTTGTCGGTCATCCGCTCACGGTGGGGCGGAAGCGCCGGAGGCTGCACCGGGTCGGAAACCGCGACCGCGAGCCCCGGCGAGGGCTTCCACGAAGCCCTTTCCTGCTCGAGAGTGTGTTCCTCGTGTGCCATCGTCATCCTCGTTCGTAGCTGTGTGTTCTGTCGATCAGTTGGACTTCGCCGTGATCCACACGGTGAGGGCGATCAGGCCGCCGATGCCGAAGATCCAGATGAACAGGCCCTCGGACACGGGACCGAGCGAGCCGAGGGAGAATCCGCCCGGCGACTCGTTCTCCTGCAGGAACAGGAGCGCGGAGATGATGTCGCGCTTGTCTTCGAGGGTGAGGTTCAGGTCGTTGAAGACCGGCATGTTCTGCGGTCCGGTGACCATCGCGGCGTACATGTGCAGGGCGCTGGTGTTCTGCAGGCCGGGAGCGTACTTGCCCTCGGTCAGCGCGCCACCGGCGGCGGCCACGTTGTGGCACATCGCGCAGTTGATGCGGAAGAGCTCCGCACCGCGCGCGACGTCGCCCTCGCCGTCGAGCGTCTCCTCGCTGGGGAACGTCGGGCCGGGAGCCATCGACTGCACGTAGGCGGCCATCGCGAGGATCTGCTCCTCGGTGAACTGCGCCGGCTTCTGCGGTGCCTGCGGAGCGGACGCCTGCAGGGGCATGCGTCCGGTGGACACCTGGAACTCGACTGACAGCTCACCGACGCCGTAGAGCGACGGACCGGCGTCCGAGCCCTGAAGGTCCAGGCCGTGGCACGTGGCGCAGTTGGCCTGGAAGAGCTTCTTGCCGTCTTCCACGGTGAGCGTCGAAGCGACGGTCGTGTCGCTGTTCGCCGCCATCGCCGCGGACGCGCCGGCGTACACGCCGCCGGTGATCAGGAGGCCGATGCCGATGAGGGCTGCCGCCGCCCAGGGACTGCGGCGGCCGTTCGAACGGCGCTTGGTCTCTTTTGCCATGTTGGGGCTCAGCTCCGCTCTATTTCAGGAAGTAGATGACGAGGAACAGCGCGATCCAGACGACGTCGACGAAGTGCCAGTAGTACGACACGACGATCGAGGAAGTCATCTCCTTGCGCCCGAAGTTCTTGACGGCGTACGCGCGCCCGATCACGAGGAGGAAGGCGATGAGGCCACCCGTCACGTGAAGGGCGTGGAAGCCGGTGGTGAGGTAGAAGGCCGACGCGTACGAGTTGGCCTGGATCGGCATCCCCTCCGCGACGAGCTGTGCGTACTCCCACACCTGGCCGGAGACGAAGATCGCGCCGAGTGCGAACGTCAGCCAGAACCACTCGACCATGCCCCAGCCGAGCCATCCGCGCTTCTTGGTCGAGTACGGCTGGAACCGCTCGGCGGCGAAAACACCCATCTGGCACGTCACCGACGACAGCACCAGGATGATCGTGTTGACGGTCGCGTAGGGGATGTTCAGCAGCTGCGTCTCCTGCGCCCACAGGTCGGGCGAGGTGCTGCGGAGGGTGAAGTAGATCGCGAAGAGCCCCGCGAAGAACATCACCTCGCTGCCGAGCCACACGATCGTTCCGACAGCGACCGGATCCGGGCGCTTGACGGAACGCATGGCCTGCGAGTAGGTCGCTGTCGTGGTCGTCACCTGACCATTATGGCCGATGCGCGAGCCGCCGGATCGCATCCTGGGGTTCGGATTTGATCACATTCCGACCTCGCAGAACCTCGGAATCCGCTCTGAGCGGGCCCGGAGTCCTCCGGATGCGCGCCGTGAGACCGCCGTGCCCGGCGACCATCCTCTCCGCGGGATGTGCGGGCGACGCAAGGGGGAAGTCGCCGTGCGCGGGTCGCGGCTAGGCTCTTGGCTCATGGCGGAGTTGTATACCTGGCCCGGAATCCTCACGACGCTTCTGGACGGCCGAGACCTCAGCGTCTCGGAGTCGACGTGGGCCATGCGCCGGATCATGGCGGGCGAGGCGACGCCGTCGCAGCTGGCCGGTTTCCTGATCGCGCTGCGCGCGAAGGGCGAGACCGTCGACGAGATCGTAGGTTTCCGCGATGCGATCCTCGAGGCGGCGCTGCCGCTGCCGGTGGACCCGAACGTGCTCGACATCGTCGGCACCGGTGGCGACCGCTTCGGCACCGTCAACGTCTCCACCATGGCGGCCGTCGTCGCCGCGGCATCCGGTGTTCCGGTCGTCAAGCACGGCAACAAGGCGGCGAGCTCTGCGTCGGGCTCGTCGGACGTGCTCTCCGCCCTCGGCCTCGACCTGACGATCACGCCGGAGCAGGTGTCCGAGACGCTGCAGCGCGCGGGCATCACGTTCGCGTTCGCCTCCGCCTTCCACCCCGGCTTCCGTCACGCGGGTCCGACGCGCGCGGAGCTCGGCGTGCCGACCGTGTTCAACTTCCTGGGCCCGCTCTGCAATCCCGCGCGCGCCGAGGCCAACGCCGTCGGCGTCGCGCACCTCGACCGCGTGCCGCTCATCACGGGCGTGTTCCGCACCCGGGGTGCGACCGCGCTCGTGTTCCGCGGGGACGATGGACTGGATGAGCTGACGACGACCGGCCACAGCCGCCTGTGGGAGGTCAGTCGTGGCGACATCCACGAGCACGATCTCGATCCGCGCGATCTCGGCATCCCGCTCGCGCAGATCGACGATCTGCTGGGCGGCGACCCGGCGCACAACGCCGCGGTCGTGCATCGCGTCTTCGCCGGCGAGCCCGGAGCAGTGCGCGACATCGTGCTGCTGAACGCGGCGGCGGGCATCGTCGCGTTCCGGCTGTCGCAGGACGTCAGCCAGGTGCAGCGGCCCATCCTCGAACGCCTGGCCGAAGCACGGGATGCCGCCGCCGAGGCGATCGATTCCGGCGCGGCGACCCGCACGCTCGGCGCCTGGGTGGAGACCACGAGGTCGTTCGCGGCCTGACGGCCCGGGGTCGTCGCGCCGACCGGACGGAGAGGAGCAGCGGACGTGCATCCTCATGACGCGCTGACCGAGATCGCGACGCTCCTCGAGCGGGAACGGTCGTCGCGGTACAAGTCGAAGGCGTTCCGCGCGGCGGCCGACGCGATCAGCGGCCTGACGGACGAGCAGCTCCGGGATGCCGCGGCGCTGCGTCGCCGCAAGGGCATCGGTGACTCCACGTTCGCCGTGATCCAGGAGGCGCTGGAGGGGCGGGTGCCCGCCTACCTCGCCGATCTGCGCACGCGGGCCGGGGTGGAGCGGTCATCGACGCTGCGCGGACTGTTGCGCGGCGACCTGCACAGCCACAGCGACTGGTCGGACGGGCTCACCTCGATCGATCTCATGGTGGATGCGGCGCGCGCCCTCGGCCACGAGTACCTCGCGCTCACCGATCACTCGCCGCGCCTGCGCGTCGCGAACGGACTGTCACCCGAGCGCCTGCGCGCGCAACTCGAGGTCGTGGCGGGCATGAGCGGGGGAGGGTTCACCCTGCTGTCGGGCATCGAGGTCGACATCCTCGAGGACGGTGCGCTCGACCAGGAGCCGGAACTCCTCGACGAGCTCGACATCGTCGTCGCCTCGGCGCACTCGAAGCTGCGGATGGAGCGCGGTCCCATGACCCGGCGACTCGTCGGCGCCGTCTCGAGCGGCAGGGTGGACGTGCTGGGTCACGTCACGGGGCGCCTCGTGGAGGGATCGCGAGGCACTCGCCCGCCGTCGGCGCTCGATGCGCAGGCCGTCTTCGCCGCGTGTGCCGAGCATGGCGTCGCCGTCGAGATCAACTCGCGTCCGGAACGGCAGGACCCGCCCGACGACCTGATCGCCGTCGCCCTCGGCGAGGGCTGCCTGTTCTCGATCGATTCCGACGCGCACGCGCCGGGCCAGCTGTCGCTGCTCGACTACGGCGCGGAGCGCGCCGAGCGCGCGGGGGTTCCTCCGGAGCGCATCGTGACCACGTGGTCGCTCCAGAAGCTGCGGGAGTGGATGACCCGAGAGCGCTGAAGCGTCGTCGGACTGCTCATCGCCGGCGCGGTACGGTCAAGGCGTGCCCGTCACCGATCCGCCGCGGTCCGCGGGACGCGGCATCCCGTGGTTGGTCATCACCGGTGTGCTGGTGGCGGCCCTCAGCATGCGTGGACCGATCGTGTCGCCCACCCCGGTGCTCCGCGACATCGAAGCCGATCTCGGCATCGGCTCGGCGACCGCGGGGCTCCTGACCACGGCGCCGGTGCTCATGTTCGCCCTCCTCACTCCGCTCGCCGCGCTCGTGATCCGCCGGTCCGGTGCGGAGCCGGCCCTCATGCTGTCGCTGTGCGGCGTGCTGCTCGGCACGGTGATCCGCGCCGTCCCGGGGTTCGGGTGGATGCTGGCCGGGATGTTCGTGATCGGCGCGGCGGTCACGATCGGCAACGTCGTGATCCCGGTGATCATCCGCCGCGACATCCCACCGGCACGCGTGGCACTCGTGACCGCGGCGTACGTCGCGACCCTGAACGCCGGGTCGCTCCTCACGTCGCTCCTCACGGCTCCGCTGGCAACCGTGATCGGCTGGCCCGGCGCGCTGCTCGCATGGTCGCTGCTGACGGTGGCCGGGATCGTGCTCTGGGGCGTCCGCCTGAACCGCAGCCGCCGGGAGGGGGAGCGGTGGGGCGAGCGGTACTCGGGCGAGGAGCCGGCCGCCGCGAGCGCGGCGGTGGGCGACCTCGACCCGACGACGCTCACTGGACCGCTGCCCGCCGTCGCGCACGGGGACCGCGAGCGGTCCCTTCTCCGGCAGCCGGTCACCTGGCTGCTCATGCTCGCGTTCGCGATCCAGGTCGGCATCTACTACGGGCTCTCGACGTGGCTGCCCACGATCACCGCGGACGAACTCGGACTCGACCCCACGCGCGCCGGCGCGCTCGCGTCGGTGTTCCAGGGGGCGGGCATCGCCGGCGCGTTCCTGGTGCCGCTGCTGGCGCGCTTCACCCCGCCGTTCGTGCCGACCCTGGTGATCTGCGTCTCGTGGCTCGTCCTGACCGTCGGACTGCTCGTCGCGCCAGGATTCACGTGGGTGTGGCTCGCCGTGGGGGCCGTCGGACACGCGGGTGGATTCGTCGTCATCTTCACGATGCTCGTGACGGTCACCCGCAGCGACGCCGAGGCGGCGGGAATGTCGGCGCTCGTACAGGGCGGCGGCTACGCACTGGGCGCGCTCGGGGCGCCGGCGATGGGTGCGCTGCACGAGATCACCGGCACCTGGACGGCGGCGCTCGCACTCCTGGTCGCGCTCGCGGTCGTCTACGGGGTCGCGCTGTCCGCGGCCGGTGTCGCCGCGCGTCCGAGGAGGTCCTGAGGACCGTCGCGCCTCAGTCCGTGGCCACCCGGTCGAGCGCGTCGATGATGCGCGTCATCGCCGTCCCGAGTGCCCACTGCTCGGCGAGGATGGCGGCATCCGCCCGCTGTGCATCGCCGAGCGCGCGCAGATGGGCATCGGGAGCGGGAAGATCGAGATCCTTCACGACCTCCACGACGGTCGGGGCGACGTCGAGGTAGGGGAGCGCGGCGAGGATCTTGCTGCGCACGCCCGCCGACATCCCCTCTCCGGCGTCGGCGGCCGCCCGGATGCCGGCGAGGTCTCCGTGCGCCGCCAGGAGGGTCGCGGCGGTCTTCTCGCCGACGCCCGCGACGCCGGGAAGCCCGTCGGAGGAGTCACCGCGCAGCGTCGCGAAGTCCGCGTACTGGCTCGGCAGCACGCCGTACTTCTTCACGACGGTCTCGTCGGTGACGATCTCGAGGTTGCTCATGCCGCGCGCCGTGTAGATGACGCGCACGTCGCTCGCGTCGTCCACGAGCTGGAAGAGATCGCGATCGCCGGTGACGATGTCGACGGGCACGTCGGCCCGGGTCGCGAGCGTGCCGATCACGTCATCGGCTTCGTGTTCGGCCGCGCCGAGGATCGGGATGCCGAGAGCATCGAGGGTCTCGCGGATGATCGGCACCTGCACCTCGAGCGGGTCGGGCACGACCTCGATATCGGGGCCGGACGCCGTGACCTCGGCGACCCGGTGCGTCTTATAGGTGGGGATGAGGTCGACTCGCCACTGGGGGCGCCAGTCATCGTCCCAGCACGCCACCAGCTGCGTCGGTTCGTACGTCGTCACAAGCCGCGTGATGATGTCGAGGAACCCCCGGACCGCGTTCACGGGCGTGCCGTCGGGGGCGCGGACGGTGTCGGGCACGCCGTAGAACGCACGGAAGTACAGCGACGCGGAGTCGAGGAGCATGAGGCGGTCGGTCACGCGCTCATCCTGCCATGGGGCTCCGTCTTCGGTGAGGGTGGCGGGTCAGCAGCCCGGACCGGTGGGGTCTTCGGCGCACGTCCGATCGACCAGAGCTGTCCGTGCCTCGACGACCTGCACGTCGTACCCGCCGGCCGTCGCCGTGACGTAGCCGGGCACGGGACGCCAGAGTCCGGACCCGAAGTCGACGGATGCTGCGTACTGCACCGTCACGCGGACGGGATACGTCCCGCGGGCGCGGTAGACGTGGCTCGTCGCGGTGGGCGTGAACTGCGCCTGCCCGAGCGCAGCCCAGCTCGCCCCGCCCGTCGTCGAGCGGAGGGTCGCGCCGTCTCCGTAGTCGAAGACGAAGCCGGCCGGCACGAAGCGGACCGTCAGATCCCAGCCGAGCACCGTCCCGGCCATCGTCTGCGCGGATGCCGAGGCCACGACGTTCGCGGGAGCGCCGACGATGCCGAAACCGGACGGCCACCCGAGAGCGAAGGCGCCGCGGGACGGAAGGACGCGAGGTCCTCGGCGGTCAGATCCGGCGGCTCGACGACGTAGTGTCCGCCGCATGTGCCCATCGAGGTGCACGGATTCGCGATCGGCTCGGGTACGGCGGGAACAGGGACCGCGGGCGACGCGCCGCCGCCGGACGGCGGGGCTGCGGGGTTCGTGATGCTCGCACCGATGTCGACCTGCTCGCCGGAGTTCGAAACCGTTGTACACGCTCCAATGGCGGCAAGATCCGGGCTGCACGGTGAGCTTGCCGCGATGACATTCCACGCGCCAACGGCGAACGCCGATGCCAGCACCGCTGCGGTCAGCATTCTCCTGCTGCCTTCGTAGTGCTGTCGGCGACGAGGACATCGCCGGAGTACGTTACAAAATCCACCTCGAGCAGGGAGATGGGTGCTCTATCGACAGGCGTTACGTCCTCGCCAGCATCGTTGATCACCCGCGTCTCGGTGGAGTCGACGCAAATCTCGAGTGTCATCCGACCATCTACAGGATCGGCCTTGATGGGTGCCACCGAAGAGAGACGAGTCGATCCCCTCAAAGCCAGCTTTGCCTCTGCAAGTTGCCGCTTGGTGTCAATGTCGACTTCCAGCGCATTGCCAATGAGGAAGACTTGCGGGTCCGGCGACGATCCTGGGTCTGAACGTCGGGCATTCAGGGCGTCGACGTAGGCGCGATAGGTCTCCTCCGCGGCGGCGAACGCCTCTTCCTCGCTCGCGAAGACCGGCCCTGTCGGACTCGGCTCCGGCTCGGGCTGACAGGCCGCCAGCCCCACCGCGAGTGCGACGGCGACGGTCGCGGCGGCGAAGCGGGGGAGCATCCGACCACGGTAGTCGGCGCGCGCGAGCCGCCACCTGACTTATCCACATGCCGCCCGCCCACCGGAGCCCCGCCGACACCTGGCCGGCCGTCGTCGGCGCTGGCATACTGTGCGCGTGAAGACGCGCGTGAAGACCTTGAGGATCATCGGCGCCGCGACCCTCGTCGCAGGCATCATCGGCCTGAGCGCGTGCGCCCAGAGCAATGGCCCGGTCATCGCTCCCGTGACGATGGACGTCGGTGACCTGCAGGGCGCGACGGTGCGGCTCGTCGTCGATCAGGTGCTGAACATCAACACCGGCGACCTCGCGGTCGACAGCTACAGCGGCGAGGTCTCCGACACCTCGATCGCGGAGTTCGTCGCCGGATACGAGCAGGACGGCACGACGTACAACCCCGGCGTGCGGGCGCTCGCCGACGGGGCGACGACGGTCGTGCTGTCCAACTCCGACGGGGGCATCGAAGACGTGACGTTCACGGTCGAGGTCGGCAAGTAACCGAGCCGCCCGCCGAGCCTCGCTACGCGGCGGGCTCCTGCAGCGCGTCGTGGATCCGGCGCAGATCCTCCAGGAGCGACCCGATGAGCACCCAGTGCTCGCGCGACGGCGCCGCGATCCGCAGCGGCTGCGTCAGAGCGGCCGGCTCATCGACCCCCGCGCCGACCCCGCCCGCACCGGCGACCGTCGCACCGGCATCCGTTCTGCGCACGTCGAGCCTGACATCGTGGGCCGCGCGCCGCAGCTGCTCGGCGATCGCGCGCACGGTGGGTTCGTCGGCGATCGTCGGGTCGTAGTGGTCGCAGAAGGCCCGGGTCATGCCGATCGTCTGCGTCACGATCGGGCCGGTGCGTTCGAGCAGCGCGCGCACACCCGCGAGCTCGTCGCGGCGGCGGCGTGCGCGGGGGTTGAGTGAGAGCGAGTCGGCGGCGGCGTCGATCGCGCGATCGGCGGACGCGCGCATCGGCTTCATCAGCCGCGCCTGGATGAGCAGGCTCGTGAGGTCCTCCGGACGCTGCGGCGTCTCGAGCGCGTCGGCGAGCCGCTCCAGCGAGGTGGCGACTTCGTCTCCGAGCGCGGTGACCGCTTCGCGGGCAGGAGCCACGAGCACGGGCGGCACGAGAGCGAGGTTGATCAGGATGCCGATCACCGCGCCGATCAGGGTCTCGAGCACCCGGTCCAGCGCGTACGAGGGCGTCGCGGTGCCGAGCGCGAGCACGAGCAGAGCGCTGATCGCGACCTGATTCGATGTGCCGGCCGTCATCTTGAGCGACCATGCGACCATCAGCGCGACGAGCGTCGCGAGCAGGATCACCCAGGTTCCGCTGCCGAAAGCCAGCCCGAGGATCGACGCGATCAGCACGCCGGTGATGACCCCCACGCTGCGCTCGATCGCCTTCAGCAGCGACTGGTTCACACTCGGCTGCACGACCAGCAGCGCGGCGATCGCGGCGAACACCGGCGGCTGACCGGGGATGAGCGCGCCGGCGATCAGCCACGCGGCCGACGTCGCGACCGCCGATTTCGCCACCTGCAGGATCGGGGTGCGTTGCGAAGAGCGGATGCCGGCCGTCACGTCCATGGCACGAGCGTAGGGCCGCCCGCAAGGCGCGTCCCGTGCGCCGATCGGAGGTTAGCGTGGAGGGATGACCACTCAGCAGGAGAAAGCACAGACCCTCGCCCGACTGCACGCCGCCCCGGAGATCCTCCGCGTCGTCAACGTCTGGGACGTCGTCTCAGCCGGTGCCGTCGCGGCGTTGCCCGAGACGAAGGCGCTCGCGACGGCGGGGCACTCGATCGCCGCGACGTTCGGGTACCCGGACGGCGAGAAGATCCCGCTCGAGGTCATGCTCGATATGGTGGGCCGGATCGCGGCATCCACCGAACTGCCCGTGTCGGCCGATCTGGATGCCGGTTATGGCGACCCCGGTGACACGGCTCGCCGCGCGATCGCCGCCGGTGTCGTCGGGGCGAACATGGAGGACCGCCTGCGGCCGCTGGCCGATTCCGTCGCAGCGGTCGAGGCCGTCATCGCCGCGGGTGAGGCGGAGGGCGTGCCGTTCGTCCTGAACGCGCGCACCGACGCGTTCGTGCGGGCGGGGGACCGGCCCCTCGAGGAGTCGATCGCGGACGCGATCACGCGCGGACGCGCTTACTTGGACGCCGGAGCCGATCTGGTCTTCGTGCCCGGCATCCTGAACGCGGACGTGACGAAGCAGCTCGTGGAGGGCATCGGCGAGCGCAAGATCAGTGTGATCGGGCTGCCCGGCGCCCTCTCGGCGGCGGAGTACGAGGCACTCGGCGTCGCGCGCATCTCCTACGGTCCGATGACGCAGCGCGTCGCGCTGACCGCGCTGCAGGACGTCGCCGCCGACCTGTACGACGACGGGGTGATCCCCGCGCACACGCGCGCGCTCAACTGAGCGGGCACGTGCGCGGCGCGGCTCAGGTGTCGCGGATGATCGGTGCGTCGTCCTCGCGGTGGTCGTCCGTGTCGCCCGGCGGGTAATCGGTGCGTTCGGGCTGCCGGCGCAGCAGGAGCGTGCTCACGACGAGCCCGCCCCACACCACGACGATCGCGATGATCAGGAACGTGATGGCGATCGGAGTCATGACGACACCCCCTGTCGGCGTGCGGCTCTCTCCCCACCCGACGCGCCGGGCGGCGGGTAGGCGGGCCATGCGGTGAAATCATCCGGCGACGCGCGCCAGCGGAACATCGGCAGCACGATCGCGACCACGATGATGAAGGCGATCGTGCCCCAGCCGACGACGCCGAGGTACCAGGCAGGCAGGTCGGCGTAGCCCTCGACCAGCAGAACGATGATGCGCTGGACCAGCATGTAACCGAGGATCACCGGGCCGAGCACGCCCACCAGGAGCACCCACAGGCGCCCGACCTGGAAGGTCGAGACGGCGTTCAGGTGATAGCGCAGCTCGGGGCCTTTGCGGAGCACCCAGATCACCAGGATCGTCGCGAGCACCGCCGAGGCGACGATGCCGATGTTGTTCGCCCACTGGTCGGCGACGTCGAGGGCGAGAAGACCCGTCGTGGTCGAGAACAGCAGGATCGACAGCACCGCCGAGACGACGCCCACCCCGACGGCGGCGCTGCGCGGCGTGAGACCGAACTTCTCCTGCACCGCGGCAGAGACGACCTGCAGCACGGAGATGAGCGAGGTGAAGCCCGCCATCGTCAGGGAGCCGAAGAAGAGGATGCCGAAGATCGCGCCGCCGGGCATCTGCGAGACGATCGCGGGGAACGTGATGAACGACAGGCCGACACCCGTGAGTCCTTCGAGCTCGGACACCGCGACGTTCTGCTGGAACGCGAAGAACCCGAGGGTCGCGAAGACGCCGATGCCGGCGAGGATCTCGAACGACGAGTTCGCGAAAGCCACCACGAGTCCGGGCGAGGTGAGGTTCGACCGACGGCGGCGGTACGACGCGTACGTCACCATGATGCCGAAGGCGATCGAGAGCGAGAAGAAGATCTGGCTGTACGCGGCGATCCACACGTTCGGGTCGGCGAGGGCCGCCCAGTCCGGGGTGAAGAGCGCGTTCAGCCCTTCCGCGGCCCCGTCGAGGAAGAGCGCACGGACGACCAGGATCATGAAGGCGACGACCAGCAGCGGCAGGAAGATGACGTTGACGCGCTGGAGGCCCTTGGCGACGCCGAGCGCGAGCACGACGATCGCGGCGAGCCACACGATCGCGAGGGGGATCAGCACGCCCGGCACGAACTCGAAGCTGAAGCCGGGGTCGCCCACCTTGAGGTACTCGCCGGTCAGGAACCCGGCCGGGTCATCGCCCCAGCGCAGATCGAAGGAGAACACGAAGTAGCTGAGAGCCCACGCGATCACCGCGGTGTAGTAGAGCCCGATCACGAACGCGATCGCAACCTGGAACCAGCCGAGTCCCTCCATCCACCGTTTGCCGCCGCTCAGGCGGCGGAAGGCGGTCGGCGCGGATCCGCGGAAGCGGTGGCCGATCGCGTAATCGAGGAACAGGATCGGGATGCCGGCGGTGATGAGCGCCACGAGGTAGGGGATGAGGAACGCCCCACCGCCGTTCTCGTACGCGACGCCGGGGAAGCGCCAGATGTTGCCGAGCCCCACGGCCGAGCCGATCGCGGCGAGGATGAAGCCGACTTGGCCGGTCCATTCCTCGCGGGGCTTGGCTGCGGGGGCGTTCTGCACGTCGGTCATGGCGCTCTCCTTCATGCGGGCGTCGCGACGCTCGTCGGTACGCCGCACGCTATCAGTCCCCTCGGCCCGAGCTCCAGGACGGGGAATCCGGGTGCGCTCGGGCGTGTTGGGCCGGTCATGGAGTACGCGCCGGTCGACGTCGTCGTGATCGGCGCAGGTCAAGCAGGGCTCTCGGCCGGGTATCACCTGCGCCGCCGGGGCTTCGTGCCGCTTTCGGGCGAGAGCGCCGGGGCGGAGACCTTCGTGGTGCTGGATGCCGATAGCGAGCCGGGCGGTGCGTGGCAGCACCGGTGGGCGAGCCTGAAGATGGCGACGGTGAACGGCATCCACGAGCTCCCGGGCTTCGCCGTGCCGCCCGCGGATCCGTCCGCGTCGAGCCGGGACGTGCTGCCCGCCTACTTCCGCGCGTACGAGCGGGAGTTCGACCTGCAGGTGCGGCGGCCGGCGAAGGTCACGCGCGTCACGCGGGCCGACGACGATCCGGCCGGGCGCCTGCTCGTCGACACCGATCACGGCGGCTGGGCCGCCCGGTACGTCATCAATGCGACGGGGACGTGGACTCGACCGTTCTGGCCGCATTACCCGGGGCAGAGCACGTTCCGTGGACGGCAGCTGCACGTCGCCGACTACGTCTCGGCCGAGGAGTTCGCGGGCCTCCGGGTCGTCATCGTCGGCGCGGGCATCTCTGCCGTGCAGCTCCTGGAAGAGATCTCACACGTCGCCGACACGTTCTGGGCGACCCGGCGGGAGCCGGACTGGTCGGACGAGGCCTTCGACATCCCCGCGCGGGTGGCGGCGATCGCCGGGGTCGAGGATCGGGTCCGCCGGGGTCTCCCGCCCGGGAGCGTGATCTCGGTGACGGGCATGAACTGGACCCCGTGGGCACGCGCTGCGCAGGCGCGGGGGGTGCTGCAGCGGAATCCGATGTTCGCCTCGATCGAGGCGGAGGGCGTGCGGATGCCGGACGGAACGCTCGAGAAGGCGGACGTGATCCTCTGGGCGACGGGGTTCCGGCCGGCGCTCGATCACCTGGCACCGCTGAAGCTCCGGACGAAGGAGGGCGGGATCCGTGTGGCGGACGGGCGCGCGCTCGACGAGCCACGCCTCTTCCTCATCGGCTACGGCCCGTCGCAGTCCACCGTGGGAGCGAACCGGGCCGGCCGCGCCGCCGTGCGGGCGATCGTGGCGGATCGTGCGAGAGTGGCGGCGTGAGCTTCGGTCGTGCCGCGTCGGCATCCGCCCGCCCGAACGGGACGGACCCGTGTCCCTGCGGCAGCGGTGCATCTTTCGACGGATGCTGCGCCCCGGTGCTCCGCGGTGAGCCGGCGCCGACGCCCGAGCGGTTGATGCGGTCGCGCTACACCGCCTTCGTGCTGAGGGAGCCCGCGCACCTCGTGCGCTCATGGCATCCGCGCACCCGCCCGGACGATCTCGCGATCGACCCCGACCTGCGTTGGACGGGCCTGGAGATCATCGACGCCCCGCCCGCGGCCGGCGACACCGGTGTCGTGGAATTCCGCGCCAGCTGGATCGAGGGCGGCACGCGGGGCTTCCTGCGCGAGCGCAGCCGATTCGCCCGGCTCCGCGGCCGCTGGGTCTACGTCGACGGCGACGTGCGCTGACGGTCAGGCACTCCGACGGCCCCGGCGCCCGTGAACGGTCGTAGCGTGGAGGGATGGCACGCCCCCGTCCGCTCCCCGTCCGCCCGGGCCAGGAATCCGTCTGGGACTATCCCCGTCCGCCGCGCATCGAGCGCGTCGACAAGCGCGTGACGATCGAGCTCGGCGGAGAGCTGATCCTCGACACCGGTGACGTGGTGCGGGTGCTCGAGACGAGCCACCCACCGGCGTACTACCTGCCGATCGCGGCGTTCGCAGATGGTGCGCTCGTGCCCGCCCGCGGTGCCTCGTTCTGCGAGTTCAAGGGATCCGCCCGCTACTTCGACGTCGTCGGCGGGGGAGTGACCGCGTCCGCGGCGGCGTGGAACTACCCGTCCCCGTCGGCCGGCTACGAGCTGCTCCGCGACCGCGTGGCGCTCTACGCCGGGCGCATGGACCGGTGCACCGTCGACGGCGAGGTCGTCGTGCCGCAGCCCGGAGGGTTCTACGGCGGCTGGATCACCGCCGATGTCGTCGGGCCGTTCAAGGGCGAGCCCGGCACCCTGGGCTGGTGAGCGTCACGCAGTCGTGATCTCGCGCGCCGAGCGGCGCATTCTGAATCGGCCTGCGGGACGGGGGGAGTGCTTCATCTCGTCGACCGTGGGGAGGGTGAGGTGCGTTTGAGGCACCCGAAGGGAGACAAGCTGCGGGCGGCCTAACCGGGCGATCCGTCCATCTCGACCCCGCAGATCCGTCGCCACGCGGGTCTCGCGCTTAGCATCGGAGCGATGCCGGACACCGAACCCCCACGGACGCCGCCTCCCACCCCGAGTGCCGCGATCTCTCCTGACAGCGCCGAGCCGGATGGACCCGCCGGACGCGGCAGGGGCGCCCCGACCCAGGCCGTGTTCACCGTCGCCGTGGGTGCGAGTGCGTTCGTCGCGGGTTCCCTGTTGTACTTCTCTCTCCTGGCCGGCCCCAGCACGGTGAGCCCGGAGGGCATCGCCACGCTGATAGCGAGCCCGCAGCTGCTGGTCTGGGCGCTCGCGGTAGTGACCGTCGGTCTCGTCGGTCGTCACCTCACCGCTCGCGCGGTCGCGGTGTGGGCGCTCGCCCTCGCTCCGGCATCCACGTTCGCGGGCATCCTGATCGCCTACCCGCGCACATTGGACCAGGCACAGGCGCTGGCGTCGCCGCTCTTCCTGATCCCGTTCCTGTGGCAGGCCTCGGGACTTTTCGGCGCCGCAGCGGTGGGAGTTCTCGCCGGACTCGGGCTACGACGGCGTTCGGCCGACCGGGTCTCCTCCCGCGCCATCGGGAGCGGCACGGCGGTCGTGCTGCTCGTGGTGGGCGGCGTCGCCGCCCTCGCTCTGCCTGCGCACTGGGCAAGCGTGTACTTCCGCATCTGGAGTGATCCCGTCGTCGCCACTCCCGAGCAAGGCGACCGCTACCTCGCGATCGCCGCGACGTCGGTGGGCTGCCTGCTGATCGCTGTGGTGGCCGCGATCCTCGCGCGGCGGCGGGCGCTGGTCTCGCTCACTGCGATCGCCTTCGCCTTGGCGCTGCTCGCGGCGCTCGTCTTCCAAGTTCCGCAGGGCAGGTTCGTGCCCCAGCCTGCTCCCGCCGATGACGGTGGGCCTCACCCCGTGTGCTTCGGGACATCCGGAGACTGTCCCGGCGGCTGAACGTCCGAGCCCAATCGCCTCGCCAGTGTTGAAGCGGGCGAGACCATTGCGCTCCCTTGAATCTCTGCACGGTGAACGACCCGCTCTCGGGCGCGTGTGACTCAGCCGAGCGTTGCGGACTACTTCCTCCGCGTAGGACTTCTTGGTGGCGGTAGCAGAACTTACTCGTGCCTTGAGCACAAGAGAGCACAAACACGACGCTGGGAAGCGCTGCAATCTATGACATGAGATACCGGGTGAGCGTGTGAGCGGTGTCCACAGCGAATAGGGCGTGTGAGGAGGTCAGCCCGGCCGGGTGCTCTGACTTGCCATGCCCGGTCCCGACCTTGTTGCGGAGCTCGCCCAGCGAGATGATCGTGTTCACCTGCGCCTTCAGTAGCTTGACCAATCCGAGGTCCTTCGACCCAAGGGCCTTCGCGACCTTCGCGCTCTCAAGCGCAGGCTCCAGTGCCCTCCACCAGTCAGCGAGGCTCGCGTTGTTCCCGAGAGGGGGAATGCCCCTGGTGCTCGAGAGGTGCTTGATCGACGCCTCGACGACTTCCTTCGCTGCACCGATAGCCGCGGAGATCTGAGACTTCGTGCGTCGGGCGCGCATCTGGGCGAGGTAGCCGTCTAGGACTGGGTCCGAAATGATCCCACGCAGGTGCGGCCACCCGCCCGCGGCGTCGCGCAGAGCCGGCGTGATGTCTTCATGCTCGCCGTCAGCTTTCAACTGCTTTGCGAAGACGGCGACGCGAGCCTCGATGTCGCTCTGGAGCCTTTCGAGTTGCTCCTCTGCTTTCATCTGCCCCTGGCCCACCTGCAGGTCGATTGGGTTCCCGAGCGCTTGGAACTCTTTCAGTCGATCGTCGTCGAGGTCACGCAAGGAGAGATTGACAACGTCCTGGTGCAACCATTTCCCAATCAATGTGTATGTCTTGTGTAGCTGCTCGTCGGTGAACATCCCGATCGAGATCTGGAAGTCGCGGTCGTCATGTCGTGGCGGGCTGAAGAGGACCGGATCTTCGAGGCCCTGCACGCGCGTCAACTTGGGCTCCGGGAGCATCCGCATGTATCGCTTCACGGCATCGTGGAGCGTCAGCAAATGAGTCTCGCCGGCCTTGACGATCTTGCGAACACGTCTGATCCGCTCCTCGCGCACATAGTCCTCGTTGATGGGCATGTTGCATGTGTAGCAGGGCCGTGGCTGGGTGTTCCGGAACGCGCCGGCAGGGAGACGGACGCCGTCACCGGCGGCAAGGAGGGTTCACACTGCTGATGTGGCAGTGACTCCCGCCCCTACGGGTCGATTCGTGGCTGGCCCTGCCGTCACGCAAGTCGGATGGCGCATGTACTCTGGCCGCGTGCGCAACCCGTTCGCCCCAGTGAAGCCGCCCGCGGCGAATCCCGATCATGCGTGGAAGGCCCTCGCTCTCGTCAACGAGTGGATACGTCACTCCGACGCAAAGGCGGGCGTAACCCTTGCCTTCACCGGTGTACTCGCCACCATGCTCTTCAACCTGGCGAAGGATTTCTCCGCGCGGTGGTGGCTTACCGACACGACCGTGGTGGTCGCGTGCGTTCTTCTCCTACTCACTGGGGCCCTATGTGCGTGGACGTTGACACCCCGTGTGAACGACGAGGATGCGAGCAAGGACGCCATCAACCGGTTGTTCTACGCCAGCATCAGCAAGAATTTCAAAGGCGACCGTCAGCGATACATCGATGTTCTGCACACGCTGACAGCGGATCCCGACGAACTGATTCGAGATTTAGCGGATCAGGTTCACGCAAATGCCAAGATCGCGACGACCAAGGCGAAGTGGGCTAAGTGGGCTATTCGATCAGCGGTCGCCGCAGGGGCAGCCATCGCACTCCTGGCAGTCCTCATCGGTCTCGCGAACTCGGCTTCCTGATGGACGGGAACGTCCAGGCCTACAATCACGTCACTAACTCTGACCAGAGACGGGTGAACGGCAACGTGCATCCTCCCTGCCGTGAAGCAAGTTAAATCGGACCGCGAGCTACGGCGCGAGGAACTGGCTACAACGGCCACCAGAACGTGGACCCATAGATTCGGCCGTATCCATCGGACGCGCCAATGTCCACCCACATCTGCCGTTTGGGATCTCCGCCGTACTTCGTCTCATCAGAGAGCATCGCGAAGACGTCCTCGGTGACGTAGGACGGGTATCCGCGATCGAGTGCGGCTAGCTTGGCGGCGATGTTCGCGGCGTTGCCGACCCAGACGAGATCGTTGCTGCCGCGAATGCCGGTCCGAGCAACCATGGTCTTGGATGACGCAACGCCAACCTTCTGCTCGAGCTTGTACGTGTTGGTCGGGTACTGCGCGTCGATCGCAGGTTGCAGAATGTTGATTACGGCCCAATTGATCTTGAGTGCAGTTTTTGCGGCGTTTGAGTTCTTCGAGTCTCCGATGTATACCGCCATGACCCGGTCTCCGTCGAAGGCGGTGATCGTGCCGCCGTGGGCGCGGATGATCTTGGACACGGCGTACAGGTAGTTCTTGTAGACCTCCGCGGCGAACCAGTCTTTGTAGCCCTTCACCAGCCCGGTCGAGTCCTTCAGGTCCGCGTAAAGAACGACGGCGTCGAGATCGACCGCCTCGTTCCCGAGCGTGATGTCATCTGTGGAGGGCACTTTCTGACCGTCACGACGCACCCACTGAGTCGAGTGCGTCTTGGCGGCGTACTCACGGAGCTCATCAGCAAGCGTCACAGAGCTTCTCCCTTCCTAGTTGACAGACCATGTCCATCTGGAGCCGTACAGCGGATACCCGAGCGCGGAGTCGCCTAAAGCAGTCCACATGTCCGATCTTGGCTCTTTGCCGCCGAGCTTCGCCCAGTCCTTCAGCCGCCGGTAGACCTGCTCGCTGATGTAGGTGGGGTAGGTGGGGTCGAGGGCGGCCATCTTCGCGGCGTGGTTGGCGGCATTGCCGACCCAGACGAGGTCGTTATTGCCGCGGATGCCTGTTCGCGCGATGAAGAGCTTTGACGTGTCGATGCCGACTCGCTGTTTCAGCTCGAACGTGGTGTCAGGGAACTTGAGCCGGTACCGCGGCATCACGATCTTCTTTACCGCATAGTTGATCTGAAGGCCGCTCTTTGCCGCGCTTGAGTTCTTCGTCCCGCCGATGAACACCGCCATCACGCGGTCGCCGTCATAGGCGGTGATGGCGCCCCCGTTGGCGCGGATGATCTTTGCCGCGCAGTACAGGTAGGACTTGTACACGTCTGCCGCGACCCAGTCGCGCTTCGTTTCGACGAGCGTGGTGGACGCTGCCAAGTCGGCGTAGAGCACTGTGGCGTCGAGCTCGACGCCTTCGTTCTTCAGTGCCACGTCCTCGGCGTCCGGCACCTTCTGGCCCTGGCGACGCGTCCAAGATTCCGTGAACACGTTGTCAACGTACGTCTCCAGCTCGTCTTTGAGGGTCACTACTGCTCCTGCTCGGTCAACCGCCACGTCGATTCGAGCAGTCGCCTCAACTGCCCACTGACCAATATGGCGTTTGCACTCATCGCGGGCGGCGATTGGAGCTGGTGTGTATGTCGAGTCATGATCAGACAACTTTTCGGGCGTCGAGAATCGCCCATGCCCACGCCACCACGACCGCCACCAGGCCAGAATGTGACGCCTGTTCGTTCCCATCGCGCGGGATCGTGTTGCTCGGCTACGTCCCTCAACCGTTCGTAGCCCGCAAGCGGATCGGCACGAACAGACACTCACCCTCCCGGCGCCACAGCTGGAGCCACGGCCGCCCAGCGTTTTCGCGCGTAATGACATGGTGTGACGTGCCGTTCCGCCAGAATGGCCAGCGTGATGAACAGCGCATTTGGGGGCAAGAGGCACGCGTGGGCGACGTCAGACACCATCTCGATGCTCGCTCTAACCGTGAGCATCATCGCGGCCGTTTTCGCTGTCGTGCAGACGCAGCGGGCAAACGACATCAGCGAAAGCGCATTGTCGCTCAGCGAGGCGCTCGCGCCGAAGCCGAATGTCTATGTCAACTCACTCGACGCGAGCATGGGGTCCCGTGAGGACACGCTCGAACTCCGGCTCGAGGTCGAGTTGGTGAACACGGGTCAGGTGCACCTGAGCGGTTGCACGACACGCTGGCAGGGCACACGCTCGGACGGACAGCCCAATAGGTATCTCGCGGCGGTCGCCGAACCCGGCGGTGAGACATGGGACGTCGACCCGGGCGACAAGCACGTGTCGGTGGTCTTTGTCCCGCTGTCGTCTATTCCGGCTACCGATCCGGAAGCAAAATCCACCTACGTTGTCTCGTGGTTCGAGTGTGAGTCTGCCGCACTGGTGAGCTCGGGAATGCTGTACGGGATCGACCTCAATACCCAGAGGCTGATTCCATCACCCGGGAACGAAGACAACACTGATCCACACTCGCCGATCAGCGAAGTCGCCCCTCTCGGCTGGTACGAGCGAGCCATGATTCTCTCAAGTGGCTCGTTCCCCTATCCGTCGCCGGTTCCCTCGCCACAGTTCACACAAAGGGGCGGCGAGGAAGGCTAGCAGACGCCTGTGAGATGCTTGGCCCGACGCCACTACTCCGCGGCGCCGGGCCTTTGGGCGTGCGATTACAGCACAGCGCGTACCTACTGTTGACTCGCCCCGGAGTCCAGTTAGTCGGTGCACAGCTCCGGCACAGCGGCCGCCGCCGGCAGAGATGCTGCGGGTCCAGTCGCTCGACATGCCCGGCCTCGCCCGCTCGATGTACATCGCTCGCTTAGGGATCATCCGTGCTCAGCCGCGCGAATGTGGTTGTGCCGGCCACTCACAGCGGCGGTCCATCGGCGGAGTCGCTAGCTCGCAGCGGCGGCACCGTCAGCTCGTGCGATTTCGACTCGCTCATTCACGACGTACGCCCACGATTCCCCGCTGACCTCAATCTCCTTTAGGGGCGGGTCGCTATCGAAGTCGAACGAGACGACATGCGACTCACCAGGACGCAGATCGGAGAGCTGGAGGCTCTCCACCCAACTTCCCGTGCTCTCGTCACGGAGGGCAGCAGTGGGCTGCAAGGGGTTCTGCTTCCACGCGGGCCAGGCACGAAGGCGAATCGAGGTGAGCGTGTACCCCGGATTCGTTATCGTGACCGAACCTGCGTCATGGCAGACCGAAATGTTCACTAGCGCTTGTAGCTGGGTAAGTGGACGGGCTTGGATCGCCTCGGTGAGGCCCGCTCGCGCCCCCTTCCTCACGACGACTATCCGTCCCGGGACCAGCTTCAGCGGCAGGCTCGCGGTGTACACCAATGCGTCTCTGAAAGATAGGTCAGTATCGGGGTCAATCACCATCCGAGGGTTCGACCACCCTGGATCCAAGATCGTGACCGAACGCCGGGGATCCGCATTCATCCAGTTTCGGATCACGGTGTTCACGTGCTCATCGCTGAACGAGTAGCCCACTACAAGGAGGTGCGATGCACGGTGGAGCGACTCCTCAAAGGCGCGCAGCAGAGTGAGCGTCGGCCCATCGGTAGCTAGTTTTTCCCTGTCTCCGATCACGATCAGCGGTGACGTTCGCTCGCCCCAGTCCGGGTGCAGCTTGGACTCAGCCCCGGTGCGATAGCTAAATCGCACAAGTGGATACCCTTCCAACCGATCGCGTGATGACGAGGCCCGGCGCTCCCAGTCAATCGACCCGTGAGGCTTGATGAGATTGACCCGCCCTCGCATAGACGCGAATGTCAGCGGGAGCCCGGGCGTCCAACGCTCCAGGCCGGTATCAACCTGCACTCCGTAACCCTGAGCGGCCATCTCGATCGTTCGGTCGTAGTTGAGGGTGGTGATGTCGAGACCGCCCTCCTGCTCCGCAGCCAGATCCATCAGCGGCTTGAGGTAACCCACGTCCTTCGGCGCAGACAACAGAAAACAGATTCGGCGGAGGAGTTGATCTTCAAGCTCACCGAATATCGATCCGTCACCGGGGGCAAAGGTGGATCTCGCGATGCTGGCGATCTTGTCGGCGAGCCCATCGATTCGGAATCTGAAGCTGGAGTCGAATGCAAGATGCTCTAGCAGATCAGAGTCGCCAACTGCCAGCGGATGAGCGTCGACGGCCTCGATTGCTGGTCGCCATGAGGATACGAACGGAGCAGCTTCGTGCTCTCTGCGATCGCGAAGCAGACGGACGGCCGAAACCAATCGTTCGACGTTGACAGCCGATAGTGGGCTGACCCCCTGGTCGCTGGCGTGGGACACCATCGCTCCATACACAACATGCAGGGCTCGTGTCGGCGACGCTCCAATCTGACGTGTTAACGACGGGCGAAAACGAGGCCACGCAGACAGATTGGGTGGGTGATCTCGGTGGAAGACTGGGCATTGATTCGGCGGCTGGTCGCGGACGGGGTTCCGC